>Ga0209922_100050_pt1 | contig 442210 bp, 435 predicted proteins | sample ThiBiot_500_biof_FD_183946 | JGI IMG/M metagenome (GOLD analysis project Ga0209922, IMG submission 183946) | Wastewater bioreactor microbial communities from Cape Town, South Africa - Thiocy_expt_500_biof (SPAdes) | ecosystem: Engineered > Bioreactor > Thiocyanate-remediating >... | reverse complement strand
CACCCACTTCCTGCTGCGCCACCTTCCGGACGGCTGGAAAGTGTTTGCACTGCAAACACACCCACTTCCTGCTGCGCCACCTTCCGGACGGCTGGAAAGTGTTTGCACTGCAAACACACCCACTTCCTGCTGCGCCACCTTGCACGCTCACCTGAACAAATCTCCCTGCATCACATCCCGATGCCCCTGTAGCCAGGCATTCCTGAATGCTCTTGCCCAGGAGAGCCTTCCAGACAGGGTTCGCTTGTCCCGGTAGGGGCAAGCAGAGGCTGGCAAACCGGCATTGGCCGCTTCAGCCCCCTTTCGACGTGCGCCTTCGAGAGGCGATCTCCGAGAAACGATGGTGGTCTCCTGGCTCATGACTTTCCCCACAGACGTTGGCGCAACTCAGCCAGGCTGTGTCTGGCCTGCTCTGATGAGATTCGGTCAGCTGGGACTGGACTGCGGATCAGGGACTCTCGCTGCTTCAGGATTTCCTGCCTGTTGTGCCGCTCTGCGGCAATCCGGTACGCGAGCTCCGGCTGGAATTCGCCAGCCAGTTGTTTCTTCCTGAGACCCCTGAGATAGGCCAGGGGACTGGCAACATGCCCATTGGCCATCTGGCCGCTGAGCTCGTCGAGAAGTGTTTGAGGATTCCGGCTACCCGCCAGAATCCCTAGCGCTGCCCGCTTTTCCTCCGGTAGCAGTTTGTCCGGAAAGAACAGGTCGTCCGGGTTGTGCTCGTTCACCGGGGGTTGCCGGTCTGCAAAATTCCTTTCCACCCCCACCCCCTGTTTATGGAGGGGTTGGTATGAAGTATTTATTTCCTTATTAGAGAAAGGTGCTGAAACCGCAGAACTTGATTCGCGGTTCGGGCAACTGTTGATCTGCGGTTCGGGCAACTCTTGATTCGCGGAACCGGCAACTCTTGATTCGCGGTTCGGGCAACTCTTGTTACGCGTTTTGAGCAACTCTTGTTTGCAGGATCCTGCATCCTTGTTTGCAGGATCCTGCAAACTGTGGAATTCATTGGCTTGCAGGCCGATTTTCCCGATCAGGCTCGTCAGTTTCAGGCGGGTCAGAATGACGGATTGCATCCGGTTTTCCCGTGCTTCCTCCATCATTCCGGAATCGACCAGACGAGCCCGGGCGTTCATGAGCATCCGCCGGCCGAATTGAAGTCGCGTCATGCCATCGACGACAGGACTGCTGAACCAGCCACCATCGGCCACTTCATGCTGGCCTACGGCCTGCCGCAGCTTGCCAAACAGTGAAGAGGCATAAAGGCCTGCCAGGGCGCTGTCTGCAATCCAGGCGAACGGGGCATAGAACATCACCGGCTTACCCAACAGGGTTTTCAGAACCCGGTCTTCCCATGACCATGGACGGTAGGCGGTATTTGCATACTCACAGAGCCTGCGCGACAGGTTGTCCAGATCGACCCTGTACCAGAGCTTCGCTGGCATGCCGCGACGCTCTTCGCTCAGAATTCCAGAGTGCAGCAGTGTCCGGCGTGCTGTTTCGAGTTCTCGAACAGACAATCCTGAGACCTGCTTCCATTCAGTCGAAGTCTTCCAGAACCAGCCTTGGCGGGATGGCTGCTTTTCCATGACCACACGCGTCATGTACATGGCATGCCCAAGCATCAAGGCGGCTTTGGGAGACCCCGTCAGGGCTGCCAGACTGGGGTAGTAAGCGACAAACCGGTTCCCAAGAGCAGAAAGGAGATCCTTGACCTCCTGCAACAGGGCCTCGTCTACCCCTGTATCTGCCTTGTGAATGGGATGTGCTCGCATGATCAGCTGGGTCAGAACTGAATCTGGCCCCATCGGGCATCTGCTTGTGCCGACAGCAGTTCAAGAACCCGATCGATCCGGATCTTGAAATAAAGCTCAGCAGGCAAGCCGTACTTGCGCTCGATGAGGATATCCAGCTCTCGCAAGATGCGGCGGGCAGTTTGTTGCTCGAATCGTGTCAGACCTGTCTCGGTCTTCCATTCCTCACCCGACTTCTTGAACCAGCCCTCGGCTTCTGCTGACAGGCGTTCTGTTGTGTATACGGCATAGGACAGGAACAAGGCAGCCACGGCGCTTCCAGTCAGTCCGACATAGGCGCGCTGGAACACGATGGGCTCATCGAAGATATCCAGAAGCAGCGCCGGCGTAATCGTGCTGTTGACAGCTTCGTCATGAGTCACGCGGCCTTCATTGGCACGGGGAACAAGTCGCTTACTTTTTGCCATTGGACTTCCTTTCATCAGGCTTCCTGAATTCGTTGACGGCCGCGTAGAGGATGTCGAGGGAGTAGTCCTGGAAGAAGCCATGAAGCACGATCAACCGCTCCCGGTCTGTGTGAACTCTTGGGTATTCCTCGGGCATGCCATGCCAGCATTTGTGAACCAGATCCCTTACCTTCTCGTCAGGCAGTGACACCCTTCCGATACGCCGGTCGGTCTTCATGAGCTTGCGATAGGTCTGGATCAGCCTGTGGTCGACCTGAGGGAAGAACTCATGAACCATCGACTGACTGGCACCGTTCTGGATGAAGTAAATCAGGTGCTCGGTTTCTTCCTTGCGGCGGTCGATCGTTGCTACGCCCAGATCGAATCCGGACTCGTCGATGCTGAAGTGGATATCAGGGTGGCCGGAGGATGCGAGTTGCAGAAGCTCGCTGATGCTCATGTTCCGCAGCCGGTCCATCGACTTCGGACATGCCCCCTTCTCAAGCAGTACGGCGAGATCACCGCGTTCCAGTTGTTCAATCAGATGCATCAGCAAAGATGCCCTGAGCGTGTTGTCGATTACCCGAACCATCATGGCCGCACCTCCCGAATCAACGAGAGCAAGGAGAGACAGGCACCAGCGATCGGATTCTCGGTATTCATCAGCCATGGAATCGCGAGAAACTCACCCTGGCCACCGATGTTGTGCTGGATTTCAAGCTCAAGCCCACCGAGGGTCTGCGCGTCACTTTCTTCAAGAATCAGCCCGCGCCAGACATTCGCCTCATCCAGGCCTGCGCGGCATATGTCAGGGTCAAACTGGCTGCTGGCCATTGAGAGCACCCACCAGGCTGCCTGACGGCTTTGGGCTTGCTCCTTGAGATCGAGTGGGCCATCCTTCGGGAAACCCATCACATAGCCCAATGGCATGTCTGGCGCGGCTTCGTAACAGCTGCCCAGACCTGCCTGAACGACGATTTCCTGCACCAGTTCGACAACCCGATTCTCTGGCGCGGGTAATGGGGATCCCGATTCAGATGCACCCGCTTCCACTGGGGATGGATCTTGCTGTGCAGCGGAGGGATTGTTACCAGTAACATTGACCGATACGGTTGGCGTTCTGGTCTTGGATATATCCGACTGGGGAGCGGCTTTTGCGTGCGCTGTAGTCTCAGGCCCGGTCTCGCCTCGCCCGGCCCTCAGAATGGCACTGGGGGCCTGTGCTGAGGCTGCAGACGATGCCGGCGGTGTGGGTTTGCAGAGCTTTCGAAGTTCCTCCAGCGTCATGTTGGGGAATCGCTCAATCGCGGTCAGCATCCGGCTCATATCCCGCGCTTCAATATCGAGGCGAGAACACAAGGCGCGCTCTACTGCAGCCTGGAATTGATCTGCGCTGAATGCTTCTCCGGCCAAGACATCCTGGGCGATGCCTTTGGCCGCTGGGGTGACAATCTGGCTATAGAACGTGTCCTCTTCCAGATCGTGGTGATTGGCCAACTTGAGCAGGAGGTTCAGGCGGGGCTGGATGTTCCGGACGGACAGCCCTGAGAGCCATGGGCCGATGTCTGGGACTCGTTCAACTGCGAACCGGTATGCGCTTATGGATTGAAGGTTTACTTGGACCCCTGCTTTTTTGAGGGCGGACTCAAAATCCCTAAATGAAAGAGATTGACCATTTTCATCCTCTAGCTGTTTCTTAAGCTCCAACGTTCCATTCGCCTTATCCCAGAACGTCATGTCGTTGCGCTGGGTGTTCTCGGCCATGTGGGCAAGAAGAACGGCGGATTCGCCCCGCCATTTTTTGACGATGACGCGCGTTTCGCGAAACTTCTCGTCACCCGTCTCTTCCCAGAGCTCTCGGATCGCCTGCAGTCGGGTATTGCCGCCGGCAAAGAGGATGTAATGGTTCTCCCCCGGCCGCTTGGTGACGGATAGCGGCTGCAGGATGCCGTTCACACGGATGCTTTCCTTGAGCTCGGCGTAGGCCTCGTTATTGGCCTTGCGTGGGTTGCGCTCGTAGAAATGGACGCTGGTCACAGGCAGGGATGCCCATGCATCATCGACTTCAGTGTCGTACCGGAGGCTGGATCGGCTGTTCGGCGCAGGGACGTTCAGGCTTTCCCTGGCCAGTTCGAGTTTGAACTTGTCGCGCATTGCCCGCTTTTCTTCCTCAGGCTTCGGCTGAAAACCATGGCGGGCAGCCAGATCAGTGATTTTGACGGACGGCGGGATTCCGAGCAGCGGTGGTTTCTTGCGGTTCACCATCATTCGTCCGCTCCGCCGTTGTCTGCAGCTGAAGAGCTGGCCGAGGAGTGTCCGGACCCTGCGTAATGACCCGCAAGGCTTGGCACAAGCTCCCACAAAAGGGCGTGCATGGTCTCGTAGGCTGAAGGCATGGTGCCTTTACGTGATGGTTCGTGACGATGCGCAGGCACACACATCGTTGCGGATTCCTTGTAGGACTTGGCATCCGGAACTACAGTGTCCAGAACCGTGACTCGACCTCCCAGTTTCAGAAAGTCCTGCCGAATCGATTCGGCAATGATCCGGGCGTCAGCGGTTCTGTCCTGCATTGAAATGACTGCTTTGACAGGGCCTACCCGATACTGAGAATTTGGGCTCGGCTCAAGGCGCGCCAACAGCTCCATCGTTCCGGTCTTGAATTCCCGAGCGGACAGAATTTCCGGCTTGATTGGCGAAATGATCTGGGTGGCAGCGAGTGCTGCTGTGTCTTGCAGCGGTCCAACCGTACCCTGCGTGTCGATCAGTACGCAGTCGTAGTAATCATCTGATACAGCAGGTGAATTGAGTGCATTACCGAGACGTTCACCACGGTCAATGCGATGGAGCAGCCATGTTTGAAGGCTTCCATCCGGATCATCTGATCGGATAACATCCAGACCATCGATTTCAGTTTGCGAAATGCAGTCTTCGGTGACGTAACCGGTCGTGATGACCTTGGTCAGTCCGAATGGTGCTTCGCGCCGAATCCTGAAATACTTTGAAAGCGCGGGCTGTACATCCGCGTCAACCAGCAGGACGCGCAGGCCCATATCGGCCATCAGCGCGCCAAGATTGGCAGCTAGAGTGGTCTTACCTACTCCGCCCTTGGTACTCAGTACGGTGAACTTGATCATATCCCTCCCCAGGTTTGAAATGGGAAGCGAACACGATCAATTGCTGCGGAGCATTCCGCAGCAAAGACAAACTTGCGCTACTCCTCGGGGTATTCACCCAAGGAGCAGCCGGCCAACTTCGTGGAATATACATTATGTGCATATTATCGGGTCTTGATAAAGCCCCAAAGGGGCGTTCGCGCTGCTCAAGTAGACTCGTCTGGCCACATCCCTGACCCTACTAGGCCTCCATCAAACCTAAATTATTTCAATTTGTCAATATCTCCGCGTACATACGAACTCGAAATCAAATCGTTCGGCAAGCACCACAGGCTTTACTGGAGATCGCAGTACAGCGGTCAAGCGACAGCAAGCACCAAATGACCAAGGGGTTCGGCTGCGGGCTTCACCTTGATTTCGATGTCGTAGCCCAACCGATTCAAGCAGTCCATCAACTTGCGTTCGGACAGGTTGGAGAAGTCGCCGCGCAGCATGCCGGACACCTTCGGCTGTGTGATGCCCATGCGACGAGCCGCCTCATCCTGGGTGAGCCCGAGTTTGCGCACGGCTTTGGTTATCTCAATCACCAAACCGGATTTGATTTTGAGTTTTTCGGCGTCGGGCAGACCGAGATCGGCAAAGACATTCCCCGAGCCCATTTCGACCTCAATGCCATCAATGATTCGTTTTGCCATTTCGTAGCTCCTTTGCAAGCACCTCGGCAACCTTCAGCCTGGTGCGGATGATGTCCATGTCCTCTTTCGGTGTGGCGATCCCGCTCTTGCTCTTCTTCTGAAAGCAATGTAGGACGAACACGGCCTCCTCGAACTTGACGGTATAGACGGCGCGGTACGTGCCGCCGATGTCGTTTTCGACCACTTCCAGGACGCCGGCCCCGCCGAATCCCTTCATCACCTTCGCCGCGTCGTGCTGGTCACCGCGCTGCGCGAAGTCAAGAGCGTGACCGAAGAACTTCCGCACATCGGCAGGAAGGGCCATCAAGTCTTTTTTGCACCCTCCGACCCAGATGAGCGATTTGTCTTGTGGCGCCATGAATGCATTATACCTGTAATGGAATAAAAGGAAGCGCCCATCTGGCGCCACCCAAACCCATCTCGCACAGGTGGCGGGTTTGGGAGCTGGTTTTCACTTAAAAATACTTCTTGTAAAACTGCCACTGAACCCGTGTGGACACCGCAAAAACTAGCGTTAACGGTGCAATGACCCAGAACGGGCTCATTGCAACCGGCAGGCAAAGATACAGCGTGACCCCGGATGCGAAGAACATCAGCTTCGTGAGGCGTCCAATTTTGTGCAGATCCGCCGATTCGCGTCCTGCGCACGCGCGGCGGATATAACGCTCGGTCAGGCCGTCTACGCCAGCCAAGACATACAACAGGAAAAACAAAGGGGTCGCAGCCAGTACGAAGCCAATCCTGATCCCGTAGACCTGAATCACATTCATAGCCAGGTAGATTTCCCGTGCATTACGCGCAACGAACTGGCTCAGATACATCCGGTCGACCTCGTTGACCTGATACCCGGAGAAATAGGCATAGGTGGCTTCATGGAGTGATGTCGCCTTGAAAAAAAGCCAGTAAGTCCACTGCTGGGCCAGCTCGGTCAACGTGGAAAGGCCGGCGGCGTGGCTTCCTCGCCGTACAAGCTCTTTGACGCGTGCGGTTTCCGACTGGAACAAAGCGTCGGCAGCTTGCACTGGATCCGGCCATTGATATTTGGCAAACAGGAAAGCCGCGGTGAGGGCGATCAGGCCAAGCATGACATATAGCAAGAGCGTCCCAAAAAGCCATTTCAATGGCCACAGAAAGGCGACTGCCACATTGCTGTCATAGAGACCGGAATTCCTAAAAGCCACTGCCCTTCCCTTCAACGACCAGATTTTCCGTCTCGGTGCCGTGCGTGTCGTATTTCTGCCGCATGCTCGCGGCAATGTCTTCCAACGACGCAGGAATGGGGGGAGCTTCGTCGGGGTCGAACAGAGGGAGCCTGATTTTGTAGAGCTGGCCGCCTTCGATAAGCGCAAAGGCCTGCCCCTTGGGCAACTGCACCAGATCTGCCGGCGACAACATGGGGGCTTCCTGGGTGCTGATCCGGTCTTCGTTCCGTGTGGTGAAAGACAATACCTCACGATCATCTGAACTGTCCGTGGCCGCGCTGGCTTGAATCGAGGTGACCAGTTGCACATCCGGGAGCTGGTCGGTGAGAATTTCGGCGGTTTCCTTGTTCTTGACCCTTAGCATGATCAGGGTATTGAGGTTGCCGCCAATCTGTGAGGCCTTCGCTTTGTTGCCAATGCGGGCTTCCACGTCGGCCCAGGTCTGGGTATAGACCGCCACTTGGAATCCCGCACCACCAGCCTTGTTCAGCAGCGGGATGAATTCGTCGCCGATCAGCTCGTTGAACTCGTCCGCATGGATGGACAGTTTGCGCTTGGGGATGGCCGTGGACAGCCCGTAGCCCTGCTCGAACTTGTAGGTCTGGCCGGCGATCGAGGTCAGGTCGGCGAACATGGCGTTGCCCACTGCGCCAGCCACTTCGTAATCAGAGAGCGAATCGAGCCCGACGTAGACCACCGCGCCGCGTTCGATGACGCTCATCCAGTCGAAGATCGGCCTTGGATCAGTCGGGTCGTCGTACTGTGGAGACAGTATCTGCGCGGTTTTGCCGGTGGTAAGTTTTTCCAGCAAGGGATAGAGACTGGACACCAGTTTCTCGAAATAGCTGCGGTCGTTCGACAGGATGGATGCCAGGCCGTCCGCTATCGGGTCATGCAGATTATTCTCGCGGACGAACAGCAGGATTTTCATAGCATCCATCGTCCGTCCAGATTTCATTGCCTGCTGAATCTGGGTTTTATCCATCTCAATGGCATCAACCGCCTCATTCCAGCCGGGCTGTTCCCGGTCAAGCCAGAAGCGCAAGTATTCCAGCGCCAAGGCGTCGATATTGACCGCATCCTCATAAATCATGCGGTAATCCGGACGGTAGCCGAGGGTGGTTCGCGCGCGCGCGATGACGTTCACGAAGCGCCAGACAAATTCCTTGAACGCGGCGGACTGTCCTTCGCCTGGGAGCTGGCCAGCGATACGGGTGCTGACCTCGGTGGTTCGGGCAAAATTTCCGATCGGGTTGTAACGTGCGGACTGGTCGGGGTAGCCCAGGTGAAACATGAAGAACTCGCGCCGGGCCATGGCCGCCTCGATGTAGCAGCGGGTCATCAGGCTGGCATCGCCCTTGGGGTCGAATACGATCACCACGTCGCCTCGCCGAATGTCCTGTGTGATGAGAACCTCGGCGAGGCGTGATTTGCCGACCCGTGTGGTGCCCAGCACGACCATGTGGCCGGGCCGCTCGACCAGATCCATGCTGATTTCCGTTTCGTCCGGTTCCAGTCCGTGAATGATCGGATCGCCGCCGACAGGCGGCAATGGCGTAACCGGATTCCACCAGAGCTCCTTCCTGGTCTGCCGCGCCAGCCAGCCCGGGGCGCCGCCGCGCCCTTCGTGGCGGAATTCGAAGCGACGCGCCCAGGTATACAGGCCGGATTGGGTGATGTAACGACGATTCTTGGGATCGCGCGCCAGTGCCAGGCGCTGGGTATGGCGCTGATCCCACTTGAACCCAAGACCGAGGAAAAGTCGGCTTTTTGAGACGGGAATTGCGCTGGTAGGAATGACGTACTTAGGCAGCCGGGTAAGGTTGCGCTGAAATCGGGAAACCCGAATACCCTGTCTCAGTCGCACGCCGGCATGCAGGACCATGCCGGCAGCGGCTGTCACGATCAGCTCCTTTGGCAGAAAAAACCACTCGTGAGCGCTCATCAGGAGAATGGCGCCGGACAACGAGGCAAAGGCCGGTACGTATTCGACCGCGGGCCGGAACAGGTTTTCGATGGGATAGCTCATGTCAGACGTGTTCGATGGGTTTGTCGAACCTGACAATGCAGGGATTATTCGGTGGTAGTGGGTTCACGAATCGAACAGGATCCAGTAAGACCACGCCAGAGATCAGCTTTTTGCCCTCGCCATCGGCGCCGATCACCATGTAACGCTGGATGTTGCTTTTCTTCTCTCCGGAGACCAGATTCCAGCCAGCATTGGTAACCTGGCGCTGGATGCCGGTCCCCAGCTTGCTCCCCGCTCGATCCGATGGCGTGCCATCGCCCTCCTCCCCGAACAGTTCGGCGAACTTGCGAAAGATCACTGGGGAAACCAGCATCATTCCTTCGTCAACGAAGTGAATCATGGCGTCCGCGCGGTTGTACGGCATGCTGCCTTCCGAGAGGCCCTCCTGAATCCAGCGCATGAACCGCATGGCTGCACCAGAGGGTTCCTTCTTTTTCGAGCCAGGCTTGGGCCTGGCCGCTGCTTGCCCTGCAGGTGCAACCGGCTTCAATGCTGCTGCAGTAGGGGGCTTGGGTCTTGGTGAATGTTTGATCGCGGCGTCGTCTTCATCGAGAAAGCCTGCGTCCCCAGGTTCAGATAGAGCGGCCGCTCTGGGCTGTGCCGGCGGGCGAATGGGAGGGAGAGCCGAGGTGGCCCGCCTCGGCTGCTCTTCGATGTTCGGCGAGGAGGTTGGATCGGGCTGCGGTATGACGAGCGACAGCTGGTTGGCCGGATCCTCCAATGGGTTGGTGGCCGGTTCAACGCCAGAATCACTCATGGAACCAATATACGGCTCGGATTCCAAATCGAACGGCTGGATGTATGAGGCATCCTGTTTTCCGGCAATGATCTTGCCTCTCATGATTTCCGGGTAAAGAACCGGGGACTGGAACAGTTTGTCGAGTGAGAAGCACAGCACGGTCAGCTTTTGTTCCCACCCTTCATCGAGACTGACCATGACCTGCCACACAGCACGGTTCTCACTGGTGGGGATCAAGGCACCGTACTCTTGCCAGGTATCGAAAAGGCGATCGTTCTTATCCTTGCCAGGTATGCCCTCCCCGCTTTCGCGTTCAGTCAGGAACTGGCGTACCTCGTCGGCCAGCCGCTTGGACACAAACCAGATTTTTCCATCGTAAACCCACCCATGGGACCCCGCCCTATTCAAGCTCAGTCGCCCTTCTTCCAGCATCAGGCGCAAGGCTTGCATCAGGCGTTCGATTAGTGGCACCGACCGGGCGGAAGCAAAGCGGGTGCGCGGTCCCTGCATCAGGTTGTTCTTGACTGACTCGGAGTCGGCGCGTGTGACGATTTCTCGCAGCACTCCCTTGTCTTGATCATCCCCCGAAAGGTAGCTCGTCAAATCGCCCATGAGCTGTACGTCATCGGCAAGCCAAGCGAGCACATGGGAAGGGACAAGCCGCTGGAACAGCACGATAGGCAGTTTCTTGTGCAGGTCGTAATCCCGCGTGATCTCGAAATTCAACGTGTAATGCGTCAACCCCTGATCCAGCATCGATCCAGCAAGAGGCTGCCACTTGCCACAAGGTTTTCTCGATCGGAGAACTTGGACGTTGATATCGGCCATAGGCCTTCCAATGTCATGCAGTAGCGCGGCAAGGAACACCGCGTAAGTCCAGCGGTGCTTGCGAGCCGGGATTTCCTCGGGGGCTGCTCCGACCGGAAGCAGATAGCCTTGCCGGAAGCGTAGCGCGTGTGCTGCCGACTCCATCATATGGGTCATGAGGCCACCGGGCTGCGCGTGATGGTGCGATTCCGAGGCTGGTAGCAGTTGAGTCCATTCCGCAGCCCGCTCGATGACGGGCATGCAGTCTTGGTGGAACAGGGTGTAGTCGAAGCCCATGCGGTCACGACATCCGTCGACCATGGCTTGAAGGTTGAGTTGATCCAGGACGGCTTTGCCGGGTAGAACCTTAATATGGTTGGCTGCCCTTGAATCGCTACCGGATGGCGTTGAATGGTCGGACACCGCGTGGTCGGTGTGGCGGGCAATACGCCAAACGACCCATACGCCGCCTACTCCCAAGGCTCCAGCGGCAATGAGCAGCCAATCACCAGACATCAGCGGTGTGGGAGCTGTTCGATGAGCCATGAGGCAATTACGGGTGAAGACGGGAAAGTCCCTTCCCATTTCCAGCAATTGGGCGATAAGTCCCCGCCTATGAAATCACTGAGGGAAAGTGAGAGCGGATCCCAGCGCTCCGCGGTTTCGGGGTGGCGGACACGCCAAGTAAGGAACTCAAGATGAGATAGCGCGTGGGCTACTTCGTCGTCTGTAGTCCCATGCTCCAGTTCGGAGATGCAATGAAGCACCTCATAGGCTGGGGATTCCTCTTCGTCTTCAAAATAGCATCGATCGATCCCGTCATAATCGGCAAGCCATGCAAACACAACGGCCGTCCAGTGGGACAGTTCGATTTGTTCGAATCGTGCCGCAATGTGTGCGAAGAGCGTGACAGGATGATCCTGATTGTTGGGTTCTTCTATGGAAGCCACGGGCACTCTTTGCGCGAGAAGTGGAAATGCCCGTGATGCTATGGACTCGGCCTTGGCTTTGCAGCAGATAATTCAAACAAAGTTTTTTTGATTGATTGCTGAAGTGTATTTTGTTTTGTGGTACGCGTTTTTTTTGGCCCGGATTATCAGCTATTGGGGCTGCCCTAACCCAACAATTGGTAGTCCTTCCTGTTCGACAGTAAAGCCTGCTGTTGCAATTTCCTCACCCAGCGTTCCCCAGCCTGCGGCACTCGCAAAACGCCGAATTCGTTCTAGTGTGTGCGGTCTGGCTTTAACGCGTCGATCCTCTGGAACGTCGTCTGGATGCATCATCCACGGTTGAAGGGTATGCCCAGCTGATCTAGCATCCTGAGCCAATATGGAGGCGATCCTGAACCCGCCTTCGTCAATATCGCCCCAGTGATAGACGGGCACACCTGGCGGCAAGCCACCAAGCAGTCGAACATACATGGCTCGCCATGCTGGGGTGGGCATTCCGGCGGTATAAATGAGCAAGACTTCCTCATCATGGCGGCGTTTTGCCTCGCTATGGAAAGTGGTCTGGTTTTCTATGGTCATCACCATTTTCGGGATGCCGGCCAGCCCGGTTACGGATGATGCGGAAAATGCGCTGTATGGCGCATCCAAGCACTCCGTTACTCGTGTACGTGCCACCACGATTTTCCCAGCCATTCGGACCGGCTGCTCTTCACGGAATAACCCGATTTCCTGCCATACATCGGCAGGCTCGCGGATCTCGGCATCCACATCACCCGTCAGCAGAACATCAACAGGAGCCGCCAGCTTTTCGATGCGCTTGCTGTCCTTGAACAATCGCGCGCTGACTTCGCGGATCGGCTCGTCAACCGTACTGTTTTCAAGGGCGGCGGTCATGAAACGGATGATGCGGGCGGCATCGATCCAGTCCTGGGAGTCATCCGGGCCAAAGGTGCGGACCTTCTTCAGGCTGGCCCAGCGAGCCAACACGTCTTTCAGAACCGGAAACTCCGGTAGCAAAGGGGCGAACTGTGAGGCCGCCTTCTCAAGGCGGATCGCGGCGGTCTCCATGCCAAGCAGCTTCGCCAGCGCGTCGAGGTCAACCAATTCGACGCGCTGGATGAACCCTTCCTCGCCAAAGCCTTTTTCCCAAGTGAGGACCACGGCGCCTTCGGCTCTCGCCGCCTTCATCGCCGCCTCGAATGCCTCCTTGTCGGCCAGCGAGCGCGTAGCCTGGTAGTCGGCCAGTTGCGACCGGGTCAGCGCCGGCCGCGTCGAGCGGACACCCGCTGTCGCCCGATTACCGGCCTCCAGCAGTTTCGTGAGGGCGTTGCGGGCCTTCGTGTCCATGTGACGACTACACCGCCTGGGCGGTAGCCGTCCCCGCCCCACGCATGCGATTGACCTCATTCTCGATGAGTTCGGGGTGGGTATCCAGATCGTCCGACATGAACATTTCCCGGGTTTCGTCGGTGACATCGTGCCCATCGATGAAGATCACGTTGCGCAGGGAGTCCTTCGAGATGTCGTAGTAGCGGTGCAGGAAGGCATTGAGCACGCCCAGGTTCTCGCCAGGGCTGGCCATGAACACCTGCAGCCCCAGATCCTGCAGATAGCGCATGGTGGCGGTGATGTTGGTCGGGTCCATCTTGTTGAACGCTTCGTCCAGCAGGATCAGCCTGATGCCATCGCGGTTGCCGCGGTCGAGGCGATAGGCCGATGCCAGCGCGGCGCCAGCGATCACATACAGCGGCGCACGGTGCTCGCCGCCGGATCCCGGCCCGATGCGCTTGCTCAGTTGGCCAACGACCTTGGGTTTTGCCGTCAACGGGTCATCCCGAATTATCTCGACGTCGAATTCGTAGAACTCGCGGTAGTCATCCAGCGGGCTTTTGACGCTTCCGGCCCCCGGCGCAATCTTGTCTTCCAGCAATTCCTTGAACTGTGGCGGGATCTCCCCGGCACCGCCGAACAGTCCATCCTGCGGTCCGAATGATGCGATGTTCTTCACGAACTCGAGCAGTTGCTTGAAGTGGGGACGGACGACGCGCTTGAACTGATAGCGCTCGCCGTTGGTGAAGGCCGGGCACTCCTTCAACACTCGGTTCAGCTGGTCCATCGTCACGTCCAGCGCCTCAATGTTCTGGCTCAGCGCCAGGGCAACGTCATTCCTGAACGTCTCCTGCGAAACTTTGTAGGCGTTCTCCATCTGCTCCTTGTAGTCGAGCAGTTCGGTGTCTCGCAGACGCTTGAGAATATCGGCTATCCAGGCCTGCCCCTTGCGCCAGTCTTCCAGCACTGCTTCGCCGGCCTGTTCCCGGTATGTCGACAGGAAGTCGCCCAGCAGACTGCTGCCCTTGGTGACTTCGCGTGTCACCTCGCGGAGAGCTTCAGCTTCTTTCGTTTCGCAGTAGGCCGCCATGTCCTCGTAGTTCTCGCCGTACTTATCCAGAACGACGTCCCAGTGGGGCGACGCGTAATCGGCGTCGTACTCCGGATCCTTGCGGGCTTCCTCAGCGGCCTCGCGGGCATTCTTTAACTTTTCAGCGGCTGCCTCAACGTCTTTTTGGCGCTCGTCCAATGCGTTTTCGGCAACGCCTCGCCTGCCGCTCGCGTCAGTGACGGCCTCACTCAGTCTTCTGGCCTCTTCTGACCACGCCTTTTCCTGCTCGCCGAGTTCCACATATTCCTTGTCGGCGGCACCCTGCAGCTTGCTCTGGAGCGTGGTTGCGTCGACTTTGGCAGATTCCGCATCGTCCCAGAGGCTCTTCAGGTACATCCGGACCTGGTCTTCCTGCGGAATGCCTCGCAGCACCGTGGTCAGCGCCTTGATCTTCTGTTTCTGAGCTGTGAGATCCGACACCGCCTTCGTGCAGGCAGCAAGCCGCGCTTTGGCCGCTTCAAGGTGCTGGCCGCTGCCGTCGCGCCCGATGCGAAGATAGCCTTCCACTACGAGCTTCAGGCGTTCGATGGTGCCTTTGCCGACCAGCATGCCGTCCTGCGTCAGGGTGCGCTTGCCGCGCTCCATGGCCTGTGCGGTGGTCGTGGCGCACACCATGTCCCCGAAGAGCCCCCGTAGGTAGGCAACGGCCGCCGGGTCGGTGCCTTCGATCAGTTCGGCGACGGAGCCGTCTTCAGGGTGCCGGCCGACCTGCTGCCGGCTCTCCATGACGATCTTGGCGCCGTAGACGGCGCGTTTTTCCGGCAGGCCACGATAGACCTCGAATGCCCGCCGCTCCTCATGTTCTGGCACAAGCAGCGCCTGCAGGTTGCTTGCCAGGTAGGCCTCGATAGCCGGCTGCCATTCTTTCTTCGTGATTCGGACGACATCGCACACCGCCACCGGGTTGATGCCTTCATCCCGCAGCTCGCGCATCAGGGTTTCGACGTTAGGGCTGAGCGGCATCTTCCCCTGCCTGACTCGTTCGAGTGATTCTGTGGCGAGCTTGAGATCGGCTTTGGCGGTCTCCAACTGCTGGTACAGCGTGCCATCGAGGCCGTTCAGTACCTGCATGGCTTTTTGAGCTGCCTGAACGGCAGTACCCAGGTGCGCTTCGATTTCAGTCCATTCAGCCTGTTCGAAGCGTTCCAGCAAGGCCGCCAGTTTCTGCGATTCGGCGCTCAATGAGCGCGTGACCTCCTCATCCAGTACACCGGCGTCCGCGGCCTTCTTCAGGAACCCGCGGAACTGGGAAAGCTGGTCAAACATGCCTCTTGTATTGCGTTCGGCCCGATCATGATGCCCCCTGATCTGGCCTTCCAGGCCGGCGTAATCGGCATGGGCGCCATGCTGTTCGCGAAGCTTGCGGTATTGCGCCGCTTTCTTGGCTGCAGTTTCCTGATCGTCCTTCAAGCCACGGAATTCCTTGTCAGCAGCCTCAAACGCCGCCTCGGCTTCCTGCTGGTCGCACTCGCATTGCCCGTGCACATGGTTGGCGTGCTCGCGCGCCGCGTCCAGGCCAAGCGCCTTCCAGGTGACGGCTTTTCTGTAGGCCCTGGCCGCATTGTCGAAAGTGTCGTGGACCGCGGTGCCGTCGACGATCTTCTGCTCGACGTTGGCCACCATCTCGGCCAGGCGCCGGAAGGACTCGGTGACCTCCTTGAACTTCTTGATGTTTGTCGGCCGGGACTCGAGCACGTCGTTGCGGACGATTTCGTCCACGGTCTTGTCGAAGCTCATCCGTAGCGCGAAGCGGAACGCGCGTATAAATGCGTCGTATGACGGCGCACCGCCCGATCCGCGCAATTCGAGCAGACAGGCGCGAATGTAGCGTTCGGCCTCCTGAAACACGCATTCCTCGCCGGAAACTTTGGACCGCTGCAGAAGCTGCTGCTTGAAGGCGGACCACTCCCGCGGCTTTTCCTTGCCGTCGACCGTTTCGAGGTGATCTCCCAGCGTCAACTCGACGTCCGGCAGCAGATAGCGTCCCAGCACGTCATGCTGCTCGCGATCCTTGGAGGCATAGATGCACACGCCCATCGAGACCGGCTTGTTGGTTTCCGAGTCGCGCCAGACCAGGGTGATATAGGTATTCGAATGCGGCCGGACCCGGTCTTCGGGCGTCTCGCCGTATTGGCCAAGGCAATAGGTGCGAATCGACCGCGTTGTCTTGTTTTTGTCGTCGGCCTGGGCATTCAGCGCCATGAGACGGCTGTTTGCGCCGAACATGGCGATCTGGACGGCATCGAGGAACGAGCTCTTGCCGCTGCCGTTGGGGCCGAACAGGCCGGTGACCTCGGAAACGCGGATGTGCTCTCTCTCGTACAGGAAGAACTGCACCAGGTTGATGCTTTCCAGATATTTCATGCTTCTTCTTCCTCCGGCTGCTCTGGTCCTTGACCGTCGCCTTCCGCGATAGAGTCCCCTGCGGGTTCGTAGGACTGTGTGAACTGGGCCAGCCGGGTGATCGCTGTCTCACCCAACAGATCCACGATGGCCGGGCGTATGGCCAGTACGTAGGGCTGAATGTCGCTGGCAACCGTCTCGGGAAACTCATGTTCCTCGACCTTGCGCACGATGCCCCAGCGCCGGAGCGTTCGCACCAGGCCGTCCAGTTCTCCACGGCCGGGCAGCTCGCGCTTGCCCGCCGTGGAGAGGCGATACTTCTCCTCAAGCTCGACCGCATCGCAGATCACTTCGCCGTCATCGTTCAGCTGCCCGGTCCGGGCCTGTTCGTCGTAAATCTTCCGGAGCACAAGGGCGAGCAGCGTTTGTGCGGTATTGGCCGTGCCCGCCCTGCCGTTGTCCGGAATCGCGCACGCATAGCGGAGCTGCCGGTTCACGGTCAGACCGACGCCAACCTGGGAGAGGACGTGTTTGAATTCGCGCTCGAACCGCTCGATCATGCCGTAGGCCATGCGGTTGTGCCGGTCCGCGTAATACAGCACCTGCTCCGCGAGCAACCGGCTGGCGGTGGACTCAAACTCTTCAGCCACGTATTGCTTGTCGGTCTTTGCTGCGATGTTTTCCCAATACTGGGTCATGTCGTGCCTCCTTTGGCGGCTGCCGGTTTTCTCGCGCTCTCGATCCGGAACGGAATGCCGGTAATCCACTCGTTTTCCACTTCCTTGTCGCCGGTGCGGCGGACCCGGAAGCCGCGCATCATGGCCGAAGCCTGCTGCTGCAAATAAGGTGAGCCGCTTTCCATTGCCGCGCCGAGAACCAGCAGGGTCTGATACGCCCGCACGTCCGCAATGCTACTGATCTGAAGCTCTTCGCTGGTGACGGCAGGCCGTCCGGAAAGCTGCCGGGATACGAACTCGACCAGCTTGGGGGCGTTCACCATGCGAACATTGCGTGCAAGCGCCCTGAGCTTTGCTCGAGCGATGTCTTCATCGGTCGGGATGGTTTCCCTCAGCTGCGACGCTTTCTCACGCGCCTCTTGGCGGCGCGGTTCGGCAAGATTGGCCGGGCTGACCATGTCGCCGGGAGCAAACGGGGTGTCGTGAACGTCCTCATCGCTGTCCATGACACGGACGATCGCCGCGTCGACGACCTGGTCGATGGGACGCAGGGAGCGCAGCCGGTAATCGAGATAGGCCAGGGCCCGGCGGTTTGCCCGGCGGATCTCGTCGTCGAGCCGCTCCAAGTAGTCATCGATCCGCTGGATATCGCGCAATTTCTGCACGTTGCGCTCGAACATGCGCTCCGCGCGGGCCCGGTCGCCCTGAAAGCGTTTGGTTTCGTACCAAGTGATCAGGCGCTCGCGGCTCTGCTCGGAGCCATGCAGCTCCTCGGCCCAGTGCAGGATCTGCGGACGCCGCGACAGGGGGTGCTCACGGGTCCGGAGTTCCTTGTAGTCGCCGATGAACACCTGCTCGATGAAATCGCTGAAAAACCGGCGGACGTACTGGGTGGTGGTTTCTTCCGTCCCGAGTGCGCTCATCAGGTCGCGGACGTTCGTACCGGTATTACGGATGTGTTCGAGTAGGTTTCTCGCCTGGTCGGCCGCCTCGGAAAGCGAGTCGCCGTCGGCGCCTTCGATCACCAGCTTCAGGTTGACCTCGATGGAGCGAACCTTGCCCGCCACGTAGATCGGCCCGGTTTCCGCGAAATTGATGAGCTGGCCCAGAAACTGGTTGACCGTGGGGGTCATGGAGACCCGCTTGTCGACGCCATGGCGGTCCAGCCGCAGCCACCCGCAATCATGCAGCCGGTTGAAGATGGTGATGGCACGGATGTTGAGGGGCGTTTCGGGCGTGGCGCCATCCTCGTCTATCCAGGAATCGTGGATGACGAGTTCGGCCTCGATGTCCTGAGTGATGTCTCGCGTCGTGAATCCGTGGCTGGGGGGCAAGGGGGCATCCGGGCCGAAGCGCCTGTCGTGAAGCGCGCACAGGATTCCCCAGTAGATCTGCTTGTTGGGCGAGGCCAGCGGGGCAAATAGCCGCTCGGGCAGCCGCGTGAACAGAAGGGAGGCAGCAGCGCCGCCCGCGCCTAGCGGTTGAAAAGCCACTTGGACACCTCCCGTGCGTTTTCAACGGCGATCAGATACTCGGGCGCATGCTGGATCTTCGTGTCCATTGCAGCGTGTATGTCCTGAATGAAATAGGGTACCAGCGCCGCGCGGCAGGTTTCCACGCGGCTCGCTGTCCCGTTGAAGTATTCGGCCTGGATCACTCTGGCCTGTGCTGGAGAAAGTTCAGGGTGGGCGACCAGTCGAACCTTGACCTTGGTGTTCCAGTCGGGGTCATCGAATCGGGTGCGATCCGCGAGACGCGCTAAAGGCTCCACTTCGAGGATCCGCCCCAGTGCGTAATCCCGGAATTCCTGATGCGCTTCGCTGTAGGCGCGCACATGCCACCTGCGGCCGGCGAGAACCAGGCTGTGCGGATAGATCGTGCGGCGATGAGGAGCCGGTTCGCTCATCGACATGTATTCGATTTCGACGGCCTTTGCCTGTCTGATCGCATTCCCGAGGCTGGCAAATGATTTGGGTGCCGGGGCGGTAATGCTTGGCGTTGCCGACCAGGCCACTGAACCGCCATCTTCGATGGCCGACGCATAGGGTAGCCCAACCATGGACAGGTAACGAGAAAGCGATTCAGAAATGACTGCCTGAGAGGCCTTGGTGTACCGCTTGTAGAAATCAGCCGTGGCGAAGTAGCTCCTGGACTTGCTGTCCCATTGCATCCAGGTGGGGTTCAAGTCGCGGATTTCCTTGATCCATTGGCTGGCCCGTGGCAAACCAATGCCAAACAACTCGCATACCCGCGAACGGTAGATGCGCCCTTCCCAAACCAGCAATAGCTCCAGAAGGGTGAGCCGTTGTTGCGGGCTGTCGTTCCGTTGGTCCATGTGCTTTTCCATATGTTATAGAAAAATATAACATATAAATTCTTATAACATGGACCTTGCAGCAAAAAACCCCTAGCCAGCCAACCCTGTAACCAGTGAGTTGCCCAGCTGCGTTCCGTGGGCCCACTTCGTGTGACCGCTTTGGCCCGAAGAAGCGACGGTGGGAGTCTCTATCAGACAGGCGGGTCGTCGGCCATAGCCGCCGTTGGCGTACTGCGTTACAGAGGTCGGCTATGAATCGCACACCGGCCATGGCTAGAAATGCCGTTGAATGGCCGCTGTAAGCTTCGGCGAATGTGTATCCTGACCTGAAACTGCCTTTCATGTCTTGTTCACCAAACGTCCGTTCCACAGGAGGGAGCAGCAGTCATTTACTTCCGTCTGCCCAGCAGTCACCAGTACATCTCGCAAGCCGTGTGTCAGCTCATAAGAGTGTCGACGGTATGAACGAACCCTTGGTAGATACGGTAATTTATGTAGAATGTCCGCCATGCGTCGCCTCATCGCCCTGATCATCATGCTCATCGTTCCGCTCCAGTTCGCCTGGTCAGCGGCGGCCGGGCTGCATGGGCGCGTGGCGGAAGACGTGACCACCTCGGGTTTTCATACTCACGGTCATGACCATCATGAAAGCAGTCATTCTGTTCCCGACGCCGCTGGCGACACCAATAACAAGGACCACAACGAGGATGGACATCATGGCCACTATCATCCCGTCTTTTCCGCCATCCTGATGGAGTCCAGCCTCACGCTGGATATCGTCTTGTTGTCTGGTGGGCCGATTCTGTATCCGCCTACGGCCTTTTTGTCCCACACCCCCCCGCTTCTCGACCGTCCCCCTCTAGCGCGCGCCTGAACCGGCGAGCGCTTGCTCTAACGCGGCTTTAGGCCGTGTTCTCCTGTCGCACGCTGGTGTTCTTCGTTACGGGGAAAACCAGGCGATCACGCTATCCGCGTTCTTGTTTGCGCTGCCCCTGGCAGTGAGGGCGCATGCACCCAAACCGCTTTGACCAAGACCAATGCCGTCTGCCTGGGGGCAACCCCACATGGCGCACGGTCGTTCAGCAAAATTTTTCCGCGTCGTCTTGAGCGATGTACTCACGTTTATTGCGCCGTCAGGCGCCAGTCGAGGTTCACTATGAAAAAAACACCCCCCCGCATCCCGCTCAGTGCATGGACAGTGGCGACGCTGTGTCTTCTCGCGTCCACCGCTCAGGCAGCTGATCAGTCAGTCCGGTTTGCCGTTCCCAACAGTCAGATTCAGGCGCTGGGCATTCAAACCATGCCATTACAGAGCCAGGCAGGCGCGGTCAAGGTAAGTTTCCCTGCGCAGGTCGTCGTGCCGCCCACAGCGGAACAGGTGATCAGCTCGCCGGTGGCCGGCCTGGTAGCGCAATTGCTGGTTCAGCAGAACCAGGCCGTGCGTTCAGGCACGCCGCTGGTACGCATTGCCAGCCCGGAACTCGGCCAGTTGCAATTGCAGTTGCTGCAAGCCAGCGCCCGTGCCACGCTTGCACGGCAAGCGGCGCGGCGCGAGGAAGCCTTATTCAAGGAGGGCATCATCCCGCAACGGCGGGTGCAAGAGGCGCAGGCTGGCTTGAGTGAAGCCGAGGCGACGCTCAACCAGGCCAAGGCGGGGTTGCGTCTGAGCGGCATGTCGGCCGCGACGATCGCGCGCATTGCGGCTTCCGGCAAGCCGCAGGACAGCATCACGCTGGCCGCGACGCAGGCCGGGATCGTGACCGAGATTGCGGTCAAGCCTGGTCAGCGGGTCGAAGCCGCGACCGCTTTGCTGCATGTGGCCCAAATCGATTCCCTGTGGCTGGATATTCAGCTTCCGGTGTCGGAAAGTACGAACTGGCAGGCCGGAGCGATGGTCAAGGTGCAAGGCCGGGACGTCAGGGCGCGCATCTTGAGCACCAGCCCGACCGTGTCGTCCGGCAGTCAGACGGTGGTGCTGCGGGCGGCGGTCGAGGGCAAGACCGGCCTGGTTCGGCCTGGCGAGTTCGTGACGGTCGAGCTACCTATCGTAACCACTCAGGCGGCCACCCAGGACAGCTGGGATGTGCCGCTGTCCGCCGTGGCCCACGACGGCAAGCAGGCGTATGTGTTCGTCCGCACTCCCGCCGGCTTTGAAGCCAGACCGGTGAAGGTCACCGCCAGCGCCGGGCAGCGCGTGCGCGTGCAAGGCCCGGTCAAGGCCGGCGAACTGATCGCCGTTTCTGGCGTGGTCGCGCTCAAGGGCGCCTGGCTCGATGCGAAGGAGAGCAAGTAATGCTTGCCCGCCTCGTTCAGTTTTCATTATCTCAACGCCTGTTCGTCCTGCTGGCGACGCTGATTGTTGCCGGCGCGGGATGGATGGCTTATCTCGGGTTGCCGATTGACGCATTCCCCGATGTGTCGAGCACCCAGGTCAAAATCATCATGAAGGCTCCCGGCATGACGCCGGAGGAAGTCGAAAGCCGCATCGCGGTGCCGATCGAAGTGGAAATGCTCGGCATCCCGAAAACCAAGATCCTGCGCTCGATCACCAAGTACGGCCTGGTCGACGTCACCATTGATTTCGAGGATGGCACCGACCGCTATTGGGCGCGCCAGCAGGTGAGCGAACGCCTGGGCGGTCTGACGGAGAGTTTGCCGGCCGGCATATCTGGCGGCATGGCGCCGGTCACCACCCCGCTGGGAGAAATGTTCATGTTCACCGTCGAAGCCGAGGGAATGTCTTTGGCCGAACGGCGCAGCCTGCTCGATTGGGTGATCCGACCGGCACTGCGCACGGTGCCCGGCGTGGCCGACGTCAATGCGCTGGGCGGGGTGGTACGCGCCTTCGAGGTGGTGCCCGATCAGCTCAAAATGGCCGCCAGCGGCGTGACCATGACGCAGCTCAGGGAGGCGATTGACGCCAACAACCGCAACGACGGCGCCGGCCGGCTCGGCGAAGGCGACGAAGTGTTGCTGGTGCGCAGCGAGGGCAGCATTACGAATCTGGACGACCTGCGTGCGATCGTGGTGACGATGAAGGAGGGTGCTCCGGTCCGCGTCGGTAATCTGGCCGAGGTCAAGATCGGCACCGTTACGCGCTATGGGGTGGTGACACAAGACGGCAAGGGGGAAGCCGTTCAGGGTCTGGTGCTCGGACTGGCGGGTGCCAATGCGCAACAAGTCGTTGAAGGCGTGCAGAAGAAACTGGATGAACTGCAACCGACGTTGCCGAAAGGCGTGAAGCTCGACGTTTTCTACGATCGCGCCTCCCTCGTCGACAAGGCGGTCGGTGCGGTATCCAACGCGCTGCTCGAAGCGACGGTGCTGGTCATCATTTTGCTCGGGCTGTTCCTGGGCAATGTTCGGGCGGCCGTGACCGTGGCGCTGGTGCTGCCCCTGGCGGCATTGATTACCTTCATCCTGATGCGCGGCTTCGGCATGTCGGCCAACCTGATGAGTCTGGGCGGCCTGGCCATCGCCATCGGCATGCTGCTCGATGCCGCCGTGGTGGTGGTCGAAAACATCGTGCAGCGCCTGGCGACCGATCCCACGGCCGGCAAGCTGCCGCGGCTGCATACGGTCTATCGCGCGGTGCGCGAGGTCGCGGTGCCGGTGACGTCCGGGATATTGATCATCATTACCGTGTTTCTACCGCTGCTGACGTTACAGGACCTCGAAGGGAAATTCTTTGTGCCGGTGGCGCTCACCATCGTGTTCGCCCTGGCCGGCTCCCTGCTGTTGTCGCTGACCGTCATCCCGGTGCTGGCGTCCTATCTGCTGCGCGAGGTCAAACATGAAGACCCGTGGCTGCCGCGCAAGCTGCTGGCGCTCTATGAGCCGGCGCTTGCCTGGGGCATGCGCCGGCAGGGCATCGTCGTCGGCGTGGCGGTGGCGATGTTGGTGGGCGCGGGTGTGGTCTACACCCAGGTCGGCAAGACCTTCATGCCGACGATGGACGAAGGCGATCTGATCGTCGGCATCGAGAAATTGCCTTCGGTCAGTCTGGAGCAAAGCGCCGCGCTCGATATGAAGATTCATCAGGCCCTCATGAAAGCCATTCCGGAAGTGACCGGCATCGTGGCGCGCGCGGGTTCCGACGAAATCGGCCTCGACCCGATGGGACTGAACCAGACTGACACCTATTTGCAGCTGAAGCCGCGAGATGAATGGCGGATGAAGAGCAAGGAAGCGCTGTTGGACGAGATACGCAAAGTGCTCGACCCGATGCCCGGCATCTCGTACAGCTTCACCCAACCGATTGAAATGCGCGTGTCGGAAATGATCATCGGCGTGCGCGGCGATCTGGCGGTGAAGATATTCGGTCCCGATCTCGACAAGCTCAATCAGTACGCGAGCCAGGTCGAAGCGCTGCTCAAGACAGTTCCGGGCAATGAGGACGTCTACACCGTCCAGAACGACGGCGTGCAGTATTTGCGGGTCGCGGTGGACCGCTTGCAGGCCGGTCGGCTCGGCTTGAGCGTCGAAGAGATCCAGGATGCGCTGCGTACCCAGATCGAGGGGCAGCGGGCCGGAATCGTGATCGAAGGCAACCGCCGCACACCCATCGTATTGCGCGGTACCGAGGCGGTTCGCATGTCGCCGGCCGAGTTCGGCGCCATGCGGATCACGACCCAGGACGGCAGCACGGTGCCCTTGGCCAGCGTCGCAAAATTGGAACGTGCGGCGGGGCCGGTCAAGATCGATCGCGAAATGGGTAGCCGCTACAGCGTGGTCATCGCCAACGTCGGCGGCCGCGATCTGGTGGGCTTCGTCGAAGAGGCTCGTGCGCTCGTCGCCCAGAAAGTGCCGCTGCCGACCGGCTACCGCATTGCCTGGGGCGGACAGTTCGAGAACCAGCAGCGCGCGGCCGCGCGTTTGACGGTGGTGGTGCCGGTCGCACTCGGACTGGTCTTCGTCCTGCTGTTCTCGACCTTCCGCTCGGTGCGTCAGGCCTTGCTGATTCTGAGCAATGTCCCCTTCGCGCTGGTCGGCGGCATCGTCGCCTTGTGGGTGACCGGCGAATACCTGTCGGTGCCGGCTTCGGTCGGCTTCATCGCGCTGCTCGGCATCGCGGTCCTCAACGGGGTGGTGCTGGTCAGCTATTTCAATCAGCTGCAAAGCGAAGGGATGAAACTGGCCGAAGTCGTCGTTCAGGGTGCCAAGCGACGCTTGCGCCCGGTGCTGATGACTGCCTCCATCACGGCATTCGGCCTGATCCCTTTGCTGTTCGCGACTGGGCCGGGCTCTGAAATCCAGCGTCCACTGGCCATCGTTGTCATTGGTGGCCTGATCACCGCCACGGTGCTGACGCTGATGCTGCTCCCCATCCTGTATTTACGTTTCGCTTTCCCAAAACGAGAGGTTCCCCATGTCTGAACTTTGCTTAACACTGATTTGCCCGCCAGCGGTCGAGGAAAAAATGCTCGATCTGCTGCTCCTGTCACCTAACGTAACGTTTTTCACCAGCACGGCTACTGCCGCGCACGGCATGGCTCACGAAGATCTGGATCAAACGGAGCAGGTGCTGGGTCGCGCACGCGCCACCAAGATTCAGGTGATTTTTGCTGCAGCCAACCAAGCGGCGCTGCTTGACGCCATTCGCCAGCAATTCTCCGGCGCAGGTTTGCGCTATTGGGTGACGACGGTCGCCGAAACGGGGGAAATCGCATGAAGATTCGACTCCTATTGGCCGGCCTGCTGATGATCTTTGGCACCGCACAGGCGATGGAACCGGTGAATCCGCCGGGGCTTTTGCCAACCGAAATTGCCCGCCCGCTGCTCGAACAGGACCCTGCCGTTGCCGCCGCGCGCGCTGGCCTGGACGTGGCACTGCAAGATGCCGGCATTCTCGATAAATCAGCTTATGAATGGATTGCCCGCACTTCGGGACAGCAGCGCAGACTGGAAAACGGCCCTCGCTACACCGAATGGAACGTGGGCATCGAGCGGACGATCCGGCTTTCCGGCAAAGCCGCGGCCGATCGCAAGCTGGGCCAGGCAAGCATTGAAGAATCCCAGGCGCGCTATGGCGAGGCATTGCACGAATCGGCGCGTGAACTGGTGGCCTTGTGGGTGGACTGGCTGGCGACGGAACGTGCCCGCGAGCTGGCCCAGAACAGCCTTCAGTCGACACAGGCCAGCCTGACGGCGGTGGAAAAGCGCGCCCGCGCAGGCGACGCCTCGAAGCTGGACGTGAGCATCGCCCGCGCCGAACTGGCCGAGCAAAGGCGTATGGACAACGATGCCAAGACCCAGGCTGCTGCCGCCTGGGCGCGTCTATCCACCCGGTTCCCGGGGGTGAGCCGTCAGACCATGGTCTTGCCCATGCCGCTGGAGATCGGGGGGGACGCAGCGTCCTGGCGTGAGCGCATCCTGGAGCAAAGCGATGAGCTCAAGGTCGTCCAAACGCAAATGCGGAAGACCGAGGCACATGCCGATCGCGCCCGCGCCGATAAAATGCCCGACCCGACGCTGGGAGGGTATACGGCTTCTGAGATAGGAGGCCGCGAACGCATTTTCGGCGTCATGCTCAGCGTCCCGATTCCCGGGGGCGTGCGCGACGCACGCAATGCCAGGGCGATTGCTGCAGTGGACGTTTCGCGCAGGGAAGTCGAGCTCAAGCAGCGCGAGCTTGAAACGGCGATCGCGAGTGCTGTCGCGACCGCCCATGGCGCCTATGCCAGTCTGCAAATTGCCAACGAAGGGGCGGCTTACATGCAGGAGAACGCAAGCCTCATGCAGCGCGCCTATGCATTAGGTGAAGCGGACTTGCAGGCCCTGCTGCTGGCGCGTCGCCAGGCGACTGCGGCGGCAAACAGCGCGCTGCAGGCGCAGGTTTCCGCCCTGCGGGCTTATTACGGCTTGCTCGTCGACGCGCACCTGATTTGGGAATTGGATCATGACTAAAACATTTGCAATGACTTTTTCGCAGCAATGGATCGGGGCCGCGTTGAGCTCTCGCTGGCTGGCTTTCATCGGCATCTTGTTGCTCAGTTTGATGGCGACGAGTGCCTTCGCCCATGGCGTCGCAGCGGATGACAAGCTGTTTATCGAGCAAGCCAGCGGTATGCAGCTGATCCCGTTCATTTACCTGGGAGCCAAGCACATGGTCACGGGGTATGACCATCTATTGTTCCTGTTCGGGGTGATCTTCTTCCTGTACCGGATGCGCGAGATCGGAACCTACGTCACGCTATTCGCCATCGGCCACAGCGTCACGCTGCTGTATGGCGTGCTTAGCGGCACCCACGTCAACCCCTACATTGTCGACGCCATCATCGGCCTCTCGGTGGTGTACAAGGCGCTCGACAATCTTGGCGCATTCAAGCGGGTGTTGGGTTTTCAGCCCAACACCAAGGCCGCAGTACTGATCTTCGGTTTCTTCCATGGATTCGGCCTCGCCACCAAGCTGCAGGAATTCACGCTATCGCAGGAGGGTTTGGTACCCAACATCCTCGCATTCAATGTCGGGGTCGAGCTTGGGCAGTTGCTCGCGCTCGCTGCAATTCTGATTGTCATGGGTTTCTGGCGGCGGTCCGGTGCTTTCTGGCATCAGGCGTTCGCGGCCAATACTGTGTTGATGGCCGCAGGATTCGTCCTGATGGGTCATCAGATAACCAGTTATTTCACTATTTGATTAGAGGACTCATACATGAACACACACAACACGCACCCGCTTCCAACCCTGCCCCAGCTGATCAAGGCCACAGGCGTGGCCTTGATCGTCGCTGCGGCAATCCTGATCACGACTGTGCTCCCGGCCGAGCACGGTATCGACCCAACCGGTATCGGTAAAACACTCGGATTGACTGCCCTGAACAACAGCCAGGGAGCCGTGACCAAAAGCAACGGAAACGAAGTCGTGGCCGCAGCGGTGGCAGCCCCAGTCATCTCCGCCCCCGTTACCATTACCTCCAAACAAGCCACACCTTATCGGGCAGATACGCGGCAAATCACCCTGCAGCCAGGGCAAGGCCTGGAATTCAAGACACGCTTGGAGAAGGGCGCAGCGCTGATCTATTCATGGAAAACGCAGCAAGGCGAAAAAATCAATCATGAGTTCCACGGGGAACCGCTCAACGCCAAAGCTGATGTGTATGAAAGCTATATTTTGGAGAAGCAGGTCAGCGAATCAGGCGGCACGTTGATCGCGCCCTTTACGGGCACCCATGGATGGTACTGGCGCAATAAAAACACCACGCCGGTTACGGTGATGTTAAACGCCAGCGGCTTTTACACGGACATCTTCAAGAACTAAGTGCTCGCCGGACGCGGATATTCATCACCGGCATTGGCATTGACCTCGAAAAAATGGGTTATTGCGGCGACGCCCACATCAAAGTCGTTGCATGAATGGAGAATGTAATGAAAAAATTGACTACCCTTGCGGCGCTCATCATGACGGCCTCGATAGCGGGGACTGCCTTGGCGCATGGCGACCGCGCAGAATTTGACGGCATCGTGCAGTCTGTTGGCAATCTGCAATTCGAATTGGTCAAGAAAAACAGTGCGGCCATCATCTTTGTCCAGAACCACGGCAAGAAATTTTCGACGGTCGGGGCCAGGGGAACGCTGACGGTTATGAACGGCACAGTAAAAACCGAAGTGCCGCTGCAACCCAGTGGCGACAACGCGATGGAAACCAATGGCGATGCAAAACTGGCTCCGGGCGCGAAGGCGATTGCAGCAATTACGTTTGCGGATAATAAAACCGTGACGGTAAATTTCTCGGTCAAGTAACCGCCCATTCTCGCTTCGAGTTGTAGCGAGTGATACCCGGCGCGCTCAAAAAACCAACGTGCGTAAGGCGCACTGGGTCGGGCGTCAATAAGCGAAGCGCATTGCGCATGCGGCTAATGCGCCCTTGCGCGAGCTGATCAACGTAAACACAAAGGAGCTGTCATGAACACACGTCCTTTCGCCTTGGCGACCCTCGCCTGGTTCGCCATTTCCCCCCTCGCCGCCCATGCTGAAGCGGACACAAAATCGGCCGAATCGCTGGTGGCGAGCAAGCGAGCCGCCGACATGCCTATCGGGAGTTGATGCAGATACTCGGCCGCAGCCTGACCTGGATACAAAACGGCATCGTTCTGGAAAACAAGCAATTGGTGCGGGAAGGCGTTAACCATGTCATCCATCACCCCGCGCCCAACCACAAGCCCTGGACCATCATGGGCAAGGCTGACCAGGAAGGGTTCAAACAGGCACTGCTTGCCTATGACCCGGCGATGGATATCTATGCCAACGAAGCGGCGGCGGCAGCGGAGAAAGGCGACTGGTTCGAAGCCACAGCCGCATCGGCTCGGCTGCAAACGTCCTGCGTGTCCTGCCATGCGCAGTGGAAACGCAAGGTGCAGCGCTAGCCGACAAGTCGCCCACCCAGATGATGGGTGGGTTTTGGCAACAAACCGGATAGGCAAGGTTCAAACAATGAAGGTTCAAACAATGAATGTGAACAGTGAAGCGGCAGCCGAACAAGCGAGCGCATCAAGCCTGCGGATGCTGATGACGCGCTCGCGCTGGATAGAAGCCGGGCGTATTTTGCTTACCGGCTTGGTGGCGTTGCTGTTTTGGCGGCAATGGGTACCGATACAAATCCTGTGGCTCGCCGTCGCGATTGGTTTATATCCGCTGGTAAAAACCGGCTTGATCGACCTGATACGCGAACGCAAAGTCGGCACCGAGATTTTTGTTACCGTTGCCACACTGGTCGCTGTGTTTGGAGGCGAGACGGTCGCCGGCGCCGTGCTGATGGTGATTATTCTGATTGCCGAGTTCATCGCCGACTTGAATATGGATCGCGCCCGCGCTTCCATCAAGACCCTGATCGGATCGGTGCCGCAAGTCGCGCTGAGACGCGGCGCAGACGGTGAACGCGTGGTTCCGATCGAGCAACTGCGAACCGGCGATGTCGTTCTGGTACGCGCCGGCGAAAAAATCCCGGTGGACGGCAGCATCGTAGGCGGCGCGGCATCGATCAACGAGGCGCCCATCACCGGCGAAAGCTTGCCCAAGGACAAGAGTATCGGCGCGAGCGTTTTTGCCGGCACCATCGTCGCATCGGGCGCACTCGATATTCAGACAGAAAAAGTCGGCAGCGACACCACCTTTGCACGCATCATCGGGCTGGTGGAAAGCGCCGAAGCGGCGCAAGCGCCCGTGCAAAAACTCGCCGACAAAGTGGCTTCGTGGCTGATTCCGGTCGTTTTTGTATTTCTCATCGCGGTTTACCTGATCACCGGCGACGTGCGCACCATCGTCACGCTGCTGATTTTTACCTCGCCTGCCGAACTGGGACTGGCGACGCCATTGGTGATGATCGCCGCCATTGCGCGTGCTGCCCGAAGCGGCATTTTGGTCAAGGGCGGACTGTATCTGGAGTCGCTGGCTAAAGTGGATGTGATGGTCTTCGATAAAACCGGCACGTTGACCGCGAACAAGCCTGAAGTGGTTCGCGTGGTACGCGACGCCCGGTTTTCTGAATTTGAACTGTTGAGTCTGGCCGCTGCAGCCGACCGTCGTTCAGCGCATCCGCTGGCCAAGGCCGTGGTGGATTACGCCACGCTTAAACAGATCGTCGTGCCGGAGCCGGAGCAGTATGAGCAAGTACAAGGTCGAGGGGTGATCGCCACCGTGTCGGGGAGCGCCGTACTGGTCGGCAATGCTGCACTGCTGCGTGAAAACGGCGTGCAACTTATTGCGGCAATAGAAGACAGCGGACAAACGCCGGTTCATGTGGCCATCGATGGACAGTCTGCCGGGGTCATTTTCATTGCCGACACCTTGCGACCGGGGGCGCGCGAAGCGCTGTCGAAGCTGAAAGCGACAGGCGTCAAGCGCATCGTGATGTTGACCGGCGACAATGAGGCCACCGCACGCGCGGTGGCCGCGGAATTAGGCGTGGACGAGGTACGCGCCAACTTGATGCCGGAGGATAAAGTCACAGCGATTGAAGAATTAAAAAAGCAGGGGCATCGCGTGGCCATGATAGGTGACGGCATCAACGACGCACCTGCCCTGGCGCGAGCGGATGTGGGGATTGCGATGGGCGGCGGCGGCACCCAGGCCGCGCTGGAAGCCGCCGATATCGTGCTGATGACGGATGATTTATCCAAAATCGTCAGTGCCCGTGCCATTTCCCGCCGCGCGTATCGCACGATTCAGGAGAACTTGTTTGTCGGCGTTGGCGTAGTCCATGTGTTGGGCATCACGGCGGCGCTAATGGGCTGGATTGGTCCTATCGAAGCCGCTTTTCTACATCTGGGACCGGATATTCTGGTGTTTTTGAACTCTGCCAAATTGCTGCGTGTTCGGATTGATGGAGCCTGAATCCCTTATGTGCAAACAAAAGGTCAATTGGCTCTACAGGGAGCAGCAGAGTCGGACAGCAGGCTTTGGGGGGCATCCTTGCCCGCCTGGTTTACCGCGGGCGCAGCCATGGCAGTGGGCCTGCTGGGCTATGGCCTGAGCCTGGTTCTCTTTGTGCGGGCACTGCGGAATTTGGGCACGGCCCGCAGCGGCGCTTATTTCTCCACGGCACCCTTCATCGGTGCCGCCATCACCATCCTGCTATTGGGCGAACCGACACCGGCGCCGTTCTGGGTCGCCGCCTCCCTGATGGGGATTGGGGTGTGGCTACAATCTGACCGAGCGTCACGAGCATGAGCACACGCATGAGCCACTCGAACACACCCATCCACACGTTCACAACGCGCATCATCAACATGAACAAGATTTCAACTGGGATGGCACCGAGCCGCACAGTCATTAGCACAGGCATGCGGTCTTAACCCACAACCCCCCCCCCACTTTCCGGACATCCATCACTGCCATGGGCATTGAACCGCCGGTCTACGAAATCCTTAGATGTCTTCGTTGGATCAATGATCGGTCCGTCGTGCGGATTACGCCGACTGGCTGAGTCTGGCCGGTAGTGTGCGTCGCCGTATTGGAAAGCAGCCGTTCGGCGTGTACTTCTGACCTGTGACTGCGCACGGCCTGAGCAGACCGTCAGATGTCGCTGAAACCAAATAGTTCTGCCCATCTTCAATGGCTATGCCTGTGGTGAACATCCGGGAAGTGCGGGTGCGTGTGGATCAGCGGATCGTGCCGGTGCAGATGGCTATGTTTGGTGCCGGGAGACACCGGATAATCATGCGCGTGCAGGTGGTGTTCGTCGTGGAAATGTTCGTGACTGTGTTCCATTTCTTCGTGCTGGTGTCCATGCTCATGGCGCTCGGTTAGATGCAACCACGTGCCCAGCGCCATCAATGCACCGGCCATGAGTAGCGGTAGGGTGATCGGCTCCCCCATCAGGACAGCGAGCAAGGAGCCGAAGAACGGGGCGACCGAGAAATAAGCGCCCGTGCGTGCAGTACCCAGGTGCCGCAGGCCCACTACGAATAGCGCCAAACTCACCCCGTAAGAAAGCAAGCCCACCGTCATCGCACCTGCCAGGTTTGGCCATGCCGGCATCGACGCGCCCAGCGAGAAGGCCAGGCACAGATTGACGATACCGGATACCCAGCCTTTCACCGAAGCGATCCAGGTGGCATCGGTAAGCGACACCTTGCGGGTCAAGTTATTGTCGACACCCCAAGCGAAACACGCGCCAATGATGGCCAGTGTCGGCCACAGTCCGGAAATACTCACACCTGAGGGAACGCTCAGGACAACCGCACCGGCCACGATGGCCAGCATGCCCAGTGCGATGCGCCGGTCGAAGTTCTCCCTGAATACAAACCACGCCAGCAACGCGGTGAACACACTTTCGGCATTCAGCAGGAGAGACGCTCCAGATGCAGGCATACCCGTCAGCCCAAACATCAACAGTACTGGGCCGATGATCCCGCCTGACAAAATCGCCCCGGCAAACCACGGCACTTCATTCCGGGGAAGCCGAACGGCAGGGGCATGGCTCAACAAACGATAAAGGGTCAGTCCGACCCCGGAACCCAAGTAGAGCAATCCTGCAAGCATCCACGGATTGACCGCATCAAGCATCAACTTTGCGAACGGTGTTCCCGCTCCAAACAATAAGGCAGCCCCGAGTGCTGCTGCCACGCCAGACTGGCGGATCCCTTCCATCCAATTCATCTTTTCAATTTGAGAGTGACAACATGCCCAGCATAAGGCTCATCTCTGGTGGCATCCAGAAAAATACTTTTCATTCTTAGCCCCCTAATCGAACAAACACACCGTGTATTTTTGTTTTGTAGTTGGCGTTGACCAACGCACAACAACTGTGTAACTATTATTACATGATTGTAGGAACTGTTACATGGATATTGATCATTCTCACCCTGCCCACGCAGAACGCCACTACGCGCATGCGCATCTGGCGCGGCCTGAAAGGTTTAGGGTGTGCGGCGCTGCGCGATGGTGCTTGGCTGTTGCCGGAAACCGTATCGACGCGGCAGGCGCTTGAGGCACTGGCAGATGAAACCCGCGCGTCAGGCGGCACCGCATGGCTGCTCCGGCTGGACGCTGAGGACGATCAGTCAGCCGCATTCAGGGGGATGTTTGACCGTATTGCGGAATACACCGAATTGCTGGCAGACCTGACGCACGTCGATCCGCTAGCCGAGAATGTCACGACCGCCAATAAAACCCTGAAGGCCTTGCGGCGCCGTTACGAAACCCTGGTCGAACAGGACTATTTTCCAGGCGCTGGCAAACTGGAGGCGGAAGCGCGGCTGCTGACCCTGGAAGCCACGCTGGCGTCCCGGCTCTCTCCCAATGAACCGCATTTCCAGGACGGCCAGCCCGAGCGTTTCGCCCTCGCCGATTTTCAGAAGCAGACTTGGGCCACCCGACAAGATTTGTGGGTGGATCGGCTGGCATCCGCCTGGCTGATTCGCCGTTTCATCGACCGCCGGGCGCGCTTTGTCTGGCTGCAGCATGTCCAGGACTGTCCGGCGAATGCGTTGGGATTTGACTTTGACGGCGCGCGATTCACTCACATCGGGCATCGCGTCACCTTTGAAACCCTGCTGGCGAGTTTTGGACTGGAAAACGACGCTGCCTTGATGCGTATTGGCGCCATCGTCCACGCGCTGGATGTAGGCGGCGAGGCGCCCGAGGCAGCGGGTGTCGAGATGCTGCTGAAAGGCCTGAAGGCGCGCATTCAGGATGACGACGCCTTGCTCAAGCAGGGCGGGCAGATGCTGGACGATTTATACGCAGTTTTCACCAACCCCTAGATCCAAGGATGCCATTTTGACCACCCCGACCGAACGTCCCGCCCACCCCAGCTTCTGGGAGGCCTTCAAATACTGGTTGATACTCGGTTTCATCAGTTTTGGCGGCCCCGCCGGGCAGATTTCCATCATGCATCAGGAACTGGTGGAAAAACGCCGCTGGATCGGCGAACGCCGCTTCCTTCATGCGCTGAATTACTGCATGGTGCTGCCCGGCCCCGAGGCGCAGCAGCTCGCCATCTATATCGGCTGGATGCTGCATCGCACCTGGGGCGGCATCGTTGCAGGCACGCTGTTCGTACTGCCGTCGCTGTTCATCCTGGCGGGGCTCACCTATGTGTACCTCGCCTTCGGCCACCTGACCTTTGTGCAGGGCATCTTCAACGGCATCAAGCCGGCGGTGGTGGCCATTGTCGTCTTCGCTGCCTGGCGCATCGGCTCGCGGGCGCTAAAGAACAAGTTGTTATGGGCCATGGCCGCCGCGTCCTTCATTGCAATCTTCGCTTTCCATGTGCCTTTCCCCTACATCGTGCTGGCGGCTGGCATTCTGGGCTTCATCGGCGGCAAGGTCTGGCCTGACAAATTCAAGGTCGGCGGCGGCCATGGCGCCAGTAACAAGACCTACGGCCCGGCCTTGATCGACGACGATACCCCGTCGCCCGCCCATACGAAGTTCCGGCTCGGTCGGCTGGTGATCCTGACGGGATTGTTCGTAGCATTGTGGGGCGCAGCCATGCTCCTGTTGCCCGCCGGCACCCTGCATGACATGGGCGTGTTCTTCACCAAGGCTGCGCTGGTCACCTTCGGCGGCGCGTATGCGGTGCTGCCCTACGTCTACCAAGGCGGTGTGGAGCACTACCAGTGGCTGACCGGCACCCAGATGATCGATGGCCTGGCGCTGGGCGAAACCACTCCGGGACCGTTGATCATGGTGGTGTCCTTCGTCGGCTTCGTCGGCGCCTGGACCAAGGAAATCTTCGGCCCGGATGCCCTGTTCCTGGCCGGCTTCGTCGGCGCCAGCGTGGCGACCTTCTTCACCTTCCTGCCATCGTTCCTGTTCATCCTGGCTGGCGCGCCGCTGGTGGAGGCTACTCACGGCGATCTCAAGTTCACCGCACCGCTCACCGGCATCACCGCCGCCGTGGTGGGCGTGATCCTCAACCTCGCGCTGTTCTTCGGCTGGCATGTGCTGTGGCCGCAAGCCACCGAGGCGGCGCCGTTCTCCGGCACTTTCGAGTGGTTCTACGCCCTGATCTCCGTGGCGGCCTTCCTCGCGCTGTGGAAATACAAAATGGACATCATGAAAGTGATCGGCGCCTGTGCGGCGGTCGGTCTGGTTTACACCTACATCATTTGAGGAGTGTGAAATGCCCTATGAACTGAAACCCCTGTCCTGCAATCCGTCAGCCCTGAACGGGCTGTCCGAGAAACTCATCGTCAGCCATTGGGAAAACAATTACGGCGGCGCAGTGAAGCGACTCAACGCCATCGAGCAAAAGCTGGCCGAACTCCAGTGGGCCAGCGCCCCGGTGTTCGAGATCAACGGCCTGAAGCGGGAAGAGATGATCGCCAGCGGCTCCATGATCTTGCACGAGGTCTACTTCGACTCCCTGGGCGGCGCCGGCGGCGACCCGGGAAGCGAACTCAAGGCAGCCATCGAACGCGATTTCGGCTCGCTCGACGCCTGGCGCGCCGAGTTCAGCGCCATGGGCAAGGCCCAGGGCGGCGGCTCCGGCTGGACCCTGCTGGTCTGGAGCCCACGCCGCGCACGCTTGGTCAACGCCTGGGCGGCCGACCACGCCCACAACCTGGCCGGCGCCACGCCGCTGATCGCGCTCGACATGTACGAGCACAGCTACCACATGGACTTCGGCGCCAAGGCCGGCGTCTATGTCGACGCCTTCATGCAAAACCTGTCCTGGACGGCCGCCGAGGCCTCCTTCGCCAAACTGGGAGCCTGACACCATGGAACGCACCATCAAACCCGACACCCTGAAAAACGAACTGGCCGGCAAGCTGATTCTCGACGTGCGCCGTGTCGCCGACCGCGAGGCCGCGCCCGCGCATCTGCCGGGCGCGCAGTGGAGGAATCCGGAGCAACTGGCCGAGTGGGTCGACAGCCTGCCGCAAGAGCAGGACATTGTGCTGTATTGCGCGCGCGGCGGTTCGGTGTCCAACAGCGTGGTGGATGCCCTGCGGGCCAAGGGCCTGAAGGCCCGCTTCATCGAAGGCGGCATCGAGGGCTGGAAGGCGGCCGGCGGCGAGGTCGTCGGACCATGAAATGGATCACCCGCGAACGCCCCAAGATCGACCGCATCGCCTGTCCGTGGCTAGTCGCCCGATTCATCGACCGCGACGCCGAGTTCATTTATGTACCAAAGGACAGGGTGATGTCGGAGGCCGAACGCCTGGGTGCCACGCCCTTCGACGTTCCCGGTGTTGAGCTTGGCCATGACGGCCCATTGTGCAGCTTCGACGCCTTCATCAAAAAATATGCGCTCAACGATCCTGCACTGGAGCGGCTGGCCCTCATCGTTCGCGGCGCCGACACCGATGCGCCCGACCTGGCGCCAGAGGTCACAGGCCTGGTCGCGCTGTCATGGGGACTCCACCAAAACTATCAGGATGACCATGAGTTGCTTGCCCAGGGCATGGTGATGTACGACGCACTCTATGCTTGGTGCACCCGTTCATCCAGCTAAAGTGCCTGCATGGTTTGCCCCGTTTTCGGCGCTCTGTGACGCTGCCATCGCCGCAGTATTGCTCGCCCTACTATTCGGTTTTCCGTTGATGTGGGAATGATGGGCACGTTGCGCCGATCTCGGCGTGGTTTTCTCATTGCGCTTGCCATATCGCTGGCCTTGCACGCCAGTCTGTTGCCATCATGGTGGGGCAAGCCGAAGCCGCACCCTCCCGAAGAGCCCTTGCAGTTGCACCTGAGGATTGAGCCCGAGGTGAAACCGCCGTCGCCCAAACCACAGAAAGCCAAGCTGGCCAAACTCGCAAGGCCACAGATCGTGCCTGAAACTCCGCCGAGTCCCGTTCAGGAGAAGGTGCTGGCATCCATGTCTGCGCCGCCCGCACCTACGGCTGAGGAATGGCAATTGGCTTCAACCTATACGCCCAGGAACAGCAAGCGTTATCGCTACACCTGGGGACAGCAGGTTCGCAGCATGATGGGAACAGCCGTTGAGGGCCCTGGCCAGGGCGCAGTTCGGTTCCGTATCGAGATCGCGCCTGACGGAAGGATTGCCAAGGTGGAAGAGCTTTGGTCAACCTCGGAGGTGGTCTCAAAGCTCGCTCGGGAGGCGATCCAGAATCTGCCGCCACTGCCGCCAATCCCTACAGGAAAACCGCTCATCTTCGAGCAGACCATCTCCTTCCAGCCCTACGAGACGGGCTGGCCACCCAGCTATAAGCTTGACTGCTTGCCGGAGCCCCTGCCTTTCAATAACCCGTTCGCGTGGAACGGTTCACCCCCTCCCAACGTGGCGACACAGGAGCATCGCCCCCCTCCGCCCGATGGGTGCCCGCCTGATTCCACCGAGGACACGATCGAAGAAGAAGAAAGATCATTCAAACGCCAGATGGATCAATGGCGGTGGGCGCGTTGAATGGACTCGGTGGACTCTTGCTCGGTCATATCAAAATAGAGAGCACTGTTCGATATCTTGGGATCGGGGTTGATGACGCTCCGGAGATTTCGGAGCAGACCGAAATCTAGCATCGGGAGCAGCGGCTTCACGCAAGGCGCCTTGATGCTAGATGGTATTCGTGCGGCCGCCTTATGGCTTCATCGGAATTTCTGGTCTATGTCCGGTTGCGGCATCTGGCTGACCTAAGTGGCGCGGTACGCCAACGGCGGCAAAGGCCGATTATGCACAGTCGTTGATTATGTGAAGTTGTGGGGCCGACTGGCTCGAAGGATAAGCGGCAAGCGGCCCGGCAGCGGTTGATGCCGTCGTAAGGTGTACATAATTTCCACGTTTGTCCGAAGTGGTCGGCTCACTCTACAAGCCCTTTGTTGAAGACCCACCAAGCCGAGCTAAGCGCAGGGCAATGGGCAATTCGGATCGCGGACTGCCCGATAAACGCCTATATGAGGGACATCAGCACAATTCCCGACGTCGGACTACGGTGACATCCAAAGATGAGATCTCCCCTGGCGAGCCCACTCCTATGTCCACCTTGCCATCTCGCGGGTTTTGTAAACACGCAGCGATTATGCAAAGCGTCCTTTTCGACCCGTGGCTTGGCAGCGAGGACTGACAGGCGTTACGGCATGTTCCTTCACATAATCAACAACTGTGCATAATCGGCCTTATGTGAAGCTTCACATAAGGCCGATCAGCAGAAGTACGCGCTGATTTCACAACCGACCGCTTGCTGTCCTTCGCCGCCCGCCCAGTAACGTAGGGGTGACCCGTACTTTCACTGTTTGTCAGGTCAAGTCTGAGCCTTTACTCTCAAAAACTTTATTGGTGATTTCCGCTAGGACGCAAGCTGGTGGGCGCTCTTTGTTCAGCCATTTTTAGCCCTTAACCAGTAAGCCGTTTCCCTTAAATCCCCCGTATTCCTTTGTGTTCGCGTCTATTCAAGCGAACAAGCCCTTTCGGGTAAGTCCCTTGACCCTTATTGGGTTTTCTTTTTTGGGCAACCGATTATTTTATCCATTTCTGATTTTGTTTTCAGCAATCAATCAAAAAAACATTCTTTTGATTTCCGCTGGAAGCGGGATGAGCGCATCCCTAGCATTCGTCCCATGGATTCCCTCTCCTCCCCTTGGGTTGTTCTCCTGACGACCCTTTTTTATACCCAAGCCCACGCCTTCTGTTTTGATGAGGCGGGGGCGATGTATGGGGTCTCACCACTATTGCTGAAGGCAGTGGCCCAAGTTGAGTCGAATATGAGACCCCATGCGGTTAACAGCACTCACACAGCGAATACGCAATCTCAGGACATTGGACTGATGCAGATCAATACCCGGTGGCTGCGGAGGAACCCAATCAAGTCGCTCGGATACACCGAGGCCCACCTCTACGATGCCTGTACCAGCGTCAAGCTGGGTGCCTGGGTGCTGGCGAACAACTTCACTCGATATGGTTCTTCGTGGGAAGCGGTCGGTGCATACAACGCTGCATGCACGCGACTAAAAGGCGATGCGTGCCGCCGCGCACGAAATGGCTATGCCTGGAAAGTCTACCGGGCAATGAGGAAATCCTCATGAAATGCATGTTCACATTGCTTGCCCTGGTCTGGGCAGGTTCGTCGATGGGTGCCGACTGGCAGGTGACGCAATCCAATTCCATTAGCGCTTATGTCATGTGTCATGAAGGCGATTGCCCCGTAAGGACGGCGAAGGTGTTTGACCTTCCTGTACCCGTCCCCATGCCCGCGAGGAAATCGGATAGCGCTGCTAAGCCGGTCGCTGTGAGCTCTTCTACTTCAGTTCGATTTGCGTTGGCATCGGCTCGGCTCAGTCAGGCCGAGAAAGCCAAGCTCAAGGCATTTCTCGAACGGCATCGTGCCGCGAGACGTTTTCTGATTCTTGGCAGCACAGATCAGGTAGGCAAGAAACGATTTAACGAAACCCTGGCGTACAAGCGCGGGATAGCGGTCGCGGTTTTTATGCGCGCCAACGGAGTTCCGAAACGGAATATCAAAGTCGATTCGCGATGCTGCATAGAGCATCCGCCCAGCACGAACCCTGGCGTAAGACGCGCGGTGATCAGCATTAACGAATAGGGATGGGGAATGACAAAAAACACTACTGAACCGGGATACAAGGCAGTCCTCGTGCGCGAGGAAACAAAACTCAAGCTGCAGGCGCTTGGGAGAGTCCTTCCCAACAGGAACCTGTTCTTGGAAAGGCGGCTGGCCACAGCCGCCATTGAATACTGTCTGAACGATGGGACAGCGAGGCAAGCCATGCTGGATTTGGTGCGCCACATCGTGATGCGAGACCTTGAGACTGCTGAGACACCGGGACCATGAAACCCATCTTTCAATACACACGCTCAAGGAGAATCAAATGAATTTCATGAAAATGTTCAGCAAAAAACAGGTCGTTGTCGGCGGGCTTCTCTCCGCTCTGATGATCAGCTCGGCATGGGCCACCACCGCCGGCGGCGGTGTGACCGGTACAGAATTCCAAGCCCTGTTCGACATGCTGGTGGGTTGGGCCGAAGGCTATCTGGGCAAAGCGCTGGCGATCGCCGCGTTCGTGGTCGGTGCGCTCATTGGCTTTGCCAAGTCTACCGCCATGCCGGCGCTGGTTGGCATCGTCTTCGCCATCGTGTTCGGCCTTGGCCCGACGATCATCAACGGCATGTTCGCCGCTGTGATTTAAGCGAAGCATCACCGGACTGAACAGCATGGCCAATCAAGATTCGCCAACGATCCCGACCCGCCTGGACGACCCTCCCAAGTTCATGTGGTGGGATTTCGACGTGGCCATGCTGTTCATGTCCTTCTTTGTATTTGGCCTCATTACAGGCTGGCTCGTGAGCCTCACGGTGTTCGGGTTGGTGATGGCCTGGCTTTACCGCAAAGCTAAATTCGGCCAGCACAGAGCTTATGGCATGCACCTGCTGTATTGGCATCTACCCGTCAATCTGGGAATGAAGGCAACACCCCCTTCTAGCATACGAGAGTTCATTGGTTAATGAGAATAAACAAACTGAGCGGCCAAGTGGCCGTAACTCTCGGTGTGCGCAGATGGGCTGTGATGATGTTCGCCCTGTCGCAGAGCGCATTGCTCCTGATGTTGATCGCCTTCCTGACGCGAGGCGACACACATCGCGAAACACTGGTTCCACCGACGATCCACACAACATTTTGGGTCGAAGATGACAAGGTTTCCAAAGAATATCTGATCGAGATGGGCGTGTTTCTGGCCCAACTCTACTTCGATGTGACGCCACAGAACGTGGACTTTAATCACCGCACACTCAAGTCCTATATCGACCCCCGCTTCTACGGGAAGCTGGAAATCGACGCCGGCGCTTATGCCCAAAAGATCAAGGCGGATAACGCCAGCACTTTTATGGCGATCGCTATGGTCATGCCGGACGAGGCAAAACAACGCATCGCTGTTCAGGGTGTGCTCAACACCTATCTGGGGGACAGCAGAACATCACAGGTGAACAAAACCTACGTATTTGAGTTTGGCCAACGCGGCGGCCGTGTGCTGCTGACCGGTATGAGAGAAGGTAAGAATGCTGCCCGACCGTTTGAAGAAACCACTGCTCCTTAGCCTTTGTTGCTTATTTTCCGTCCCATCCTCTCACGCTCTGCAGGTAGTGGAAGGCGTCGAGGGCAAGACCCTGTTCGTCAAGGTGAGTCTGAGAGACTTGAACCGCATCTCGATCGAGGGAGGCCGGGTTCGCCTGGTCAAGTCCGCCGACGACGGACTGCTCACTGGCAGCGCGGACGCCACCACCGGGCAGGCTCTGATTCAGCCATTGGCCAAGGATCCGTTCGGAGTGTTTGTGTTCAGTCAAAGCGGGAAAACCTACACGCTGGTGTTGCAGCCCCTGGATATTCCGGGTGAAACCATCGTGATCAAGGAAACGGCTGTCCCTGCTTCTGTTGCAGCCAAGCCTGGCGAGATTGAACGTGCCTCCAGTTACCAGCAGGCGATCAAGAAAATGATTCAGGCATTGGCAGGCGAAGGTTTGCCGGAGGGTCTGGAGTTGAAGAAGACCTGGGAGGAAATCCGCCTCTGGAAAGGCTCCCGTTTTGCGCTGGAGCATGTTCTAACCGGACATTCACTGGTGGGTGAACAGTATCGCCTGTTCAACGTCAGCGACGCCCCGGTTCGGGTCGCCGAACAGGAGTTCTACAAAAAAGGCGTGCTGGCTGTGTCGGTGCGCGACTTGACCGTTGAGCCGGGTCGCAGCACCCAGGTCTTTGTGGTGAAACGGAACGAAGGGGTGAGGTAATGGCGAGAATCGTACCCACCCTCAAGGCTTCGCCCGCCCGCAAGAAACAGCTCATGATGGCGGGCGGCGTCGGCGCCATGATTGTCGGGGTGGCCTTGGCTGCGGCATGGTTCGCCGACTCCGGGAGCAATAAATCCGATCAGGCTCCTGTGGACAAGCCGGAACAGGTCAGCCTCAACCTGGCTGTTCCGGGGCAGCAATTGAACGACAAGGATGTCTGGCGGGCGAACGAAGCATCAAAGATCGAGGCGCTAAACAAGGAAATCGCCGCGATCAAGCAGAACATGGTGAATAGCCCACAAAGTAGTGGCGGAGCCATGCAAGGCACCGCCGGAGCGGGAATCAACGAAGTGCCGATGCCTCCCCCGGCAGCGGTAATTCAGCCCGGCGGCAATTTACGCCCGCTGCAACCCATGGGTTCGGCGGCATTGCCGCCCCCTCCCCCACCGCCTCCTGGAAGGCTTGGGCAGTTCGCACAGCCAGGCATGGATCCGAATGCGCCGATGCAGCCCGTGGTGAAGCGCACGTTCACGCTCGAAGTTTCCGATTCGACGGTGGCTGCGCCTGCCGCACCGCAGGCGCAGCCACAAGCCGCCGGCATGTCGTCCGCCCCAGCCAGGGAAGAGAAGACATCGGCTGAGAACTATCTTCCTGCCGGGACGTTCATGCGCGTGGTGTTACTGGCGGGTCTGGATGCGCCGACGGGTGGACAGGCACAAAACAATCCGCATCCGATTCTGATGCGGGTGCTCGATCCAGCCCAGTTGCCCAATCGCTACATGGCCGACATGAAGGATTGCGTGGTCACGGCCAATGGTTACGGCGACATATCTTCTGAGCGTGCATATATCAGGACGGATCGCCTGTCGTGCATCGACCAGAAAGGCGGGGCGGTCGACGTATCGCTTAAAGGGTATGTAGCCGGTGAGGATGGCAAGGCCGGGATGCGCGGAAGGCTGGTTTCCAAGCAGGGGCAGGCGCTGGCGAATGCCTTCCTCGCGGGGATTGGCTCAGGCATCGGGCAAGCGTTCAAGGAATCTTCGAGCACTGTATCGACCTCACCGCTGGGTTCCACCAGCACGGTGACGGACGGCAAGGAGTTGCAGGCTGGACTGGCATCCGGCGTTGGCAGCGCGATGTCACAGCTATCGAAGTATTACATCAAGCTGGCCGAGCAGGTTTTTCCGGTGATTGAAGTGGACGGCGGCCGCGTGGTCGACGTGGTGCTGACGCGCGGCCAGAGTATCGAGAGGCGGTAAAGAACATGAGAACCCAAACCAGAATGAAAACCCTGCTGTCCCAACTGTTGATTCTGTCCTGCATGCCAGGATTTACGCTGGCTCAGGATGTGAAAGCCCCCCCCGTTCTGCCTCCTCAATACGTGATTACTGAAGCTGCAGCTACGGCCGTGATGGATGCCGGTGGTGCTGCACGTGCAAACGATCAGATCGCAGTCCAGCGCAATCTGCGGTTGATGTACCCGAAGACACGCTTCGGAACAATTTCCCCCACCCCGCTGCCGGGTATCTACGAAGTCGTGATGGGCCGCAATGTCGCTTTCGTGGAAGAGTCGGGGCGGTATTTCATTTTCGGGCGCATGTTTGACATGGAGAAGCAGGAGGACATCACCTCCGGAGCCGAGGCTGCGCAGCCGGCGTCACCGGCTGTCGATTTCGCCTCACTCCCGCTGCAACACGCGATCAAGAGCGTGCATGGCCAGGGTCGGCGGACGCTCGCCGTGTTCTCGGATCCGGACTGTCCTTACTGCAAGAAGCTGGAGCAGGAGCTGGCGAAAGTGGATGACGTGACGGTCTACACCTTCCTCATGCCACTGGAGCAGCTTCATCCTGATTCGCGCGCGAAGGCCGATGCGGTCTGGTGCAGCAAGGATCGCTCGGCCGCCTGGTCCGCCCTGATGCTTGATGGCACGGTTCCCAAAAAGACCAAGGGCTGTGAAGCGCCGCATCAAGCGGTTCTGCCTCTGGCTGAGAAGTTGGGGGTTAGCGGCACACCTTTCTTGGTGGCGAGTGATGGCCGAACCATGCCGGGAGCTGCGGCTGCCGCGCGGATTTCCGCTTGGCTAGGTGCCGTGAAGAAGCCTGTCGCAGCCAATGTTCAGGGAGGCACACCATGAAGGTCGGGTATCTGTCGCTCGCCGCCGTGACATTGATGAGCGCGGGTTGTTCTTCATTCTCCGGACTCTCTGGCTCGAAATCGGAACTGGCTTGCAAGGCCCCCGATGGGGTGATCTGCACGTCGGTTTCCGGCATTTACGCGAACTCCCTGGCCGAGGCCTTGCCGGGGCAGCAACAACCGAAACCCCAGGATAAACCTTCGCAGGATGCTGGCAGCAAGGATTCAAAGGATGGGGAGACGATGCCGCCTCTTGGCTATTTCTCCCCACGCGACCTGGCGACGCCGAACAGCGGCGATCCGATTCGCATGGCGCCTTTGGTGCTGCGTGTATGGATCGCACCTTGGGAGGATACGGACGGCGATCTGCACGATCAGCACTATCTCTACACCGTGGTCCACCAGGGCAAGTGGCTGATCGAAACCAACCAGCAGCAGATTCGTGACGCGTACAAGCCGGTATTCCCGCTCAGGGGTAAGGATAAGCCCGAGGAGGAACGTCCGGTTGCAGATGACGCGATACCCGGCGTATCGGGTCAGAGGGGCGGCAATCCATGATGTCCGCGCTGGCGCAACCATTTGTTTCGCTCAAAACGTGGCTGACGCGCGAGGACGAACTTGCGACGCCATCCCCCGTGGCGGACGAGAACCACTTCACCACGCGGCAGGACTACAACCGCTTCTCTGATCTCTTGCCCTGGACGGGGTATTGGGAGACCGAGAAATTATTCGCCATTGAGGGCGAGGCAGAAGGCAGCATCGAGGCGATTGGCTACGCCATCGAAATGAACCCGCAGACAGGCGCTACAGACGACATGGCGCGCTTGATTCAGGAAATCTACCGGGACATGCCAGCCGGAGCCGGGGTGCAGGTTCAGTTGTGGGGGAGCCCGGACATTGATGCCTTCCTAAACAATTTTAAGAAGATGGTGCGCCCCGAATTGCTACAGGACGACGCCCAGCGGTCATTGATCGCGCGCATGACGGCCGAGCGTTACGCCCATTACAGGAAGGCATCCCTCGTTCCGCCCGTCAGCTCGCGCCCCAGCGTGATGCGTCGCTACCGGGTGCTGCTGTCTGTCGCGATGCCGGTGAAGGATGTGGAATACCGAACGCTGGAACGCATCATCGCCCTGCGCGATGCCCAGGTATCCAAACTCAAGACGTATTACCAGTTCGAGCGGGTCTGGGGCGCGGAAGATCTCATGTCCTGGGTGCGCACCATGTTGAATCCCGCACAACATTCAGCCGATCCGGCCTGCTATGACGACGGACAGTCATTGCGCTACCAGATGATTACCCGTGACACCGTGGCATCGGTGGGCAGGCTCGGCATCACCCTGCGCTCGCCAGACGGGGATGCGGTCTGTGTGCGTGCGCATTCGGCGCAAGGTTATCCGAAGCAGTTCGATCTGCATCAAGTCGCCAGCATGCTGGGAGACGCCAATAAGGGATCCATGGGCTACCCCTGCCCCTTCCTCATCACCATGGGGGCGCAGATTCTGAATTACGACGAGCACAAGAATCTTACGCAAATGAAAACGGCTCGGGCGATTCAGGTTTCGGAAAGTCCGATGGGTAAAGCGCTGCCGGACGTGAGCAAGCGGGCGGCGGACTGGAAATTGTTGCAGAACGCCTACGACGAGGGGGGAGGTGCATTGCGTCTGTACCATCAGGTGCTGCTTTTCCCCAGTCCGGATGCCGTAGCCGAAGCGGATGAAGCGGCCAGAGCCATCTGGCGCAGCATGGGCTTCGCATTGAGCCCTGACACCTATATGCAGACCCAGGCGCTGATGTCCTCGCTGCCGATGGCACTCGGGCCCACCCTGCAACGCGACATCAAGATCGCGCAGCGGTTTTCCACCAAAACGACCGCCAACGCGGCCAATCTGTCGCCTGTTCTGGGTGAATGGCGCGGTGTCGGGGCTCCGGTGCTGACCTTCACTGGGCGTAATGGCCAGACCATAGGCGTGAATCTGTTCGACAACCCGTCTGGCAACTACAACGGTTGCGTGGTGGGAACGTCCGGGTCTGGCAAATCCGCATTCCTGAACGAGCTTGCCGAACGCTATCTGGCGATGGGGGCGAAGGTCTGGATTATCGACGTGGGCCGTTCCTACGAGAAGCTGTGCCACGCGCTCGGGGGTCAATACATCGAGTTCACCAAGGAAGCGAATGTCGTCCTCAATCCGTTCACCATGGTGAACGACATCGACGAAGACATGGAGATGTTGAAGCCGTTGATCGCCCAGATGATCTCCCCTGGACGCCGACTGTCAGATTACGAGCTGTCCCAGCTCGAACTGGCGATTCGTGGCCTTTGGGAAGAGCGCGGGCCGCGATCGAGTATCGACCTTCTGGCGGAGAAGCTGAAGCTCGCCTGTCACGATGGCGGCACGCTTGAGCATGGCGAGGAAGAGGCCTGCGATCCGCGCATCCGCGATCTGGCGGTGCAGCTGACTTCCTACACCTCGCTGGGCAGCTACGGCCATTACTTTGAAGGTCAGCACACGGTCAATTTCAATTCCAATCTGGTGGTCCTGGAGCTGGAGGAATTGAAATCGAAGAAAGACCTGCAGGCGGTCGCCCTATTCATCCTGATGTATCGCATCACCCAGGAAATGTACCTGGCGCCCCGTGAACAGCCCAAAGTGGTGATCCTGGACGAAGCCTGGGATCTGCTCACGGGCGGGCAGACGGGTGACTTCATCGAGGCGGGCTACCGCCGCGCCCGGAAATACGGCGGTGCCTTCCTGACGGGCACACAGGGCATCAACGACTACTACCGTAGCGCAGCCTCGCAGGCCGCACTGGAAAACGCTGACTGGCTGTTCATGCTCCGGCAGAAGCAGGAATCCATTGCCAAGCTCGAAGAGAAGCTGGCCTTCACGCCGCACATGGCTCACCTCGTCAGCAGCTTGCGTACCGAACAGGGCAACTATTCGGAAGTGTTCGTCTCCTGTGGCCAGGCTGGTTACGGGGTCGGGATGCTCCTGCTTGACCCCTACTCCCAACTCATGGGTTCGGCCAATGCACGTGATTTCTCAGCGGTACGGCAGAAGCTTGAAACTGGCTTGTCCATGGCCGATGCGGTCGATGCCGTGCTGCGGGAACGGAAGGCGGCGATATGACCGAGATAACAAGGGCCGGGAGTAATTCTTCTGAAGTATCGGCTACGGAAGATCAGGCCGGGGCTCAGCCTGAGATGGGGGGTGATTTTCATATGGAGAGCTGGGTTTCGCTGTTGATGGCATTGCTCGTCACAACAGTGACGCTTGCGGCATACCACTTCTGGCTGGCGAAACCGACCGCGGGATTCGCGGTGGTAGACCTCGCCAGTGTCGTCAAAATCAAGGAAACCGAATTCACCACTTTGCTCTCCCGTCCGAATGTCAGCGACGAGGACCGGGAGGCTGCTTACCTGATGGTCAGCCGGATCGGCCCTGCGATCGAACGCGCAGTGGACAGGCTGCAGAAGGAATGCGGCTGCACCATCGTGGTGAAGTCGGCGGTGATCGCGGGGCCGGCCGAGGATCTGACGCCGCGTTTAAAAGCGATGCTCGGCATGTCGCCGGGGACTGAGGCTCAAGGCTTCGGAGTGAAGCCATGACGAAGGCAGCAATCGCCCCAGGCGCGGGCAACTTATGGAATCGTTGGCTGGTTTACTGGCATACCGAGATGATTCCCCATCTCCGATGCAACTGGCTGTTTTGGGGCGGGCTGGTGGGCGCCATCCTGCTCTTCAATGCGTTCTTCACGTTGGCGATTACGGTCACGGAAAGCCTGCCATACCGGGTGTTTGTGGTGATCAAGGGCGACCTGAATATCAAGCGCGGCGATTACATCGCCTGGCGCTGGGCGGGCGGCGGGCCATACAAAGCCGGGCTTTCGTTCGTGAAACAGGTGCGTGGCATTGCGGGTGACACCGTGACCTCAGAGGGTCGGGATTTCTACGTAAACGGCGAGTACATGAGCACCGCCAAGCCGCGCACCCGGACAGGCGAACCGTTGGCGCTTGGTCCGACCGGCGTGATTCCGGCCAACCATTTCTATGTTTACGCACCCCACAAGGATTCGCTGGATTCGCGCTTTGCGCTGACGGGCTGGATTCCGCTTGAGCGTGTCTCCGGGCGAGCGATCCCGCTGTTTTGACATGATCAAGAAGGTTCTGGCGATGATTCTGTGTGGGTTGATCATGTATCCGGCCTGGGCTCAGGAGATTTTGGGGCCGTCCTATCCCATCACCGAACCGGACATGCTTGAAGCGATACAGGACAAGCTCAAGTCCATGGAAAAAAACGGTCGTCTGGGCCAGCTCCAGAAAGAAGCCATCGAGCGATCGAAACAAAGCATCGAGCGGCCGGACCCAGTGAAGGGCGTCGTCAAGACGCGTCAGCCGCGTACCTTCTACTTTGATCCTTCCTGGCGCGTCCCGCGTGACATCACCACGCCAGAAGGCGAAGTCATCGCGCGTGCGGGTGACATGGTCAACCCGCTCGACTATGTGCCCCTCTCCAATCACCTGTTCTTTTTCGATCAGAGCGACCCGAAGCAGGTAAAGAAAGCCGCCGAGATTCTCAAGCGATTCAACGGAGCGGTGAAGCCGATTCTGGTCGCGGGTGAACCCTTGGTGCTGACCCGTCAGTGGAAACGGCAGGTGTACTTCGACCAGAGCGGGCATCTGGTCATGCGCTTCGGGATCAAGCAGGTTCCTGCACTGGTGTCGCAAGACCTAGCGCAAAGGCGCTTGCGCATCGACGAAATAAAAGCTGACTAAGCGTGAATACCTTTCCCTCTACTACCAATCCTGGACTGACCATGCAAATTGCTGAATGGTCAGATATCCACAGACCGCATTGGGGCAGCACCAGGATCGAGGCCTGGGACGACAACCGGCTGCAAAGCCTGATCATCAAGCTGACAAAGAAGCCCGTGAGATTGCTGGGATGGTTTAAATGATGGGCCGGCTGCTCCGGAACATTCGTGCTGTTCTGGTGCTTGCCTTTGCGGTTTCGCCCAGCTCATGGGCGGCAACGACCACTTGCACCGGCAAGTTCATGAATCCGATCACGGATATTTGCTGGTCGTGTGCGTTTCCGCTCAAGGTCGGCGGTACCACGATCATGGATTTTGGTCAGGAGGATTTTGATAGCGGCGTGAGCAACCCGCTGTGCGCATGTTCAAGCCCGCCCAAGGTAGGTTTGAGCATCAGTTTCTACGAACCGGCGCGGCTGGTCGAGGTCGTGCGCAAACCCTACTGTTTCCCCTCCCTTGGCGGGATCACCATCGATCCCGGCGTGCCGGCACCAGCGCATGTACAAACGCGTGGGGGTAAATCGTTCTACCAGGCTCACTGGTACATCAGCCCCCTGATGTTCTGGCTGGAAGTCATCGTCGATAACCCGTGCCTGGAACAGAATGTTTTCGACCTGGTGTATTTCACCGAGCTCGATCCGCTGTGGGCGGATTCGGAACTGACCTTCATCCTCAATCCTGATGCCGTGCTGTTTGCCAATCCGTTGGCTCAGGGCGCCTGCGCCGCGGATTGCGTGGCTGCCACGGCGGGCTTTCCCCTGAACGAGCTTTTCTGGTGCGCGGGCTGCCAGGGATCCATGTACCCGCTCAATGGCTGGGTGGGCAACCATGTCGGCGCCGTGCAGGCATCGACACTCATTGCCCAGCGCATGACCAACAAGATGCACCGCGAATTGCTGGTCTGGGGCGCGCACGGAACGTCGGGGCAGTGCGGTTACTACCCCATTCCGCTCATGGACAAGCGCGCCTACAAGACCCAGATGACCTACCCCATCCCCAACACCAAAAAAGAGGATGGCAAATGCTGTTCAACCATGGGACGCACAACGGTCATTTCAGGCGCGGGGAAGGAGTTCCCATACAAGGGCGAGGATTTCGCTTACATGCTCTTCCGCAAGCGGGACTGCTGCCAGGGGGCCTTTGGATTCTGATCGATGAAGAAGCCTGTGATGAAAATTCTTTTTCTTTATCTTGTTCTGTTCGCTGCCACCACATCCGCTGGGTATGCGGCTGACAAGCCCCCTGCTCTGCCAGAGACAAATGGCTATGGCGATGACGCAGTGGCGCGGCAGAAGTCGAGTCAGGCGATCGATGCTGCCAGTCAGGCGGCGCGCAATGGCTCGGTTCGTGCCTTTCCCAAAATCAAGGTTCCATCTTCCGGCGTGGACATCGGCCAGATTGCGGCCCGCTACAACCAGACAGCGCAGAAGCCGGAAGACGACAATCTCATGATCTTCGTCACCCTGGGCATGCCGGGTAAGGCTCTGATAAATCTGGCCAGACAAGCCGCGCGCACGCGTGCCGTGCTGGTCTTGCGTGGGGTCGAGGGTGGGCTCGCCAAGGGGAATTGGCCGCGTGCCATGGAGGCACTGAGGCCGATTGCCGAAACGGGTGCTTCCATCATCATCCACCCCGATTTATTCCGGGCATACAAGGTTGTTCAAGCCCCCACGTTTGTCCTGACGACAGGACGGCAGGGCGAGGCCTGCCTGAACAACCTGAGAAAAGAATGCAGCCAGAGCCTGCGCGCAACTGGAGATGTCACCCTGGATTATGTGCTTGAGCGCTGGGCACAAGGCGGCAGTCCACTGGCCGCTGAGGCACGGTCACGGCTGGCTATGCTGGAGTACCGGCCGTGAAGGCTTTACTGCTTCCACTGTGTCTGGTCTCAAGTGTGACCTGTGCCGACATGACCGCGAACGATGCCTTCAATGAGGGCAACACCTTCGGCAAGGCGAATGTTGGAACAGCCAAGAGCAAGATCAGCACCACCACAGCGAGCGATGCCAACACGGGGGTGCCGAACTATACGGCCACCGATCCTGCGTCCAGCTACTACATGGGCGGCACAGGTAGCCTGACGGCGCCAGCCACCTCGGGGGTCACTGGCTGTAGATCCACCGCAGGAACGGCAGATCCCGATCCCCATACCCACGGGAAGTGCGAAGGCGTCAGGATGCTGATGAATGACCCCGGCAAGAAGAACGTGATGTTCCCGCTCAACTCCACAACCGATCCGCTGGTTGTCAAACGCAACATGGTGTCGGGCGATGCAGAGACATATCTCGGCAGCCTGATCGTGAGCGGGGGTTATGCCGGATGCGCAGAGAAGACGGTCAAGGACCCGGACAAGTATCAGACGGAAACCTGTAATCAATACCTGACGGCAGGTGAGGAGTCTTGCAATGAAATCCTGACAGTTACTGTTACGACATCCGAGTCGTGCGTACCAGGCACATGGTACGGCGGATTCAGATTGCCATTCCCGATTCAGCAAGTAGATATCTTTTGTGACATGAATCGTGCGGATGGGATGATCAGGCTTCGTTTCACGCCATACGAATTGCATGGGGTGTGTAGTGTCGGCTACCTGGATGTTCCGAAGGCACCATTTACTGTTTCAGACAAGGTGCAATACGGTGTTACCGGCCACACCTGCGACACCGATGGTTGCTGGGATGAGTACGGTTATCTCAATTACGAAGTTGTAACCATAAATCACTGGAAAGGTTCTTGTACTGTTAAGAACTTTATTGGCTACGAGCCGGGATATATTCAGGGTTGTTCAGGAGACACTTGCAGTTATACCTTCCGCGCTATCGATTGGCGATGGGGCAATCAGGCAGTAGCAACAGCAGGTTTCACGCCGCCAAAGACAATCGTCACTGAAACGGACTTCTGGGATAACCAGTGTACGGCGCTGGAGGCCCGGCTTCCATGATTCCGCTTGCCTTGATGCGGCGGATAGCCCGGCTACTCATCGTCACACTCCTGTTCCCCTTGCTCTCGTCTCCGGTGCTGGCAGGGGATGGCACCTGCACAAAAAATTCCAGGGTCTGCATCGAGGGGCCGGAAACGCGCATGATCAGCGGCTACCCGGTGACTCGCGATTGCTGGAAATACGAAAGCAAGTACGACTGCATCTCCCAGAACTACGTGGACGATTGTGCGCCTCTAGCTGCGCAGGGGTGTGCGCAGATCGGCTCAAGCTGCGTGGAGTATGTGAACGGTGATCCAGCCAAGTGCTCGCTCTATGAGCAAACGTATCAATGCAAGTTGGCGGATGGCGAATCTAAAACCATCATGGATTGTGGCGGACAGACCTACTGTGTGGATGGCACGTGTTTTGATGCGGGCTACACGCCGGACGGTGATTTTGCGCTGGCGATCACCGGTATGGAGGCGCTGCGGCAGGCCGGCAACTACATGGATCCGGACACCCTGACGCTGTTCAACGGCAAGAACAGCAAATGCAGAGTGACGCTCGGGATTTTCAGTTGCTGCAAGACTAACTCGATGGGGAGCAATCAGAACAACAGCGACATGATGACCAGCATGGGCGCGAGTCTGGTGAAGAGTTTCGGAACCGAATCAATTCAATATTTAGGGTCTACAGCAGTCTACGATTCGCTGTTCCAATCGGACGCCCCGAATTTCCTGATAAATGGAATGGAGTCAATTCTTGGGGGAAGCGGATCTTCATCGGTCTTTAGTCCCTCGTTCAGCTATTTTGGTCTGACTGTTGGATACGGCGCCCCTGCAGCCGGAACGACCGTTCTGCTTGGGGAAAGTGGGACGTTCTTTATCGGTTTCGATCCCGCTTCGTTTGCGATAGCCATTGCAATCTACATCATTATGGAGCTCGTTTCATGCGAACAAGAAGAGCAAATTCTTGGCATGAAGCGCGGGCAGAATCTCTGCGTTCATGTCGGTACCTATTGCTCCCAAAAAGTCCTTGGTGTTTGCGTTCAGAAGAAGCAATCGCACTGCTGTTTCAACTCCCGTATCGCACGATTGATCGCTGCATCCGGGCGAGCACAGCTTGGCAAATCCTGGGGAAATCCAAAGAGCCCGGATTGTGGTGGTTTGACCCCCGCCGAACTCCAGAGCATCGACTTTAGCCTGATCGACTTTTCCAGCGTGGTGGCGGATGTGAATGCCAGCGTAAAAATCCCGGATTACGCGATCGACCGTGCCACAACAAAGATCAACAGCTACTACGCCACTCCATAGATTGGTTGGAGTGAAAGGCGATCATGAAGTCATCTTTGTCACTAACCATATTCAGAACATGAATCGGACAATCGTAATGCTGCTTCTAACTCTTCTTGGATCCAGCCTTGAATCCGTGGCTGCTCCGACGCTACCTGAGACAGCCAATGTGCGAGGCTTGTTACTTTCGGCCATTGACTCACGGGACGGGACCGCCCAAGCCTGGCTCATCGATGATATGGCTCAGAAGCTTAAGAACGACACGAAGGCGCCTCCGAACACGCGGGTAAAGGCATCCGTAACGACTGTGCAGGTTATCCGGGCCGGCTGTAAGCGGTTGAGGCTGGTGCTTGGCATGCCAGACCACAAAATGAGGACGGTGAAAGGCACGATGGAGTCGTTCAGCATGTTCTACGAACTCAATCTATGCAGGGATGGCCAACCGCCCCAGGTCTCGCCTGTCGGGACGGGAGAGGCGCGTTGAAGCGACTGATTGCCCTTCTTGCTGCAGTGGCTTTGTTGATGAGCCAGGCAGCGTTTTCCATCACCGATTCAAGCCGTGCAAATAAAGGCTGGTGGGACGATACACCGTGGCAGAACCCGGAACGCGGGTTCAACTGGTATCCACCGGACGAACCGCCGGTGAAGAAGGACAGGAAGGTTGATCCCAAGTCCATCAAGGCAATGACAACGATGGAGGAGCTGCGGAAGGAGCTGGCCAGGCTAAAAGACCTGGCCATCATGCAGCCCACCCAAGCGAACGTGCGCAATTACCTTGAAGCGCAGACCTATGTGATGGACAAGAGCTCGGTCTTCGCCGACACCGCACGCCGCGTGGTATGGGCCACGCCATCGGTTGACTACAACAACCGGTCACCGACGGCCACCTTCGCCCAACTCAACAAAAAGGATATGCGGCGTGAAGCGCAGGAGCAGACCCTGGCCGAGCTGTCGCGAGACTACGGCCTGATGTTTTTCTTCCGATCGGACTGCCCCTACTGCCATCAGCAAGCGCCGGTGTTGCGCCTGCTGGAGCGAAATTATGGTTTACCCGTGATGGGCGTCAGCATGGACGGTGGAACCCTCCCCCAATTTCCTGACGCCAGGCGCGATAACGGCATCTCGATGACCGTGAGCAATGGCCAGGGCATCCAGATGGTGCCCGCGCTGTTTCTGGTTCATCGAGAAACCCGGCAGGCCGTGCCGATCGGAAGCGGCGCGCTGGCGATTGATGAAATTATCGAGCGGATTCGCGTGTTGACCCGCACGCAGCCTGGCCAAGAGTTCTGAACAAGGAGTCCATCATGAAAATCAGCATTCGTCTGAAGCCCGTCACTCTCATGCTGGCCCTGAGCCTGGGACTGGCCGTTCCTGCCACGACCTCGATCGCGGCCGGGTCGGACTGGATGAACGACTACTTCAATTCAGCAGGGGCGGCGATGAATGTCACGCCTTCTGCTGTGTATGAGTCGCAGGGACAAACGACAATGGCGCTGGGAGGATTTACTTATCGCGCGCCACAGCGCGCTACCAATCTCTTCAGTTTCTCCCCACCAGGCTACAAAGCGGGCTGTGGCGGAATCGACGCCTGGCTCGGAGCCTATGGCTTCGTCAACATGGATGCGTTCGTTAATGCGCTGCGAAACATCGGGCAGAACGCCGTGGGCTACTTCTTCCAACTTGCTCTCAAAACCATGGCACCCGAGATCGATGGACTGCTGACCGATCTCTCAAAGACGATGAATCAGCTCAACCAGTTCCAGATTGGCAGTTGCCAGGCGATCAAACAGTATGTCGGTACCACGCCGGATACCCGGAACATGGATATGGAGCAGCGTGCCCAGGTCTTCGGCTCGGCCCTCACCGGCTCCTATGGATCGTTCTTCAATGCCAAGGAAGATACTCAAACCAGTCCAGCGAATACGAAAGCTGCCTACGACGCGGCATGCACCGTGAATGCCGCGCTTTGCCTGGACAGCGCGGGGAAACCGGTACTGAAATCGGATTTCAACCTCGTTTACGACGCCCTTGAACGTGCGGGCGGGTATTCCAATGAAGAAATCGAACTGTACATTTCGCTCTTCGGGACTATCACCTTTATCAGGAATAGCAGCGACATCGCCAGCGGCTTCACCACGGAATATTTCAAGCCAACCATCACGTGGGAGGATTTTCTGGGGCCGTTGTCCGGCACGCACACCATGAGGGTCCGTGAGTGCCCGTCCGGGTCCGATTGTCTTCCCTATGCCTCGGCAACGGACGAAGGAACACCCCGTACAACCGTGGGGATGACGGCAATCGTGTATGAGCAGCTGAATAAGTTGAAGGACGCCATTGTCACCAGAACAGCGTTGACGGACCCGAAAGCGCTACAGGTGATCGCCATGACCAGCACGCCGATTTATCAGATGATCGCCCAGTCAATCCACAGCGGCCGTGGCTCGACTATTGTTGCTGATCGCATCATTGATGGGTTCTCGGAAGCGATCGCTACTGAAATCGCCTTCCGCCAAATGCAGGACATCAGCCGCGAGGTCGATGACGCGCTCAACAAGACCAAAACTGTTTCGGTTAAGGCCGATGTCAAGGCGATAGACGACTTCCAGGGGAAACTGGCCGAAATCAAGAACACGGCCATCAAGATCTACGGTCTCAAGCAGGAAGACATCTCCAAGAAGATGGGCAATGTAGCGATGATGATGGACTTCCAGCGTCAGATGTACACCAGCCTTGGCCCGCGCCTGACCTCCAATATCGAATTCGGCAGCCGCTGATCAGGCATGGATACGATCTACGCCTATTGGGACGCCCAGCAGATCAAGTACGTGCTCGACGCTGTAGCGATGCTCACCTCGATGAGCGATTACACCGGCTTGATGAAAGTCTTCGCGATATTCGGGTTGTTCGTTGCCGTCGCCACGACTTTCGTGAAGGCACGCGGCGAGGATGCAGCAATCTATATGCTGATGCTGGCCATCTGGTATGTGGGCCTCTTCTTGCCCAAGAAAGACGTGGTTGTGATCGACGTGGCGGGTGGTTCCGGTACGTATACAGTGGCCAACGTACCTCTGGGGCTCGCGGTTTTTGCCAGTGCGGAAAGCCACATCGGCTATTGGCTCACCAAAGTCAGTGAAACGGTATTCGCGCTTCCTGGCGATATCTCCTTTGAGAAGACCGGCTTCATGTTCGGATCGCGTGCCATCAAGGATAGACAGAGCGTGCGCTTCTACGATCCCAATCTGGTCAGCTCCCTGACCAACCTGACCAAGGATTGTGTTTACCCGGAACTGAACAACAACGGACCTTTTTTCGATCAGATCATGAAGTCTGGCGACATCTGGGCAGACATCGCCCCCCAGATGAACCCCGGACTGCTGGTTCAGGTTTATGACAACGCTGCAGGCGTCTACAAGGTCGTCGGCTGTGATCAGGCCTGGTCTTACATTGATGCCCAGATCAACCCGCATGTTTCAAATGACATCCTGCCCCGCCTGGGTAGGATGCTCAACCCGAGCTCGCCTACCTCTGCAGCTGCCTCCGCACTGGTGGCCGCTCAATTACCTGCCGTAGACAACTTTATTTTCGGGGTGAGTCAAACCGCACAGGAATCCATCAAGCAGGCGGCGATGATCAATCTGATCGCGGATTCCACGGTTTTTGTGCCACAGATGATCGGCGATACGACATCGGCGCAGGTCGCGCTATCGACGGCGATGGCATCTGCCAGCGCAAACAGCAGCTATCGGACCATGGCCAAGATAGCCGAGTCGTCCATGCCCCTGATCCGAAACGCCATCCATATCGTGATTCTGGCGCTGTTTCCAATCGTCATGCTCCTGATCATTGTGGCCGGATCAAAGGGTGGCCTGGTTCTTAAAACCTATCTCATGGCCTTGTTATGGATCAACCTCTGGGCGCCGGTTTACGCAGCGCTGAATTTCTTCACGAGCTGGTACGCGACGCTCGGTGCCAAGGCTGCCGTCGACGGGATGAATCCCCTCTCCTACGCAAGCCATCAGGCGTTGATGCACTCCATGATTTCCGATCAGGGTGTTGCCGGCATTCTCACGCTCTCGGTACCGGTCATCGCCTATATGCTGACCAATGTCAGCGCGGCGTCTTTCACCAGCGTCATATCAGGCGTCATGAGCCCGGCAAATTCCTCAGCTCAGGCCGCCGGTGCGCAGGTCGGTACCGGGAATATCAGCGCTGGCAACACCCAATGGGGCAACGTCACCATGGGGAACTGGAGCGAGAACAATAGAAGCGCGGATCAATGGAATACCGCGCCGATGAATCGGCATGGTGCCGCGATCGACCAGTCTGTCGGAGCGGACGGTACGGTAATGTCGTCCTATGGAAATGGAACATCAACCGCAGCGCAACCTATGAATGCCCTGAGGGTGGGGACTTCTGTCACAGCCGGTCAGAACGCCGGTTTGCTCCAGCAAGCCGGTAAACATGCATCGGCCGGGCAAGCCCATACGATGGCTGCAGGAAAAGCAGAAGAAACCATTCTGTCCAAAGCCCGTGCCCACCTGTCGTCGCTCGCCACTACCAACCAGAGTGGTTTTGGCGGTAGATCAAGCTCGGGAGGAGATTTCACGGGATCATTTGGTAAGTCGGCAAGTTCAGGTGAGGAGTCGGGGAGTGTCGCGACTTATACGACATCAAATCGGGCATCGCAGACAGGTAAGGTTCAGGCAGGCGCAGGCGTAGACACTGGCCTCGGAGAATCCCAGACTGTGGCGCCGGCAACCAGCAAGGATCCGACTTCGGGTGACGGGGGAATCCAGTCGCGGGAATCGAGAAGCGGAAGATCAGGGGTCAAGGCTAATTTCGGTGCTGGCATTGATGTTGCCCAGCTATATGCAGCGGGGATTGAAAAGCAAAGTCGCACCGGTGAGAAAAGCGCGGTGCTGGGCAATACCGATGCGAGGCAGGCATTCTTCGATCGGCTGGAGAAAGACCGCGATTTCCGGCATTCGGTGCTTGGCCAGGATGCGGACAGCCAAACCACAGGGGCGACACTTAGTAGCCGGCGTACGCACCTCGACCAGGCGCAAGCTGAATTCCGCCAGGCTGAAGACCTCACCCAACAGGCCAATCAGGGCTCATCCCGCGGAGTGGACGTCAGTTACGATCCACTCAAGGATCCAGCAAAAACGAATGCAGCGTTAGCGTTGGTCGACGCCGTCGAAGCCGCACCACCCGGACAACGCGACCAGGTGGCGCTCAATGGCCTGAAGACCATGGGATACGATCAGGGCGGCCAATTGCCATCCGCATACCAGGATGGCACAGCGGTACGTGCCACCCCAGAGGAAGTCCAGGCGCTGGCACAAGCCATGATGGACGATCCGTCCTTGGCAAACCAGATACGTGCCCTGCATTCAGGCCATCTCAAGGATGTTCCAAATTCAGGCGTGCCTGTCGGTGCCGGATCCGCAGCCGCCAACTCGAACAGCGATCTGCCGGGCAATGCCCAGGACTATCACGACCAAGGCAAGGAGAAGCAGCAAAAGGCGATGGACCACCACGAGGCGAAGCAGGAATCAGGAGAATTGCGCTACCAGGGAGAGGCAGGAGATGCCGCGCCCCAATCGCATAGTGTGGCGACCCACAACAAGCTCATGAATACGGCGGAGGACGCCGCCACCGCCGACATGACCTTATCGTTGCAACAATCGCTCCCGAACGAGGTCGCGGGAATTAAAGTACCAGGAGCCGAACCTACCCATGAGCAGTTCCAGGAAAAGGTTGGATATCGGCCTGACGGAAAAGATGAAGGCGAAAAGAATTAGCTCGAGCTTAGTTGCTGGTCGTGTGATGTATGTTTGTCGGGAAATCGTTGAAAACAGGATCGTGGTGATGATCAAAAAGGCGTTCAGTCGGTTCAGGCATCTCCCAAGATTCGCTCTCCCTCACCCCGCCAGCAGGCCAGTCCTGCGCCTCATCGATCAGCCCGAAGGTATTTGCAGCAGCGTAGACGACGAGCGCGAGCAGACCGCCAACGGCCGGGCCGACAGTCAGCGCGATCACAGCAACTTGTGCCAGGCTGGCGGGCGTAATGCCTGCTTGGCCAAATACCTGAGGAGCCATCAACCAGGCAAATCCGATGATTGGCGTCAGGAAGGCCATCAGCAGAGCCAAGGCGGTTTTGCGGTTGCGTTTCCAGTTGAAGTCATGCAGGGCATAGCCCAGGCCGAAGCCTACAAAGCCGAAGAAGGCCGCACTTGCCGCGATGCCTTTGTCCATGCCAAAACCAGCACCGGCAAGCATGCCCAGCGCCGCGCCTGCAAGCGGGAACAGAATTCGGCGGGTTTGAGTTTTCATATTTTTCTCCTTGTGTTCCATTCTCTGGAGATGCCACGCAGAGGGGGTGCCACCGCCTCCCATCTGCAGCGTAAGTGTTGCTGCAGAAATTGTTGTTTCTCCGCCAGGGACATCTCGGCGGGGATTTCTCCGGATATCAGCCTTTTTTCCCCAGACTAACCGCTTCCCACGCCGCCCTGACCCTGGGCATCAATGCCGGGTGCAGGATACCCAGTTTGGGCACCTGGCCGAACGGTGCTGTGGGCGGCACCTTGAACCACTCCGGGCTGAACGGTAACTCGACCCGGCTCTTGAAATTGAACTTGGTCGGATAGCTCAACCCAGCCAGCCGATAGGCTTCATGGTCGGCTCGCGCAATCAGAAACTCTCCCGATCGCAGATCATCCGTTTTCTGACTCGTCCCGTAAATCACCTCCACGACATAGTGCGGCGCCTCGTCGTCGAACACTTTTGTCACCAGTGCCGGCCTCGGTTTGGCTCCGGGATGAATGCCCTTGTTTTCCGGAAAATGACACCACACTATGTCCCCTGCCTGCGGCTCGGGCCACCACGTTGATTTCACCTCTCAAAACAGGCTGGATTTGACGCTGCGGGGTTTCCCCTGGGGAACCGCCTTCCGAATCGCGGCCAATTGTTTCTCGGTCAAATCACCCTCGTCTGCCTCATAGGCAGGAATGACTTCCTTGGCCAGTTTTGCCAGGGCCAGGTGCATAACCTGGGTTTCCGTGTAGCCAAGGGTGTCCGATAGTTTCATTAAGGTTTCCCGGCTGACGCCACTGACCGTATCCTTGGCGCGGAAACGGAAGAGCAATTGATCGGGTTTCGCTGTTGCGGCTGACATGGCCTTAATCCTTCAGAAAGATATACTAAATATATCACCCCTCCAAGGGGAGTCAAGTCCCGCTTTATTTCCTGCGCGCCCTGGGGTGAGCCGAGTCATATACCTTCGCCAAGTGTTGCCAGTCCAAGTGGGTATAGATCTGGGTGGTGGTGATGTTGGCGTGGCCAAGCATCTCCTGGACTGCCCGGAGATCACCTGACGATTGAAGCATATGGCTGGCAAAAGCGTGGCGAAGCATGTGCGGGTGTACCGATTGCCCCAGCCCGGACAGCGAAACCCACTGATCAAGACGCTTCTGTACGCTGCGCACCGAAAGGCGTCTCCCCCAGCGACTGAGGAACAATGCGGGAGTATCGTTACCGCCAAGAAGTGCCTGGCGCCAGCTCAACCAGGTCTTGATCGCTTTGCACGCTTGCCTACCTACCGGCACCAGGCGCGTTTTGCTGCCCTTGCCGGTAACCCGTGCCTCTCCTGCTTTCAGATCAATATCGATGAAATCCATGCCCGTCAGCTCGGACACTCGCAAGCCTGAGGAATAAAGCAGCTCGAACATGGCGTGGTCACGCGCCAGCAAGACATTCGAGTCAATATCCTGTTCCTTCTTGCCATCGAGGAGCTGGGCGCAACTATCGGGTGAAAGCGTCTTGGGAAGGGCCCGCTTTACCTTCGGACCTTTTTGCCCGACACACGGGTTGTTCAGGTACCCGAACCTCTGGATGGCGTATGAATAGAATCCCCGCCAGCTAGATATATGTCTGGCCACGCTCGCCGGCGACAGGCTTTTCTTCCTGAGCTTGACGATCGCGTCCCGCACATCGGAGGCCACTGCGTCAGCCAGTGCTTTCCCGCTTTCTTCAGTCGCCTGGAGCAAAAAAAGAAGGTCCCGCTGGTAACTTTCAAGCGTGTTCGGAGAAAGCCGCCTCTCGGCCGCGAGGTGTTGGAGGTAGGCCGCAACATGCTGCCGAGAAAGCGTCGTGGCTTCCTTATTGTCCGTGTCGGACATCATCAAGTCTCATGGTCTCAGTGTCTCAACCGGGCGGGGATGACCTCCGCCCGGGTACTACCGCTTACCCAAAGATCCAGACCGCGATCATGAAGATCGCCAATCCGTACAAGCTACCTACATACATAGCAAACACCCCCTTCCTGCACCATGAGGTGCAATGGAGATGTATTGCATCAGTACATAATATTCGCTTTGCATGGCCGCACTTGCAAACGCGAATTTGGCCTCACTCCTAGCATGACCAGACGTCAGTCGCGGCGCGTAATTCGTGCGAACTCCAGCCTTGGCCCGTGGCCCCCCTAGGGTATATAGGCCTCGCGACTACCCCCTTAGCGTGGTATCAAACCTATCGACGCTGACCAAGTATATGTCAGTCGCTATCTCGGGCTCATTTGACTGTGATTGAGGACTGTTCCTGTGACGCTTCGCCTAGCAAAAGTCGATGCACGGCATCCCACCAGCGCTGCCGGTTGCCAGGCAAGGGGAAGACGGTGGTAATCGGCGTGGGGCGATCCAGGCTCAGCACCCAGCCAGGCGGCACCTTGAAGCCGATGCTGCCGCATGCGGCTCCGAGATTATTGGGGTCGTAAATTTTAATCAGGCTGGGGACATCGAGATCATCAACATAGACGATGCCGAGATAATCCTCTTGGTGGTCATTTCTTAACAACACGCTGATTCCGTCGAGCAACACATGCAGCGCTGCAGGATCAAGTGGGGTGGCTGGCGCTTCCGCTCCGACGGCGCTTATGTACCAGCGCGCATCGGTTTCTGACCGCAATGCGGATTCCAGGCGATCCCAGTCCGACCACTGCATCAGCCCATAGAGTGTGCCGTTCAACTTGGTTTCAAAATCGTTCATGGAGCGTTCTCCTCACGGGACTTGGATGCAGCATGGCAAGCAACCGAACTTCGCTCTGGCCGCCGAGTTTGACTCGTCGGATAACACCGTCAATAACCTGGATGAAGCTTGGGGTGGCTGCCACGCCGAAGCTGCGCGCCAGTTCACGTGACTCGGAGACATCAAGCTTGATGAGGTTGCGGTGATCGCCGCGCAGGCGCTCGACCAGCGGCATCATGGATCGACAGGGGCCACAGTGCGTAGCGTAAAAGTAATACACCCGCACCCGGTCGGCGGCGGCCTTGCCGTCGACAAGAGTGGTGTCCGGTGCTGGGCGGCCTTGCGCACGACGCGCCTGCAGCCACATCAACCCCTGCAACAGAACCAGAAATGTAGCAGCTCCTCCGATGAGAAACAGGACAACTGTCGTCATGCCGCCGCCTGCGCATAGCCAAACTCGCCGTGCCATTGCCCTTTGCGGAAATCAATCATCAGCCAGCGCGGCACATATCGACCAGGGTTCTCGAGTGGCTCATGGGTTGGCTTGATCAAACCGCCCTTTTCCTGGCCGCTATCCGTCAGAGTACAAGCGGCACGGCTCATTAACGCCACGAAACGAACAGCCAGCCGGTCACTGGCAGGAGTAGCGTCAGCCTCACCTATCGCTCCCAACTCGCGAAAAATGATCCGCTTGCGGATCAAGCAGCCAAAAATCAGTTCCATCTCGGCAATTAACGTTCCTGCTCGTGCAGCGAGTGTTGCTTCGGCGGAGCGAGTGAGCCTAATGTCGAGAGGCTTTTGATGCAGGTCAATGCGCATGGCTGGCTCGCTTTCCTGAATGGATATACGGATTGGTCGATTCAGGCAGCGAGTCCTGACGGTGTCAATCGAGCCGATGATCTGAACTCGTACCCATTGATGCGCTGAATGAAACGGAGGCCGTTAAACTGGCGCCAGCCTCTTCGCAAGCATCACTCAGATGAACAGGCAGATATCCGTTTCACCCGCGAACTCGAAGAATGTCGCCGCGCCGCCGTACTCGATGTCGCCGATAAACTCGCTGTGATCAAAGCCGAACAGCTCCACCGTCATCTGGCAGGCAATCATTTTTACCTCAGCCTCCATGCACAGGTCGCGCAAATCCGGAATCGTTGCCACGCCGCAGTTTTTGATCGTCTGCTTCATCAAACCCGTGGCGATGCTTTCATAACCCGGCACCAACGACTGCACCGCATTTGGGATATTCCAGTTGAGTCCCTTGAACCATTTGGGACCGAAAGGCATTTTCATCGGCATGCCGGGGTTGCCCAGCGGGCTGACCTTGAGGTCGGACAGGTCTTTTTTCAGCAACTGCAGGCCATAGAAGGTGAAGAAAATCTGCACCTCGTAGCCCAGTGCCGCGGCTGTTGACGCCAGGATGAAGGGCGGATACGCCCAATCAAGCGTGCCTTTGGTGGCGATGAGCGCCATTTTTTTGGTTTCCATGATGTCTCTCCTATTCCTTGAGTGGATGACAACTCAATGCTTGCGCATCAGAAAAATGAATTCGTCACCATTCTCAGCCGTAGATAGCAGTTCGTTACCGGTCTGCTTGGCAAACGCCTGCATGTCTTTGACCGAGCCGGGATCGGTGGAACTCACCTTCAGTATCTGACCGCTCTCCAGTTCGCCCAGGGATTTTTTGGTGCGCAATATCGGCAACGGGCAGTTGAGGCCGCGTGCGTCCAGCTCTTTATCGAAGTTCATGGCTTTCTCCTGAAAACGGCTGATTTCTTACGCGCGTAGCCGGAAATGCGCGTTGCAGCCCCCCTTAAGCTCGGGAACGCGCGGCAAACTGTTTAACCTCATCGAAGGGCAAGTGGTCACCCTCGTCTTTTCCGTAATAGGTGTGTCGGATCACGCCTTGCTCATCCACCAGAAAATCGGCTGGCATCGTGGTCATGCTGCCTTTGATCTTGATTGGCACATATCCCTTACCGAACATGGCGTACATCATTGTGGGCATACGGAAAATCATGCCTTTGAGAACACCGATGATCGAGCGCTCGATTCCGTATTGCGCGTAGTAAGCGCCCCGCTCGTCTGCCAGAACCGGGAACGGCGAATGGTGCCGATCGGCGTGTTCGCGCAGGTTGTCGAGCGGGGAGTCGAATATCGCAACCACCGTGAATTGACCCCCTAATTCGTTAAACCGGCTCACCAGTTGATGCATGCGCAGATTACAGAACGGGCATGAGGCAAACCGGAAAAAAGACAGCATGAACGGCCTGCCATTCAGGCTGGACAGATCAAAGACCGATCCATCCAGTGCGGTCAGCCTTATGTTGCTCACCTTGTCGCCCACTCTTTTCTTCATCACTGCGCTCCGGGATAGTCCTTGTAAGGTGGCTTGCAGGGCCATGGGGAATCAATCGGCCCATGTCCGGCCGGCGAAGATGGCATCGACCGGGGTATGGAACAGGTGGTTGGCGTAGTTGCTCAGCGTTTTCACCGCAATCGCCAGCACGATCTCCAGGATCTGGCGTTCGCTGTAACCCGCGCCCAGAAAAGCGTTCACGTCAGCGGTGTCGGGCAAGCCCCGCTTCACCACCATGATTCGGGTGAAGTCATGCAGAGCCGCCAGCCTGGCATCCGGGATCGGCTGGCCATCGCGAATGGCATTGGTGACGGCTTCGGGAACACCGGACATCTTGTCGGCAATAAAACTGTGTGCGGCGACACAATAGGTGCAGCCGTTTTCGCGGCTGACCGCCAGCAATACCACTTCCTGCTCCGTCGGCGTGAAGCCGGACAGCTCACGGAATCGTGTATAGCCATGCACATAGGTATCGAGCAAGCCGGGCGAGTTGGCCATCACGCCATACATGTTGGGTACGAAGCCGAAACCGGCCTGCGCAGCGCGCATCCGGTCAGCGGCGATGGTGTCGGCACTGGCTTCGGTAAGGGGCGGGAGGGACAATTTATATTCCGCTTGCATCATGACTCCTTGGTTAGTGGACCGGATGGTCCATTATTGGTCGAACAAATAATCGAATCCTTACTGCAAAGCCTTCAAAGTCAGCCCGATGATCCCGCGCAGGGTATCCTCGCCGACCCCGGCCTTGCTCAGGGTCTTGAGGCCGCTCATACTGCTGACCAGATACGTGGCCAGCATGGACGCATTGCGCTCGGGGGGGATCTCGCCCTCCTGCTGGGCGCGCTCGACTGCAGCCAGCAGCACTTCATGAAAGCGGTTCAACCCCTGCGACACCGCTTTGGCAATCTGCGGATTGCGGCGGGCGAATTCGTTGGCGGTATTCAACACCAGACAACCCCGCGCCTCGCACACCCCACGCGCCTCGTCCAGCACGCTCTCCAGGAATTGCCGGATAAAACCCAGTCCGCTGGGCGAGGCCTGCAATGCCTCGCGCAAGCTCCCGATCATCTCGTCCCCATAGTGCGTCATGCAGCGCTCGAACAGAGCCTGCTTGCCGCCGAACGCCTGGTAAAGGCTGCTCTTGGATATCTGCATGACTTCGAGCAGATCCTGCATCGAGGTGTTTTCATAGCCGTTGCGCCAGAAAACCTGCATCGCCGCGTCCAATGCGGCGTCAGGATCGAATTCGAGGGGGCGGCCGGGTGATGCGTTCATGGCCTGTTTATGAACCAATCGGTACACATTGTCAAACCCATCGGACCCGCGCCCCGATGCCGCATTGAAGTGATGCCAGAGTCGAGCCCTACTGGCTCGCCGCCTCCCGGACCAGCGTGTCCAAGCCGCCCATCAGTTTCTTGAAAGCGACCTCGCATTCGGGACCGGCCGGACGCATCGCGTAACTGGCCGGATCCTTGTAACCCAGCCAGCTCTTGCCCTGTGCGTCCTCCCAGGCCAGCACCCGCAACGGCAGCTCGAGGCCGTAACTCTGCGCACACTGCAGCAGCGGCGTGCCGCCCTTGGGGTGGCCGAAAATCAGCAGTTCGGTCGGCCGCAGCGTCTGGCCGATGCTGCGTGCCCCTGCGGCATGATCGATGCGCGCGAAAACTTTCAGATCGCGCGCCTTGGCGGCCGCCTCGAGCCGGTCCATCGTGGCGGGGGTCGAATGCGCGCTGGGGAGGACGATCATGCCGTCCATGGCGTAGGCAGGCGGAACCAGCAAGGCCATCGAAAGTGCAATCGTGGCAAGACGTGACATGCTTTTCTCCTCTGTATTGAAAGACTGGTTAGTCGACTCAGGCGCGGGTTCCTGACAAGCCCATCCCGAAAATTTCAAATACGGGCACTCCAGAAAAAGGTGTGGAGGGTTGTAAGGAAAAAAGGACAACGCCGACCTGTATTATGTACCGAATGGTTCATTATTTAGCACAACAATTATTTACTGCATCAATAACAATCAGGAGACGGCATTGAACGACCCCAACATGGAAGACCCGGAAACCTGGCTCGACCACCACGGTAGTGCGTTGTACCGCTTTGCGCTACTGCGCCTGCGCGACGCCCAGAAAGCCGAGGAAGTGGTGCAGGACACCCTGGTCTCCGCCCTGCAGGCCCGCGCACGCTTCAACGGCGGCGCCTCGGTCCGCACCTGGCTGATCGGCATCCTCAAGCACAAGATCATGGATCTGTTCCGGCGCGAAGCACGCGAAGCGCCCCTGGAGTCGCCCGATCTCGTGTCAGCCGACGACGAATTGTTTGCCGAAGAAGATTTCTTCGACAGCAAGGGCAGCTGGCGCGAAAAAGTTTCCGACTGGGGCAACCCCGAAGATTCCCTGGAACGCAGTCAGCTCATCGCCATCCTGCAGCGCTGCCTCGATGCGCTTCCCAATCGCCTGGGACGATTGTTCATGATGCGCGAGGTGATGGAGGAATCCACCGAAACCATCTGTCAGGAAATGGAAATCTCGCCGACGAACGTGTGGACGATGCTGTATCGGGCCCGCATGGGGCTCCGGCAGTGTCTCGACCAGAACGGAGCCGGGCGCGCCCGGAACTAAAGCGATGTTGACATGCAAAGACGCGAGCCATCTGGTCTCGCATGGCCAGGACCGAGCCTTGAGTTTTCGCGAACGCTGGGGGCTGCGCTTCCATTTGTGGATGTGCGGCAACTGCCGACGTTTCGAACGGCAGATTGCACTGATGCGGCGCTTGCTGCGTCAGTCAGACCAGCGTGCCGAAACCGAAGTCGCGGATCACGCGCTGTCTGCCGAGGCGCGTGAGCGCATCAGCCAGGCGCTTGCCGAACAGCAAAGTCATCGCAGCAAGCCATCCGCCTGATCGGGAACATCGCCATCAATGCACCACAGCCATTTTTTCACCGGCTGCACGGGCAAACAACCCACTGAAACTTTAGGAGAACCATCATGAAAGCAAGCAAGACCAGCCTCACCCTCGCATTGACCGCCGTCATCGGCGCAGCCGGCATCGCCCACGCTGCCGGCAACCCGTTTGCCCTGAGCGCGCTGCCGCAAGGCTATATGATCGCCGCCGCCGACAAGGCCCAGGACGGCAAGTGTGGCGAAGGAAAATGCGGCGCCAAGAAAGACACCAAAGCCAAGGATGGAAAATGCGGTGAAGGCAAATGTGGGGGGGCGAAGGAGACCAAGGCCAAGGACGGGAAATGCGGCGAGGGCAAGTGCGGTGGCAAGAAGTAAGTGATGGACTGGCCTGGCGTTAACGCTTCAGGCCGTTTTTCAATCCACTCCCACGTCAACCAATAAGGCCTTCACCATGAATTCAATCATTCATCTTTATGCGGGGCTCACCGCACGGCTCGACCAGGCCGGCAGCTATCTCGGCCTGATGGGCTTGCGGCTGCTGCTGGCATGGGAATTCTGGGAATCCGGTGTCGAGAAATTCAACGGCGACAATTGGTTTGCCGATATTCAGGGCGACTTCCCCTTCCCATTCAACCTGGTGCCAGTGGATATCTCGTGGTTTCTGTCCACCTGGTCCGAACTGATCGGCGCCGTCGCACTGGTGATCGGTCTGGGCACCCGCTTCTTCAGTTTGTCGCTCATCATTCTGACGATCGTCGCCTGGGCCAGCGTTCACGCGGGCAATGGCTATAACGTCTGCGACAACGGCTTCAAACTGCCGCTCATGTATCTGGTGATGTTTGTCCCGCTGTTGCTCTCCGGCCCCGGAAAACTGAGTCTGGATCATTGGTTGGCACGCCGTTTCATGGCCCGCTGAGTTTGTCCCTTCAGGTTGATACAGCCGCAACCCATGCGGCTGTATCAACCTGAAGAACCGGTTTTACAAAGGGCGGAAGGACGGCAGGAAAGCCATCCCCTTCTGTCCTATCTTTTTCTTCTTATAAGCCAACTGCGGCGCGTGCTGGACGAATGCGCCGACCGCCTGAAGCCGGTGATGGCTCAGGTATTCAGCCTGCGCGAGGTGGCCGGCATGGAAACCGAAGAAATCTGTAAGGAACTGAACATCACCCCGACCAACTGCTGGGTACTGCTGCATCGGGCAAGAGTGTTCATGCGGCAATGCCTGGAGTTGAACGGGTTTTCGAAAGCGGGTGCCGCATGAAATGGATGACGACGTGCCGGGAGACAACAGAACTCGCCTCGCGTGCCATGGACGAACGGCTGCCGCTTTCCAACCGGATGGCTTTGCGCCTGCACCTGGCCATCTGCGAGAACTGCGCACGCTTCAACCGGCAGTTGCAGGAAATGCGCCGCCTGTTTCGCGAAGAGACGGCGGCACCCGATGACGCCGCCGGGCTTGCGCCCGAAGCCTGACGGCGCATCGAAACCGAATTGCAGAAAAGGCTCGGCTCGTAAGCCTTTTGCAACACACCGGAAACCTCCGGCTTTTATTGACCGTCGTTGAATTTAACCCTGTTAGGAGAGAACACATGTCCAAGAAATCCCTGATCGCCGCCGCTGCCGGCACCGCTTTCTTCGCCAGCATGGCAGCCGCCCCCATCGCCGCGGCTGCGGAAAATCCCTTCGCGCTGTCCGGCCTGGCCTCCGGCTACCAGGTCGCCGACAATCACACAGAGATGAAACCCACCGACAAGAAAATGCCTGAAGGAAAATGCGGCGAAGGCAAGTGCGGCGCCACCAAAAAGCCTGTCGCCAAGTAATCCGCGGCTAGCCTGATGACCTCCCTGCGCCTGTCCGGCGCGGGGCTCGGGTTTCGGCGCGAACTCATTCCCGCGCTGAAATCCCGGGTCCCCGACGCCATCGATTTTTTCGAGCTCGCTCCGGAGAACTGGATCGACCTGGGCGGCGCCTACGGCCGCGACCTGCGCAGCTTCACCGAACGCTATCCCTTCGTCTGCCACGGCCTGTCGCTGTCTCTCGGAGGACCGTCTCCGCTCGACGAAATGCTGCTGACGAAGACGCGGCAATTCATGGATGCGCACGGCATCCAGCTCTATACCGAACACCTGTCGTACTGCTCGGACGACGGGCACCTGTACGACCTGCTGCCGATTCCCTTCACGGAGGAGGCGGTGAAATACGTCGCTGCGCGCATCCGCCGCGCGCAGGACATCCTGGAACGCCGCATCGCGATCGAAAACGCCTCGTACTACACGCCGTCGCCGGTCGCCGACATGGACGAGATCGCCTTCATCCGCGCCGTGCTCGACGAAGCCGGCTGCGACCTGCATCTGGACGTCAACAACGTCTACGTCAACAGCGTGAACCACCGCTACGACCCGCTCGAATTCATCCGCGCGCTGCCGAGCGAACGCATCGTGTACCTGCACATGGCCGGGCACTACGTCGAAGCACCGGACCTGATCGTCGATACCCACGGCGCCGACGTGATCGACCCGGTGTGGGCGCTGCTCGACGCGACCTACCGCATCCACGGCGTCGCCCCCACGCTCCTGGAGCGCGACTTCAACATTCCGCCGCTGGCCGACCTCGTGCGCGAGGTCGAGCACATCGCGCGCATCCAGGCCCAGCATCACCGACATGAACAAGCCAGCCGCGCTTCCTGAATTCCAGCGCTACCAGTTCGCCTTCACCGCGCACATCCGCGACCCAAAGGCGCACCCGCGCCCGGCGGGCGTCGAAGCGCGGCGCATGAAGGTCTACAACGAACTGCTGTTCAACAATATCGAGGGCTTCCTGCTGGCCTGCTTTCCGGTGCTGCGGCAGGTGCTGGGCGTGCGCAAGTGGGCGAAACTGGTGCGCGCGTTTTTCGGCACGCACCGCAGCCGCACGCCCTACTTCCGGCAGATCCCGGACGAGTTCGTGCAGTTCCTGCAGAACGAGTGGACGGCGCCGGAAGGCTATCCGCCGTATCTGCTGGCGCTGGCGCACTATGAATGGATCGAGCTGGTGCTGTCGGTGTCGACCCGCGTCGCGGACCGCGACGTCGATGCGTCAGGCGACCTGCTCGACGGCGTGCCGCTGCTGAATCCGGTGCTGGCAAATCTGCGCTACGACTGGCCGGTGCAGCGCATCGCGCCGCGCCGCACGATTCAGCCTGCCGAGACTTTTTTGCTGGTATTCCGCGCCGCCGAAGACAAGGTGCAATTCAGCGAAATCAACGCCTTCACCGCACGGCTGCTGGTATTTCTGGAACCCGGCACACTCAGTGGACGCGCCGCGCTCCAAATGATCGCTGCCGAAAGCCGCCATCCCGACCCCGCACTCGTGATCCAGTCCGGCGGCGCGCTACTCGACGATTTGCGCGCGCGCGGCGCCATTCTGGGCATCCGCGCGGATTATTAATATCTTCTTTCCCCAGCGTCCGCCTGTTCAATCCCATCTGAACAGCACAATACTGTCAGGAATAGCCCCCCCATCCGACCAAACTGAGACGGCGCAATGCCGGGACAGAGGATTCTTCGATGCACGCCACCCTACCCTTACTACGCGCCAGCGATTTCCCGGCCTTGCGCCGCATACGGCTCACCACCCTGCAGGTCAACCTCGGCTATCGCTGCAATCAGAGCTGCGTACATTGTCATGTCAACGCCGGCCCAAAGCGCACCGAGATGATGGATTCCGCTACGATCAAGCTGATCCCCGAGGTGCTAGCCGCGCGCAAGCTTGAAACTCTCGACCTGACCGGCGGTGCGCCCGAGCTCCACCCCCGCTTTCGCTGGCTGGTGCGCACCGCGCATGAACTGGGCGTGAAAGTGATCGACCGCTGCAACCTGACCATCCTGTCGGAGCCCGGCCACGAGGATCTGGCCGACTTCCTCGCTGCACAGCAGATCGAAGTGGTCGCCTCCCTGCCCTGCTATGAGGCCGACAATGTCGACAAGCAGCGTGGCAAGGGCGTGTTCGAGCGCAGCATCGAAGGTCTGCAACAACTCAACCGGCTGGGCTACGGGCAGCCGGACAGCGGTCTCATGCTGAACCTGGTGTTCAACCCCCAGGGCGCCGAATTGCCGCCCGAGCAATCCGCCCTGCAGGCGGCCTATCAGCGCGAGCTGTTTTCGCATTACGGCATCGTCTTCAATCGCCTGCTCACGATCACCAACATGCCGATCCAGCGCTTCGGCAGCACGCTGGTGTCGCATGGCCAGTTCGAACCCTACATGGCCCTGCTGAAGGCCAATCACCACGAAGCCAACCTGGCACAGGTGATGTGTCGCTCGATGCTCAGCGTCGACTGGCAGGGGCGGCTCTACGATTGCGACTTCAACCAGATGCTCGGCCTGCCCGCGCGCATCGGCGGCAATCCGCGCGCACACCTACGCGACCTGCTCGATGTCGATCCGGACGGCGCGCCGATCGAAGTGGCCGACCATTGCTACGGCTGCACCGCGGGACACGGTAGCAGCTGCAGCGGTGCGCTGGAAACGGACGCGGGGCAGCGCTGAGATGAAACGCATCATTCTGCTGGCGCTAGTCGCCGCCCTGCTGGCTGCGTTCTTCGCCTTCGATCTAGGGCGGTTCCTCACGCTGGACGCGCTCAAGGCTTCGCAGACGCAGTTCGCCGCGCAGTATGCCGCGACGCCTTACCTGGTAATGGGCGCCTACTTCGTGATCTATGTCGTGGTCACCGCCTTGTCGCTGCCCGGCGCGGCAGTGATGACGCTGGCCGGCGGCGCGCTGTTCGGGCTTGCCACCGGCACCCTGCTGGTGTCGTTCGCCTCCAGCCTCGGCGCCACGCTGGCCTTTCTTGCGGCGCGCTTCGTGCTGCGCGACGCCGTGCAGAATCGCTTCGGCAACCGCCTCGCCGCGATCAATGCCGGCATCGAGAAGGACGGCGCCTTCTACCTCTTCACCCTGCGCCTGGTGCCGGCGTTTCCGTTTTTCGTCATCAATCTGTTGATGGGGCTGACGCCGATCCGCACTCGGACCTTCTACTGGGTGAGTCAAGTCGGTATGCTGGCCGGCACGCTGGTGTATGTGAACGCCGGCACCCAGCTGGCGCGCATCGACAGCCTGGCGGGGATTCTGTCGCCCGGTTTGGTGGCCTCGTTTGCGCTGCTCGGCATCTTTCCGCTGATCGCGAAAAAAATCGTCGCCATGGCCCAGGCGCGCAAGGTCTATGCGAACTGGCCGCGTCCCAGGCGCTTCGACCGCAATCTGGTGGTGATCGGCGCCGGCGCGGCCGGGCTGGTCACCGCCTACATCGCCGCCGCCGTGAAAGCGAAAGTCACCCTGATCGAAGGCCACAAGATGGGCGGAGATTGTCTCAACTATGGCTGCGTGCCGTCGAAAGCGCTGATCCGCTCGGCCCGGTTCGTCAAGCAGGCGCACGACGCAGAAAAGCTTGGTATGACCCGCGCTGCAATCGAATACGACTTCGCCGACGTGATGGCGCGGGTACGGCGCGTGGTGCGCACGGTCGAGCCGCACGATTCCGTGGAACGCTACACGCAGCTCGGCGTCGAGGTCGTCGAGGGCCAGGCCATGATCACCTCGCCGTGGACGGTCGAGGTCAACGGCCAGACGCTCACCACGCGAGCGATCGTCGTCGCCACTGGCGCCGCGCCGCTGATCCCCGCGCTGCCCGGCCTCGCCGACGTGCGCCATTACACATCGGATACGATCTGGTCGCTGACCAAACGCCCCCAGCGGCTGATCGTGCTGGGCGGCGGCCCCATCGGCTGCGAGCTGGCGCAGGCCTTCGCCCGCCTCGGCTGCCAGGTGACGCAGATCGCGCGCAGCGGATTGATGGGCAAGGAAGACCCCGATGCCGCTGGCGCAGTCGAAGCCGCGCTGGTCGCCGACGGCGTGAGGGTGATGAAAGGCACCGACACCCTGCGCTGCGAGAATGCGGACGGCGAGCAGCGGCTGTGGCTGCGCCGCGATGGCCGCGACGAGGCGCTGCCCTTCGACGCCCTGCTGCTGGCGGTGGGCCGTGCACCGCGCACAGAGGGCTTCGGCCTGGAGGCGCTGGACATCCCGCTGACCCGCGCGCGCACCCTCGAAACCAACGCCTGGCTGCAGACCCGCTACCCCAATATCTTCGCCTGCGGCGACGTCGCCGGCCCCTACCAGTTCACCCACACGGCTGCACATCAGGCCTGGTATGCGGCGGTCAATGCGCTGTTCGGCGGGATCAAGCGATTCAAGGCAGACTATTCGGTCATCCCCTGGGTCACCTTCACCGACCCTGAAGTCGCGCGCGTCGGCCTGTCCGAAACCGACGCCAAACAACAGGGCATCGCGGTCGAAGTCACGCGCTACGAGCTCGACGACCTCGACCGCGCCATCACCGAAGACGCCACGCACGGCTACGTGAAAGTGCTGACGGTGCCGGGCAAGGACCGCATCCTCGGCGTCACCATCGTTGGCGCGCACGCCGGCGAGATGCTGTCCGAATTCGTGCTGGCGATGCGCCACGGCCTCGGACTCAATAAGATCCTCGGCACCATCCACCCCTACCCCACCTGGGCGGAAGCCAACAAGTATGCGGCAGGCGAATGGAAGCGCGCCCACGCGCCGCAGAAGCTGCTCGGCTGGGTGGCCCGGTATCAGGCCTGGATGAGGGGGTAAGTCCATGCGTGCGTACTTTTTCGGTTTGTTGTTGTGGTGCGGTATCGCAACCGCCCAAGCTGCCCCGTTCGACCACGGCACCTGGGATGGCCTGCTGCAGCGCCACGTTGTCACCCTGGCGCAGGGCCAGGCCACCGAAGTCGACTATGCGGGCATAGCCCGCGAGCGCGTGCGCCTGAAGGTCTACCTGGATGCGCTGGCGTCGGTAAAGCCTGCCGAATACGGGCAATGGCACAAATCCGACCAGCTCGCCTTCCTGATCAACGCCTACAACGCCTGGACGGTCGAACTGGTGCTGACCCGCTATCCCGGCCTGGGCTCGATCAAAGAGATCGGCGGCCTGTTCAGCAGCCCATGGAAGAAGCGCTTCGTCCCGCTGCTCGGCGAAACCCGTTCGCTCGACGATATCGAGCACGGCCTGATTCGCGCCGAAGGCGTGTTCGAGGAACCGCGCATCCATTTCGCGGTGAACTGTGCGTCGGTCGGCTGCCCCGCCCTGCGCGGCGAGGCCTATGTGGGATCGCGGCTGGAATCGCAACTCGAAGACGCCACCCGGCTCTTTCTCGCGGACCGCAGCCGCAACCGCTTCAATCCAAAAACTCAGCGGCTGGAGGTCTCGAAAATCTTCGACTGGTACCGGCAGGATTTCGAGCGCGGCTGGGGTGGCTACCGACATATTTCGCAGTTCTTCGCGCGCCATGCCGACGTGCTGGCCGATACCGACGACGTCCGCAGGCTGCTGCGCTCAGGCCAGACCCGGCTCACGCATCTCGATTACGACTGGAAGCTCAACGCGCGCGGCTCGTGAAACGCCCGCACAGCGTGTCCGTATTGTCAGGATCGAACACACCGGGCGACCAATTTCCATGCGACCCGATCGACATCCGTCATGAATGAATTCACCGCCTTCCTGTTCGGCCTGTTCGCCCACTATGGCTACATCGCCGTATTCGTGGGGGTCATGCTGACCAATGCCGGCGTGCCGATGGCGGGCGAGCTGACGCTGCTCGTTGCCGGCAGCGTGCTGGCAACCGGGCATCTGGATTTCACGACGACCATCCTGATTGCCGCAAGCGCCGCGCTATTGAGCGACAGCCTCTGGTACGCCGTCGGCCGGATGGGTTCGGCCCGACTGATCGGGCTGTATTGCAAAGTGAGTTTTGGCTCGACCGCCTGCGTAGCGAAAACCGCGGATACCCTGGTGCGTTTTGGCCCGCGGTCGCTGACCCTCGCGCGTTTCGTCCCCGGTTTCCGCACCTTCGCCGCGCCCATGGCCGGGATGTCGAATCTGGGCTACATCCGTTTCGTGCTATACGACGGCATCGGCGCGCTGCTTTGGGCCGGCGTCGTCGTTACCGCCGGATGGTGGTTCGCGCATCGCCTGGCGAGCCTCGTCGGGCAGATCGAGAACGTCCGGCTGGCGGTGCTTTGGCTGGGCGGCGGCGGCCTGTTGCTGTTCGTGCTGATGAAGCTCTGGATCCGGCATTTTCATGGCGCTGCGCAACTGGGCCACGTCCCCGACGAGGAATCCGTATGAGTTGGCTGTCGATCATCGTGCCGACCTTGAACGAGGCGCAAATCATTGTGCCCGCGCTGACCCGGCTCGAATCCCTGCGCGAACGCGGCGTCGAAATCATCGTCGCCGATGGCGGCAGCAGCGATGGCACCCCCGCGCTGGCCGCGCCGCTGGCCGATCAGGTGTTGACCGCGCCGCCCGGACGGGCGCACCAGATGAACGCGGGTGCGGCCCGGGCGGCCGGCGTGGCGCTGCTGTTTCTGCATGCCGACACGCACCTGCCCACGGATGCCTTGCGCGCCGTCGATTGCGCGCTGAACCGGCATCGCTGGGGACGCTTCGACGTGCGCCTCGGTTCGCGGCGGCTCTTGCTGCGGCTGGTGGCCCGGATGATGAACCTGCGGTCCCGCCTGACCGGCATTGCAACGGGGGATCAGGCGATGTTCATGTCCCGTGCGGCGTTTGAGTCGGTGGGCGGTTTTCCCGAGCAGCCGCTGATGGAAGACATCGAATTGTCGCGGCGCCTGAAAAAAACCGGCCCGCCCGCCTGCCTGAAAATCCCCGTCGTCACCTCGGCGCGGCGCTGGGAAGAACACGGCACCTGGCACACCATCGTGCTCATGTGGAGCCTGCGCTGGGCGTACTGGCGCGGCGCGGAACCGGCGCGACTGGCGCAGCACTACAACCGCCCCGCGCGGGAGATAAAGCCATGAACGCCACCCGCATCATTGTCTTCGCCAAGGCGCCGCGCCCCGGTCGCGTCAAAACCCGACTCATTCCCGCGCTGGGCGAAGTCGGTGCGTCCAGGCTCGCCGAGCGCATGCTGCGTCACACACTGGAGGCGGCCTGGGCAGCGGACATCGGCCCGGTCGAGCTGTGCGTCGAACCGCCGCCCGATAGCGCCGATTGGCGCAACATCCCGTTCCCGCCCGGCGTGCAGACCAGCGCCCAGGGCGAAGGCGATCTCGGCGCACGCATGGCGCGTGCCGCCCGGCGCAGCCTGGATTCGCATCAACGCGTCCTGCTGATCGGCACCGATTGTCCACAGCTCGACGCGCAAACGCTGCGCGATGCCGCGCTGCTGCTGGATACGCACCACGCCGTCATGCATCCGGCGCACGATGGCGGTTACGTCCTGCTCGGCCTGTCGATCTTCCATTCTTCACTGTTCGCCGACATGCCGTGGGGCACCTCGCAGGTGGCGGCGCTGACACGCGAACGCCTCGCCACGCTGGGCTGGCGCACGGCCATCGGCCGCACCCTGGCCGATATCGACGAACCCGACGACCTCATCCACCTGCCGTCTGGCTGGCAGCGTGCAATCGAACTGGAGACTGCCTCATGAAACGCCTATTGCTGATCGGCGGCGGTCACGCCCACCTGTTCGTGCTCGAAGCCTTCGCGCGCGCGCCGCTGCCCGGCGTTGAACTGGTGCTGGTCAGCCCGCATCAGCTCGCCCCCTACTCCGGCATGATGCCGGGCGTGATCGCCGGCCATTATCACTATGAACAGGGCTGTGTCGATCTTGCGCCGCTGGTACGCGCAGCCGGTTGCCGCTGGCTGAAAACGCTCGCCGTGCAATTCGATCCCGCCAACCGCGTGGTGGTCTGCGAAAACGGCAGTCGGCTCGCCTACGACCTCCTGTCCATCAACACCGGTTCCACCCCGCCGCCGATGACGGTTGCTGGCGTGGCCGAGTATGCCGTTCCGGTGAAGCCGATCGAGCCTTTCCTCGACCGCTGGCGACAACTCGCGACCGAGGTCGCGTGCCGCCGTCCGCTCAGCATCGCGGTGGTCGGCGGCGGTGCAGCCGGTGTCGAAGTCATCGCCGCCATGCGACACCGGCTGGCGCGCACCACCTGGAACCCGCACCGCTTCCACCTGATCGGACGGCAAAACACGCTGCTGCATCATCTGGCGCCACAGGCGGGGCACGCCGCCGCGCGCGTGCTGCGGGCGCTGGGCATCACCCTCCATCTCGGGCAAGCCGTGAACGCGGTCGCCTCGGATCACATCGAACTCGCCGACGGCACCCGGATCGACCGCGATTTCACCGTCTGGGCCACCGGTGCCGCAGCACCGGCGTGGCCGCGCGCCGCAGGCCTGGCGGTCGACGATGCAGGCTTTATCGCGATCGACCCCACCCTGCGCTCGTGCTCGCATCCCGACATATTCGCCGCGGGCGATGTCGCCAGCTTTTCTGCCCGCCCGCACCCAAAATCGGGCGTTTACGCAGTGAAAGCGGGCCCGGTGCTGGCTGCCAATCTGCGCGCCGCGCTGCAAGGTCTGGCATGCGCGCCATGGACCCCGCAAACACGCGCGCTGGCGCTGCTCTCCACCGGCGACCGCCACGCCATCGGTACGTGGGGCGGCTGGGTATGGCAAGGGCGCTGGGCATGGCGCTGGAAAGACCATATCGACCGCCGCTTTGTCGCGCACTTTGGCGCTCGTAAGCTGGCGGAACTACCCCATCCATCCAAGGAGCATCCCTCATGCGCGACGAAGTGAAAGACTATTACGGCCATCAACTGCAAAGCTCGGCCGACCTCAAGACCAGCGCCTGCTGCGATGTCATGTCCATGCCGGCCTGGCTGAAACCGCTGCTGGCCAACGTTCATCCCGAGGTCAGCGCGCGCTATTACGGCTGCGGGCTGGTCGCGCCGCTGGCGCTGGAAGGCAGCCGCATTCTCGACCTCGGTTCCGGCTCGGGCCGCGACTGCTACGTGCTGGCGCAGCTCGCCGGACCGGCCGGCTCGGTGCTCGGCGTGGACATGACCGAGGAGCAGCTCGCCGTCGCCGAAGCGCATCGCGGCTGGCATGCGGGAAAATTCGGCCACGACAACGTGCGCTTCCAGCTCGGCTACATCGAGGAACTCGACGCCCTGGGACTGCAAGACGCGAGCTTCGATGTCATCGTCTCCAACTGCGTGGTCAACCTCTCGCCCAACAAGGATCGCGTGCTGGCGCACATCCACCGGCTGCTGAAGCCCGGCGGCGAATTTTACTTTTCCGACATCTACGCCGACCGCCGCGTCCCTGCCGCGCTGCGTAACGATCCGCTGCTGTATGGCGAATGCCTCGGCGGCGCGCTGTACTGGAACGATTTTCTGACGCTCGCCCGGCAAGCCGGCTTCGCCGACCCGCGCCTGGTGGAAAGCCGCCCGATCGAACTCACCGATCCTGCCATCGCGCAGAAGGTCGGCGAGCTGCGGTTTTATTCCGCAACCACCCGGCTGTTCAAGCTCGACGGGCTGGAGCCGGCCTGCGAGGACTACGGCCAGGCCGTGGTGTATCGCGGCACGCTGCCGCTGGCGCGCGACAGCTTCAAACTCGACACCCATCACGTCATCGAAGCGGGCAGGGTCTTCCCCGTATGCGGCAACACCTGGCGCATGCTGCACGACAGCCGTTTTGCCGCGCACTTCGATTTCATCGGCGATTTTTCGCGCCACTACGGCATCTTCCCTGGCTGTGGCGGCGGCCTGCCCTTCACCGAAAAGAGCCGCGCCGAAACCAGTGGCGACGCTGCCGCCTGCGCATGCTGTTGACCCACCAGGAGACACTCATGCTGAATACGCTTATCCGCGCCGCCCTGTTGCTCTCGCTCGCCGCGCCGCTGCATGCCGCGCAGCCTGGCGACTACCAGGGCGCACTGCAGGAATATCAGGCGCGCACCGCCGCCAAGCCTGGCTTCTCCGCCGACGAGCAGGCGGTGATGGCGCTCGCCAAGGCCGCGCTCGCCAAAACCCTGCCCGACCCCGGCATCAAGGTCGGAGAACGCGCGCCCGATTTCACCCTGCCCAACGCATTCGGCCAGCCGGTGAATCTCTACGACGAACTGGAAAAAGGCCCGGTGGTGCTGGTGTTCTATCGCGGCGCCTGGTGCCCGTTCTGCAACATGCACCTGCACGCTTTGCGGGAAAGCCTGCCACGGTTTCAGGCACTCGGCGCGCAGCTCATCGCCGTCACCCCGCAGACTCCCGACAAGTCGCTCGAACAGTTCAAGGCCGCGCCGCGCGAGTTCGACGTGCTGAGTGACCTCGACAGCACGGCGATGCGCGCGTATCGGCTGCTTTTCGAAGTCGATCCCGACCTTGCTGCGGTCTATCGCAAACACGGCCTCGACCTGATCGAATACAACGGGCCCGGTCGCAACGTGCTGCCCGCGCCTGGCACCTTCGTCATCGACCGCGACGGCATCGTGCGCGCGATGCAGGCCGACACCGACTACACCAAACGGATGGAGCCCGCCGACATCCTCCGTGCGCTGGAAGCGCTGCCCCGCACGTAACGTCCCTGTCCACGAGACCCGCATGAAACACACCCTGACTTTCCTTGCCACGCTGCTTGCAGTGCTTGCCTTCCTGCCGGCCGCGCACGCTGCCGAAGACAAACTGGTGCTCACCGGCTCCAGCACCGTCGCGCCGCTGGCGCTGGAAATCGGCAAGCGCTTCGAAGCGGCGAATCCCGGCGTGCGCGTGGACGTGCAGACCGGCGGCTCGTCGCGCGGCGTGGCCGATGCGATGAACGGCCTGGCCGACATCGGCCTGGTGTCGCGCTCGCTCAAACCCGTCGAGGCGAAAACGCTGGTCGCGCACACCATCGCGCTGGACGGCGTCGCCCTCATCGTCCATGCAGGCAATCCGGTCAGGCAACTCGACGACGCGCAGATCAAGGCGATCTATACCGGCCGGATACGCGACTGGCGTGGGGCCGGCGGACCGGATCGCCCGATCACGGTGGTGAGCAAAGCCGAAGGCCGCTCGACGTTGGAACTGTTCCTGCACTACACCGGGCTGAAGAACAGCCAGGTTCGCGCGCAGGCGGTAATCGGCGACAACCAGCAGGGCATCAAGACGGTGGCGGGCAACCCCGGCGCGATCGGCTACGTGTCGATCGGCGCGGCGGAATACGCGGTCGAACACGGCATACCGATCAGGCTGCTGCCGATGGCCGGCGTGGCGGCGACCACGGACGCGGTGCAGCGCGGCCGCTTTCCGCTGACGCGTCCGCTCAATCTCGTCACGCACGGCGCGCCATCGCCGCTTGCCGCCCGCTTCATCGCCTTCGCGCAATCGCCCGCCGTGCGCGACCTGATCGAAGCGCAATACTTTGTCCCGCCGCCACGCTGATGAACCGCTCGGCTGATGCCCTGCTCGCACCGCTGACCGCCGCGATGGCGGGTGCCGCGGCGCTGCTGCTGGCCGGCATGCTCGGCTTCTTGCTGGCCGAATCCTGGCCTGCGCTGGCGCACGGCGGCTGGCTGCGCTTCGTCGGCCTTGCCTGGTATCCGCTGGAAGGCCACTTCGGCCTCGCCGCGATGTGCATTGCAACGCTCGCGGTGGCCGCGCTCGCGATACTGCTGGCCGCGCCGCTGGGGCTGGCGTGCGCGCTGTTCGCACGTTTTCAGGCGCCGCCTGCGCTGGCTGCCGGTTTTCGCGGGCTGCTCGCGCTGATGGCCGGCGTGCCCTCGGTGGTGTACGGCTTCTGGGGGCTGACCGTGCTGGTGCCGCTGGTCGCGCGCTGGCAGCCGCCCGGCGCCAGCCTCTTCACCGCCGGACTGGTGCTCGCGCTGATGATCCTGCCCACCGTCGCGCTGCTCGCCCACGCCGCGCTTGCTGCCGTGCCGCGCAGCCTGCTCGACGGCGCGGCGGCGCTCGGCCTGACGCAGCGCGCCACGCTGCTGAAGGTGGCGGTTCCCGCCGCGCGGCGCGGCATCGCCGGCGGTGTGCTGCTCGGTCTGGCGCGCGCGCTGGGCGAAACCATGGCGGTGCTGATGGTGGCGGGCAACGTAGTGCAACTGCCCGCCAGCGTATTCGACCCGGTGCGCGTGCTCACCGCCAACATCGCATTGGAAATGGCCTACGCCACCGGCACCCATCGCGCCGGGTTGTTCGTGTCGGGGCTGCTGCTGGCGCTGCTGGTGCTGGGGCTGGCGTGGTTCGCCGCGCGTCTGGAGCCGCGCCATGCATAGCGTGCCGGGCGACCGTCTGTTCGGACTTGCGCTGTGGGGTGCGGCACTCAGCGTCGCCGCCGTGTTCGCCTGGCTTTTCGTGGATCTCGCGCGGCTCGGGCTCGGCGCGCTGTCGTGGGACTTCATCACCACTGCGCCAGAAAACGCCGGGCGCGACGGCGGTATCGCATCGATACTTGTCTCCACGCTGCTGATTCTCGGCGTGGCGGTCGGCGTCGCCGCGCCGGTCGGGCTCGGCGCGGCGGTGTGGCTGAACACCTACACCCGCGCCGGCGGCGGCACCGGACGGCGCATCCGCCTCGCGCTCGACGGGCTCGCCGGAATGCCGTCCATCGTCTTCGGCCTGTTCGGCAACGCATTCTTCAGCGTCTATCTCGGCCTGGGATTTTCGATCCTGTCGGGCGGCCTCACGCTGGCCGCGATGATCCTGCCGGTCTTCATCCGCACCGTCGAAGCCGGACTCGGCGCGGTGGACGACGGCTGGCGGCGCGGCGCCGCGGCGCTCGGGCTGACCCAAAGCGCCGCGCTCGCGCACGTCATCCTGCCCGCCGCAGCACCCGCCATCGGCGCAGGATTGATGCTCGGCATCGGCCGCGCCGCCGCCGAAACCGCCGCGCTCATCTTCACCAGCGGCTACGTCGACCGCATGCCCGAATCATTGTCGGATTCCGGGCGCGCGCTCGCCGTCCACATCTACGACCTGTCGATGAACGTCGCTGGCGGCGACACGCACGCCGCCGCCAGCGCACTGGTGCTGGTCGCGCTGGTCGCCTGCGCCAACCTGCTGGCGGTCGCACTGTCGCGCCGCCTGCTCACCCGGAGACTCGCCTTATGAACCCGCACACACTGGGCTGTATTGAAGCGGGCACGCCGTGCTGCGTGCCGGTGCCGCACCTGTCCATCGAAAACCTGGCCGTGTCCTACGGCGATACGCCGGTACTCTCCGACGTCTCGCTGGATATCTACAAAGGCTGCATCACCGCGCTGATCGGCCCCTCGGGCTGCGGCAAGACCAGCTTTCTCAACGCGCTCAACCGGCTCACCGACCTGATTCCCGGCGCGCGCGTCGAAGGTAGGCTGCGCCTCGTCGACGGCGCGAACAGCCTTGATCTTCTCGATCCCGGGCTCGATGTGCGCGCGTTGCGCCGCCGCGTCGGCATGATTTTTCAGCGCCCCAACCCGTTTCCGCTGTCGATCCGCCGCAATCTGGAACTGCCGTTGCGCGAGCACGGCATGCGCCGTGCCGATGCGCTGGCGCACAAGATCGAAACCGCGTTGAGCGACGTGGGACTGTGGGAAGAAGTGCGCGACCGCCTCGATGCGCCCGCGCTGGCGCTGTCCGGCGGCCAGCAGCAGCGACTGTGCATCGCCCGCGCGCTGGTGCTGGAGCCGGAAATCCTGCTGATGGACGAGCCGTGCAGTGCGCTCGACCCCATCGCCAGCGGCGTGGTCGAGGAAATGATCCAGTCGCTATCCGGGCGCTACACCGTGGTCATCGTCACCCACAACCTGGCGCAGGCGCGGCGCATCGGCAACTACGCGGCATTTTTCTGGATGCGCGAGCGCATCGGCCAACTGGTCGAGTTTGGTCGGTGCCGGCAGATTTTCGACGCCCCGGTTCATCCTGCCACCGCTGCCTATATCGGGGGCATGCGTGGCTGATCGGACCTGGCAGCGTGGCCGGCAGACCGCTCAGCGGGATGCCGTAGACCCAATGCGGCGGACCAGTCTTAATCCAGGCTGGCGATGGATCGCGCCGTCTGCTCGCGGCAGGCATTGATCGCAGCGGTGATGCGCTCGCTGCTGGCCGTCTTATTACCCAGTCCGGCCGACTCGGTCTCCCACGTCTGGAACAAATACCCGGCGTGATCCTGTGCCGGGTCCGGCATAAGGCGGGAAAGATCGCGGATCATCAACACCCGCCCCCAGCCACTGACGGGATTGCCCTGCGACGGATCGCCGGTGTAATGGGCATGGTCGGCAATGGTTTGCAGTTCGCCCAGATTGCGCAGGATTTCGAAGCCCGCCTGGCGCACCGTGCGCTGGTCTTCTGTCACCTCGTGCCGCCACGCGGAATACAGCAAACTGGATACTGCCACGATCATGCTGATGATCGCGACCAGGTTGTTGCGAACTTGCTGGCGGATAGTGATTCGATCCAGCATGCATCACTCCTGAGGAGATTGACCCGGCTCAGGCAACTCCTGTGGTTGGATCGGTCGTCGCCCGTCACGGAAAGACACCCGTCCTTCCATTCGTGCGCGTGGATCCAACCACTCTCGTATCCCAGACCTGATCGCCGACGGCATCGCTGACGAAACGCCTGTTTCAGACCCTCAGCCTCATCCGGGCTCCGAAATTCTGGAGCCGCGTTGACTGAGCCATCACTCGCGCAATGCGCCAACGTCGAACAGGACCGAGCCGTACTCGTCGCCATGTCCTTTCTCAGGTCCGGCCGTACCGACGACGTAGCCCGTTTCATCCCTGTCGTGGTCAGGAAAAGCGCTGTTTGGAACGTCGATATGTATGCGCTTGCGCGTGTCAGGAAGACTGGTGCCCACATACCCGGGGCGTTCAAGATCTTCCATGATGCCGCCTGCGGTATCGGGGTTGAAATCCCAAGGACCGGCAAAGGCCGATGTGGCCGCCAGCGCGGCTGCGCCGATAAGGGCGGTGATCAGATGTGCAATTTTCATGATGCTCTCCTACGGATCAGGTTGAATACAGTGCGGCAAAATGACCGTCACTGTTCATTAAGACCGGGGCGCGCTCCAGAATCTGACAGGGGTGTGCGATGGTCTGCCCATTGGTCGGGATGGGGCGCGCATCCTTGCATCCTTTCGTAGATAATTGTCGGAACCCGACTTGAACGTGAAGGGCATCGATGTGAGACCGTCCGCTGTCGCATTGCTCCTACCGCTGTTGCTTTTGCTGATTGGCGCAGCAATCGCGCCCGGCCACGCCGCCGCCCCGGATGGGCAGGCACTGGCGTCGCGCGTATTGAAAGTCGTGGTAACGCGCACCGATGGCAGCAAGGAATTCGGTTCCGCCGTATCGATTGCCGGCGACCGGCTGGTCACCAACTGCCATGTCATCAGCGGTGCGTCTCACATCGAAATAGAGCTCGCTCTTGGAACGCACCTGGCCATGGTCGATCAACGCGACAGCTATCGAGACCTGTGCTTTCTCAACCTGCCGGGCTATCAGGCTGATCCTGTGCCGATGATCGAATTGGGCGAAACCCGGGTGGGCCTAGATGTCGCCGCGGCCGGCTATACCCACGGCACCTACGCTGTCAGCGGCGGCCGGATCATCGGCCTGCATACGTGCGAATGCGACGGTGGCAAGGTCATCCAGACCTCCGCCCCATTCGACCGCGGCGCCAGCGGCGGTGGTCTATTTGATTCGGCGGGTCGCCTGGTTGGCATCCTTACATTCAAATCGCGAGACGGCGGTAATTTCCATTTCGCCTTGCCGGTGGGCTGGTTGCGGCAGATGGCGGATCAACGCATGGATTCAGCAAGCCAGAGCGAGAGCTTCTGGAAAAACCCCGGTAAGGAGAGCGGCTATTTTCTGGTCGCCTGCGACCTCGGCGAGAAAAAGGCCTGGCATTCCCTGTCCCGCCTCGCCGCAGAATGGCGCACGCAGGAACCCAGCAACCCGGAAGCCTGGATGGCACTGGGGCGCGCCCATCGCGGGCTCGGCGAGACCGACGCGGCCGTGGCCGACTTTCAGCGTGTGCTGATGCTTGACTCGACCCATGCCGAAGCGCAATGGGCATTGCAGGATCTGGAACTAGAGACAGGGCGAAGCCTGATGCAGCCAGACAGACTTTAGGGGCATCTTGAAACAGAGAGGCTGTGGGGCTTCAATGCGCAGTTCGCAGCTGTCATTCGTCAGCAAAAATCTGCCTTGCGCCTTTTCCCAGTCAGCGCTCACCGCCAAGGCATCGGCCCGCTCGAACAATGCCTGCATTGCCAGGCCCAACGCGCTCCGTCGTGCGTAGTCGAGGCCGCTCGATTGATAACGACTTCGTGCTTCGGATGCCCCCTCGCGGCCGATGTCCGCCATATGCTGCGTCAGCGCCTGATGCAGTTTTTCCCATCCGAGATCATGGATGAAGTATTCGGCGATGCCTTTGTCGTCGGTGAGACCGCCGGGCAGACGTGCACGCAAGGGTTCCGGCAGAAACGCATGCATCGACTCGCCTAACACCCGGCCATGCATGATGTCTTCATCGACCATCTGGATCAGGTCGGGCCGTGGGTCGGACCCCGTCCGCAGGCTCAGTTGATGGAGCGCGACAGCCTCGTTGCGATGCCCACTCAAGGGCAAGCCGCACAGGTGATGGTCGAGGATGTCGTGTACCAGAACAGAAGTCGGGATACGCAAACCTGTTTCGCTGGTTGCGGCGATGACCTCCGGGTCGTCTATGGCTGCCTCCAGTTTCCATCCGCGCGCACCGAAACCATCCGCCCATTCATGGTGGTAAAGAATCGGCACGATGATGCACGGCTCAGACATCCTTGCGCCCCTGATCCCAGACAATGCGCATGACCTGGCACTCAAGCAATTCGTCGGCTACCGGGCACCCGGTGCAATTCCGTCGGGTGGGCCGTTTCGGGCAGCCGTGACACCCCGCGAGGCGTTGTTTTGCGTGACGGATGTCCGCGCGTACCGACTGAAGCAACTTGAGCCGCACCTCAATTTCCGCTTCCACCTCCGCCAGAATGGCCTCGACCCGTTGGCTGGCAACAGCGCCTGAGGAACTTTCAGAGCGGACACGCGCAAGACGCGTCAGCGAATCGATTGGCACCTCGGCCCGAGTCAGGCTGACGATGGCTTGAAAGCGCGCCATATCCTCCTGACCGTAGTGCCGGGTACCGCCTTCGGAACGGCCAGCTTCGATCAGTCCCCGATGTTCGTACAGGCGCAACGCAGAAATGGAGACACCCACACGCCGGGCAAGCTCACCGATTTTCATCGATCTGAATTCTGCTTGCGCTGCAATACCGATACCTGCGGCTTGGCATCGGGATGGCTTACATGAATCATCATGTCGATAGGGCTCTGGGGCTGGGTCTGAGCAGTCATACGGCAAACCTTCCTGAAATTAAAAACTCCAGCACAAATCTATATTCAAATATAGATTTGTGCAACCTGAACCCTGGAGTCCGGCTTTGGCGAAATTAATTGCATCCGCCCCGCAGGGCGTCGATCAGCGGGCAGTCCACCCTGCCCCGCGCCGCGCCGCAGCGTTTGACCAATCCTGAGAGCGCCGTCTCCATGCGGACCAGGTCGGCAAGCTTCGCCCGCACCTCGGCGAGTTTCTTTTCGCCCAATTCGCGCGCCTCGCCGCAATGAGCGCCGTCGGCCAGCTTGAGCAAGCCAGCCACGTCGTCCAGGCTGAAGCCCAGTCGCTGCGCCGATTTCACGAACCGTACCCGCGCCACATCCGCCTCGCCATAGCGGCGAATGCGGCGGTAGGGTTTGTCTGGCTCGGCCAGCAGACCGCGGCGCTGGTAGAAGCGGATGGTTTCCACGTTGACCCCTGCGGCCCTGGCAAAGGCGCCGATCGTCAGATTCTCCGGATCGTTCTTCATCACGCTTGACTCCGTACTTGACTACGGATTTAACGTTACAGCATTCCATGCATGCATGACAGGAGAAACCACCATGGCAAACCCGATCAATCTGCTGACATCTCTCGGCGACAAGGCCGCATCCCTCGGCGCGCTGGTTTCCGCGATGGGCTGCGCGATGTGCTTTCCGGCCATCGCCAGCCTCGGTACCGCGCTGGGGATGGGCTTCCTCGCCCACTGGGAAGGCCTGTTCATCAACACCCTGCTGCCGATGTTCGCCTGGCTCGCGCTGGTGCTCAACGCCCTCGGCTGGTTCAGCCACCGCCAGTGGCACCGCAGCCTGCTCGGCATGGCCGGGCCGACGATCCTGCTGCTGTCGCTCTATCCGTGGTTCCAGTATGGCTGGAGCAGTTACGCGACCTACACCGGCATCGGCGTGATGCTGGCGGTTTCCATCTGGGATCTCGTCTCGCCCGCCAACCGCCGCTGCGACACTGATGGCTGCGAGCTTCCCTCCAGGCAAGCTTAAGACATATCCAGACACAACCTTGAATCCAAACGGAGCAATGCTATGACCCACCTGAAAATCACCGGCATGACCTGCGAATCGTGCGCGCCGCACATCGAGACCGCCCTGGAACAAGTACCGGGCGTCCATGCGGCAAACGTGTCCTATTCCAATGGCACTGCACAACTTGATATCGAACCTGACACGCCTTTCGAAGCGCTCACCGCTGCCGTGGCCGCCCTTGGCTATCGTGCCGCGCTTGCCGATGTGCCAGCTTCGCCGGTCAGCGGCGACAAGGCGCGCGGCGACGAACTGCACATCGCCGTCATCGGCAGCGGCGGCGCGGCGATGGCCTGCGCACTGAAGGCGGTCGAGCGCGGCGCGCGCGTCACACTGATCGAGCGCGGCACGCTGGGCGGAACCTGCGTCAACATCGGCTGCGTGCCGTCCAAGATCCTGATCCGTGCGGCGCACATTGCCCACCGGCGCCGGGAGAGCCCGTTCGACGCCGGCATCACGGCAAACCCGCCGGCTATCGATCGCGCCGCGCTGCTCGTGCAGCAGCAGGGGCGCGTCGATGAACTGCGTCGCGCCAAGTACGAGGGCATTCTGGAAAGCGCGCCGGCAATCACCGTGCTGCACGGCGAGGCGCGTTTTCATGACGCGCGAAGCCTCGTCGTGAAGCGGCCCGGCGGCGATGAACGCGTGGTGACGTTCGACCGCTGCCTGATCGCCACCGGTGCCAGTGCGACCCTGCCGCCGATTCCCGGCCTGGCGGACACGCCGTACTGGACGTCCACCGAAGCGCTGGCAAGTGAAGCGATCCCCGCGCGTCTGGTCGTGCTCGGTTCGTCGGTCGTGGCGCTGGAACTGGCGCAGGCTTTCGCCCGGCTGGGCAGCCAGGTCACGCTGCTGGCACGCGGCACGCTCTTGTCCGGCGAAGACCCGGCCATCGGCGAAGCCATCACGGCTGCCTTCCGCACCGAAGGCGTCGCGGTGCTGGAACACACGCAAGCCAGCCGCGTTGCCCATGCGGCCGGAGAATTCGTGCTTGCAACGGCACAGGGCGAACTGCGCGCCGACCGCCTATTGCTCGCCACCGGCCGCGCGCCCAACACGCGCGGCCTGAATCTCGATGCAGCGGGCGTCGCCGTCGACGCGCAGGGCGCCATCGCCATCGACCCCGGCATGCACACCAACGCACCGAATATTTATGCTGCCGGCGACTGCACCGACCAGCCGCAGTTCGTCTATGTCGCGGCGGCGGCGGGCACCCGTGCCGCGATCAACATGACCGGCGGCGAGGCGGCACTCGATCTGACCGCGATGCCCGCCGTCGTGTTCACCGACCCGCAAGTGGCCACCGTGGGGGTGACGGAAGCCGAAGCGAAACAGAACGGCCTCGAAACGGAAAGCCGCACCCTCACGCTCGACAACGTCCCGCGCGCGCTCGCCAACTTCAACACGCGCGGCTTCATCAAACTGGTCGCCGAAGCCGAGTCGGGTCGCCTGCTCGGGGTACAGGCCGTCGCGCCGGAAGCCGGCGAACTGATCCAGACGGCGGCGCTGGCGATTCGAAACCGCATGACCGTGCAGGAACTGGCCGACCAGCTGTTCCCCTACCTGACGATGGTCGAGGGGCTGAAACTTGCGGCGCAGACCTTCAGCAAGGACGTGACGAAATTGTCCTGCTGCGCAGGATAACGAGGAGACTCCTCCATCACTTTGCGCAGCATGAACAGCCAGGATAGACGCTAGGGGTTTTCAGGAAAAGGCGTGCCTCATAACCCCAAATCGCTTAACCCGGGATGCTCATCCGGGCGTCGGCCAAGCGCCCAGAAGAACTTGCGCTCCGAATGCTTGATCGGCAGATCGTTGATGCTGGCGAAGCGGCGCATCATGAACCCCTGATCATTGAACTCCCAATTTTCATTGCCGTAGGAGCGGAACCATTGACCCGAGTCGTCGTGCCATTCATAAGCAAATCGAACTGCTATGCGGTTCCCGGTACTGGCCCACAATTCCTTGATCAAACGATAGTCGAGTTCTTTCGCCCACTTGCGCTCAAGCAACTGACGCACCTGTTCGCGTCCGACTGGAAATTCGACGCGATTCCGCCAAAGCGTGTCGTTTGTGTAAACGAGAGCAACGCGCTCAGGGTCGCGTGTGTTCCATGCGTCTTCTGCCATGCGTACTTTCAGAGTGGCGGTTTCCTGTGTAAAAGGGGGGAGCGGGGGTTTGGTTTCCATGGTTCAAATCAATCCTCAAAGGCGATGTAGACAGAATTGTCTACATCGGCGACTCTACCTTGAGTGGACAGACTTGTCTACAATCTGAAAATGCAAACAAACAAGACCCGTGTCTCGCCCACGCTCCCCGCGCGCGAACGTATTCTGCTAACCGCGCATGAACTCTTTTATCGCGATGGCATCCGCGCAACAGGGATCGATCGGGTGATCGCTGAATCAGGTGTCACCAAGGTTACGTTCTATCGTCACTTTCCCAGCAAGAACGACCTTATCTGCGAATTCCTGGAGTTTCGTCATCGGCGCTGGATCGAATGGTTTGTCGATGCGCTACAGCGTCATGGCGAAAACTTGAATGCCCTCTTGCCCGCCTTAAGCGAGTGGTTCAACGACGGCAGTTTTCGTGGGTGCGCCTTCATCAACAGCGTCGGGGAGTTGGGTGCCGTTTTGCCCGAAGTCGTGGAGATTTCGCGGCGCCATAAATTGGAAATGATGGAGGCCATAGCGCGATTGCTGCCCCCCTCAAGACATCGTGCGGTCGATGCGCAGGCAGTAGCCATGGCTATTGACGGGGCAATCATTCGGGCACAGTTCGATCAATCGCCGGAGCCCGCACTTCATGTACTGAACAGGCTTCTGAAGGCTTTGCTGGCTAAATGAAATGGCGGGCGTGAAACGGCTTGGCTTGTTGTCCGGCCGACTGCTGGAGCAGCGAGTCGGGGACGGCGGCCTGATTACCGACGGATGGCTGGAGTGCGGAACTTGCCGTATCGTCTGCGACGAATTCAACAATGTCGAGTGGGACTATCACCGTGTCGGATTCGGCATCCTCTACAAATTCAGGTAACCATGCTGTCATCTTTTGTGCCGCGACAGGCTGCGACTAGTTCCCGGCGTGAGGCCGAACTCGCGTTTAAAAGCCCGGCTGAAGGAGGCCTCGCTGGCGTAGCCGACGCGCTCTGCGATGTCGATCATGGCGAGATTGGGATCGTTCAACCATTCGCGCGCGAGTTGCATGCGCCAGCGCGTCAGATAATTCAGCGGTGTCATGCCGACTTCCTGATGGAAGCGGTTGGCGAAGACGGAACGCGACATGCCTGCAGCACGCCCCAGCGTGTCCAGCGTCCAGGGGCGGAACGGTTTGGCATGCATGGCGCGAAAGGCCAGGCCAAGTTTCCGGTCCGCCAGCGCCGCCAGATAGCCGCCGTCGAGTGATGTGCGCTGCATGACCGTGCGCACCACCAGGATGAACAAGGCATCACCCAGCCGATCCAGCATCACGTCGCCGCCGGATTGCGCTTGAGCGGCTTCATCAACCATCAGCCGGATGAGCGTGTCCACGGATTTGGAACGGGCGTCCCCGGCCTTGCGCAGAACGATAGCCTCGGGAAGCGCTTCGATGATCGGATTCCACGCTCTCGATTCGAATTCGAAATAGCCGCAGATCAGGCCTGTGGAAGGGATCGAACCATCATTCGCCGACGGCCGGTTGAGTGGAACGTCCGGTCCGGGCGGGGTGGCCAAACTTGAAATTCGATGGGGCTTGTCCCGGGGCAGCACCAGAAGATCGCCAGCCTGAAGCGGGATAGGCGTTTCACCGCTTGCAAAGTGCAGCCAGCAGTCGCCATGCGCCACTACATGAAAGGTCGCCTTTTTCTGCCCGGACGTATCCACCGCCCAGACCCCACAGAAACTGGAGTGCAAGAAGATATTGGTGCGCAGGCGAAGCAGCCGAAGTACGTCGGTTAGGGCATCCATGATCACGGTGAACAGTACGAATAATCAAAATATACGGACTATTCGTCATTAATAGTATCGGAATATTTGTTTATTCTGTCTGCACGGTAATCCCACCGTGAAATTTTCGGAGCCTTAGATCATGAAAAAGACTTTAAAGACCCTCCTGGCTGGCAGCCTCCTGCTGGTATCCACGTTCACATTCGCGGCCACACCGGTCACCCAGAACGGCGTGACCACAATCCATCTGGACCAGTATGGCGGCTACTTTTCCGCAGAGGAGACGTTGGCCGGACTCAAACCCGGTAAATACCGTTTTGTTGTCTCCAACAAGACCAACAAGATGGTTGGCTTCCAGATTCAGGACTTCACCACGCACAAGGTTCTGGACATGTTTCCGCTGGAGCCGGGCAAGACCGGTACGAGCGAGGTCAACATTACCGAGAACGGTTTCCGTTACCGTTGCCCCATCAACCCTACGCCCTGGTATGAGGTGGAGAACGTAAGCGCGAAGTAAACACAAGGCCGCACGTCGCGGCCTTGTGTACTGCTGCTTAACGAGGAAAACATGGCCACTATCAGACTTCACACAAAGAAATCCTGTGCGTACTGCGCCCAGGCGAAGCAGCTGTTGCAAAGAAAGGGACTTGCATACGAAGAAATAGATCTCGGCTCGGATCCTGACATCGAAGCTAACCTGACAGCGCAGACCGGATTTCGCACCGTGCCGCAGATTTTCATAAACGAGCGATTTGTCGGCGGTTTTACTGATTTGGCGAAACTGAGCGCGCTGGGCGAACTCGACCGCCTTGCCTAGCCTCCGTCAGGGACGCAATCCCTCCGTCTGCTTCGACGGGGCCTGTCTGAACCTGCCGGGGTGCAACATGAAAGCACCCCGGAACCATCCCGGCGGTGCCGCTAGTTGCGCCCGGCGATTACACCTCCGTCGACATCCCAGATCGCGCCGGTCACCCAACTGGCATCGTCGCTGAGCAGAAAGTCGATGGTATTGGCGACATCTTCCGGTGTGCCAATGCGTCCAATGGGATGGAAACCGTTGAAGGTAGCAAGCGTTTCGTCGATTTTTTCCGGGGCAATGAATGCCTCGTAAATGGGAGTTTTGACCACTGCCGGCGCAACCGCATTGACGCGAATGTTGTGGTCGGCCAGTTCCATTGCCATATGCTGCGTCAACGCATGCAGCCCGGATTTCGCCATCGAATAGGCAGAGGATGGCGTCGCCTTGATGGCTTGTCTGGCCCACATCGATCCAATATGCACGATTGCACCGCCGCCGTTCGCAGCCATGTTCCTGGCCACGGCCTGGGAAATGAAAAAGATGGCGCGGTTCAGATCGAGGTAAGTGTCGTAGTCTCTGGGTTCGTGCTCGAGGAATGGCGTAGGCTTGAAATAGCCGGCTGCGTTCACCAGATATTTGACAAGATTGTCGCGGTTTTCGGCAAAAGCAACGATGCGCGCCACATCGTCTTTTTCGTACAAGTTTGCCTGGAGCGTTTCAACATTGCCAAACCCGGAAAGCTCGCGTTTTGCCGCTTCGAGTTTGTCGGACGATTTGCCCACAATCACGGTTTTGATCCCGCGATTCAGAAGGCGCTTTGCGGTTGCAAGCCCCATGCCGCTGGAGCCGCCAACGATCATGGCCAGGGGATGTACTAAATTTTCCATCAGATTACCTTTCGTCTGTAGTTGTAGGAGACTACAGCGTAGGGAATTCGTCGGCCTGCTGAAAAGCGGGCACAAATCGGTGTGCCACTTACTTATTGGTGCAAGTTGATGAACCACCAGGACAAAAAATTTTCCATAAAATCCGCTCCCGAGCGGAGCGCGCGCATGGTCGAAACCATCTACGGTTGCAAATGGTCTTTGACGGTCTATCAACTCTTGGCAAACGGCATAAATCGGCCTGGCGAAATGGTGCGCAGCGTCGAGGGGCTGACGACGAAAGTGCTCAACGAATGCCTGCGAAGAAACATGGAGTTCGGCATCCTTGAACGCGAATCCTATGACGAGTCTCCGCCGCGTGTCGAATATGTGGTGACGGCGTTCGGCAGAAAGTTCATCCGCATTCTGGATGAACTTGAAGCGCTTCAGCGTGAGATAGCAAGTGAGCTATGACGTGCCCGTAAACTTGATCCTGGATCCCGGCCGGCGGGGGGTGAAATGCGCATAGAACAACTACATGTTTTCTTTTATGGCGCAATTTTGTTCACAAGTATTTGGGGGGCTACGCTAGCAATTTCATCTGCGCAAATAAAGCTGCATTTGAGAGCTTTGTCCTTTGCGCTAGGTCTTGGCTTCATCGTTGTCCCAGGGCACGGCGAGTTCATCGCTGCACCAATCCTTGCCGCTTTGGCCCCGCCATTACGTTCTTACCTTATCGTCCTCGGGTGTGTTTTCTTTGCAATTTGGTGGGTTGCTGCTTTCAGCACGCTAAAGCTGCTGGCCCGGCACAAAAAGTCGCCCTCTCGATAGAGGCGCGAAGTCGAGCTTTGAATCGCCCCAACCTTCCGGACCCGCGATGGCGAGCATAGTCAGTCCCACCGTCGATGATACGAGGTGGCCGCCGATGAGGCTCCGCGTCTGCGCAAAGGGTCTTTCGGGAACCGCGAAAACAAGGAAGCACGAGGCACCCAGCGGCGCCATCAGCGGCCGGAATGCCCGCCTTGATTGTGTCAGTACTGCCAGCAGGAAATCGCCGGCATGCCGCCAAGTCCGGCGAGCAGCGTTTTTTGCGAAGGGAGGCGCGCTGGCGTCACCGCGCAGCCGGTCGGCCCAGCGCTTCCAGGGGAACGGCGACAGCTTCATTTCCGCATCCCCGGCATGGTGACGTAGCCTTCAAGGAGACGGATGTCGCCGAACCAGCGCAGGATGTGCGGATACGGCGCAAGCTCGACACCGCCCTCCGGCGACAGCGCAAGATAGGGATACACGGCCAGATCGGCAATGCTCGCATCGTCTCCCGCTATCCAGCGATTGTTTTCAAGCGTCCGCTCGATCACGTTCAGCGTTCTTCTGGTGATGGTTTCCGCTCGCGATACGTCGATTGATCGTCCCCACTTGTGATGCAGGCGCAGACTGTTCGGTCCGGCTGCAATCTCGTTGGCGGCCGTTGAGAGCCAACCGACAATTCCGGCCAGGCGAACCGGATCCTGTGGCCACCAGCGTTCGCCGCCATAGCAGCTGGCGAGATAGACAAGGATGGCCTGGCTGTCGCGGATCGCGACGTCGCCATCGACCAGTGTCGGCACTTCGCCAAAGGGGTTGAGTGCAAGATAAGCGGGCGTATGGTGTTCACCGGCGGCGAGGTCGACGGCCACGCTTTCGTATGACAGACCGAGCATCGAAAGCAGCAGTCGAACCTTGTGGCAGTTGCCCGACAGCGCAACTTCGTGGAGCTTCATCATGGGACGCTCCTCGCGCATGTCAGTAGAACGATTCATGCTGTACGCGCTCTGGCGCAATGCCCAACTGGTTTGCGGCAGCACGCACGGATTCAATCAACGCAACCGGCCCGCAGACGTAGAACACCGCATCGCCGGAAGCGCGCCACATCACTTCGGCTACGTCGAGGTGTTGGCGTTCCTGCGCGCGACTGTAATAGGTGAAATAGCCGTTCGTGAATTCGTGTGCGAGTTGGTCGTGGTAGGCCATGTCCGAGATGCTCCGCCCGGTGTAATGCAGTTCGAGCGGTACGTTGCGCCGCCTCAGAGCCTGGGCCATGGCCTTGATCGGCGTGATACCGATGCCGCCAGCAATCAGCACCGCAGGACGCGAATCGGCGTGCAGCGGAAAGTGGTTGATCGGCGGCGTGACGCGCAACTGCGTGCCGATCTGCCAGGTCTCATGGATCGCCCGCGAGCCGCCGCGTCCGTCGCGCTCGCACAGCACGGCGATCTCGTACACATCGTGGCGTTCGGGAACCATTGCGAGTGAATACTGCCGCGCAACCACCGATCCATCGGCAAGGCGCACCGGCACTTCGAGGTGTGCGCCGGCCTCGACCGGCGGCAGCTTGCTCCAGTCCTCGGCACGCAGTTCGTAGGCGCGGATGCGCGGGGTCATCTGGCGAACGCCAGTGATGGTGAGCGCGAGTTCACCGTTTCCGACTGGTTCCTCCGGCTGCGCCCGAGCCTGCGAATCTTCAGCCGACCTGGCTTCCTTGATCCGTTGTGCGATCTCGTCTTTCGTATAGCGTGGGGTAATGTACTTCGGGCAGTTCCAGTCGTAGCCCTCGATGTGGATGACGATGCCACGCTCGACGCGCGCCCGGTAGTGGGGATTGTCGAGACGTTCCAGCAGTTCGGGATCACTGTCTTCGTCGACCACCTGCGCCCGGCCGAGGATCTTCAGTCGGGCCTGATGCGGGTAGTCCATCAGGAACAGGCAGACGCGGTCGTCCCCGACCAGGTTGCCCGCTGATATGTACTGACGGTTTCCAGAGAAGTCGGCATACCCGATCGTGCGTGCGTCGAGTACCTTGAGGAAGCCGGCCGGCCCCCCGCGATGCTGGACATACGGCCAGCCGGTTTCGCTTACCGTGCCCTGATAAAAGCTGTCGCGCGCCTCGATGAAGGCGATCTCGGGTGGGCCGAGAACAGGCTCCTCCACCTGTTCCCGCTCATGGCCGCCGTAGGCCTCGCGGCTCCCCATACGCGCCTGCACCGCCTTGACGTTCCCGGTGAAGGCAATATTGGCAAATGCGCTGGTCATGGCAGTCTCCTTTTCGTTAGACGGAAGAGGTTGCCCCCTTCCGCTCTCACCTCAATCTCAGACGGGAAGCTTCAGATCGACCTTCGGGAAGTCGATTTCGACGCGGCTGGCCCGGCCGATGAGGTTCGTCAGGATGTTCATGCCGACGTGGGTGATGATCTCGACAATATCCGCTTCGCTGTAGCCGGCGCTGCGCACATCGTCCAGTTCGGCGCTGGTGACGTCGCCAGTGTGATCATTGATGGCCCGGGCGAACTTCACGGCGGCTGCGGCCTTGGCGTCCTGGCTGGTGCCGGCACGGTTGGCTTCGATCTCGGCACCGGTGAGGCCGGCCTTGCGACCGATCGCGGTGTGTGCTGACAGGCAATATTCGCAGGCGTTCTGCTGTGCCAGGGCAAGGGCGATACGTTCGCGGGTTTGCGGGTCGAGGCTGCCGCCGTTGGCGATGCCGTGCAGGCCGAGGAAAGCCTTGAGCGCTTCCGGCGAGTTGGCGAACACCTTGAGAAAGTTCGGGACAATGCCGAGTTGCGACTGGATCGCGTCGAATAGCGCTTTTTGTTCGGCGCTGGCGGTTTCGTGGGTGACGGCGTTGATGCGGGCCATGATGTTTCTCCTTTGCGTGATATCGGGGTTGGGGTGTCGCTGTGTTGTCGACGCTTGCCACTTTGCCAAATGCGATTGAAAGAAAGAATAGCCATACAATGCAATTCATTCTTCCGATAAAAGGAATAGTTATGGACCACTTTCACCTGATGAACGTCTTTGTCGCCGTTGCCGAAGCCGAGAGCTTTGCTGGCGGGGCACGGCGCCTGAAGATGTCGCCGCCCGCGGTAACGCGCGCCGTAGTGGCACTGGAAGAGCGGCTGGGGGTGCGATTGCTCACGCGCACCACGCGCGTCGTGCGCGTGACCGAAGCCGGTGCGCGCTACCTTGAGGATGCGCGCCGCATCATGATCGAGATGGAAGAGGCCGACGCCGCCGCGGCGGGCGTCAACGCGACGCCGCGCGGGCAGCTGGCGATCACCGCGCCGGTACTCTTCGGCAAGCTGTACGTGATGCCGATCATTGCCGAGTATCAGGCGGCCTTCGAACAGACGACGGTGTCGGCACTGTTCCTCGATCGCATCGTGAACTTCATTGACGAGGGCATGGACGTCGGTATCCGCATCGGTCAGCTGCCCGATTCATCACTGCGCGCCATCCGCGTCGGGCGCGTGCGTCGGGTCGTGGTCGGCGCACCGGCCTATCTCGAAAAGCATGGCATTCCGCAGACACCGGACGATTTGGCAAAGCATCGCCTCGTCGCGTCGAGCGGGATCTCGCCGACGAACGACTGGGTTTTCCAGTCGTCCGGCGAAAAGCTGACGGTTCGAGTGCAGCCGCGCATCGTGGTGAATACCAATGACGGGCCGCTGGAAGCTGCGCGCCAAGGCTACGGACTGACCCGACTGCTGTCCTACCAGGTGGCGCCACAACTTGCTTCGGGCGAACTGAAAACCGTTCTCGGAGACTATGAAGAACCCGACCTGCCGGTGCATGTCATCCACCGCGAGGGGCGGCACGGATCAGCGAAGGTGCGCAGCTTCGTCGATCTTGCGATCGAGCGACTGCGAGCGGACAAGGCACTGAGCTAGAGCCATAAAAGGTAACCAAGTCACTGGCGTCCGATAGATCGGCCTGCGGCGCGACACCAACGGTGAATAAGCCTAAAACCAACGCATCCGTTCAGTGAACGAGATTCAGCCAATGTCTGGCAGACGGGATGCCCCTGCTGGGGCATGAAGGTTTGATCGGCGGCTTGCACCTATGTATTCCCTCAAACAATGAAAGGGATGCAAGCCTGGTTAATCAGCAGAAAAAAGTCTCAATAATTTCATTTATCGGAATTATAAATTCCAAAATAAGCGGATTCTGTGCATTGATGATATGGATCATAGTTGGAACCAACTAAGTACGGCGTTAAAGAAAGCCATGCTTAGTCTTTCAATTGCTCATACTCAGGAGTCCATCATGATTACCAAAAAAGTGGGTTTAGTTCTGTCCTCCGTTACGCTGATCGCGGGTTCCATACTGCCTATGCCTGCCTTGGCTGATACGGGAAAAGGATGGGATGTTTTTAATATCGGTGCCGGAGAGAGAATCCCTGCTCCTTCCGAAATGAGGTCCTCCGTTACTGCAGGTGCAGGTAAAGGTTGGGATGTTTTCAAAATCGGTGCCGGAGAGTCCGTCCCTGTCATTACGTCCAACGCAGGCACGTCGAATCACTATATTCCCGATGCAGGCTGGGAAATTTATGGTGCAGGAGAAAAACAGTAACGGGTGACCTGCTGCCGGTTTTAAATCGCCCCGGGTTTCGCAAACCGGAAGCGCTGAATTATCCTGCTGCGCGGGTTAAGCTGGGCGCACCGATATGACAGAAGCCGATTCAGCATGGATGGACATCACCCTGCAATCAGGAAGCTGTGGCTGCTCGGGACGCTGCTGGTTCTGATCGTCCTGGTGCTGGCCTATTTCCACCTGGATAGCAGCGGCCATCTGGAGCGGATTCTGGACGGTGAGTGGCTGCGCGAACAAACCCTGGCGCTGGGCATCTGGGGGCCGCTCCTGATCATCGGGCTGATGGCGCTGGCCATTGTCCTCAACCCCATCCCCAGCGCACCCATTGCCATGGTCTCGGGTGCCGTATTCGGCCATGCCTGGGGCACGCTGTATGTCGTCCTCGGTGCGGAAATCGGCGCCCTCATCGCCTTCGCAATCGCCCGCGCATTCGGCTACGGACTGTTGCGTCGGCTGTTCGGGGAGCGCGTCGCGCTGGGCTGGCTGGGCTCGCAGAACGCCCTGACCTGGATGGTGTTCGTCTCCCGCCTGCTGCCTTTCGTCTCCTTCGACCTGGTGAGTTACGGCGCCGGCTTGACCCCCTTGAAAGCGTGGCGCTTCGCGCTGGCGACCCTGCTGGGCCTGATTCCGGCGAGCTTTCTGCTGGCCCACTTCGGCGGTGAGTTATCCCAAACGAACCTGAGCCTTGCGATGAATGCGATGCTGCTGATCGGCCTGCTGATTGCCGTGCCGCTGATATTCAGGCTCATTCGCGCCCATGACAGACGCGATCGCGAAACCGGGAAATAGCCGGGACAAGGGACAGCCAGCGTTCATATCTTTTTTTCGACGCACCACCTGACCACTTTCCTGATCGCCGGCGCAATCAGCATGGCGAATGGAAACACGATCACCCACCCAGGTAGCCAGGTCTGAATGCACATGCCGACCAAACCATCCGACCACCCGACATGCTGAAACACAGACACGCTCGCAACGATCAGGGAGGTCACGCCCGTCAGCAGCAACGCGAACAACTGTGACTCGAAGCGGGCCGGGAGCTTTTTCATGGATTCGATGCGGTATGCCGCAGTGCTTGTGAGGCTGCGCCGTACAGGGCCGTCCTGGGCTCCAGAATGACACGCACGGGCATCTGGCTCAGTAGACCCGTGAAACGACCCTTGTCCTTGAAGGCGGCCATGAAACCGCTCTTCGGCAAGACGTCGATCAGCTTGGGGGCAATGCCGCCGCCGATGTAGAGTCCGCCGGTCGCCAGGGCCATGAGCGCCAGGTTGCCAGCCGCCGCGCCGTAGGCGGACAGGAACAGGTCGAGCGCCTTCACACAGATCGCCGCCTCACCGCTCGATCCTGCCTGGGCGATCACAGCCGCGCGATCGGCAGCAACCTCCAGCCGCGCGGCCAGCCCTTCCGGCTCGTCCATTCCCCCGGTCTTCAGGAAATCATAAACCGCCACGAGGCCGCGGCCGGACACCACCCGCTCCACACTGACCCGGCCCAAGCGTGCTGCGAGGAAACGCCATAGCCCGACTTCTTCCTCGTTGCGCGGGGCGAAATCCATGTGGCCACCCTCCGAAGCCGATACCCGGTAGTCCGTGCCGTCCTGGACCAGCAGGGCCATGCCCAGGCCGGTGCCGGCGGCAATGAGTGCCCGGTTGCCGCCGGCACGCGACTGTCCGGGGTTGAGCGTGAAGAACTGCTCGGGCGGCAGGCTGGCGATGCCCAGCGCGTTGGCTTCCAGGTCATTCAACAGGCGCACAAACTCCAGCCCCAGTTCTCTGGCCAGATCTGTTTCAGACAGCTGCCAGCCGAGGTTGGGCAGCTGGCTTGCGCCCCCCACCACCGCGCCGGCGACGCCGAAGCAGGCGGTGGCGGCGGCCAGACCGGTGTCCGCCCGGAAACGCCCGACCACCTCGTCAAGACTTGCAAAGTCGCGGTTCTGATAGCTGCGCTCTGCCACGGTTTCGGGCGCACGGGATGGCCCGCGAAAGAAGGCCAGGTTGCTTTTGGTGCCGCCGATGTCGCCGGCCAATACCAGCGTGTCAGGCATTGCAGGCCCCCAGGTTGCCGGTAATCGCGCGCCAGTGGTGGCCGTTGCGCGCCAGCAAAGCATCGGCCTCGACCGGACCATCGGATCCGGCGACATAGCCGGGCAGCGCACCGTCAGACTGCGCCGCCCAGGCCTCCTCGATAGGGGTGATCAGGCGCCATTGCGCTTCCACGCCGTCGCGCCGGGTGAACAGGGTGGCGTCGCCGCGCATGGCATCCAGCAGCAGCACGGCATACGCCGAAGGCGGATGCTCGCCGAAGGCGTTGCGATAGCAGAAGTCCATCGATACCGGCACCGCGCGCCGTGCCGTGCCCGGCTGTTTGGCGCCGAAGGCAAGGCTGATGCCCTCGTCGGGCTGGATGCGCAGGGCGATGACATTGGATTTCACCGCCTCCTCGTGCGGAAACAGGGAGAGCGGCGGGTGATGGAAATGCACCGCGATCTCGGTGACCTGGCGCGAGAGACGTTTTCCCGTGCGCAGGTAGAACGGCACCCCGGCCCAGCGCCAGTTGTCGATGCGGAATTCCAGCGCGGCATAGGTCTCGGTGCGGGATTCTGCTGGCACGCCCGCCTCTTCCAGCCAGCCCGGCACGCTTTAGCCATCGTGCGTCCCGGCTGTGTACTGGGCGCGCACGGTGCGGCTCGCCACCTCGTCCGGGGTCATCGGGCGGATCGAGCGCCAGACCTCGATCTTCTTGTCGCGCACGGCGTCGGCGTCGAAGGCCACCGGCGCCTCCATGGCAGTCAGCGCCAGCAACTGCATCAGATGGTTGGCGACCATGTCGCGCAGGGCGCCGGCCTCATCGTAATAGCCGGCGCGATGCCCCACGCCCAGCGGCTCGGCGGCGGTGATCTCGACATGGCTCACGTGATTACGGTTCCATACCGGCTCGAACAGGGCGTTGCCGAAACGGAAGAAGAGGATGTTCTGCACCGTCTCCTTGCCCAGGTAGTGGTCGATGCGATAGACCTGCTTTTCGGTGAAAGCCTCGGCCACCGTTTCGTTGAGCGCCTGGGCCGAAGCCAGATCGCGGCCGAAGGGCTTTTCGATGACGATACGTGCCCAGCCCGTGTCTTCCCGGTTCAGGCCCGCGCCGGCCAGCCCGCGGATGATGGCCGGCGCGGCACTAGGGGCAGTCGCCAGGTAGTACAGGCGGTTGTGAGCATCGGGCAGCGCATCCAGCAGGGCCGCCAGCCGCGTGTGGGTGTCGGCATCGGCGAAGTCGCCCGGCAGATAGGTGATGCGCGGCGCAAAGGCCTGCCACTCTTCTTCGCTGAACTGCTTGATCTCGGCGGAGTGGGCGACGCCTTCGCGCAGATGTTCGCGAAAGGCGTCATCGCTCATGGCCTGGCGGCCGATGCCGACGACTTTAAACTGTCCGGCCATGCAGCCCTCGCAGGCAAGATGAAACAGCGCCGGCATCAGCTTGCGCCGGGTCAGGTCACCGCTGGCGCCGAAGATCACGAGAACGCTGGGTTCGGCCTGCGGCAGCGTCGCGGCAGGCAGGTCGATGTGGGTGGTGAGGTCGATCTGGGGGGACATGGGGACTCCTATTGGCCCGGTTCTACATGGCCGCCGAAACCCTGGCGCATGGCGGACAGCGCCTTCTCGGCGAAGGTGTGGTCCTGGCGCGAGCGGAAGCGGGCGAACAGCGCTGCGGTCAGCACTTCGGCCGGCACCGCCTCGTCGATGGCGGCCTGCACCGTCCAGCGTCCCTCGCCTGAATCCTGCACGAAGCCGCTGTAGTTCGACAGATCGGGATTGCGCGCCAGGGCATCCGCCGACAGGTCCAACAGCCAGGAGGTCACCACGCTGCCGCGCCGCCACAGTTCGGTGATATCGGCGAGATCGAGGTCGTAGCGCTGATCCGTCGGCAGCGATTCGGTGTTGGCATTCTTGAGGATATCGAAGCCTTCGGCGTAGGCCTGCATCAGGCCGTACTCGATGCCGTTGTGCACCATCTTGACGAAGTGCCCCGCACCCGAGGGGCCGCAGTACAGATAGCCCTGTTCGGCGCTGCCGCCGGTAATGACCTTACCCGCCCTGCCCGGCGAAGGCGGAATGCCGGACATGCCGGGTGCCAGCGTGCGGAACACCGGCTCCAGCCTTTTCGCCGCGTCGGCATCGCCGCCCACCATCAGGCAGTAGCCGCGTTCCAGACCCCACACGCCGCCGCTGGTGCCGGCGTCGAGATAGCGAATACCACGCTCGGCCAACACCTTCGCCCGCCGCACGTCATCCTTGAAATAGCTGTTGCCGCCATCGACGATGGTGTCGCCCGCCGCGAAATGAGCGGCCAGCTCCATCACTGCGTTTTCGGTGATGTCGCCGGAGGGCACCATGATCCAGACCGCACGCGGCGGCACAAGTTTTTCGGCCAGTTCCGCCAGGCTCGCGGCGCCGGTGGCGCCCTCGCTCACCAGTTGTGCCACGGCTTCCGGATTGCGGTCATACACCACGCAATCGTGTCCGTTCCGCATCAGGCGGCGCGCCATGTTGGCGCCCATGCGCCCTAGTCCCACCATTGCAATCTGCATCGTCAGTCCTTTTCGTTCGGTTATGGGGGGCCTGCCCATTCGTCATTTCATAAGAATTGATGAACCGGATCAGCACGATAGCGGCCCATGTCAATTAATCGGGGCAAGTCGCGTTTCCTGACGCGTGGCATCCATTAATGGGTGTTTTTCCTGATCGACGACGCAGTAAGCCATGACAGGACTGGGATTGCAGGCCGGGCGGAGGCTAGCCTGGATAGTTACCGGCACCCGCTGGCAGCCGTGTCCTTGACAGCGCCAGTCTGCACCGGCCAGACTGCGGCATGCGTTCATTTCGGATATTCCTTGCTCTGCTGATCGCGCTTGCCCTCCCTGCGCAGGCACTGGCGGACGTGCGCATGGCTGTAGCCTGCTGTCCGATGTCCGCGTTGGATGCGCCGGAGACCATGGCACCCGATCATGACTGTTGCCATGAGCATGACGCCAATTCATCCGGCACACACTGCGATGAGGGGACGGGCTGCCATTGCAGCATTCACCTCGCACTGGCGATCCACGACTTTCAGCCCACCAAGCACGAACTCGAGCGTTACCCCGCTGTCTTCACCACCCTGCCGCATTCGGCTCCATTGGCCGCGCACTGGCGGCCGCCTGCTCTCCGCACCGACCTGATCTAAACCCCGCACCACGGTGCGGGCAAAGACGCATTGCGTCTCCCGGTACTGGAGCAGGATCATGTTTATCAAACCCCAATACTGGCTGGTTGCGCCTCTGTGGGCGATCGGCCTGCAGGGCGTGGCAGCCACGCTCGGCTTCGACGATGCGCTGACGCGGGCACTCGTCGAAACCCCTGCGCTGTCGGCCAGCGCGAGCCGGATTGCCGCGGCACGCCAGAGCGCGATTCCGGCGGACGCCCTGCCCGATCCGCAACTCACGCTGGGGCTGGCCAACGTGCCGATCGAAGGCGACGACCGCTTCAGCCTCGACAGCGACCCCATGACCATGCGCATGATCGGCGTGATGCAGGCGTTCCCCAACGCCGCCAAGCGCGGGGCGCGGGCCAGCGCAGCGCGGGGACGGGTCGGACTGGCCGAGGCCGAGATGCGGGTGGTGCGCCAGACCGTGCTGCGGCAAACCGCGCAGGCGTGGATCGGGCGCCACACCGCCGAGGCGCAGCTGCAGCACATCGCTGCGCTCTATGATGAAAACCGCCTGTTCGACGCCGCCGTCCGCGCGCGCCTGGCGGGCGGCGGCGGCATGGCGAGCGACGTCGTGCTGCCGCGCGAGGAAGCCGCGCTGATCGCCGAACGCGAGGACCAGCTCAATGCGCGCCGCGCCCAGGCCATCGCCGCGCTGCGGCGCTGGATCGGCGACGCCGCCGACTGGCCGCTGGAGGGCGCGCCGCCGCAATGGCCGATCGATCACGGCCGCCTCGCCCATCGCCTCGAACAGCATCCCGAGCTTGCCCTGTACAGCGAGGAGGCGCGCGTGCTCGACGCCGAAATCGGCGTTGCACAAGCGGCAACCCGGCCCGACTGGCGCCTGGGCGTGGTGTACCAGCAGCGCGGTTCGCAGTTCACCAACATGGCCGGCATCGAGCTCGGCTTCGATCTTCCGGTGTTCGCATCCACCCGCCAGAATCCGCTGATTGCCGCGCGCGTGGCCGAGCGCGCAGCGCTCGATGCCGATTACCAGGCGCGATTGCGCGCCCACGCCGCCGAGCTCGACGCCGACCTGGCCGAATACCGGCGGCTCGACCGGGCGCTGGCCCGCCAGCACGAAGTGCTGCTGCCGCTGGCGCAGGAGAAAGTGACGCTGATGCAGGCCGCCTGGCGCGGCGGTCGCGGCAGCCTGGCCGAACTGATCGGCGCGCGGCGCGCCCGCATCAACGCCGAACTCAGGGCCATCGAACTTGCGGGGGCACGCGGTGAAATGGCCGCCCGCCTCCATTTCACCTATGCCCAGCCCGACGAACCCGGAGCCCAGCCATGAAACCCCCTTCCTTCAAACCGCTTGTCGGGCGCCTCGCCGCCGCCGTCGTGCTGATCGCGCTGGGCGCAGCCGGCGCCACACTGTGGACTCCACCCCAAAATCGAGCAGCCAATACGCCTGAGGCGAAGGCAGCGCCCGCCGACGAACGCCGCGTCCTCTACTGGTACGACCCGATGGTACCGGCGCAGCAATTCGACAAGCCCGGCAAGTCGCCCTTCATGGACATGGAACTGGTGCCCAAGTACGCCGACGAGGGCGGCGACGCCGCCAGCGTAAGCATCGACCCCAGCGTTTCGCAGAACCTGGGGATGCGGCTCGCGACTGTCACCCGCACCGACATTTCGGACACGCTGCACGCCACCGGCGTGGTGCGCTACAACGAACGCGACATCGCCATCGTGCAGGCGCGCAGCGGCGGCTACGTCGAGCGGGTGGCGCGACTGGCGCCGGGCGACGTGGTCAAGGCGGGCGCTTTCATCGCCGAGCTGCTGGTGCCGCAGTGGGCGGCGGCGCAGCAGGAATACCTGGCCTTGAAGGCCACCGGCGACGCCGAACTGACCGCCGCTGCCGAGGCGCGGATGCGGCTCGCCGGGATGCCGGAACGGCTGATCGGCGAGGTCAGGGCAAGCGGCCAACTAAAAGACCGCATCGCGATCACCGCACCCATCGGCGGCGAGTTGCAGTCGCTCGACGTGCGTCCCGGCATGACGCTTTCCGCCGGTCAGACGTTGACGCGGATCAACGGCATCGCCAGCGTATGGCTCGACGTGGCGGTGCCGCAGGCGCAGGCGGGCCAGGTGCGCACCGGACAGACCGCCGAGGCGCGCTTCGCCGCGTTTCCTGGCGAGACGGTCAGCGGGCGGGTCATCGCCATCCTGCCGGGCATCGACCCCGTGGCACGCGCGCTCACCGTTCGCATCGAACTGCCCAACCGCGGCGGCCGTATTCGCCCCGGTCTCAGCGCCGAGGTGCAGATCGCTGCCGCGACCGCACAGGCGCTCACCGTGCCGAGCGAGGCGGTGATCCGCAGCAGCCGCCGCGCGCTGGTGATCGTGGCGGAAGACAAGGGGCGCTACCGCCCGGTCGAGGTCACGCTCGGCCGCCAGGTGAACGAACGAACCGAAGTGCTGACGGGCCTTGCCGAAGGCCGGCAGGTGGTCGCCAGCGGGCAGTTCCTGATCGATTCCGAAGCCAGCCTGCAGGGCGTGCTCGACCGCCTCGCCGGCGCGCCGGATAGCGGCGGGCCAGCTTCGCCGCTGCATGAAGCCGACGCTCTGATCGAGGATATCGACGGCGAGGAAGCGACGCTCGCGCATGGCCCGTTCGAATCGCTGTCGATGCCGGGCATGACCATGGTGTTTCCACTGGCGCGCCCGGAACTCGCGCACGGGCTGAAGGCCGGCGACCGGGTGCGCGTCGGCGTGCGCCAGACCGACGACGGCCTGCTGGTCGAGAAGCTCGACAAGCGCGGGGGCGCGAAATGATCGCAAACCTCATCCGCTGGTCGGTGGGCAACCGTTTCCTGGTGCTGCTGGCGACGCTGTTCGTCGTGGCCTGGGGGGTGTGGGCGGTGAAGACGACGCCGATCGATGCGCTGCCCGACCTGTCAGACGTGCAGGTCATCATCCGCACGCCCTACGCCGGGCAGGCGCCGCAGATCGTCGAGAACCAGGTCACCTATCCGCTCGCCACCACCATGCTGTCGGTGCCGGGCGCGAAGACGGTGCGTGGCTACTCGTTTTTCGGCGACAGCTATGTCTACGTGCTGTTCGAGGATGGCACCGACCTGTACTGGGCGCGCTCGCGGGTGCTGGAATATCTCAGCCAGGTGCAGGGCCGGCTGCCCGCCGGCGCCCGCCCCGCCCTTGGGCCGGATGCGACCGGCGTCGGCTGGATCTACCAGTACGCGCTGGTGGACAAGAGCGGCCGTCATGACCTGGCGCAGCTGCGCTCGGTCCAGGACTGGTTCCTCAAATATGAGCTGAAAACCCTGCCGAACGTGGCCGAGGTCGCGACCATCGGTGGCATGGTCAAGCAGTATCAGGTCGTGCTCGACCCGGTGAAACTTGCCGCCTACGGCATCCCGCACCAGATGGCCATCGCCGCCATTCGCGGCGCCAACCAGGAGAGTGGCGGCGCGGTGCTGGAACTCGCCGAAACCGAATACATGGTGCGCGCCAGCGGCTATCTCGAAAATCTGGCCGACTTCCGCGCCATCCCGCTCAAGCTCGCGGGCGCCACGCCGGTGACGCTGGGCGACGTCGCGACGATACGCACCGGCCCAGAAATGCGGCGCGGCATCGGCGAGCTCGACGGCGAGGGCGAGGCCGTCGGCGGCGTGGTGATCCTGCGCTCGGACCAGAATGCGCGCGCCACCATCGCGGCGGTCAAGGACAAGCTCGCAACGCTGAAGGCCGGCCTGCCCGAGGGCGTCGAGATCGTCACCACCTACGACCGCAGCGCGCTGATCGACCGCGCCATCGACAATCTCAGCCAGAAGCTGGTCGAGGAATTCATCGTGGTGGCGCTGGTGTGCGTGCTGTTCCTGTGGCACCTGCGCTCCTCGCTGGTGGCGATCGTCTCGCTGCCGCTGGGTGTGATGATCGCCTTCATCGTCATGCGCCAACAGGGCGTCAATGCCAACATCATGTCGCTCGGCGGCATCGCGATTGCGGTCGGCGCGATGGTCGATGGCGCCGTGGTCATGATCGAAAACGCGCACAAGCACATCGAGGCCTGGCAGCGCGAGCACCCCGGCAAGACCCTACAGGGCGAGGCGCACTGGCGGGTGATCGTCGATGCCGCCAGCGAGGTCGGCCCGGCGCTGTTTTTCTCGCTGCTCATCATCACCCTGTCGTTCATTCCGGTGTTCACCCTGGAAGCGCAGGAAGGCCGCCTGTTCGGCCCCCTCGCCTTCACCAAGACCTATGCGATGGCCGCCGCTGCCGCGCTGTCGGTGACGCTGGTGCCGGTGCTGATGGGCTACTGGATCCGCGGCCGCATCCCCGACGAATCGAAGAACCCGCTCAACCGCTGGCTGATCCGCGCCTACCGGCCGCTGCTCGACGCGGTGCTCGCGCGCCCCAAAACCACGCTGGTCGTCGCCGTCCTGGTTTTTCTCAGCGCGGCCTGGCCGATCAGCCGTCTCGGCGGGGAGTTCCTGCCGCCGCTCGACGAGGGCGACCTTCTCTACATGCCGAGCGCGCTGCCGGGGCTGTCGGCGCAGAAGGCGGCCGAACTGCTGCAGCAGACCAACCGCCAGATCCGCAGCGTGCCCGAAGTGGCGAGCGCCTACGGCAAGGCCGGACGCGCCGATACCGCCACCGATCCGGCGCCGCTTGTCATGTTCGAGACCATCATCCAGTTCAAGCCGCGCGGAGAATGGCGGCCGGGAATGACGCCGGAAAAACTGGTCGAGGAACTCGATCGCGCGGTGCAGGTGCCGGGGCTGGCGAACATCTGGGTGCCGCCCATCCGCAACCGCATCGACATGCTCGCCACCGGCATCAAGAGCCCGATCGGGGTGAAGATCGCCAGCGCCAACCTCGCCGACATCGATCGCGTCGCGCAGCAGGTCGAGCGCATTGCCGCAACCGTGCCGGGGGTGTCGTCCGCCCTCGCCGAGCGCCTCACCGGCGGCCGCTATGTCGATGTCGCCATCGATCGCGCCGCCGCCGCGCGCTACGGCCTCAACGTCGCCGACGTGCAATCGGTGGTGGCGAGCCTCATCGGCGGCCAGAACATCGGTGAAACCGTCGAGGGGCTGGCGCGTTACCCGATCAACGTGCGCTACCCGCGCGAATGGCGCGACACCCCCGAAAAGCTCGCCGCGCTGCCCATCCTCACCCCCGGCGGCAGCCAGATCACCCTCGGCATGGTGGCTGAGGTGAGGCTCAGCGAGGGCCCGCCGATGCTGAAAAGCGAGAATGCGCGGCTGTCGGGCTGGGTCTACGTCGACGTGCGCGGGCGCGATCTCGCCTCCACCGTGGCCGATCTGCAAGAGGCCGTGGCCGCCGGCGTCCAGCTCGAACCCGGCATGAGCATCGCCTACGCCGGCCAGTTCGAATTCATGCAGCGCGCCAACGCGCGGCTGAAAGCCGTGGTGCCGGCCACCCTGGCGATCATCTTCGTGCTGCTCTACCTCACCTTCCGCCGCATCGACGAGGCGCTGCTGATCATGGCGACGCTGCCGTTCGCACTGACCGGCGGCGTGTGGTTCCTCTATGCGATGGGCTACCACCTGTCGATCGCGACCGGCGTCGGCTTCATCGCGCTGGCTGGCGTCGCCGCCGAATTCGGCGTCATCATGCTGCTGTATCTGAAGAATGCCTGGACTGCGCAGCAGGCCGCCGGGCAGGCCGGCGAGGCGGGCCTGCTCGCCTCGATCCGCGAGGGCGCAGTGCAGCGCGTGCGACCGAAAGCCATGACCGTGGCGGTGATCGTCGCCGGCCTGCTGCCGATCATGATCGGCAGCGGCACCGGCAGCGAAGTGATGAGCCGCATCGCCGCCCCCATGATCGGCGGCATGGTCAGCGCGCCGCTGCTTTCGCTGTTCGTCGTCCCGGCGGCCTACTGGCTGATGCGCAGCCGCGCAGTGCAGGAAGCGTCCAAACCCGCGCCATAGGACGCAAGGGGATCGCGGTGGGCGCGGAATTTTCTTTCAAACGACTGTTAGGTTTGCACGCCTGCCGCGACCAACCTGTATCCCACACGATGAGGTGTCGCGAAATGAACCCCCTGCGCAAACTGCACGGCCATGGCCAGTCGGTCTGGCTCGATTACATCGGACGCGAGCTTCTCGACAGCCTGGAACTGCGGCGCCTGATCGAGGAGGACGGCGTCACCGGCGTCACCTCGAATCCGGCGATTTTCGAGAAGAGCATCAGCGACGGACGGCACTATGCCGCCGACATCGTGAAATCGCGCGACATACCGGCCCCGGCGGTATACGAGCACCTGGCGCTGGAGGATATCCGCCGCGCGGCGGCCGAGCTCCACCCGGTGTATACGGCGACCCAGGGCCGCGACGGCTACGCCAGCCTCGAGGTTTCGCCGCATCTGGCCCACGACACCGAACGCACCCTGGGGGAGGCGCGCCGCCTGTGGGCCGCGCTCGACCAGCCGAATGCCATGATCAAGGTGCCCGCCACGCCAGCCGGCGTGGCGGCCATCGAGACGCTGATCGCCGAAGGCATCAACGTCAATGTCACGCTGCTGTTTGCGGTCGATGCCTACCGCCGCGTGACCGATGCCTGGCTGCGCGGCCTGGAAAGAAGGCTGGCGGCGGGCGGCGAACTGTCGCAGGTCGCCTCGGTCGCCAGTTTCTTCATCAGCCGTATCGACACCGCTGCCGATGCGGAGATCGACCGCCGGCTGGCCGCCGGGGTGCCGCACCGCGACGCGCGAGCACTGTCCGCACTGCGCGGCACGCTGGCCATCGCCAATGCCCGCCAGGCCTATCTGCACTACATGGAGACCGTCACCCAGCCGCGCTGGCGCCGCCTTGCCAGTGCCGGCGCGCAGCCGCAGCGCCTGTTGTGGGCGAGCACCGGGGTCAAGGATCCGGCCTACCGCGATGTGCGCTACATCGAGGAGCTGATCGGCGCGGAAACCGTCAACACGGTGCCGCCTGCCACCCTCGACGCGTTTCGCAAGCACGGGGTGCCGCGCGACAGCCTGCTGGAGGACCTCGACGGCGCGCTCGACCGGCTGAGTGCGGCCGCCCGCCTCGGCGTCGATCTGGCCGCCATCACCGACACCCTCCTGGCGGATGGGCTCCGCCAGTTCCGCGATGCGCACGACCGCCTGATCGACGCCATCGCACTGACCCAGCAGGCTCACCATCGCGCCCCCCAGCATGCATGACGTCCTCACATGGGTGGTTGTAGTCGCCCTCGCCCTGCCGCTGACGGCTGTCGTTGCACTCACGGCCCGCCGGCTGCTGCGCCGCACGCTCGGCGAAGCGCGCGTGCGGCGTCGGCTTGCGCTGTTCCCCGAGCGCAATCCGCAGCCGGTGCTGAGCGTGTCGTTCGACGGCCGGGTGCGCTATGCCAACCCGGCGGCGCACCGGCTGGCAAACGGTTTGTGCGCCCATGCCGAGGTGGCCAAAGTGCTCCCGCCCGACCTCGTCGATCACATCGGCGCCCTCCTCAACGGCGGCCGCGCCGAAGACCGCTGGGAATACCTGCACCAGAGCAACGTGCTGCAATGCAGCGTGCATTGCATGGAAGACCTCGGCGTCTGCCATGTCTATCTCAAGGACCTCACCGCGCAGCACATCGCAGAATCCCTGCTCGACCACCATAGCCTGCACGATCTGCTGACCGGCCTGCCGAACCAGCGCGCCTTCAACGAGCGGCTTGCCGGCACCCTCGCGGACGGTACGCCGACCGCGGTGCTGCTGCTGCATCTCGACCGCTTTCGTCCGCTGATGGAGACGCTGGGCCATGCCACCGGCGAATCCCTGCTGGGCGCTGTGGCCAAGCGTCTGACGGGGCTGATGGCCAGCCTGCCCGGGGGCGCGGTGCATCGCTTCGAAGGCGCGCTGTTCGCCGTGTTCTGTCCCCACCTGACCGCCGCCGCCCGCCTGGACGATCTCGCCGCGCAAGTAAAAGCGCTGATGAGGCCGGCCTTCCACATCGACGGACGCGAGCTGTATTTCACGTTCAGCATGGGGGCCAGCCGCGCACCCGAAGACGGCGACGACGCCGCCACCCTGCTGCGCCGAGCCGACACCGCGCTTCAGCATGTCAAGCGCGAGGGCGGCGACGGCTTCCAGCGCTATTTCCCGGCGCTCGACGCCCAGGCGGTGGCGCGGCTGGAACTCGAACACGCGCTGACGCATGCCGCCGCGCGCGGCGAACTCACGCTGCGCTACCAGCCGCAGATGCGCATCAGTGATAACCGCATGGTCGGGGTCGAAGCGCTGGTGCGCTGGCGCCACCCCACCCGCGGGGAAGTTCCGCTGACCGAGTTCATCCCGCTGGCCGAATCCAGCGGCGCCATCATCGCCATCGGCGAATGGGTGCTGCGCACCGCGTGCGAACGTGCACAGGCCTGGCAGGCTGCCGGCCTGCCGTCCATCACCGTGGCGGTCAATCTGTCGCCGCGGCACTTCCGTTCACCCAACCTGGTGCAAGAGGTCCAGGCTTGCCTGGCTCAAAGCGGATTGGCACCGCGCTGGCTGGAGATCGAAATTACCGAAAGCGCGGCGATGCACGACATCGAACTGGCCACGGCCACCCTCGACCGGCTGAAGGCCCTGGGCGTCCAACTCGCGCTCGACGACTTCGGCACCGGGCATTCCGCGCTCGCCTGGCTGCGCCGTTTCCCGGTCGACAAGCTGAAGCTTGATCAGAGTTTCGTCCGCACCCTGCAAAGCGATCCCGCCAATGCCGCGATCGTGCGCGCGGTCATCACCCTGGGCCGTGAATTGGGTCTGGTGGTGCTGGCCGAAGGCGTGGAAGAGGCGGGCCAGCTGGCGAGGCTGCGCGCGATGCATTGCGACCAGGTACAGGGTTATCTGTTCAGCAGGCCGCTCACCGAACCGCAGCTGCTCGAACTGCTGGCCGGCCTGCCGCCGGAGGACACATCGCACCCGGCGGAAAAACGAGGAGAACTCCATGAGCACCCCACTGCCCGCGTTCATCCGCTTCGGCCGTGAAATCTGCGGCGATCTGGCCCTGGCTGAACACCGCGAATGGTGGCTCGCCGACGGATTTGGCGGCTATGCGGCTGGCACCGTCGCGCTGAGCCTGACCCGCCGTTATCACGGCCTGCTGTTCGACGCCAATCCGGTCACGCTCGCGCGCCGGCTGCTGTTCGCCAAGGTCGAAGCCGTGCTGATCGACGGCGAACAGCGCCATCCTCTCACCACCAACCACTGGGCAAGCGGCGCAGTCGAACCGTCAGGTTTCCGGATGATCGAATCGTTCCGACTGGAAGGCAGCACGCCGGTGTGGCGCTTCGAGATCGGCGACATCGTCGTCGAACAGCGCGTCTGGTTCATTCCCGGCAAGCGGGTGCTTTGCCTGGGCTGGACACTGGTGCGACCGCCCGACCGACCGATTGCACTCGAAATCGCACTGCTGTGCAACGATCGCGACCACCACGGCGAAACCGGCGCCGACGCCCACCCTGCGCTTTCCGCCGAGCGGCATGATGGCGCCCTGCAACTGCTGAGCCATGGCGAGCCGCGGCTGTTTTTTGCCAGCACGCACGGTCGGTTCGATGCCGATTCGACCTGGTACCGTGACGTGTTTCTGCCGCTGGAGCAGGCGCGCGGCCTGCCCGATCACGAGGATCATTTCTGTGCAGGGCACCTGCATCTCGACCTGCTGCCAGGAAAGCTGACGGGGTTCAGTGCCGCTGCTCATCGGCTCGACCCGCTGGCCGACCTGGATGAAGCGCTGATGGCCCGTCATTGCCATGACGGCAACCGCATCCAGCATGCTGCACTGTGCATCCAGGGCTATGCTGGCGCGCCGGACTGGGTGCGCCAGTTGCTGATCGACAGCGACCGCTTCCTGATCCATCGCGCCACGCCCAGGCCAGCCGTCCCGCCCCCCTCCACGATCGCGTACTGGAACGACCGCTCCGAGCTCGCCGACGGCGCCGCCGTGGTGGCGGGCTATCCGTGGTTCGCTGACTGGGGGCGCGACACCTTCATCGCGATGCCCGGACTCACCTTGTCCACCGGGCGCTACGTGGTGGCGCGGCAGATTCTGGAAAACTGGGCGCATTTCATCGCGGACGGCCTGCTGCCCAACGTGCTGCCCGAAGACGGCAGCGCCGCACAATACAACAGCGCCGATGCCGCATTGTGGTACATCGAGGCCTGGCGGGACTATTACCAGCACACGCAGGATCTGGCCGCGGTGCGCCATGTGCTTCCGGTGCTGAAAAGCATCATCGACGGCTACACGCAGGGCACGCATTTCGGTATCGGGCTGGACCCGGCCGACGGCCTGATGCGCGCCGGCGAGCCGGGCAGCCAGGTCACCTGGATGGACGCCCGGGTCGACGGCGTACCGGCCACGCCGCGCAGCGGCAAGCCGGTGGAAATCAATGCACTGTGGTACAACGCGCTGCGCACGCTGGAAAGCTTCGTCGCCCTGCTCGGCGAAGATCCTGCACCCTACGCCCGCCAGGCCGGGCAAGCACGCGCCGGATTTGCCCGCTTCGTTCGTCCTGAAGGCGGCCTGGTCGACGTGCTCGACAGCCCGAATGACAACGACGCTCGCGTGCGCCCGAATCAGATTATTGCCGTCAGTCTGACCCACAGTCCGCTTGATCTCACCACGCAAAAAGGCGTAGTGACGCAGGTGGCGCAGCATCTGCTGACCTCCTATGGCCTACGCACGCTGGCACCGTCAGGGCCAGGCTACCGCCCACGCTACCAGGGCGGCGTAAACGAACGCGACAGCGGCTATCACCAGGGTCCGGTATGGGCATGGCTGCTGGGGCATTACGCACTGGCCGAATACCGTGTCACCGGCGATGCCGCGCAGGCGCTGTCCCGTCTTGACCCGCTGCGCGACCACCTGCAGGACGCGGGCCTCGGCTCGATCTCAGAACTTTTCGACGGCGATGCGCCGCACGCCCCTGGCGGCGCACCCTGCCAGGCATGGTCGGTCGCCTGCACGCTCTACGCCTGGCACCGTCTGACCTGCGCGCTCGACAAACAAAAGCGCGCAGCCCATGCCGGTATCCACTCCTCCGAGACAACGCCATGACAAGCGATGCAGCAGACAGCGCCGAACATGCACGACTAGAAGCCCAGCGCGCCGGGCGTGAGAACTGGCGGCTGTGGGGGCCGTATCTGGCCGAGCGCGCCTGGGGCACGGTGCGCGAGGACTACAGCCCGGACGGCACGGCCTGGGAATCATTCAGCCACGACCAGGCGAGGAGCCGTGCCTACCGCTGGAACGAGGATGGCCTCGGCGGCATCTGCGACGAGGCGCAGACCCTCTGCTTTGCGCTGGCGTTATGGAACGGGCGCGATCCCATTCTGAAGGAGCGCGCGTTCGGACTCACCGGCAACGAAGGCAACCACGGCGAAGATGTGAAAGAAGCCTATTTCTACAAGGCCGCGTTGCCCTCGCACGCCTGGCTGCAGTACCTCTACAAGTATCCCCAAGCTGCCTACCCCTATCAGCGCCTGGTGGAAGAAAACGCGCGCCGTTCGCGTACTGAGCCGGCGTTCGGCATCGTCGATTCCGGCGTGCTCGACAACGGGCATTACTGGGATGTGGAAGTCACCTACGCCAAGGCGAGCCCGACCGAAATCCACATCCGCATCGCGGTGTCCAACCGCGGCGACGCCGACACCGAGCTGTGCGTACTGCCGCAACTGTGGTTCCGCAACACCTGGAGCTGGGACGACGGCGCCGATAAACCCGTGATTGCGCCGGACACTGCGCCCGGCACCGCAAACTGGGCGGTGCGCGCCGAGCATCCCGCGTTCGGCCGCTGGCACCTGTACGGGCAGCACAAAGCCGAATGCCTGTTCACCGAAAACGAAAGCAACGCCGAGCGCCTGTGGGGCGCCGCCAATGTCCAGCCCTACGTGAAGGACGCCTTCCACCGTTACCTCGTCGAAGGCGAAACCGCAGCGGTCAATCCGGCGCAACGCGGCAGCAAGTTCGCCGCCTGCCATCGCATCAAGGTCGAAGCGGGACAGACCCGTATGATCGACCTGGTTCTGGCGCAGTCCGAACTGGAACATCCGTTCGAGCGTCACGAGCGCATGTTCGCCGCGCGCCAGTCTGAATTCACCCAGTTTTACGATGAGTTGCTGCCGGACGCCAGCCCGCAGGACGCGCGCATCATGCGGCAGGCATTTTCCGGGCTGATCTGGAACAAGCAGTTTTTCCATTACGACGTGTCGCGCTGGCTCGCCGGCGACCAGTTTCCCCCGCCCGAGTCGCATTGCCGCGGACGCAATCGGCACTGGGCGCACCTCAAGGCGGGCGATGTGATCTCGATGCCGGACAAATGGGAGTACCCGTGGTTCGCCGCCTGGGACCTGGCTTTTCACTGTGCAGCGTTTGCCCAGTTCGACGTCGACTTTGCCAAGGACCAGATCGAACTGCTGGTGTCGGAACGCTACATGCACCCCAATGGCCAGATCCCTGCCTACGAATGGGCGTTCGGCGACACCAATCCACCGGTGCACGCGATGGGCGCGCTCAAGGTATTTCGCGCCGAACGGGTACAGCGCGGCGCAGGCGACATCGTTTTTCTCAAGCGCGTGCTGCACAAACTTCTGCTCAACTACGCCTGGTGGATCAACCGCAAGGATGCCGACGGCCACAACGTCTTCGGCGGCGGTTTCCTCGGCCTCGACAACATTTCGGTCTACGACCGTTCGCAGCCGCTACCGCCGGGCTTTACGCTGAAACAGGCCGACGCCACCGGCTGGATGGCGATGTTCGCGCTCAACCTCACCGCGATGGCGCTGGAAATCTGCACCGAAGACCCGAGCTATGAGGGCATCGCCATCCAGAGCTACGCGCAGTTCCTGGCCATAGCCGAAACCATCGCCGGGCACAGCGGCATCGGCCTGTCGCTGTGGGACGATGCCGACGGCTTCTTCAAGGACCTGATGGTGCAGCCTGACGGCAGCGTGCACCGGATCGACGTGTTTTCATGGGTCGGCATCATCCCTCTGTTCGCCTGCGAAGTCGTCGACCGCCGTCTGCTCGAAGCCGCGCCGCGCTTTGCCGTATTTCTCGAAGGCCATCGCGGCGGCGTGCTCGATGGCCACAGCTACTGTGCCTGTCCGGCGCGCACCAACGCGTACGGCGATCAGATGCTGGCGGTGGTCGATGTCGCCATGCTGAACCGCATCCTTCCCCGCGTGTTCGACGAAGCCGAGTTTCTTTCGCCCTACGGCGTGCGTAGCGTCTCGCGCATTCATGCCGAACGTTCCGACCTTGGTCACGTTCCCGGGATCGGTCCGGGGGTGATCGAGTATGTGCCGGGCGAATCGACCTCGGGCCTGTTCGGCGGCAACTCCAACTGGCGCGGACCGGTGTGGATGCCGACCAACTACATGCTGATCCAGGCCCTGGAGAAATATCAGCGCTATCTCGGCGACGCCTATACCTTTCCCGCGCCCTGCCTCGGTGGCGAGTCGATCACCCTCAAGCAGGCCATCGCCCTGCTCGCGGATCGCGTCGTCAACGTGGTGCGGCGCGACGGCAGCGGCCGGATTCCGGCCTTCCCGTCGCATCACCCGATGCAGCACGACCCGCATTGGCGCGATCTGCTGTTGCTGAACGAGTACTACCACGCCGACACCGGCCAGGGGCTCGGCGCCCAGCATCAGGCTGGTTGGACCGCGCTCGTCGCCAACCTGGTATTCCGGCGCTACCGGCAGGATATGCCGGACTACTGGAAGCGACGCATAGATATGACCAAATGACTTGACCAACAGGGACAGCGTCACGCCTGGCTTTTCAAATCATTATTTCCTCTTGGCAGCTTTCTTACCCGCAACTGCGGCCTTGAAACCAGCGCCAGCCGTGAAGCGCGGCACGGTCGTTGCTGCGATCTTCAGTTCCTTGCCTGTTTGTGGATTGCGTCCAGTACGGGCAGCACGCTTGGAAGACTTGAACGCGCCAAACCCAATGAGGGTTACAGAGTCACCTTTCGCTACCGCTTTGACGATGGCGCCGAGGATGGCATCAAGCGCCCTTCCGGCAGCCGCCTTGCTGATGTCTGCTTCGGCTGCAGTGGCTTCGATCAATTCAGTCTTGTTCATGAGCATCCCTTGGGTTGTTGAGAAGAATTGATGCTACCAGCGTTCAGGCATTCGTGGTCTGGCAGGCAAACAGTCAAAAGCCAGCAATAGCAATGTGGGGCGCGCGTTTCGATCAGAACAAGCAAGGGGCATCCGGCTTCATCGCATGTTTTATTCATGATAAGGTTAATTATCAAGAATACTGATTTTGTGATTTAACTCATGGATTTATGGCTTATATTTCCGGTTTCTTCTTGATTTCAGCCAGTTAGCCATGGAATCCACTCGCAAAATCGGGCGTCACCACCTCGCCTTCTACCGCGGCTGGCTGCAGGGCCTCGATCTCAAGGTCGCAGCGGACCGCTACCTCGAATCCGGCCTCGATCAGCGCATCGCGCGCTCCACGCTGGCCTGGATCCAGCAAACTCTGACGATGGCTGCCCGCCGGCATGGCCGACATGCGCTGGCCCGGCTGCTGCGCCTGCCGCTCGGCACCCTGCCCGAGGCAGTACGGTCGACGACCGCCCTCCCCTCGCTCGAAACCTTCCGCGAAGCACATGACCCCGATCACTTCTATTCGGAGAAGGAACTGACCGCGATGTATGTCGAGGCCTATCCGCAGAGTATCGACCGCCGCGCGAGACGCTACGCCCGCCTGGTCGAGCGCCAACTGGCGGCGCTGGTGTGGGTGGAGGAACTGCTCGCCACCGATCCGCAGCCGCAGGACCCGGTTGCCGCCTGGTTTGACGATCGACTCGCTGCCAGGCTCATCCTCGCCGGCGTCCCCACCATCGAGGCGCTGCATCAGCGTGTCCGCACGCAGGGCTACCGCTGGTGGGTATCCGTCCCCCGCCTCGGCGAAAAAGGGGCGCGCCGGCTCGTGACCTGGCTTGCCACCCACGAAGGCAGTCTGGGTGTGATGGCGCCGCAGGGGCTCGCCCCGCTGCGGTCGCTGTCACCGATCGAACTGACCCGGCCCTCGGCCACTGCCATCATGCCGCTGGAGTCGTTCTCGACGCCGGCGGAGCTGGATGGCTCGGTTGGCGAGAACCGAGGCCTCGGCCGCAGCCGCATCGCCGCTGACAATGACCATCAGGCGATCCAGGCCTGGCTGAAAGCGCGCGCGTCGAATCCGCATACCGAGCGCGCCTATCGCCGTGAGGCGGAGCGCCTTCTAATCTGGTCGATCATGGAGCGCGGACGCGCCCTGTCGTCGCTGTCGATCGAGGATGCCATTGCCTACCGGGATTGGCTGGGCGGGCTCGGCCGCACATTACCCGCGGCATGGCCATGGCGCCTTCCCCAGGCGGAATGGATGGGAAAACGCAGCACACCGCGCTGGTCGGCCAACTGGCGGCCATTCGAGGGAGCCGTCTCGCTGCGCAGCCAGATCCAGGCCCATACCATCCTCAAATCCCTGTTCGAGTGGCTTGCCAAGGTACGTTACCTCGACAGCAATCCCTGGGACGGCGTGCCGCCGCCACAGCAGGTGATGGACGTGGCCACCGCGCCTGATTTGGAGCTGACGCACGCTTTCACGCGCAGCCAGTGGGCTTTTCTCATAGAGCATTTGGACCGCCAGCCTATGGAAGAATCCGTCCGGCGCTTGCGCTTCGTGCTTCCCCTCGCCTATGCCACGGGGCTACGGCTCGCCGAACTGGTGGATGCCCGCCTGGGGAGACTCTATTCGGTCCCGCTCAAGCGTGGCCTGGGTGTCCGCTGGATGCTGAAAGTGCTCGGCAAGGGGGGAAAATGGCGTGCCGTCCCGATGCCCGGCATGGTGATGGATGCATTACGCGATTACCTGGCCTGGCGGGGCCTGAATGTCGACCCACTGGATAATCCTGAAGACATTCCCATGATCGCCCGGCTGCGGCTTGGGCAGGATACGGGCACCCTGGATCCCGCGACGCTGTACAAGGCCTTGAAGGTGTTCTTCAGGGAGGCGGCTGCGGAGCTTGCCACGCAGGGGCATCATGACGATGCCAAAAAGATGGCGAAAGCCTCGACGCACTGGCTGAGACACACGCGCGGCGCACATTCCGCAGAGACGATGCCGGTCAACATGATCCAGCGCCTGCTTGGACACGCCAGCGTGGCAACCACCAGCATATACACGTCGACGGATGACGAGACGCTTTTTCTGCTACTGGATGACAGCCTGAAAATCGAAACACAACCGGGCAGCAGGGGCAGCTGAATGACCATGCCAATTATGTTGGACTCTGGCAGACGATAGAACGCTGAACCCGGATACCCAGAAATCCTTCTCCACATTCTGGATCAGTGTGCCGAGCCGGTTGGCGGTCGCCAGGAACAGGCCGCGACGATCCTCGGGAGAGACTGCGATGATACGAAGAGAGCCGGTGTTCACGGTGAAGCCTTGGTGCTTGCCTGTTCGGACCAGGCAAGCAGATCGCGAATCCACTGTCGCATCCACGACGGCACAGTGTGTAAACCGGATCTCAGATCATCACGAATCGCGCTTCCCTGGCTGGAGTCCTGCAGTAGCCGAATGAGCTTGGCTTGAATCGCATCCTGATCGACCTGGACTCCACCCTTCAGACCATCGCGAAGCCAGTACAGGGCTTGCACCACCCGCATGGCTGGATGGTTGGCCCAGTAGAGCTTGCTTGGCGCTGTCAGTTTGAACTGGAGGGTCAATTTGCCCAACTGGATCGGTCGCAGTCGGCCATCGGTATGCACGATGACCTGCCCCGGCACCGTATTGGTCAGGCCCAGATCGTTGGCGGCGGTCAACCCGTCGATCAATACGCGCACCTGGTCGCGACGACCGACGGCATCGATCACGCTGCGATAATCAGGGGTGGTCGGCTGGCCGGTGAGGGAATTCATCCGGGGCTGGTCGTACAGTCCTCGGTCGATGCGGCGCAGATCATTGCTGGCGACCATGCGCTGGAGCGTTTTGTCCACCGCGTCGCGGCTACCCAGGTCGAGAAAATCCACCGGCGTCCACACTTTGGCTGCCGGGGCCTGGTTGATGCGTTGCACCACCTGCGATTTGATGACTGGCTCCATGTCCGTTAATTGTATACATATATCGGACATCGTTAAGACCATGAATGATCGAACAAACAGGAAGGCAAGTCGGCAGAAGAAGCCTGCCACGTTGCCTTAATGACAACAGCCCTTGAGGTTAGACGTCTGAAGGCACGAAGAGTCTTATACCAACCTGCTCATCAAGCTGGGGGTGGCATGGCACGTCATGAAATATTAAAATTTGAAGTCTGTTGTGGATCGTGCCTCCAGGCACGATCGGAAAACGATTCAGGAATGCACACGGGATGAGCTAACTTGAATGCAATACCGTCATGGGAGTGGCGGCGAAAATAATAAGCTGAAAATTTACCCCTGCAGTTGCGGAGCCGAAGGGGTTAAACCAAGAAAGGCAAAATAAATGGGTTCCGCAAAATCACATTCCCTGCTCCCATCCGTGGAGCAGTTCAGCAATGAGTTATGGCTTGTTCATGGTCTCGCCGACAGAACCATCGACGCCTATCGGGCGGATCTGGTCAATTTCGAATCGTGGCTGACCCAGCATAACGGCCAGTCGCTACTCCAGGCCCAGAATCTGGACATTGAGGCATGGCTGGCAAGCCTGCTGGAGAGAAAGATCAGCGCTCGGAGCGTGGCTCGCTATACCGCTTCGCTCCGTCGGTTTTACCAATATCTCACGACCAATGGGCAGGTTGCGCAGGACCCGACCATGCGCCTTGGCAAGATCAAAATACCCCACCGCCTCCCGAACACGCCGACACAGGATGAGGTGGCGTCACTGCTTGATATTACTGATCTCAATTCTCACCAAGGCCTGCGTGACAAGGCCATGCTCGAATTGCTCTATGCGACCGGGATACGAGCCACCGAGTTATCCGATCTCAAGCTCGAAGACTTTGATTTCAAAAACCGTGTGATTCGAGTTTGTGGAAAAGGAAACAAGGAGCGGCTGGTGGTTTATGGTGAAGAGGCTGCATTCTGGCTCGATCTGTACCTGAGTAGGTCAAGACCCGCCCTGAGACGGGACTACCTTTGCAATCATGTGTTCCTCTCGGTTCGAGGGAAGAAAATAAGCACTGGCGTACTCCGCCTGGTGGTGAAGAAGCACGCCTCAAACAAAGGGATCGAAAGACCCCTCAGTACTCACAGCCTCCGGCATGCCTTTGCAACTCACTTGCTGGATGCTGGAGCCGATTTACGAGTGATCCAAGAGCTGCTGGGTCATGCGTGCATCAGTACAACTCAGATATACACATTCGTTGCGACCAAGCGGTTAGTAACGCTGCATTCCATGTTCCACCCGAGAAACATGGCCAAAGCTGTTCTATAGCAAGGGGACGAGACTCGCGCGCTTGGCCTGTGGTGTCTTTAAAAATAAGCATGAAGAGGTCATTTAGGCGGCAGTAAACCGATCCGCCAAACCTGACAAGGTTATGTTGGAAGCAATCTCGTCATGCGGGATCAACAAATAACGCCATGGCTTTCCGTCATAAGTTGCCGCATGGTCTGACGCATATACACACCATTGGGTGGCAGCTTCCTTTTTGGCGAGTACATCCGGGTCTTCCATTTCCTTGCGCATCTTGGGTTCCAGCATGTAAATAATATCGGCAGTCTCCGCTACGAAATCAGGTTGGTATTCCAGGTGATCCGCCCCCTTCCGGTAGAAAATCTGAAACTGGCCTTTGGCCGGCTTGAACCACTTCTCGGCGTCGCGTTCCAAAACCACTGCCAGCTTGCGTTCCGAATCGGAATCGAATTTTTGCACTGGATATAGGCAGCGTGCGAAACCGCCAAACAGATATTTCGCCATATTGCTCTTGTCTGCCGGTGCAACCCGGTAGTCGGCAGGTGGCTCTTGTACGGAGTAGGTATAAGCGCTCTGCTTCAGTTCGGTAAAGCCCTTGCTGATTTTCACCTCGTAGCCAACCACATCCTCCCAGTAATGGCCCTGCATCTGGGCATGGATGAATTGCGCGATGTTGCGCTGATAGCAGCGCAGAACCTTGCGGGTGTCATCCTCGGAAAGGTAGGTCTGAAAATGCTGCACCGTCTGGGAGGCAAGGTCGTAAAGCAGATCGGCGTGGTCATCGTAGGAGATGTCGTCAAAGTCCACCAGGCCACCGACCACGTAATCTTCCAGGCGCGCTTCCTCAATGCTGCCGCGACCCAATGAGACTACTTCAAGCTCATTCGTGCGCAGGTGCTGAATCCAAAGCTCGTCGGACACAGCCGGGTACTTCAACGTAGCGAGTTCTAACGTGAAGGGCTTGAATCCCGACTTCACCTCACCTTTGGGCACCACCAGAATGCGCGGGATATCGATGCTCTGTTGCGTGACCAGATCAACCGTTCTTGCCACCACGGAGGCAAAATCCGGTTTCTCACTTACACCCTCCAGCTCTAACTGGGACGGCTGATGTTGCTCTTCAACGGCCTTGACGATCGCAGCCAGGATTTCCGGCTTTTTCAGGTGTTCGATGGTGGGCAGCATCTGCGGCTGGTTTTCCAGCTTGCGGATCACCTCCCAGGCAATCTGCGCCACTTTCTGCTCTTCCGGCTTGGTGAAAACCGGCGCCACGTCCTGCCCGGCCAGTATCGTGCTACGGGTTACCTGCACGGGTTTGAATCCCAGTTTGGTCGCCAATTGCGATTGCGATACCACCGTGGCGGTTTTCTGGCCGAGTTCGTCTGTGTCCAGCACCACCGCCTGCAAGCGGATAGCGGAGTCCGGCTTGTTGGCCTCGTCGATGATTTCCTGAAATTTGTCATGCGCGACGATGTTCAGCCGATCCACGGCCGTCACCCCGGTGCGCTTGCCGTAAGGCAGGCGCAGGCCGCGTCCGATGGATTGCTCGATGAGCACGCGCGCATTGGCCGCCCGCAGCGGGACGATGGTATAGAGGTTGGTCACGTCCCAGCCCTCTTTCAGCATATTGACGTGAATCACAATCTCCGTCGGCTCTTCGGTGTGCTCCACCTTGAGCAGGCGCGTGATCATTTCCTCTTCTTCCGCGCCGGTCTTGCTGGAGTCCACCTGGATGACCTTGTCCCGGTAACGCCCTTCAAAGAAACTGTCGGACTGGATCAATACCAATAGCTGGCTGGCATGGGTTGTGTCGCGAGCAATCACCAGTACAAAGGGTTTAACGATAGGGTTCTCGCTCTCGCGTGCATAAGTCTCCAGCTCCACCTTCACGCTTTCATGCAGACGCACGCCGTCTTCCAGCTTCAGGCGCTCGATCTCATCCGGCGACATGCCAGCCGGATTGAAATTCTTGCGTGTGACCACCGCCGGCTCCTTCACAAAGCCGTCCTCCATGGCCTTCGCCAGCGGGTAGTCGTAGATCACATTCTTGAACGCCACTGCGCCGCGCGCGGATTCCACGTATGGCGTTGCCGTCAGCTCCAGCCCCAGAATCGGCTTGAGTTCATTAATCGCCCGAATCCCGGCGCTGGCGCGGTAGCGATGCGATTCATCCATTAGCATCACCAGGTCGGGCAGGCCCGCCAGATAGTCGAAGTAGCTCTCGCCGATGTATTCCGAAAGCCGCTTGATGCGGGGTGACTTGCCGCCACGCACCTCGGAATTGATCTTCGAGATGTTGAAAATGTTGACCCGGACACTGCCAAACAGCGATCCGCTTAAGGGATCACGCTGGTCGTAGTTGTCACCGGTAATAATGGAAGGCGCATCGATGGCGAATTCCGCAATGCCCTTGAAGACATATTTGGGATGATTGCGGTCGCTGAAGTCGGTAATCAGCTTGTTGTAGATAGTCAGGTTTGGCGCCAGCACAAAGAAGTTGTTGATGCCATGCGCCAGATGCAGATAGCTGATGAAAGCGCCCATCAGCCGCGTCTTGCCCACGCCCGTGGCAAGCGCAAAACACAGTGACGGAAACTCGCGTTCAAAGTCCGTAACCGACGGAAACTCGCTGCGGATGGCCTCCATCATGGCTGTAACATCGGCCCCCTTACCAGGTGGCGCGATTTCCGTGATGCGGTCGAGTATTTCCAGCGAGCGGCGTTGCGGATGGCGCAGGCTCAGGCGGCCGGCGATGGCGTTCACATGGCGGTTCATTCGACTGTTCCCTTTTTCTTTTTCGATACCACCTTCTTCAAGCTGGATGCGGCTTTCGGGGCAACTTTCAAGTTTTGCTTAATGGTTGCCTTGCCTTCCGGCGGATTCAAAAAACGAAGTTCACGGCGAAGCTCGTTTTCCAGTTCTTCGACGGTCGGCAAATACAGCTGATAGCGGCTGGTGAAAATATTGCGTTCCTGCTGCTCGCCCAGCGTGTATTTCACCACCGCATCGTTCTTGTCCGGGCACAGGATCAGACCCAAGGTCGGGTTATCGCCCTCGGTGCGCCGCTCGCGGTCGTAGTAATTCACGTAGAACTGAATCTGGCCGAGGTCGGCATGGGTCAGCTTGCCCACCTTCAGATCGATCAGCACAAAACACTTCAACACCGTGTGGTAGAACACCAGGTCAATGTAGAAATGGTCGCCGTCGAGGGTGATGCGCTCCTGCCGCGACACAAAGGCAAAGCCCTTGCCCAGTTCCAGCAGGAAAGTTTGCAGGTTGGCGATCAGCGCCTGCTCCAGCTTGGACTCCACCAGGCGCGGCGACTCCGGCATGTCGAGAAACTCCAATACCAGCGGGTCTTTGAGCACATCGAGTGGCCGCGCCACCTCCTGCCCATGCACAGCCAGGCGCAACAGCCCTTTCTTGTCGCGGCTTTTTGCCAAACGGTCAAATAACAAGCTGCTGATCTGGCGCGACAGCTCGCGCACTGTCCAGCCATGATTGGCCGCCTCGATTTCGTAAAAATCCCTGGCGGCCTGCCGGTTAACCCGGAGCAAGCAGCGATAGTGGCTCCACGACAAATTCGGGTTCAACGAGCCCGGTTGCCTTGATCCGGCAGCGTCCGGCTCGGCAGATTTCCGAGACACCGTCTCGGAAATCGCGGGAAAGGCCAAATTCCGAGGCACTGTCTCGGAAATCAGGCGCGGATATTCCAGATAAAAATGCCGGAATACTTCCAGATTATCCACAGAATAACCGCGACCATAGTCACGCCCAAGCTGCTCCGACAAATCGGCCAACAGCTTGGCTCCGTAGCCCGCCCGCCGCTTGCCCGCCTGTTCTTCCTCCACAATCTCCCGCCCGATCAGCCAGTTTGCAATCACCTGGGTCGTGTTGACCGTTCGTGCAATATTGCTGCGGGCCGCATCCAAAATCTCGCGCACCCGGCCAAAGAGCGACGGTATGGCGGTCATCGCAACAGCAGCTTTTTTTGCTTTGATTGCCATGCTCAAGCCTCCCCGTCGAAAAGGCCTTGTTGGCCGGGCTTAGGCGGTTCCTTGGGCAGGTTTTCCACTTGCAGCGAGTAGTCGTCGTGCCCCCATTCGCAACGCGACAACACCTGCCTGGGAATTTTCTTCACCGTCAGGTTGGGGTAGGCATCCGCCTTGGCGCGGAAGGCCGTGCACAGCACCAGCAACGTGCGCTCCGGCCCTACCTCATCGCTCAACTGTTGGAGCTGCTCGTGGGTGAGGCTGGCAGTGGTCACATAAACGAAATCCCGCTCGGTGGAATGGCCGTGCTGCCAGTACACCGCATCCGAAGGCGCATAGCTAAAGCCTTCCAGCTTGCATAGCGCTTCGGACAGCATCGTGGCGTTGTAGTCGTGGTTGATGACCCAGTTTCCCCACTTGTCTTTTTCCAGCAGCGAAGGCGCCAGGCGGTAGTAACGGAAGCCGCCACCGCCCTGCCAGTTCACCGCCTTGCTGATGCCCCCCAGGTCTTCGCCATCAATGACCTTCTTGAGGCGCGGCACGATGTATGTTTCGCATTGCTTTCCAAATTCAACCATGATCCACCGCCGCCCCATTTTGTGGGCAACGGCACCGGTTGTTCCGGAACCTGCAAATGAGTCCAGAACGATGTCGCCTGGGTTTGTGGAAATAGTAATTACTTGGCTGAGCAGTCGCTCTGGTTTTGGGGTGTCAAATGGAATCTCTCCTGGAAATAGCGCTTGAATTTCCCGCTTGGCTTCCTGAGAGTGTCCAACTTCGATATGCGACCACCAAGTGCGTGGTACCAAACCTTCTTGAACCTCACTTAGGAAGAGCTTGACTGCGGGATTGTTGTCACCTTTTTCACCGAATACGATTCGGCCTTCATCCACCATTTTCCAAAATTGGTCCTCTAACATCCGCCAATGGCTACCCTTGGGTGGGCTAACCTTTCTCCCGGATGGTGTCGTAATTGTGTACATCAGACCATCATGCCGCTCCCCCGCAGCAAAGATAGGCCCTAGCCGCCAAGCTCCTCTCGAATCATTGTCCGGGTTCTTATACTTGCTTGCGCTTTCCTCCCCTCTGGGAAGAAGGTTCCGCACTTTTTTCCAGTCCTGTCCCATTGGGGAGTAAAGGAGGATGTAGTTGTGCGCAGGTGAAATCGCAGCAGCATTACTTCTTCCATAGAAATTTTCCCAGACCATTGACGCCACAAACGCAGCACGCCCAAAAACTTCATCACACAGAACCTTTAAGTAATGTCCTTCATTGTCATCAATCGCAATCCAAAGCGAGCCATCCGGGGAAAGCAGTCGTCGAATTATTTCCAGCCGATCACGTATCAGTCCGAGCCAGATTGAATGCTCAACGCCATCGTCATAGTGCTCGAACGCACTGCCGGTATTGTAGGGGGGGTCGATGAACACGCACTTCACCTTGCCCGAAAACTCCGCTTCCAGCGTCTTCAGCGCCAGCAGGTTGTCCCCGAAGATCAGCCGGTTGTCGAAGATGTCGTTCTCCGTCACCCGATGCTTTGCGTGATATGACAGCGCTGGGTCTTCCAGCAGAATGCGCGGCTCCAGCTTGGGCCGTGCGTCCTTACCAATCCAAGTCAGTTCTAATTTTTGCCTAGCCATAGTATTGCTCAGTGGTATTTGACGCGTCTGTTATCGAATGCCGGTTTTGTACCCTCCAGCACATTGACAACGTGTTTGTTTATTACAGGGTTTTCAATCGATCCTGCTTGGTATGCAATTTTTGATGCGTTTTTTCGATCAAAGCTAGAGTAGATCACCTGCTCGGCATCACAAACAACCGCCAAGTTCGGATTATGGGTGACCATAATGATCTGACGTTTTTTCTTGGCTTCACTCAATACAGGAACGAGCAAGCTCACTACAGTTTCGTTATCAAGATTCTCTTCCGGCTGATCTAGGATGATTGGATTACGACCTTTGTCCACCAAAAGGTAGAAGATTAAAAGCAATGCGCCTCTTTGACCTGGCGACAGTTGCTCAATCTGCGTGTCCTGAAATAACAGTGAGTACCTGGGTTCCAGAAATGAGAGTCCAAAAAGAAGGTCATAGACCTCGCTCGCGACTTTGTCCTTTCTTAGTACGGAAGAAATGCCAATCGCGGCTTTGCTCGTCCCTGCTGCTGCGGTGGCAACTTTTTCGTGAAGCTCAGTGACAAAGTTAAGAATGTCGGCTCGACTATTAAAGTCATACTGATCCGCAATCCTTCTCACTGCACTGTAGCTCTCATCTTCACCTCGGAACTCACCTGAGTTTTGCTTGATAAGCGCGAATAGAGAAGTAGCTACCGAATCTGATGAGCCACCCAATGTTGCCTGAAACTGAAGTTTATATTCATCGCGAATTAGACTGTTCCCTTGAATCAGGTCTTGTACAGGCTTGAACAGAAGTTCGCGTGCCATCCTTTGTGCATTCAGAATGTCGAATATCTCACCTGCCAGCTTGATTCTCTGGCTGCAGCGCTCAGCGTGAGTTTTAGGAAGAACATCAAGTTGCGCGATCCGTTCTTGCAACCCCTTCAGGGTTTCGGGGGCATCGGGCGCACCCATCAACTCAGACAGCTTGGCTTCCCAAATCTCTATTGCCTTTAAGTTCTGCTGGTAGAGTAATTGAGGTGCATTAAGCTTCGTATTAAGCGCTGCTTGTTCGGCTTGCAGTTTTTTCTTCAGTTCCGCGTCGTCGACGGCGGCACTCTTCAATTCTGCCTGCTCAGTTGGAATCGCAGCCGCTAATTGATCTAGCGGCTGGCTGTTCAATGTCATGGTGACCAGATTTGTAAGTTCCAGGCCAAGTACTTCTAGGTCTTTTACTGTGTCATCTTGAAACTGCCTATAGGCGCGTTCCAAAAGTCGCATCCGCTCGCGCAGGTTTTGAATCGCCTTAAGTTTCCCCGCGAGCAATGACTCCTCATTTGAGTTTGTCGTAGCTTTCGCTTCTAGCGCCTTAAGCTCGGCCGAAATCCCTTCCAACGCCGTAGCGGTCTTTTGTTGCTCATCCGTCAGCTCTTCCGCAGGTTTTGGTTCTGCTACAGGTTTGATCTTATTGTGTTCTTCGATCTGCCTAACCTTGAGCGCCAGCAGTTCTTGCAAGGACAGCTTCACTTCTGGTTGGAGCTGATCTTCGATCCCGGAAATCTCTTGATTCAGCCTCTTGAGGTCTTTCCCGAATTCACCCAGTTGATCGCGATAGCTGCTCTCTTGTTGTTCAATTAGCTGATCGAAATCGAGTGCGCCAAGGCGAATCGATTCACCAGCATGCGAAAAAATGACCGCTCTAAGCTCGTTTTCAAATGCAGTTGAACGACCCGAAACGTGGTCATTGCATAACTCCTCGAAATGTCCTTGGGGGATGTATCGTACGAGTTCAACTTTATCTTCCGGCGGATCCTCGTTGAGGTTTCGTTGCACCTTGCTTGAGTCGAACCAAGTCAATGTCCCGACGAAGTGCTTTGCAGGCTCACCAGACTTTCCTCTAAATCGGTCCTTTTTCAGAAAAGAGAAATGGTGTTTCTGACGAGAGTTCCCGAGCAATGCGATGACGTCGGCAAGCGCGCTCTTGCCACTGCCCTTATTACCAATTATGGCAACAAGATCCGGATTTAAAGGAAGCCTGCTCCCATCAAGCCATACTCCAGCACTTGTTGCTCCCGGGTTCTTCGCCACTTCAACGGAATCGATGAAATAAGTTATATTTTCAGCGATTTCGGACAGCTTCGGCGGCCGCTCACCGATGAAAGAACGCTTCGCGGGTTCCATGATTGCTTGGAGCAATCCACGGAAAGTGGGGTCTGCCTTTATCCAGGTTGCCTTACCAGACGGAAAATCCCCATAGCCACGCTTGTCGTTGTCTCCTTTAACCCCAGTGAAGCGGTGCGCATCACTTCCGGCAACAACGAGTCTCGGCACATTGACGAGTCCAGCCTGAAAATTCTTAATCCACTTCGCGTTACCAGGTGTCTCTTCGTTGACAAAAGCACCACGAAGATCAGCATTCCGAGATTCGAAGATTGGCGATGTCTTGAAGAGGCCGAGAAAGTAGGCGTAGTGATCCTGCCATTTAACCTCAGCCAACCCATCACTTGTGTCATAGGGCATGAACCCTATTGCTTGCCCCTTGGGCACCCGCTCTATTGCTGCCTTATAGCTTTCGCAATTTATCTCTGCAATGGTTGAGCCCGCGCGAAGTGCCAACCAATCATCCGCATCTATGTCCGACTTCTTGAACCCGTGATGCTTCAACTTATCTTCGCCAGCTTTTCGGGCAAGCTCAATTAGTGATGCATCTGATAATGGTCGCAACACAATCTCAACTTGAAGTGCCGATTTAAAGTCATGAAGGACTTGGCCATCCACTTCATCAGAGAACAGCACGTGCGCATTCAAACGGCATGTTGTTGGCGCTGCAAGGCGAAGCTCGATCCCTGGGAAGACCGTCTTCGTGAGCTTTGGCGCACCTGATTCACTTAAACGTTTCTTGAGGGCGAACCAGCCGTCAAATGTCCAGTAGTCCATCAATGCGAATACCGCAGGCTCGGCCGCGTTTAGCGCGGCAATCATTTCATCAACCAAATCAGTATTGGCCTTTGAGTTTGGATCAGCATCAAACTTCTGCCCATTCCAATGGAATGACGCGGGCGTGTGAATATGCAGGTCCCATTGCCGCCATTCAGAGCCTCGCTCTAACGGAGTTGTTTTAGTTGTCATATGTCATCAGTCCTATACAAACATCAGTTCGACAGTCGTTTTGAGTCCGGGCCATCAAGCGCGGTCAATTCAAGCCCTTCAATTTCCTGCAACGACTTACCCGCAATCCCCTGCAAGTCGCCATACATACCAACCGTCGCACCCATCACACGCTCGATCTGCTCTTCTCGCTTGGCCCACTGCTTCATGATGGCCTTGCGCTCCTTGTCGAGGTCTTCCTGCATGGTGGAAAAGGCTTCGACAATGGCTTCCACGCGCTGGCGGAAACGTGGGCCGGTGAGGTACTGGTAAACCATTTCGGTCTTGGTCTGCTGGCCTTCGGTGGTCTGCCGTGCAAGGGCAAGCTCCAGCAATGACTGGCGCAAAATCATGGCTACCGGCAATGCGGCGCGGGGGTGAGTGACCCATACACCCTCTACCATTTCGAAAGTTTCAACGCCTTTCGGCAATATCTGGCTCACGATCACGGCGATTTCTGCCTTTGCCGTCCGCTGATCGTCGCGAAGTTTTACCAGCCAGGCGTCGCTCCAGTTCTTGGTGCGCTTGAACTCCCACAAAATGGTGCCGCCAGACTGGCCGCCTGCGCCCACAACACGGTGCAGCATATCCCCGCCATATTCACCCTTGGGTACTGGATCGATTGCATCGTAAGGGAATTTGCTGCGCAGCAGGTTTTCAAGCTCCAGTTCCTGGACTTCGCCCTGCAATTGCTGTGATCCCTGTTCGGCCCGGCGCTTGAGGTCCTCGATCTGTTTCTGCATCGCGGCAATGGTCTGCTCCTTCTCCATTACCTTGAGTTTTTGTTCATCTTCGGCTTCTTTTTTGGCTTTTAGGCGGGTAGCGTCGAGGCCTTCTTGCACCCTCTTTTCAACGGTGAGATCCAGTTCGCGCTTGGCATCATCGAGTTCACGCTGTTTCTTGATGAGTTCCACTTGCGCCTTTTGCGCTTCAGCGAGCTTTTCGTCGCGCGCCTTGAGCACCTCTTGCAAGTCTCCCAGTTCACGCACCTTGTTCTCCAACTCGGCAGCGCTGGCAAGTTTTGCTTTCTTGGATTCTTCGACAATGATGCGGGCGCGTTCCGCTTTCAACTGTGCGGCAACTTGATCGGCTACCTGGTCGTCGAGTTTGTGCTTCTCTTCTATAAGCTGCTTTTCCTTGTCGCGCATGGCCTGTTCGCGCTTGGCGATGTCGCTGTCTTTTTGCGCCAACTTCTGCTCAAACTGTTGGCGTGTTGCCGCGATCAGCGGTGCGGCCAGCGATTCGGTGAGTTTGATTTCTGTCTTGCAGTTTGGACAGGTGATGGTTGGCTCAGTCATTACTTTTCCTTACCCACAGATAACCTACGAAATTGCCCAGCGTATCGAAAACAGATTCTCAGACCGTGTGTTTTGGCTCATCTTGCCTTCTATCGCTGCAATTAACTCTTCTCGCTGCTTGTCTACTTGATCTTGCGCGTCGAACAGCGAGCGTCGCTTCTGATTGCGCTGTGCCTCTAGTGACTTGATCAGCTTCTGCCCGGCAAGTTTTTCTTCCAGCGTCAGCGCGGTAGTGGCGGCACGGCGGGCTTCCTTGATCTGGCGGTCGAGTTCCTTGATCTCACGTTCCAGTCCCACCTTGAGGTCGTCGGCCCAGCCGTCGAGCTTGTCGGCTTCGGCTTCGAAGAAGCGGGCATTGCGCTCGGAAATATCACGCTGGATGACTGCTTGGCGTTGCTGGGTGTGGGTTTCAAGTTGTTGTGTATCCGCACCCTCACCCGCCTGTGACAGGGGGGCGGATGTACCAGGCAGCGTCAGCAGACGTGCCGCGACTTCATCGTCAAGTATCTGGCCGTCGTCGGTGGTTGCTGCAAAGATCAGGTGGTCTTCTGCCTGTTCGAGAGACTCAACGCTGAAAAGCGTGAGGGTAAGCCAACCGGACTTGCCGATGAGTGGCTCCAGCGGGGTGATTTTCCCATCGTGTTGGCCGTAGTCGAAATGAATCTCGGCGGTGGGTAGTACCCGTCCCTTTGCCTTTGCGACCAGTGATTCGGCAAGGGGATGATTCAACCGGTAAAGGTGCGCCTCGCCGGTACGGCGTGGCAGCTCATACAGTCCCATCGGGATAACAGCGGTCTGATCCGGAAATGGCTGCGTTTTCAGGCTGAAGGTGGCGTCGCCCATGAATTCGGCCTGGCCGTTCAATTCATGCTGCGTGAGCTGCATGAGCAGACGTTCGTAGCGGTTGAGATAAGCCTTGGAGGCTTCGTCGCGCACTTTGAGCTTTTCGCGCACTTCGTCGTCGAAATTTTCCAGCAACTGCTGGCGGGTGCGCGTCATGGATTCGTTGATCTCCAGGCTCAGTTCGAGCTGGAGCTGATTGAAGGCGCTCTGAATTTCATCCTGCTTGCGACAATCCTGATAGATGGCGGCGATACGCTTTTCGAAGTCCACGCCGGACTCGATGGCGCCCAGCACTTCGTCGCTGGCGCCGAAAACGCCCTCGAAAAGCTGGAATTTTTCGGATAGCAGCTCGAAGACGCGCTGGTCGGCTGCGTTCTTGCGGTTGAGGAAGTTCACCACGACCACGTCGTGTTTTTGGCCGTAGCGGTGGCAGCGGCCGATGCGCTGCTCGATGCGTTGCGGATTCCAGGGCAGGTCGTAATTCACCACCAGCGAACAAAACTGAAGGTTGATGCCCTCGGCCGCGGCCTCGGTGGCGATCATGATGCGGCCCTGCTCGCGAAAGTAATCCACCAGCGCTGAGCGCATGTCTGCGGTGCGCGAGCCTGTAACCCTGTCGCTGCCTTGGTGGCGTTCCAGCCACTGGCTATATATGAGCTTGGAACCGTCGTCGGTGTTTGAACCATTGAACAGGACGATGCCTTCACCAAACGGGCTATCGGCCAGAAGGCGCAGAAGGTAGCTCTGGGTTCGACGCGACTCGGTGAAGATGATGGCCTTCTCCGCGCCGCCGAGTTCCTTGGCCTTGGCAAAGGCAATTTTTAACGCCTTGAGCAGGGCTTTTCCCTTGGCGTTGTGTGTGATGCCGGTGGCAAGCTGGGCGAAAGCATCGAGGTCGGCGATTTCCTGTTCAAGTGCTTGGCGGTCTGCTTCGGTGAGCAATTCAACCGGTTCGTCTTCAGTCCACTCCTCGGCGGTTTCGTCCAGCGCCTCGTAATCCTGATCCAGCTCGTCTTCAAGCGATTCAGCGGGCGTCTGCTTGCGTAGCTTGGCCTTGAGCCGGTTTGAAATCGAAGTTAGCGCGCCCGCAATGGCAAATGTGGATGAGGCCAGCAGTTTGCGTAAAACCAGCGTCATCAGGCTGCGCTGCCCGGCGGGCAGGGCTTGCAGGTTGTCCCGTTGCAGGTATTCGGAAACGAGGTGGTAGAGCCTGTCCTCGCTTTCTTCCGGGGTGAATTCCTCCACCATGGGTAGGCGTTTGGTGTAGGGGATGTAAGCCGTGACCTGCCGCCGCAGAGTGCGATGACAAATAGACTTCAGCCGGGCCTTGAGGGTATTGAATACCTGCTCCTGATTGAGGTTGGCAAACTGTTCACGGAAGCTTTTCAAGTCACCGAAGGCGTGCTCGTCGATGAAGCTCACCAAGCCAAACAATTCCAACAGGGAATTCTGTAGCGGTGTCGCCGTGAGCAGCAGCTTGTGCTTGCCGGCCAGCGCCAACTTGAGCGTATTGGCAATGACATTTGCTGGCTTGTAGACGTTGCGCAACCGGTGCGCTTCGTCGATAACCACCAAGTCCCACGGCACGGCATGCACGTCGGCTGCTTTGCTCTTGGCGAACTGATAGGAGCAGATGACGATTTCGGGCGCCTCGAAGGGACGAAACTGGCCTTGCTTGATCGCAGCGTTGTAGGACTTGGCTTCAAGAATCCGGCAAGGCAGGAAAAATTTTTCCGCCATCTCCTGATACCACTGCTTGCGCAGGTTGGAAGGCGTTATCACCAATATCCGCCGCTTGCGCTCCGCCCACTTTTGCGAAAGCACCAGGCCCGCCTCGATGGTCTTGCCCAAGCCCACTTCGTCCGCCAGTAGCGCCCCTTTGGAGAGTGGCGAGCTGAAAGCGAACAGGGCTGCATCAACCTGATGTGGATTCAGATCAACCTGCGCATCGACAAGCGCCCCGGCCAGCTTCTCAACACTATCAACCGGGCAGCGACGAGTTAGTTCATGGGCGAAGTATTTAGCGTGGTAATCGGTTAACTGCATGGGAAGACGTCAGCTAAACCGTGACATGAGATATGAATGAATTCGTGGATGGCCACGCAACGCGCGGCATGGATTCTGGCAGCAGTGGCATCGTAGACGTGCCAGCCTACCGCCTTCAGCAGCACCTTAATATTTCCAACTGCACGCTGTCACTCATGTATACCTCCCTTTTAATAATTATCTTTTGGATTTTCGCATAACCTGGCGGTCGGGCGTAATTGTCTTCAGTGATTGGCCTTGGCCGAACCCGATCCATCTCGCTTTGCCAATCCCCACATATCATTCCGACTAACGGCAGCGAACTGACTACGTGTTACGTGCCATATTCAACACGAGATTACGAATGCATAACAAAAAGCCACCCCGAAGGGTGGCTGCAGTACGTGATCAAGCAAGCAACTGCTTGGCCAGGGCGACTTCAATGCTGTCTCCCGACTGGTTCAGAACGTCCAGGCCGGAATCCGGCATGTCGCCAGATGTCGACTGAGACACGGCGATCTTCTTTGCCATGAGTTCCAGACATCCCATCTGGGCCGATCCTGCGTAGCCCAAAAAATGCACATCCACGTCCTGCTTCTGGCCAATCCGCCAACTGCGACGGGAGGCTTGCTGCAGGGTATAGACGTTGTAACCGCTCTGCATGAACACGATGGTCGGGAATTCCAGCATGTCGAGCCCGGTTTTGACCAGCTCGGGGTTGGTGATGATCACCTCCACACCGCGGTCAACCTGATCGAACAGCCAATCTTCCCGCTTTGACGCATCGACGCTTGCCCTCAACACCGCCGTCTTGAAACCTTCCTTTTCAAGAAAGTTTTTCAGTCGGGCGGTGGTGTCACGAGTGCCGGTATAGGTCGAGTACACCAGAATCCTCCGGCCGCGTGCCTTCTCCGCTTTGCAAATACGCAGCAGTTCCAGCTCTTTCGGACTTGCCTCCGTACCATTCATCAACGCCAGCACGAAAGCGAGTTGCTGCTTCGATCGGGGATGGCGAACCAGCTCGTCACGGAAGCACGTATCCGGCCAGGCAAGCAGCACGTTCAGGACAACGCCCAGCAAGCTGGTATCGCCCTTCCTGAGAGCTTCTCGGAGATCTTCGCGCAAGCTCATGCTCAACTCGCGGTAAATACCGGACATCGCCTCGGTCATCGGCACTTCCGTGAAATGCTCTCGGTAAGGCGGCAGAACATCACCGCCTATATCCTTGAGCTTCAGGAACACCGTCTGCGGAAGCACATAACGCATGATGCCCTTCGGGCCGAAACCTGGTCCCTTGGAGGTGCGGTGCGTGATGTTCTTGCCCCGCGCCGTACGATGCGACTCGCTTTCAGTCTCCTTGAACACGTCCTTCAGGATGCCGTGATCACGCATGAACGACATGCCGGCAGGCCCCAGTGAATTGCGGTTGTTATAGCCGAACCCGTCTTCGATCATCAAACCCGGGTTAAGCCGGTGCAGGAGATAGAACAAATCGTCGGCATAGCCGCCCATCAGGGTACCGGTCAGGAGCAGGGTCTTCTGGCACTTGCGTGCAAGAACCCCCATCGCCTGCCCTTGAGCGGACCCCTCGTTCTTGTACTCGTGCCCCTCATCAACCACGAGTAGGCCGAAGTACCCCTGCGGAAGGTAGCGCTTGATGAACTCGGTTGCCTGGTAGCCGCCCTGCCCGAAGGAGAACTCGGTGTTGGCCATTGCACGCTCCATTCTGCGTGCCTGCCGGTCTGTAAAGAACAGATCGCCTTTGTCATCCATCAGATTGATGAACTCGTAGACGTTGTCCTCAAGCATCCCGGACAACATGTCCTCGCCGAACCGATCCAGCAGCCTGTCGGCAGTTTTGCAACCGATGGTCGGTATCTGACGCAGGCTCTCCATAACCAGCTCACGCCGGGATTGGGTGTTTCCACGTTTCGATACCAGCGTCCAAAGACGTTCTCCGCATGGCACTCTGTCTTCCAACCGCGCTCCATCCACTACCCGTTTCACCGACTGCTGATTGGTGCAATAGGACCGTGTCTGATTAAGCCGACTTTCAGCCAAGGTCGCTGACAATGGGTTGCCCTCATCATCCACCAGCAAAGCGCCGCACTTCGGACAGGCTGCATAGGTTCTCACCTGCTTCTCCTGTCCTTCACCCACGATAGTCCGCTTATGGGTGTAGGCCGGCTTCCAGTTGAATCCCATGCGCATGCGCACACGTCCCATGACAAAGAACTCTGGAACGATCGGCTTCTCACGCATCTCCCGTAGCTGCAGGAGTTTGCGCAACGTGTCAGGGCCGTTGAGAATCCAGACCCGTGCATTAGGCACCGTCGCCTTGATTTCGCGCCGCCACTTGTAGACAAGGTGCGGTGGCGCGATCACCAAGGTGCGGCGATAGCCCTCCTCGTGCATGACTGCCGCGGCGGCAATCGCCATCATGGTCTTACCCGTACCCATTTCAGCGTTGATGATCGCTGCGGGCTGGGCTTCGTCGACCAGAAGGCGCGTTACAGCCTGGACAGCATCCTGCTGAGGCGGAAAAGGCTTGCGAAGCAACGCTTCCATCAAGATGGCATGCCTGGAATTCGGCACACCATCGTAGATTGGCGGATTCTGCTGCTGAACCGCGCTCAGTAGCCCTTCCCCGAACTCGTGAATGAAATCGCTCAAAAGAATGACTTCCTGTTGCGATACTTCAATAACTGCTTCCATGACCACTCTCCTAAAAAACGCGGAGGCAGCCGTCCCCTTGCGGGGTGGATGCACCCCGCTGGGTTGATGAATTGAATCCCAGCCACCATGCCCTTGTGGGGACATCGAGGCGTTCCGGTCTCAGGGACTGACCGGACTCATAAGGCGATGCGTGACGCGCATCGGTCGGGCTGTAACTGACAGCCAGCAGTGAAACACTTCAAAGGCCTGAAGCCTTTCTCCAACACGCCGGCATCAACCCGCGTGTTCGAGAAAAGCCCCCGGAGGGGCAGTTAAGAATCAGAACATTGCCTGCGAAGAATCATCCATACCGATCCTCCAGCGCCTGCTTGATCTGAGTCATGGGGGTGGGCTTAAAGTGGAAATCCAACTCGGCGCCGACACCTGTATCAACAAGCTCTGTGATCGGAATATATCCATACTCGGCATTGATCAAGTCGCCGTGCAGGATGGCATATCCGAAAGCCTGCTCGACCTCCCCTTCCCTGTCCTTCTCGGTGATGTACCAGTGGCAATCACCCAGAAAGTAGTGAAGGTGTGCGATGGCCTCGTCGCCCTTGCCATCTTGCTGGTACGTGACCGGCATGCCTTCGACAGTGGCCGCAATCTCGACCATTTTGTCGAAGAAATACTGCCGTTCTTCGCCATTCATACATGTGGCCACGATTTGCTTCTGTCTCTCTGGCATGAACAGCCGAAGACGAAGGAATGCTTCAACTGCATCACGTCGACTGACAAGGTTCACTATGCCGTCAAGGCGGGGGTCTGCCTCGGGAGAACGGGCCGATGGAGTCGGCCGTCCGGGTATTTCAATCTGAATGTTGTCTTCAAATAAACGCATGGTGTTTCTCCTTGAATCTGCCAAGAGCGGAACACCCCTTGCGGGAATGTTCCCCGCAAGGCGATTTGATAAAACTCAACGAATCGAAACGACTTTCCCAAAACCCGGACCCGGGGTGAAGTCGATGCCGGTGATGCTTGGCACAAACTTGTCCGTATAGGTCAGGATTTCTGACACGGAGCCATCGGCACGGGTCTCGAATGTCGTCTTGAGATCACGCTCCTTGAAGGTGTCGCCTTTGATCAGGAGACGCCTCCCATTGCCAGACTCCACCACCCCCGAGATTTGTCCCGCTGCCAACGCCAGCGCCAAATGCCAGTCTGAAAGCGCACGCAAGGGCCGGCGGTGAGTATCGTCAGCACGCACAAAGTGCGTCCCGAACATCGGCCAGAGTGTATTCTTGCGAACACGCTCAAGCTCAGCCTGGAGCTGGGGACCGTCAATGCGAATTGACGTGAAGCGTGCTTCGGCCTCCTTGATCTGTGGCACCAGATATTGCTCACCCTGCCAATATTCCGGCAATACAGCGGGCACTTCCCCTCGACCACAGGCCTCCAGCACCTTCTGCACGCTTGGATCCGTTCCGTCTGCACGACGCTTCACGCCAAACACGACGCACTGCTTGAACCGTGTTTCCGGCGCCATGAATGCCTGAACCTGTTCGAAGTGCCGGGCAATCATTCCGGAGAACTCTTTGTCCAGAACGTAGTGCGGAACGATGAGCACCATGACACCGCCGAACTGCAGCCAGGCAACCGTCTTGCGATAGAACACCTTCTCAAGACGATCACCCCGGGAACGATCTCCCGTGGCCGCCTTGTCCGATACGACATCGCCATACGGTGGATTCAGGAACAGCAGCCCCTGACTGCGAGCCGATACAAACACGTCGTTCACATCGCTGTGCGCGACTGTGTCGAGTATCCCCTTGGCATGCCACGCGCGCTCCGCATCGAACTCGATGCCGTTGGCCACGACAGATGCTCCGCATTGAATCAGGTGGTGCTTAACTTCAGCCAATGCCGTTCCTTCGCCGCAGCACGGGTCAAGAATACGCAGTTGCCCACCACCAATGTCGAGCGCCTGGAGAATCCGGGCCAGCGTCACTTCGTCCGTCGGGAAATATCCGTTCTTGATAAAGTTCTGGGCCAAACGTGGAAAGATGAGGCTCATGCCGACACCTCGCTTTCCGGCTCATCCGACGCCGAAACCCCGTCGATTTTTCCCTGCAGTGCAATGATTTGCGGGATGCCGAAGTCGCTTTCTGTGTAAGCAATTTCGCTGCCACCGAAGCGGTACGACTCATCCGCCCACCTGTGTGCTTCCCGCTTTACTGTAAGTAGCAAATCCAGCCCCTGGGTAATCAGGTTCACCTCAGACTCCGAGAACGCTTCTCTCATCATGATGATCCCCTTTAGATAATGCCCAGAAGGCTGAGCCAGCTATCGGGATGGTCGGGCTCGACACAATCCCCTTCCGGGGTTTCACATACCGAGTCGAGCACCCACACCTCGATTTCGGACATTGATGGCACCTGATAGGTCTGTCCGCGCCACTGAATCGTTTTGGGAAATGCCATTGCCGCTCTCCTAAATAAAAACGCGGAGGCAGCCGTCCCCTTGCGGGGTGGATGCACCCCGCTGGGTTGAATTGAATTAAATCCCGGTCTCCATGCCTTGTGGGAGCATCGAGGCGTTCCGGTCTCAGGGACTGACCGGACTCATAAGGCGATGCCTGACGCGCATCGGTCGGGCTGTAACTGACAGCCAGCAGCAAAACACTTCAAAGGCCCGGAGCCTTTCTCCAACATGCCGGCCGCAGCCCGCGCGTTCGAGAAAAGCCCCACGAATTGGCGGGGTAAATGTCGAAATGCCTCAAACGAAGTATCTGTAGTTTTCGAGTGCTTTGGCACCTTCCAGGCGTGTTCTGAATGATCCAATGCGGGAGCCATCCACCCACTCTGCTTCCCAATGCCCTGGACGCCCGCTCAGCATGCCAATTCGCCCTGGGCATGGGGTGCCGTCCACCAGAAGGCGAACTTCGTACATTCCTGCCTCACGGCGGGTGATCTGATAGGTGCTGGCAGCCACCATACGACCCTCCAAAAGATCGCGGAGGCAGCCATCCCCTTGCGGGGTGGTTGCACCCCGCTGGGTTGAAAATCGCTGACGCTAAGCTGCCATGGTGTTGGCGCTTCGAGCTTGTTCGAGGTAAGCATCTTCCTCGCCATTCAAGCCGATCATGCCTGCCTGAACCATTCTCGACACGTCGTCCGAAAATGATTCGGTCAACATGACTTTGGCTGCAGTTACCTTTCCGATCGGTGGATGATCACTGTCTTCCAGAAAACTCACGCACTCGGCATGGGTTGCCCGTATGACTACGTCCCTCCAGCTATCGAGCAACGGCACAGGCGAGAGGGTCTTGTACGAAGACCATATCCCCTGCAGCAATCGAGGCCTTGCTTCCGGTGTAAATGGCTCGTCCAGCATGAACCACGCGGTCTTGGTAGACCTGTCAGGCTTTAGCAGAGCTGCATCGTATATCCAGGTGTGGACAAGGTTCCCAAAGAGGTTGTCCCTGGGTAATCGTCCGCTGAATTTTGTCAGCCGGTCCGGACTGCGTACATGGACTTGCTCGACCGAGCGGCCATCGCCGTCATTGACTGGCGTGAGGCGGAAACCAGACAAGCCTCCGCAGCTTTCCTTCAGGGTGAATGCGGCGAGAAGCTGCTGAATTGCAGTGTCTCGACCGTACAGGGAGAGGAACATCAACTCACCCGATTCGTCCCGGATGCAAGCATCCGCATACAGGTCAGAGAGTTCCGATATTTTGTAAAGCATGGCGTGCTCCTGGAAAAAAGGGGAGCACTTTCCCGGAGGGGAGTCGTGACTCCCCATGGGGTGGTTGAACTGCAATGGAATTCCAGGTCGGAAGACCCGCCGTTTTCAGGAACCGAACGGCATTCAAGGGCGATGCATAACGCGCATCGGTCGGGCTGAAACTGACAGCTAGCAGGCACAACTATTTTATTTAGCTCGTTTCAATCCACTTTCTACTCCTTTTCAATCAAAAAAAGGAGGGGAATCCCCCGGAGGGGATTACACCCTCCGGGTAGCCGCATTGAGCGGAATTTACTTGAAGCTACATTTTCGCTGCCACCAGCCAGCGATAAACACCCATCAGGCTTGTAAGCGTGAAGCCGATCTGCATTACAACCAGTCCATGCGCGCCAACCTTGATTCCATAAGTAATCCAGGCACCATTGGACAGCAGGAAGAGCAGCCAGCCGAAGCGGCTTGCCCTCACATTGAGCGCGAGCAATGCAGCGCCAGCCAGACCAAGAAATGCTCCGGCCCACTCAAATACCCACAGGGGAATGTCAGACATAGGGTTCATGCAGCTTTAAGGACAGCATTGCCAAGTACTGCCCTGACCTCCTCAGATAGTGATTCTTCCGCCCATTTTCTCCCAACATGGCCCCATACCGCAGACTCGTCGATCAGTTTCAGGCAATTACCCTCGGCCGAAAACACGTCGACCGCCACTCCGTAACAGTCACCCGCCAGCCAGGCGTTGTACGACTCAAGTGCCTGACGCGCAAATTCGACTGCCTTGGTGCGCGCTGCATCAAGGCCACCCTTTTCCTTGATCGAATCAAGCTCATCACGCAAGCATTGATCGGGCACCCAAACACCAGCACCGCGAGCCGTATCAAACAGACACTGCTGTCCCAAGCCTGTCACAGACCAAACCTGGCCTCCATGCTCATAGCAATCGAGCATTACAGTGTAGGGCTCTCCTACTTGGCCTGACAATCTGGCTAATTGCCAAGCCTTATCAAGCAGGCTCTCCCAGGCGATGTGCTCACGTACTTTCTCCGCGAGCCAGGATTCCCGGTGATAGGGAAGCTGGCCTGTGAAGTCCCCGACGAAGTACTCAAGCGCCTGATCGCGGCTCAGCCCACTTTTATTGGCGCACTCCAGGATGAACGCAACCAGATCGACCTGGAACCTGGACCTGACCAACTCCTTCAAGGCAGACTCCGCCTCGCGCTCGACCACTCTCAGGGATAGATCACGTTGCCAGTCCGAATCCAGGCCAAGTGCGGCTTGCATCCTGGCGTGCTGGCCCGAATGACGGTGCGATGAATAGATATGTCCCATTCCGTCACAGTCGTCTAAAGGATTTTCGACATCATGATCGTCAACAAGGTAGCCAACTGCGATCAGGCCACCCTGCTTTTCGATCTTGTGTTCCACGTAGCTCATGACGCAGGAAGGCTCGAAGCTCAACTCGGCGGTCAATCCATCCACGTCAATCTCGGATACTTTGCGGGTACGGAAATTCATAGCGCTGCTCTCCTAAATAAAAACGCGGAGGCAGCCGAACCCAGTGCGGGGTGGTTGCACCCCGCTGGGTTGAAATAACAAATTGAATCCCAGCTTCCGTAGAAGCGTTCCGGTCTCAGGGACTGACCAGACTCATAAGGCGATGCATGACGCGCATCAGTCGGGCTTAACTGACAGCCAGCAGAGAAACGCTGCAGCAGCAATTGCTTAAAGAATTACGTCCTGCGTCCAGGCACCAGCCTGCAGTGCCTGTTGAGCAGCGGCATGCGTCTGAAAATACTCAACGCTCTCTTTTGAAACAGGGCCATCCCCATCGGCCGTGCCGATATAGAAGCCTGAATTACTTTGAAGCGCTTGAAGCGGTAGCTCTAATTTGCACCACTGTCTTGCCAGTTGACCGTACACACCTTTCTCCTTCGATGAAGGGACATACTCCCCAAGAGGGAGTGAAAACGCCCCGCTGGGTTGATGAATTGAATCCCGGTATCCATGTCCTTGTGAGGACATCGAGACGTTCCGGCCTCAGGGACTGACCGGACTCATAAGGCGATGCGTGACGCGCATCGGTCGGGCTGTTACTGACAGCCAGCAGTGAAACACTTCAAAGGCCCGGAGCCTTTCTCCAGCACGCCGGCATAAGCCCGCGCGTTCGAGAAAAGCCCCCAGATGGGGGGCTTTAAAAGAAAATCAGGGCAGAGGCCGATCAATCGGCATCCATTGCTGAATGCCCCGGGTTCCGCCCCATTCCATTTCACTTTCAACGAAGCGGTCTACGACAGGGTGATACTCGCAGAATCGTCCTTCGATCATCCGCCCGAACGACATCGCCCCTGACGCAGAGATCACGACCACCGACTGTTGTTCACCCGGAAGTGCATCCTGCGTTTTGACCCAGCTGAATTGACCGGGCAGGCACACGACACCATAGGCCTCAGTACCGGGAACAGGTTTTTTCGTACCGGTATCGATCCTGGCCATTCCGATGAACAGGAAGCCCATTGCAAGTCGGCCATTTTTCATTTGCCTATCAATTGCAGCCTCGAAGTCCTCCCTCTCAAGGTGGTACTGTTCGCCACACTCCGCCTGGAAGGCTTTGGCTGCATCCACATAATCAACCTCTGTAGTCGCCAGGATAATCCCGTACCCATCTGGATCCTTGATGCCAAGCTGACGAGCGGCTTCTGTTACGGTAATGCCAAGGCCAAATAACATATTGCTCTCCTTAATAAAAAGTTAGGGGAGCACTTTCCCGGTAGGGAGTCGTGACTCCCCATGGGGTGGTTGATGAAACAAAATCCCGGCCTCTTGCGAGGCGTTCCGGCTTCAGGGACTGACCGGACTCAAGCTTTCAAGAAACTCGCTTCATGGCACTACATCCCATGAAATACGCAACGATCAGCCAATTCGGCTAGTGACTCCCACTCATCAAATGATCGGCACTCATCCAGGAATTCCTTGATGAGCGCCAACGCAATCGAGCGGTTCCCACTGTCCAGGGGCAGGAGGTCATTGAATTTCCACCCACCTTCACCGTGCAACGCCTTGATGAGCCTGGCCAACGCTCTACCACCGCCCGTATCCCCCAAACTTCGCTGAATCTGCTCTGCCTGAAGGAACACATCGTTGGCGACTTCCTCAGCCTGTTGGGCACGGAAATCGTCAACTGTGATGGTAAGAATCTCAGCCTGAGGAGGCATGCTCGATTTCCTGTTCACTCTTCCTTCCTGGACCATCCTTGGGACTTGGCATCGAACACGTAACCCATCTCCTTCAGCCGGTCACGCTGGCTGCGGAAGACCGCTCGATCCACAGTGGGGTCAAGTTTCACGTCCCTGCTAACCCAGACAAGGTCGGCAAGATCGGCCCCAAACAATTCCAGCAACTCCTGGAAAACCGGGTCCTGGTTTTCATGCTCCTGAACCAGCGCAGCTGGAACAGGAATATCGGATGGACCGGTTTGACTCGCTGCTGCTGTGGGCTCTGTGGCGATTGGATCGGGTTCGGTCGGCACGTCCTCAATCTTGCCCTCATCAACCGTGTCCAGAAATATTTCCATTACCTTCGCGCGGATGTCGGTGGTCGATTTACCGCGCCAAATATACGAACTGAGGTAAAAGTTCTCGACGAGAAACTCACCCTCGTATCGGCCTTCCGAGAACTGATCAAGGATGGACTCCTTGACCTTGAATTCTCCGATCGGGGTGGTCAGGTCGCCGACGCAGAACTTGCCGTTGGCACCTTTGATTTCCTTGATTACAAGCGTTCCATTGATGCGAATAGACATAATGCTCTCCTTAAGAAACAGAAAAAAAAGGGAGCACTTTCCCCAAAGGGAGCGTGACTCCCCATGGGGTGGTTGAACTGCGATGGAATTCCAGGTCAGAAGACCCGCCGTTTTCAGGAACTGAACGGCTTTAATGGGCGATGCATAACGCGCATCGGTCGGGCTGATACTGACAGCCAGCAGTGAAACTTTGGCAAACGGCTTATCCAAGATGGCCAGTTCTCCTGGATACCCCGCTCGCGGGGCAGGATGGGTTGGTCATGATTCAATGTGGCTGGTAATGGAACCCCTGCTCAACTCTTCCATATAGGAAGCGACGCGCCGCACTGAGGGGCTCGGCGCGAATTTTGGGATGCGGCAAACCGCAAATGCCGTGACCGTTCTGGCCGTCACAACCCATGATCTGATCGATGCCCAGAAGGCTTGCCCGAGACCTGGTCTCGGGCAAGCCTTCTGGCGGGTGTAGGGAAGACGGGTTATCGGTCCGTCTCAGGGATGAGGCAAGCAGATGGGGATGCATCCGTCGCCAATGTAACCCCTGGGAAACCTGCGGAGGAATCCCAATCCGGTATGAGGGGCTGCCCGGACTAAAAGCCAGCGCTTAGGGCGCCAATCCTGCTGTACTCAGCAAACGAGAAACTGGGTTTACCGAAACGGGCATGGCCCGCTTGGGTAAACGCCCAGAGGCTGGGCGTTTCCTTCGATCAACCGAAACAGATTCTATCAGCCAGGATGGATTGGATGCGACGGAACCGGAGTACATCCCGTTCACGAAGCAAACCCCGACGACGTGCAATGCAGTGAAACCACCTGGCGTCCTCGATCGGCACTTCAGCCTTGGCCATCAATTGAAGGAAGTTTAGTGAGAGTTGCTGATTCATGGATGTCTCCTGTTGGTTGGTTGCGGGGTTTTCACCGGAGGGTTGGCCCTCTGGTGAAAACCCCACGCAGGAGGTTTTCAGTTTGACGCTGTCAATTCGACAGCGTGCTCGCCAAGGCGATGACTTGTGACACCATCACGCACAGACTCATGATGCGCAAATCGAACAGAACATTCAGAAAAGCTTCTTTCATCGTGGACTCCTGGTTTTCAAAATGAAAACCGGGGAGTCCACGACACCCGGCAGGGAGCGTGAAACTCCCCGGTCGGGTTTTTGAAGCTGGACGTTACTGCCCGCCTGCTGCAGCCTCTTGCTGTTGCGAAGAGCCTGCAGGCAGGACAACCGGATTACCGTCCACCCAGGCATTGGTGATCTTGAGCAAGCGGCCCTTGATCATCACACCGGTATCACCCTTCTTGCGCGTGCCCACGTCTTTTTCGTAGACAAACACTTCAGGGTAGATGTCACCCAGCTTGAACTGGATCATTACTTTCCGTTTCTCATCGCCATGCGGCTTGAGCACCTCGATCGCTTTGATCGCGTCCTGACCATAAACCCGCACATCGAATTTAGTCGACTCAGGTTTGATCGAGCCGTCCTTGTTCCACTCACCACGGAGAGCGGAAATGGAGCAAGCGAGGAATGTTTCACCTTTGTTGGGCTTGACCATGCGAACACGGTTCAGGTAGCCAAGGCCAGTGACATGAAGATCGTAGAATTTGGATTCAGACATAATGCTCTCCTTAAAAAATAAAAAAGGGGAGCACTTTCCCCAAAGGGAGCGTGGCTCCCCATGGGGTGGTTGAACTGCGATGGAATTCCAGATCCGAAGACCCGCCGTTTTCAGGAACTGAACGGCATTTATGCACGCCTTGCGGCAAAAGGCGGCTCCTTACGGGAAGCCAATCGGGCTGCATGAGCCAACAAAACAGGCTTTAGGTTGCCAATTTTCAGATGGTGTGTCAATACTTGGCCGGGCGACTTAACAGGCTCGAAAGCCTGCACCCCTTCGGCAGCAAAAACCGCTGTTGGCGCAATAGACTCGAAGCCCCTTCAGACTGGCCTTGGGTGTCTGGACACCGGAATAGTCGACGCAAATGTGGCGGGTGAAGGCGGGTGCCATCGACGCGCCTCGGTAATCAAGAAGCTTCGGCTAGCAGACTCTCGTAGGGGATATTCAATCCGTCATGTAGTTGCTTGACCATGCGCAGGCTCAGGGGCCGCTTGCGGTTGAGCACTTCGGAGACCCGGCCGCTCGATCCGATGAAACGCTCGAGGTCGCGCGCGGTCAGACCCTGCTGCTCCATCCGGAACTTGATGGCCTCGACGGGGTCGGCCGGGCCGAAGTCATAGTGCTTGTTCTCATAGGCCTCGACGAGCGTCACGAGCACGTCCCGCTCGTCCGCCTCCGGGGTCTGCTCCTCGGCCTGGAAGATGGATTCGAGCCGGCGGAACACCGCCTTCAGGTCGTCGTCGTTTCGGATCGGTTTAATAGTCATTTACATTCTCCACATCGATGCGGTCGTACTGGGCATGTGTACCGACGAACTTTACCCAGACGATGCCCGCCCGGTACTGCATTTCGACCACCAGGCGGTACTTGTTGCCGCCCACGTTGAACACCACGCGGTTGTTGCCGCAGATGCTGGCACTGGCGTACTGGTCCTTGACATCCTGTGGTGATTTCCAGGTCGCCTTGACTGCCTCGTCGTACCAACTGTGAAGCGGGCCACGCGCATCACCGCAGCCGGGCCTGCCCCAAAAGTTCTTTAGACTGCTCTTTGCGATGACCCTCATTAACACCAATATCTCCCATTTTGGGAGACACGTCAACCGCCTGCACGTAGTCTGTGCAAGCATCATGTTTCAGAGGTTGTTTGAGGGAGCATTAGCTCAACCGTCACTACGGGCCAGGTGCTGACGATCACGGTTCGCTGAAATTACCAAAACGAGCGGCAGCAGCGCCACAGATTGCGGACCTTGAAAATATCGCCATCAATGAGCGCTCCTCGGCCGAAGCGGCCAGCAGGTTCTGGGCCAACTTGGTCCGCTATGCGGTGTTGAGCAGTCGCTGATCAGGAATTCACGCCGCATGGCTGCTTTTCAATGCGGTGCTCTCGACCCATTGCAGACAGTCGCACATCAGCCTCGCCAAAGAAAAACGGGAGCCGAAGCCCCCGCTCTAATTTCGCAAAGTTGAACGTTCAGACGTTGGCTAGTTTTCTGCGTCGCGCTATAAAGCCAACAAGCCCAAGACCAGCCAGCATCATGGCGTAGGTCTGCGCCTCGGGGACGGGTGTCATGAGGAAGGCGCGGCTTTGTCCGCCAATGGTGCCAGTACCAACAATCTGACCTTGATTATTAATAGCACTTGCAGAGCCTAGTACCCACCCTGATGCAGGATCTATTAGGCTGTTCAGATCGGTAATCATGCCGCTACTGTAAACAAAGGCGCGGCTTTGTCCACCAATGGTGCCAGTACCAACGATCTGACCTAGGTTATTTATGGCTTCGGCAGAATGTAGTTCCCACCCTGATTCAGGATCAATTAGGCTGTTCAGATCAGTAATCGTGCCGTTGTTGTATATAAAAGCGTGCTGGGCAACATTGCCGGTAGTGTAGGCTCGACCTACAACCTGACCTGCGTTGTTAATGTCTAAGGCATCGCTACCATTCCCCCCTAAGGCTCCAAGATTGATCATTGTGCCGTTGGTGTAGAGGAAGGCGCGATGGATCAGGCTGCCGGAAGTGCTCGACCACCCAACCACCTGACCTGAGTCGTTGATGCTTGTGGCACTATTGTCGTCACCCCCAAAGGATCCAAGGTTCTGTATCCCGCTGCTATCGTAGCGGACAGCGAGAGAACGCTTGTCGCCGAGAGGGGTTGCTAAACCTACCGCTTGACCCTCGTTGTTAATGTCATTAGCCCAACTAAATCGCCCCCCTAAGGTTCCTAGGTCGGTCATCGTGCCGTTGCTGTAAAGGAAAGCGTGTTGGCGGATAACACTGTTCTGGGTGCGGAGGCTCGCCAAGCCAACCACTTGACCTGCGTTGTTGATGCCAAACGCCCTACTTCCTGGTCCACCAAGGGTTCCTAGATCGATCATCGTGCCGTTGCTGTAAAGGAAAGCGTGTCCGGTAGAATTTCCGGATGTCATGGCGTCACCCACCACCTGGCCTGCATCGTTGATGTCATGGGCAGCGCTGGTCGTTCCCCCCAAAGTCCCAAGGTCGGTGAACGTATAGGAAGGCAGGGCTGCGTGAGCCGCGCCTGAGATAAGGCATGCAGCAAGCAGGGCGGATGCTATCAGGGGGGTGCGGGTATGCATGTGGATCCTCGGGTAGTTGTTATTGGTGTCTGGCTGGGACACGTTGTCAGGCAGCCATATCAAAGCATGAACCATGCTACCAGCAAGGACTAAGCCGGTGGTCAGTGTTTAAGAGGGATGTTTCTGGAAAGTGATGTTGCGCCAAGGTAAAGCTGTAAAGTATTCCGACAAATTCGCGCAGTTTCATTTTTGATTGAAGGTTCGCTTGTGGCCGGTTGTGCGCATCCAACCTGCCCCCTGAAAGCGGCCGCTTTTCGGCAACACAATCAGACTCCCATCAACCACGAAGGAGTCTGACATGGAAGCCAGTCAATCTCGGGAACCCTGGAACAAAGGCAAGTTGGTTGGCCAAAAGCCACCACTCAAGCCCAAGGACATTTGGGCCATCCGAATCCACCTCCAAAACGAGCACCAGGTTCGCGACCTGGCCATGTTCAACCTGGCGATCGACAGCAAATTGCGTGGCTGCGATCTGGTAAATCTGCACGTTCGGGACGTGACGCACGGCAACCAGATATTGCCCCGAGCGATGGTCGTACAGCGAAAGACCCAACGTCCAGTACAGTTCGAACTGACTGAGCCGACCAGGTCTGCCGTCTCGGCATGGATCGAGATGGCGAATCTGAAGCCGGAGCACTATCTGTTCCCCAGTCGCCTGGCGAAATCGCCCCATGTTTCTACCCGCCAGTACGCCCGGATCGTGCATCAGTGGGTTGCCGCCATCGGACTCGATTCGACGGTCTATGGCACGCACACCATGCGACGGACCAAGGCGACACTGATCTACAAGCGAACCAAGAACCTAAGGGCCGTCCAACTTTTGCTCGGCCATACCAAGCTGGAAAGCACGGTTCGATACCTTGGGATCGAGGTGGATGACGCACTGGAAATCTCAGAGCAGACTGAGATCTAGCACAGGGAAGGTCGGCCGCACGCTAGGCCTTGATGGGCTTCGTACGGCCGCTTTCAGTGGTTCAGTCACGTCGACAGCAATCCGGCAATCCAACCTATTCGCAAAATAGTTATTGACACCAGTTGTGTCGTTAACTACAGTCGTTATAAGCACAAACGCTGTTTGACACGACTGCCATGAACGAAGAAGTGCGCCATTCCATCGATGAACTATGCCGGCTCACGGGATTAACCCGTCGCACGGTGCGCTTCTACGTCCAGAAAGGTCTGCTGGATCGCCCAGAGGGCGAAAAGCGGGGCGCCTGGTACACCCCCCATCACGTTGAGCAGTTATTGCTGATTCGCAAATGGACGGGGGCTGGGCTGAGTCTGGAAGCCATCGGCGATCTTCTGGCGGGTAAGGACAGCGACATGCCGCCCGTGAAGCCGCTCCTGCCCGGCACGGTGGAAGTTCGAAGCCACCTCGTGGTGGCTGATGGCATTGAGGTGGTGGTCAGCCCCGAACGGGCACACATGAGTCCTGAGGCCCTGCGGGAATTCTTGCGCCGTGTTGGGGAGATATACCGAGTGATACAAGAGGAGAACAACGATGGGCAATGAACTCGCGATCATGAAAACCCTGGCCGGAGAAAAAATGCCCCTGTTGGGTGTGACGGCCCGGGGTGTTATTTCAGGCGAGCTGTTTGAGCTGGAAGTGGAACAGCGCTACCGCAATGAAGAAGACAAGAACATCGAAGCGATCTACACGTTCCCTCTTGCCGCTCGCGCCGTTCTGCTGGATATCGAGTTCGAACTCGGCGGGAAAAAACTCTCCGGCATCGCAGTGGAGAGGAAAGAGGCCGAGCAGGAATACGAAAAGGCCATCGAGGATGGCAACACTGCAATCCTGCTGGAGAAATCGAGTGAGGACCTATACACCGTGAACCTTGGCAACCTCATGGCCGGTGAGGAAGCCGTGGTTCGATACCGCTATGCTGAACCCCTGGTCCGTGAGCAGGGACGTCTGAGGCTGGTCATCCCAACTGCCATCGCGCCGCGTTACGGGAACCCGGAGTCTGCTGGCTTGAAGCCCCATCAGATTCCAGGGGTCGATATTGGCGTGAGTTATCCATTCACCCTTGCTCTCGATGTGCTGGGCGAACTGGCGAAGGGCGATATGTCTTCACCTTCCCATAACTTGACCATGGCAGCCATCGAGCATGGCATCCGTCTCAATCTAAAAAAGGGCTGGCTCGATCGGGACTTCATTCTCATGATGGATGGAGCCGGCTATTCAAACATTTCCTGTGTACGGGACGATGAACAATGGGTCGCAATGGCCACCTTCTGCCCTGCCATTCCAGATGTCTACACAGATCGCCCACTGTCCCTGCGTTTGGTAATTGACTGCTCCGGTTCAATGGAAGGAGACAGCATCACCCAGGCACGACAGGCGGCAATCAAGGTCATCGAAACCCTGAAGGCCGATGACGAATTCGACGTCACCCTTTTTGGATCAAATTATCGTTTGCTCTTTGGGCACATGATGCCCTCCGACGACTTCCATAAAGGCCGGGCAACCCAAGAACTGATAGGGCTTGAAGCGGACATGGGGGGGACCGAGATGGAGGACGCGCTGCGTGCGACTACAACTCGACCGTCTGAGCGGGGTGGTGGTGACGTCCTCCTGATTACGGACGGCGAAATTTGGCGGATAGGATCACTGATCGCCATGGCGCAGAAAAGCCATCTCAGATACTTCATCGTAGGAGTGGGTAGCAGCCCGTCCCATGCCACCCTACGCACGCTGGCTGAAGAAACCAAGGGCGCGTACGAAGCAGTGTCCCCCAACGAGGATATCGAATCTGTTGTTCTACGGCAGTTCGCCCGCATGCGACAGCCTCGTGCAACACGTCCGCAGGTGGCATGGCCTGTTCCCCCTCTTTGGACGACTCAGTTACCCAAGGCAATATTTCATGATGGAACGTTTCATGTTTATGCGGGGTTCAGCCAGCCACTTGCGGGCGACATAAAGCTTACCTACTCACTTGATGAGGAGCGCGATGCTCAAGAGGTAGCTCATGTCTCACCCTGGGAAGGAAAACCGGCGAGTCTGGCCCGTATCGCAATTGCAAAGCGGATACAGGAGATGAGCAGCCCCCTGTATGGGCGGGAGCCCGGCTCTGATCGCCCCATGCGAATGACAAAAGGGCGACTTGCAAAACTGGCAGTGCAGTACAACCTGGCGACCGCATACACTCATTACCTGATCGTGCACGAACGGGCCGATGGGGAAAAAGCAGAAAACCTGCCCGACGTAAGGCAGGTGAAGCAGATGCTGGCAGCTGGTTGGGGCGGTAGCGGTACTGTCATGGCGCGCCTCGGTGCGAAACATGCGGCTATGATGCGCCCCCAACCCTGTCAACAACCCATAATTCGCGTAGGGTGTGACGATGCCCTTTTCTTTGACGATGAGATGCCGACCGATGAAGTTCCTAGCGTGATGACGTCGCGCCGTGAAGAAACGAAACAAGCAATGGACGATGGCGGAACCGATATTCCTGCATTCCTGAAAAAACAGCCCGGTGACAAAAAGGCCACAAAGCACGAACACTTGAACTTGAAAGACTTACTGAAAAAGTTGATCGAATTGGTGAACAGCGGCTTGACGCATCCAGATGACTTCCCGGCGCTCGCCAATAAGCTCAATAATGTGCCGGAGCTGATTTTGTTGCAGGACTTCATCAACACTATTAAAAACCAGGGAATGCGGACTGATGAAATTTGGGTGGCATTAATCAGTTGGGCAGCAAAACAGGCTGGTTCAGAATACCAATTGACCCGCCACGCAGCCAGGTCTATTCACTCCCTGTCTGGGGCTATTGCACCTGATCGTTTTGCGGAACTGATGATGAAGCTCAATAGCATTGCACTGTTATAAATTTCCATGGTGCAGGACGATGAAAAACGGAAAGGCTTCACATGAATGTCATTAAGCGATTCTTGAAAAGACGGGAATTTGCAAAGGCAGAATCTGATGCAGCGAAAATCACATCTGTGATCCACCCGTTTATCAATGTCACCGGAGAACTTTCATCGAACGCACTCAATCAAGGGGTTTCGTCGTGGAGCCTGTCCAACAAAATCCTGCTCAATTATCTGGGGTATGTGGCGGGAGTGATTGATGCCGCAGAATACTCATTGGCCAAGTCACGTGCTGACGATTGGACAGTGTCAGAAATCGTATTCCATCAAATAATTGTGGGACAACTGGACTGGATACCTGGTAGTGAAGACTTCATCAAACTTAATCGCATGGGTGTTGAATGCGGGGGAAGCTCTATTGCCGGGTTGCAAAATAATCCACAGTTCCTCGAAGCAATGAAACTTGGCGGCAACGACTTTCTCTCAGTTGGATCGCCAGGATTTTACCCAAAGGGGCTTTTCGAATTAGGTCTGGTTACAGGTGCCAAACCCACAGAAGAGATTACCTAGATTGGGGAAATACGCAGACTGATTAGGTGGGCAGGCTGCGGTAGTTCGTAATCTAAGTACTGGAGGCGGCTTTTCGTTCAGTTTGTGAATCGGCCGACGGAAGACCAAATGAATATCATCAAGCGATTCTTAAAGAAACGTGAGCTTGTGAAGCATCAAGCTGATGCAGAGAGAATCTTATCTTTAATCAATCCATACCTGAATTATTTAAATGCAGGAGGACTTCAGAAATTTATACTCCAACAGAGAATATCATCGTGGAGTCTATCCAATCAGTTCCTTCTGGATTATTTGGGATATATAGCAGGCGTGATCGATGCTGCAGATAACCTATTGGGAAATAGAAGCACTGACAACTGGACAGCTACAGAAATTGCATTTCATAAAACCATTGTGGCTAAACTAGATTGGATACCCGGCAGCGAAGCATTCATAGAGCTTAATCGCATAGGTATTGAATTCGGGGGAACCACAATTGGCGGGTTGCAAAAAAATCCTCAGTTCCTCGAGGCAATGAGATTAGGTGGTATCGATTTCCTCTCGTCCAAATTGCCTGATTTTCACCCAACGGGTTATTCCAAATTAGGCCTGTTTACGGGTGTCAAACACGAAGACACTGCAGAATATCGGGAGTGGGAAGCTGCGTGGGAAGCTTCGCGGAAAGATTAGACGGAGGGGCAGCGGAAGCGTGTATTCCCAAGCATGCAAATGATGGCGCAGTTCGATGAAAAGAAACTGTTACGCAAATTTGGACAGCATAGGGAGGAATGATGAATTCAGAACTGCGCAAGGTTATATATAGGGGCTACGAGATTGTTTCTAGACGCGACAAGGGAGCACACAAAGGTAAAGCATGGGCAAAAGAACCCGGCCTAAATAATCAATCTAGCGAGGGAGTAAGTCTTGATGACGTTGTCGACAAACTCTGCAGGCTAATAGATATTGAACTTGAACCTAGAACGACTGAGTTACGACGTACCCTCCCTGAGCGTCACAGAGAATATCTTGCCAAGTTAGGCAAACCAGACGAAGGTCGTCAACCACCGTCCATTCGCAGACCACATCGAGATTCGGTCTGTTACCAATGTGGTGAGCCTGTCGATAATAAGGTGGATTTTGAATGTGCTATATGTGGTTGGATTGTTTGCAATTCATGCGCTGCATGTGGTTGCGGGCATGAAACGCCGGCTAATTCAAATGCCTAACATTTGAAATTCACGCCATGCTTTCAAGTGATGAAATTAAGCGGCTTCAGTCTTTGATATCAGGAACTCGCTCCCCAGAAACGGGCATGGAGCAACATTTCATGCGTGTGATGCGCGGGGAGGCAAGACCATGCACAGAAAAAGAGGAGGAGTGGAACGAGATTTGGCGAAGTGCCCAATTTGGGGCACATATGATAAAGAGATCGTTTAGCGACACGGCAAATTCACAGGGTGCATCTAGCTCGCCAGATCACAGTCGACACACGGAGCCTGCGTTGACGACGCCCTTATCATTAAGGCTTTGCTCTGATTGTGGAATTTCCATTCCACCAGAGCGCATTAATGCAGTGCCGGACATCACGCGCTGTATCAAGTGTCAAAATGACTTTGAGATGCATCATGATACTCGCCCCAGGATTAACGAAGGACTTGCGGGAACCAGGGATGCACACAAGAAAATGAGGGGGAAGTTGTGGGGTGACATGAGAAACCGAGGTCGTGGTAAGTGAGTTCTCTAGCTAAAGGCAGGCGACTTCCTGTTACCTCACACCCAGTACACTGATGGTGATTCACAACGATGGAGCGCGAGATGGAAGAAGACCTCGATATGGCTCAAATACGCCGAAAGATGGATAAGCTATACATTGAATCACAAGGCGTAGATCCTAACGACGATAAGGCGGTGGAGAATTTTTTGGGTTCTGAGTTTAGGGCGCAGAACGAAATGTTGCTCTCATTCCTGAATGTCCATGAGGCCAGAAAGGCCCGGAAAAAGTACCGCATTATTACCATTTCCGTTCTCGTAGTCGTGGCTGGCACGGTGGTGTTTTTTTTGGCTAGTTAAAACTAACATCGTTAGCATAGCTGTCTGCTTAGTCGTGTTCTGCCGTCCGAACTGAGGTAAGCGATCGTTCAGGAGCGAGAGGCGAGCCAACGACCGGTCTTGCGAGTACAGCGGACGCGGTCAATCAAAAGGCCATTGTCGCCTTTGGCCGAGGACGCGACGGTCGTCAACCAAGCCATGGCAGGCAGCTCATTGGCCAGAGCGGTCAGCCAATATTCCCCGTAGCGGACATTTCAGTCAGCCTTTCAGTGCTTGAAATCAGTCCACCGCCTGCGTGATGACTTTTTCATCCCAGACCGATTCATTCTCGATTACCTCGATGAACCTAACTGCTGAAAAGCCTTCTGGATAGAGCGTCAATTGTTGTCGCGCATCATTCACTTTCTCTGACTCGATATCTGGGTGTCGTCCGGAAATAATCCCATCTGGATCGTTCAGCAGATGTCGATCGTCACGAAGTGCGATCAACACTTCTTCCAGCGAAACCTTGAGAAAGCCACTGAATCGTTGGTGGTCGTGCTCGATCGACGTATCGACGATCCAGCCATGCATAGTCAGTGGGGCGGCTAAGTTATCTATGCCAAGCGACGAAGCAAGTCCCACTTCTTCAGACAATGCCCGCCGCACGGCGGAAACCTTTCTGCTTACCTGCTGCCCCGCCTTCCTAAGTGTTGTTGTCGCGTGAAGCCACGCATCGCGTTGCGAACGCCTGAGGAACGTTGATTTGACCTCTATAACGAGGACGATGCCGTCACGGGCGCAGATCAGATCGACCTCACCGGCTTTGGGGTGGTTTTCCATTGGCGGGTGCCAGTTTAATACGACCTTAAAGCCGCGTACCTCGAAGAGCCTACCAAGACGCTCCTCGATTCGTCTCGTCTCGCCACCGGCCTCGCCGCGCCGCGCACCCAGGCGCCGGAGATTGTTAATCGCTGCCGTGCTGTTGTTCTGCAAGCCAACAAGCCAAGGTAGCTGAACGAGTAGTTGCCCAAGTTTCAAGATTGGGCGCTCGATCAATTCCGGGTGCAATCCAGATTCCCCCTTGCTCAACCGCTCGGATAGCGCCACCCAATCGCTTGTCCAGAAATCAAGAATGGCAGCCGCGATGAGGGGATTGCCCTGTGGGGAATTCGCGTTGACGGTCCAGCCAACGATATTGGCGATCTTGGCCTCACGATCCGACCAGGTCAGGGGAAAGCGATTTTGGTTGCCGTTCACCAGGCCGTCCAAAGCCAGACGGCCAAGTGCCGCCACCCAATGGCCCGACTCCTTCAGATTCTGGGCAAAGGTTTGCAGAAAGTCACGCTGAAAAAACGCCGACATCAACTCCAGCGACAGTAACGCCTGAAACAGGTTGACTCGTGCCCCAGAGTCCGTGATCACCATCTCATCCACCCCGTACACCTCCGTCAACCGAAGCTGCGTGCGCATTGCTTGGATGTAGGCCAAACGATTGGCTTCGTGGTTCTCCGGGCGCCCAATCAGCTGCGTTGCCATGGCGGAGCTAACGAACTCGTCCAACGCACGGTAGAACCAATAGCCGTGAAGGCGCGCAAGCTTACGGCCATTGCGCCGCCAGGCTGCACGGGCAGCGGGGTCAACCTCTTCGATTTCCAGACGTTCTTCGCATCGAACGAACTGGATTCCATCGTCGTAGCTGAATGCATCGGCCGATTGAGAGATAAAGCTATTCAACTCGATCTGAGCACCAATGAGTGTCCCGAACGCTGCTAGCAGGTCGTGCCTGGGGACCTGTCCTGATGGCGATGGAAACAAAAACGGTGACAGATGCTTCGCGAGCGACGGACCAATATCAGCTTCCTTCAGGTTGACGGATGCATCGGATGTCTTGAGCTTCCATATGAGCAGATCATTGATCGCATCCCACGCCTCCTGCATCCAGGAATCCGCACCTTCAGCCATGGTTGGCATATCGAACCGACGAGGAACGAGGTGCTCGAAGGCATACAGGCTGGTGTAGATCAGTAGATCGAATGGTGCAAGCTCTGTCAGCGCAGCCTTCCACTTGTCCACAGTCGCTATTCGCTCTTTGTGCGCTTGGTCGAAAATATCCAGTACCCGACACAATTCAGCGATCTCAGGCGTCGATCCAGCTATCTGATCAAGCTCGGCGCGTCGAGGAGAATGTGGAAAGAGGACAAGGCCGGAATGGCGGACCGCGCGCGACACCGCGTCAGGGGCCAACAATGAGATGCGCCCCAACAACTCCATATTCGCCACTCGCACTTGGCGCAGGTAACGCGTCAGAGCAAGTGTCTGGATATCCGACCGCCATGATTCCGCAGGCACGGCGTTCACAAACCCACTCGACCAGAAAGCTGCATCACGCTCGGCCTGCGTGATTTTCTTTTTACCGCGGTTGCTCGGTTTTCCATCGAGATATGCCTCGACAACGACCTCCACGGCGGCTTTCGCTGACTCAGCAGATTCGATTAAGCCCTCATACAGCCTGTCATAAAGGTTTAGCTGTGTAGGTTCTTCTAAGGACCGATTCATGCGGGAGATGTCCAGAATTCTATGTTTTTATTGATGACTGTTCCTGGCCGGCCTGTCTCGATGGACGGTCACCGGAGTTCGAACGTAGATGCTGAGTTTAATCAGAATACTGACAGACTACGACCGGCCGTTATGGCCGATCATAGAAAGTGCGCTCCGATTTAACGTCTGGTACTTACTGTCCTACACCGACCGCCGAGTAACGCATTCCCCCCCACTCAGCCAGTGACGGCGATGACCGACTAGAGACGGCGCAACCGCTTTACACGAGATGATGTCTCGTCAGTTGATGCACCGCAAAGATGAATTCCATCGATCATGGAGTGTGGCCTTGGTGGTCACGATGCAGCGCCAGATTTTTTATCCTGCAAGAATTTGGAATTCAGTCGCCATGACAATGGGCCGCACGTGGCGATTCTCCCGGCGCATTTCCACTATCCCATAGTGGGACATGGTTTTTAGAGTGCGCGAAAGGTTTCCGGGTTTGCGACCAGTGATAACGGCCAGACCGCTGATGGATTCAGGCTGCAAATCACGGATCGTCTTAAGCAGGGCGCGATTGTCGTCGCTCAGGACTTCAGCCAAGGATTTCATCGAGGTGAACCAGATTTTGGGTTCGCTGGGTTTGGGTTTGTACTCGCCCTTGGCGATGGCCAGCATGCGTTCGCGGATTTTCTCTTGGGTCATGATCCCGAAGGTGATTTTTTTCATTGCTTTGATTCCTTTAATACAAGATCCACTTCGGCACGTCGACCTCACTTCAGTCGACAGTATCAAAGAGAAATTGACCACGCTTTCGCAGGTTCTCGATGTCTTTCGCAAGATCCGCCTCGGCAAGCTCGCGAACATGAACCCATGCCTCACGCATCTCGATGTGCTCAGCAAAAATCACGTCATCACTCTCATGGGCAAGGCTCAATTCTTCATGGTGTTCATAGACCACACCACGCATCCACCCATCCTGAGAAAAAACTTCAACCAGGCCATACACGGAATGCATGGCCAAGCTGCCAACCGGGCACTGAAACCCCGCAAGGCCCACCACATTACTCATATCCCGCTCCATGACAATTCATCCACATTTTCTGTGGATAAGACTTTAGCATTTCACCCAAAATCTCAGTCCGATCAAGCATCCTTGCCGCGCAATTATTTTTTCATCAATCGGTAACGATCAATGCAAACCATTCTGAAAGCGTGCCAGCCATTCAAAGGCCGTGGCCATGCCACTTAGCCACCCCGCCCCTGGCGCCCGCGGCCCAAAATCATGCACCGCCCTATTCCATGAACTCGCCACGGTATCAAGCGTACCGATTTCGTCGATCAACCCGATCTCCCTGGCTTGCACCCCATCCCAGACTTCACCGGTGGTGTAATCCACGCCGTTCTGCAGTTTCGTTCCCCTGGCAGCCTGAACCTCTGCCTTGAATCTTTCGCCCATCTTCTGAACCATTTCCTGCGCCTTGCGATCGGCTTCAGGCGTCATGGGCATATAGGGATTGAGCATGGATTTCAGATTGCCGGAGGCATACACCCGCTGGCTGATCTGGAGCTTCTCAAGTGCCTTGTGGAAGTCCCAACCTGTCAGAACCGCACCTACGGATCCGACAAGCGAATAATTCGCAGCGTAGATTTTGTCGGTATGCAGAGCCACCATGTAGGCTGCCGACGCACCGACGTTGTTGATCACCGCAACAACCGGTTTGGGATGCTTCTTTCTGAAAGCCTTGATCGACTGGTAAATTCGCTCCGCTTCAACCGGAGCGCCTCCTGGGCTGTCGATACTCAGAACCACTGCTTTAACGTTCTTCGCCTCGAAGGCCTCCCTGAGCAAGGGAACCACTTTCTCCGCCGAGGCCGTGGCGCCGGCGGCAATCTCCCCATCGATGTGAATCACCGCCGTGATCTCGTTGTTGGGGATCATCTTCCATCCCATCTGCTTCGCGTAGCCGAAGAGATACAAGGCAAAGAACACCACGCCGGCCGCGACCATCATTCCGCGCTTGATCAGTCGCCAGCGCCGTTCTGAGCGGCGCTCACGAAGTACATCCCTCACCAACTCGTCGCTCACTGCGTGGCGGATTTCACTTTCTGTCATTTGCAATTCAGGCTCCATCGTTGCGTATTAATTGGGGTGAATCCTTCGTCGTGCGTCAGCACTCGAAAAATCTGGTAGTCGTCGCTCATGTGGGTCATTTCAAACAGCTCATGGAGATCGCCCCAGGTGCCGTCCGGCCATTCAGCAACCAGCCATACCGGCTCGGCGCAGGGAATTTCGACCCGTGTGGTGTGCATCACTCGCATCCGTTATTTCGCTGGCCATGCGAAGAATCTGCACGCCGGGAAGCGATTGCATCCCACGAATGCCTTACCGGTATCTTTCATGGTTTTGCTGACGAGCAGGCCAGTCTTGCAGTCCGGACAGGCTGCACCTGCCCTGGCGGTACGCATGGGTGCTCCTCGCGCCACGGCCGCCTCGGGTCGCTGAACCTTTCCTGCCACCTCGTCAGTTCGAACGCCTGGCCTCCCTTCGTCATCCGGCTGGGTGTGCTTGCACTCCGGGTAGCTCGTGCATCCCCAGAATGGTCCCTTGAGGCCTTTCACCAGGCGTAGAGGCTTCTGGCATCTGGGACATGGATAGGAAGGCCCTGCCTGCGATTGTGGAATCGATGCCTGTCTGGCGGCTCCGGGCTTACCGTCGACATCGGGAAGCGTCGACTTGCACCCTTCCCCATACGCCATACAACCCCAGAAGAAGCCATTCGGCCCATCAATTCTGCGCATTGGCTTGCCGCAAGCAGGGCACGCCACGACCGCACTACCCCTGTCCGGTGTGCGTATTCCAGACACGGAGATCTGCCGCGTGCCCTTCTGACGCTTGATGCCGTCAATCACCTGCACCAGCCACTCGCCAAGACTGAGTTCAAACTGCGACAACTCGATCTCCCCCTTCTCAATCTGGCTCAGTCGATCTTCCCACTGAGCAGTCAAGACAGGATCTGCAATTTCAGGCGAAACCTCCTCGATCAGTCCAATCAGCGCGACAGCTTTCTCGGTCGGCAGCAGCTCCTTCTTTTTGGCGACGATGTAGTCCCGCTTGAACAGCCCCTCGATAATGGCCGAACGCGTTGCATCCGTTCCGATGCCCGCTTTCTCCTTGTTCTTCATCACCGCCTTCCAGCGCGGATCCTCGATCTCCTTGTCGATCGACTCCATCGCAGCCAACAGCGTGCCCTCGGTATAACGCTTGGGCGGTGAGGTCTTTCTGTCCTGCACCTCGCAACGCAGGTTGCGGGCATCCTCGCCCACACCTACCTTCGGGAGCGTCACCGCAGCATCCTGGTCATCGTCCTTGTCCGTGGGTGCTTTCGTCGCCTCGGGCAGGGTCTGCCGCCAGCCGGGGACCAGCGGCGTCTTGCCGCTCACCCTGAATTTCTCTGCCTCGCAGATCACTTCGATCACCGTCTTGCTGTACTGGTAATCCCCCAGGAATTGCGCCAGATACCGTCGACAAACCATGTCAAAGACTGTCCGCTCGGTCGGCGTCATGGCCGACACATCGATGTTCGGGTTTCGCGTCGGAATGATCGCGTGGTGGGCCGTGATCTGTTTGTCGTTGAATGCCCTGCCCCGGAAACGCTCATCGGCACCCTTGAGCGCCGACTCGGCAACCGTGGCCTGTGTTGCCAGTTCGGGCTTCGCTCCGGCGATGGCCTGCAGCGTCTCGTTCGATTCGGCCAGCATCGAGCGCGGCAGGTATTCGCAATCCGTTCGTGGATACGATGTCGCCTTATGTTTCTCGTAAAGTGCCTGCGCAGCATCGAGTACGGCCTGCGCCTTCATCCCGAAGCGCGCCGAGGCCTCCCGCTGGAGTGATCCCAGGCTGAACAGCAACGGCGCGACTTCGCGTTCCTGTGTCGTCTCGACAAGGCTCACCTTCCCGGTCTGCCCTGCGACCCGCTTGACCACCGCTTCTGCACTTCCGCGGCCGAGGAGACGCCCCTCGTCGTCGAGAAGCGCCGCTCGTGCCATCCAGGCCATCGGCACGGATGCCCCGCCCATCAGGAAGGTCGCATTGACCCCGAAGTGCGCCTTTGGAACGAACGCGGCGATGGCCCGTTCGCGCCGCACCACCAAAGCCAACACAGGCGTCTGTACACGACCACAATGCAAGGTTCCGTCCTTGCCGCCGGCACCGAACGCCTTGGTCAAGGCCATGGTGAGATTCATCCCGGCCAGCCAGTCCGCCCGGCTTCGGCCCATCCCAGAGAAATACATCGGCAGCGTCTTCTCGCCCGGCAGAATATTAGCCAGAGCCTTCTTCACCGACGCATCGTCGAACGCTGAAAGCCAAAGGCGCGAAACCTTCCCGCAGTAACCGTTTAGCTGCATCAGCTCCCGTGCGATCACTTCGCCCTCACGGTCGGCATCGGTGGCAATGACAACCTCAGTTGCCTGCTTCAACAGCTTCGAGACGATCGTGTACTGATCACGGGTCTGGTGCTTCACCTCCATGTGCCACTCATCCGGCACCACAGGCAAGTGCGCGATGTCCCAGAATTTCAATGCCGGGTTGTAGTGCTCCGGTTTCGCCTGCTCAACCAGGTGGCCGATGCCCCAGGTTACCGTTACACCGTTGCCAGTAATGCATCCTTCGCCACGTGTCCGAGCACCGATGTGGCTGGCGATTTCTCTGCCTTGTGAGGGCTTTTCGCAGAGGTAGAGCTTCACTCAAGCCCCTCCTGACATCGCAGACATATCAATGAGAACTGCCAGCGCGGTCGATAACATCAGGCCCCAGATCGCAAGGGAATTCATTCCCCCCTCCCATTGATCCGCCATAGCATCATCGCCAGATTGGCAATGTCCACCTCCTGCCCACGTGCCAGCGGTACCGCAGCGCCTTGGGCAAGCATGGCATTCCAGATCTTGATGCCCGATTCAGGCTGGTCCCAGCCCGTCCAGCCCTCATGTGCTTTCTGCGCGAGCTTCGCCTTCATGGCGCTGGCAAATTCATCGACTGCCTCATTCAGGCGGGCCACTTCCTGCCGCACCCAATCAGGATCCGGGGCAATTTCCTGCCAGTTCTTGTCTATCACTGCATCGCCTCCCTGAACAAACCGTTGCGTCCCATCCAAGAATGACGGTCACGGGTTCACCGTCAAACGTCGTGTTGAAATAGTGCTGGCTCATATCCCGGACTCAACCCAGCCGCGGCCTATAGCGGATCATTCAGGACATCGAGTAATCGTGATTCGATCACCTCGCCATCCTGGCTGACCACAATCTTCAATCTTGCCATTGCACCTGGCCGACCACGCCGCCCAAGCCTCATGGCCTTGAACTCGAACCCATGAAAACATCCCGAGCCCATCCCATGCCGGCACGCATCTTCCGACACCGATAGCAGCACCGCTGCCATCATGTTTTCCTCGGGCTGGGTTGGATGTCTCATGAAGCCTCCTAATTCTGGGTAGGTAAAGCGGGGCCGGATGTCGTTGTCCGGTTCAGCAGAAAAATCACCGTCGCCTCCCCAGACGAGCTCGCCGGGTAGGCCGACATGGACTCAACCCTCCAGCCCTGGCCGTACAGGTCCGTCAGACTCGTCGTCCAGAATTTGCTGTAGCCGCGAGCATCCGGTTCGCCTTCGCACTTGAGGGTTCTGCCCTTGACGCTGACACCTCCGCCACCCGAATAGGTGTTGCACATCATCAGCTCGTGACTCTCAGCAGCAAATGCTGAGGAATTGAGCATGAGCACTGATGAAAGCAGCAGAGAGGGGACTGTTCGCATCAAGCACCCACTTCCTGCGCTTTCGGCCGGAATTTCACTTCCTCAAGACGAGACAGCGACAGATAGACATCGTCGGCATTGAGCTGCATCGTCTTCCGCATTTCGCCAGACTCTTTGTCTGTCCACTCCTGCTCGGCCAGGCGGCCGGCGATATGCACACGCGCCCCCTTCCGCAGGTGCTGTGCAACATCTTCGCCGCGCTTGTCCCACACCGACGCGTTCATCCAGAACCCACCCGACTGCTCGAAACCGCCCTGACCATCTGGCTTGTATTCGTCGAAGAAAACCCGGATCTCTGCGACCTTTCGATCTTCGCCCTTGACCAGTACGGTCTTCAGCGTGGGGTTGTCGCCCAAATTGCCCGTGCCACGAAATTCATTGCTCATTGACTCTTCTCCTTCAGTTGATTAAAAAACCCACGCCAGGGGGTGGCGTACCCACTTCATTGCTTTAATCCTCAATGTTCAGTTCCTGTGCCATGCGTATCGCCTTTCTGGTCACGACCTCCTTCGCATTCAGCAACCGCGCTGCCGCATTGACCTCCTCAAACCAGTCCTGCTGTGACCGTGTCATTCGGCCAAGCGTGGGCTGGATGCTGTCCCATGTCAGGTGGACATGCTTCACGCCAAAGCTGCGCCACATCAGGAAGCGTTGCCCCGTCGATTTCCGGTGATGCAGATACACATACCAAGCGTTGCCTGCGGCACACTTCGAGTGCTCGGACAATTTCTCCATCTCAAACACGACCTTCCGGTAGTCACGGTGGAGCCGCGCCAGCCACTCATCCGCCCCCTTACCCTTAAAAGGCCTTTTATCCATCTGGATTGATGACAAACCGCTCATAGGAGCGTGTTTTCCTGGTTCAGATCACTTCCGGCCGCATCCACTTTCCCCTGCGCCACATCCACCAGCAATCGCATCTCTGCCTCACTCACATCTGCCCGACGACGGCTATGACGCGGTCGCACTTCACCGGTGAAGATCGGCTGCGGCACCTCACCGAATATCCCACCCGCTGCTTCAACTCGCTTCCTTGCTTCATCGCTGGCGCCAGGGAGGAAATCGCTCCTGGATAGCTGGCGCAACTCCTCACGGAGGAGATACTTCTGGTAGGGCAAGGTGGACTCGAACAACGCTCGAATCCGCTTGGTCATCAGGTACAAGTCTTCCTTCCCTTCGATGTCGCCCAGCCGATTTTTCTGCACCATCGTCTTGACCACACGCGCATACCAGTCAAAATCCAGGATCAGGTCCACGATCATGTAACCGTAGGGACTGCGGAAACCCAGTTCCACTTCCACTGGCGCACGACTCTTCAATACGGACACGCGCAGGCCACGCGCCTGCAACTTGTCCAGGTCGTCCTGGAAATGCTTTCCGGCATGCTCAAGCTGTTGGCGCAGTTCGCCGACCCGATCCGTCACCTGCACCAGAATCCAGTCCGCATAGGGATTGTCATTGGCCGACAGGTTCCAGATTGACCGGAGCACTGCTGCAACCTTCTTCCCGCTGGTGATTCCGTAGCCGCGCGGGCTTTCATCACGCGTCCTGCCGATAAACAGCCGATAGGCCTCCTTGGTATGGATTGCCATCACATCCGTCTCATCAGCAACGAGGCTGCCGATTGCCTTCAGTGCACGTGCCTCATGATCTGGAACGATCGGGTCAGCGTATTGGCGTTGCTGGCGATTCGCCTGTTCCTGCCGCAGGCGCTCTTCCCTTTCGAGCAGGTCAATGAAACGCTCCCAGCGAGGATCTTTCTCGTCCGGTTCCTCCGCCTCGACCAAATCTTTCAGAGCATCTCGCTCCCCAGCAATGTCATACCCATCCTCGAACGGCGAATCCGCCGAGGTCGGGAACTTGATTTTCGATTTCGGTGTTGCCATCAAATGTCTCCGTCTATAGTCATCACTTCCTGCTGCGCCACCTTGCGGTTGCCTGTTGGTGATGGCACTACCATCACCCTCACTTCCGGCGGCGCCACCTTGCGGTTGCCTGTTGGTGATGGCACTACCATCACCCTCACTTCCGGCGGCGCCACCTTGCGGTTGCCTGTTGGTGATGGCACTACCATCACCCTCACTTCCTGCTGCGCCACCTTGCGGTTGCCTGTTGGTGATGGCACTACCATCACCCTCACTTCCGGCGGCGCCACCTTGCGGTTGCCTGCTTCGGTGATGGCACTACCATCACCCTCACTTCCGGCGGCGCCACCTTGCGGTTGCCTGCTTCGGTGATGGCACTACCATCACCCTCACTTCCTGCTGCGCCACCTTGCGGTTGCCTGTTGGTGATGGCACTACCATCACCCTCACTTCCTGTTGCATCACCTGAACAAATCCTCCTGCGCCACACTCCGGTGACTATCCCGCCAAGCGTTGAGAACGCCCTGGGCCGGGAAAGCCGACCCGATGTGGCCTGGATCGTGGATCTGGTCATTTCTTTCCCCAAATGCTCTGGCGCAGTTCGGTCAGCTTGATCCGAGCTGAGTCGCGGTTTGTCGCAACCGGTGTTTGTGGCTCAACGATCAGGCGCTTTCGCTGTTCCAGTATTTCCTTCCGGCGCTTTCGATCTGCTTCAACCCGATGGGCGTACTCAGCCTCAAATGTTCCTGCCTGTTGTCTGGTTTTCAGGGTTCGCAGGTAGCCGATCGCGTTCTTGACGTGGCCGTCCTGCATCTGGCCTGCCAGCTCGTCGAGGATGAGTTGAGGATTGGGGCTGCCGTGCAGAATCTGCCGTGCGGTTTGTTTCTCGCCGGGAAGCAGCTTGTCCGGATAGATCAGGTTTTCCAGATCAGCAGTTGCTGGCGCAGTCCGGATGGTTTTGGGGAAATCGAATACACCCACCCCCTCCAGGCTGTTATGGAGGGGGTGGTATGGAGTATTTATTTCCTTATTAGAGTGAGTTGCCGTTTCCGCAGAACTTGTTTCGCGAAAACGTGAACTGTTGACTTGCGGTTCCGGCAACTCTTGTTTTACGGTTCCGGCAACTCTTGTTACGCGTTTTGAGCAACTCTTGTTTGTCGGATTCCGACAATCTAGTTTGTTGGATTCCGACAAACTGTGGAATTCATTGGCTTCCAGGCAGATTTTGGCCGGCAGTGTTTTTAACATAATGCGCGACAACAACTGGGATTGCATACGGCTTTCCCGCACCTCTTCCATCATCCCGGACTCGATCAGTTTGGCTCGGGCATTCATCAACATGCGACGCCCAAAATGGAGATGGATCAGTGATTGGCTGGTTGGGCTGCTGAACCAGCCTGCCTCGTCAACTTCGTTCCGGGATAATGTCTGCCGCAGCCGATTGAACAGGCTGGACATATAGAGACCCGCCAAAGCGCTGTCCGCCGCCCACGCGAAAGGAGCGTAGAACATCACCGGTTTACCGAGCAGCGTTTTCAGCACCCGGTCTTCCCATGACCAGGGGCGGTAGGTGGTATTGGCATACTGGCATAGCCTCAAAGCCAGACGGTCAAGATCGACCCTGAACCAGAGTTTGGCCGGCATGCCACGCCTTGATTCCTGCAAGATGCCGTCTTTTAAAAGCACTTTGCGAGACGTTTCAATTTCCCGGACGCTCAATCCGGCGACCTGCTTCCATTCCTTCGAGGTCTTCCAGAACCACCCTCCGCGATTGGGCTGCTTGTCCAGGACCACACGGGTCATAAACATTGCGTGTCCAAGCATCAGGGCGGCTTTGGGAGAACCCGTCAATTCGGCGAGGGATGGGTAATACGCCACGTAGCGGTTACCAAGCGCCGACAGGAGGTCTTTCACCCCCTGGGCCAGGTTTTCGTTCACCTGACTCGATTTCGCAGCTATGGCGTATGCATGGGGCATCATCTGGTCCTAGATGACCTGCCCCCACTTGGCTTCTGCCTGATCCGATAGCAGCTCAAGAATGCGATCAATTCGAATCTTGAACCAAAGCTCGGCCGGCAAGCCGGCCCGCCGTTCAATCAGAACATCCAGCTCCCGCAGGATGCGGCGAGCAGTTTGCTGCTCGAAGCGGGTCAGTCCCGTTTCAGCCTTCCATTCATCCCCGGTCTTTCTGAACCAGCCTTCCGCGTCTTTCGGAAGGCGGTCTGTCGTGTAGATCGCATATGACAGGAACAGTGCTGCCACAGCGCTGCCTGTCAGACCCACATAGGCACGCTGGAACACGATTGGCTCATCGAATATGTCCAGCAACATTGCTGGGCTGATCGTGTCGTAGACGGCCTGATCGTCTGTTGATGGATTCATTGGCAGACAGTCCGGAGGCGTGACACGGCTTTTATTTCTGGCCATGGTGCTTCCTTTGGGGTTCGTTGAACTCATTGACGGTGGCGTACAGCGCGTCGAGGGAATAGCTGCTGAAGAACCCATGCAGAAGCATGAGTTTTTCGCGCAGAGTGGTGATCTCAGGGTATTCCTCACTCATCCCGAACCAGCATTGATGGATCAGATCGCGGACGCTTTCATCTGGTAGCGCGATACGGCCGATTTTGCGATCATTCTTGAGGAGCTTGCGGTAGGTCTGGATGACACGCGGGTCGGTCGACGGGAACAATTGGTTCAACATCGACTGGCTGGCGCCGTTCTGGATGCAATACACCAGATGCTCGGTTTCCTGCTTGCGCCGAAACAGGGTTTCGATGCCGAGTTCGAAACCGCCCTCATCGATCGAGAAATGGATGTCGGGATGGCCTGATGAGGCCAGATGCAGAATTTCATTGATGGCGAGACCTCGCAACCGATCCATGGACCTCGGACAAGCGCCCTTTTCCAGCAGGACGGCAAGGTCGCCACGCTCAAGTTGCTCGATCAAGTGCATGAGCAGCGAGGCTCTCAGCGTATTGTCGGTGACGCGAACCATCATCATGATCCAGACCCTCCGCGAATGGCCGAGAGCAACTCAAGGCACACGCCCGCAATAGGGTTGTCCGGGTTCAGCAGCCATGGAATCGGCAGAAACTCACCTTGGCCACCAATGTTGTGCTGGATGGCGAGTTCCAAGCCCCCCAGCGTTTCCTGGCTACCTTCTTCCAGGATCAAGGTGCGCCACTCATTGGAGTCGTCAAGGCCAGACCGGCACACGCCCGGTTCGAACTGTCCGCTTGCCATCGCAAGCACCCACCAGGCAGCCTGGCGGCTTTGCGCGTTCTCTTTCAAATCAAGTGGGCCATCCTTGGGGAATCCCATGTAATACCCCATGGGCATGCCGGGTGAAGGCTCATAGCAGGAGCCGAGGCCGGCGGAGACAAGCACTTGCTGAATCAAGGTCATCAACCGGTCCGGCCCTCCACTCTCAGCTGGGATCGGGGGGAAACTGACTGTGGAATGGGAAGCCGTTGAACTCACACGTTGGCTGCGTTCACCATTCTCTGTTGCGGCCTGCTTAGTGAGAGTGGTACTCCCGGGCAATCGTGGCGCAAGAGCAATGGACTGTGACGATCTCCCCGGTTCCTGGCCGACAGACTCTGGTGTGGATTGAGTCTGGGGTTCGACCGGACGCTGGGGCTTGCATATCCGCTGCAAGCCTTCCAGTGTCATGTCAGGGAAGCGCTCCATGGCGGTGAGCAACTTGCCCATATCCCGCTCATTCAATTCCAGCCGGGCAGACAAGCTGGCTTCGCATCGACCAAGAAACAGGTCTGCGGTAAACGCATGGCTATCTTCCAGAACCATGCCGGCTATGGCCTTTGCGGTTGGCGTGACCACCTCGGCGTAGAAAGCGCTTTCCTCGATGTCGTGATGATTAGCCAGCTTCAACAACAGGTTCAGGCGGGGTTGGATGGTTCGCACGGATAAACCAGAAAGCCACGGGCCGACATCGGAAATTTTTTCGACTGCGAACCGGTACATGCTGAGTGTTCGCAGATCAGTCTGGAGGCCGAATTTCTTGATTTCGGCTTCAAACTCCCGGTGTGAAAGTGTTTTACCGCTCTCCTCTTCCATCTGCCGCTTGATTTCCAGCGTCCCGTTGGCACGATCCCAGAAGGTCATATCGTTGCGCTGGGTGTTTTCGGCCATGTGGGCAAGCAGAACGGATGCTTCACCGCGCCAGGCTTTGATGATGACGCGGGTTTCGCGGAGCTTCGGATCCCCGGTTTCTTCCCACAACTCTCGGATGGCCTGCAGGCGGGTATTGCCACCTGCGTACAGGATGTAATGGGTTTCTCCCGGCCGCTTGGTGACAGTCAAGGGTTGGAGGATTCCGTTGACCCGGATGCTCTCCTTCAGCTCAGCGTAGGCTTCGTTGTTCGCCTTGCGGGGATTTCGCTCATAGAAGTGAACGGCGGTTACTGGAAGACTCGCCCACGAGTCATCCACTTCAGTGTCGTGCTTGAGGTCGCTCCCGCTGTTTGGCGCCGGCACGTTCAGACTGTTGGACACTTCCAGCTTCAGGCGCTCCCGTACCGTCCGCTTTTCAGAATCTGACTTTGGGGTAAACCCATGCTTGGCAGCCAAGTCCACCATCTTGATCGAACTCGGGATATTCATGAGTGGAGGCTTTTTCTTGCCGCCCGCCATCATGCTTCCGCTCCGTTACGGCCTAGGTCCTGTGCTGCCTCCGATCCGGCGTAATGCCCTGCGAGGCTCGGCACCAACTCCCAGAGGAGAGCATGCATGGTTTCATAGGCAGACGGCATCGTGCCCTTGCGCGACGGCTCATGCCGGTGTGCGGGGATGCACAGGGTGGCTGATTCCTTGTAGGACTTGGCGTCTGGGACTATCGTATCGAGGACCGTGACCCGTCCGCCCAGCTTGATGAAGTCCTGTCTGATCGACTCCGCGATGATTCTCGCGTCGGCAGTCCGGTCCTGCATCGAAATGACTGCCTTGACCGGCCCTACCCTGTATTTCGAGTTTGGTGAGGGCTCAAGCCGCGCCAGCAATTCCATCGTTCCAGTTTTGAACTCTCGTGCTGACAGGATTTCCGGCTTGATTGGGGAAATGATCTGCGTGGCGGCGAGTGCGGCAGTGTCCTGCAGTGGGCCTACGGTTCCCTGCGTGTCGATTAAGACACAGTCGTAATAGTCTTCGGATACGGCGGGGGAATTCAGGGCATTGCCAAGTCGTTCGCCGCGATCAATCCGATGCAGGAGCCAGGTTTGGAGACTGCCATCTGGATCGTCCGACCGGATTACATCGAGCCCATCGATTACCGTCTGAGAGATGCAATCCTCAGTGACATACCCGGTGGTGATGACTTTTGTGAGGCCAAACGGGGCTTCGCGCTTAATACGGTAATATTTTGATAGCGCGGGCTGCACATCAGCGTCGACAAGCAGGACTCTCAGCCCCATGTCCGCCATGAGTGCGCCAAGATTTGCTGCCAAAGTCGTCTTGCCGACCCCGCCCTTCGTACTCAGTACAGTGAACTTGATCATATCCCTCCCCAGGTTTAACGAGGGACATGGAGACAACCAGTCTGAATGCTGCGGAACCCGCAGCAGGCTTGAGTTTCGCGTTACTCAATAGAGTGCTATATCAGGACTTGCTAATATACATTATGCGAAGTTAAAGATTCGGACCGGCAACATCTGCCGGTGGTGTGACTACCAGCCTACTGCAACTGACTACTTGGCAAACTCAACTGACTACCTCATGAACCAATGAGGCCGCTCATTCAATCCGCCCGGGTTTTGAATTCGCCTCGCGATGCAAGGACTCCCACCCAAGGGCGAATAACTTGTCCGGGTCTTGGGAGACTACGGAACGCTCGATTGCGTCCATGAGGTTTTCCTTGGTGATTATCAGCACACCCTGGCTTCGGGCGGCATCAACATCAAACTGTCCCACCGCATCTTTAGGCCTAGCAGTGACAATTACAGGCAGCACTCTCAGGTGTCCATAGGCGGAGTTATCGAGGTGAGACCGGATTACTTCCGCCCGGTCTACAAGTTTGCCCAACTTCCCATCCTTATTAATTTGGTTGATTGTGCATTCGACGAGAACCACGTCCCCGTTGTTGGTGGTTGCAACGATGTCTGGACCAGATTCGAGCTTTTTGCCGATCAATGGGTCGACCGAAAACCCCAACATAAACAATAAATTTGACACTCCGACTTCGAAATCTCGAGAGTTCTTTTCTTGGTGCTTCTCGTCAAACAGGTAAGTCTTAAGCCCCTCAAGGTTTGAATCAAACCCATGGTGAAGGACCCGACGCACGTTGGGGAACGTATCCGGGTCCGCTATCCATCCGTGATGCTGCAAATGCCCCGAATAGGATGCAAAACATTGCACTACAGACCCTTGGGGTACTGGAACGTCGGTCGTGCCATACCTGAGTGTCCCTCGGTCTGACCACTGAAAATCTTCCCCCGAAATTCGTTTCCTATCTATTACTTGTCCCTTGCTTACCACCTTGTAGCCGACGGAGCATTTTTGAGGGTCAAGCTTTGACGCAAGCATCACACCAATTCCTGCGGTATTGCCAACCACTTTCCTTGTCAAATCGACGGCGGCAACGTTATTGGCAGTGACGTCAATCACTGCAATATCTCGCCTGAAACCAGCAATGGCGAAATCGTTTGCGAATTCCTCGATGGAATCGTAAGGCGCCTCTGCTGCCCGCAAGGCGAGCGTCAATTCGTCAAACGATGGCAAATAATTTCCTTGGGCGCCGTAAAGAGAAAACTTGGTCACCCTGGATTGTGCATTAGCAAAACCAAAAGGATGTGGGTTGAAAACGGCAGAGATACGGCCATCTCGCCCCACTAGAACACCCGCATCTCCATAGGGGGTGACCATCACACCGGTGCTTAATTTTTCCAGAGCACTTTCATAGGACTCGCCGAAATCTGCGAGGCGATAAATACCACCGACGATGCAGCCGGCTTCAACATTCTTGGTGGGAAACTCACCGCCGCCGAGAATTAGGTGTCCATGCAAGATGCTGATGCGTTCGCCATTACGGATGCCAACAAACCCAAAAGTGGCATCTGCATAAGCCGAGCTCCAAGGGCGAATCACGTCAAGAAAGGCTCTTAGTTTTTGTGCCTCGAACTCTAGAAAGTCGGCCATTGAATTTTCTGCGAATGTGGGTATTGGGCTTCATCGTCTTCAATATATCAGGTTCACCACACCGCGTCGGCGACAGGTCTAAATCAGAAAAAGACTGACGTGCACTTTAGTAGTATCGGTTCAGGATGTTGTGTTCGATGCTAGTCATTGACTGGTTGTGGCCACAATGACGGGCAGGTCTGTTTGGATTGCTGGTAGTCAAGAATCACGAGCCCCGCGTAAAACCGCGGTCATTGTTGGCACAGGTTGGTAGTCACACCACCGGTGCCCAATTCCGCCCTGTCTTCCGGCCCGTTCGAGGGTTCACTCGAAACGACCCACCCCATGGGATCAAGCCTTTGATTGAACCATTCGCCAGTCCAACTGTTCATCCGGTCGGCATATCAGCCCACCCGCCCGAAGCGGACTCGTTCGGCGCAATCAATCGGAATACCCGATAGATAATAAGAAAAAATATCGTTTGTTAAATATTCGAAAAAAACTATCTTTGCTTGACGAGGCCGTGGCTGCGCCATCCCTGCAACAGGCACTTCCTCCAGATATTCCCTTCTGCCAACCAGGAATTGGCTCTCTACATAGCGGAATACGTAAGCATTTGACCCCCGGCAATTTACGACCCACGAAGGAGACCGACATGAGCAAGCCCCAGTTCGCCACCCCTAATCTTGACGAGCTCGAGAAAGGCCCATGGCCAAGTTTTGTCACCGGCCTCAAGCGCCTGGCAAAAGAGAGCGACATGATGCATGACCTGCTGTGCCAATTGGAAACGTCGTACAAGACCAAGACCGGCTACTGGAAAGGTGGGACCGTTGGCGTATTCGGCTACGGTGGGGGCGTGATTCCACGTTTCACCGAGCTGAAGGATGAGCACGGCAAGCCTGTATTCCCCGAGGCAGCCGAGTTCCACACGCTGCGTATCCAGCCACCAGCCGGCATGCACTACACCTCAGACCTCCTGCGCAAGATGTGCGACGTCTGGCAGGAAACGGGCGGGTCGGGTTTGATCGCCTTCCATGGCCAGTCTGGCGACATCATGTTCCAGGGCATCCGCACCGAGAACGTCCAGAAAGCCTTCGACGCCCTGAACGAGATGGGTTTCGACCTCGGAGGCGCGGGGCCCTCGCTGCGGACCTCGATGTCCTGCGTCGGTGCGGCGCGTTGCGAAATGTCCTGCTACGACGAGGCCAAGGCGCTGCGCACCGTCATCAACAACAACATAGACGACATGCATCGTCCTTCGCTGCCGTACAAATTCAAGTTCAAGTTTTCGGGGTGCCCGAACGACTGCGTCAATGCCATCATGCGCTCCGACCTGGCAACCATCGGGACCTGGCGCGACAACATCCGGGTCGATGAAGACCTGGTTCAGGCTTACTACAAGGTCCACGGCATGGAGGATCTCATCAACGACGTTGTCACCAAGTGCCCGACCAAGGCCATCACCCTGGTGTCTTCCGACAAGTTCAAGGCCAGCGAACATGTGTCTGCCGCCAACCTGGGCGACGGCAAAACCCTGTGTATCGACAACAAGAACTGCGTGCGCTGCATGCATTGCCTGAACGTCATGCCTGGCGGTCTCCTGCCAGGAAAGGACAAGGGCGTTACGATACTCATCGGTGGCAAGGGCGTGCTGAAGATCGGCGCGACCATGGGCACGGTCGTGATCCCGTTCATGAAACTGGAGACGGATGAAGACTTCGAGAAATTGAACGAACTGGGCCGTAATGTCATCGACTTCTTTGCGGAAAATGCGCTGGAGCACGAGCGCACGGGCGAGATGATCGAGCGCATCGGGCTGACCAACTTCCTCGAAGGCCTGGAGTTGCCGGTCGATCCCAACATGATCACCCAGCCACGCGCCAATCCCTTCTTCCGTTCAGACGACTGGGACGAGCAGGTCGAGAAATGGCTGGAGTACAAGGCCGGCAAAACGGCATGACTGTCGTTTTGAACGGGTTTGAGGGCCTTGGCTTGGCGGTGTCGGCCTGCCAGCCCTCCCCTTACCTGTCCCGCCAATCGTAGCCACTCATGGAAATGGCCAGAAAATCCGAGGGCTTGCGCGAGCTCATACGCAGGCCATTGTTTGCTCGGACACCCCTCGCATATTCACAATGGCATCGGAGACGGCAAGCATGGCCTCCGTATCCAGCGACTGGGTACGGGCATGACTGCGACACAAGGCACCACGAAACCCCAGGTAATCCGCACCAAGTGGCGCGAGGATGGGAATGTCCGTTGCCCGCAAGGATCCGGCAAGGCCACTGATCAGACCCCGCTGTCTGGCATGGTCGACAAAGCGGGCGAGACGCGCGACAGGCTGATGCTGAAGCAGGCCGCCCGCAGTCTTGTCCAGCGTGTCCAGCATGATGCCCGCAAATCCATATTCGGCAAGCCGATCGGCAAGCCCGATATCCGGATTGCGGTCGGCAAACAAGACGGCAACCAGACGGTGCTGGCTGCACAGGGGCGCCAGTGCCGCGAGACAATCTTGCAATGCCGGGGCCGGAAACAGCCCGATCTTCACGAAGTCGACGCCGGTAGCGCCCATCATGTCGACGGCCCGGGCGACGGCATGCGGCTCCATGTTGGGGAAATCCCCCACTGTCGCGCTGACTGGCGCCTGCCCACCCACGGCGTTGACGATGGCACGTACGGTATCCAGGGGCAAGGCGCCCAGTGCGCCGGCACGGGGATTCTTGGCATCGACGATGTCGGCGCCCGCGGCAAGCACCAGCAGCGCTTCATCGGCATCCGTCACGCTGGCGAGCCAGCCCGTCATGCCGCCTGCTCCTGCTGGCGATGCGCGTCGATTTTTTCCTTCAGCCAATTCCAGGCCTCCCATTCACGTGGCCCCGCCGTCTTGCCGATTGCGATGGCGAGATAGTCCATTTCCTGCTTTACCTTGTCGACTGGCAACATACCGAGCCGGCTGACCAGGATGCAGGCCTCGATGACGGCCGCCTGGGCACGGTTGTGACCGGGAAAGGCTTCATGGTTGGCGTGGATCAGTTCACGACAGATGAAACGAGGTCGGACCGCGTCTTCCTCGATCCGTTCCACGATCAACTCGCTGTGACTGAGCGCGTCCGCGAGCCGGCCGCAAGCGACCTGGCTACACGGAACGAGCGGCCAGTCGCGCCGCCCCGTGAGGCAGCCGGCGAATATGCGCACATCAGCGGGATGGCTGATCGCAGCCATCCCGGTGGCACGCAGGTTGTCGAGCGTACGCGAGGGGTGAAAGGGCGACAGGACGATGAATCCGTTTTCGCGCCGGAAACCCAAAGGGGCGATGTGCGTCCCGCCGTCCGGCGTGGCGGTGGTCAGGATGGCCTCCAGGATCATGCTCATGATGACTCCGTATGGGGGGATGTGCGCGTGCTGCCGGGTCCGCATTGAACCGTGAGGTCTTCTTCCTCTCGGCGCAGCCCCATGCAGCCCCAGGTCAATTCTTCGTCCTGACTGTAACGCTTACCGAGTTGCCAAGCGATCTGCGCCCGGGCCAGTTCGACACCCAGGTAAAACGCGTGGCCGCCATCCTGCTCCAGCTTGAGATGCGGCCACAGCGCAAACGGATCGGTCGCACTGTGCATGCCGTCGCGGTTGTAGATGTGCAGGCCCTCCTCGCTGATCTGGATACGGAAGCTGGGGTCCTTCACGGCGCTCGCCATCGCGGCGACTTCTTCCCGGTCGTACGGAAACGGCCTGCGGTGATGCAGGCCGAGCAGCGCATCGGACAAATCGCGCGGCAGGCTCTGCCCTTCACGCGCGGCGAACATCATGCGGCGTGCGGCATCGATCTCGCGTACCGCGCTGCGGCAATGCGGGCTGACTTCGGTGGTCAGCAGCGCCCGGATATTCAGTTCCGCCATGACTCCCAGCAACAGGGCATGGATACCGGCGGTGTCGGCATCCGTAAGCTCGGAGAGGTTACCGGTGCCCATCAGGATGTCGGCCTCCGGCATTCGCCGGCGCAGTTCATGGTAGCGTGCCAGCGACGCCGCGAATCCGAACGGCAGCGGATCCAGAATGGGATCGGCGAAATACGGGCGATTGTTCGCCTCCATCCGTTGCATGGCTTCGATCAGGTTGTCCAGGTCCCCATGTTGCGCAGGAATCAGGATGGGCGTAGATGCCACTTCGTCTGCCAGATACAGGGTGTCCGTGGTGAGCGACAGCAGATAATCCGCGCCCGCCCGGCCGCCGCGCAACAATTCGTCCGGATCGAGAGAGTCGACGCTGACCCGGTAACCGGCCGCCTTCAGCGCCTGCACCGTTTCTTCCAGATGTGGAAACGGTGTCTGCGGCAAGCCGCCGATATCGATCACGTCGGCGCCATCGCCAACATAGCGGGCAGCCTGAGCCAATATGGCCTCGATACGCATACGCGGTGCATCGACCAGTTCGGCGAACAGGAGGACATCATGGCGCGACAGATCGGGGGCACGGCGTTGCCGACCGAAAAACGCCGGCAAATCCATGAGTTCGTCGGGCCCCCGTTCGACCGGGATGCCGAAATGCTCGGACAAGGCCGCCAGGTCGCCGCGGCAACGGCCGGGCAGCAGAATGCGGTCCGCCCCCTGGGTATCCGTCAAGCGGCGACGGATCATGTCGCCCGTCAACAAGGCCGCAACCTGCACACCCGGCACCTGTATGTCCCAGGTAAAACCCGCGTCGCCCATATCCGTGAGCACACGCCTCAACTGCAGTTCGGCCAGGCGACCCGTCAGGAAGAGGATGTGCTCAGACATGTCATTCTTTGGTCAATGGCAGACTTCAATGCCTCGATGCTTTCCGCCACCTCGGTATAGGGGAAACGCTTCAGCCTTTCGGTGTTTTCAAGGTCGATGGGCCGGGGATACAGCGTGACTGTCTGGCCTGGCGCTTCGGTGATCACCGTTGGCTCGCAATCGCAAGCAAACACAATACTGGGAATGCGGCATTTACCTGCCTGGGCATAAAGATTGGTGACCAGCGTGTCGGAGATCCCGGCCACGCATTTGGCCACGGTGTTGGAAGTGGCCGGGCCGATGATCAGGGTATGGTAGTGACCGCTATACAGAAAACCTACTGGCACGCTGCTGGCCGTGTGGTCCTGAAAGACGCGCATTCTCTCGCGCAGGCTCTTGAGCGGAATGCCATACATTCCGAGCACCTCGGCTGCAGCCCGCGTGACGAAAAGGTCGACATCCGGAAGCGTCTCGATAATTTCCAGACTTTCGCGAAGGTAATGTCCCGAACCCGTCAGTCCCCAGGCGATGCGGGGCGTTTCTTGCACTAGCACGGCCTTGCCTCGGGGCTCATTTCGGAAAGACGTGTCGGGAGAACCCCCACTGGCGATCGGCCTCCTCCACCCCGACTTCCAGCAAATGGACGCCTCCCGCCAGGTTTTCCCGATGAAGCGCTTCGGTCAGACGTTTGCCGATATGCCGGGCGAGCAACTCCGCTGTGGCATTGGGTATCTGCAGAATGGCGCAGCTTTCCTTCTCGATCCAGAAACGCTTGCCGAAACTTTCCACCTTGACCAGGCCATCTTCCTCAGTCAGTCGGACGACAGGGCTGGTGGCAGGCAGGATCACGCGATCGGACAACTCCTGGCAGATTTCCCGCGCCAGGCGGGTCAGTGCGACAAAATCCAGAACATAGCCTTCGCCCGTATCTTCGCCATGCGCCGTCACGCGCGTGTGAAAGTTATGGCCATGCAGGTTTTCGCAGACATTGCCATAGGTGATGAAGTGAGCGGAATTGAAACCCAGATCGGCAGGCTCAACCCAGGTGACAAACGGGGATGGCATCAAATCATTCCTCCTTGTTGATGCGGATGTTCAGATTGTTCATCTTGCGATACAGCGTGTTGCGGCTGATTTTCAGATTCCGAGCCGCGAGCGTGACGTTCCAGCGGCTCTTCTCCAGGTTCAGCAAAATCGTTTCCCGTTCCGCCGTCTCCAGCGCCGACAACGGGGTCTCCTTGCTGCTGCCAGCGCTGTCATCGGTTTCCGACCGGGGTGCTTGGGCGCAGATTTCTTCAGGCAGATCGTAAATCGTGATTTCAGGGCCATCGCACAGAGCCAGAGCTGTTCTCAGGACATTGCGCAACTGGCGGATGTTGCCAGGCCAGGCATACGATTCAAGCTGCCGTAAGGCACCTTTGCTCAATCCTACCCGTTCCCTTTCCCCGCATTCCAGACCCAGGATATGGTTGATGAGCTCGCGCTTGTCTCCTCGTTCGCGCAAAGGCGGGAGGTTCAGCGTAATGCCCTGCAGGCGGTAGTACAGATCTTCCCGAAAGCGCCCTTCCGCCACCAGTTCCTTGAGGTCGCGGTGGGTGGCACTGATCAGCTTGATGTCGACTTTGACGGGCGTTTCGCCACCCAGCGGAATCACTTCGCGTTCTTCCAGTACCCGCAGTAAACGGGCCTGTAGCATCACGGGCATGTCGCCGATTTCATCCAGAAACAGCGTACCGCCGTTCGCCTGGAGAATTTTCCCGCGACGACCCTCACGATTGGCGCCGGTGAATGCCCCCGACTTGTAACCGAAAAGTTCGCTCTCGATCAGGGTTTCCGGAATGGATGCGCAGTTCACTGCCACGAAGGGACGCTTGCCGCCAGCCTGTTCCTGGTGGACCCCCTGGGCAAACACTTCCTTGCCTGTCCCGGTCTCGCCCAGCAGCAGGATCGGGATATCCCGGCCCAGCACGCGTTTGGCGCAGTGAACGTTATGTTCCATGGTCTGGTCGCCGAACTGGAGTTCACTCAGACGGATAATCTTGTCTTCGCCCACAGGCGGGCTTTCGGGAACACTCTGTCGCGACGCCCGGCCTGACAGAACGGAACCGCGGGCCTCGGGCGGCTGGACAAGGCCGAAGAAACGATTGCCCCGCTTGGCTTCATAGAGAGCGACCGGGTTGAGCCATCCCTGATTGTTCCGTCCGAGCAGGGCATCCATGCCCGTATTGAAGAGATCACGCAGTTGCAGTCCCGCCAAGTCAGCATGCTTCTTGTAGCCAAGCTGGAACAAGGCGCTCCGGTTGGCGGCCAGGATATGGCCTTCCTCATTCAAGGCCAGCGCGCCTTCCCAAAGTGTCCCGATGAATTCGGGCCGGCTGTGGAAGCGCAATGCGTAATGGTCGCGGAAATTGCACAGGAAGGCGCGGTTCTCGATCATCTGCGCCGACATGTTCACCAGGACCAGGGTGTGCTGTTGTGCCAGGTGGGAAAAACTGGAGGCATCCAGGACTGCCATCAGCCGACCTTCATGGTCGAAGATCGGAGCGGCCGAACAGGTCAGCCCGACGTTGCGCGACAGGAAATGCTCATGGTGATGGACCAGCAGGGGACGTTTCTCGATGGCACAGGTGCCCATGCCGTTGGTGCCCTGGTACTGCTCGCTCCACAGCGCGCCTTCGATCATCCCGCACTGCCTCGCGGCCTCGGAAAACGAAGGATCGCCCAGATAATCCAGCACCACGCCTTCCCGGTCGGTCAGCAACACCGAAAAACCGGATCCCGACAACTGCTGGTATAGCGTCGCCATCTCGCCTTGCGCGATCGCACGCAAGGACTCCAGGGGCTCCTGTCTATCCTTGAGTTCACGGCTGTCAAGAATGACCACCGGCTCATCGCGAACCGGATCCAGGCCAAAGTCTCGCACGCATCGATTCCATGACTGGGCAATCGCCGGCCCGACTTCCGTCGTATCCATGGCGCCGCGCGACTCGACGACAGCATTCACAATACGGGCGTGTTCCAAGATTTCGTGCCTTTCCATCGCTAAATCCTTACCGAGACTATGGAAGCAATATCTGAACCAACACTATAAAGGTGCCCAACGTGCACCGTATTTCGCTGTCCATCCCCAAAAAAACAGGGACAAAATGAAAACGTCGCCCATCGAAATATAGATCGCGTGAAATACATGGTACAGGTTGTACCGAAACTGGAACGTTCACAAGATCTTTATCACATGTCATTCCGAGTGTACTGATCATCTGTCACCTGATCCAGGAGACATCTGACCACATGGCACGGTTCATGCAGCAGCATTTGCCACTGGTATTGATTGGCAATGAAGAAATATGAAATCTGTGCGCTATTGCATCGTGTCCCTCATCCTGTTCTGCACGTCCATCGCATGGGGTGGGTCCCATACCTTGGGCGGGGATTTCACGCTGCGTACTCCGCAAAACCAGGAGGTCTCGCTTTCCTCGTTCAAGGGCAAGGCCGTGCTGCTTTATTTTGGCTTCACTTATTGCCCGGACATGTGCCCGACAGAACTGCTGCAGTTCAAGCAATTGCTGGCCATGCTGCCTGCCGACAAGCGTCCCCTGGTTCAACCGATTTTTATAAGTGTCGACCCGAAACGGGACACCGCCGATGTCCTGGAGCCCTATGTGGGCTTTTTTGACAAGCGCATTCTGGCGCTGACCGGCAGCGAGCAGGAGTTGCACAAGGTGGCAGGCCAGTATGGCGCACACTTCCGCTATGTGCCGACAGGCTCCAGCTATACCGTCGATCACACCGTGAACGTCTTCCTCATCGACACCCAGGGCAAGCTCGTGAGAATCATTCCCTACGGCACACCCACCCAGGATGTATTGAAACTCGTCACGGCCTTGCTGCCTTGATCGAACCAGACCAAGGAAGCCCATGACCTCCTGCGACAGCGTTTGCGAAACCGATCTGCCCTGCCCTTCAACCCTGCCGGACCGAAAGTCTGCCCGGTCGGTCGATACGGCCATCCCCGATGTCCAGAACACGCCGGATGTCCGCCGGATCGCCATCGACAAAGTCGGCATCAAGGCCATTCGCCATCCGGTCAAGGTGCGGGATAAAAGCAGCGGTACCCAGCACACCATCGCCACCTTCGGCATGTACGTGCATCTGCCCCACCATTTCAAGGGCACGCATATGTCCCGCTTCATCGAGATCCTGAACAGTCAGGAACGCGAGATCACGGTGGAATCGTTCGAAAGCATGCTTCGCCAGATGGTCGAGCGTCTGGAAGCCCGCTCCGGGTACATCGAGATGAGCTTCCCCTACTTCATCAACAAGCAGGCACCGGTCTCGGGCGTGAAGAGCCTGCTCGATTACGAAGTCACGTTCATCGGAGAAATCCGGGACGGCGCATATCACCAAACCGTCAGGATCCTGGTGCCGTGCACCAGCCTGTGTCCCTGTTCCAAGGGCATTTCGAAATACGGCGCCCACAACCAGCGCTCGCACATCACGATCACCGTCAAGACGAATGATTTCATCTGGATCGAAGACCTGATCCACATCGCCGAGGTGAATGCTTCCAGCCAGCTCTATGGTCTCTTGAAGCGGCCGGATGAGAAATACGTCACCGAGAAGGCCTACGAGAACCCAAAATTCGTGGAGGATCTGGTGCGCGATGTGGCCGCCGCGCTAAACGAGGATGCGCGTATCGAATCCTACGTGGTCGAATCGGAGAATTTCGAATCGATCCACAACCATTCCGCCTATGCGCTGATCGAGCGCACAGCACCGCTTTCCGCATAAAAATCAGCCCGCATTGGGACTGGCGTGGCCAACAGTCGGATAGGTCAGGCGTAGGCGTGGGGCATCAATCCCTGGCCGAGTCTGCGCAGAACCTGCAGACCGTCATCCAGACCGGGGAAATCGATGCGGCGGACCTCATCCCGGTCCGTCATTCTTTCGAGGAGTGAAGCCGCCTGGCCATGGCCGGGTAACACGCACTCGGGCTCGATTTCCACCAGCGGTGTCAAGACAAAAGACCGTAGGTGCAGACGAGGATGCGGCACAATCAGGGCCGGATCGCCGTCCAGGACCAGGCCGTCGTATAGGAGCAAATCGAGATCCAGCGTGCGCGGCCCGTTGCGCACGTGTCGCACTCGGCCATGACGCGTCTCCATCGCCAGCAATTCGCCCATCAGCGCATCCGGCGACAGTCCGGTTTCCAGCAGGACGACCGCATTGATGAAGTCGGGCTGGTCGGCATAGCCTACAGGCGCAGTCCGATAGAGCGACGACGCACGCAACAGGCGGGTATGCGGCAGAGAATCGAATTCGCCCATGACGGCAAGCAGGCGGGCTGCAGGTCCACCGACATTCCCGCCCAGGGCGACGAAGGCCCGACTCATTGGGGTTTTCCCAGGATCCGCTCGCGATGCCGGGTCAGGGCATCGCTGACCAATGGCGCCAAGGTGCTGTCCTGCGCCGAATCCAGGTAGGCGTAAAGACTCTGGCGCATGCGCTTCTCCCAGAAACGGGCCAGATGATCGGCAACGCCCGCGCTTGCGACCGCCCGATCGGGCTCGGCCTCGAAATAGGCGCCGATCTGATTGGCCATGTGGATCAGGTGTTCAATATTCATGTGCTGCTCAGGTTTCGATTCGTTCGGGGGTTGAGTAAACGGTGTAACGGCCCTGGCGCACGAAGCCTGCCAGGGCCAGCCCCACTTCCTGGGCCAGCCGGATCGCGTAGCCTGTCGGCGCGGAGACCGCCGCCAGAATGGGGATGCCCACGCTGGCCGCCTTCTGCACCATCTCGAAGCTGGCACGGCTGGTGACCAGTGCGAAGCCGGCGGCAGGATCGCGCCGGTCTTTCGCCAGTGCGCCGATCAGCTTGTCCAGCGCATTGTGGCGACCCACATCCTCGCGCACCATCAGCAGATCGCCTGCAGCGTCGGCCCAGGCGGCCGCGTGCACACCGCCGGTGCTGGCATGTAATGGCTGTTTCTGCTGCAACTGGGCCAGCGCCCGATGCAGTGCCGCGGCTGCGATGGCGGGGCCGGCCGGCAATGGCGCCAGGGTGCGGGCCACCTGATCCAGGCTTTCCACGCCGCACAAGCCGCAACCCGTACGACCGGCCAGCGCGCGGCGACGGTTCTTGAGTTCGACGAACCGCGCTTCGGCAATACGCATCTGCACGACTACGCCGCGGGTTTCGATCTCCAGATCCAGGTCATACAGCTCGCTGGGGTCCGCCAGGATGCCTTCGCTCAGGCTGAACCCGAGGGCAAAGTCCTCAAGATCGGTCGGACTGGCCAGCATCACGACATGCGAGATGCCGTTGTAGGACAAGGCGACCGGTACTTCTTCCGGCACCGAGTCCATTCGTATGCCACCCGGTCCGCGCGCGGCGGTTTCCACCAGGGGGGACGGCAACGTCATGGAGGGGTCGGGCAGATCACACAGACGCACCGGCTGGCTCCTGCTTCAGCAGCTTCATCTGTTCCTCGCTGAATTGCGCAAACTGTTTCTGCCAGGTCGAAGGCTGTTCCACGCGCGACAGCTGCACGGCGGTCACCTTGTACTCCGGACAGTTGGTGGCCCAGTCGGAGTTCTCCGTGGTGACCACGTTGGCGCCGGATCCGGGCCAGTGGAACGTGGTGTAGACGACGCCGGGCTGCATCCGCTCGCTGATTCGCGCGCGCAGCACGGTTTCGCCGGCGCGGCTCTGCACGCCGACCCAGTCGCCGTCGCGGATGCCGCGGTCCTCGGCATCCACCGGGTGCAGCTCAAGGATGTCTTCCGGATGCCACGCGTTATTCGCGGTACGCCGGGTCTGAGCGCCAACGTTGTATTGCGACAGGATGCGGCCGGTGGTGAGCAGCAACGGGAAGCGACGGTTGACGCGCTCGTCCGTGGCAACGTACTCGGTCAGCATGAAACGCCCCTTGCCCCGCACGAATTCCGTCACATGCATGGTCGGCGTGCCGTCCGGATGCGCCGCGTTGCAGGGCCACTGGACACTTCCCAGCCGGTCCAGCTTGGCATAGGACACGTCGTGGAAGGTGGGGGTCAGGCGCGCGATTTCGTCCATGATCTCGGACGGGTGGCTGTAATGCATCGGGTAACCGAGTGCGTTCGACAGCATCTGGGTCACTTCCCAGTCCGCATAGACGGCGAGCGGACGCATCACCTTGCGGATGCGCGAAATACGCCGTTCTGCGTTGGTGAAGGTGCCATCCTTTTCAAGGAAGCTGGCGCCCGGCAGAAAGACGTGCGCGAATTTCGCAGTTTCGTTGAGGAAAAGATCCTGCACCACCAGACACTCCAGGGACTCCAGTGCATGGGTGACATGTCCGGTGTTCGGGTCGGACTGGGCGATGTCCTCGCCCTGTACGTAGAGCCCCTTGAAGCTGCCGGCGATGGCCGCGTCGAACATGTTCGGGATACGCAGTCCGGGTTCGTCCGAAAGCGGAACGCCCCAGACCGACTCGAACAGCTCGCGGGTAGCGACGTCCGAAACGTGGCGATACCCGGGCAGTTCATGCGGGAAGGATCCCATGTCGCACGAGCCCTGCACGTTGTTCTGGCCGCGTAGCGGATTGACGCCGACGCCGGGGCGCCCGATGTTGCCGGTGGCCATGGCCAGGTTGGCGATCCCCATGACCATGGTGGATCCCTGGCTATGCTCGGTCACGCCCAAACCGTAGTAGATGGCCGCATTGCCGCCCGTCGCATACAGTCGCGCAGCCGCGCGTACCTCGTCCGCCGGCACGCCGGTGACGGATGCGGTCGCTTCCGGCGAATGACGCGGATCGGCAATGAAGGTGCGCCATTTGTTGAAGGCCTCCGCCTCGCAGCGATCCACGATGAAATCCTCGTCGACCAGCCCCTCGGTCACGACGACATGCGCCAGGGCATTGATCAGCGCGACATTGGTGCCGGGCAGCAGCTTCAGGTGATGGGTGGCGCGCACGTGCGGCGTGTCGACCAGGTCGATGGCGCGCGGGTCGGCGACGATCAGCTTGGCTCCCTGACGCAGGCGCTGCTTCATGCGCGAACCGAATACCGGGTGGCCGTCGGTCGGGTTGGCACCGATCACCATGATCACGTCCGCCTGCATCACGGAATCGAAGTCCTGGGTCCCCGCCGATTCGCCCAGTGTCTGCTTGAGACCATACCCGGTTGGCGAATGGCACACACGAGCGCAGGTGTCGACATTGTTGACGCCAAAGGCCGCACGGGTCAGCTTCTGGACCAGATAGGTCTCCTCGTTGGAGCAGCGCGAGGAGGTGATCGAGCCGATCGATTCAGCCCCGTATTTTTCCTGCAGGCGCCGCAGCTCGCTCGCCGTGTGGGCGATGGCCTCCTCCCAACTCACTTCGCGCCAGGGATCACGGATCGAACTGCGGATCATCGGCGTGGTAATACGGTCGGCGTGCGTGGCATAGCCCCACGCGAAGCGGCCCTTGACGCAGGCATGGCCATGGTTGGCGCCACCATTGAGGTCGGGCACCATGCGGATCACCTTCTCGCCTTGCAACTCGGCATTGAGCGAGCACCCCACGCCGCAATAGGCGCAGGTGGTTGTGACGCTGCGCTGAGGCTGCCCCATCTCGATGACGGATTTTTCCATCAGCGCCGCTGTGGGGCAGGCCGCGACACAGGCGCCGCAGGACACGCATTCGGACGACATGAAATCTTCACCGCCCGCTGCCGCGATGCGACTGTCGAATCCGCGCTCGGTGGTGGTCAAGGCGTAGGTGCCCTGGATGTCGGAACAGGCCCGCACGCAGCGCGAGCAGACGATGCACTTCGACGGATCGTAGGCGAAATAGGGATTCGAGGTATCCGTCGCTTCCTGCAGATGGTTTTGACCGTCGGCGTAACGGACCTCGCGAAGGCCGACGCGACCGGCCTGGTCCTGCAGTTCACAGTTGCCGTTGGCGGAACAGGTCAGGCAGTCGAGCGGGTGATCGGAGATATACAACTCCATGACGCCGCGACGCAGACGGAACAGGGCATCGTTCTCGGTGGTGACCTCCATGCCCTCCTCCACCAGCGTGGTGCATGAGGCGGGGTAACCACGCCGGTTCTTCACCTGGACCACACAGAGTCGGCAGGAGCCGAATGATTCCAGCTGTTCGGTCGCACACAGCTTGGGAATATCGATTCCCGCTTCGGCTGCGGCATGCATCACCGAGGTTCCGGCCGGAACGGTAACGGGAACGCCGTCGATGGACAGCGTGACGTGTTGGGTGGATGTGCGTGCCGGGGTACCCCGGTCGTGATGGCAATGCAGGCTCATGTGGAGGCCTCCTCTTGCTTCGGCGACAGGCCGAAATCTTCAGGATAGTGATCAAGCGCGGACAGAACCGGATACGGCGTCATCCCGCCCATGGCGCAAAGCGACCCTTCCAGCATAGTCTGGCAGAGATCGCGCAACAGGGTGTCGTCGTTGGAGCGTTGCGGACGCGCGGCCAGCATGCTGTCCAGCAACTCCACGCCGCGAACCGAACCGATGCGGCACGGTGTGCATTTTCCGCAGGACTCGATGGCGCAGAATTCCATGGCATAGCGGGCCATTTTCGCCATGTCGACGCTGTCGTCGAAGGCAACGATCCCGCCATGGCCCACCGTGGCGCCGACTGCCGCAAACGCCTCGTAATCGAGGGGCAGGTCGAAGCGCGACTCGGGCAGATAGGCGCCAAGTGGTCCGCCCACCTGCACGGCGCGGATCGGCCGTCCGCTGGCAGAGCCGCCGCCGAAATCGTAAAGCAGTTCGCGCAGGGTCATGCCGAAGGCGACCTCGACCAGGCCGGGTCGCTTCAGGTTGCCTGCGAGCTGGAACGGCAGCGTGCCGCGCGAACGACCGCTGCCGTGTGCTTTGTAGGCCTCGCCGCCATGCGCCAGGATCCAGGGTACGCTGGCCAGCGTGATGACGTTGTTGACCACCGTGGGCCGGCCGAACAGTCCCTCCAACGCAGGCAGCGGCGGCTTGGCGCGGACCAGACCGCGCTTGCCCTCGATGCTCTCCAGCAACGAGGTTTCCTCGCCACACACGTAGGCCCCGGCACCCTTGAAAAGATTCAGTTCGAAGCGTCGTCCGGAACCGAGCACATTGGCGCCCAGTATGCCTTCACGCGTGGCCGTGACGATGGCATCCTCCAGCACGTCCCAGGCATCCGGGTATTCCGAACGCAGGTAGATGTAACCGGTGTCCGCCCCAACTGCCAGGCCGGCAATGATCATGCCTTCGATCAGGCAAAAGGGATCGCCCTCCATCAGCATGCGGTCCGAGAAGGTACCGGAGTCCCCCTCGTCGGCATTGCAGACGATGTATTTCTGTCCGCCATCCGCATTCATCACGGTACGCCACTTGATTCCCGTGGGAAAACCTGCGCCGCCGCGGCCACGCAGGCCACCCGTATCGACGGCATCCACGATGTCTTCGGCCTTCATGTCGAGCGCACGCTCCAATCCCTTGAGTCCGCCATGCGCGCGGTAATCCTCCAGCGAAAGAGGATCGGTGACACCCATGCGGGCAAAGGTGAGCCGGGTTTGGCGCTTCAGATAGGGAATCTCCTCACTGGGACCGTGGAACAAGGCATGCGCGCCGCCCCGCAGCCATCCAGCCTCGAACAGGCCAGGCACGTCCTCTGGAGCAACCGGCCCATAGGCGATGCGTTGTCCGTCGATCTCGACCTCGATCAGCGGTTCCAGCCAATACAATCCACGCGAGCCGTTGCGCACGATTTCCACTTCCAGTCCGCGGTTCCGGGCCTCGTTCTCGATCGTTCGGCACACACGCTCCGCGCCCACCGATACGGCACTGGCATCGCGGGGCACAAAAATCCGTTGCGTCATACCCCCCGTCCTTCTGCAAGTATGGCGTCAAGGCGTTCGACGCTGACACGACCGTGCAAATCGTCGTCCAGCATCACCGCCGGCGAACAGGCACAGTTGCCGAGGCAATACGCTGCTTCCAGCGTCACCTCGCCATCGGCTGTAGTGGCGCCAAACTCGACGCCGAGCTGCGTGCTGGCGTGCATGGCCAGCGCATCCGCTCCCATGGCCTGGCACGACTCTGCACGACATATCCGAAGGCGCTGACGGCCGGGCGGCGTACGACGAAAATCATGATAGAAGCCGATGACGCCGACCACTTCGGCCTGTGCCATGTTGTGGGCTTTTGCCAAGTCGGCAATGGCATGGTCGGGGATATAGCCGAATTTTTCCTGTAGCCGGTGCAATGCGGGCAACAAGTCGGCTTGATTTGTATTGGACATAAATCCTCTGAGCAATCAAGAAAACCATTGAAGCAGGTGTTTGAAAGCTCTCTGCAATTCGCGTGCCAATCGATTTTTTCAAACTGGGGCGATTGCAAAATCATTCATAAACAACCGCCTAATCAATCGCAAAGCACGCGAACCCAGCCCAGCAATACCCAGCGCCGGGACAGAATGTCATGTCTGATCAAACAGAAAAGTGGTCTGGAGTCGACACAAATTGTCACACCGTCACGATTCACAGTGAACCATCGGGCATTTTGTAGTAGGTTCGAACCAGTTTATGAATTCAGCCTTCGGGCGGCTGCGGCTTCAGCTCGAATCTTGAGTACCTGGGTCAGGCATGACCCATATTTCCACTGGGGTGAACAACTCCAGGACACCACGCGCCCTGTAGGCAGGGTTCCCTGCATATCAACTCCGACAGGCCATCAAAACTCCAACGCCCGCATCATGAGCCCCGCACCCACAAGAATGCACAATACGCCTACGCAACTTCGCAAAACCTGCGCATTCATTGCATGCACGATCCGTACACCGAGTACGACACCTATGATTTCAAAAAGGGTACAAATAACCAGGAGTTTGTAATCAAACGACCCGTATTGCAGATTCCCGGCTGTCCCCGAGATGGCGGCCAGAATCTGAATCACCTGGCTTGCGCCAATTGTGCTCAGGGGAGGAAATCCCAGCAAAATCATCATGGGAACAGACAAAGCAGGCCCTCCGACTCCGGTAAGGCCTGAGCCAAAACCCACGACGGCGCCCACGCCAACCAACAATACCTGCTGTAATCCCGGGCGATTTTTGAATACGACCGCTTTCGTTTTGTTTTTCGTATAGAAAGTGTAAACACCCGCGAAAACAATAATCGAAGACAGGATCAACGCGAGCCCGTGCGCATTGATTTTTGCATTTGCCCAGGCGCCGAAAAATCCAAAGATTGCCGCTCCAATGCACAACGGTACAGTAATGCCCCAGTCGATACTTCCACGACGTTGAAATGAAAAGGTTCCAATAACGCCCGTAAAAATAAAAGTGGCCAATGCTGTCGCCATGGCCTCCTGGATTGTCAATCCCCCGAGAATATTGAGTGCAGGAATGAGTAGGATCCCGCCTATGCCTACCGCACCGATGAGCATGCCAACGACAAGAGAAATCGCAATCAGCCAGGGAATTGTCATGGATGCGGCAATATCACATCAAGAATAAAACATTGATCGCGGAAATCCCCATGTAACCGTGTAACCGATTGATGAAGCCTTTGACTTCAGCAATCATTTAATCAAGCGGCCCAGGCTATTTGAAAACTGAAACCATGTTTTTCGAAACCGAGCGACTCGTAGAATGTATGTGCCTCACCGCGCTGCAAATGGCTCGACAGCGCTAGCTTGTAACATCCTCGTTTCTGGCAGTGTTGCATGGCAAACAACATCATTTTTTTTCCGATCCCCTTCCCTTGCCAATCACTCGAAACAACGACATCTTCGACAATCCCGAAAGGTTTTCCGCCATGCGCTGCGCTTTCAATCACGATTATGCGCCACCTACAAAGGCAAGCAAGAGCAGACCAGGCAGGGATTTGACGGATACGCTCTTTACGGACATTCGCTATTCCCTAACGTTTGAGGTGAGGGGCCGCCGGAGCGCGAAGCGCGGAGGGAACCAAACAGCGCAGCTGTTTGGTTCCCTCTCGACCGAGGTGTTAGAGCGCGATTAGTTTGCATAGACCACCCCTACCCCCGAAACAGTGAGATTTTGTTTGATTGGGGTGGATGCACCCAACCCGAAGATTTGAATAGTTTTGTCGTTTTGCCACTGTACGACGATAGGCATGGCACCATTGGCAATAAATGTATTGGCGCCCTCATTAGGAAGAGCTTCTTCGGCGCGCAAGATTGAGACCTGGGTGTTTACTCCCGTTGTGGCGCCGCAGTTGCGAGAGAAGACAACGGCTTTTAGTTGCCCGGACGGTGAAGAAATGGTTTGGGAGACTTCATTTCCGCAAGCGCCACCACACCCACTGAGAGCCAAGGCGGAGGCAAGCGTGATTGCAAGAAATGGTCTCACGGGTTTAGCGCTCTAACGTTCAAATTGAGGGGCGCGCCGCTTTTGGCGCGTCCCTCTCGAATGCAGAGTTAGCCGCGTTTTCCGCAAGAGCGGCTGCGGATGCCAAACTGAACCGAAAAGTTGGGACACTGGTGCCATCGGGCGCATTCCAAACCGCTGCTTGAGAATTTTGAGCGCCAAGCGCCAAATAAAACTTCTGTGCGCGTAAGTTGGACTGGTTCACTAAAAGGTACAAGCCTTGGCCCGAGCATCTTTGCTCACAGATGGCGGCCACCTGCAAAAGCAAACTACTGCCAACGCCGCGACCCTGATGAGATGGCTTGACGTGTAAGTTATCAAGATATGAGCCCCAATCTGAATGCTCCCCAACGAATGCACAGGCAAACGCAACCACTGCCCCAGCCTCTAGGGCGACCAAAGCAAATTGATTTACTTTCGGATTTTCAAAACGTTCCTGCCAGATTGCCAGGCGCTCCGTCGGGACTACGCGCTCCAGATAATACGGGCTCAGGACATCGCTGTATGTTGCAGCCCAACTTGCCGCGTGTAACGCAGCGATTTGTTCAGCATGCTCCGATGTGGCGAAATCGATATTCATAGTGGCTAACGTTTAAGGTAAGGGGCGCCGCTTTAGCGGCGTCCCAGCGACCAAAGGGAGCGCCTTGACCGCAAGGTTACCTGCCTCGGCTCGGCCCGCCAGTAGCAGACGCTGAACCTGCCACACCACCAGTGGTACGATTACGCGACCAGCCGGTACCCACACCGTGGCAGCCTCATCGTTTTCGGCCAAACGCAGCACTTTCCATTCGTCGTCTTGAATGCGACCGTTCTTAATGACTTGAGGCATTGGGAGGCTTCCTTTCCTCGAGGCGCGCGCCACGCTCGACATACACGCGTGTCTTGAACGACTCGATGCCGACCCGGCGCACGGTGTCGATGAAGCGCTCATCTTCATGACGGTAGTCGATGTAGTTGTTGATCAGCGAACTGATCACGTCCGGTACCTCTGTAGCCGCAAAGGACGGGCCGATGACCTTGCCGAGCACGGCCTTATTGCCCTGGTTTCCCCCTATCGTCACCTGGTACCACTCCTCGCCGTTCTTGTCGACGCCGAGCACGCCGATATGGCCGACGTGGTGATGGCCGCAGGCATTCATGCAACCGGAGATGTTGAGTTCGAGTTCGCCGATGTCGTGCAGGTAGTCTAGATTGTCGAACCGGTTTTGGATGGCGCTGGCGATCGGGATCGATTTGGCATTGGCCAACACGCAGAAATCTGCGCCAGGGCAAACGATCATGTCGGTCAGCAGGCCGATATTGGCGGTTGCCAGGCCGAGGTTGCGTGCCTCCTGCCATACAGTGAACAGGTCTGCCAGGCGCACACTGGGGAGCACCAGGTTCTGTTCGTGCGTACTGCGGACCTCGCCGAAGGCGTATTGATCGGCCAGGTCGGCCACCGCGTCGAACTGGTCGGCAGTGATATCGCCCGGCGTGACGCCGGTCTTCTTCAGCGACAGGACCACACTGGCGTAACCCCGTACCTTGTGCGCGCGTATGTTGTGTCTTACCCAGTTGGCAAAAGCCTTGTTGCCTGCCAGTTGCGCAGCGTAGCCGGCATCCTCGGCTGGTAGCTCGGGCAACACCGGGTCGTTGAAGCGCCTCGTGACGCGGTCGATTTCTGCCTGTGTCAATGTAGAGATGCCCTCTCGGGTATACGCGAATTCGGCCTCCACCTGACGCGTGAACTCCGCGACACCGAGCGATTTCACCAGAATCTTGATGCGCGCCTTGTAGGCGTTGTCGCGACGGCCATGCAAGTTGTAGATCCGCAGGATGGCCTCGCAATAATTGAGCATCTGCTGCCAGGGCACGAAAGGGCACACTTCCTCGCCGAGGATCGGCGTGCGGCCGAGGCCTCCCCCAACCAGCACGCGGAAACCTATATTGCCATCGGCGTCACGGGTAAGATCGAGGCCAATGTCGTGGGCCCGGATGATGGCACGATCCTCCACGGCGCCATTGACGGCGAACTTGAACTTGCGTGGCAGAAAGGAGAACTCGGGGTGGGAGGTACTCCACTGGCGCACGATTTCGCACCACGGCCGTGGGTCGATATGTTCATCGGCAGCGACCCCGGCAAAGGGATCGGCGGTGACATTGCGGATGCAGTTGCCTGAGGTCTGGATGGCGTGCATCTGCACCGTGGCGAGTAGACCCAGAATTTCCGGCACATCCTCCAGTTTCGGCCAGTTGAACTGCACATTCTGGCGCGTGCTGAAGTGAGCATAGCCGTGATCGTAGGTACGCGCGATATGGCCGAGCATGCGCAACTGGGACGAGCGCAAGTTGCCGTAAGGAACGGCAATACGCAGCATCGGCGCGTGGCGCTGGATATACAGGCCGTTCTGCAGGCGTAGCGGGCGGTACTCGTCTTCACTCAACTCCCCGGCGAGATAACGGGCAGTCTGATGGGTGAACTGTGTGACACGCTCATCAACCGTGCACTGGTCGTATTCGTCATATTGGTACATCGAGTACCTCTGATTGAGTCGGGATATTCTTTATCGGGGGGGCCGGCGGTCAGACTCAGCAACCGGTTAACGGATTGCCGACCGTGGGTGAGGCTGAGTAAATATGCATCAGCACTCGCGCCGTTCGTAGGGCTACCGAGGGGCTCAGCTCAACGCCTTCATGTGGTCGAAGCGTGTCTGCGCGGCCCCTGGAAGACGTATAGCGGCCCTTAGGGAAGGTGCGTCAGTTCATGTAGGCAGAGGCCTCGCCTCCAGGATTGGGCAAACCGGCGACACGCCACAATATCTTGCAACTGCTGAATAGTTTGTGGGCCTTGTGACGATCCAGCCCGGTAGCACGGCAGACCAGGCGCATCACCGGCAAGCTTCCCAGTGCGAAATAGTGGCTGCGCACGTGATCAATCACCTCCCAGTGCTTGGGGGTAAGAACAGGAATGCCCTCCTCCAACGCAATGCGTACCGCCACTTGAGGTTCCCAGAGATGGGGTTCGGCAAAGAAGCCATCAGCGTCGAACCAGTCGGAAATATCGCCCGCAGCGGGCTGTGCGATCAGGGCAATATTCATGGCACATTCCTTGTCAGTGAATCGAGTTTGCAAGGTAACGGACCGCGCCGGCACTGTGAAATCACGCTTGGTCATGGTCTCATGGCTGAAAGCTATGGCTACCGAAGATTGGCGCCAATTGCGCTATCTTGTCACCGTTACCCGGAGGAGTGCCCCATGCAGTTACAGCAGCTACGCTATCTTCTAGCCCTGGCCCGCAGCGGGTTCAATGTCACCAGCGCTGCTGAACGGCTGTTCAAGTCGCAACCCAGTCTGAGCAAACAACTCCGTTTGCTTGAGGAAGAATTGGGCGTGCCGCTATTCGAACGTGCAGGACGCCAACTGACTGGATGCACCGCAGCCGGACGGGCAGTCATGGAGTTGGCTGAATGCACGCTTGCCAACATAGAAGCGATCCGTCGCGTCTCACTCGAGTTCAGTGACCCGGGGGGCGGTGAACTGTCTATTGCCACGACGCATACACAGGCCCGCTACGTGCTGCCCCCTGTCATCCGGACCTTCAGGCGTACCTATCCTGAACTGAGCCTACATCTCCATCAGGGCAGCCCGGCCCAGATCGCGGAAATGGCAGCCAGCGGCGGAATCGACTTTGCCATTGCCACGGAATCCCTGCATCTCTTCGATGAACTGATCATGCTGCCTTGCTATCGCTGGAATCGCGCCGTGGTGATACCCAGAGGACATGCTCTGGAGAGCGTTGAACCATTAACGCTGGAGGCCGTGGCGGAATATCCCATTCTGACTTATGTGTTCGGTTTCACCGATCGCTCCCACATCAACGATGCCTTCCAACGACGCGGACTCGCACCTCGTGTAGCGCTGACCGCCACCGATGCAGATGTGATCAAGACCTACATCCGACTGGGGCTGGGGGTGGGTATTCTGGCGGAGATGGCACAAGACGAAAGCCTTGATAACGATCTCAGTTTTCTGGATGCCAGCCATCTGTTCGAACCCAGTATTACCCGCATCGGTTTCCGCAAAGGTCTGTTCCTGCGCACCTGTCATTACGATTTCATCAGGACGTTTTCCAGTCACCTGTCGCGTGAAGTTGTCGATCGAGCCGTGAAAGTCAGCACGCCAGTCGAGCGGGACGAGCTGTTCGCCACTTTGGCCATCCGGAATTATTGATATCACGCGATGGATTTCGGCTTGATGAGCCTATCCGGACAAGCAATTTGTCTCCAATCGGCAGAAATCGAGAATTGAATTCTCGCGCTCGAACGCGTCAGGAATCTTGAAGGCATCGCATCCTGCCTGCGACTAAATCATTGGCATTTGCAGGGATTGATCTGTTGCCGGCTATGCGTTGACCACTATAGTGATCTGGAGGTGAGACAAATTGTCACATTGTCCCGAGTCGCTCCGTAACACCTCGACTGAGGGTAAACCCCTAACCACACACGGAAAGACAATTATTTATACGTAAAAGAACTAAGGGAAAACCCTTATAAATGCACGGAACTTTTTGATTTATATATAAAAGAATTCATGGCACGGGGGTTGCTTTACGTAAGACGCGAACTTCGCTCTAGCCTCCCAACGAATTATTGGATTTATCAGGAGCGTTGCGCTTGTACGTTTGTCCGTTCAAAGATAAGGAGACCGATATGCCCAAATGTAATAACCGCTTTTCACTGAAGGCCCTGGCGGCCGCCGTTTCTGCCACCGTGGCGTTGGGCGTCGTCGCCCTGCCGACCCTCTCGCATGCGGACGAAACTGCCTGTTCGCCTTTCACCCCCCTCATCAAGGGACAGGAAGACCTGGTCTATGTCTGGACACTGGGCGTCGAAGGCATCGGCGACGGTTCAGACAAACTCGTGACCGTGGACGTGCGTCCCGGTTCCAAAACCTTCGGCAAGGTCATCAATTCGCTCTCCGTTGGCGGACGCGGCGAAGCGCATCACATGGGTTTCAGCGACGATCGCCGTTACATGTGGGCAGGCGCACTGGATAGCAACAAGATGTTTGTGTTCGACATCGGTACCGACCCGAGCAAGCCGAAACTGGTCAGGACCATCACCGACCTGGTCGAGAAGACCGGCTATGTGGGTCCCCATACGTTCTATGCGCTGCCCGGCCGCATGATGATCCAGGCCCTGTCCAACGCGAAAGACCATGGCGGCGTGACCGGCATCGCGGTCTACAGCAATGACGGGAAATTCATTTCGAAGCATGATATGCCCACCACCAAGGTCGGCGGTGTGCAGGGGGACGGCTATGGCTATGACATCGGCATCAACCCCCAGAAGAATGTCCTGCTGACGTCCAGCTTCACAGGCTGGAACAACTACATGATGGACTTGGGGAAAATGGTCAAGGACCCTGACGCCATGAAGCACTTCGGCAATACCATGGCGATGTGGAATCTGAAAACCATGGAGCCCATGAAGGTCTTCGATGTGCCCGGCGCACCGCTGGAGATTCGTTGGTCCTTGAAGAAAGGCGACAACTGGGCCGTGACCGCCACCGCCCTGACCTCGCAACTCTATGTCATCAAGCAGGATAAAAATGGTGAATGGCAGTCACATGACGTCGCCACCATCGGCAACCCCGCCGATATCCCGTTGCCGGTGGATATTTCCATCACGGCCGACGGCAAGGGCCTGTGGGTCAACACCTTCATGGACGGCATGACCCGTTACTGGGATTTCCACGATCCGATGCATCCGAAGGAAGTCTTCAAGGAAAAAATCGGCTCCCAGGTCAACATGGTGTCGCAGTCCTTCGACGGCAAGCGGGTGTATTACACCACCTCCCTGCTGGGCAACTGGGACAAGAAAGGCAAGGACGACGAGCAGTTCCTGAAGATGTACAAATGGAACGGCAAGAAGCTTTCGCACGTCTTCACCATCGACTTCTACAAGGAAAAGCTCGGTCGCGCCCACCACATGAAGTTCCAGGCGCTCAACCTGAGCAAGTTGAAGCCGCTGGCCGCTGCCGAATCGCAGGACCTGGACAGCCTCAAGCTCGCACTGACCGAGCCGAAGGGTAAATGATTTGATGTCCAGACAGAGCGCTTACATTGTTGGGGCTCTCCGCCCCCCCTTGCGGGGGGGCGGTTTTTTTTCCATGCTCCTGACGTTCGCCCTGGCGGGTGCCTGTACCGCCAACGCCAACGCTGCCGACACCAATCCGTCCCAGCAAATCACCGAACAAGCTGGCGTGGTCATGGATTTCAAGCCCAGCCCGCCTGGCAGCTACAAGCTTTATGACATCAAAACCGCACCCGATGGCAAGGTACTGGATATCGACGGCAAGGCGCGCTCACTTTCCGATTTCACCGGGGGTAAGATCACGCTGTTGTCCTTCATCTACTCAAGCTGCGCCGATCCGAGTGGTTGTCCTTTCGCGTATCTGGTATTCCATAACCTGCAAAACCGATTGGAAAGGCATCCGGAATTCAAGGGGAGCATCCGTCTCGTCAGCCTGTCTTTCGATCCGAAACGCGATACGCCGGAAGTCCTCAAGCTTTATGCGGGAGACAGCGGAAACGCCGATCGTGGCGTGCCGTGGGACTTTCTCACCACGGCATCGCTCCGTGATCTCATCCCGATACTCGATGCATACGGCCAGGACGTCTATATCGATGTCGATCCTGTCACCAAGAAACCGCTCAGTACCTTGAGCCATGTGTTGAAAGTTTTCCTGATCGACCGCAATCATGTCATCCGGGAGATCTACACCACGGCTTATCTGTCACCCGATGTCATCTACAACGACATCCTCACTTTGTTAATGGAAGAAGGTATCAAACTGCCATGAAAGTAATTCGTGCCCTGCGCTGGCTCTCGATGGCCAGCGTGCTGTCCTCGCTATCACCCGTCGTACGTGCCGACACCCCCGTCAATCTGCCCATCCCGCTTGGTCTGCCGCCCCTCGTTATTCCAGCATCCAATCCCCTGACTCAAGAAAAGATCGATCTCGGACGTCGCCTGTTCATGGACCGACGCCTCTCCCACAACAACACTATGTCCTGCGGCATGTGCCATGTCCCCGAGCAAGGTTTCACCTCCCACGAACTGGGCGCAGCCATCGGCATGGAGGGCCGCAGCCATCGACGCAATTCCCCCACCATGTTCAACGTCGGCTACCAGCGCAGCCTGTTCCTTGAAGGACGCGAACCGCATCTGGAAGACCAGATCTGGGGGCCCCTGCTGACCAAGAATGAAATGGACATGCCGGCCATCGGCTATGTCGTCGAGAAGGTGCGCCAACTGCCCGAATACAAGGGCATGTTCGAAGCGGCCTTCAATGGTCCCGTCACGGCGGAGCGCATCGGCCAGGCCATCGCCAGCTACGAGCGCACGCTGGTTTCCGGCAACTCCCGTTTCGACCGCTGGTACTACGGCGGCGAGAAGAATGCTCTGAACGCAACGGAACAGCGCGGCTTCCAGGTGTTCATGGGCAAGGGGCGCTGCGTCGCCTGTCACTCGATAGGCGAGAAAAGCGCGCTGTTCACCGATCACAAGTTCCATAACACTGGGCTGGGCTGGGAGCGCACCATGTTCCCCGAGCGCACGACCTATCGCGTACAACTCGCGCCCAATGTATTTGTCGACGTGAATGCCCAGCATCTCAAGTCGTTCGAACCGCCTATGCCTGACGTAGGGCGCTACGAAGTCACGTTCAACCCGAAAGACAGTTGGGCCTACAAGACCCCTATCCTGCGTAACGTGGAACTGACCTCCCCCTATATGCATGACGGGTCATTGCGCACACTGGAGGAAGTCGTCGATTTCTACGACAAGGGCGGGATCGACAACCCGGAGAAATCTCCTCTGATCGTGCGCCTGAATCTGACGCCGGACGAAAAGTCGGCGCTCGTCGCATTCCTGAAAAGCCTGACCGGCGACAACGTTGCAGCGCTGGTACGCGATGCGCGTCTCGCTCCGGAAAACCTGCCGATCCCGGACCATGACCCCAGCGATACATTCATGAGTCAGGTCAACGCCAGGCGACCCTGAGTTGGACGTCATTCCGCATCATCACCCCTGAGAACCTAGAGGAGAAGCATTTGCTCGACCCGCAGAGGCCCCATCGCATCGTTGTAGTAGGCGGCGGTGCGGGGGGGCTTGAGTTGGCCACACGCCTGGGCGATCGCCTGGGTCGGCGTGGCCGGGCCGAAGTCACCCTGATCGACTGTGCCCGTACCCATATCTGGAAACCCCTTCTTTACGAAGTGGCTGCCGGGAGCCTGAATTCCCACGCGGACCAGCTCGAGTATCTCGCCCAGGCCCACTGGCATCATTTCCGCTACAGGCTCGGGCGCATGGATGGGCTCGATCGCACCCGGCAGCTGGTCCATGTCGCCCCTACGCTGGATGATGCTGGCATTGAGATCGTGCCAAGGCGCAGCTTCCCCTACGACACCCTGGTCATCGCCATCGGCAGCCAGGCCAACGATTTTGCCGTACCGGGTGTGGGCGAGCATTGCCTGATGCTGGACACGCCGGACGAGGCGCGCGAATTCCATGATCGTCTGATCAATGCCTGCCTGCGCACGCATACCCAACATGAGCCGGTAGCCGTCGGACAGCTGACGGTCGGCATCGTCGGCGCCGGCGCCACCGGGGTCGAACTGGCCGCAGAGCTGCACGGCACCACACGCGAGCTCTCGGCCTACGGCCTGGAAAAAATCGACCCGGACACCCACGTCAAGCTGGTCATCGTCGAAGCTGCCGATCGCATCCTGTCCGGCCTGCCGCCTCGCCTGTCCGCCGCAGTCGCCAGGCGGCTGGACGAACTCGGCGTGGACGTGCATCTCAACGAACGGGTCGTGGAAGTCCACCCGAAAGGGTTTTCCACAGCCAGCGGCAAGTTTATCCCGTCCAGCATGATGGTCTGGTCCGCCGGCATCAAGGCGCCCGATTTCCTGGCCAATCTGGACGGCCTGGAGACCAATCGCATCAACCAGTTGGTTGTGCGCCCTACCCTGCAATGCAGCCGCGACGACAATATCTTCGCGTTCGGCGACTGTGCCGCCTGCCCCATGCCAGGCAAGACGCAGAATGTGCCGCCGCGCGCGCAAGCCGCGCACCAGCAAGCCTCGATGCTGGTCAAGTCGCTCCGACGGCACCTCGCCGGCCGGCCCTTGCCTGAATACGTCTATCGGGACTACGGTTCGCTCGTTGCGCTCGGCCGCTACAGCACCGTCGGCAACCTGATGGGTGGCCTCACAGGGGGCAGCCTCATGATCGAAGGCGCGCTGGCACGCCTGGTCTACTGGTCCCTGCACAAGATGCATCAGGTGGCGCTCAACGGTCTCTTCAAAACCGTACTCGGCACCCTCGCCAACATCATCAACTCCCCCAACAAACCCACCATCAAACTGCACTGAACATCGAAAGGAAAAACATGGACCACAACACGATCATTTTCAAAACAGGCGAAGCCACCGTCCTCGCCCGGGAAGGCCAGTTCACCGACGCCATGCCGGAAATCCTGATCGGCACCGTCGACGGACCCGTCGGGCACGCCTTCGCCAACATGATGGGACAGACCGCAGGCCACACCCGCATGTTCGCCATCCGGGCCTGCAACCAGCAGGTGCGCCCCGCCACCTTGATGGTGCCCAAAGTCACCATGAAAAGCATGGCCTACGTCGACCTGTTCGGCGGCACGGTCCAGGCGGCCACAGCCGATGCCGTTCTGGACTGTGTGATCGAAGGCATCCTGCCGCGCGATCAAGTCAACGATCTGTGCATCGTCAGCCTGGTGTGGATCGACCCCCGTTGCGCGACCGATCCCAATCTCGACCACAAGGATCTCTATCGCACCAACTACGAAGCGACCAAGCTCGCCATCAAGCGCGCGCTCAACGACCAACCCGGCATCGACGAATTGATCGCCAACCGAAACAGCATTCGCCATGACATGTACGACCCCGAAGCCTGAAGCCATTTGCGGGTAATTTCCTGCCGGGAGTAGGTAGTTCTCCGGATAGTAATTTTTCTGCCAACGCGCAGAATAACGGCGTGGTCTGCAAAGACTGTCCATGAAGATTTTCGACTGGTTAATCAAGGAAAGGAAGACACGATGAAAGTTGTCTGGAATGAAAAAGCCTGCTGCCATAGTGGAAATTGCGTCAAGACGCTGCCGCAGGTATTCAAAGTGGAAGACGGCAAGTTCGTGATCCAACCCGAGAACGCCACCGAAGAACAGGTGCGCCAGGTCGTTGCGGCGTGTCCCGCGAAAGCCCTGCAAATGGAATGAACGATCGGTTTTGTTTTGACGGGCGGCCTCTCCTAACTCCTCCTGCCCGTTGATTTTGGCGGGCCCTTCCGGGCCCGCATTTTTTGGCTCTAGCTGCTTGCGTAGCTTGGTTCCGGTGCCCTGGCGCCAAGCATTTACTTGTCGTCATTTGGGAGGAAACAAGAATGGAAGAGAATAACAGTAGACGTCATTTCATGAAAACAGGCGGCGCCCTATTCGCTGCGGGTGCAGCAGGTCTTGCCGGCGCAGCGCGATCGACCATGGCCAACGCCGCACCTGCAGTTGCTACCCACACCATGGCGGCACTCCCGAAAGCCAAGGGCCCGCGCCTGGTCGTTGTGGGCGGGGGAACCTCCGGCCTGACCATCGCCAAATACGCCAAGAAGGAATATCCGAAATTTGACGTGGTCCTGGTGGAAAAGCGCGACATGTATTCGTCCTGTTTTTCCAGCAACTTGTGGTACGCCGGCCTCATCAACCTGGAGTTCCTGGCCGACCACAGCTTCCTGGACGCGGCCGTCAACAACAACTATATCTACTTCAACGCGACGGTGACCGGCCTGGATCGGACCAGCCGTACCCTGTCCACCAACGAGGGCGACATCCAGTACGATTTCCTAGTCCTGGCACCCGGTATCTCGTACGACTACGACAAGATCGGCGTAACGGACGTGGACGCGATGACCGCGCTGCGTCAGATCTATCCGGGCGGTTTCATCTCACCAACCGAACACGTCACCATTCATCGCAAGGTCAAGGAATTCGAAGGCGGCGTCTTCGTGCAAACCGTGCCGTCCGGCAATTACCGCTGCCTGCCCGGCCCCTACGAACGCGCCTGTCTGCTCGCCTCCACCTTCAAAAAGAACAAGATCAAGGGCAAGGTTCTGGTGCTGGATGCCAACCCGGAAATCACCATCAAGAAGGATGGCTTCCATGCGGCCTTCAATGAGTTGTACCGGGATTACATCGAATGGCTGCCATCCAAGGCAGTGACGGGCGTCGATGTGGACAGGAAAATCATCAAGACCGAATTCGATGAATACAAGTTCGACGACGCGGCCATCTATGCCAACGTACGCGGTTCCACGCTGATCGAACATCTCGGCTTGATGGCGCCATCGAGCAAGAGCAATCAGAAGGAAGCCCATATCGATACCCGCTTCTACAACATCATCGGCGACCCCCATGTCTACGTGACCGGCGACTCACGTCCGCACCCCTATTCCAAGAGCGCCAACACCTCCAACACCGAAGGCCATTTCATCGCCAAGGTACTGGCGGCGCGCGCCCAAGGCAAGGAAATCTCCTGGGTCAGTCCGCGCACCATCTGCTACTCGATGGTGAATGCCCATCCGATGGAAGCCATCAGCGTCGATGCCGGCTACGACTACAGCACCGAGAAGGACATCATCACAGGCTTCTCCAAGGACACCAAGACCTTCGAGAACCGCGATGCCGCCAAAGGCGAGGCAACGCTGGAATGGGCGCGCGGCATCTATCGCGACATGTTTAACGCCTGATCCGGAATACCGGGACTCATCGATAACCGATACCACCCAACCGCCCTTCGGGGCGGTTTTTCCTGCGGGAGAACAAAACAAGATGGACAGACGTAGATTCGTGAAAGTGTGCACGGGTAGCGCGGCGCTGGCTTCGGCCAACTGGGGCCGGATGGCTGTTGCCTCCGACTTCGAAGCATTTCCCGCCGCAAAACTGACTGATCGATCCGGCGCCCCGTTCAAAGGGACGACTATTCCCACCAGCGAGGCACTGGTGTTTTCCTACCCGCTCGCTGGCGTGCCCTGCTTCCTGATCAATCTGGGAGATCGGCCCACCAAGCCGAATATCGCCCTGAAAAATGAAGAGGGCGATTATCGTTGGCAGGGGGGAGTCGGCCCCAAGGGACAGTTCGTGGCCTTCGTGGCCATCTGCACCCACCAGATGAGCTATCCCCAGCCCAAGGTCTCCTATCTGCGCTATGCGGCCAGCGGTAGCGAGTTGGCCGGCGGCCCCGGCAGGATCGTGTGCTGCGCGCATGGCAGTGTGTACGATCCCGCCGATGGCGCCAAGGTCGTGATTGGGCCGGCTCCCATGCCCCTGATGCCAGTCCGTCTGGTCTATGACCCGGGCACCGACGAACTGTCCGCCGACGGAATCATGGGCATGGCCTACATCAAACGTTTTTTCACAACCTATAAGGCCGACCTCATTGCCCGCTTCGGGCCAGGGGGCTATCGCCAAGCGGTCGGCGAAAAAACCGTCTGCATACCGATCAGCCAGTACAGTGGGCTAGTTCCCACTTGCTGAGCAAATCCTTGACCGACCTGCCCGCTGTCCGCCTGGATCATTGAAAAGAAATTTCTCATGTTTCAAGCGTGACATTTCCCCTCGCGGCACGGAAGGGAAGCCATCAGGAGATCTGTGGCGCAGCGGCACTGAAGCCACTTTCCTTCCATGATTCGATGCCGCCGGCAAGCGAAATCACCTTGCCATACCCCAGCTGCTTGAGTGTATGTGCGGCCAGGGCACTGCGTCCGCCAGTCTTGCAGTACACGAGGATTTCCAGGTTGCGGTCCAACAGGGCCTTTTCGCAGGCCGGATAGCTGGGGTCGACCTTGAATTCGAGCACGCCGCGCGGGACATTGCAGGCATTGCCGATGCATCCCTCGCTGAATTCGGCCGGTTCGCGTACGTCCAGAAGCACGATGTCGCGGCGGGCAGCCAGTTCACGTGCTGCCGTGGTTGCATTCCACTCGACTATGTGGCTCTTGGCGTGAGCAATCAGATCCTGGGTCGTAAAATTCATTTCATATTCCTTGGTTCGGGTGTGAGATATTCAGTCGCTCAAACCCATGTGCGAGAGATAGGCCGCGGCGTCGTGCAGATGCCCGATATCGCCTGGCGAGGTCAGGCGGATGCGCAGTGTCCATCCCTCGCCATAGGGGTCGCTGTTGACCAGGGTGGGCTCATTGCGCAGCCGGGAGTTGATTTCCAGAACCGTGCCATCTACCGGGGCGATCATGTCCGACACGGCCTTGCGAGATTCGACGGTACCCAGGGGAGTGTCGCACCGGATCGTCGCGCCTACGCGCGGCAAATCGAGAAACACGACTTCGCCCAGGCTGTCCTGGGCATGGTGATTGATTCCAAGCAGGGCTTCGTCGCCCTCCAGCAGTTGCAGCCAGAGCGCGTCGCGATGGTAGAGACGGTCTTCAGGGTAAAGCGTCGGCATGATGCGTATTTTTTCGTTTCATGGGTTTATGTACAGCCTGTCCCAGCGCATCCTCTGCTGCCTCGTGTATGGCTTCGGAGAGCGTGGGATGGGCGTGGACGGTTTGTGTGATGGCATGGACGGTGGCGCCCTGGCGTAGTAGCACCGCGGCTTCGTGAACCATGTCCGATGCGTGGGCACCGATGATATGAACCCCGAGCAGGCGGCCGCTGACGCGGTCGGTCACTACCTTGGCCATCCCGGTCAATTCGCTCATGGCTTGCGCCTTGCCGAGACCACGCAGATCGAATCGACCTGCGCTGACGGCATGGCCTTTCTCGATGGCGTGCTGTTCGGTCATGCCGACGCATCCGATCTCAGGCATGGTGAACACGGCCCAGGGAATGACCGATTCGTCCAATGGCGCACATTCCACACCGAGGGCGTGATCCACCGCCAGCCGCGCCTGAGCTGATGCGGCATGCGCCAGGGCCAGCCTGCCGTTGACGTCGCCTACCGCATACAGGCCATCCAGGCCGGTCTGCATGAAGCCATTCGTCACGACTTCGCCTCGAGGGCCGAGTTTGACGCCCGCTTCCTCCAGACCCATGCCATGGGTGTTGGGACGCCGGCCGATCGCGACCAGCACGCGCTCGGCACTGGCTACAACCTTGTCGTTTGCAAGGGCGACCACGCCATCCGGAATGGCCATCAGGCTTTCCACTGCGCATTTGTTGATGAATTCGATTCCGCGCCGGCGCATTTCACGCTGGACGACGGCAGCGATATCACTGTCGATGAAGGGCAAGGGGCGCTCGCCCATGGCGACGAGCGTGACCTGTACGCCAAGCGCATTCATGATGAACGCATACTCGCACGCCACGACACCATCCCCGACGATCAGCAGAAATCTGGGTAGCGTATCCCAATGCAACAAATCGTCGCTGGTCACCACGCGGGCACGGTCAGCCATGAAATTTTCGGGCAGTATCGGGCTCGACCCTGTACAAATCAGTACGGCATCCGCCTCGATCACGCCATGGCCCGCCACCTCCACGCGATGTCCGTCCAGGATGCGTCCGCGCCCTTGTACGTGAACCACGCGGCGGTCCGCCATCAGGCTGTTGATGCCGGTATTGAGCAGGTCGATCACCTTGCCTGCCTTGGCACGCATTGCGGGCCAGTCCGGCTCCACCGTACCGGACAGATGCAAGCCATAGGACTCGGCGCGGCGCATCTTCTCGAGCAGGTTGCAGACTTCCACCAGGGTTTTGGTCGGGATGCAGCCGCGATGCAGGCATGTTCCTCCCAGCGGATGCGGATCGATCAGTGTCACTTGCGCGCCTTCTGCGGCGGCATGGGATGCCGCCACATAACCTGCAGGGCCGCCGCCGACAATCGCGATATGTTTGGTCATGCTACGACTCCTCTGCCATCACCCGATCATGCATAACCAGGTAGATGGCTTCTCCAAATCAGGCTGGCACAGCGCCGGCCTCCATCAGTTGTCCATTGAGGGTGACCTGGCCGCTGACCTCGATGGCACGTACCAGGGTATCCAGAACCGGGCAGTGTTTTTCCACCGTTTCAACCAGTTTCTTCAAGGTTTCCGTATCGGCCGGGCTGTCCACCGCAGTCTCGAAAATGACTTTCTGATAGCCCGGGGGAATGGCGGCATCCATGCCGAACAAACCGCGTAGATCGAGATAGCCGCGCAGGTTCACCTTGACGCTGTTGAGCTGGATGCCCATGACCGCTGCATAGGCGCTGTACATGATTTCCTGGCAGGCACCCAGTGCGACCAGTAGCAGTTCGACCGGATTGGCCGCCGCATCGGCCCCGCCCAGATCGGGCGGTTCATCGACGATGATCGGAGCGAAGTCACGCACTTTGGCGCTGCAACGCACATCCTCTTCCAGTTGGGTATCGGCACGGAACACCACCTTGGCGGCACCGGGGTTGCCTTGGATACCTGCGATGGCCTGCATCAGGGCGGCTTTGACGGTCTCTTGCGACATGGCTCTACTCCTAGGGTTGTATGAGGTCTGGGGACGAAACGCACTGGGTACGCCTCCAGTTCATTAGAAGCCAAAAGAAAACCGTTTATAAGTCGGACGATCAGGTACCTTTCATAGGGCTTTCCCTAGATCTCCCCAGCATCACAGGGAGTGTCCGAAGTCCCTTTGCCATACAAAAACACCAGCCTATGCAACCTGGCTGGGGAGTCGCGTCTCAACGTGCAAGCGCATCCACATCTGCACCAGTTCTGAGAGTGAGTGAGCCTGCATCTTGTACATGACGTTGGCGCGATGGACCTCGATGGTCTTGGGGCTCAGCCCCAGTTCAATAGCGATGACCTTGTTCGCTTTCCCTGCCACCACCAGTGCTGACACCTCCCGCTCACGCTGGGTCAAATGCTCGTAATTCGCGCGGATCAAGGCCAACTCGCTATGGCTCTGACGACGCTGGCTGCAAAGATCGAGCGCCTGTTGGATCCGATCCAGCAAGGTCTGGTCGTTATAAGGTTTCTGCAGGAAATCGACAGCACCCGCCTTCATCGCGCGTACCGCCATCGGTACATCGCCATGTCCCGTCACAATGATCGCCGGCAGACACCATCCGCGTTCGAGCAGATGATTCTGCAGTTCCAGTCCACTCATACCCGGCATGCGGACATCCAGAACCAGACATCCCGGTACGCTGCCATCGTAACTTTCCAGAAACTCAAGCGCTGAGGTGAAGCAGTCCACATGATAGCCAACTGACTCAAGCAGCCAGCGCAGAGACTCGCGTGCTGCCTGGTCATCGTCCACCACAAACACAGTTTGTCGATCATTCATGACGTGCCTCCTCCATAGCTGGATGCAAAGTAAAGCGGACGGTCAGCCCGCAACCCTCTTCGTTGGGATAGGCTGACAGCGTCCCGCCATGCGCTTCAACAATCGACCGGCAGATCGGCAGGCCCATTCCCATCCCGGTCGACTTGGTTGTAAAGAATGGATCAAAGATGCGCGCCAGCGTTTCGCGCGGCAAGCCAAGACCGGAATCACGTACCTCCACGACAGCCATGTCATCCTCAAGAAATGTGCGCAGTTCGAGGCGGCGTAACATGGGAGGCATATTGCTCATGGCTTCCACCGCATTGCGTATGAGATTCAGGATCACTTGTTCGACCTGGATGGCGTGTCCCAGCACCTTCGGCATGTCTGGCATTAGCTTCAGTCTGATATCGACCTGATGCATATTCGCCTCAGGTCCGGCAATCAACATGGCTTCGCGTACGATGCCCTGAAGATCCTGTGGCTGATGCGGGCTATCCTCTTTGTTCACGAAGCGCCGTAAGCTTCTGATGATGTCGGCGGCGCGATCGGCCTGATTGCAGACCTGCTCGATGGCACGAGTGAGGTCGTCCACCGTGCCGGCGCCCGAGCGAATGCGGCGCAGGCAGCCATGGGAATAATTGGCAATGGCTGCAAGAGGCTGGTTTAGCTCGTGCGCGAGGCTGGAGGCCATTTCCCCCATGGTATTCACCCGGGAGGCATGAGCCAGTTCGCGGTAATGCAGGCGAATTTCCTCCTCGGCATGTTTGTGTGCGGTGATGTCACGCGTAATACCGAGCAAGGCAATGACCTTGTTGCGTCCGTCGCGCAAAGGCACGGCATGGGTTTCCATCCAGCGTCGGCGACCCTTCAGGCTGATGATCTGAAATTCCATGACGCCCGACTCGCCTGCGAACACCCGTGTCGAAAGTGCACGGTAACCGTCGCGAAACTCTGGTGCGATGATGTTGTAGACGGAGGTCCCGATGATCTCATTGGGCTGGCCGGCCTCCACCAAACACAATCCGGCCGGATTCATTTCCAGCAGGATGCCGTCCAAGGTTTGGAGCTTCACACATTCGGGCTCGGAGGCAATGATCTGGCGCAAGCGATTTTCATTCTCGGCCAATTTCTCTTCGGCCCGCCGCCGCTCTCCGATTTCCACCTCCAGCACCCGCTTGGAATAGCGCAAACTCAGATTGAGGCGCATCACGTAGAGCACCAGTCCACCCATCAGGGCCAGAATGGCAATCAATAATGCCCAGGTAGGCGGATGGGCGAAATATTGCATGATTTGCTCCGATCGGAACGGGCAGGCTTGTATAGGTAGCGCGATCTACCCTGCGCTTGGGTTACACAAGCAAGTTCCGAACCATCCAGATTCCTATCGCCGACAAGCCTGTCACTATAGGGGATCTGGTACCCCACGCAGATTACGACAGGTGACGTATGTCATCTGTCGGGCACAGAAACATGACACTTTGTAACCCCTGTAGTGGCGCATGATGCGCTAGATCCGACCGCCCTGCATATGCGACGCGTCGATAAACTTGTCGTAAAAAATATGCTCAGACTTCACTCCGGCACGACTCAGGCACTCAATCGCGCTATCGATCATGGCGGGCGGTCCACACAGATAGGCATGACTGTTCGGCAAGTCAAATGCATCGGGTGACAAAATATCGGTGCAGTGCCCGCGTAGACCGCTCCAGTCGCTATCGCCCGGCTCGCGTGACAGCACAGGAATGAAGTTGAAGTGGCCGTTGCCACGTGCCTTGATCTGCTTCATCTCGTCCAGGCAATACAAATCGTCGCGCGTGCGTGCGCCGAACACATAGGTGACCTGTCGCTGAAAGCCCTGGCTCGACACCTGCTCCAGCAAAGCCTTGATCGGTGCCATGCCGCTGCCGCCAGCAATGCACAGCATGGGTGCCGCGGAGTCTCGCAGCCAGAAGGAGCCATAGGGGCCCGCGACGTTGACCCGTTGCCCTTCCTGATTGGCGGCATGCAGCCAGCCGGTCATTTCGCCGTCAGGCACATGCCGTATGAAAAAGCTGACATGGCCGAACGGTTCGTTCTCGGGGGCGCTGGCAAAGGAATAGGAACGCGGTTTCTCGATCAGGCCGGGGACCGACAATTCGGCGTATTGTCCCGCCAGGTAGGCAGGCATCGCCTCGTCGAGACGGATACGCACCTCCAGGATGTCATGGGTCAGCGGTCGCGCCTGGACAATCACGCCGCCCACGCTCTTCGGCTGCGACAATGCGGTCGCCGGCTTGTCCAGTGCGACCTCGATCTCGACGTCGCTACGTAGGCTGGTCTGGCAGGCCAGGATCATGCCGGCATCCATCTCTTCGCCGGTAAGGACGTAGCTGAAATCATTGAGCGGCTTGATCTTGCCGCTTACCAAACGGCATCGGCACTGCCCGCAGCTACCGACCCGGCAATTATGTGGCCAGGCCAGGCCCTGGTTCAACGCTGCCTTGAGCAGATTGTCGCCGGCACCGACTTCGATGGTGTCGCCGCTGGTGGTGATACGAGCCCGATGCGGGCCCTTGCGGGCAAAAAATCCAAACACGATGCAACTCCTTGTGCGAAGCGTAGGGGTGCCGCAGGCGGCACCCCATGCAATTACAGGTGGACGACCTCGTTCTTCAAGGAATACAGAATGCAGAGGACTTCATCCTTTTCGCGCTTGCCCACGTTGTTCTTGTCGAGCGCGGCCAGCACGTCGTCGCACACCGCAATGAATTCTTCTTCGTTGATGTTCATGCCCGTGTGTGCCGTGATCATGTCCTTGCCGGTATAGGTCTCCGGTCCGCCAAACCCGGCGCAGCACATCTCGGTCACCAGGCGGATCACGTTGGCCGGGTCGCTGTTTGCATAGCGCGTTTTGACCTTCGGGTTCTTGACGTGGTTGTTGAAAATGTCAGTGGCGATGGCTTCGATGCCAGGCCGCTTGCCAAGACGTTCGTAAAGTGTGGCTTCGGTGTTCATGTCGATCTCCTCTAAGCGGCAGACAGCCGCAATGTCGTGCTACAACGCCGGCCACCGATGCGGCCGGCACTCGGGATTACAGGGCGTAGCTGACTTCCAGCCGCTGGCCGCTGATGGATTCAGGATTGACCTCGTAGCCAACCTTGCGGTTGATCTCCTTGGCAATCTTGCGTTCTTCGGGCGACGCGAAGTCGCGGTCCCAGATCGCCAATTTCTTCTTGTAGACGGCGTGCCACAGCGGCGGGATCAGTGCCAGCACGAATTCGGTGTAGTAACCGATGCGCGCATTGGGTGCGCCCGCGGGCGACGAGGGTTGGCCCACGCTGGTGAGTTCCCAGAAATGGGTTTCGCCGCGGTCATGGTGATCGGCCTGGCGCCCGATCTCGATAAAGGCCCAGCTGGTGAAGGCGTTGTCGTTGTCCCAGGAGTGGCGATATTCGATCGGCTGATCCTTCACGCGAATCAGGCCGTAGTGCTCCATGTAGTTGAGCGCTTCCAGTTCAAAGGTGGAAATCGCCCAGATCAACAGCATGCAGCCCAAACTCAGCAGCGCGCCGTCCTGTCCCCCTGCCATGTAGCCAACCCCGGCAAACAGCGCTACGGTCGGGATACTCAGCAGATAGCCGCGGATCCAGCGATTGGAGAAGGAGAAGAAGGATTTGCCCATACGCTTCAGGCGGCGCTGCTCGGTCCGGTACCCGAAATAGGACTGTCCGATCGTCGAGATCACCCAGTGCTTGTAGAGGCTGCGTCCGCGCGGTGCGGTTGCCGGGTCCGTGTCTTCCATCATCTTGTTGCCTTCGGGGCCCAGCCAAGCGCGTCCCAATTCGAGGTGATGGTTGTAGACGTGGGCGTAGCAGAATGCGGCGGCGCCGGACAGGCTCATCATCATCCGGGAGATCAGGAAGCCGATCCCCTTGGTGTGGGAGAGCTCATGGCCAAACATGATGCCCAGTCCCTGATGCATGCCGGCCCCCACCACGACTGCCACCAGTTCGAGGCCGGTTATTCCGTTCTGGTAGGCATAGCCGTTCCACATCATGGTTTCGATGGGAACGCCGGCCACATACTGGTAAATGCGCCAGACCACCGCGAGTTGAAGCGCGATGAAGCTGAGCAGCTGGGCGTACATCATCAGGTTGAGGATGGTGGGCGAACCGACGGGCTGCCCTTTCTTGTTGACGGCCGCACCCTTGCTGTGAATGCCGAACGTGAGGGTGTCCATGGTGATATTGAAGGCGAAGATGCCGATCCCGACCCACACCCAGGGACCGCCCAGCAATATCCCGGCGATGGTGGCCAGAATGCCGAGCGGCGTATACATGTAGACAAGATGACCGAATATGAGACTGCGCATGATGTGGCTCCTTTTATATGCCTCGTTTTGTGGACGTAAGGTGACGATGAGTCTGCAAAGCGACCTGCGAGGGAGGGGAAGGCCGAATCGCAAACTCACCATCTGAGGCGATTTATACCGACAGGATGTGCCCGGGGTAACCCGAAAAAATACGGTGGAACACGTGGAAATACGCGGGTCTTGGCGCATCTGGCAATGCGCGGGAGGGATTTGAATGACGAGCCGTGCCAGGACATTGCAGTCGGCACGTGGCGTTCCGTTCGGGGCAGGACATGCCCCAGGAGAATTCAACTGGACACGTTGTCCGGGTCCGACTTGAGCAGCAGCTCGATCAGCTGGCCGAGGGATTTGACGCCCATCTTCTCCGTGATATTGGCACGATGTCCTTCCACCGTGCGCACGGACAAATCCAGCTCGGCGGCAATCACTTTGTTGGGCTTGCCGCGACGCAACAGTTCGAGGATCTCGCGCTCGCGCCGCGTCAGCGTCGCCAGACTCCGGTTGGCCTGGCTGCGTTTATCCTCCTGTTCCCAGACTGCGCTGTATTTGCCCAGCGCGGCCTGGATGGCATCGATCAGAACCTGGTCATTGAAGGGCTTCTGCAGGAACTCGAAGGCGCCGGTCTTCATGGCGCGCACCGTGACCGGCACGTCGCCATGGCCGGTCACGATGATGACCGGTAGATGCACCTGCTCGCGGGACAGCTTTTCCTGGAGTTCGATGCCGCTCATGCCGGGCATGCGGATGTCCAGCACCAGGCAACCGCGCATGCCGGGCTGGAAGGCGGCCAGAAAATCGCGCGCCGAAGCGAAGGTTTTTGCATTGAGACCGACCTGCTCGACGAGCCAACGGACCGCATCGCGTACCGCGGGATTGTCATCGACGATAAAAACGGTCGCCTTACCGGATTGGGTGCTTTTCATGTCGGGACTCTCCAGAACCGGGCAGAACGAAACAGAACGTGGCCCCCTGTACGGCACCTTCCTCCAGCCAGAGATGACCGCCGTGCGCATCGATGATGCTCTGGCTGATGCCCAGGCCAATGCCGAGCCCGGTTGCCTTGGTGGTGAAGAAAGGTTCGAACAGCCGATCTGCCACCTCCTGCGGACAGCCGCATCCGTTGTCGCTGATGCATACCTTGACCGAATGGCGCTCGTGGCGGACTGCCTTGATAGTAATCTGCCGCCGCCCTTCGTCCGTGTCGGATAAGGCGTCCATACTGTTGCGGACGAGGTTGAGTAGAACCTGCTCGATCTGGATCGGGTCTGCCATGACGGCAGGCAACTGGCGCGGAATATCCAGGTGCAGTTGCACCTGATTCTGTTGTACATCGGCACGCACGAAACTGGCGGCCTCCAGGATCACCTCACGCAGGTCAATGCGCTGCTGGCGCAAGTCACCCTTGCGCGCGAAGTTGCGCAGACGGCGAAAGATCGCACCACCGAGTTCGGCCTGCTTCACCACCTGCTCAAGTCCGTAGCGCACATCGTCCGGCTTGCAGTTGCCGGATTGAATGATGCGCAGGCAAGTCTGTGCATAGGTGGTGATGGCACACAGGGGCTGGTTCAGTTCATGCGCCAGGCCGGAGGTCATTTCCCCCAGGACGCTCAGGCGGCCGACGTGCGCCAGTTCCGCCTTGTGTTGGCGGTCGAGTTCCTCGGCTTTCACCCGATCGGAAATGTCGTGGCCGGTCGAGATGAAATGCGTGATCCGGCCTTGCACGTCCTTGAGTGGCGAGATCGTCTTCTGCTCATGGAAAATACTGCCATCCTTCTTGCGATTGACCAGGACACCGCGATAGACGCCACCATTCTCGACCACCTGCCAGAGATCCTGGTAAAACATTTCATCGTGTACGCCCGAACGCAAGAAATAGGTCTTGTGGCCAATCACGTCCGCCTTGGCATAGCCGGTCAGGCGCTCGAAAGCCGGGTTGACGTATTCGATGCGCCTGTCGCGATCCGTGATCATCACTGAATCAGCAGCCTGCTCCAGCGCGCCCGACAGCTTGCGCATGTGGGCCTCGGCGCGTTCGCGCTGCAATTCGTTACCCACCCATTGCGACATCAGCTTGAGGACTTCCAGGTCGGCCGCACTGAATGACGAGGGGCGTGGCATGGGACCGGTAAAACAGAGGGTTCCGTACAGGCCGCCGTCGACCACGATGCGTACGCCGATATACGCTTCCATATGATGCTTGAGATAGCTCGGATGCGTACGCCATTCGGTGATGCTGGCATGCTCGAAGGCCACTGGCTCATTGGTGAAGACGGTTGCGCTGCAATAAGTCTGGTCGAGATCCTTGCTCGTTCCCACCACGTACGCCGGATGATCGCTGACGGAATCCAGGATCTGGAAACACTGGCCGTCGATGCGCGACAGGATTGCGTTCGGCAGACTGAATTGTTCGCACCCCAGTTTCAGGAGCCGGTGCAGTTTCTCTTCCAGGCTGAGTTCCCGGTCGGAACTGATTTCATGGAACGAACGCAGTACCGTGGCGTGATAGCGCAAGTCGTCTTCCGCCCGTTGCCGCTCGCATTCCGCCGCCACACGGTCAGTCACGTCCTGCAGGATCAACATGGCGCCGCGCTGCCCGGTGCGATAGGCCAGCGGTGCCGGCGTGACTTCCAGAAAGCGGACGGGCCCGCCCGGGACGTCGACCTCGAAAATCTCCGGCTTATGTCGTTCCATGCCTTTCAGCCCCTGCTGCAGCAAGGCGGCCATGCGCCCCTGCTCACGCAACGGAAACTGTTCCTCCAGCGGCCGTCCCAGTGCGCTCCGCTCGCTCACACCCAGAATGGTCTGGGCCTGACGGTTGATGGTCAGGATGGCGCAGTTCAGGTCGACCGTCAGCACGCCGATGGGCGCATGATCGAGCAGTTGATCCAGATAGTAGGTCGCCTCCGGCTGGAGCAGAGGCAGTTTTTCCAGCCGGATCTGCGCACGCGAGATCGTGTTCAGATAACGCATGCGCTGCCGCCGCCGATTCACCGCATCACGGATGGCGGACGGCAGTTCGTCCACCTCGGCGGTGGACCACGGCACCACTTCGTTGCCCAGGAAGGGGCTGAACATCAGCGTGCGTTTCAACTGGTCGCAGCGCGAGGGCGCGGTCAGGATCAGGATGGGAACATGGTGGTCATACGTATGGATGCGCTGGGCGATGCGCACCGGTTCCTCGATGTCCATGCCCAGCAGCACGGTATCGGCAGGCTGGTGCCCTTCCTGGAAACGGTGATACAGCCGCTCCTGGCTGCCCAATGCTTCGACCGTCACCTCGGGTTCCAGTGCGCTTCGCAACAAGGTGTTGATCGCGGGCGCCACGCCGACCAGATGCAGAACCCCACCAAGCTCCGAATGGGCAGTGGCCATGTCGCTAGTCCGACAGCAAAGGCTGGCCAAGCAAGGCGCGGCCGATCCAGACGCGCAGGATATCGGTCGTGGGCGACATCAGATGGGCGGCCCGCGCGTCGCGCAGCAGACGGTGCAGGCGTGAGCCGTTTCGATATCCGATCCCGCCGCTCAGGGTCATGGCTTCGTTGACCACGGTGACCGCGCAATCGGCCACTTCGACCTTGGCCGCCATGACTGCGGTGAGCGCATCCGGCTCGCCTGCATCGAAGCTGGCGGCGGCGTGGTAAGTCAATTGGCGCGTGCGCTCCAGCGTCGCCCACAGGGTGCCCAGACGATGCTGCAATACCGAGGCCTGTGCCAGGTTCGAGCCCGTATGGGTGTGGTAGCGCCGGATCAGATGTTTCCGGGCCTCGTCCAGTGCCGTGGTGGCAACACCCAGGAAGGTGCCGGCCATGGCCATCAGAAAATAGGGCGTGACCACGTTGAAGATGTACCAGATCTGGTCGCCTTCCTTGCCCAGCAGATTGCTGCGCGGCACGCGCACGCCCTGCAATTCCATGGTGCGCGAGGAATTGCCGCGCATGCCCAGGCCGTCCCACTCGGCTCCCCAGCGGACTCCCTGTGAGTCGGCCGGGACGACCACGCAGGAAAATTGTCCGATGGGGGCTTCGGGCGAGGCGGCGACCGCCGACACCACGTAGGAATCGGCATGGCCACCATTGGTGACGAAAGTCTTGCTGCCCGTCAGGCTGAATTCATCCGAAGACACCGCCTCCAGAGTCGTTTGCGGCAGATAGAAATGGGCACCGGTGCCGGCTTCGCTCAAGGACAGCGTCGTGATGTGACGTCCCTCGCAGATCGGCGTCAGGAATCGCGCCTGTTGGTCCGGCGTGGCATTCGCCGCAATGACAGAAGCGCCGACGCAATGCATGCCGTAACAGATCGCGGTGGAGGCGCATTCCTGCCCCAGCGTCTCGCACACCCTTACCAACGCCATGAGCCCATGCCCCAGCCCGCCATAAGCGGTTGGGATGACCGCGCCTCCCAGTCCTTCGCGCTGCAGCGCACGGATCCCCGGCTCGGGCCAAAGCGCATCACGGTCCGTACGTTCCACGTTTGGCGCCACGACATCCTTGGCAATTTCCTGCACCTTGAGCAGCAGGGCGGACATTTCTTGACGGTGCATATCAGCGACTCTATTCGACGACCAACTGGGCAAACATACAGCGTGTACCACGCTCCGGCAATGTGCCCTGCGCTGACGTCCTTCCAGCCTCGTCGGCGCAGGACACGCAGGGCTGGATTCAGTGATGGTCGATCAGCGAAAACGAAAGCACCTTGTCCACACTTTCGATGCGATTGGCGTTGGTTCCCACCACGCACTCGCCATGCCTGTCGCACCCCCATAAATGGTAGGCCTTGAATTCGAGCAGGTCCTGATGCAGCTGGTCACGGTGAGGCATCGACCGGGAATCCAGCGATTCCGAAGATTTTTCCTGGATCAGCATCTGCTTGATCCGGGCAATTTCGGCCATCAAGTCGCGTGCGCGCTCGCCATTCCAGCTACCCACGACTCTGCCGCTACGGGTTTTGATATCGTCCATTTCTGTTCTCCTCAGAAGCGTTCGCGCACGATGTTCAGGACGGCCTTGGGAATCACCCAGTTGCTGCCCTGCTTTTGTTCCTGAACGACGATGCGCATGTCGTCTGGAGTGAAATGAATGCCTTTCTCCGAAGCCAGCTTGCAGTATGTCGCAATGAAGCTGTTCGCATCGCGCGTCTCTTCCAATTTGGCAAGCAATGCGGGTTCGGCCATGACAATCTCGCCGAATTGTTTGATGCTTTTCTCGAACGGGCGATTCTGGGTATCTCGCTCCAATGCCGCTTTCAACATGTTTAGCTCCTTAGATTCATCGACGTGTCGGGGCATGACGCCCCAGCCCTGATCCAAGCGCCGTAGGCCCCCCCTCGCATGAAGACATTCCGCCGGATACACCCGTGATTTATACGCAATGTCCGCCCGGCGGATAACCCGTATCGACACGGCACAACACACGTAAAACCACGTATTGAAAATTCCGGAACTCCCACGTCCAAAGGTTGGCCGGATGCCATGAGCATGGGTGCCTCCAGTGAGCACGCAGGAAAAACGCCGGTCATCCCGGCGTTTTTCCTGCGGTGCGTTTGTCGGGAGAATTCGCGTTCGCCCCCCCTCTTTCAAACCCATATACCCGCGGCCTCTCCTGTATTTCAGAATTGCTTGCCCACCGCCAGTCCGATCAACCAGGGATTGAGCGTGATCGTTTCGATTTTCGCGCTGCCTTGAGGGGTCACGTTCGTTTCAAGGTAGAACTTCTTGACATCGAAGTTGACGAAATAAGCCTTGTTCAGCGTATAGCTGAACCCCGCCTGTAGGACGGCACCGGTATCTGCCTTGAAATCCTCCAGGCCATTGAAAGCCGGTCCGCTCTGCTTGAAGAACACGGTATGGTGGATCCCCACCCCGACATACGGACGGAAATCCGCCTTCGGCATGAAGTGATACTGCGCCATCAAGTGGAACGGGGCCATGGATGCCTTGCCCAGGATGCCGCCCGCATTGCTGAATTCGTGGCGGGTAATGCCGGCAGCCGTGTTCAGGGCAAAGTGCTCGCTCAGGTAATACGTGAAGTTCGCAATGGGCACCACCTCGTTGGTGGCATCCGCTCCCACGACCGGGGATTTGATATCAGGCCGGATATTCACCAGCCCGACGCTCACGTCCAGACCGATCGGATCGGCATGAGCAGATACGGCACAGGCAGCCAGGAGAACGCCCAGGACAGACGGGAGAAAGTTATGTTTTTTCATGAAGGCCCCTAAATAGAATGAAAACTTGCGCTTCATCACAACTCGGATAAAGACGCCACTTCTATTACAGGGGCACGGCCTTAGCATGTAAATTGGTAGTACTACCGTACTATTCACGTATGAAACCTTGGCCAGACAAGGGAAATCCCTGAGTGCGAAATTTCCGGTTTTGTGCGCATGATTTATTCAGCTGGAAAGTCACCAACCGGCAATAAGATGCCATTGGTGGGTGCCCATGATTGAGTGGAAAACTAAAGAATTACGCGGATGCCCGTTGGAACGCTTGCGTAACGTCACCCGGATGGAGACATACCCTCCTCCACCCTGGGCCGATCGTCTTTTGGATGGTCAGAGCCGATCGGGCTCGGTCACAAACCCGATACGGGAGAGGCCGGCCTGCGCAGCCAGCGACATGACTTTCGCAACCGGTTCGTATTCGGCATGCCGGTCGGCGCGGATATGCAGCTCAGGTTGTGGCTGCTTTTTTGCGGCCTCGGCAAAACGCGGCGCGAACTGATCCATCGCAACCCGCTCGCCGTTCCAGTAGAGATCGCCGTTTTCCCGGATGCCGAGTTCGATATGATCCGGCTTGGTGACATTGGGTGCGCTGCTTGCCTTGGGCAGGTCGATCTTGACTGCGTTGGTGAGCAAGGGCGTGGTGATGATGAAAATCACCAGCAGTACCAGCATCACGTCCACCAGCGGTACCACGTTGATATCGGCCATCGGCCCCGGCCCCCGGCGCGGGTCAAAGCTTCCCATTGCCATGGCTCAGGCCTCCTTCACGATATGCAGGGGACGGGGTTCGCCGGCGGAACTGTTGGCCTTTTCGCCCACGGTGATGATGGCGTACAGATCATGCGCGAACGCATCCAGCCGGGCGAGCCACACCCGGTTCCGCCGGTTGAACGCATTGAAGGCAAGCACGGCCGGAATCGCCACGGCCAGCCCCATCGCCGTCATGATGAGCGCCTCGCCCACCGGGCCGGAGACCTTGTCGAGCGTCCCCTGCCCCGACAGGCCGATATTGACGAGTGCGTGATAGATCCCCCATACGGTGCCGAACAAGCCGATATAGGGGGCGGCCGATCCCGCCGAGGCCAGGATGGTCAGGCCATGCTCGACACGCGTCGCCTCCTGGTCGATGCCGTTTCTGAGCAGACGCGTGAGAAATTCACCCAGGCCACCTGCGGCTGCCAGCTTGTGCAGGCCATGCTTTTCGCTGTCGCTGGCAGCTTCCAGTGCATCATGCGCCAGTTCGGCAAAAGCATGATCGCGCGGCTGTCTGTGCAAGGCGGTGCGGATTTCCTGCAGCGAATCGGCTGCCCAGAATTGTTCGAGAAAGCTTTCGACGCGTCGCTTCGCCAGGTAGTTGGCGATCGTCTTGGTCACGATCAGGTACCAGCTCGCAACCGACAGTGCCAGCAGCAGAAACAATACCGTTTTCCCGAGCGTATCGGCCTGGGCCAGGAAATGGGCAAAGCCTATGTTCGTATCCATATCATCGTCCTTCGAGTACAAAATTAAACGGCTGGATGGCGACGGCGCGCACGGCTGCGCCATCGCGGCTGGCCGGGCTGCATCGCCAGCGTCTGACGGTGGCCAGCGCGGCCTCGTCGATGCGTGCGTAACCGGAACTGGTTTTGATCGTGGCGCGGTCAACCCGCCCCGTTTCGTCGAGCTCCACGCGCAGCACCACCTTGCCCTCTTCCCCGAGACGACGGGAAATGGCGGGATAGGACGGCGGCGCGCGGTCCGGACAGGTCAGCGCGAGTTCGCCGCTCAACACGGCCGGGCCCACAGGCTTTGGCGGCGGCGCGGGCGGCGCAGGTTCGATCGGTGCCTCGATCCTGGGAGGTTCAGGTGAGGAGGATGGCGCGACCAGATCGGACGGCAACACGACCGGCGTTTGTGCGGCCAGCTGCTGCTGGAGCGGCGGTTGAACGGGCTGTTCGCGTTTGACTGGTTTGGGCTTGGGCGGGTCCGGCCTCGGCGGCTCAAGCCTGGGAGGATCGGTCAACAGGTCGACAAACAACGTCGCCGCCTCGGCGGGCGGCGGCAGCACACGGTAGTGCCACAGGCTGTAGAGCAACGCCCCGTGAAGGGCGAGCACGGCGGAAAGGCCTGCCAGGCGCGCGCCAAATGCGTACTGCCGTGGACGCAGCATGCTCAGTAATCCACACGCAACTCGGCCTGATAGGTGCGTTTCGGGAAAGGATGCGGCCCGATGAAATAATCTTCATTGGTCAGGTTGTCGATCCCGAACGAAGCGCGAATCAGTTTCGAGAAACGGTAGCCGAGTTTCACGTCGACGGTGGTGTACTTGCTCAGGCTTCCGGTGTCGTTGTGATGGGTGTCCGAGTTATCCAGGTTGCCGAACTGAAGTCCGCTGTAAAGCAGGCCGAGGGAACCGGTCCAGTGTTCGTCGAAGCGATAGGAAGCGAAGACCGAGGCGCGCCAGTCAGGGATGCGTGGCACCTTCTTGCCAACGAGAGCGGGATTACCCGGATCGGACAGGATCTCCGAGTCGGTGTAGGTCAGGCTGCCATTGATATCCAGTCCAGGCACCAGGAAGTCCACCGCTTCATACGCCGCCTCGGCGCCCGTGACGCGGGTGCGGCCGATGTTCTGCACGCGGCTGACGAGGGTGATCAGATTCAGCTGGCTGGTCAGGAAATTGTCGGTGCGCTGGTCGAACAGCGACAGGCGCAGGTTGCCGTTCCTGAGTGCATGCTCCGCGGTGAGGTCGGTCGCCAGGATTTTTTCCGGGTTCAGATTGGGATCGCTGATATAGGTGGTTCCGCTTTTTTTCTCGGTCTGAAACAGTTCCGTGACGGTCGGCATGCGGTAAGCGCGGGCAACCGAACCCCGGATCAGCCAGTCGCCTGCCGCCCGCCAGGCGAGCGACGCCTTGGGCGAGTGGTAGGTGTCGTCGCGGCTGGCAATCGGCGCATAGCCGCTGATGAAGCCGTTGAAGGCCTGCCAGCGCTCGGTTCGCCAGCCGAGCGTGAGCGTCAGGCGCGGATCGAACTTCCACGCATCCTGCGCAAAAAAGGCATCGGTGCGGGTGTCGCCCATGGTGGTGCTGACGGGGGATGCGCCAATGCTGCTGTCGTCGGTCCAGCTGGATGCAGCGTATTTGGCACTGCTGTAGGTGTAGTGGTCGTAATGGTAGCCGAAGGTGACGGTGTGGTTTTTCCTGTCCTGGCCGGGTTTCCAGATTGCCCGGGCGTCCAGGGTCTTCCAGCCGCTCTCGTCGCCGAACGTGATCGTGCCTGCCCCGCCTGCCGAGCCCGGCTGGCCGAGCCCGCCTGCAATCGCAGTGGTCGGCGTCCGCGTGATGTCGCGAGGGGTGGAATAATCCGAGGCGCTCAGTTCGATCGACCAGTCCGACGACAGGCGGCTGTCCAGACTCAGGCCCAGCAACTGGTTCTGCGTGTTGCTGTCCGACGGGGCGAGCGCACTCGTGCTGACGGTGTAGTTCTTGTTGTCGATATTGACGCTGCCGCTCCATATCGATTGCCCCGACGCATTACGCAGGTAGGTCCGGGTATCGCTGAAGCTGTCGTTCTGCCAATACGCATAAGTGAGGGCCGCGCGCGTGTCGGGCGTGAAGTCGTACGCCAGACGGATTTTCATCGTGTCCTGCACCGAATGGTCCAGGCTGGTCGCGCCGAACATCATGCTGGGGACGTTCGTCGGGTTGGTGTAGGGCACGCCGCCTGTGACCGGCGTCCCTGCGCCGTTGTTGGCTGCGGGGACGGCTGCCGTGGCGAAGTTGATCGGCTGCGAATGCGTATCGAGATGGTTGAACAGGAACGACCAGCTCAGGCTGCCGTTCACCCGCGCACCCAGCGCAAGCTGTTCCTGATGGCCCCGGTAAGTGTCGTCCGTGGCGTAATGTTTGTAGTCCTGGGTCCATCCCTGGACCCGTGCATGGGCTTCGAACTGCTGCGGCCTGCGCGTATTGATCAGGATGGTGGCGCCAGCCGAGTTGCCGGGCAGCAGCGCCGAGAATGGACCATACAGCACTTCGATGTTCTCGATTTCCTCGCTGCCGACGATGTTCCAGCGCGGCGGGAAATTGTAGGAATTGCCCAACAGGTTGGACAGCAGCAGACCGTCCGCATAAACCAGAGACCACGCACTCTGGAGACTGCCCGCCGTGCGGCTGGCAACGATGCCGTTGCGGTCGCCGACATAGCGCTTGCGTATGAAGAGGCTCGGTGTGTACTTGAGCGAATCCTCGACGTTGATGACGTTCATTTCGCGCATCTGGTCCTGGCTCACTTCGGCCGAGGGCGAAGGATTGTTCGTCACCACGGCCGGGCGCGGCAGACTGACGACCATTTCCGGCAAGGCCTGCTCTTCAGCCCAGGCGGCAGGATGACCCAGCGTACTGGCGAGAGCCAGCACCAAAGTTTTACGTTTCATGGTTCTCCCTTGTTGGTTTTCTATTTGGCGGTGCCGGATCGCTGTCCCTGTTGTTCCAGCCAGGACTTCAGCCTGGCCTCATCGAGCGTGCCCACTGCTGCCTGGCGCCGATGCGCCTTGTCGTACAGATACGAGCGCGGCAGTTCCCCCTGCCAAGTAGGGTCGATGGCGGCGCGCAGGCGTTCGGGGATGGGATCGTCGAAAACCCAGGACTCTGCATGGCTCAACCCGAGCTTGCGCAGGGTTTTCCGGATCGCGTCGCTATCCTCCGGGCTGTCGACCGCGACCAATACCAGAGGCAGGGTCTTTTCGTTTTTCGACAGTTTTCCCAGCATGGTCAGTTCGTCGATGCAGTGTCCGCACCAGTTGACCGACCACAGGCTCAGAATGAACGGCTTGCCCGCATACCGCGCTTCGATCTTTGCCAGGCTGCCCGAATCGAAGCGGGCAGGCTCGGTTGCCGATGCAGGCCATGCGGCCAGACACACGAGAAAAAGACACAGACGACGCAGCATGATCACTCGACCTCCAGGATTCGGACGCCTTCGCGGAGCGTGTTCCACACGACCTGCATCCGGCCGTCATGGATGAGGGGCATCGGATAGTCCGCGGCATCGGCAGTCGTCGCGATACGGTGCGGCGCGCTCCAGCTGGCCCCCCCATCCTTCGACAGCAATGCCATCGCGCCGTAAGCCTGGCCGTCGAACTCGCGCCAGGTGATCAGCACGATCTGCCCGTCAGCCGCCACGGTGGCGTGGCCGGCCTGGGCCTGCGGATTGCCGAACGCCATGGGCGCCGACATCCGGTCACCTTTCACCTGCCGGTAAAACAGCCCCTGTCGGTTCTTGCCGTGGGTATACCAGACCGCGTGCAGCGTGCCGTTGTCGCCGGTTGCAATCCCGCCGCCATGGTGCGGGCAGGCATCGATATTCCATTCGTCATCGGCCAGCCGCTGCACCTTGCCCGTATCGAGATAGGAAAATGCGAAGTCGCGCGTATTGGATCCGTACAGGTTGCGCCATAGGGCGACGGGACCATCCGCTGTCCAGGCCAGCGCCGTCCGGCAGCACTCGCAGGTATGCTCGGCCAACTTGCGGTTGGCATGGAAGCTGGCACCGTCATCGTCGGAGCGCGCCACATACACCGATGTGCCAGCGTATGCCACGCCCTGCTCCTTCGCGGCATCCCGGTCGCGGCCATCCAGCCAGACGATGGCCAGTCGGTCGCCGCTATCTGAAACCAGCGAATCGAAACGGTGGCTGGTCAGGCGCTTGTCGTCGTTGATCGTGATGGGGGCCGAGTAGGTCTTGCCGCCATCGGTCGAGCGCGCGTAGCGAATCTCGCCGGTGTAGGGTTGCGGCAGCAGCAGCGTCCAGGTGAGATGTACCGTGCCATTGCGGGTGACGGCGATCTTGGGCCGGTTTTCACCTTCCGCCCCGATGTTTTCCGGCTCGGCGTTGACGGTGACCGGAGCAGAAAAATGTTGGCCGTCGTCGGCCGAATGCGAAACCAGGAGCGTCCGGTTTTCGACCCGGGCGAGCCAGATCCGGCCCTGCGCGTCGACGGTGGCCCCGATCGCCAGCGTGGGTTTTGCCGGTCGGGACGCGACGGCCTGTCCCGGATTTTCCGGCGACATGTGCGTATGCGGCAAGGCCGCGCCCGCGTACCCCGACAGCAATAGCGCGGCGGTGGTCCGCGCCAGGCCCCAGCGGCCGGGAGCCGTTTTCATAATGCTCATCATGATGTCTCTCGTCCCCCTGGCCGGATGCGGGCGAATATGCGGCAACCGCTACCGCGTATTCGCCCGGCAATCCGTACCGGCCTGAAAACATTCAGGAAATTTATTGGTTTCTATTCGGGACGAGTGTAGGGTGCGCGACGTGTCACGACAATGTGGCAAATTGCCGCAGCGTCGCCGCGGTCAATGGCGGGGCGAGGCGGTATCCAGCGTGATGCCGACGTTTTCCTGTTTGCCCTGGCTGTCCCTGAACGTCAGGGTCATGGGCACTTTCTCGCCCGCCACGACCTGCGATGTGAGGCCGATGAGCATGGCATGCAATCCGCCCGGTTTCAGGCTGACCGTTTCGCCTTTCGGCAGCTTGATCGATTCAAGCTCGCGCATTTCCATCACGCCATCGTCCATGCGCATGAAATGCAGTTCGACATGATCTGCGCGGGGGGTCGTTCCCGCGACGAGTTCCATGTCCCGGTCGGCTGTGATTTCCATGAACGCACCCGCTACCTTCTGGCCAGGTGCCGTGGCACGCACCCAGGCATGGTCGATCTTCACATCGCCGGCCCAGGACCAGACGGGGGAAGCGAGGGCGGCCAGCAATAGAAAAGCATGGGGATGGCGACGTGAGCGCATGAGAGAAAACTCCTGAAGTTGAAAAGGATTACCGGGATTCCATACCCAATGCATGCAGGACCTTCAGGGCATCGACCGTGGCCGCGACATCGTGAACGCGCACGATCGCCGCGCCTTTCAGTGCGGCCAGCGTGGCCGCCGTGATACTGGCGACCAGCCGTTCCGGCGCCGGCCGGCCGGTGAGCGTGCCGAACAATGATTTGCGCGAGATGCCCACCAGGGTCGGCGACGCCAATGTAAAACGGTCCAGTGCCTGAAACAGGGCGATGTTGTGCGCGGGCGTCTTGCCGAAGCCGAAGCCGGGGTCCCACAGCAGGCGTTCCCGGGCGATGCCCGCCCGCGCCGCCGCCTCCGTACGCAGGTGCAGATATTCCAACACCTCCGCGACGACGTCGCCGTATCGCGGCTGCTGTTGCATGGTCTGCGGCGTGCCCTGCATGTGCATCAGGCAGACACCGCAGTGCGAAGCCGCCACGACCTCAAGCGCACCGGGCGCGCGCAAGGCATTGACGTCGTTGATCATGTCGGCCCCTGCGTGCAGGGCGGCCGCCATCACCGGCGTCTTCATGGTGTCGATCGACAGTGCGGCGCCGCAGTCGCGCAGACCTTCGAGCACCGGCAGCACCCGCCTCAATTCCTCCTCGGCTTCCACCGGGGTGGCGCCGGGCCGGGTGGATTCGCCGCCGATATCGAGGATGTCGGCCCCCTCTTCGCGCAGTCGCAACCCATGCTCGATAGCACGCTCGCGGGCGGCATAAAGCCCGCCGTCTGAAAACGAATCGGGCGTCGCATTGACGATGCCCATGACCAGGGGACGCGCCAGCGTAAAGTGGAAACGTCCACAAGTGAATGCCGTCATGCCGGGTCGAATTCCAGTACTTCGCAGTGATCCACCCAGACATTCCACATCTCGGGCAGGCTCAGCTTCCGAAAATGTCCCGTCACGGCCTGCAGGACCTCGTGATGCGCCACCACCAGCACCGTGGACGCGTCTTCATGTTCGATCTCTTCCAGGAAGCCGTGCACGCGTCTGACCATCTCTGCATAGGACTCGCCTGCAGGCGCCTTCCATGAAAATGGATCGGCTGCACCGCGCATGGCCGACAGATACTGCGCAACCGGCTGACCTTCGTAGCCGGTGTTGCGATCGTCGAGCCGGCCATCCACATGGATGTCGGCGCAATGGGACGCGTTGACGATGGCCGCGGTTTCGTGAGCGCGCTTCAGGCGCGACACATACACGCGCCGGATCGGCACATCCCGCAAGCGTTGTGCGGCCGCCGCCGCCTGCAACCGCCCCTTCGGCGTCAGCGACACCGGAACGGCCGGATCGGCATTGCACAGGCCGCGCAGGTTGTACTCGGATTCGCCGTGGCGCAGACACACCATTTTCATGCCAGCACCAGGATCTCCCCTTTGCCGCCGAAGGCCAGATCGCCCATGTAGCGGTGTGCTTGCGTGGAAGCCGGCAGCAGCCCGGGCAGGAAGCTTTCCGCATGCCGATGCAGCAATCCCAGGTAACTCAGGTCGACCCGACCCGAATCATTGAAGCTCAGTGGGATGGCTTCGGGACTGCGGCCCAGGATCAGGCTTCCGCGTCGCAGGCCGGATCCCGGCAGGGTACCGCAGCCACCCGCCACCACGAGCGTGCCGGCGAGAAGCCGCGCGCCGCAGGCGTCGCCCGCCTGGCCGCGTACGAGAATCAACCCGCGCCGCATGCGATCGCCGAGACGATCGCCAGCATTGCCCTCGACCGCCACCACGCCGCCCGCCATGCCGGTACGGTCGCCAATCAATGCGGCACCGAGCCAGTCGCCGGCATTGCCCCGAATGCGCAACAGGCCGCCCATCATGCCGTTGGCGGCGCCATCTCCGGCATCGCCGTGGATATCGAGTTCGCCGCCGCGCATCCCCTGCGCGGCGTAATGCCCTGCCGGTCCTTCGATCCGCACGCTGCCCGTGCTCATGCCCTTGCCCAGGCAATCGAGTCGATCGCTGTCCGTACGGATCACCAGCATGTCGGTTTCGTCCACGTCCACCTCGAACAGGTCGCCCAGCATCATGGGGTTGCCTGCCAGATGGATGATCTGCTTCGCGATGTCATCCGCACGCCGCCCGGCGAGCGTTTCCGGCAGTACGCCGGTCATGTCGACACGTCCGTTCGGCACGGCGCGCAAGCTCAGTGTCGTCATGCCAGAATCTCCCGCAACCGATAGTGGAACTGGCCCAGCTTTCCGCCGTAGTTGCCCGCCGACAAACGTACGATGCCACCTGCCGCACCGATCCCGCAGACCGCATCCATGCCGGCCTTCATCGCCACGCGCATGTCGGCGTCGGTGACGGCATCGATCACGATCTCGAGCACGGCGTCCACGCCCGGACTGAGCTCGGTTTTCGCCACGCCGCGCAGGGTCGGACAGAAGGCATCGTTGGTGGAGGCAGGCAGCGCCTTGTATTTGGAGCCCACCTTGGAGCCCGAGCGGACCACCCCACCCGGGAAGGGCGCGATGGCGCCAGGAACGCGCAGGATGGCATCCACTGCCGCTTCGCAGGCGGCCAGCGCCCGGCTGCGCGAACGCGCCAGGACCAGGAAATTGCCGCCGCCGACCGAACGCATCAGGCCGGTCGTTTCCTCGGCCAAAAACTCGCCGTCCATCACCGGGATGCGCCAATAGCGCCGTCCGGCAATGAGTTTGGACATCTGCCAGCCGTCGCCGAAATAGCGCAGGTTCTTGCCCAGCGGCAGCGACTCTTCGCCTTCGCAGCCGGCGAACACGGCCGTGGTGGGACAGGTCAGCACGCACTGGCCGACACGCCGCTCCAGCTGTTTGGCCAACTCCTTGGTGGAGACCGCAAACAGCAGGCCGGCCACGCCAGGGCGCCCGTCGGGTGTTTCCTCCGGAGACAACTCGCGTTCGATGCCCGCCTCGCAGCCGCAGGCGATGACCGAGGTGGCAAAGCCGAAGGCGGCGTTGGCCGCATGCTTTGCCCAGGTCAGGTTGTCCGCGGTGATGACAATGCGGGTTGCCTTCATACCGAAGGCTTCCGCATAGGTGTCGTCGATGTATACGCCATTGATGATCACGCCGCCCTCCCCTTGCACACATGGGGAATCAGTTTGCTGGCGCCGCACGTGCAGATCTCGTCGTCGCTTATGCGGACGTTTTCCATCCTGACTGTCATGTAACGGTCGAAATAATCCTTCAGGGGTTTCTCGATGCCCTTGTCGTACTCGGGCTTCACCACGTGCAGTGCACCATTGACCACGTTCACCACCTTGCCGTCGCGCACGATGAGCTGGCCGTCCTTGAACACATACTCGGGCTGCGCAAACATGGCCTCGCGGTCGGCATCGTCGCGATAGACCACGATATCGGCCGCCGCCCCTTCACCCAGATGGCCGCGATCGGTCAGGCCGAGGGAGCGGGCCGGTGCAGCGCGCGTCATGATGGCGATCTCGTAGAGGCTGTATTCCCGATCCAGACTGCGCAGCTGGCTGTGCGCGGCGGCCTCGGCGTTGATCTCGTCCAGCTTCGAATCGCGGAAGCGCTTGTCCATCAGCAGGCGAATCAGGTGCGGATAGCTGGTGAAGGGCGCACCGTTGGGATGGTCGGTGGTCAGGAAGATGCGCCAGGGATCGTTGACACGCAGGAACAGTTCCAGACCGATCGCCCATTGCAGGGCGTTGACGAAATTCTTGTCGCGGTACTTGAACGGAACCACGCCGCAGCCCGCGTCGCATTCGATGTCCATGACCACCCATTTGTCCGGGCTGGCATGGCGATGGTTGCCGTACTGCTTCATGCTGTCGCCCGAGACGGTCACCGTCTGGCCGAACAGGACTTGTCCGACATCGGCCGACACATTGCGCATGCGGTTGATGGCATCGGCGATACGCTCGGCTTCGGAGGAAAACTTGCGCTCGCCTTCGGTGCCATAACTGTGGAACTGGATGTGGGTCAGATGGATGGGCAATCCCTCCGCCGCGGCCATGGTTGCCAGGGTGGTGTCGGCATTGCCGGGAACGCCCAGGTTGCTCGCGTGCACGTGCAGCGGGTGCGCCACACCCAGGTCGTGCACAGCCCGCGCGAGTGCCTGCACCACCTGTCGGGGTGTCACGCGGTAATAGGGATGGGCCTCGTCCAGATCCAGGCTGCGGGCATTGAACTTGAAGGCAGAGATGCCGCCCGGATTCACCACCTTGATGGCCATGGCCTGGCTCGCATCCAGCGTCCAGCCCACGTAGTCGTTGATCAGGCGCTGGTCCGCCCCGCTGGCCAGCATGCGCAGGAAAAAGTCGTCACTGCCGAGCATGGCGTAGGCGCCCTTGTCCACCATGGGCGTATCGCCCATCTCAAGATGGGTATGACGCGCGTTGGTGGGCTGCATGGCCGGCTCGAAGCAGGCGGTATAGCCCATCTCGGCATAGCGGTAACCGGTGGTCCAGGTCGAGGGCGCGGCGTGACCACAGCCGGCATGCATGCCGCCGCTGGTCGGGAGCGGATCCTGGCGGTGGTCCTCCGGCAACAGCGCCCGCGCAATGTTCAGTTTGCCGCCGCCGATGTGCGTATGCAGGTCGATGGCGCCGCCCATCACCACGCGGCCGGCGAGATCGATGTCGCGATCGATTCTCGCATCCGGCCCTGGTGCGGCCACGATGCGGCCATCCTCGATATAGAGATCGCGGACCTCGCCATCGACGCCGTGCGCAGGGTCGTAGATCCGGCCATTCTTAAGCCGCAGCATGATTCGTCTCTCCCTGGATGATGGCAAGGACCTGGGCCACGCTCGGCAGGCTGGACGATGCGGGCGCCGACAAGGGCAAGGCCACCACCGCATCCATCCGATGCAGGAAACCCGCATGCTGTACACCCGGAACGGCCACCGGAATGAACACATCCGGCGCCCGGGCAAACCGCATGTCGGCCCGACCCAGCACCACGGTCGGACAATCCACGGCAGGGGGCGTGCGTTCGGGATCGAACGCCGATATCCAGACCAGCGCATCCACCTCCCCTGTTTTCAGCAGACGGTCGCTGTCGAACAGCAGCGGTTCATAGCGCGGACCGGCGATTTCGTATGCGGTGCGCAAGGGGTAGCCGGTCTGCCAGGTGCAGGTTTGCGCGGCCGAGGTGCCACCATCGTCGCCCCCCAGAGGCAACCCGGACCATCGCGTCGCCTGGTTGAGATCCTTGACCAGATTCACGGCCGACTGGATGGTCAGATCGGCCTGCGGAAAATCCAGTTCCGCCGCGTTCCAGACCAGCACACCATAGCGGGCCGCACGCATATCGGCCAGCAGGGCCTCGATCTGCCCGATCGACACGCCCGCCACGTCTGCGGCACGCGTAGGCATCCCTGCCAAGCTGGCGCGCATGACGGCAAATAATTCGCCCAGGCGGCCCGCATCGATCGGGATGGACGAAACGGATACGCCGTCCATGACGGGAATGGACGGCACGGGATCGCCCAGAACCACGACCTTGCGCGTCAACTCGCCAAACTGGGACGCCGGGGCAAGACAGCGTTCGAAGAAACGCGGATAGCGCGAGGCATCCGTGCCCGCCAGCACGATCAGGTCGGCACGGTTGCGCACCTCGGACAGGGTGGTCGTCACCCAGCCGCCATCCTGGAAAGCCTGCACATTGCGGAACTGTGCGCGGCCATGCATGTGATCGACCACCCCCCCCAGCTTTTCCGCCAGCGACAGGGCAGCGCGATGGCCCGTGACATCGCATCCCAGTCCGCCGATCAGCGGGCGGTGCGAACCTGACAGGATGATCGCCGCCGACCGGCAAGCTTCATCCAGGCTGATGGGCAAGCCGGCAATCATGGCCTGGCCAGGGTCCGGGATGGAAAACAACCGCGATGCGCGGGGACACGCCGGGCGTTCGAGCCGCACGCCGTCCCCCTCGCGCACGACTTCCAGATCGTCACACAGCAAACCGCAAAAAGGACAACAAACCGAAGGACTGGACACTGAGATAGAAGACTCAAAAAGACTGAAGTGCCAAAGCATTTAGCAGGATCCATGCCATGCATGTCGCGGCTGCGCCTATGTGTCTGGCCAGGCAGGCAGTTTCCCGTCGACGCATGCCGCCTTCCTCCATAAAAGATGTCACGCGGCCGATGCGAGCGGCGTGACAGTCTGTCACATCGTCGCTCTGAGCATGTAAAGCTAGACGATTGATTATTTATGTATTTTCCCATTGGCATAGCAATTGCTTCCAGAGGCTTACACGCTTTGCACCACTCCATATACACATGCCACATACCGCCACGATCAGCGTTACCGTACGAGCCTCCGCACGGCTACACATGGGGTTTCTCGACCTCAATGGCGGACTGGGGCGGCGCTTCGGCAGCCTGGGTCTGTCACTGGATGAACTGGCCACGACGCTGACCGCCTATCCGGCCGAACAGGTTTCGGCAGAAGGTCCGCAATCCGAGCGGGTGGAATCGTTCGCACGCCAATCGCTCGCGGCCATGGGCATTACGGACGGCACCTATATCCAGGTCCATCAGGCCATCCCCGATCACGCCGGCCTCGGCTCGGGTACCCAACTCGCCCTGGCCGTCGGCACGGCGCTTGCCCGGCTGTATGACGTGGATTGGCCGGTCCACGACATGGCCAGGAAATTGAATCGGGGCGCGCGTTCAGGCATCGGCCTGGGCCTGTTTACGCAGGGCGGATTCGTGGTGGATGGCGGACGCAAGGACGAAGGCGACCCGCCCCTGGTGATTTCGCGCATCGAGTTTCCCGCGCAGTGGCGCGTGATCCTGGTGATGGACAAGACCTACAAGGGCTTGCACGGCGAGCAGGAAAAGCGGGCCTTCGCCGCCCTGCCAAAATTTCCCGAGGCGCGAGCCGCGCACCTGTGCCGGCTCGCGCTGATGCAGGCCATGCCGTCCCTGGTCGAGCAGGATCTTCCGGGATTCGGCGCCGCCATCCACGCCATCCAGCAGACGGTGGGCGATCATTTCGCGCCGGCCCAAGGCGGACGGTTCGCCAGCCATCACGTGGCCAGCGCACTGGCCTGGCTGGCACGGAACGGCGCCGAAGGCATCGGGCAAAGCTCGTGGGGACCCACCGGTTTTGCATTGATCGACTCGGAAATTCAGGCACGTTCCCTGGCACGTGCCGCGTACAACGAGTTCGGTACCGAAGGGCTGGAATTCATGGTGTGCTCCGGCCGCAATCGCGGCGCGGAAATCCGTACCGAAGCATACCGAGCCCAGGCGCATTCCTGAATAACAACAGCTGGAGAAAACAATGGAAAAACCCTATTTGCTGCACTTCGCCACGCCCGGCACACGGGTCAGCCCGTTTGACGTGAACATGGCCTACGATGCCGGCTGGAACGCCGTGATCCCGTATTCGGGCGTAGGGCTGGAAGACATCGCAGGCTTTACCCAGGACGCCATCTTTTCCCGGGGTCCGAAAGGCGTGAAGCACACCGGCATCTTCATCGGCGGACGCGATCCCATGCTCGCCGCCGGCATGCTGGACGCCGCACGCAAGGCAATGGTGCCGCCCTTCGAAGTGTCGGTCTTCGCCGATCCGAGCGGCGCCTTCACTACCGCCGCGGCCATGATTGCCGCCGTGGAAAAAGCCCTGACCAGCACCCATGGCAGCACGCTTGCCGGCCGCCGCGTCACCGTTTTCGGCGGCACCGGCCCGGTTGGCATGATTGCTGCCGTGCTCGCCGCCCAGGCGGGCGCCGAGGTCACGATTCCCGGCCACGATGGCCTGTTCCGGGCACAGTCCGCCGCCGAGGCCATCCAGGCCCGCTTCGGCGTGACGATACGCCCCATCGATGCCAGTTCCGACGATGCCAAGGCGGCGCTCATCGCGGACACCGAAGTCGCGCTCGCCACGGCGAAGGCCGGCGTCCAAGTGATGGGGCCCGCGCATCTCGCGCACGCGGCACGCTTGCTGGTGGCGGCCGACATCAATGCAGTCCCGCCGGCCGGGATCGAAGGGATCGGCGTCATGGACGATGGCAAGCCGCTTGTGGCAGCCTCCGGGCATGCCGTGGGAATCGGTCCGCTCGCCATCGGCAACATCAAATACAAGGTTCAGCAAGGCCTGCTGCAGGCCATGCTGCGCACGGACAGCCCGCTTTATCTGGGCTTTGCCGACTGTTTGCGCGAGGCCCGGTTGCATGCCGCCTAAGGCCTTTCTGCTCACCTCGTTGTCCGGGCGCATACTGGCCAAGGCGGCAGCGCGCGCACAGCGTTCGGTCGTCGGGATCGATGCCTTCGCCGACCAGGATACCTGCGGGATGGCCTTGAAATGGACACGCTCGCCGCTGGACCGCAACGGCGAATTCGACGCGACCGCCATGCTGGATGCGGCCGACTCGGTCTGTCCGCCTGCCGCCTGTCTCGGTCTGGTCTATGGATCGGGACTCGAAGCCCAGCCGGCTCTGCTGCGCGGACTGTCCGAGGGGCGGATCGTACTGGGCAATTCGCCGGAGGTCCTGGAAACCGTCGCGGATCCGGAACGCTTCAGCAACCTGCTCGCGGCGCTCGGCATTCCCCATCCGGCAACCCGCATGTCACGCCCTGCAGAGGTCGCCGGTTGGCTGTCCAAACAGGCCGGCGCATGCGGCGGCACGCATGTACGCCTCGCATCCGCCTTGCCCGAAAGCGATGCGGGACGCTATTTCCAGCAACAGGTTGCCGGCGAGGAATGGTCCTTCCTGTTTCTGGCCAATGGGCGCGACATCTGCTCGATCGGTTTCAACCAGCCCCTGACAACCCCGCCCCAGGCATCCGGACGTTGGAGCTATGCCGGTGCGACACGCATGGATGCCGGCCCGGCCGGGGTCGACGAAGCCGTCACGCATGCGGCACGCGCGCTCACCGCTCGGCTCGGCCTGGTCGGCCTCAACGGCCTCGATTTCATTGTCACCCCCTCCGGCTGGGTATTGCTGGAACTGAATCCGCGTCCGCCCGCCACACTGGAATTATGGGATGTGCCGCTGCTGCCCTGCCTGTTCGATCTGCACGTCGAAGCCTGCAAGGGCCGACTGCCGGCCCGCCTGCCCCAGCCGGGCGGCAGCATGGCCGTGGCAGTGGTCTACGCCGAAACCCGCCTGTTGATCCCGGCCGATTTCGCTTGGCCTTCCTGGTGTGCTGATCTGCCTTGGGCCGACAGCGTGATCGAGGCCGGCGACCCTGTCTGCACGGTCCGTGCGGACGGCCCGGATGCGGCCACCGCCCGGTACCAGGCGCTCGGCCGGCGTCAGGAGATCCTTCAGTGGCTGGATCGTTTCGCCTCCCCCACAGCCGGCTGGAATGACCATGCCGTCGCGCACTCCACTCAGATGTTCCCTGCCTGATGACACACCCGATGAATCACATTCCCAGCGTCAACCAGCTCGCATCCCCCTTGGTCGAATACCTGGTGGACCACGCCGCGGAACTGCGCCTGGCGGTTTCGCGGCAGGACAATGGCGTACGCATCGTCGATGCCGGCATCCGGGTGGCGGGCGGCATCGAGGCAGGCCGGCGCATCGCCGAAATCTGCCTCGGCGGCCTCGGACGCGTCACGCTCGTTCCGGCCGCTGCCCAGGCCGCCTGGCCCTGGGAGTTGTCCGTTTCCACCGCACAGCCGGTGCTGGCCTGTCTGGGCAGCCAGTACGCCGGATGGAGCCTGTCGCACGGCGAAGGCAAGGGCAGTTTCTTCGCATTGGGATCGGGTCCCGGCCGTGCCCTGGCCGGCAAGGAAGAACTCTTCGGTGAACTCGCTTATCGCGATCGCGCGGACTCGGCCTGCCTCGTCCTGGAAACCGACAAGATCCCGCCGCTGCCCTTGCTGGACAAGATCGCTGGCCAGTGCGACGTCTCCCCCGACCGGCTGACCTTGATCCTGACGCCCACCACCAGTCTGGCCGGCGGCGTGCAGGTAGTGGCCCGCGTACTCGAAGTGGCCCTGCACAAGGCGCACTTCCTGGGTTTCCCGCTCGATCACATCGTCGACGGCATGGGTACGGCTCCGGTCTGTCCGCCGTCACCGGATTTCCTGACCGCCATGGGCCGCACCAACGATGCGATTCTTTTCGGCGGCCGCGTCCAGTTGTTTGTCGCCGGCGAGGAAGCGGCGGCCGAGGCGCTTGCGCAGCGTATGCCGAGCGAGGCTTCCAAGGACTATGGCCAGCCTTTCGCACAGGTTTTCAAGAATGCCGGACACGACTTCTACAAGATCGACCCGCTGCTGTTCGCACCGGCACAGATCATCGTGACCAGCCTCAAGACAGGCCGCAGTTTCCGTGCCGGACAACTCAACGCAGACCTGCTGGAGCGTTCGTTCTCATGACACGCCGCATCGCGATCTTTACCGACGATCCGGGCTGGCACGGCAAGCAGCTCAAGCGTGCGTTCGCGCGCAGAGGATACGCGGCCAACTATCTGTCGCTGACGGATTGCCGGGTGGATCTGGGGCAGAGCGGCGGCGTGGCGATACCCGGTTTCGAGCATGAACTGCCCGACGGCGTGTTCGTTCGCGGCGTACCGGGCGGAACCCTGGAACAGGTCATCCTGCGTCTCGATTTTCTGCACGTGTTGCCGTTGCTGGGCGTGCCCGTCTACAACTCGGTCCGCGCCATCGAGAAAAGCGTGGACAAGGCCATGACCAGCCTGCTGCTGCATCGGGCAGGTATTCCGACGCCGCCCACGTGGGTGACGGAGTCCGAATCTCAGGCGCGCGCGCTGATCATGCGCGAAATTGCGCTGGGGCACGAGCTGGTATTGAAGCCGCTGTTCGGTTCCCAGGGAGCGGGGCTCAAGCGCCTGGCTTCGCCCGCCGATCTCCCGCCGGGTGAGGCATACCAGGGGGTGTATTACCTGCAGCGCTACATCGGCAGCGTGACGGATTCATGGGAGGACTACCGGGTGCTCGTGGTCGGTGGCCGCAGCCGTGCCGCCATGACGCGTCAAGGCACCAGTTGGATCAACAACGTGGCCCAGGGCGCCGCCTGCCGGCCTGCCCCCATCGACCCGGAGTTGTCCAGACTGGCCGAGGACGCCGCCCGTGCGCTCGACATGGATTATGCGGGAGTCGACCTGATACGCGATCCCGAGGGCCGCCTCTACGTATTGGAAGTGAACAGCATTCCGGCCTGGCGGGGTCTGCAAAGCGTCGTCAAGGACAACATCGCCGCCATGCTGGTGGATGATTTTCTCGACCGCCACGTGGTCAGGGAAACCCGGGAGCAGTGCGCATGAACGCCCTGCTGCAAATGCCCGTCGCCCAGCCGATGTCCGACCTGTTTCTTGCCGCCTGCGAGATGGATGTGGTCGCCTTCAAGCCTGGCAACGTGAGCTGGGAATCCCCTGGGCACGGCATGACTGCCGAAGATTTCCTGATCAGCGCCAAGGCAGCCGCGCCGCATGTCGCCAATCCCGACCTTGAAATCGGCGAACGGATCTACCGCGCGGTCGAGGCCACCCGGGAAGCGGTCGGCTGCAATACCAACCTCGGCATCGTGCTGCTGGCTGTGCCGCTCATTCATGCCGCCCAGCACTGCATGCCGGGAGATATCCTGGCGCACCGGCTCCAGCGCAGCCTGGCTGCACTCACCCGCGATGACGCGGAATGGGTCTACCGGGCCATCCGGCTGGCCGCACCTGGCGGACTCGGCGAAAGTCCCCGCCACGATGTTCGGGAAACGCCGGTCGTCACGCTGCTGGAAGCCATGCGGGAAGCGGCTGCCCGGGATCGCATCGCCTATCAGTACACCCATTGCTATGCAGACATCCTCGGTCCCGGACTGGTTTCACTGCATCAGGGACGCATGCACTGGGGCAGCGAGACAGCGGCGGTCACGACCGCCTATCTCGGATTCATGGCCAGTTTTTCCGATAGCCACATCTGGCGCAAACACGGCAGCAGTGCAGCGGGTGCCGTGAGAACAATGGCCTTCGACTGCATTGCCCGCTTGGGCCAATGCGCCGACTGGACTTGCGCCAAAACCCATTTGACGGGTCTGGACACGACCCTCAAATCCACAGGTTTCAACCCCGGCACGAGTGCCGATCTGACCGTGGCGGCATGGCTGGCAGATCAGCTTCTGCACGGGGAGGCAACCTGTATTCCAAACCATACCCAGGGGGATTCTCAGTTTGTTTGATCTACTGAAACACCTGGTTGGTCATGCAACAAGTGGTCAGCCGACGGACGACTCGGCGCTGGCGAGCCGCTATAACCCAACCGAGTCTGTTCAACTTAAGGAGTAAATGATGGCGAAAATCAATAGCGTAATGGTCGGTGAATCCCTGGTTGGCGAAGGCAACGAAGTAGCCCATATCGATCTGATCATGGGCCCGCGCGGCAGCGCCGTTGAAGCGGCGTTCTGCAATGGCCTCGTCAACAACAAAGACGGCTTCACGTCCCTGCTGGCTGTCGTGGCGCCCAATCTGCCATGCAAACCCAACACCATGATGTTCAACAAAGTGACCATCAAGGGCGCCAAGCAGGCCGTTCAGATGTTCGGCCCGGCCCAGCGCGGCGTGGCGATGGCCGTCGCGGATTGCGTGGAAGACGGCACCATCCCGGCCAATGAAGCGGACGATCTGTTCATCTGCGTGGGCGTGTTCATCCACTGGGAAGCCGAGGACGACGCCAAGATCCAGGACTACAACTACGAAGCCACCAAGCAATCCATCAAGCGTGCCATTACTGGCACACCCAAGGCGGCTGAGGTGGTTGCCCAGAAAGCGAAGGCAGGTCATCCCTTCGCGGCGCATAACTAATCGGGAGAACGGGCGTGATTTGCAAGGAATGCGGGGCCATGGTGAGCGAACTCGACAACGAGCACCTGCTCGCCTGTAGCGGCCTTACCTTGCAGGAGTATGCATTACGTCACGCCTTGCCGCTCGACCTGCTGGTATCGCCGGACAGGATCGAGGCAGGCGCCGCGCACGCGGAGCTCCCGCTCATGCCTGTCGCCGTGCCTGATGAGACGGCACGGGCCGTGCTGGCCGGCTTACGCCTGGCTGGCAAGGTCCATGATGTCGGATCGGTCTGTTTCGTCGAGGGCGAGGTTTCCTGGCTGGATCTGTTGTTCTGCGATCTGGCGCAACTCGCTCCCTACGGCTTCCGGTTTCACCAGGAATATCACTACGCACCCGGCACCCATCGGGTCGTGGCAAAGAACCGCCTGGTGACGCAAAAGCGCAATCTGGTCGGCCCCTGGCTACCCGCCAGGGTGCCTCCACCGGAACAACGCCTGAAATATGCAACCTATCTGGCCCATGCAGCCGAACTGCATGCCGGATTTTTATTCCTGCCTTTCGCTTCGAACGACGAAGCCGAAGCGGCAACCGAATTCCTGTCGCGCGAATTGAACGTGCGCACCCGCCATCTGGCTGCCGGCACGCCGCTGCTGCGTACGCTGACCAAGGCCGATACGACGCGCCTGCTGGACAGCCTGCGCGGCGAGCTCGAAGCCATGCCCGGCGTCTGGTCGCGCTTCCATCCGGATACCCCGGAGGTCACGGTGAGCAAGGAGGTCGTGTTCGATTCCGCCCACTTCCTCACCGACCATCCCGCCAAATGCAGCAATCTGCATGGCGGACGCTACGTCCTGCACGTCAAGGTACGCGGGCAGATCGACCCGATCACCGGCTGCGTGCTGGATTACGGCTACCTCAAGCGCGTGGTCAACACCCGCGTGGTGGAACGCTTCGACCACCACACCCTCAACTACGCCGGGCCGGAACTGGCCTGGCGCTCCACCACGGAATTGCTGAGCGTGTACATCTGGGAACAGCTCATCGATTTCCTGCCCGAACTGATCGAGCTGACCCTGTACGAAACGCCGCAGTCATGGTGCCAGTACAGCGGCCCCGATCTGGAAACCTGGCAACGCCAGGGCAGCCAGCCGCTGCTGGGTCGGTTTACCGATCCGGCGCTGGGACACTCGCCTTGGCGTCACTGGCTGCGGACGTGGGATGGGCAGCATGAAAAGCGTCAAGCTCAGGGCGACTGAGCCTGCCGTCGTGCAGGGCCGATGCCAGCAGGACACCGGCCGCCCCGGCCCGGGCCAATGCGGCCAAATCGTCAACGTGGCGTACGCCGCCCGCCGCATATATGCGGCAGGCGGTGTTCAGGCGCTGTATGTGCGCCAGCCGGGCCAGATCGGGACCGGCATTCAGGCCAACCCGTGCCAGGGTCATGACGATCACCTCGGCCGGCCAGCGTTCGGGATGGCTCAACAGGGTAGCTGGGCCGAGAAAATCGTCTCCCCGGAAATCCAGCGACAGCACGCCCTGCGCCGGCCATGCGTCGCGTTCCGGCAGAACCGCCAGACTCTCGCTGCCCAGCACCGGCCGTCCCCGACCCGCCGCCTGCCAGGCTTGGGCCGCCGCTGTACCGGAAAAGCCGCCGTCCACCCAGAATTCGAGATCCGGATGCAATCGCTGCAGCCTCTCCACTACACTTCCGTGATTGCCCCGTCCCAGGATGGCATCCAGATCGGCGATATAAATCCGTCGGAACGGATACAGCGCAAGCAGTCCTTCCACCACGGCCTCGGGACGGCTGGAATCGCACAAGGCCGATTCCAGCGGCCGGTATTCGTCGCGCCGGCCGCCAAAAGCGCGCACAACCTGTCCGTCCATCAGGTCGAGTACGGGAATGAGCGCTAAGGAGGCGGGCATGAAAGTATTTGTTTTCGAGTATGTGACAGGAGGGGGGTTCGCCAGTATGGCGCTGCCTGAGTTTTTACACGATGGCGAAGTCATGTGGCAAGCGCTGGTCGACGACCTGCGCGCGCTCGATGGCGTGGACGTTCTGACGCTACGGGACTGTCGCCTGCCCCGGCCTGCCATGGACAAGGTGGAGATCATCGAGACGGAGGCCCATCGCTTCAGTGAGGATTACCGGCATTGCCTCGCCCGGTCGGATGCGGTGTGGCCGGTCGCGCCGGAAGAGGCCGGGATACTCGAATCCCTGAACCAGGAAATCCTGACTGCAGGCAAGCGCCTCCTGGGCTGCCAGCCCGACGCCGTGCGCATTGCGGCCAGCAAACATGCCACCGCGCAACGACTGGGCCGCACGGGGATACCCGTGGTTCCCACGTACACCTCGCCCTTTCTGATGACGACGAAAGGCCCGGTGGTAGCCAAGCCTGACGAGGGTGCCGGCTGCCAGGACACCCTGTATTTCTACAACCAGGCGTCAGCCGAGGCATGGGCGCTGGACGAAGGCGGCGCAGGATTTGTTTTTCAGCCGTTTCTTTCGGGCGACCCGTTATCCCTGTCCGTGCTATGTCAGCCGGGCGGCTGCCAACTGCTGTCGGTCAACAGGCAACACATCCGGCTGGAAGATGGCCAGCTGCATTTCCATGGCGTGACACCCCACGCCCTGCCCGATCCGGACGAACGCTATGCCGGCCTGGCTCAGCGTGTGGCCTCCGCCATCCCCGGCCTGTGGGGGTATGTGGGGATCGACCTGATCGATACGGAAAGCGGACCGGTGGTTCTGGAAGTGAATCCCCGACTCACCGTCTCCTATGCCGGTCTTCACTCGATGCTGGGATTCAATCCTGCCGGGAAAGTCCTGGCCCTGCCGGACCATCCGCCCATGAGCGCGTTGCCGCCGGCCAACCTGACGAACGATACGCGCGTAGCGCGCTCCCTATGAACGCGCCGACACGCATACCACCCATGAATGAGACCGTGATCGGATGGGATGTCGGCGGCGCGCATCTGAAGGCCGCACGGATCGAGCACGACGGCAAGGTCTCCGGCATCTCGCTCGTGCCCTGCGCGCTATGGCGCGGTCTCGATCATCTGCACCGGGCCATCGACCGGATCGAGGCCACGATGCAGGCAGGCGATGCCTGCGTGCATGCCGTCACCATGACCGGAGAAATGGTCGACCTGTTCGAAACGCGGCAAGCCGGTGTGCAGGCCCTGGCCACCCTGATGAGCCAGCGCCTGGGTGCCGACCGGGTCCGCTTTTATGCCGGCGGTCAGGGTTGGTACGATGCCGGCCAGGCCAGCCAGTATGCCGGGCGCGTTGCCTCCGCCAACTGGCATGCCACGGCCCACCTGGTTTCGACCTGCATCAGCGAGGCCCTGCTGGTCGATATCGGTAGCACCACCACGGACCTGATTCCCATCCGGGACGGATTGGTAGCCACACCCAGCAGCAGCGACCGCGACCGCCTGTCCGCCGGTGAACTGGTCTACACCGGCGTTGCCCGCACGTCGCTCATGGCCTTGGCAAGCGAAGCCCCGGTGGCCGGACAGTTCACGCCGCTGATGGCAGAGCATTTCGCGACCAGTGCGGATGTCTACCGGATCCTCGGCCTGCTCCCCGAACAAGCCGATCTGCATGACGCCGCGGATGGCGGTGCCAAGACCCCGTCAGCCAGCCGGGTGCGCCTCGCCCGCATGGTGGGACGCGATGCCTGGGAGTTGCCCGACAAGGCCTGGGCCGAACTGGCGGCCTGGTTTGCGGATGCCCAGATGACCCGGATCGGGCGCGCGGTGCGGCAGGTATTGTCGCGCGAGATGCTGGCCGCAGATGCCCCGCTGGTCATCGCAGGCGTCGGCGGATTCCTCGGCCCGCGGCTCGCCGCCCGGATCGAGCGACCGGTGATCAATTTCTCGCAGATTCTGGCCGCCCGCACCCATCAGGATATGATTGACGGATGTGCCCCTGCCGTCGCGGTGGGACGGCTGCTCGCAACCCACCGCCACCCTCCAGGTCTTACGCCTGCGGACTTACCATGCGGATAAGCGCTCTTCCTTATTGCCCCGACAGTGCCGAACGCTTCGAGGCCATCGCCGACGAACCCTGGTCGGTATTCCTCGACAGCGGACGGCCGCGTTCCACCATGGGACGCTTCGACATCCTGGCGGCGCGTCCCTATGTCACGCTGGTGACCCGGGGCGGCATGACCGAAATTCGTGAACGCGACCGGCCGACACTCTCTCCGGCGGACCCGTTCGAACTGCTGCGCCGTTATCTCGCGGCGGACGGACACCCGACGGCACTCCCATTCGCGGGCGGCGCGATCGGTTATTTCGGCTACGACCTCGCGCGCCGCATCGAGCAACTGCCCAGCCACGCGCGTGACGCCGAAGCCATCCCCGACATGGCAGTCGGCATCTACGACTGGGCCGTCATCGTCGATCATGCGCAACGCGCCAGCTGGCTCGTCGGCTCCGGGCGCGACGCCCGGACCGACGCCAGCTGGAACGAACTGATCGCCCTGTTCAGCGACACGCCGCACATCACGGCGCGGCGTCCTTTCCAGGTCGGGCCCGTCAGCTGCAACTTCACGCCCGACAGCTACCGCCAGGCATTCTCACGCATCCAGCATTACATCCGCGCCGGCGACTGCTACCAGGTCAACCTGGCCCAGCGCTTTGCTGCCGAGGTCAACGGCGACCACTGGCTGGGATACCAGACGCTGCGTCGCCTCAACCCGGCGCCCTATTCGGCCTATCTCAATTTCCCGGGTGCACGCATCCTCTCCTCCTCGCCGGAACGCTTTCTGGAAGTGAAGCAGGGACGGGTGGAAACCAAACCGATCAAGGGCACGCGTCCCCGTGCTGCCGCGCCCGAAGCCGATTCGGCACTGGCCCGCGAACTGCGCGACAGCACCAAGGACCGCGCAGAGAACCTGATGATCGTCGACCTGCTGCGCAATGACCTGGGCAAGGTATGCCAAGCGGGTTCGGTGGCCGTGCCCAGGTTGTTCGAAGTCGAGAGTTTCGCCACCGTGCATCATCTGGTCAGCACTGTCACCGGCCGTCTCGGCAGGGACATCGACGCCGTGGGCCTGCTGCGCGCGGCCTTCCCGGGCGGCTCCATTACCGGCGCGCCAAAAATCCGTGCCATGGAAATCATCGAGGAGCTTGAGCCGAACCGTCGCGGCGTCTACTGCGGTGCCGTCGGCTGGCTGGGATTCAATGGCGACATGGACACCAATATCGCCATCCGCACGATGGTCAGCTCGGATCATTCGCTGCGTTTCTGGGCAGGTGGTGGCCTGGTCGCCGATTCCCGCGCAGACGACGAATATCAGGAATGCCTCGACAAGGCATCGGCCATGTTGAAACTGATGCGGGAATGCGGAGGCCATCTGGAAGACGGACAATGCTCCGGGTTGTGAAACTGGGCGGCAGCCTGTATCGCGTGCCCGAGCTCGCACAGTGCCTCGACGCGCTGGCCGCCGCAGGCGGCGAAACCGTGCTGGTACCCGGCGGCGGCCCTTTTGCCGACGTCGTGCGCACAGTCCAGACGCATTCCGGGATCAGCGATGCCGCCGCACACCACATGGCCATTCTGGCCATGGAGCAGTATGGCCTGATGCTGTGCGACCTGAACCCCAGCCTGGTTCCTGCCGACAGTCTGGGAAACATCGGCCATGCGTTGGGACAGGGGTTCACGCCCGTCTGGATGCCGGCCGAGATGTGCCGGCATGCGGCCGAGCTCCCGCAAAACTGGTCCGTCACATCCGATAGCCTGGCTGCGTGGCTGGCGATCCAGCTGTCCGCCGACAATCTCACGCTGGTCAAGTATGGACAGCCCACCGATACCGATCCCCTTGCGATGGCCGCGTCGGGCTGGGTGGACCAGGGCTTTCCCGCCTTTGCAAACGCATTCGACGGAAGCCTCAGGGTACTGGATTTCCATGGGGCCAGCACGATCTCGGCCTGGTTGCTCGAGCCGACCTGATCAGGGAGACACCGATGCTCAAGACACGCAACGGACTGGAACAGTGCAGTGTCAGGAACCTGCTGGTTTTCCTCTGCGCTTTGCCTGTCTGGGCGATTACCGCTGGGGCGACCGAGACGAGCCGCGATCCTGAAACCGGCCTGGAAAGCTGGCAGGTCGAGGCACACGGCATCCAGGTTCGTCTGACGCAGATCAGCCCCGATCAGGCGCGGGCCTTCTATCAGGCGCGCGGCTTCACCCCGGAACAGGCGGAAGACTATGCGTCCAGCTGCGTCTTCATGACGGTCGTCCGCAATATCGGCACCCTCCCGATCGAACACCGCCTGGCCGACTGGCGTTACGTCGCCGGCGACGGCAAGGCTCGCGCCCTCCGCAGCAAGGCTGAATGGGATGCGGCCTGGGTCGACCGCGGGGTCTCCGAGCCTGCCCGAATCGCATTTGCCTGGGCACAGTTCCCCGCGACCCAGACTTTTCACGCGGGGGACTGGAATCAGGGCATGACCACCTACCAGCTTCCGCGCGGCAGCCGCTTCAACTTGATCGTCAACTGGCGCGCAGGTGACGCAGGGCGCAAAACAACACTCGAAAATGTGAGGTGTACGGATGAAATTCGGTAGCATGATGGGCGCCCTGCTCATGACAATGGGCATGACGACCTTCGCGGCGGATCTGCCGGCCTTGTCCCACAGCCTGACCGAGCAGGCCGCGAAAGCGCCGGCTCCGGTGCTGGCCCTGAAGGATCTCGATGGACAGTTGCACGACCTGGCCAGCCTCAAGGGCAAGGTCGTCCTGGTCAATTTCTGGGCGACCTGGTGCCCGCCCTGCCGCCGCGAAATGCCGTCCATGGACCGCCTTGCGCGCAAGCTGGCCGGCACACCGTTCGTCGCGCTGGCGGTGGACATCGGCGAAGATGCCGATACCATTCACACCTTCATCAGCCAGCTGGACGCGACGCCTTCGTTTCCCATCCTGCTCGATCCGCATGCCCGGATCATGCAAACCTGGAAAATCTCCGGTCTGCCCACGACCTACCTGATCGACTCGCAGGGCCGTATCGCCTACAGTGCGGTAGGCGGCCGCGAATTCGACCATCCGGAAATCGAACGTCAGGTGCGTGCCCTGCTCAAACCCTAGGAGCCCCATGCCATTCGACCGGGAAAGCCTGGCCCTGCTGGACGAAGCCCTGGCCGTACTGGCGGACGGCTTCCGGCATCTGCCCGACGCCCTGCAGACCGTCGACCTCGCCCAACTGCGCGAACCGCTGCTCGCCGCGGCCCGCCGGCTGCAGGACAACGCGCCCTACCATCATCCGCTCTACGTCGGGCACATGCAGAAGCCGCCGCATCCCGTCGCGCGGCTGGCCTACACGCTGACCCTCTGGCTCAACCCGAACAACCACGCCTACGACGGCGGGCGCGCCAGTTCGATCATGGAGCAGGAAGCCATCGGCGAAATCGCGCGCATGGTCGGCTGGCCGGACAGCCAGGGGCATCTATGCGGCGGTGGCACACTGGCCAATTTCGAAGCGCTCTGGGTCGCGCGCGAGCAGCACCCCGGCATGGCCATTGCCGCTTCCAGCCAGGCGCACTACACCCACGAACGCCTGTCCGGCGTGCTCGGCGTTCCGTTCCGTTCCATCGCGGCCGACGCGCGCGGACGCATGGATGCAGCCGCCCTGGAAGACGCCTTGCAGGACGGCACGATCGGCACGGTGGTCGTCACCCTGGGCACGACGGCAACCGGCGCCGTCGATCCACTCGAGCGGGTCCTCGCCCTGCGCGCGCGCCACACGTTCCGGATTCATGTCGACGCCGCCTACGGCGGCTACTTCACACTGGCCGACAACCTGGACGCCGAAACCCGGCAGGCGTTCGACTGCGTTGCGCAGGCCGACTCCCTGGCCATCGACCCGCACAAGCATGGGCTCCAGCCTTACGGCTGCGGTTGCGTGCTGTTCCGCGATCCCGCCGTCAGGCATCACTACCGTCACGACTCGCCCTACACCTACCTGAGCTCGGACGACCCGCATCTGGGCGAAATTTCCCTGGAATGCTCCCGCCCAGGTGCCGTGGCCGTCGCGCTGTGGGCCACCCAGCGCCTGCTGCCGCTGGTGTCCGGCGGAACCTTCGCGCAAGATCTGGCGGCCGGCCGCATGGCCGCCCTGACCCTGCATGGTGCCCTGGCTGGCGACGCGCGTTTCGCCCCGCTCTTTCCGCCCCAGCTCGACATCGTCGTCTGGGCCGTCCGGGCCGACACCGCCAGCCAGGCATCCCTGCGCGCGCGCGCCTTGCATGCCGCCGCCAGGGAACACGACCTGCATCTGGCGCTCGTCACCCTGCCCAAGGCCATGCTGGAAGCCTGTACACCGGTACGGACCTGGGATGCCGACACGCTGACCTGTCTGCGCGCCTGTGTCATGAAACCCGAGCACCGTGAATGGATGGACGAGATATTGGCACGCCTGGATACGGCTGCTGCGCTTGCCGGGTAAACGCGTTATCGGCTTCGGCTCTCCGATCGCCGCTTTCGAACCGCCAATGAGTCCGTCACATTCGGACATGCGAAGGTCCACAACTAACGAGACGAGTCATTTCCAGCGCGTGAATCGACTTGGGTCGCCCGTCTGAACCCTGCTTTTTCAAATCACCTGTTTCGCTTGGGTGATTGGGATCCCCTGCAGATTTCATTCAGGCATGCGCACTTTCAAGAATCCGCATGGTCAGGCTTAATATGTCGCTCATTTAAGGATCGGGTATGACCCTCGTCAAGACAGCCCTGTTTCTGCTAATACTCGCCATCCTTGGCGCCGGCGTATTCATATGGTCAGGCACCTACAATCCTGGCGCCGACAGTCCCCACTGGAAAATCACCTACGCGCTGATGCAAACCGCGCGCGAGCGTTCTGTCGAACGCCATGCCTCCGCCATCGCGCTGCCCACCAACCTCGATGATCCGGACGTGATCCTGAAAGGCGCGGGCCAATACGCCGCAATGTGCACCAGTTGCCATCTGGCACCAGGCATGAGGGATACCGAACTGCGTCCCGGCTTGTATCCCAAACCGCCCAATCTGAGCAAAGGCAGCGTAGAACCCCGGGAGGCCTTCTGGGTCATCAAGCACGGCCTCAAGATGAGCGCGATGCCGGCCTGGGGAATGAGTCATGACGATCCGACGATCTGGAGCATGGTCGCCTTCCTGAGGAAACTACCCGCCATGACTCCGGCGCAATACAAGGAGATGGTCGCCAAGGCCCCGCCAGACGATGATATGGAGTCGGACGGGGACGGCTCCGATGGTCACGCCCATGGCGACCACTCGCATGTCCACGAGTGAGCGATCCGGCTCACGTGCCTGCCAACGCCTGGTCGAGTTGTGGTTTCTGTTGGGCGAATGTTCCATAAAAAAACGACGCGCCAATGACCGTGATGGGGGCGACCCGAACCCCATAGCGTGACTTGGCTTCATCGGCCACGCCCGGGGCGGTAATGTCCCGCTCTTCAAACGGGACGCCGCGATCCGCAAGATAGCGCTTGACCGCGGCACAATCGGGACATCCCGGGCTGGTGTAGACGATGACTTGCCCGTTGCCGGAACGAGTGTCGGTCATGGCCTGGATGTCACGGACAGGCTCAGGATCAGCCGGGCAAGCTGTGTTGCCTGGGCATCGTTGGCAAACCCCGGCGGCATGCGGCCAAAACCGTGTGCAATGTGCATGGCGAGCAGGTTTTCCGCATTCGCCCGACTTGAATAGTTGGCCGCGATCGACTCGAAGGATGGACCGAAGCCCGCCCCCGAAATGGAATGGCATTGCAGGCAGGCCGGATTGTGTTCATGAATGTAGCTCAGCAGCGCCTTGGCGTGGGTCGGGTTCACCTGGCCGGACGAAGCCTCCTCGGGACTGCCTGGAGATCCCATCATGCCTGGCCCCATCATGCCTACGCCCATGCCCCCTGCTTCGGCCAGCCTCGGACCGGCAAAGCATGCCAAGCCGGTGAACGCCACAGCCACGCCAAAAACCATCGCTTCACGTAAATAGCGCATGAAACCTCCTCATCGAAAATCGTATTGCAATAACGGCCCAACGACCTGCCAAAGGCAATGCCTCCAGCCAGGATCAGGTATGGGCTCCTTGAGATGCAAGGGTACGCTCAAACCGACTGGCGTGACCGCAGCACCTTGATCTGGAACAGCGTGTTGCGTTCGTCCTCTTCGAGTGCGGCACGGATGTGTTGTACGGTCGCCTGATAGCGCGGGATGATGTTGTATTTCAAGGCATTGACCCGCTTCTGCGTCTTGCGGCTGGCGGCGAGCAGCCGCCACAGCGCGTTTTCCGCCTCGCCCAGCCGCGCCAGTGTCACCGTCAGTTCGCGCAGGCGGATACGCGCTTCGTCGAAGCTGACGTCGGTCCACATCAAGCCGACCGGCTGCAAGGGCAACGGCTCGGCCGACACGCTGGGATATTCCACGCCGACGCTGGAACGCGCCACCACCTTGATCGCCACCGCCGGCTTCAATCCGACCGACGCCTGGCGCAGCATCTGCTCGCCCATGCGCATCTGCACGATACCGAGCCAGCGGTAGGCTTCGGCAAGTTCGCGCTGGGTCTGCGCGCGCAACTCGCGATATTGCGCCAGCCGTTCATACACCAGCCGAGTCAGCAGATCGCGTTTCTTTTCCAGCATCTGCCGGCCTTGCTCCAGGAAACGTGCCTGCCTGCCGACCTGCAGCAACGCGCTTTTCGTGGGCGGGACGGGAAGGCGTTTCTTCATGCGCAATCCTTCCGGACGGCAGGTACAACGGCAGGCACAAGATTCAAGTTGCAAGTTGCAAGAAGGATGCAACCCATTGCTTTACCTTGTAACTTGCATCTTGCATCTTGCATCTGTTTCACGTCGTCCCCTTGTGATACTTCGCCAGTTCCTCTTCCGACACCCGGATCAGTGATTCCGGCGGCAGCATGGAAAGCAGATCCCAGGCGAGGTTGAGCGTTTCATGGATACTGCGGTCTTCGTCCTCGCCCTGGTTGATGAAGCGCCGCTCGAAGGCGTCGGCGAACGCCAGGGTGCGGCGATCGGCGTCGGAGAGTTCTTCGGCACCGATGATGGCGGCCAGCCCCCGCACTTCCAGCGCCTTGGCGTAGCTGGCGAACAACTGGCTGGCGACGTGGGGGTGATCCTCGCGGGTGAAATTCTTGCCGATGCCGTCCTTCATCAATCGCGACAACGACGGCAGCACGGTCACCGGCGGGTAGACGCCCTGGTTGGACAGCTCGCGCCCGAGCACGATCTGGCCCTCGGTGATGTAACCGGTGAGGTCGGGAATCGGATGAGTGATGTCGTCCGACGGCATCGACAGCACCGGAATCATGGTGATCGAGCCGCGCCGGTTCTTGATGCGTCCCGCGCGTTCGTAGATTTCCGCGAGGTCGGAGTACAGATAGCCGGGATAGCCCTTGCGCGCCGGCACGTCGCCGCGCAGCACCGCGACTTCCCGCAACGCTTCTGCATAGGCGGTCATGTCGGTCATCACCACCAGTACGTGATAGTCGAGGTCGAAGGCGAGGTATTCGGCGGCGGTGAGCGCCGCGCGCGGCGTCAGCAGGCGTTCGATCACCGGCTCGTCGGCGAGGTTGAGGAACATCACCACCTTGTTGAGCACTCCGCTTTCTTCGAAGCTTTCCTGGAAGAAGCGGGCGTCGGCATGCGAGGCGCCAAAGGCGGCGAACACCACCACGAACTCGGCGGCTTCCTCGCCCAGCAGTTTGGCCTGGCGTACGATCTGCGCCGCCACCCGGTTGTGCGGCAGGCCGCCGCCGGAGAAGATCGGCAGCTTCTGGCCGCGCGTCAGCGAATTCATGCCGTCGATGGCGGAGATGCCGGTCTGGATGAATTCGCGCGGGTAGGCACGCGCCGCCGGATTGAGCGGCTCGCCGTTGATGTCGCGACGGTCGGCGGAAATGACGGGCGGGCGCCCGTCGCATGGCCGGCCGGAGCCGTTGAACACGCGGCCGAGCATGTCGCGCGACACGGGCAACTTGTAGGGCTCCTCCAGGAAACGTACCCAGGTTCGTTCCAGATCGAGTGCATCGGTCCCCTCGAACACCTCCACCAGCACGGCATCGTTGGCGCTGCGGATGACCAGGCCGGAACGTACACGGCCGGCGTGGTCACGCAGTTGCACGCGCGAGCCGGCCGCCACGCCGGGCACGCCGGCCATGACGACGAGCCCTCCCTGGGCGGACGCGGCGGTGCGGAATTCGATGTTCTTCATGGCTGGATCGCTTCCACCGCCGAAGACGGGGCAGCGGGCGTATATTCCAGCAACAGTGGCTCGAAGGCCGCCGGGATCGCAGCGATTTTCACCTTCAATGCTTCGAGGTCGTCCGAGTTGTGCTGACTCTTCCAGCGTCGCGCCTGGGCCAGCAGCGGCATCTGGATCAGGCGCCGGGCCGGCGCGCCGAGCTTCACCAGTTTCATGCCCTGACGATAGATGTCGAGCAATGCCGTCAGCAGCGCGAACTGCTTTTCAGGCGAGGCGAAGCTGTCGATCTCGTCGGTGGCGGCCTGCTGCAGCAAGCCTTCCTTGATCAAACTGGCGGCTTCCAGCGTCCAGCGCTGCTCGGACGACAGCGCCTCGACACCGACCAGGTTGACGATGCGTTGCAGCTCCTCGGATGCGGCGAGCAGATCCAGTGCGGCGGCACGCGAGGCTTCCCAACCCGGATCGATGTTGTCCGCCCACCACTTCGCGGCGGAACTCACATAGCCCGAAAAGCTTTCCAGCCAGTCCACGGCCGGGTAATGACGGGCATCGGCCAGCTCCTTCGACAGTGCCCAGAAGGTCTGGATGATTTCCTTGGTATGGCTGGTCACCGGTTCCGAGAAGTCACCGCCCGGCGGCGACACCGCGCCGATCAGCGTAACCGAGCCGTGGTCGCCGGCGAGGGTTTCCACGCGTCCGGCCCGCTCGTAAAAAGCCGCCAGGCGCGAACCAAGGTAGGCCGGGTAGCCCTCTTCGACCGGCATCTGGCCCAGCCGGCCGGCAACCTCGCGCAACGCCTCGGCCCAGCGGCTGGTGGAATCGGCCACCATCACCACGTCGTAGCCCTGGTCGCGGAAATATTCCGCCAGCGTGATGCCGACATAGATCGAGGCCTCGCGCGCCACCACCGGCATGTTGGAGGTGTTGGCCACCAGCAGGGTGCGCTCCATCAACGGGCGGCCGGTGTGCGGGTCCGTCAGCGTGGGCATGGATTCGAGCACGTCGGTCAGTTCGTTGCCGCGTTCGCCGCAGCCGACATAGATGACGATCTGGGCGTTGCACCAGCGTGCGACCTGGTGCTGCAGCATGGTCTTGCCGGCACCGAACGGACCCGGAATCGCCGCCTTGCCGCCCTTCAGCAAGGGATAGAAGGTGTCGAGGATGCGCTGTCCCGTGATCAGCGGCGCGACGGCATGGTCGCGTTGCCTGAACGGGCGCGGCGTGCGAACCGGCCAGCGATGGAACAGGTGCAGTTTCTCGATGCGACCGTCGGCGAGTCTCACCCGGCCGATCACGTCCTCCACGGTGTGCTCGCCTTCCGGCGCCAGTTCCAGCAATTCGCCCTGGACCCGCGGCGGGACCAGGATGCGGTGCTGGATCGACTCGGTCTCCTGCACCGTGCCCAGCACCTCGCCACCGACCAATGGCATGCCGGCATGACACCGGGGATCCGGCGCAAAATGCCAGCGCCGGCCGCGCGGCAGTGACGCCACCGCGACGCCGCGGGCGATGCGATCGCCACTCTGTTCCCACATCGCCTGCAAGGGGCGCTGCACGCCGTCGAAAATGCCGCCCAGCAAGCCTGGCCCGAGTTCCACCGACAGCGGCCAACCCAGGCCTTCCGCTTCTTCGCCCGGACACAGCCCTGCGGTGTCTTCGTACAACTGTGCCAGCGCCGTATTGCCGTCGCGGCTGATGACTTCGCCTACCAGGCCCAGGCGGCCAACCCGCACCTGCTCGCCGAGCACCGTCTGCGGCAGGTCGAGTTTGACCAGGGGGCCGTTGATCTCGAGAATTTTGCCCATATTCGCTATCCGTGAATCAGCGTGCCAAGGTCAGGCGCGCTGGCGAACAGGCGTTCCATCGTCACGCGTGCCAGTTCGTCGGCCAGGCGCGCGTGGCGGGCTTCGACCGTCTGGTCGTATTGGGCGCGATTGTCGGCCAGCCTTACCCGGATGCCGCCTTCGCTGGGTTGTCCGTGCGTGGCGAGCGTCACGCTACGCCCCGGCGCAGCACGCGCGCGCATTTCAGTCCACCGCGGCGCCAAGCGCTTTTCGTCTTCGGGCCGGACTTCCGCCACCAGATCGCCCGGTGGCAGGGCTTGCGCCGCCGCCGCCAGCCAGGCTTCGAGCACATCCAGATAACGCGTTTCGTCCTGCACCAGATGCCGGAAAGCGATCCTGACCTCCGCCAACGCGGACTCCGTAAGCGCCCAGCGCAACCGGTCGAGTTCGGCTGCCAGTCGCGTTTCCGCCGCCTGGCCTTGCCGCCGCACCAGCCGCTCAGCCTCGACCTTGGCGCCCAGCACTTCGTGCTCGCCAGCCAGTTTCAGCTTCTCGGCCGACTCGGCAAGCATGCGCGCGCGCGCCGATTCGGCATTCTGCAAAAGTTCGCGCGCCAGCGTCCCGGCCTGCTGCTGCAGCGCCTGCTCGAGTTGGGAGACCTGTGTATCTGATTCCATTTATTTAAAAAAACCAGTATCTTGCATTTAACAATTAAAGCTATTTATTTCATGAAAAGTCTCGGCATCGATGCATATGTCGTCTCTTGCATCCACATGTTTCATCTATTTCAGCGCGTCCGGCCCGAGGACAGCCCGCACCACGTCGTCGACCGCCGGCGCGTAATCCTGGGGCGAGGGCAAGGGCGGCAGTTCGGTAATGACGATGCGCCCGCCTTCGTTGCGCAGGCGATTGAGCCAAGGGCCGCCGGCATGGGCCAGCGGCGTCTCCAGCAGTACCAATGCCGCCTCGCCGCTCCGCACCAGCTGCTCCAGAACCGTTTCCACGGTGGCCGGTTCGGCATCGGCGTACACGTCGGCGCCGATCAGGCTGAAGCCGTCGGCGAGGCCGGCGCTGCCCAATACAACCAGACGCGCGCTATCGGGCGGGCTGCCGGTTCTTGGCGGCATCGGCTCAGAGCTTGCCGAGCAGCAGGATCGACATGACCAGGCCGTAAATCGCGATCCCTTCGGCCAGTCCCATGTAAACCAGGGTGCGGCCGAACATTTCCGGCTTTTCGGCGATCACTGCCAGCGATGCGGAACCGATCGGCCCCAGTGCCATCGCCGCGGCAATGGCAGCCAGCCCCGTCGGCAGGCCGATGCCGAGCAGGGCCAGCCCCTGCCCCAAGGTGATCTCGCGCGCGGCCGTCGCAGCCGTTTCAGCCGCCATGACCTCCTGCACGCCCATCAGCAGGACGCCTGCAACGCCCAGGCCGAACAGCGCCAGGTTGGCCAGCAGCCCACCCTTGAGCCAGCCCGCGGATACGCGGCGCGGCTTCAGCATCAACCAGATTCCCACGCCCAGCGTGGCCGCCACCGGCACCCCCATCAATGCAATCAACCAAGTCATGTTTTCTCCTTTTTCGATGGTGAACGGTGAGAGGTAAGTCGTGAGTCGGAAACTGCAGTGCCCACTCACCACTCACGGACTCACGCCTTCTCGATTCGCAACGGCACGAACGCCCTTCCATCTCCGCTGAAGAAGCGCGAGAACCCCTCGTAATACATCAGGCGCAGCGCCTGGATCGCAACAATGCCGCCTTCCAGCACGATGATGACGACATTGCCCAGTACAAGCGTGATCCCGTGACCGACCATGCCGAGGCCGTGCGCCAGGGTGAAGACCGCCAGCGCCAGCGCCACATGGTTGAGGCTGAAGGCCGCCACGCGCATGAACGACAGCGTATTCGAAAATAGGTTGATCGCGGTTTCCAGCGTTTCGATGAACGTGACCAGCATCCGCTCGCCCAGCCCCGCCCGGGTTTCATGCCACTTGAACGCCGCCACCCCGGCGATTCCCAGCCCGGCCAGTATCCAGGCTGTCTGCGCGACATCCACCACGCCGGCCAGGCTCGCCAGGATGCCGACGGCACCGAGATAGAACGCCAGGCCGGCGAGGCCGCTGGAATCGAACAAGGCCTCGCCGCCCCGACCGGCCGCCCATTTGTTGCGTACGTTGACCAGCAGCGTGAACACGATGAACCCGACGCCGAACGTCACCGCTATCGTCAGCACGCGGATCGGATCGTGCAGCGGCGACAACCAGCGCGGCGAGACGATGTCCTCGTAGCCGAAGACGCTGCCGTAGAAAAAACCGAACAGCATCGACACGGCGCCAGCGGCCACGCCTATCCAGGCCATCTGGCCGAGGCGCCGCGCGAATGCCAGCGCCAGCAGCAGGATCGCCGCACCGTGGCCAATGTCGCCGAACATGGCACCGAACAGCAGCAGGTAAGTGACGGCGAACGGCAACGCCGGGTCGAACTCGCCATAGCGCGGGACCCCGTAGCTTTTCACCAGCGGCACGAAGGGCTTGAGCCAGCCCGGATAGCGCACCAGCGACGGCACCTCGGCCGCGTCGCCGGCAGCGAGCTCGCGTGGGTCGAGCCAGTAGCGGCCATGCAGGCGCGCGTCCAGCGTTTCTCGCAATTCATCCAGCTGTCGGCGCGGGATCCAGCCCGACAAGGCAGCCAACCCACCGCGGCCGAGTATGCCTGCCTGTGCGGCCTCGGCCAATGGACGCGCCAGTGCCAGGCGCAAGCGTGCTTCATGCAGGCGCGGACCGAATTGTTCGCGCAGTCCGTCCCGGACCTGGCAGGCTGCGCCGGTTTGCGCGTTCAAGCGGATACGTTCGGCCTCCAGCCAGGCGCGTGCCGCCTGCGGATGGGTACGCAGTTCGTCCGGTACCGGCAGTTCGCGCCAGCCTGCCTGAGCCAGCAGGCCGCGCACTTCGTTCCGGCGCGTGCGCGGTCCGGCAATCACCGCGAACACCTGTTCGCCTGCCTGATCGAAACGCGACACCAGGTACCCGGTCATGGACAAGGCTTCGGTCACCCGTTTGAGTTCCGCCGCCGGCAAACTGCCGATGCTCGCCGACAGCAGACTGTCGGGACGCAGCAGGTATGCCAGGTTCACATTCAGCCCTTCCAGCTTGGCCAGCGTGTCCTCCAGCGCACCAAGATGACTGCGCGCATCCTCGATCCTCGCCTCGTTCTCATGGCAATCGAGGCAGTCTTTCCACACATCTTTCAGCCAATGGTTCAGTTCCTGCAGATCGGCGAGCGACGGCGCTTCGGCATCCGCCGGTGGATTCAAGGGGCCGGTGTCGCCGCATTCCTCCTGCAGCTTGGACAGGCGGGCCTCCGCCTCGAGCCAGGCTTCGCGGTACGCGGCCGCAGGCGATTCCGCAAACGCGGTCTCCCTGCACGGCGCCGGATTGAACACGCCGAAGCGGGCCAGCGCCAGGGCGGCATCCTGCGCTTCGGACGCCAACATCAGCAATTGAATCCTGAGCAGGGGTTCGGCGCGCAGCATCAGTTGAACTCGACAGGTGCGCGTCGCAGTGCCAGACGGATATCGTCGTCGGGCAGGCCAAGGTGACGCCCGCGCAGCACCGCACGAACGGCGCGCAGGTCGCGTTCGCGCAGGATCAGGTAGGCGAACGCGCGGGCGATGCCGGGGGCGCGGGAACGAAGCACCCGCAAGGCCTGTTCGGCGGCGACGCGCTCCATGCGCGCGAAGACATCGGGCACATCCGACACGCCCGCCAGCCGGGCCTGCCATGCCGCTGGCAGCGCAGCCAGCACGGCCTCCAGGCTGTCTTGCGCAGCGAGATCCCGTAGCCGCGCGCCGGACAGGGCGTAATGCGACGCCACCAACAGGTAATACACCTCGGCAGGCGGCAATCCGTAATTGAAGCGGTAGCGCAACAGCCAGACCAGGTTGATGCGGTCGATGAGATTGGCCATGAGGCTGCGGAACGGCGCACCCACCGCCGCTTCAATCGGCTGGGCGCGCTGGACCAGACCTTCGTAGTAGCCGCGATCGAGCGCGGCATCGAGGCTGAACGGATCGTGACTCTGTTCGAACGCACGCCGCGCGCGGCGCACGATGCCGGCATAGGGGCCGGCTTCCAGGCGACGCAACAGTTCGCCGATATCCTCGGCGTGCGCCAGATCCTGATTGTCCAGACGGCCGAACGTCCCCATCGGGATCAGCCGGGTGAGGACGGCCGCGGGACGCTCGTTGGTCATCTTGCTGCGCAGCAGCGTCTTTACATTGGACATCTCGAAACGCGCCGTCCAGAAGGTCAGGAACGCGCGCGCCTCCCCGGACTGGGGCCGGATCAGCACGCGCGTCTCGTCCAGGATCTGGGCGATGATGCGTTGTTCCAGCGAGCGGGAACCCTGGGCTCCCCCGGTCCGGTCGTAACCCGTTGCCAGTTGCGGCAATCCATGTCCGATCAGCCTTTCCGCCACTGCGCCAGCCGGCGTGTCGATCAGCGCCGCCAGGACATCGTCCGGCCACAGGCGGCCGGCATACAGGCTGACACGGGTATCGAGGTAGGCGGACATGGCAGCGGGTCGGGGTGATTCAGGCAGCCCTGTCCGACCAGGGCCAGGAAGCCTTCATAAGGTCGGGTCGAGCAGCAGGGCCAGCGCCGCATCCACGGCTTCGGACTCGTGGCGGGCGGCCAGTTCACGCAGCATGCGCTGACGCTCACCGTATTTGCGCGTCAGCTCGGCCACCATCTGGTCGGCGCGCCCCTGCGCTTCGTGCAGGTAAGGTGCCCTCAACTCGGCTCGCCCGGCGTCGAAACGCGCCTCGGCACCACGCACGGCAGCCAGCGCCTCATCCATCATGCGCTGGCGTTCCCGGCTGGCGTCATCGATGACCGCTTGCGCACGGGCCTCGGCGTCGAGCAGTCTTTGCAGCGAATCATCCACCCGATTGGCTTCCTTCAGTCCGGTTCAGAAATGGCCCGGCGCATACCATCCAATCACGCCAGAACCAGCAAGGCTGCACCGGTAGCCGCGATGCCGATGCCGGCCATCCGCATCGCGCGTCGGCCCAGCAGGCCGCCAGCGATGCCCACGCCATGCAGGCAAGCCGTGGCCAGCACGAAACCCAGGGCATACCGCACGGGCGACGTGGCCTGTGGCATTTCCATGCCGTGCGCATAGCCATGGAAGAGTGCGAACGTGCCGGCGATCCCCATGCCGACGATGACGGAGGCGCGCCGCTGCGTGGCGACCAGCAACCCCAGCAACAGCACCGACAGCGCGATGGCTGTCTCGACATGCGGCAGCGCCCCCCCTGTCCAGGCCAGCACGCCACCCAAGCCCATCGCACCGACAAACGCGGCGGGCACCGCCCACAGCGCCCGCCCGCCTTGCTGCGCGGCCCATAGGCCGACCGCGATCATGGCGAACAGGTGATCCACGCCCAGAAACGGATGCGCGAAGCCGCCGGCGAAACCGGTCGGAGGATGGCCGGGGTGCGCGTATGCCGTGCCCGCAAACAGGCAGAGGACAGTCAGGACGATTGGGCGCGAGTAGTTCATCGGTTTCATTGCATGCTCTCCACGTTCAAAATCTCTTCGGCAACTCATTTGATTTTCACCTGCACCAGCTCCTCGCCATCCGGGTCGGTCACATGGACGGCACAGGCAATGCAGGGGTCGAAGGAATGGATGGTGCGCAGGATCTCGATCGGCTGCTTCGGGTCCTGCATGACATGGTTGTCCTGCAGCGCCGCCTCGTAGGCGCCCGGTTGGCCTTGCGTGTCGCGCGGGCCGGCGTTCCAGGTGCTCGGCACCACCGCCTGGTAATTGCTGATCTTGCCGTCGTCGACGACGATCCAGTGCGAAAGGCCGCCGCGCGGCGCTTCCATCAGGCCGACGCCCTGCATGTGTTTGGGCCAGGTCGACGGTTCCCAGTACTGCTCGTTGAACGTTCGGATATCGCCGGCCTTGATGTTGGCAATCAGCTGGTCATACCATCCTTGCATGGCGTCGGCGAGGATCTTCGATTCCAGCGTGCGTGCGGCAGTACGGCCCAGCGTCGAGAACAGCGCATCGACCGGCACGTCGAGTGTCTTCAGCGTGGTACCCACCAGTTCCTTGGCCTGGGCGTTGCCGCTGGCGTACAGCATCAGCACGCGGGCAAGCGGGCCGACTTCCATGGATTTGCCCTGCCAGCGCGGCGACTTCAGCCAGGAATATTTCTTGTCGACGTCGAGTTGTTCGTAAGGCGGTTTCGGCCCGGTGTAGTGGAGTTCGGTCTCACCCTTGAACGGATGCAGACCCTGCGCATCGCCCTGGCTGTACTTGTACCAGGAGTGGCTGACGAATTCCTGGATCTCGTTGTCCGCATCCAGGTCGATGGGGTGGATCTTGGAGAGGTCGCGATTGAGGATGACGCCGCGCGGAATGAGGTAGGAGTCGGTATCCCAGAAGCCTTTCGACGGCAGGTCGCCGAACGACAGGAAGTTGCCGAGGCCTTCTCCACGCCCGGCCCAGTCCTTGTAGAAACCGGCGATGGCGAGCGTGTCCGGCACATAGACCTGATCGACGAACTCGCGCATCTGCCGGATGACGTTCTGTATCGTCTGCAGGCCCACCTCGTTAAGTGCGGTGCCACCCTGGCCGCCGTGAAAATGCGGCCCCTTGCCCTGGCCCGCGCCAATCTGCACGGAAATGGCCGAGGGCACGCCGCCCACCACGAAGTTGGGATGCGGATTCTTGCCGCCGAAGATGGTGTGCAGCTTGACCACGTCGCGCTGCCAGGCGAGCGCGTCGAGATAATGCGCCACCGCCATCAGGTTGGCTTCCGGCGGCAGCTTGTAGGCCGGATGGCCCCAGTAGGCGTTGGCGAAGATGCCGAGCTGCCCTTGCTCGACGAAGGTCTTCACCCGCTTCTGCACGTCGGCAAAATAACCCGGCGACGATTTCGAATAGCTGGAGATCGATTGTGCCAGCGTAGAGGTGGCCTTGGGATCGGCCTTCAGCGCCGACACCACGTCGACCCAGTCGAGCGCATGCAAATGGTAGAAGTGCATGACGTGGTCGTGCACGTATTGCGCCGCGATCATCAGGTTGCGGATCAGCTCGGCATTGTGCGGAATGCTGTAGCTGGGGATGGCGCGGTGCAGCGCATCCTCGACCGAGCGCACCGAGGCGATGCCGTGCACCAGGGTGCAGACGCCGCAAATCCTTTGTGCAAACGCCCAGGCGTCGCGCGGGTCGCGCCCACGCAGGATGATCTCGATGCCGCGCACCATGGTGCCGGCGGAATACGCCTGGGTGATCTTGCCGCTTGCGTCGGTTTCGGCCTCGATGCGCAGATGCCCCTCGATGCGGGTGATGGGGTCGACGACGACGCGTTGTGCTGTGGTCATGTGTTCAGGCCTCCAGGTGTTCCGCCAGCAGCTCGGTCAGGCCGAGCAGTTTGGTATTCATTTCGTAATGGTCGAAGCCTTCCTCGATCGTGATGCGGCAGTTGGCACAGAAGGTCACCATGGTGTCGACGCCCGCCTCCTCGATCTGGCGCTTCTTGATGCGGAAGGCCTTGGCGCGCAGCGCTTCCGCTTCCTCGGTGTGGATCGCGGACGCGCCGCCGCCACCGCCGCAGCACCAGTTCAACTTCTGCTTGTCGGCGATCGGGATGTAGTTCTCCGCGACCTGCTGGATCAGCGGCTCGGGCGCCTGCAGCACGCCGCCCCGGCGTACGATCTGGCAGGGGTCGTGCAGGATGAGCGGATCCTTCAGCTTGTCCTTCATCTTCAGCACGCCCTTCTGGCGCAGTTCGTCGAGCAGTTCCAGCACGTGCACGACCTTGAAGCCGAAGGGACGGCCGACCAGGTTGGGCCCTTCCCAACGGATCGCCATGTAGGCATGGCCGCATTCGGGCGACAGCACGTTCTTCACCTTCAGCTTCTCGGCGGCGTCGACGATGCGCGAGACGATCACCTTGGCCAGGTCGGAACTGCCGATCTGGATGCCGGCGTTGGTCGCCTCGTAGGCGTCGGACGCGAGGGTGAAACTGATGCCCGCCTTGTGGAAGATCTTGGCGATCGCCTCAATGTATTCCGGGTAGTTGACGATTTCCATCGACGACAGCAGCACCAGGTACTCGGCGCCTTCCTGGTCGACTGGAACGGTGAGACCGGTGTTTTCCTGGACGTGCTTGAGCACATTGGCGACCGCCGGCCACTTCAGGCCCATCGGCCCGCCGAGCTCGACCGTACGCTTGGTCGCGCTCCGGATGCCGTCAGGGACGTGACCGGACACCGCCATGCCTTCGCGGAACTTGCGCACCATGTAGACGATGTCGTTGCCGACCGGACAGACCAGTGAACAGCGTCCGCACATCGTGCAGCTGTCGTACACCAGTTCCTGCCACTGGTCGAGTTCGGCGTCAGTCACCAGCTTGGACAGGCCGACCACTTTCTTCAGCCGCCCGAGCAGCGTGTATTCCTGCTCGTAGACGCGGCGCAGCGGCTCCAGCTTGTGGATCGGCGTGTATTTCGGATCGCCGGTCTCGGTATAGAAGAGGCAGGCTTCAGCGCACAGGCCGCAATGCACGCAGCTTTCGAAATAGCTGGCGATGGGGGCATCGATGACTTCCTTCAGGGCATGGATGCCTTTTTCGAGTGAGGCGCTCATACGGCTTCCTCCTTGACGATGACGGGGCTCATACCGGCACGCCTTTATGGCCATTCACCCGGCCGTTGTACCAGCGCGATCCGAACAGCGTGAAGCCATGGAACAGCTTGGAGAACGGCAGCACCACGAGCAGGATTTCCGCGGAGAGGATGTGCAGCGCCAGCATCTGGGTGTAGGGCAGCAGCAGGTGCTGCGTCGCCATCCAGCCCGTCAGCACCGGCAGGAAGGTCACCGCCCAGGTGAACCAGTCCTCGAAGGTGCTGAGAAAGCGCTTGACCGGCTTGTTGATGCGGTCAGCCAGCATCACCACCATCGCCGCCATCGTCACCACGGCCGCCAGACCGATGAACTGCGAGGGCAGCGCGGGCCACGACAGTCCGACAAGGTTCTTGATCAGCAGGATGTGCGGGGCGCCCAGGAACACGATGATCGCCAGCCCGATATGGAAGATATAGCCGCCGATATAACTGACCGGCGAACGCTTCAGCATGCCGGGCGGCGGCAGCGAACGCCGGAACACCGTATGGAGGCCGGACGCCCCGGCAGTGTGGCGCGGCGCGGCGAGGTCCTTCTTGCGGCCGAGCGTGTAGATTTCGATCAGGCGCCACAGCACACCGAGGAGGAAGATGCCGACGGCGATATCGAGACCTGGCCCCCGGGTCCAGGTCAGAAACTGCAGTTCATTCATGCTCATTTCTCCAGGTCGGCCAGCGTAGTGGTCTCATGCGTCGCCTTGGCGGCACTTTTCTTGACCCGGTTGGCGACGCTGACCGCCACCCCGGCACCGGCGCCCACGACCGCGGCGACAGCGGCGAACTTGAGCGGGTCGGCCGGCGCCGACAACGCCTTGTAGAAGCTGCCGCCGTCCCAGAAGTCGGGTTCGGAACAGCCGAGGCAGCCATGACCCGATTCCACCGGCCACGAGGTGCCGCCATTCCATTTCACCGTGGCGCAGGCGTTGTGCGTCACCGGCCCTTTGCAGCCGAGCTCGAACAGGCACCAGCCCTGGCGCGCGCCTTCGTCGTCGAAGGTCTTGGCGAACTTGCCCTGGTCGTAGAACGGGCGGCGGTAGCAGCGGTCGTGGATGGTGTCGCCATAGAAGGACTTGGGCCGTCCCTTGTCGTCGAGCTCGGGCAGGCTGCCGAAAGTGAGGTAATGCGCCAGCACGCCGGTCATCACCACCGGGATGGGCGGGCAGCCGGGAATATTGACGATGGGTTTGTCCTTGACGAGGTCGGACACCGAGACCGCACCGGTCGGGTTCGGATTGGCCTTCGGGATGCCGCCGAAGGAGGCGCAGGAGCCGACGGCGATGACGGCTGCAGCCCCTTGCGCCGCCTCCTTCAGGATGTCCACGTTGGAGCGTCCGCCGATGCAGGAGTAGGCGCCGTCCTGCCCCAGCGGGATCGAGCCGTCGACGATCAGCAAATACTTGCCTGCGTTGTCCTTCATCGCGGTATGCAGCGCTTCCTCGGCCTGGTGGCCGGCGGCAGCCATCAGCGTTTCCTGGTAGTCCAGCGAGATCATGTCGAAGATCATGCCTTCGATGGTCGGGGAGTGCGAACGCGTGATCGATTCAGTGCAGCCGGTGCATTCCTGGAACGGCAGCCAGATCACCGACGGTCGTCGCGCCGCCGACATCGCCTCGGCCATGGCGCGGCCCGCCGTCGGCGGCAGCGCCATCATCGAGGCCAGCGTCGCGCAATACTTGAGAAAGGTACGGCGGGTTACCCCCCGTCGCGCAAGCGTATCGATCAACGGACCCTGCATGATGCATGCCTCCTGACAAGAAACATTCCCGCGCTCCCTACACCTTAGAGGTCGGATACCAGCAGTTCAAGATATCCCGATCCAATTTCCACATCCTGGGGATGGGCCTTGACCAGATCGGGAACGAATGCCACTTCGATGAATTGCGACGTCACCGCGCCCTGTTCGTTGTGATGCATGACCCACCACACGCCGGGGCATGCTGTTTCGTTCAGAGTGGATTCGCCATTGGCCTGCAGGGTGACGCTGATTTCACCGGCGCCAAGCTTGTCGCGCAGCCAGTCCAGGTCGGCAGGCGTCAGCGGCAATGCAGACAGATCGATGGCGGACGCTTCGCCGGTGGCGAGCAGGCGTCGCACCATCTCGAGCAATTCGCGCAGGAGGGGCGGCGCATTGCCGGTCAGGCCCGGTTCACCCGGCGGGACGACGTGTATGGGAATGGCATCAAGCGACATGGTGCCATGCCCGGATCAGGTCACGGATCGCTATACAGGCAGGGGAAATGGCAGCGGCGACGGCAGCGGTGGGATGCTCGCCCCAGTCGATGGTCTGCGGCTGGATCGCCAACATGGCGCGCTTCTCGGGCCAGTGCCCCGCCAGGATGGCGATGGCGCGCAGATCGGTCAGCCCCACCTCGTGCACCGAGGCCTTGCGATTGCTCATCAGGAATGCGTCCATCTCCTCCCCCTCCAGCAATGTCCAGTCGCCTGGTTTCGATTTGATATTCGCGGCATCGACGACGATCAGCGCATCGGTCTCCTCGATCGGTCCTGCCAGGGTGAACGAAAGCGTGCCGCCATCGAGCAGGGTCACATCGGGCCAGTTTGCCAGTTCGGGTTCGAGTGCCTGCAAAATATGAATGCCAATGCCTTCGTCGGTAAGCAGGGTGTTGCCGATGCCGAGCACGAGCGTTTTCATTGATTCAATCTACCAGCCCGAAATTAGAATAACAACCAAGTAATTCACTCAAGCTTCTGATTCTCCATCATTATTTTGTAATATTCACGATCCGGCAGAGGGCCGGCAAATCACATATACTGGTTCGAGTGTAGATTTTGATTGCCGCTCATGTGTCTTGCCATTCCGATGCAGATCGAATCGATCGACGGCTTCACCGCCCGCTGCCAGGCCAAGGGAGTATGGCGCGACGTCAGCCTGTTCATGATGCAGGACGCGCCGCCCGCAGTCGGTGATTTCGTCATGGTGCACGTCGGCTATGCGATCCAGAAAATCGCCGAGGCCGACGCCCGCACCACGTGGGAATTGCTCGACCAGATTCTGGAGGAAAGCGGTGCATGAACTGGCCGTCGCCCAGGCGCTCGTCGAACAGGTGGATGCCGTGATCGATCAGCATCAGGCGAGCCGTGCCACCCTGATCCGCGTGCGCATCGGCCCCCTGGCCGGCGTCGTGCCTGATCTGCTGGCCACGGCTTTTCCGCTCGCGGCGGCCGGCCGCCGCATGGAACATGCCGACCTCGAATTCACCCATGCGCCGATCCGGGTGCATTGCCAGACCTGCGGCGCCGAGACCGAGGCCCCGATGAACCGTCTGCTCTGCGGCGCCTGTGGCGACTGGCATACCCGGATCCAGTCCGGCGACGAACTGCTGCTGGAAAGCGTCGAGCTCGAAACGGCGCCCGCCCTGCCCCTTGAAACCTGACTCCTGGCCTCTGAAAAATGTGTGATACCTGCGGCTGCAACCTCACCCCCGGCAACCAACACCTCGCGTTCAAGCCCGTCGCCAAGGGCGCGACTGCGGTCTCGGTGCTCAAGGGCCTCCTCGCGAAGAACGACGATCAGGCTGCACACAACCGCGAACATTTCGACCGCCGCGCCATCCTTGCGATCAACCTGATGTCCTCACCCGGATCCGGTAAGACCGCGCTGCTGGAAGCGACGCTGACCGCGCTGAAGGACGAATTCACCTGCGCAGTGATCGAGGGCGATCTCGAAACCGAGAACGACGCCGAGCGCATCCGCGCGAAAGGTGTGCAGGCGCACCAGATCGTCACCGGCACCGCGTGCCACCTCGACGCGCATCTGGTGCACGACGCACTGCACCACATGACGCTCGACGGCATCGACCTCCTGTTCATCGAGAACGTCGGCAACCTGGTCTGCCCCGCCAGCTTCGACCTCGGCCAGCACCTCAACGTCACCCTGCTCTCGGTCACCGAAGGCGACGACAAGCCGGCCAAGTACCCGGTGATGTTCCGCGCCGCCGATGCCATGCTGCTGACCAAGACCGACCTGCTGGCCGTGCTCGACGATTTCGACCCAGACAAGGCCGAAGCGCACCTGCGCAACCTCGCCAATCCTGCGCCGGTGATGCGACTGTCGGCGCGCAAAGGCATGGGCATGGACGCCTGGCTGGCCTGGCTGCGCGAACAACTCGCCGCACAGCGCGCGCGTGTCGCCAAAGGCCAGTCGCGCCGGCCGGCAATCCAGGCCGACGGCATGAAATATCACAAGGCCACGGCCTGATGAGCGAGTCCCGCGTCTGGCTGGACAAGATCCACGCCTTCGAATTCAACCGCCCGATCAAGATCATGAATGTGTGCGGCGGTCACGAACGTTCGATCACCCACGCGGGCATGCGCGGCGCCCTGCCGCAATGGCTGGAACTGGTACCGGGCCCCGGCTGCCCGGTGTGCGTGTGCCCGGAGGAAGACGTCTACCAGGCAATCCAGCTGGCGCTGCAGGACAAGGTCATCCTGGTTGCGTTCGGCGACATGCTGCGGGTGCCGGTCAACGTGAAGAAGGGCGAGGTGCGCTCGCTGGCCGAGGCGCAGGCCGCCGGCGCCGATATCCGTCCGATCGCCAGCCCGCTCGATGCGCGAAAAATTGCACAAGAGAATCCCGACCGACCGGTAGTGTTCTTCGCCGCCGGCTTCGAGACCACCACCGCACCGACCGCGGCCATGCTGGCCGAAGGGATTCCCGACAACCTCAGCATCCTGCTGTCCGGACGGCTCACCTGGCCGGCGGTCGCGATGCTGCTCGACTCCGGCAGCCCCGGCTTCGACGCGCTGGTCGCGCCCGGCCATGTCTCCACGGTCATGGGGCCGGAAGAATGGTCTTTCGTCATCGACCGGCACGAGATTCCCGCCGCAGTGGCCGGCTTCGGCACGGAGTCGCTGCTCGCCTCGTTCTATTCCGTACTGCGCCAGCTGAAGACCGGCGAGCGCTTTCTCGACAACTGCTATCGCGAGGTCGCCCACCCGGGCGGCAACCCGACCGGTCGCCGCTTGCTCGACCACACACTCGACATCGTCGACGCCAACTGGCGCGGCATCGGCATCATTCCAAGCTCCGGCTACGCGCTGAAGCCGGCTTTTGCAAAACACGACGCGCACTTGCTGTTTCCCGACCACACCGATCCCGGCCGCCGCCGCGCCGGTGAAATGCCGCCCGGCTGCGATTGCGCGCAGGTGGTACTCGGCAAGATCTACCCCAACCAGTGCCGCATCTACGGCAAGGCCTGCACCCCACGCAATCCGGTCGGCCCCTGCATGGTGTCGGACGAAGGCGCCTGCCGCATCTGGTGGGCAGGCGGCGTGCGCGTAGCCGCCGATGCCTGAACGCGTCGCCCGCTTCATCACGATCAGCGGCAGGGTTCAGGGCGTAGGCTTCCGGCCCTTCGTCTATCGGCTCGCCCATCGGCATGGCATCACCGGCTGGGTGCGCAACGCCAACGGCGCAGTGGAAATCCATGCGGAGGGACAACCCGACCAACTCCAGCGATTCAGCGAAGCCTTGCTGAACGATGCACCGCCCTTGTCGGCGCCCGCCAAACTGTCCAGTGAAAACTGCCCACCCGAAGCGGCACCCGCATTCTCCATCCTCGACAGTCAGTCCCGGAACACGGCCGATATCCATGTACCGGCCGATGGTTTTGTCTGTGCGGACTGCCTGGCCGAACTGCACGACCCGGCCAACCGCCGCCATCGCTACCCCTTCATCAACTGCACCCAGTGCGGGCCACGCTACACGCTGATCACCGCCCTGCCCTACGACCGCCCCAACACGGCGATGCGCGACTTCGCGCTGTGCCCGGATTGCCGGCAGGAATACGAAAACCCGCTCGATCGCCGCTTCCATGCCGAACCCATCGCCTGCCCGGCGTGCGGCCCCCACCTGCAGTTCGTCTCGGGGAACAAGGCAGCCGACGGCGACGAGGCTGCACTGGCCGCAGCCGTCGCCGCGCTGCAGTCCGGAAAAACCGTCGCGGTGAAAGGCGTCGGCGGTTACCACTTGATGTGCGATGCCGCGAACGATGACGCCGTCGCTTCACTGCGTGCACGCAAGTCGCGCCCGACCAAACCGCTGGCGGTGATGTTCCGCAACCCCGACGCCATGCGCCGTGCCGTGCACATGACACCGGAACGGGCGGATTTCGTGGCGTCGGCCCAACGCCCCATCGTGCTGCTACCGAAACGGGCTGAATCCGGACTGAGCAATCTCATCGCACCCGGCCTCGCGGAAATCGGCTGCCTTCTGCCCTACTCGCCGCTGCACGACCTGCTGCTGGCCGATTTCGGCGGGCCGCTGGTGGCGACGTCCGGCAACCTCTCCGGCGAACCGGTGCTGACCGACAACCACGAAGCGCAAACCCGGCTTGCCCACCTTGCCGACGCGTTCCTGCACCACGATCGCCCCATCGTACGGCCGGCCGACGATCCCGTGTACCGTCCCATCGCCGGCGCGCCGCGGCCGCTGCGCCTGGGACGCGGCAATGCGCCGCTGGAACTCGGACTGCCTGCTCCCTTGCCCGAACCCGTGCTGGCGCTCGGCAGCCACATGAAGAACACACTCTGCCTCGCCTGGGGATCGCGCGCCATCATCTCGCCGCATATCGGCGAACTCGGCACCGCACGCAGCCAGGACACGCTGGCGCAGGTGGCGTCCGATTTGCAAGGCCTGTATCAGGTGCGGGCAACACGCCTGATCGTCGACCGCCATCCTGGCTACGGCACGCGCCGTTACGCCCGCGCCGGCGGCTTGCCGGTGTTCGAGGTCTGGCATCACCACGCCCATGCATCCGCGCTGGCCTGGGAATTCCCGGATGTCGCCGACTGGATCGTGTTTGCGTGGGATGGCGTCGGCCTCGGCGAGGACGGCACGCTGTGGGGTGGCGAGGCCTTCACCGGCGCACCCGGACGCTGGCAGCGTGCCGCTTCGATGCGAACATTTCGCCTGCCTGGCGGCGACAAGGCCGGGCGCGAACCGTGGCGCGCCGCGGCAGCACTGCTGTGGGAAACGGGCCAGCCGGCACCCTTTGCGCCCGAACCCCTGCATCAGGCATGGTCGGCCCGGCTCAACAGCCCGGCCAGTTCCGCCGTCGGGCGCCTGTTCGATGCCGCTGCGGTCTTGTGCGGCGTCTGCACCCACGCCAGCTTCGAAGGCGAGGCGCCGATGCGGCTGGAAGCGGCCGCGGCCACCTCCACCGGCGATGCCGTCGAACTGCCGCTCGCGCGCGACCCGCTCGGCCTATGGCGTACCGACTGGGCGCCGCTGCTGCCCATGCTCGGCGACACGACCCGGCCGCCCGCCGAGCGCACAGCCCGCTTTCATCTGAGTCTGGCGCAGGCGCTGGTCGAACAGGCGCAACAGTTGCGCACGCAAACCGGCATCCGGTCGGTCGGCCTCACCGGTGGCGTGTTCCAGAACCGCGTGCTTGCGGAAGCCGCGATCGGCCTGCTTGAGCGCGCAGGCTTCAGCGCTCATCTGCCCCAGCATGTCCCCGTCAACGATGCCGGGTTAAGCTTCGGCCAGGTCATCGAACTCCTCCACCAATAAAGACACGCCATGGACGACACCCGCATCCTTCTCGCACACGGCAACGGCGGCCGCCTGATGCGCGAACTCATCACCGACGTTTTTGCACGCCATCTCGGCAACCCGCTGCTCGACACCGACGCCGATGCCGTCACGCTGCCGCACGTGAACGGCGAGCTCATGGTCACCACCGACGGCTTCACCGTCGAGCCGCTTGAATTTCCCGGCGGCGACATCGGCTCACTCGCCGTGCATGGCGTGGTCAACGACCTGGCGGTGGCCGGGGCCGATCCGCTTTATTTCACCGTGTCCGCGCTCATCGAGGAAGGACTGGAAATCGGCGCGCTCGATCGCTACATCTCCAGCTTCGCGCGGGCTGCGCGACAGAACCATGTCGTCGTCGTGGCCGGCGACACCAAGGTGGTGCGCCGGGGCGAAGGCAGCGGCCTGTATCTCTCCGTTGCCGGCATCGGTGTGCGGCGCGCGTCCACCCGGCTGGCGATGGACCGCATCGCGCCGGACGACGTGGTGCTGGTGTCCGGCCCGGTCGGCGATCACGGCATCGCGGTGATGCTGGCACGCGAGCAGTTCGGCCTGTCCGGCGAGCTACGCTCCGATTCGGCCTCGGTGTTGCCGCTGACGCGCGCGGTGCGCGATTTTCCCGATCTCAAGTTCATGCGCGACCCGACGCGCGGCGGACTCGCCACGGTGGCCCACGAAATCGCACGCGCCAGCGGCCACAGCGTGACGCTCGACCAGAACGCGGTACCGCTGCGCCCGGAAGTCGTATCGGTCTGTGAAATGCTGGGCTATGACCCGTATTTCCTGGCCTGCGAAGGCCGGGTCGTCGCCGTCGTCGACCCCTTCGCAGCCGACGACGTACTCGCCCGTTGGCACGCCCTGCCGGAAGGGCGGGACGCCTGCATCATCGGTCGTGTCGAAACAGGCGGCGGACGCGTGATCCTGGAAACCGGTCTTGGCGGCCGGCGCGTGCTGGACGAACTGGAAGACGATCCGCTACCACGGATCTGCTGAACGGTGGCGTCGACACGTCACGCCAAATACAGTTTCAGCGCCCGTGCCGATTGCATTGACGGATAATGCCCGGCTTCGCTCACCCTCTGGAAACCAGGCCGCATGCAAAAAGAAGTCCAAGAAGCCCCTCAGTACGCCGTCGTGGCGTCGGTTCAGCTCCCAGGGGTGAGCGACATGGAGTTTGAAGCCTCGCTGGCCGAGCTGCGCGAACTGGCCAAGACACTGGGCTTCACGGTTACCCGTACGTTCACGCAAAAACGGTCCGGCTTCGACTCGACGGCCTATCTGGGCGTGGGCAAGCGGCGGGAGATCCACCATTTTGTCCAGGGCAAACCGGATAGCGAAACCGAGCCCGACGCTCGTTCGCTGAACCCCTTGTATCGCCTCGACACGGTTGTCGAGGGAATGGACGACGAAGCGCCGGTCTCGCCCGACCCGATCGACGTCATCTTCGTCGACCACGAGATTTCCCCGTCGCAGGCGCGCCATCTCGAAAACGAAGTCGGCTGCCAGGTGATGGATCGCACCATGGTCATTCTCGAGATCTTTCACCGCAACGCACGTTCCCCCGCTGCGCGCGCGCAGGTGGAAATCGCGCGTCTGGGCTACCTGGCGCCGCGCCTGCGCGAGGCGGCGAAGCTCGCCGGGCCGCAAGGGCGGCAACGCAGCGGCGTCGGCGGACGCGGGGCCGGCGAGTCGCACACCGAACTGGACAAGCGCAAGATCCGCGACCGCATCGCCGAGCTGCAGAAGGAGATCGCGGCGATGGACGCCGACCGCAAGACGCAGCGTGCGCGGCGACAGGCGCACCAGGGACTCGCCAGCGTGGCGCTGGTCGGCTACACCAACGCAGGCAAGTCCACCTTGATGCGCGCACTCACGGGCAGCGAAGTGCTGGTCGCCAACAAGCTCTTCGCCACGCTCGACACCACCGTGCGCACCCTGTTCCCCGAGAGCGTCCCGCGCGTGCTTGTCAGCGATACGGTCGGTTTCATCAAGAACCTGCCACACGGACTGGTCGCGTCATTCAGGTCCACGTTGGAAGAGGCACTGGATGCCTCGCTGCTGCTTCACGTCATCGACGCCAGCGACCCGGGATTCGAACGGCAGATCGAGACCACCGAGCACGTGCTGGACGAGATCGAGGCGCAGGACGTGCCACGCATCCGGATTTTCAACAAGATCGACCACGTCGGCGATGTGGCGGCACAGGCCGAACGCGAAGCCGCGCTGCGCGCCGCGTATCCAGGCTGCATCGTGATGAGTGCGCGCCGTCCCGACGACGTCGCGAAACTACATCAGGCGATCGTTGCCTTTTTCCAGCGTGACCTGGTCGAGGCCGAGCTGTTCCTGCCCTGGTCGGCCCAGCAACTGCGCGGAAGCATATTCGCGCGTTGCGAGGTCCTGGCCGAGCGTGCCGACGCTGAAGGTGCGTTCTTCAGCGTGCGGGGCGAGCAGGCAGCCCTGGATAGTCTGCGCGAGCAGCTTGGTCAGACGCATTGAGAGATCGCCTTATCGAACCGCTCACCGTTTGCACACCCACACCGATCACTCTCAAACCCACTTCCTTCGGCTGAGGAAACCGACAGCTGTCAGGATTTGACCTGCCTGCGACAGCGATCCGCCCACACGGCCGCTTCCACCCGCGAACGCAGGTTGAGCTTCTTCAGCAGGTGCTTGACGTGGACCTTCACCGTGCCTTCGGCGATATTCATGTCGCGGGCGATCAGCTTGTTGCTCTTGCCGCCGGCCAGATGGTCGAGGATGCGGCTTTCCTGCTCGGTCAGGCCGGCTTCGGCAAGGCTGGTGGGGCGGCTTTTCTCGCGCAGCGAAGCGACCAGCAACTGGGTCAGGCGCTCGCTGATGGTGATCTTGCCGTGCGCAGCCTCGACCAGCTTCTGCATCAGATCCTCCGGTTCCATGTCCTTCAGCAGATAACCGTCGGCGCCGGCCTGCAGCGCCGCCATCAGATCCTCCGCCTGGTCCGACACGGTGAGCATGATGACGCGGGAATCGGAGCCTTCCTCCTTGATCGCCTTCAGGACGTCGACGCCGTTCATGTCCTTCATGTTGAGGTCGAGCAGGATCATGTCGGGATGCAGGCGCTGTGCGAGCTGGATGCCTTCCTTGCCGCTGGGGGCTTCACCGACAAAGCGGAATTCGGGGGTGGCCTGGATCAGTTGGATCACGCCCTTGCGGAACAGGGGGTGATCGTCGACGACCAGGATGGTGTGGGTATCGGACGGATTCATAGGGAAGGGGGAAATTGTTCAGTAGGCAAAGAAAGGATGTCGCGCCGCGCGGTTGGCATGAAGTGCAGGGTGACACGGGTGCCGGCGGCAGGAAGGTTCTCGACGCTCAACTGGCCGCCCAGGTTTCTGGCCCGCTCTTCCATGATCGTCATCCCGTAATGATGCGCTCCCGCTGCCTGGTGGACGCCGATGCCGTCATCGGTCACGATCGCCGACACCGACCCGTCGCTGTTGCAGTGCACGCTGATTTCCGCCTGGTGCGCCCGGGCATGGTGAAGCACATTGGAAAGCGCCTCGCGCACGATCTGCAGGGCGTGGATTTCTTCGTTGGGCGTGAGTGTACAGCCAGCCAGATGGACGTCCAGCGTGATCGGAATGCCGCCGCGCGCAGTGAATTCATTCACGGTGTCCTGCAGGGCGGCACCCAGGCCCTCTCCTTCGATACGTAGGCGGAAGGTGGTGAGGAGTTCGCGCAGCTGGCGGTAGGCGCTGTTGAGACCTTCTCGCAGCTCGGCCAGCACTTCGTTGGCTTCACTGCTCGCACCGGGCTGCGACGCCGGGCCCGCAGCAGGCAACAATGGCTTCAGCCGGCTGACCTGGATTTTCATGTAGGCGAGCGATTGCGCCAGCGAATCGTGCAGTTCGCGCGCCAGCGCGGCACGCTCTTCCAGCAGCGACAGCCGGCGGCTCTGCTCGGTACGACGCGCGGTGCCGATGGCGATGCCGATATGGCGCGACAAGGCCTCAAGCAGCTGGGTCTGCCATTGCGCCAGTTCCTTGCCCGGGGGCATCTCCAGTTGCAGCACACCATAATGATGCTCGGTATCCTTGAGCGGCAACGTCAGCATGCGGCGGCCATCCGGCAGCGCATGGACGGCCAGCGTCCGGTGGGCGAGGCATTCCGCGCAACTCGTCAGACCGCACTGACCGGGATCGCCATCGTCCGGGTGCAGCGTGCTGGCGATCACGCGCGCACGTGTCTCGCCGGCCTCCACCAGACAGGCGAGCCCGTGTCCGACACCCAGGACATTCTCCAGGTCGTTCAGCAGGATGGCATAGGTGTTCGCCGCCACCGGCCCGTTGTAGAGCCGGGCGATGGAGTGATAGAGCAATTCCAGCGAACGGTTGGCGATGGTGAGCTCGGCAGTCTTTTCTTCCACTCGCGCTTCCAGGTTCTGATACATCCTGGAAAGATCCTCGGCCATGTGGTTGAAGGCCTGCCCCAGCCGTCCGAGCTCGTCGCTGCCGGTGTGCTCGGTACGCACCGCGAGGTTGCCCCGGCCGACATTGGCCGCAAACGACAGCAGGTCACGCAGGGGCAGGATCAGGTCGTTGCGTGCCAGATACAGCGTGAGCGAGCCGACCAGCAGCGTCATCAGCAAGGCGGCGCCGAGCACCATGCGCAGGACCAGGATTTTCGCCTCGGTATCGCGTTCGATCTGCTTGACCAGGTGATCGATCTGGTCGACGAAGCCATTGACCTCCGCGATCAGCGGGACCGGGTTTGTCATGGCAGACGCGCTACCCTCCACTTCCGCCTTGAACCGCGGTTTCATTTTCTGCCAGGCCTGTAGCACGGTCGCATAGCTGCGCGAGAGCTCGGTTTCGGCCTGTCGCGGCATCAATTCCGTGATGCGGGGGTCGGCCAGGGTGGATTCGAACGTGTCGATCGCATCGCCGAGCTGGATGGCGGCATTCCCGCCGCCCGACTGTCTGGCCGAGAGTGCGAGGCTGCTCATCCTGTAGGTCTGCATGCGCAGGCTGCCTGCGAGGTTGATCGCTTCGCCGCTGCCCTGCACCGATTCTGCGATGATCCCCGAGCTGGCCATGCCGAGGATGGCGAAACAGGCGATCAGCGCCAGGGCGCCGCCCAGTTTCAGCAGCAGCGAATGCTGCAGGAAGCCACGTTTTTCGCTCATATCCGCCTTGGGGCCGATCGGGCACCCGAAAATAAAGAGGTACCTCGAAAGTACCATTTATCCATGATCATGCTAGCAACGATTTCCCGATTTGTTGTGAAAACATGGACTTAACAATCTTTCGCCATACATCTTTTAGCCGGCGCCATCGGCTGGCAACACCGTGATTGAAATCAATATTTACGGACCTAGAGATCGTATTTTCTTTATATGCTAGATTCCAAATGCGACATTTTGTCGCAGCGGCAAGCAGCCGGAATGGCCGCCTGCCGGATTCGAGCGATTCGGATTGCCTTGCGCCAATCCGAGTGAACGTGCCGATTATTTTCAGGACGGGGAGCACCACGACATGACACAGGACCATACGCAGGACGATAGCAAACTATCCGACACCCAGCCCGATCTGGGTCGCCGAAAATTCATGAATACCGCCGCCCTGGTCGGACTTTCCGGCGCAGGGCTTTCGCTGGGCCTGTCTGCATGCAACAAGAAATCGGCGCCGGCGACGGGTGAAGGCGCTGGCGCGGGCGCCCCCGCGGCCCAGGCCGGGAGCGGTGTCGATTACAGCAAATACGAAGTCCCGCCGGGACAGCTCGATGAATACTATGCGTTTTCCAGCGGCGGGCATTCGGGCGAGTGCCGCATCTACGGCATCCCGTCCGGGCGCGAGTTGAAGCGCATCCCGGTCTACAACATGGACGCCCTGGTCGGTTGGGGCGTGACCAACGAATCGAAGGCGATCCTCGGCACCAAGCCCAACGGCACGCCCAAGTACACCACCGGCGACACGCACCATGTCCACCCGTCCTATACCGACGGCACCTACGACGGCAAGTACCTGTTCGTGAACGACAAAATCCACGGCCGTCTCGCGCGCATCCGCATGGACACCATGGAGACCGACAAGATCACCGAGCTGCCCAATGTCCAGGGCTTTCACGGCACCTTCCCCGACAAGCGCGACCCGGTCGACTCCAACGTCAACCACACCACCCGCGTGTTCTGCGGCGGCGAGTTCTCGATTCCGCTGCCCAACGACGGGCGCGACCTGGAGGACGGCAGCAAGTACAAATCGATATTTACCTGCGTCGACTCCAATTCCATGGAGGTGCGCTGGCAGGTGCTGATCGACGGCAACTGCGACCTGGTGGCCAGCTCCTATGACGGCAAGCTTGCCGCGACCAACCAGTACAACACCGAGATGGGGCTCCATTACGAGGACATGATGGCGGCGGAAATGGACGACTGCCTGTTCTTCAACATTGCCCGCATCGAAGAGGCCGTGAAGGCAGGCAAGGTGCGGTACATCGCCGGATCCAAGGTGCCCGTCGTCGACGGCACCAAGGCGGCCAACCAGGACCCCAAGACCGCGCTGACGTGCTATGTGCCGATCCCGAAGAATCCCCACGGCGTGAACATCAGCCCAGACGGCAAGTATTACGCCTGTTCAGGCAAGCTTTCGCCGACGGCCTCGGTCATCGAGCATGCCCTGGTACTGAAGTGGTTCGATGGCGGCCTGGCCAACCCCCGCGACGCCGTGGTCGCCGAACCCGAAATCGGCCTCGGGCCGCTGCACACCGGTTTCGACAACAAGGGTAACGCCTACACGACCCTCTTCCTCGACAGCCAGATCGTGAAGTGGAACGTGGAGGCCGCGATCAAGGCATACAAGGGTGACAAGAATGCCAAGGTGGTACTTGACCGCATCGACGTGCATTACCAGCCGGGCCACGGCTTCACGTCAATGGGTGAAACCAAGGAATCGGATGGCCGCTTCTTCATTTCCGACAACAAGTTTTCCAAGGATCGCTTCCTGCCCGTGGGGCCGCTGCACGCCGAGACTGCCCAGCTGATCGATATCAGCGGCGACAAAATGAAGCTGGTAGCCGACCACTCGGTGTATTCGGAGCCGCACGATTCCATCATCATCCGCCGCGACATCATCAAGACGCGCCAGATCTACAACATGGACGACTTCCCGCTGGCGGTGAAGGATCCCAAGGATTCGGGCGTCTTCCGCAACGGCAGGAAGGTGACCATCAAGCTCACCAGCCAGGCGCCGACCTTCAGTCTGCGGGAGTTCAAGGTCAAGAAGGGCGACGAGGTGACCATCATCCTGACCAACCACGACAAGGTCGAGGATCTGACGCACGGTTTCGCCATTCCCAAGTACGACATCCAGTTCATCGTCAACCCGCAGGAGACCAAGTCGGTCACCTTCGTTGCCGACAAGCCGGGCGTTTACTGGTGCTACTGCACCAATTTCTGTCATGCACTGCACCTGGAGATGCGCAGCCGCATGCTGGTCGAGGCTTGACCGATTGCTCCGTTCCGCTCCCCTGGGCGGAACGGACGACCAGATCGCAAGGCCGCCGGCTGGCCGGCGGACAAAATGCGTGTTCCAGGTGATGTTCAGACATTTGCGGTGTTTTTCATGGATTATCTAGCCCGCCCTATCGCCTGTTTCCTGGCGATACTCTGTTTTTACTGCGCCCCGGGGCTGGCTGTCGCCGGCAGCTACGAGGCGCCGTTGCCGGTGCAACTGTCCACCGATCCCGATCTGTGCGCGTACGTACCCTGCAAGGACGTGATGCCTGGCGCCGACGGCTTTTCCAAGCGCATGGGTAAACCGGCCTATGTCGAGGCCTACCAGAGCCGCAAAGACAAGCATGACGGGAAGGACGATCATGGCGACGAGAAAGACAAGCATGACGGGAAAGACGACCGCAAACTGATCGGCTACGTATTCCTGTCCACCGACGTCGTCGACATCCCGGCCTACTCGGGCAAGCCGGTGGTGACGCTGATCGGCATGGATACCAAGGGCATCATCACCGGTGTCCGGGTTCTGAAGCACTCCGAACCGATCCTGCTGGTGGGCATTCCGGAGTCGCAGCTCACCAAGTTCGTCAAGCAGTACCTCGGTAAGTTCGTCGGCGACAAGATCGAAGTGGGCACCTCCCGGCCGGGCGAAGGCATGATCGGCGTCGACGCGATCTCCGGCGCCACGGTGACGGTGATCGCTGAAAACCAGGTCATCCTGCGCAGCGGCCTCGAAGTCGCCCGCCAGGTGGGTATCGTCAAGCCCACGATCCGGCCCCAGGCGAAATTCAAGGACATCCCGGGCACGCTGGACTGGCAGGCGCTGCTCGACGAAGGCAGCGTCCAGGAACTCAAGGTCAAGGCGGACGAAATCGGCCAGGGCCCCGGAGGGCAGCCCTACATCGACATCTATTTCGGCTATCTCAACGAGCCGACGATCGGGCGCAGCGTGCTGGGCGAGCATGGCTACGCCTCTCTCATGTCCAAGCTCAAGCCGGGTGAGCATGCGATTTTCCTGATTGCCAACGGCACGGGATCCTTCAAGGGTTCGGGCTTCGTGCGCGGCGGCATCTATGACCGCGTGCTGGTATCCCAGGATATCGATTCCTTCACCTTCCGCGATCTGGATTATCTCAACCTGTATGGCATCGAGGCCGCCGGTGCGCCGCGCTACAAGGAGTCGGCCATCTTCATCATCCGTTCGCCGACCTTCAGTGCAGCCTATCCCTGGAGCCTGGTGTACCTGGCCAACAAGATAGACCGGCAGACCGGCACCAAGACCTTTACCAGCTTCGACCGAGAGTACTGGCTGCCCGCCCGCTACCTCGAAGGCGGGCGCCCGGAAATCGTCAAGCCGGAGGCGACCTGGGTCAAAGTCTGGAAATCGCGCAAGATCGAGGTCGTGCTGTTTCTGCTGTGGCTGATCGCTGCGGGCACCGTCTACGCGTTGCGCGACAAGCTGGTCCGGCGCTCCACCATGAAGGACACGCGCTGGAAGGAAATCCCGCGCTACCTGCTGTGGGTCTCATCGATCGGCTTCGTCGGCTTCTACCTACTGGCCGTGCCGTCGATCACCCAGGTGCTGACCTGGTTCCATGCCATCCTGTTCGAGTGGCGCTGGGAACTGTTCCTGTCCGATCCGTTCGTCTTCCTGTTCTGGATTTTCATCATCGTCACCACGTTCTTCTGGGGACGCGGAATGTTCTGCGGCTGGATGTGCCCCTACGGCTCGCTCGCCGAACTGGTCTACCATGTGGCCGGCAAGCTGGGGCTGAAGCGCTACCAGCGCCACCTGCTGCCGCAGAACTGGCATGATCGGCTGAAATGGATCAAATACGGTATCTTCACCATCCTGCTCGCTGTGTCCTTCTACTCCATGGGATGGGCGGAAAAGCTCGCCGAAGTCGAGCCATTCAAAACCACTTTCCTGGTCGGCGTGTGGAACCGCTCCTGGCCTTTCGTGACGTTCTGGACCGTCCTGATCGTCGCGTCGGCTTTCTTCGAACGCCCATTCTGCAAATACCTATGCCCGCTGGGCGCGGCGCTCGCGGTGCCTTCGACGTTCCGCTGGTGGGGACTCAAGCGCAAGGCGGAGTGTGGGCCGTGCGCGGCGTGCCAGGTGGGCTGCGGCTCGCAGGCGATCGACGACAGCGGCCGCATCGACCAGCGCGAATGCCTGTTGTGTCTCGACTGCCAGGTCCTCTATTACGATACCCATGCCTGCCCGCCGCTGGCCAAGGAACGCAAGCGCCGCACCAAGGCCGGCGAACCGCTGACCGCGATCGGCGCGGACGGCTACTACATTCCCATCGTGCCGTTTTCCGCCCGTCCCACGCCGGCGGCCGCGGAACGGCCGAGCCTGCCCGCCTTCATCGGCCAGGAATTCTTCGACCACCTGTTCCCCTGGAGCCGCAAGGTATTCCAGCAGCCGGTCCTGCTGCAGGCGACCACGTTCGCGCTGACCGTTCTGGTGACCTGGGTGTGGGTGCTCGGCGCCGCTGGCCGGATCGGCCCCGGCATCGTGCTCGGCTGGTGGCTGGGCTGGAGCGCCTACGAACTGGTGGTGCGCATGCGCTGCAAGCCCTACGTCAAGGACGGCCCGTGGTGGGGACGCAACCTGCGTCCGGCCTCCTGGGCCGACATGGCCGCCTACGTGGGGTTCAAGAACCTGCTCATCGCTGCCACCCTGTTCCTGATCATGAAGGGCACAGGGATACTGGATGTCCTGCAAGGCCTGCCGGCGCTGCAATGGCTTTACTAGCCGCCAGGCCGATCGTATGGCTCGTTCTGGGTGGCCTGCTGGCCTGCCTGGCGGGCCTGGCGCGCGCCGACATCCTGACGGTGCACGCGGGCGAGTCCATCGGCGCGGCCATTGCCCAGGCCCGCCCCGGCGACGAAGTGCGCGTGGAGCGTGGCCTGTACCGGGAAAACCTGCGGATCGACAAGCCGCTGACGCTGAAAGGCATCGACCGGCCCACGCTGAGCGGCGGCCTCACGGGCGACACCATCCGCATCACTGCCAAGGACATCACCATTGACGGACTGATCGTGCGCGATTCCGGCGACAGCCTGCTCGACCAGAATGCGGGCATCTACATCCAGCCGGGTGCGCATCGCGCGATCGTGCGCAACTGCGACCTGACCTACAATCTCTTCGGCCTCTGGATCGAATCGGTGCAGAACGTGCAGATCCTCAACAACGTGATCACCGGCAAGCGCGATTACCAGTCCGCCCGCCGCGGCAATGGCATCGAGCTCTACCACACCGAGGGCGCGCAGATCGTCGGCAACCAGATCAGCTTCGTCCGCGACGGCATCTACGTGGATGTGTCGAATCATGCGGTGTTCCGCAACAACCGCATCCACAACGCGCGCTACGGCACCCACTACATGAACTCCAACGACAACGTGTGGGAAGGCAACGACTCGTACCACAACCGCGGCGGTCTCGCGCTGATGATGGCGCGCAACCAGGTGGTGCGGAACAATCGCGCCTGGGGCAATTCCGACCATGGCATCATGCTGCGCACCCTCCAGGATTCGGTGATCGAAGGCAACGTCGTCGCCGGCAATGCCCGTGGCTTTTTCATTTACGATGCCGAGTACAACACCATCCGCAACAACCTGGTGATGGACAACACGGTCGGCATCCACCTGTGGGCGGGCTCTTACCACAACAAGGCGACGGGCAACGATTTCATCCAGAACCGCACCCAGATCAAGTACGTGGCCAGCCGGGACGAGATCTGGCCCGGCAACTACTGGAGCAACTATGTGGGGTGGGACCGCAACGGCGACGGCATCGGGGACGTGCCCTACGAGGCGAACGACATGGTCGACTACCTGTCCTGGCGCCACCCGATGATGAAGCTGCTGCTGGCCAGCCCGGCCGTGCAGACGCTGCGCATGGTCAGCCAGCAGTTCCCGCTGCTGCGCGCCACCAGCATCGTCGATCCCCAACCGCGGATGCAGCCGCACAACCCCGACTGGAGAAAATGGCGTGGCCTCTTCCCTTCCCCCCAATGACGCCGGCGCACCCCTGATCGTCGCACAGGGGGTGCGCAAGCACTACGGAAACATCCGCGCGGTCGACGGCGTCGACCTCGACATCCGGTCCGGCGAACTGTTCGGCCTCATCGGGCACAACGGCGCCGGCAAGAGCACGCTGTTCAAGATGATGCTGGGCCTCACCCCCACCACCGCGGGCGACATCCGCATCGACGGCGCGCTCGTCACCGGCCGCGACTTTCGTGCCGTACGGCGCACGGTCGGTTATCTGCCGGAGAACGTGGTGCTCTATGACAATCTCACCGGACTCGAGACGCTCTGGTTCTTCGCCAGGCTGAAGGGCGTCTCGCCGGCAGAGGCGGGCCCGACGCTCGAACGCGTAGGCCTTGCTCACGCGGCCAAACGGCGCGTACGCGAATACTCCAAGGGCATGCGCCAGCGTCTCGGCTTTGCCCAGGCCCTGCTCGGTAAGCCGCGCATCCTGTTTCTCGACGAGCCCACCACGGGCCTCGATCCGGAGGCGATCCGCAGTTTCTACGCGACGCTGCGCCAGCTCAGAAGCGAAGGCGTGACGACGGTCATCACCTCCCACATCCTCGCCGAGATCCAGGAACGGGTGGATCGCATTGCGATCATGGCCGCCGGCAAGGTGCAGGCCCGCGGGACGGTCCAGGACCTGCGTGAACAGGTGGACCTGCCGTTGTGGTTCAGCGTGCGCGTCTCGAAGGAGGATTTCGAGGCGGTGCGCGCCGCGCTTTCCCATCTGCAGGTGGAGGCGATCGAGGCGCACGATGATCACGTGAAGGTGCGCTGCCGGCGCGAAGCGAAGATGGCGGTGATCGAGGCGCTCGCCCGGCTGGACGGCCGCGTCCGCGACCTGACGGTACGCGAGCCTTCGCTCGAAGATGTGTTCTTCGGCTTTTCGGACTGAGAGGGCGACATGGAAATCGCACAGATCGCCACCATCGCGAGCAAGGAATTCTGGGACCGCATCCGCAATCGCTGGGTGCTGGCCGTGGCGCTGGTCTTCACCGCCTTCGCGCTGGTCATCGCCTATTTCGGCGCCGCGCAGCAGGGCGCCGTCGGCTTTCGCTCGATCGACCTCACCATCGCCAGCCTGGTCAGCCTGGTCATCTACCTGATTCCCCTGATCGCGCTGGTCCTGGGTTTCGACGCCATCGTCGGCGAGCGCGAACGGGGATCGCTCGATCTCCTGCTCTCGATGCCGATCACGCGCCTGGAACTGCTGCTGGGCAAATATTTCGGGCTGGCCGCCGCGCTGGCATTCTCGACCATCGCCGGCTTCGGCCTGGTGGCGATCGTGCTGTCGGCCAAGCTCGACCTCAATGCCCTGTACCACTACTTCGGCTTCATGCTCAGTTCGGTGCTGCTGGGCTGCGCCTTCCTGAGCCTGGCGGTGATGCTGTCGGTATTCGCCGCCGACCGTACCCGGGCTTCGGGCCTCGCGATCGCCACCTGGTTTTTCTTCGTGCTGGTGTTCGACCTGCTGCTGCTCGGCGCACTGGTCGTCACCGGCGGCCAGTGGGGCGGCGAGATCTTTCCCTACCTGCTCCTGGCGAACCCTGCCGACGTGTTCCGCATCCTCAACATCTTTTCCCTGGACGACGTCCGTACCCTGTACGGGCTGGCGACCGTTTTTCCCCGTGCACTGGCCGATCCCTGGCTGCTCGGCCTGGTGATGCTTGCCTGGATCGTGGTGCCCTTGGGTATTGCAAGCTGGAGATTCCGTAAATGACCTCAATCAGATCGACATTCATCCTCGCCGCGCTGACCGCAGCCCTGCTCGCGGCCTGCGGTCAGTCTGCAGGCCCGACCGCCGTCGCCCCGCTGGAGATCAGCCGCAGCACCTCCTGCTCCCTCGACGGCATGCTGCTTGCCGATTACCCCGGCCCCAAGGCACAGATCTTCTACGCCGGGCAGGCGGAGCCGGATTTCTTCTGCGATACGATCGAGATGTTCCACGTCTATCTCACCCCGGAACAGGTGAGGGAGGTGCGCGGCATTTTCGTGCAGGACATGGGCAAGGCGGACTGGGACGAACCGCACGACCACTGGATCGACGCGAAATCCGCCTACTACGTCTACGGCAGCAAACGTGAAGGATCGATGGGACCGACCATTGCCAGCTTTGCGCTGGAACAGGATGCGACGAAATTCGCTGCCGAATACGGCGGCAAGGTCACCCGCTTTGCCGATATCAAGCCCGACATGGTCGTGCTGGATGGCGGCGTACTCAACGACCGCCACATGTAAGAACGCCATGCCCGAATTCTTTGAAAGCGTCCCGTTCGAGACGGCAACTGAAATCGAACAACTGGCCCGGCTGACCTACGAACTGCGCGAGAACTGCAACACCGTCCTGCAGTTCCATGGCGTGGCCGACGAAGCGGCACTCCTGCAGAAAATCCAGCGCGGCGAGGTGGCCGAGCATCCGGCCTATGAACACTATCTGGCAGCCCGGATTCTCGCCGATACGCGCGAAACGGCTCGTGCCGCACTCGCCGAGCGTCTGAAGGAGGCCAACAGCAAATGAGGCTGCACCTCGAACTCGGCACGGCGATCGAACATGCCTTCCTGGACGATCTCGACGGGCCTGTCGAACACAGACAGGACGCGCTCATCGTTCGGCTGAGGAATGGCGTGACGCTGGATGTGCGCTATGCCGCGGCGGATGCCTATTCGCTGCGCTGGGTCTATGGCGAGGTCGAATCCGGTATCGACACGGCGCCCTTGCACCGGGACCTGGCAACCTTCCCCAACCATTTCCACGACGCGGCCGGGCGCATCGTGGCCGACTCGATCACACGTCCCGATGCCGCTCCGGAAGACAATCTACGCAATCTGATTCGCGCCCTGCTCGACGACCCCCGGCTCGGAATCAAGGATATCGGCTGATGCATTGGCCACCCAGACTGCTGTCGTCGGGAGGCCTCACGATCGCATTCGCCACCTCCCTGCTGCTGCTCGCCGACGGGCAGCCGGGACGCGACATCGACCTGTTCAACAACGAGCTTTGCATCGTCGCCCCTGCAACGCCCTACGACCCTGCTGCGGGACAGTCCATGTACGCGCCCCGCCCGGTGCCCGCCGCTGCACGCTGCCCGGTATGCGGCATGTATCCGGCCCGTTATCCGCGTTGGGCGGCGCAAACCATTTTCAAGGACGGCGCCGCCCATTACTTCGACTCGCCGGTCAACCTGTTCGACTTCCTCCACAAGGTCAGTCACTACGATCGGCGCTACACGCTCGATGATGTCGCCGTCAGCTATGTACGCGACCTCGAGAGCGGGCGATGGATCGAGGCCGGACAGGCCCATTTCGTCCACGGCTCCACAGTCACCGGCCCGATGCGCACTGCCGACCTGCCCGCGTTCGCCAGCCCCACGGCTGCCGACGCCTTTGCCCGCCAGCACCGCGGTACCGTGCTGACCGCTGCGGACATGACGCCCCGCCTGTTGGTATCCCTGAGCCGAAACAGCCAGCATCGCCACTGACGCAGGGAATCGACCCAGCCAAACGGGCTCAAAAAAACGGGGGAGCGCGATGCTCCCCCGTTCCTGAATTGCACAAGTCCGACCATCCGGACTTGGTATTTATTTGACTTTATCCACCATGTAGTTCACCGCTGCCTTCACTTCGTCATCCGTGAGCTTGGGGTTGCCGCCACGTGCGGGCATTGCCCCTTTTGCACCGTTGAAGCCTTCGAGCGCGTGCTTGTATAGGACGTCCATGCCTTGGGCGATGCGCGGCTCCCAGTCGGCCTTGTTGCCAAACACGGGGGCGCCCGCCGCACCCGACGCATGGCACAGCGCGCAGACCGCGCCGAACACCTTCTTGCCCACGTCATTTGCGGGTTCCTCATGTTTTTCCATGGCGGCCGGTGCCGGTGCGGCCGCCTCGGGCGCGGCAGGCGCAGCCGCCTCAGGCGCACTTTCCTGTTTCCCGCAGGCGCCCAATAGCGTTGCAAGTGAAATGGCGAGGATGAGCGATGCTTTTTTCATTTGAGTTTCCTGTTGTGCTGGTAAAGGGGGGTGATTCATTAAAGCGGCCGGCCCAGGCGGCCCGCGCATCACATCGGACTGGCCACCTCGTTACGGTTCAAAATATAGCATCTCACTTCCGGACAGTCTTCACTGCTGAAGAGCTACTCCCAATATATCTATTGCCCTGCTCCACGCCAAACAATATCCAAAATACTTACGATAAAACATTGAATTAGCAGAATACCCCCACTACCTCTTTGGAGGTAGAAAGCGTCTCAAAACATACAAATCCCGCCCTTTTCATCTACACCCATAGGCATACACTGCGGTCAACATTTCAGATAAACCAGTCTTGAAATCTCGGTAAAGGATGTGTCATGGCGACCCAGACCCAAAAGCAGATTTCCGTGCTCACGCTGAGCACGCTGGCATTCACCGCCTGCTTCGCCGTGTGGATGATGTTCGCGATCATCGGCATCCCCATCAAGAAAATGCTGGGCCTGAACGAGACCGAGTTCGGCATCCTGGTGGCCACGCCGGTGCTGACGGGCTCGCTCATCCGGCTGCCACTCGGCATGTGGACCGACAAGCTGGGCGGCCGCATCGTCTTTTTCGTATTGATGCTGGCGACGGTCGTGCCAATCTGGCTGATCGGCTACGCCACTGCATACTGGCACTTCCTGCTGCTGGCGCTGTTCGTCGGCGTGGCCGGGGGCTCCTTCTCGGTCGGCATCGCCTATGTGGCCCGCTGGTTCCCGAAAAAGCGGCAGGGATTTGCCATGGGCATCTTCGGCGCTGGCAATTCTGGCGCGGCGCTGACCAAGTTCGTCGCGCCCTCCCTGGTGGTCGCCTACGGCTGGCAGTCCGTGCCGCACGTGTACGCGGTGGCCATCCTGATCGTGGCCATGCTCTTCTGGATCTTCACCTATACCGACACGGCGCATCACGTACCCGGCCACATCACCTTCAGGCAGCAGCTCGCCGCGCTGAAGGACCCCAACGTCTGGAAGCTCTCGCAGTATTACTCGATCGTGTTCGGCGGCTATGTGGCGCTGTCGCTCTGGCTGACCAAGTATTTCATCACCGAGTACGGCTTCTCCATCAAGACCGCTGCACTGATGGCAGCCTGCTTCTCGCTGCCGGGCGGCGTGATGCGCGCAGTGGGTGGCTGGATCTCCGACAAGGTCGGCGCGCACCGGCTCACCTGGTGGGTGATGTGGGTGTCGTGGATCTGCCTGTTCCTGCTGTCGTATCCGCAGACCGACATGGTGATCCAGACCACCAAGGGCGAATTCGCGCTGCACATCGGCCTCAACGTCTGGGTGTTCACCGTGCTGCTGTTCGTGCTGGGCCTGTGCTGGGCATTCGGCAAGGCATCGGTATTCAAGTACATCTCCGACGAATACCCCGACAACATCGGCGTCATCTCCGGCATCGTCGGCCTGATGGGCGGCCTCGGCGGCTTCGTGCTGCCCATCCTGTTCGGCGCCATCGTCGATCTCACCGGCATCAACAGCGGCATCTTCATGCTGATGTACGGCATCACCTGGGTATCGCTGATCTGGATGTACCTGACCGAGGTCCGCAAGCTGCCGATGATCAGGACCGCAGGCGCCGACCCGCTCGAGTAATTCCCTCTTTAACGCCAGGAGCGATCTATGCCCACCAATATCAAGGAATGGAACCCGGAAGACGCCACCTTCTGGGAAACGACCGGCAGGAAGATTGCCTACCGCAACCTGTGGATCTCGGTTCCAGCCCTCCTATGCGGATTCGCCGTGTGGCTGATGTGGGGCATCATCACCGTGCAGATGTCCAACCTGGGCTTCCCATTCAGCCAGGACGAGCTGTTCACGCTCACCGCGATCTCGGGCCTGGCGGGTGCGACCATGCGCATTCCCTCCTCCTTCTTCATCCGATTGGCGGGCGGGCGCAACGTCATCTTCCTGACCACCTCGATGCTTCTGGCCCCCGCGATCGGCACCGGAATCGTCCTGCAGCATCCGGACTGGCCGCTGTGGTCGTTCCAGTTGATGGCGCTGTGGTCGGGCGTCGGCGGCGGCAACTTCGCCAGTTCGATGTCCAACATCAGCACCTTCTTTCCCAAGCGCCTGCAGGGCACCGCGCTCGGGATCAACGCGGGGCTGGGCAACTTCGGCGTGACGACGATGCAGATCCTGATCCCGCTGGTGATGACGGTCAGCGTGTTCGGCGCGCTCGGCGGCGAGCCGATGACGCTGGTGAAGGACAGCGGCTGGATCTTCGGCAAGATCCTCGCTGGCACGCCGACCTACATCCAGAACGCCGGCCTCACCTGGGTGCTCTCGCTGGTGCCGCTCGGCATCCTCGCCTGGTTCGGCATGAACAACCTGCTGCAAGTTTCACCTGACGCCGGCAACGCCATCACCGCCTTCATCAAGGTCACCTGGCTCTACACCCTGGTCTTCATCCCTGCCATCGGCGGCCTCTACCTCTACCTGCCGGCGCCGACGGGCCTCGGTGTGCTCAATATGTGGGTGGCGATGCCGCTCATCATCGTCGTCACGCTGGTGATCCTGAAGCTCGCCGCCTTCGGGCCGATGAAGGAGAACATCGCCAAACAGTTCGCGATCTTCAGGAACCGTCACACCTGGTCGATGACGGCGCTCTACCTGGTCACCTTCGGTTCGTTCATCGGCTTCTCGATGGCGCTGCCGCTGTCGATCACGGTCATCTTCGGCGACACCCACACCCTGAATGCCGCCACCGGCGCCTGGGTGCATGCCAAGAACCCGCACGCCCCCTCGGCGCTGCAATACGCCTGGATCGGCCCCTTCGTCGGCGCGCTGATCCGTCCAGTGGGCGGCTGGATCTCCGACAAGGTCGGCGGCTCCATCGTCACCCAGATCATCTCGGCCGTCATGGTCGCCGCTTCGGTCTATGCTGGATACGTGCTGATGCAGGCCTACCACTCGGCCACGCCAGAGATCTACTTCACCCAGTTCCTGCTGGTGTTCGTGATCCTGTTCGCCGCCAGCGGCATCGGCAACGGCTCGACCTTCCGCACCGTCGGCGTGATCTTCGACCGTGCCCAGGCGGGACCGGTGCTCGGCTGGACCTCGGCGGTCGCGGCCTACGGCTCCTTCATCGCGCCCGAGGTCATCAAGGGCCAGCTCAAGGCCGGCACGCCGGAGAACGCGATGTACGGCTTCGCCGTGTTCTATGCGGTGTGCCTGGTGTTGAACTGGTGGTTCTATCTGCGCAAGGGTTCGGAGATTCGGAATCCGTAAGGCGTGAGGCGAAACATGCCGACGCCCGCACTCCGCGTCACCCGCGCCTAACGCCTCACACCTAACGCCTCACCTGCGACTGTAAGGAGCAAAACAATGAGTCACTTCCTCGACCGACTGACGTTCTTCAAGAAGACCGTTGCCGAGTATTCCAACGGCCATGGCGTCGTCAGCAACGAAGACCGCAGCTGGGAGAACGCCTACCGCAGCCGCTGGCAGCAGGACAAGGTGGTGCGTTCCACCCACGGGGTGAACTGCACCGGATCGTGCAGCTGGAAAATCTTCGTGAAGAACGGCCTCATCACCTGGGAAATCCAGCAGACCGACTATCCACGTACCCGCCCCGACCTGCCCAATCACGAGCCGCGCGGCTGTCCGCGCGGTGCCAGCTATTCCTGGTATGTGTATTCGGCGCAGCGCGTGAAATACCCGCTGATCCGCGGCCGCCTGATGGAAATGTGGCGCGAGGCGAGGAAGACCCTGGACCCGGTGGCGGCCTGGAAATCGATCAGCCAGGACCCCGAGAAGGCCAAGCGCTACAAGTCGGTGCGCGGCCAGGGCGGCTTCGTGCGCGCCAAGTGGGACGAGGTGACGGAAATGATCGCCGCGTCCAACGTCTTCACCATCAAGGAATTCGGCCCCGACCGCATCTACGGCTTCTCGCCGATTCCCGCGATGTCGATGGTGAGCTATGCGGCCGGATCGCGCTACATGTCGCTGATCGGCGGCGTGTGCGGCTCGTTCTATGACTGGTACTGCGACCTGCCGCCGTCGAGCCCGCAGGTGTGGGGCGAGCAGACCGACGTGCCGGAATCGGCCGACTGGTACAACTCGACCTATCTGATGGTGTGGGGCTCCAATGTGCCGCAGACGCGCACGCCCGACGCCCATTTCTACACCGAGGTGCGCTACAAGGGCACCAAGACCGTGGCGGTATCAAGCGACTTCGGCGAAATGGTGAAATTTGGCGACATCTGGCTGGCGCCGCGCCAGGGCACCGACGCCGCGCTGGCGCTGGCGATGGGCCACGTCATCCTCAGCGAATTCCACAACAAGAACAAGAGCCAATATTTCGATACCTACTGCCGCCAGTACAACGACATGCCGATGCTGGTCATGTTGAAGATGCACGAAGGCCAGCTGATCGCCGACCGCTATCTACGCGCCTCCGACCTCACCGGCCACATGGGGCAGGACAACAATCCCGAATGGAAGACCGTGGTGTACGACGAGAACACTGGCTACCTGGTCGCACCCAACGGGTCGATCGGTTTCCGCTGGGGTCAATCGGGCGCATGGAACCTGGAAATGCGCGACGGCTATTCCAATAAAGAGGTGAAGCCGCAGCTGAGCCTGCTGAGCAACTACGACGACATTGTCGAGGTCGCCATGCCCTACTTCGGCGGCGACGATCACAACGAACTGCTCGTCCGCAACCTGCCGGTCAAGCTCATCAGCGTCGGCGGCAAGGATGTATATGTGGCCACCGTCTACGACCTGACGCTGGCCAACTACGGCGTCGACCGCGGCCTCGGCGGACCGAACCTGCCCAAGAGCTACGATGACGACGTGCCCTACACGCCGGCCTGGGCCGAGAAGCATTGTGGGGTGCCGCGCGCCGACATCATCACGGTGGCGCGCGAATTCGCCGACAACGCCGACAAGACCCTGGGCAAATCCATGGTCATCCTCGGCGCGGCGCTCAACCACTGGTACCACAACGACATGATCTACCGCGGCATCATGAATCTCCTGATGATGTGCGGCTGCATCGGCCAGTCGGGCGGCGGCTGGGCGCACTATGTCGGCCAGGAAAAACTGCGGCCGCAGACCGGCTGGGCGCCGCTGGCCTTCGGCCTCGACTGGCATCGTCCGCCGCGGCAGATGAATTCCACCTCCTTCTTCTACGCCCACACCAGCCAATGGCGCCACGAGAAGCTGGCGGCATCGGAGATCCTGTCTCCGACGGCAGACAAGAAAAACGGCGACTACCGGCTGATCGATTTCAACGTGCGTGCCGAACGCATGGGCTGGCTGCCTTCCGCGCCCCAGCTGGAGACCAACCCGCTCGACATCACCCGGGCGGCGGATGCTGCCGGCATCGATCCGATCAAGTATGCCGTCGAGCAGATCAAGAGCGGCGCGCTCAGGTTCTCCTGCGAGGATCCGGACAACCCGAAGAACTTCCCGCGCAATCTGTTCGTGTGGCGCTCCAATCTGCTGGGTTCCTCGGGCAAGGGACACGAGTATTTCCTCAAGTACCTGCTCGGCACCCAGAACGCGGTGCTGGGACCGGACCTCGGTGAACTCGGCGAAGCCAAGCCGAAGGAGGTGGTGTGGCACGACAAGGGCGCCGAAGGCAAGCTTGATCTGCTGGTCACGCTGGACTTCCGCATGTCGACCACCTGCCTCTATTCCGACATCGTGCTGCCCTCGGCCACCTGGTACGAGAAGGACGACCTCAACACCTCGGACATGCATCCCTTCATCCACCCGCTGTCCGAGGCGGTACAGCCGCTGTGGGAATCGAAGTCGGACTGGGAAATCTACAAGACCATCGCGAAGAAGTTCTCCGAGCTCGCCGCCACCCATCTTGGCACGCAGAAGGACCTGGTACTGACGCCGCTGATGCACGACACGCCGTCCGAACTGGGGCAGAGCCTGGGCGTGCGCGACTGGAAGAAGGGCGAAGTCGATCCGATTCCCGGCAAGACCCTGCCGACGATGAAGGTCGTAACGCGCAACTACGGCGACACCTACAAGAAATTCACCGCACTGGGCCCGCTGATGACCAAGGTCGGCAACGGCGGCAAGGGCATCAGCTGGAATACCGAAGTCGAAGTTCAGCAGCTCGCCGAACTGAACTACACCGTCACAGAGGACGGGATCAGTAAAGGGCTGCCGAAGATCGAATCGGCCATCGATGCCTGCGAAGTGGTCTTGATGCTGGCGCCGGAAACGAATGGCCATGTGGCAGTGAAGGCATGGGAGGCCCTGTCGAAGATCACCGGCCGCGACCACACGCATCTGGCCAGTTCGCGCGAGGACGACAAGATCCGCTTCCGCGACATCCAGGTGCAGCCACGCAAGATCATCTCTTCGCCGACCTGGTCGGGTCTGGAATCGGAGCACGTGTCGTACAACGCCTGTTTCACCAACGTGCACGAACTGATTCCCTGGCGCACCCTCACCGGACGCCAGCAGTTCTACCAGGACCATCCGTGGATGCTGGATTTCGGCGAGGGCCTGTGCGTGTACAAGCCGCCGGTCGACACCAAGACGATCGCGCCGCTGCTAGGCAAGAAGCCGAACGGCCACCACGAGCTGGTGCTCAACTGGATCACGCCGCACCAGAAATGGGGTATCCACAGCACCTACACCGACAACCTGCGCATGCTCACGCTGTCGCGCGGCGGCCCGCACGTCTGGGTGTCCGAGATCGAAGCCAAGCAGGCGGGCCTGGTCGACAACGACTGGGTCGAGGTGTTCAACGTCAACGGCACGCTGACCGCGCGCGTCGTGGTCAGCCAGCGGGTACCCAAGGGCATGTGCCTGATGTACCACGCACAGGAAAAAATCGTCAACGTACCGGGCGCCGAAGTCAGCGGATTCCGCGGTGGCATCCACAACTCGGTGACGCGCACCATCACCAAGCCCACGCACATGATCGGCGGCTACGCGCAGCTGGCCTACGGCTTCAACTACTACGGCACGGTGGGTTCCAACCGCGACGAGTACGTGATCGTGCGCAAGATGCAGAAGGTGGACTGGATGGAAGGTCCGCTGGTCGAACGATGAGCCGGACACCGGAATGAGGGTTTAGAGGGCGGTGTCTCCCGCCGCCCTCGCCCGCGTCCACTCTCTCCGGCGCGGGATTTTTATACAAGCACAGGGGCTGCCCCTGTCAGGCAAGGAGTAACAACATGAAAGTGCGTGCGCAAATTGCCATGGTGCTGAACCTCGACAAGTGCATCGGCTGTCATACCTGCTCGGTCACCTGCAAGAATGTGTGGACCTCGCGCGAAGGCATGGAATACGCGTGGTTCAACAACGTCGAGTCGAAGCCCGGCATCGGCTATCCCAAGCAGTGGGAAAACCAGGACGTGTGGAACGGTGGCTGGAAACTCAAGGGTGACGGCAAGCTCGAACCGCGCCAAGGCAGCCGGCTGAAGATTCTTGCCAACCTCTTCGGCAACCCCAATCTGCCGGAGATCGACGATTACTACGAGCCCTTCACCTACGACTACCAACACCTGCAGAAGGCGCCGCTGTCGGAGACGCCGCCCACCGCGCGTCCGGTCTCGGCCATCACCGGCAAGAAGATGGACAAGATCCACTGGGGGCCGAACTGGGAAGACGATCTCGGCGGCGAGTTCGCCTCGCGCAGCCGCGACAAGAACTTCGACAACGTGCAGAAGGAGATGCATTCGACCTTCGAGAATACCTTCCTGATGTATCTGCCGCGCCTGTGCGAGCACTGCCTCAACCCGACCTGCGTCGCGTCGTGCCCTTCCGGATCGATCTACAAGCGCGAGGAGGACGGCATCGTGCTGGTCGACCAGGACAAGTGCCGTGGCTGGCGCATGTGCATCTCGGGCTGCCCGTACAAGAAGATCTACTACAACTGGAAGTCCGGCAAGGCGGAAAAATGCATCTTCTGCTATCCGCGCATCGAGGCGGGCCAGCCGACCGTGTGCTCGGAGTCCTGCGTCGGACGCATCCGCTACCTCGGCGTGATCCTGTACGACGCCGACCGCATCGAGGAAGCCGCCAGCGTCACCGACGAGAAGGAACTCTACGAAGCGCAGCTGAAGATCTTCCTCGACCCCTCCGATCCCGAAGTCATCGCCGCCGCGCGTGCCGAAGGCATCCCGGAAGCCTGGCTCGACGCCGCGGTGAAGTCGCCGGTGTACAAGATGGCGATCGACTGGAAGATCGCCTTCCCGCTGCACCCCGAATACCGCACGCTGCCGATGGTGTGGTACGTGCCGCCACTCTCCCCGATCCAGGCTGCGGCCGAATCGGGCCAGATGGGAATGAACGGCATCATTCCCGACACCCAATCGCTGCGCATCCCGATCACCTACCTCGCCAACCTGCTCACAGGCGGCAAGGAGAAACCGGTGATCACCGCGCTCGATCGCCTGCTGGCGATGCGCGCCTACATGCGCGGCAAGTCGGTGGAAGGCAAGCCCAATACCGCCGCGCTCGACCAGGTGGGACTCAGTTCCGCGCAGGCCGACGAGATGTACCGCTACCTCGCGATCGCCAACTACGAGGACCGCTTCGTCATCCCCACCACGCACCGCGAGGAGACGATCAACACCTTCGAGGAGAAATCGAGCTGCGGCTTCACGTTCGGCAACGGCTGTTCGGACGGCGTATCCCCCAAGACCAGCCTGTTCGGCAACCGCAGGAATGCGGTGCCGGTCGACCTGTCGCAACTGCACGCCAAGAAGAAAACCGGTTAAGGAGCCCGCACGATGAAAACCTTCAAAGTCCTGTCCCTGCTGCTGTGCTACCCGGAATCCGAATGGCTGGCGGCGCTGCCCGAGATGCACGCCGCGCTGGAGGACGAAACCGACTTCAATGGCGGCGCACCGACGCGACTCGCGCCGCTGTTCGATCTGCTGCACGAGTCGAAGCTGATCGCGCTGCAGGAAAACTACGTCGCCACCTTCGACCGCAATCCATCGCACTCGCTGCACCTGTTCGAGCACATCCACGGCGAGTCACGCGACCGCGGTTCGGCCATGATCGACCTGCTGCAGGAATACTGGAAGCACAACTTCGATGCCTCTGCCGCCGAACTGCCAGATTACGTGCCGCTGTTCCTCGAGTTCCTGTCGCTGCTGTCGGCCGACGAAGCCCTTGAACTACTGGGCGACGCGGTCCACGTGCTCGCCACTATCGGCCGCAAGCTCGACGCCAACGGCAGCCCCTATGCCACCGCCTTCCAGGTGCTGGAAACACTGTCTCCGGTGGCCGCGCAGGAGCTGGCCGAACCGCCAGTGCGCGACATGGACGAGGCCATGGAGCTGTTCGGCCCATCGATGGACGGTGTCGAACCGCTGCTCAAGCCCGGTCCGCAGGTAACGGTGGTGCAGATGCCGGCCTCGCGCCGGCAGGCGGCCGCTTCAACGCATTGATCAGGAGGATCGAAACATGTCCTATTCGCAAACGTTCCTGTTCGGGATCTATCCCTATATCGCCCTGACGATCTTCCTGCTCGGCAGCCTGATCCGCTTCGACCGCGAGCAGTACACCTGGAAGAGCGATTCGTCGCAATTGTTGAAACGCGGCCAGCTCAGGCTGGGCAGCAACCTGTTCCACGTCGGCGTGCTGTTCCTGTTCTTCGGCCATTTTTTCGGCATGCTGACGCCGCACTTTGTCTACGAACCCTTCATCAGTGCTGGGGCCAAACAGGTGCTGGCCATGGTGTCGGGTGGCACGGCGGGTGTGCTGGCCTTCTTCGGCATCTCGCTGCTGCTGCATCGCCGCCTGACCGAGCCGCGCATCCGTGCCACGTCGAAAGCCGGCGACATCCTGATCCTGCTGCTGCTCTGGCTACAGCTGCTGCTCGGCCTCGCGACCATTCCGTTGTCGGCCCAGCATCTGGACGGCAGCATGATGATCCGGCTGGCCGAATGGGCCCAGCGCATCGTCACCTTCCGCGGCAATGCGGTCGAACTACTGGTCGGCGCCGGCTGGGTATTCAAGGCGCACCTGTTCCTCGGCATGACGATCTTCCTCGTCTTCCCGTTCACGCGGCTGGTGCATGTGTGGAGCGGATTTGCCGCGACGACCTACGCCGTGCGCGCCTGGCAACTGGTGCGCCCGCGCGGCTGAGCAGCGTGACCCCAACGAATCAAGGAGACTGAAATGACGCATGTTGTCATCCTGGGAGCCGGCATCGCGGGCGTGACCGCGGCCTACGCCCTGAAAGCCCAGCTGGGCCCGCACGACGAAGTGACGGTGGTGTCGGACAAGCCTTATTTCCACTTCGTGCCGTCCAATCCCTGGGTCGCCATGGGTTGGCGCGAGCGTGCCGACATTGCCTTTCCCATCGCGCCCTATCTGGAATCTCGCGGCATCAAATTCGTCCACAGCGCCGTCGAACGCATCCATCCCGACGTCATCCAGGTCGACCTGGAGAACGGAGATGTGCTGTATTACGATGCGCTGCTGATCGCCACGGGCGCCAGCGGCATGACCGACGCAATTCCCGGCCTTGCCGACTACACGCATTCGGTGATCCACATCGACCAGGCCGAACGCGCACTGGCTGCCTATCGCGAGTTCGTGCGGCACCCCGGACCGATCGTGATCGGGGCGGCGCCCGGCGCCAGCGTGTTGGGACCGCTCTACGAATATGCCTTCCTGATCGATGCAGACCTCAAGCGCCGCAACATCCGCGAGCGGGTGCCGATCACCCTCGTCACGCCCGAACCCTGGCCCGGCCATCTAGGCCTTGGTGGCGAAGGTGCCAGCCGGGGCGCGGTAACCGCCGCGCTGGTCGATACCAAGATCAGTGTGATCTGCAACGCCATCACGACGCGCATCGACGCGGACGTCCTCCACATCGCCGAACTCAATGCCGCCGGCGGCGTCAAACAGACCCATGCGCTGCCATACGCCTATTCGGTCTACTGGCCAGCTTTCGGCGGGGTGCCCGGCATACGCAGTGCCACCGGCCTGGTCGACCAGCATGGACTGGTGATCGTGGACGAATACCTGCGCAATCCGGACTATCCCAATGTATTCGCCCTTGGCGCCTGCGTAGCGCAACCGGCAGTGACTCACACCCCGGTGCCGGTGGGTGCTCCCGACTCGGTATACGCGATCCAGAAAGCCGGCGAGATTGCGGTGCACAACATCCTGGCCCAGCTCGGCGATGCGCCGCTGACGAGTTATGTCCCGCAACGCGCCAAATGGCTGAGCGACATGGGCAACACCGGCGCCGCCTACCTGTCGGAACCCCAGGTGCCCTTGCGCGACATCAACTGGATGCGCCAGGGGCGCTGGGTGCATCAGGCCAAGGTTGATTTCGAGAAGTACTTCGTCAACCGGATCCGCCTGCAGCCTGCTGGCCACACCCCTTCCGTCGCTTCGCACATCGCCGGCGTGATGAGTCGAGTGCTGGCCGGGAAAAGCGGCGAACAACACCCGCCGCTGATGGCGACCAGTGGCGGCAAACCTCTCGAAATCCGTCTGCCGCCGGACCCGTGCATCGAGCTCAAGGCGCTGGCCAAATCGGTCGGTCGCGATCCTGACGCACTGGCGGCCGATCTGCTGGTTGCCGCGGTGTCCGACGCCAAATCGTATCTGAACGAACCGGGCGTCGAGGCCATGGCACTGGCGCGGCGTGAACTCCTGGTGGAGGCCCTGCCGGAGCGCCAACCGGGAGTCGAGTTCCACGGCGGCGGGACGTGACGAGGTGTATCTGCCGATCCTGGCTTGATCGCATCGGCAGAACATGCAAACATATATAAGAAATGAATTATTAAGCAATGTAATCGGAACAGGAGAAAATCATGGCCATCGATTTGCCCGAACGCGATGCGGAAGGTTATCTGATCGAACCGGGAGACTGGAACGAGGAAATAGCCAAGGTCCTGGCCGAAGGCGAGAACATCCAGCTCACCGACGACCATTGGGATGCCATCCGTTTCATGCGCGAATACTATGACGAACACCAGATCGCAGCCGATGCCCGCTTCGTCATCAAGCACCTGGCCGAGCGCATGGGCCGGGATGCGCAGAAGAAACTGTTCGAACTGTTCCCGTATGGCTATGTGAAGCAGGCCTGCAAGATCGCCGGCATGAAACGTCCGCGTGCCTGGAGCACGGGCTGATCGACGACCTCCGAACGGCGCAGCGTGGCACCACGCCCCAACTGATTGCTCCCACCCGCACCACATGGCCATGCTGCCCACCGACGATTTAGCAAAGCGCCTGCCGCCCGCCGGCTGGGCGCCTTTCGCGCTCGGCTTCCGGCCGTTCTTCCTGGCGGCCGGCCTCTATGCCGTGCTGATGATGGCACTGTGGCTGCTTGTCCTGAACGGTGCCGTCATTCCCGGCGAACTGCTTCCCCTGGTCTGGCATGGCCATGAAATGGTGTTCGGCTTCGCCGTATCGGTGATTGCCGGCTTTCTGCTGACCGCGGCACAGAACTGGACCGGCCTACGTACGCCCTCGGGCCGTCCGCTGGCCGCGCTGTTCCTGTTGTGGCTGGCGGGGCGGCTGGGCTTCCTGATTCCGGGCCTTCCTACCAGTCTGGTTGCGCTGATCGACCTGGCGTTCCTGCCGGTACTCGCGGTCACGCTGGCAGTGCCGATCCTGCGGACGAAGCAACTGCACAACTATCCCTTCCCCATCCTGTTGCTGGCGCTGGCTGCGGCCAATGCGCTGGTGCACGCCGATGCCCTGCACTGGATGTCCGGAACGGCACGACCAGGGCTGCATCTGGGTGTCTATGTGGTGATCATGATGATCACGGCAATGGGCGGACGGGTGATCCCCAGCTTCACCGACAACAAGCTGCGTACCCGCGCGCGCCGCTGGACAATCATCGAATGGCTGGTGCCGGCCGCCACCCTGCTGGCATTGATCGCCGCACTGCTCGCACCGGCCTCGCCTGTCACGGCCCTGCTTGCCGCTGTAGCGGCGGCGGCCCACGCGATCCGCCTGGCGGGCTGGTATACCCCCAAGTTCTGGTCGGTGCCGCTGCTGTGGATCCTCCATCTGGGCTATGCGTGGATCCCGCTCGGCTTCGCGCTGCTGGCGCTGTCGGCGGCCGGATGGAACGCCGCCGCCGGCAGCGCGCTGCATGCCTTCACCGCCGGCGCCATCGGCGCCCTGACCCTGGGCATGATGGCACGCGTCTCGCTCGGCCACACCGGCCGTCCGCTGGAACCACCGCCGATCATGACGCTGGCCTTCATCGCGATCAACCTCGCCGCGCTGGCCCGCGTCGCGCTGCCGCTGCTTTTTCCTGCCGCGTATACGCAAGTCATGACCGTGGCCGGGCTGGTGTGGGTCGCCGCATTCGGCCTGTTCGTGGCGATGTATGCCCCGATGCTGCTGCGCCCGCGCGTCGACGGCAAACCCGGCTGAATACCCGGTCCGCGCATTGACGCGCGTGGCCCAACCGGTGCAGGCTCTGTCCTGCTCTCTTTTCTGCCGACCCCGGCCGTGGCCCATGATCCGTATTGCGCGCTGGTTCATCTTCTGTCTGCTGTCTTCCTCCGTGCTGGCTGCCTCGCCCGAGGGGGTGGTGGCAGTCTCGCAACCGGCCGCTGCCGCGGCCGGTGCGCGCATCCTGGCACAGGGCGGCAACGCCATCGATGCCGCCGCCGCCGTGCAATTCGCGTTGAATGTCGTCGAGCCGCAATCGTCCGGCATCGGGGGCGGCGGCTTCATGCTGGTCCACCTGGCCAAGACCGGCGAGACCTTCTTCGTCGATTCGCGCGAACGCGCCCCTGCACGCGCCCGTGCCGACATGTTCGCGCCTGACGGCCTGCCGATGAGCTTTCCGCTTGCCTCGACCAGCGGCCTCGCGGTGGGCGTACCAGGAACCCTGCTCGGGGTCGACACCGCCCTGCACCGCTGGGGCACGATGAAGCTGGCCGCTACGCTGGCGCCTGCGATCAAACTCGCCGAGCACGGCTTCCGTGTCAACCGTTTCCTGGCGGACGACATCGCGAACGATGACGGTCGCACGCAGATCCAGCCGGAAACCGCTGCGACCTTCCGTCCCGGCGGTGTGCCGCTCGCCGAGGGCGATTGGCTGGTGCAGCCAGATCTGGCGAAGACCCTGAAACTGATTGCGGCCAAGGGCCCCGATGCCTTCTACCGCGGCCCGATCGCGCGCGCCATCGTCAAGGCGCAGCAGCGCGGGCGCAGCGAGCTCGGCGATGCGGGCAAGGGCCGCATGACGCTCGCCGATCTGGCACAGTACCGGGTGGCGATCCGCCGGCCGCTGATCGGCCACTATCGCGGCTGGACGCTCGCCGGCATGCCACCCCCCTCCTCCGGCGGTCTCACCCTCTTCGAAATCCTGAAGCTGCTCGAGCGCTTTCCACTCGGCGACGTCGCACAAGGCTACGGCTTCGGCAGCCCCAAGACCCTGCATGTGATGGCCGAGGCCATGCGCCTGGCCTTTGCCGACCGCGCGGTGTGGATCGGCGACGACGATGCCGCGCAGGTGCCGCAACATGCCCTGCTGAATCCCGAGTATCTGGCGGCGCGCACGGCATTGATCAAAACGGATCGCCGCATGGACACGCCACAGGCAGGCGCCCTCACACCCTGGGGCACCCCCGCCGCCATGCGGCTGAAGCCGGCCCGCACACGGAAAGAAAGCCTCCACACCACCCACTTCGCCATCGTCGACCGCTGGGGCAACATGGTGAGCTACACCACCACCATCGAATACACCTGGGGCTCGGGCATCACCGTGCCGGGCTATGGATTCCTGCTCAACAACGAGTTGACCGATTTCAATTTCCTGCCCAGCGCCGACCCCGCCGAGGGCAATCCCGGCGCCAACGACGTCGCGCCATTCAAGCGCCCGCGCTCCAGCATGGCACCGCTGCTGCTGCTGAAGGACGGCAAGCCCGTCGCCGCCTATGGCTCGCCCGGCGGCGCCACCATCATCAACTCGGTGCTCAACGTCACGCTCAACCTCATCGACCACGGCATGACGATGCAGCAGGCCATCGATGCACCGCGCCTGTCGGTTACGAACGCAACAGGCAAGATGAATTGCGAAGGCGGCCAGACCTTCATGCAGCCAGCCTTCAGCCTCGTCGCGCAGGACGCGTTGCGCACACTCGGGCATACCGGTCTGGGCGAAGCGGGAACGGACGGCTGCCGCGAAACCATCGGCTCGGTGCAGGCCGTCGTCGTCGATCCCGCGACCGGCACGCATGGCGGGGCCGCCGATCCACGGCGCGAGGGGACGGTGATTCGGGTAAGGCATTGAATCTGGATTGCAGAGTTAAAACTTGATGGAGTCGGCCACATTGAGCGTGTCTGCTGCGCACCGGTGAGCGATTTCGTACTGGTAAAGTCTGTCACCGAACCGGGTGGTGCGTGTTACGAAGTGATCAGACGATGGTCCCTGGATCGATGATCCCCGGCAAACGGCATAAAACAGGTCCGCCATGAAATTTCACTTGACACACTCAAAAACCACCCTGTAAGTTTCGCCCCATCCATACAGGCCGATGCCAAGCACGTCGGCCACCTCTGCGGAAAACTGAAAAACAATTAACCAGTGCAGCTTTTGGGAGAGCCGCATGTCCTTCAGTTTTGCCGTCTATCGTCCCTTGCTAGGACGAGTCTTCGAACGCATCATCGCCCTGTTCGGGTTGATCGTTTTAATACCGGCGTCGTTTGCGCCGTCCGCATACGCTACCGCAGTCGGCGCCACCCCTGGCAGCCACCAGGTCAGCCCCAGCGGCGCCTTCACCTACACCATCCCCATCGCCGTTCCGCCTGGCACCGCCGGCATCGAGCCCAAACTCAGCCTGAGTTACAACAGCCAGGGCGGCAATGGCCTGCTTGGCATGGGTTGGAGCCTTGCCGGGCTTTCCGTCATCCATCGCTGCCCCAAGACCATGGTCCAGGATGGCGTCATCGGCGGCGTCAACTACAACGCCAACGACCGCTACTGCCTCGACGGCCAGCGTCTTATTGCCATTAGCGGCACCTATGGCGCCGACGCCACCGAATACCGCACTGAGTCCGAAAGCTACAGCCGCATCGTCAGCTACGGCAGCCAGGGCAGCGGTCCTGCCTGGTGGAAAGTCTGGACCAAGAGCGGCCAGATCCTCGAATACGGCAACACCGCCGATTCCCGGATCGAAGCCCAGGGCAAGACCGAAGTCATGCTGTGGAGCCTGAACAAGCTCCAGGACACTGTCGGCAATTACTTGACCATCAGCTACATCGAAGACACCCCCAACGGCCAGTACTACCCGGATCGGATCGACTACACCGGTAACGGCAATGCGGGCAAGACACCAGGCAACTCGGTGCGCTTCGTCTATGAGACCCGGCCGGATATCACACCGCTGTATCAGGCAGGATCGGTCAACAAGACCACGGTCAGGCTTACGAATGTGCAGACGTTTGCAGGTGCGACTTTAGTCAAGGACTATCGGCTGGCGTATGAGCAGAGTGCGGCAACACAGCGGTTCCAGATGACCGGCCTCACGGAGTGTGGGGGGGATGGGGTGTGCCTGGCACCTACAGTATTCGATTGGCCGCCAGTTGTTAGTGGTTTTCTCACGCAGACCTGGGTGGTTCCCAACACGTGGGCCGATGCTGGCTACACGTGGGTAGGCGACTTCAATGGTGATGGCAAAACTGATATCGCCACAGCGTTAAGTGGAAATATCTATGTTCGCCTATCCACTGGCAGCGGATTTGACAACCAGACCTGGGTGGTTCCCAACACGTGGGGAGGGTCGGGTTATACCTGGGTAGGGGATTTCAATGGCGACGGTAAGACAGACATCGCTTCGGCGAATGGCGGAAATATTTATGTTCACCTATCCACTGGCAGCGGATTTGACAACCAGATTTGGGTGGTTCCCAACACGTGGGCCGATGCTGGCTACACGTGGGTAGGCGACTTCAATGGTGATGGCAAAACTGATATCGCCACAGCGTTAAGTGGAAATATCTATGTTCGCCTATCCACTGGCAGCGGATTTGACAACCAGACCTGGGTGGTTCCCAACACGTGGGGAGGGTCGGGTTATACCTGGGTAGGGGATTTCAATGGCGACGGTAAGACAGACATCGCTTCGGCGAATGGCGGAAATATTTATGTTCACCTATCCACTGGCAGCGGATTTGACAACCAGATTTGGGTGGTTCCCAACACGTGGGCCGATGCTGGCTACACGTGGGTAGGCGACTTCAATGGTGATGGCAAAACTGATATCGCCACAGCGTTAAGTGGAAATATCTATGTTCGCCTATCCACTGGCAGCGGATTTGACAACCAGACCTGGGTGGTTCCCAACACGTGGGGAGGGTCGGGTTATACCTGGGTAGGGGATTTCAATGGCGACGGTAAGACAGACATCGCTTCGGCGAATGGCGGAAATATTTATGTTCACCTATCCACTGGCAGCGGATTTGACAACCAGATTTGGGTGGTTCCCAACACGTGGGCCGATGCTGGCTACACGTGGGTAGGCGACTTCAATGGTGATGGTAAGACAGACATCGCTTCGGCGAATGGCGGCGACATCTATATGAAAAATAGCCAAGGGGTGAAGTTAATGTACCAAGTAACCACTGGCCTCAATGCCACCACCACTATTATTTACAAGCCGTTGACCGACGGCTCCGTCTACACCAAGGACACTGGTGCCGTTTACCCGTACGTTGACGTCCAGTCCCCGCTCTACGTTGTCTCGAGCGTCACCACCGGCGACGGCCTTGGCGGCAGTTTCGTCACCGACTACACCTACGCCGGCGCCAAATCCCACCTTCTCGGCGGCGGCTTCCTCGGCTTCCGCCAGGTCAGCGTCCATGACCCCCAGGCACACATCCGTTCCACCACCACCTACCGCCAGGATTACCCCTACCAGGGCCAGCCCGTGAGCACCCAGAAGCTCACCGACGGTGGCGTATTGCTCGGCCAGAGCTTCCTCACCTACACCGACCAGCTTCTCAACACCGGTCTGAGCCCCACCTGGCACCAGTCGCTGCCGACGCATACCGTCGAATCCAGCTACGAGCTCAACGGCGGCGCGCTCGTCTCCAGCGTCACCACCGACACCCAGTACGACAGCTACGGCAACCCCACTTCGATCGCCATCAACTCCGGCGGCGGCTATAGCAAGACCACCACCAACACCTACGACAACATCACTGACGCCACCCGCTGGTTCTTGGGCCGCCTGCGCCGCAGCAGCGTCACCAGCGTCACACCTTAAGGGAGAAGACCATGCGCAGCCTCCTCGTCAGCCTTCTCCTGGCGCTGTCCCTCCCTGCCTGGGGCGCGAGCGCCACCCGCGTCTCGTCGTTCGACTACGACCCTAACACCGGACTCCTCGTCAAGGAAACCATCGAGCCTGACCAGCCGCAGATGCGGCTCGATACAGCCTACACCTACGATGCCTTCGGCAACCGTACCAGCGTCACCGTCAGCTCCCCGGCCACCGGCACCGCCGCCATCGCGACCCGTGCCACGACCACCACCTGGGATGCCGACGGCCAGTTCCCCCTCACTGTCGCCAATGCGCTTGGCCACACCGAAACCAAGACCTTCGATCCCCGCTTTGGCGTCGTCACCAGCCTCACCGGCCCCAACAACCTCACCACCACCTGGCAGTACGACGGCTTCGGCCGCAAGACCCAGGAGAATCGGGCCGACGGCACGCAGACCGTCTGGACCTACGACATGTGCGACGCCGCCTGTCCCACCAACGGCGTCTATCGCATCGTCACCCAGATATTTGGCGCCGGAACCCAGATCGCCCCGGTTTCCGTCGACTACTTCGACAGCCTCAACCGCAAATTGCACACCGCCACCCAGGGCTTCGACGGCAGCTGGATCTACAAGGACACCGTCTACGACAACCAGGGCCGCGTACAGAAAGTATCGCGTCCCTATTTCGCCGGCCAGGCCGTGTACTGGGTCACCAGCGAATACGACGACCTCGGCCGCGTCGTCCGGGTCTACGAACCTGACGATCCGGCCACCCCCGCGCTCCGCGTCGTCTACAACGGCCTGACGATTGCCCGCACCAACCGCAAGGGCCAGGTCACTACCGAGATCAAAAACAGCCAGGGCCAGAAGGTCAGCGTCACCGACGCCATGGGCAACCTCACCACCTACGCCTACGACCCCTTCGGCAACCTCGCCCGCACCACCGATCCGGCAGGGAACAGCATCGTCAACCTCTATGACGTGCGGGGCCGCAAGATCCAGACGACCGACCCCGACCTGGGCACCTGGACCTACGAATACAACGTCCTCGGCGAACTGGTCAGACAGACCGACGCCAAGAACCAGGTCGCCACCATGAGCTACGACGTGCTCGGCCGGATGACCCGGCGCGTCGAGAACGGGCTGACCAGCGACTGGATCTACGACACGGCCGCCATGGGGAAAGGCAAGCTCCAGCAGGCCAAGACCAGTGCGGGCTATATCCGGACCCATTACTACGACAACTATGGCCGTCCCCAGATCACGCTTTCCAATCTGGGTGCGGGCAATCCCCTGTTCTTTAGCAGCGTCACCTACGATGCCTTCGGCCGGGCATCCCAGCAGAACTACCCCAATGGCCTGAGCACCCGGACTATCTACAATGCCTACGGCTACGTCGCCGAAGTGCGCAACGCCGCCACCAACGCGCTCTACTGGCAACTCAACGCCATGGATGCCGAGGGCCACGCCATCCGCGAAACCACCGGCAACGGCATCGTCACCGAGCGAAGCTATGCGGCCGACACCGGCCGCATCCAGAACATCGTCGCGAATACCGCGAGTGGCCAGCAGATCCAGGGGCAGGCCTATGTCTACGACACCATCGGCAATGTCGCGATCTACGCCGACGGCCCCGGCAACCAGCTCGAAATCCGCGGCGGCTACGATGCGATCAACCGTCTGACGCAGATCGATTCCACGATCGACGGCGTCGCCTCCAGCCAGACGCTGGTCTACGACGCCCTGGGCAACATCACAAGCAAGACCGGCGTCGGCAATTACTACTACGGTGGCAACGCCAACTGCATCAACAGCAACGTCGGCCGCCACGCCGTCTGTAGGGCCGGGAACAACGCCTATTCGTACGATGCCAACGGCAACCTCACCGGCGGTGCCGGGCGTTCCGTCACCTGGACCGCCTGGAACATGCCCGCCAGCCTGACCCAATCCGGACAGACCCAGAGCTGGCTCTATACGCCCGAGCACGACCGCTACAAGATGGTCGCATCCGGCCGCACGACCTGGTACCTGAACCCCAGCGTGCATCAGGGTGGGCACTACGAACGGACCCTGTACACCAGCGGCACTGTCGAGCACCGCGTCACCCTGTACGGCGGCGGCCGTGCCATCGGCGAAGTGCTCACCTTCGAGGTCACGAGCGGCACCGCGCCGGCCGCCCAGACAAGATACTTCCACAGCGACACCCAGGGGTCGATCACCGCGGTCACCGACAGCGCAGGCGTCGTGCTGACCCGTTTCCGCTATGACGCCTGGGGCAAGCAGACCCTGACCTACGGCAACAACACGGGGATCAACGCCACTCGCCAGGGGCATACGGCGCATGAAATGCTGGACGGCGGGCTGACGCATATGAACGGGCGGCTGTACGACCCGGTGCTCTCCCGCTTCGTCAGCGCGGATCCGACGGTCGACAATCCGTTCGATCTGCAGAGCCTGAACCGATACAGCTACGTGAACAACAATCCGATGGGGTTCACGGATCCAACAGGGTATTTCAAGATCTTCGGAATGAAGTGGTCGAGCTTCAGGGATAAAGTGGTGAAGCCAATTGCCCAAATTGCGATTTGTACCGTCACGGGTCCGGGAGGGTGTGCGGCATCGGCATCGGCTTTTGCTCTTGCCAATGGCGCGACTCCCGGTCAAGCATTACGGGCGGGAATGATTAATTTCCTAACTTCACAAGCTTTCCAACTTGCGGGCGACACGTTTCCCAGTGGTTGGAAAAACGTAGCGGCGCATGCGGCGGTTGGGTGTGTTTCTGCGTCAGCGGGCGGTGGCCAGTGTGATCAAGGCGCGGTTTCTGGTGCAGCAGGGTCATTGTGGACAAACTATGGTCCAAATCTCGGCAGCCTGACAGCTAATGTGGTGGCGCATGCTGTAGTTGGCGGAACAGCCAGTGTGCTGGGTGGCGGGAAGTTTGAGAATGGGGCAATGACGGGGGCGTTTGGATATCTATTTAACTGTCTTGCGCATGAAGCATGTGCTCAGAACATGACTCGTGACACACGTGGTGGTTATTTAGAGCAACGGTGTGTGAACGGGCAATGCTACACGGTTCGCTTAAGTACCCTGTGCGGCACAATGTCGTGTCAGCAAGAGAATATTAATGTGGATTGGGTCGATTCCGGCTCCGCAGCTTATGCCAAGGCACTGAATATCAAGATGACCCAGGATGTTGGCACGGCGGCAACAGCAGTGGGGATGGTCAGTCCGGTCGGCCCCATTGGAACGGTAGCAGGTTATGTAGGCTTGGCATCCACGGGGGCTGAATTTGCGATGACGAGAAATATGGATGTTCTGGTTCCCCCGTTTGTTGGTGCACGGGTTACGAACTGGCTATCACGTGCCGGCTTGGGGGAGGCATGGGCTAGGCGTGTAGGCGATGGCATTAGCTGGATATTGGGGGAGAGTAAATGAGAGGCTCCCTAATAATACCTACAGCATTAATTGCATTTGTAGGACTGTTATTGATATACATCTTATGGACGGGACAGTTCCGAGATGCATGGATTCTGGGTAGCTTCTTTATGGTGGCTTGGGGAACGCACCTCATTATTGCTTACGTTCGTGGCACAACGATGTGGACAGGTCCATTGCCTGCGCATAACACCGACGATGTCCGCTACATTCGGCTAGGCATCATGCTGCTTGGAATTGTGTTCTGCCTTTATTTCAGCATTCAAATAATTTCACTATCACTTTGAATCATTGTTCCCGTTGTATTCATGTTTCGGCTACAGGATTCCGCATAGACGGGCGTTCCTATTAAATCATACCCAACTATATAGTCTGTTCCACCTGAAGCAAACGTCGATGCCAATAGGCGAGAAGCAGCGGCGGCCAGCTTCCATATGAATGGTTCGGGATAGTTCTACGACAAGGTTCGAAATGACGCGGACTGGGAGCAAATAGTTTGGATCAGAGTATGAGAGCTTCGGAAACCTCAACCACCGGGCAACGGGCGCAGCGTTCGGCTATTCGGAAGATACTTTCTGCCCCCCATTTCTTCTGTTGCCGTCACCAATCAAAGAGGCTCGCATGCAACACGTACTCATCTTCCGAATGATCTTCGCTGGAGGCCGCATGGCGATTCTTCGAGTCAGCGGAACTGGTTGAAATCAGAAGGCAAGCCGGCGTCAAGGCGCCCGGGTTCCTGTCTCTGCATGAGATCGAACCGGGTGTACTGTAGCCATCGTCATGCGGCGAATGCCTTGCCGAGCGCGAAGCAAGCTCGCTAACATGAGGGCCTGTGGGGGCTGGTGCAGCCCCGGAAGCGCTCCATTCCAAATCCTGGCCACGCAACACGTACGTGACCGCAACCGATACGGACAAGGAACATGCCGCAACGTCACAGGGAACATCACCGCACTGACCGTATCGGCTGGCTGCGCGCAGCGGTGCTGGGGGCGAATGACGGCATTGTTTCCACGGCCAGCCTGATCCTCGGCGTCGCGTCGGCACAGGGCGGCCACAGCAGCGTGCTCGTCGCCGGCCTTGCCGGCCTGGTCGCGGGTGCCATGTCGATGGCGGCCGGCGAATATGTTTCCGTGCATTCCCAGGCGGATACCGAGCAGGCCGACCTCGAACGCGAGCGACAGGAACTGAAGACGAACGATCCGGGCGAACACCGGGAACTGGCGGCAATCTATGTCAAGCGGGGACTCGATCCGGCGTTGGCGAAGCAGGTCGCCGATCAGCTCATGGCGCACGACGCGCTCGGCGCCCATGCGCGCGACGAACTCGGCATCTCCGAGGCGCTGACGGCCCGGCCGATCCAGGCGGCATTTTCTTCGGCTGCCAGCTTTTCCTTCGGCGCAGCCATGCCGCTGCTGGTCACGGTATTTGCGCCGGAAGCGAGCCTGATCCCGCTCGTCTCGGCAAGCTCGCTCATCTTCCTGGCGCTTCTGGGCGGCGTGGCGGCCCGCGCCGGCGGTTCACGGGTGGCGCTGGGCGCCCTGCGCGTCACGTTCTGGGGCGCGTTGGCCATGGGCGTGACGGCCGGCGTCGGGGCCTTGTTTGGCACGCTGGCTTGATCGGCCGCATAGCGGGTCCTGGATAACGCCTCGTGCTTTCTGGAGAAAATGCCCATGCAACCGCGTGTCACCCTGATCACCCTTGGCGTGGACGACCTCGACCGCGCGGTGAAATTCTATGCCGAAGGCATGGGCCTCAAGACCGAAGGCATCGTGGGGCGGGAATTTGCTTTCGGTGCCGTCGCATTCTTCGAACTCCAGGGCGGCCTGAAGCTGGCGCTGTGGCCCCGGGCAAGCCTCGCCCATGACACCGGCCTGCCCCCAGGCGCGCCCAATGCCACCGACATCTCGCTTGCCCATAACGTCGCGTCCAGGGCCGACGTCGATGCGGTGATGGCCGAAGCCGCCGCCGCAGGCGCCCGCATCGTCAAGCCTGCCCACGATACCTTCTGGGGCGGATACGCAGGCTACTTCCTGGATCCGGACCAGCATCTCTGGGAAGTGGCCTGGAATCCCCAGTGGGCCCTGGATGCGTGACGCCTGCCCATATCGCTCCCAGAACAACCGAGGTTTCCATAAAACAACCCTCCAGCGAAGGGCTTGGAGGCAACGCTGAAGGCGGATACTCTGTCGCCCAACGTCGCCCGGTCTCCTGATGGCGATCGAAAGAAGCCAACCATGTCCCATACCCGTACCATCACCCTGACGTCGCTCGCCATGCTGGCCTTTGCGGGCAATTCCCTGTTCTGCCGGATTGCCCTCAAGCACACCAGCATCGACCCGGCCAGCTTCACGACCCTCCGGCTGGCCTCCGGCGCGCTGACACTCTGGCTGCTGGTGAAGGCCAGACAAGGCACCACGGCCGGGCGCGGCAACTGGCTATCCGCGCTGGCGCTGTTTGCCTATGCGGCGGGCTTTTCCTTTGCCTATGTGAGCCTGCCAGCGGCAACGGGTGCGCTGCTGCTGTTTGGCGTCGTCCAGGCGACGATGATCGGCCATGGCATGTGGACGGGCGAACGTCTGGGACGCATGCAGCTTGCCGGCTTCGTCCTCGCTTTCGGGGGACTGGTCGGCCTCCTGCTCCCGGGCCTCTCGGCACCGCCGCTGCTGGGCTCGGTATTCATGCTGGGTGCAGGGATTGCCTGGGGCATCTATTCCCTGCGCGGGAAAGGCGCAGGAAACCCCATCCGGGTCACGGCGGGCAATTTCCTGCGCGCAACACCCATTGCAGCCGCATTGAGCCTGGTCATGATGCGCGGCACGCCGCTGGATTACGCCGGAATCGGGTATGCGATCCTGTCGGGTGCGCTGGCGTCGGGGATGGGCTATGCCATCTGGTACATGGTCCTGCCGGCACTGAAGGCCACCCAGGCTTCGATCGTGCAACTCAGCGTCCCCGTGATTACCGCGCTGGGCGGCATCCTGTTTCTGGGCGAGTCACTCACCCTGCGGCTGACCCTGGCGTCCGCCGCCATTCTCGGCGGGATTGCGCTGGTCATTCTCGAAAAGCCGGCCGTACGCCCGCATGCGATCACGGCAAGCCGGCCGTAGACGACAGCGCCAGCCTCGCCCCCTCAATGCACCTGATCCGCCCGCTTCTTCTCTTTCTTGGGCTCGCTGTCATCTCGATCGGCGGATGTGCATCGCTATCCCATTCTGTCGTCCCGCTCGACGTCCCCATGACCGACGACACGACCCAGGTGGCCGTGCTGAGCGACCATTCTCGGCACCCCGTGCTGTTGCGAGGCGTCGACCTGAAACCCGTGTCCGCGGCCCGCATCCCGCATGCTTTCCGGGACACGATTTACCTGTTGTCGCCAGGCCCGCATGTCCTGTGGGTAAGCAGCGTGCCCTACGGACATCCCCTCCTGCCCCAGACTGTCCGCTGCTATGTCCTGAGCGCACATTTCGAACGAGGCGCGCGTTATGTCCTCGAAGAGGATCCCGACAACGCACGCGTTCGGATGCTGCGGGAGGGATCGGCGTTGCCGGCAGCATCCGGCCAACGGGTGGACAAGACGCCCGTATTCCTGAGGGATTGCAGATGGCAGTAAGACCCGGTACAGGACGCGGGAATGGCCGGATCCAGGCCGCGACAATGCGCACTTGCCAAGGATGGAACATGGCCTACGCTTCCAGATGATCCGCGGTGGGCATCCCGCTCGTCGGCCGCGGGCGTTCACCCTACATTCCCCCAGAAGGAGTCCGACATGAAAGCCCGGTTATTGGTATGTGCCCTCGTTTCCAGCCTTGCATCCTGGAGCGCCATCGCCGACATGGTGGTCCCGATGCACAGCGTGAACGAACACGGGACCGGCCCGTCGGTCGGTCAAGTCACCGTCTCGCAATCTCGCTATGGCCTGGTGTTCACCCCTGATCTCAAAGGCCTGGCGCCCGGCCTGCATGGGTTCCATGTGCACCAGAATCCCGATTGCGGTCCGAAGGAAAAGGACGGAAAGATGGTCGCCGCACTTGCCGCAGGCGGGCATTACGACCCTGAAAAGACCAATCGCCATGGCACGCCCTGGGGCGATGGGCATCTGGGCGACCTGCCGCCGCTCTATGTCGACCCGAACGGCAGCGCCACCCAGCCGGTGCTCGCTCCGCGCCTGAACATGGCGGACCTGAAAGGACGTTCGCTGATGATCCATGCTGGCGGCGACAACCACGCCGACCACCCGGCCCCGCTGGGTGGCGGCGGCGCGCGCGTGGTGTGCGGTGTCACGCCATAGGGGCCGCGGATGGACATCCGCGTCAAGCGCGTCTACGCAGCGCCCGCCCCGGACGATGGCATGCGGGTGCTGGTCGACCGGCTGTGGCCGCGCGGGCTTGCCCGGGACAAAGCCCGCATCGACCTGTGGCTCAAGGAACTGGCCCCCAGCACGGAACTGCGCAAATGGTTCAATCACGAGCCCGCGAAGTGGGAGGAATTCCAGCGTCGCTACCGGCAGGAATTGCAACAGCAGCCCGCCGCGCTGACGCATGCGATCGAGACCCTCGGAACCGGGCCGGTGACGCTGTTGTTCGCGGCACGGGAAGAACGATACAACGATGCCGTCGCACTGAGGGCATTCCTGCTTTCCCGTCGCTGACCGGCAACCGACCCGCGGGCCCCACACATGCTTCCCGGGCCGAGGCCGGCCATAGCATAATTCCGGGGCGATCCCGCACGATGCCAGAGGGCTGGCTGTGCCGATTCGCGCCGCCCCAGGAATCCATCGTGTCGCCAAACGAACTCGAACACTATCTGCACCAGAACATCCCCCTATCGCAGGCCATGCACGTCTCGGTCGTGTCGGTACGGCCCGAGGACGTCGTGCTGAGCGCGCCTCTGCCGCCGAACATCAACCACCGCGGCACCGTGTTCGGCGGCAGCGCCTCCGCCATCGCCATCCTGGCAGCCTGGTCGCTGCTTCATGCGCGCTTGCACGACGAAGGCACCCACAGCCGGCTGGTGATCCAGCGCAACACCATGCACTACGAACGCCCGATCGACGGCGGCTTCACGGCGCGCTCCTTTCTTTCGGATCCGCTGGCCTGGAGCGTTTTCACGCGCACGCTTCGGCGACGGGGCCGTGCCCGAATCGCGGTTTCATGCGTGCTCGAATACGCCGGCCGGCCCGCCGGCCAGCTTGACGGGCTGTTTGTCGCACTGGGCATGGAGAGCGATTAAGTCTCCACAAAAAGCCAGTACATCGCGCGGGGATTCCTGCAGTCGGCCACGTGGCCGATTTTTTCGCAACGATGATCCTTTGTCATGGCGATGTCATCTACGCACCCAACAATCCGGGCAGCAATTTCGATTGCCGACCCGGCGTCTTCCACATCCTGTCGTTGCGGTGAATGGGACGTCGCCCTCCCCATGACCACCGGAGAATCAAACCGTGCGAAAACTCATTCTTCCCCTGATGCTGAGCACCAGCGTGTTTGCCGCCACCCCAGTCCAGGCCCATTCGTTTAACGACAAGACATCCCATGATGCGCGTGACGCGCTCGCCATCGCTGTATTCGGCGACTCGCCCTACGGCACCAAGGACGCCGACACGGCGCAGTTCGATGCGACCCCGGCGTTCATCAAGACGATCAACGACGATCGCGATGTGTCGCTGGTTCTCAACGTCGGCGACATCCACTCCGGCAAGCAGACCTGCTCCCAGGCCTACGATCAGTCGATCTACGACCTCTGGACCGCCTTCCAGTCCCCTATGGTGTACACCCCCGGCGACAACGAGTGGACCGACTGCCACAAGAGCAAGGAAGGCGGTCTCGACCCGCTCGCGAATCTCGGATATGTCCGCGACATCTTCTTTGCCACGCCCGGCAATGCCATCGCCGTCGACAAGCCGCTGATCTCGCAGGCCCAGGCCTACGATGCGAACTATCCGACCGACGCCGAATACGTCGAGAACGTGATGTGGGGGCAGGCTGGCGCCGTGTTCGTGACCCTGAACGTTCCGGGCGGCTCGAACAACGACGAAGACAACTGGTTCGGCCTCGACCGCACGCAAGCGCAGACCGACGAGATCCTCAAGCGCACCAGCGCCAACCTGCGCTGGCTCGACAAGGCATTCGCCCTCGCCAGGACAAATCACGCCCGGGCCGTGGTGATCCAGATCCAGGCCGACATGTGGGATCTCGACGGGCATGACCCGAAGGACCTGCACATCGCCAACTACCGGCAGTTCATCGACAGCATCGCGCTGCACACGACCGCATTCGGCAAGCCGGTTCTGCTTTTGAACGGCGACTCCCACGGCTATCGTTCGGACAACCCGCTGGCCAAGGGTGCGCCCTGTGCCGCCGAGAACGGCGCCACGGAAGCGGCGTGCAGCGACGACGCCTATGACAGCCATCCCAACGGTTACGACGTAAAGAACTTCCACCGCATCGTGGTGCATGGCAGCGTCGCCCCGATGGAATGGGTCAAGCTCATGGTCAAGCCGGGCGACAGCGATGGCCGCGCCAGTGCGAGCAGCTTCGGACCGTTCAGCTGGAAGCGCATGGTCCAGGCGTTGCCGCCGGCGCCGTAAATCGGCCGGGCCTGTCCGCGCGCACCTGTTCGTGCGTGCGGACAAGGCGCGTGGCGTCCCGAAACCGGCGCAAGCCGGTTTTTTCTCGCCAACCGGCAGCCTGCCCGGCGCTTCAGGCATGCGCCAAACCAGCGCGCGTGTCCGGATCGAATATCCGGTAGGCGGCGAGCTTGGCAAGATCATTGATGAAAAACCACGCCAGGGCATATCCCCACACCATGAGCGCCCAGCCCCAGCCCAGCGGCGTCATGAATATGCCGTAGACCGCGATCAACGTCGCCACCAGCTGCGTGCCGACCACCGCCAGCAACAGGATCGGTGCGGGGCGTATCGACCAGAACGGGCCGCGCGTGCGGGTCAGGAAAATCGTCAGGTGCCCCGCGACGGACAGCTTCAGGTACATCAGCGTCTGGATGTGCGCACGGTCGAGATGGAAGACGCGCTCGCCGAGATAGAACAGGCCAAAGGCGGAAACGACCCCGGTCACCCCCAGCACCGTGGCGACGCCCAGTACGCTGGGCATGTTCCAGGCTTCGGGCGCATTCTTGTAGTGCACGTTGTCGTAGGCGATGGACAGGATGGCTCCGTCGTTGAGCAGAGCCAGCATCACGATCATCACCGCGGTCACCGGATAAAAATTGAACACCAGGATGGACAGGGTCATGAACAGCAATACGCGCAGCGTTTCCGTGATGCGATAGATTGCATAGCTGTTCATCCGCTGGAAAATTTTCCGGCTTTCCTTGATCGCGTCGACGATCACCGACAGGCCGGGCGTCATCAGCACGATGGACGCCGCCGCGCGTGCCGCATCCGTCGCGCCAGAAACGGCAATGCCGCAGTCGGCCTTCTTCAATGCGGGGGCATCGTTCACCCCATCGCCCGTCATGCCGACGATATGCCCGCGTTGCTGCAGGACATCGACGATGTGGTATTTGTGTTCGGGAAAGACCTGGGCAAAGCCGTCGGCATTCTCGATGGACGCCGCCAGTTGTCCCGTTTCCTGATGCCGGGTGTCGCCAAAGCCGCTGGCATCGAGGAGGTTCGCTCCCAGTCCCAGCTTGCTCGCGGTCTCGCGCGCGATGGCCAGTGCATCGCCCGTCACCATCTTGACGCTCACGCCCATTTCGCGCGCGGTAGCGATGGTCGCCCTGGCCTGCTCGCGCGGCGGATCGAACAAGGGCAGTACGCCGACGAACTGCCATTGACCGTCGCCATCGGCTCGCGCCACGCCCAGGGAACGAAAACCGCGCGCCGCAAATTCATTGACGGCCTGATCGACAGCCGTGACGACCTCATCGGCATTGGCAGACAATTCCAGGATCACCTGCGGTGCGCCCTTGGTTACCTTGAATGCGCTGCCATCCGGTCCCTTGACGGCCGCCTCGGTACGCTTGTGCACCGGATCGAATGGCTGGAAGTGAAGCACCTCATAAGCCTTCAACGCATCCTTGTCTTTCAGTCCGCCCAGAACAGCCAGGTCGATGGTGTCCTGGTTGTCCGCGCGCGAAGCCAGTGCGGCGTCGAGGATGACCCGATCGGTCGGGATGCCATCGACGCTGAAGGGATCGCCCAGGGTCAATTTGTTCTGGGTCAGGGTGCCGGTCTTGTCCGAACACAACACGTCCACCCCCGCCAATTCCTCGATGGCCGCCAGACGGGTGACGATCGCCTCTTTCCTGGCCAGCAGTCGCGCGCCGACCGCCATGGTCACCGACAGCACGGTAGGCATTGCAACCGGGATTGCGGCCACGGTCAGCACCAGGGCAAACTGCAGGGTGGTGAGAATGGGGTCGTCGCGGAACAGCGCGACGGTAATGATGATCGCCACCAACACCACCGCGAGGACGATCAGGTAATTGCCGATTCTCAGCACCGCGCGCTGGAAATGGCTGGTGGTCTGTGCCCCCTGTACCAGTTGCGCCGTCTTGCCGAAATAGGTGTTCGTTCCCGTGGCATAGACCAGCGCGTCGATTTCGCCGGTGCGGACGATCGAGCCGGAAAATACCGCCTCGCCGGATGTGTGCGTGACAGGCAAGGATTCGCCGGTCAGCGCGGACTGGTCCACCTCGATCGGATCGCCTTCCAGCAAGCGTGCGTCCGCCGGCACGATATCGCCCAGACGCAGATGAATGACGTCGCCCGGCACCAGTTCACGCGCCGCCGGGGTGGTCCACTGCCTGTCGCGCTTCACCTGGGCCTTGATTGCCAGTTTGGCCTTCAGCGCAGCAATGGCGTTGCCCGCCTGGTGTTCTTCCCAGAATCCGACCACGGCGTTGGCTAGAAGCAGCACGAGGATGATGACAAAGTCCGGCCAATGTTGGGCTACCGCCGAGAGGATGACGGCGGCTTCGATCATCCACGGGATGGGGCCCCAGAAATAGCTGAGGAATTTCAGGAAAGCATTGGCCTTTTTCTCTTCCAGTTCGTTCGGCCCGTATTGCGTCAACCGCTTCTGCGCTTCGGCCTGGCTGAGACCGTCCGGCGACGACCCCAGTTTTTTCTCCACTTCCGGCAGCGGCAGGGATTTCAGATCGTCATGTGCGCCGGGCTTCAATCCGGATAGCTCGGCCTGGTCACGATTGGCTTCCATATGGCTTACTCCTGTCCTTGCACTGACACAGGGTTCCTGAGCCATCGGAGTGGCTCCTGTTCGTACCCTTGGCATTCGCTGCATTGAATGAAACCGAAGCCGTTGCGCTTCTCTCAACCACGCCCCTACCGCGTCGACGTGATCAAACTATTGACCGTCGCTTTCATGAATGGTTTGCAGAGCGTCGCCATATCGTGCTGCCCATGCTTTTTTCAGCCTCCGTTCATGCATCTCCACTACCCGATTCCCTGAGTCTCTGGCCGAACGTTGCCGAGAAGTTGAATACGATGCATGAAGGGAAACGGCATCACGGCTTCCTGTCCATGCCTGTTCAATTTTTGTGCAACAACAGGATCATGCCGCCCAATGCCGCCAATACCGCCAGCCACAACGTAATGGCGATGCGCGTGGCTTTTGAAGCGCGATCTTTCTCCCACCATGTCGCCGGACGAATGCCCTGTACCAGAAACGTCGTTACTCCAGCCAGATTCACGCAGATCAGATTCATCAGAAACAGCGACAACGCACCCATCGCCAGTGCCGCATGCCCACTGCCAAGCAGCAACCCGAAGGCCACCAGTGGCGGCAATAGCGCCACGGCCACCATCACCCCGATCAAGATCGCCGACACGCCTGTCGTGAACGCCAGTGCCCCTGCCGCACCCGATGCCAAAGCCACGACGAGGTCGCCCAGCCCCACTCCGTCGCGCGATGCAATTTCCGGTATTGCCGGGTCCACCTGCAGCAGCACGCCGATGATCGTCGACAACACCATCGCCACCGAAATCCCGGCCAGGGCTGTCAGGAACGCACGCCGAAGCAGGGTCAGGTCGCCAAGGGTCGTGGCGAGTGCCAACGCCATGTTCGGCCCGAGCAGGGGTGCGATCACCATCGCCCCGATGATGATCGCCACACTGTTGTAGTACAGGCCAACGGCCGCCACGATGGTGGACAACACCACCATCGTCAGATAGACCCGCGAGCACTGCGCGGCATCCTTGATGTCCTCGTACAACTCCTCGCGGCTGATCCGTTCCGGCGGTTTCTCCTGTGGAGCGGGCTGCTCGGGTTCTGGTTCTGGCTCAGGCTCTGGTTCAGCACGTGGCAACGTCGCCTCGACAGCCAGAATCACCACCCGGTTGCCCTCTTTTCCGGCGTAACGTTCCCCCAACAGATCGAGCACGGCTTCGCTCTGTTCCGCATCCAACAAGATCCTCACCAGCACATCCCCATCGGGCAAGCGAATCTGTCGGTAGTCGAGCGTCTTGTGCTCCTTGAGAAGCGCACGGATTTCCATGCCGTCCTGCTCCGGCAACACCATTTCGATCAGTCGCAGCGCCATCGCGGCGTCATCCTTTCCATTTCCACTCCCGAATTTCCGGCATGTCCTGGCCGTACTTGTTGATGTACTGCTTGTGCTCGATGAGCTTGTCCTTCAGCTGCTGTTTCAGGTAGACGCCCTTGTCGCCGGTCTGCGGCAGGCGGTCGATGGTATCCATCACGAGGTGGAAGCGATCGAGGTCGTTCAGCACCGTCATGTCGAAAGGCGTGGTGATGGTGCCCTCCTCCTTGTAGCCGCGGACATGGAAGTTGTCGTGATTGGTGCGGCGGTAGGTGAGCCGGTGGATCAGCCACGGATAGCCGTGGAAGGCAAAGATCACCGGCTTGTCGCGGGTGAAGATCTCGTCGAAATCCCTGTCGCTCAGGCCGTGCGGATGCTCCGTCTGCGGCTGCAGCTTCATGAGGTCGACAACGTTGACCACACGGATTTTCACGTCAGGCAGATGCTCACGCAGAATGGAGACGGCAGCCAGTGTTTCCAGCGTAGGCACGTCGCCACAGCAGGCCATCACCACGTCGGGCGCGACGGCCTGATCGTTGCTGGCCCATTGCCAGATACCGACACCCTGGGTGCAATGCTTGATGGCCGCATCCATGGTGAGCCACTGCGGCGCCTGGTACTTTCCGGCGATCACGACGTTGACGTAATGCCGGCTGCGCAGGCAATGGTCCCAGACCGAGAGCAGGCAGTTGGCGTCCGGCGGCAGGTAAACGCGTACGATGGCGGCTTTCTTGTTGACGACGTGATCGATGAAGCCCGGATCCTGGTGGGTGAAACCGTTGTGCATCTGCTGCCAGACATGCGACGCGAGCAGATAATTCAGCGACGCGATTTTCCGCCGCCACGGCAGGTCAGCCGTGACCTTCAGCCATTTGGCGTGCTGGTTGAACATCGAGTCGACGATGTGGATGAACGACTCGTAGCTGTTGAACAGGCCGTGTCGCCCGGTGAGTAGGTATCCCTCGAGCCACCCCTGGCACTGATGCTCGCTCAGCATCTCCATGACCCGGCCGTCCAGGGCGAGGAATTCGTCGTTGTCCTGCGTGCGTGCATCCCACTGCCGATTGGTGACCTCAAACACGGCATTCAGGCGATTGGAAAGCGTCTCGTCAGGGCCGAAGATCCTGAAATTGCGTTGCGCCCGATTGAGCTTGGCCACGTCGCGCAGGAACACGCCGAGTTCGTGCGTGTCGGCCGCCGTCACGGCCCCGGGCGACGGCACTGTCACCGCGTAGTCCTGAAAATCCGGCATGATCAGATCACGCAGCAGCAGACCGCCGTTGGCGTGGGGATTGGCGCCCATGCGTCGCTCACCTTCTGGCGCGAGTTCGGCCAGCTCCGGTTTGAGGCGGCCCGACTCGTCGAACAGTTCCTCCGGCCGGTAGCTCTTCAGCCACGCTTCCAGCAGCCTGAGGTGTTCGGGGTGCTCGGCATCCACGGCAATCGGCACCTGGTGCGCACGGAAGGTGTCTTCGATTTGCAGGCCATCGACCATCTTCGGCCCGGTCCAGCCCTTGGGCGATTTGAGCACGATCACCGGCCAGCGCGGGCGCATGGTGTTGCCGTTGACGCGTGCTTCGTATTGGATGCGCTTGATCTCCTCCATCGCGATGTCGAGCGTCGCCGCCATGGCCTCGTGCATCAGCGCCGGTTCATCCCCCTCGACGTAATAGGGCATCCAGCCGCAGCCGCGGAAGAACTGATCCAGCTCTTCCGGCTCGATGCGGGCGAAAATAGTGGGGTTGGCGATCTTGTAGCCATTGAGGTGCAGAATCGGCAACACCGCGCCATCGGTGACCGGATCGAGAAACTTGTTGGAATGCCACGCCGTGGCCAGCGGTCCGGTTTCCGCCTCGCCGTCCCCGACGACGCAGGCGACGACGAGATCGGGATTGTCGAACACCGCCCCGAAGGAGTGGCTGAGCGAATAGCCCAGTTCGCCGCCTTCGTGTATCGAGCCCGGGCATTCAGGCGACGCGTGGCTGGGAATGCCGCCGGGAAAGGAAAACTGGAGAAAGAGCTTCTGCAACCCCGCCTCGTCCTGGCTGATGTTGGGATAGATCTCGCTATACGTGCCTTCGAGATAGGTATGGCTCACGACGGCCGGACCGCCGTGTCCGGGGCCGGACACGTAGATCATGTTGAGGTCGTACTTCTTGATGAGCCGGTTCAAGTGCGTGTAGATGAAGTTTTGGCCCGGCGTCGTGCCCCAGTGCCCCAGCAGCATGCGCTTGACGTCGCCCATCGCCAGCGGCCGCTTCAGCAGCGGATTGTCGTAGAGATAGATTTGCCCGACCGAGAGATAGTTTGCCGCGCGCCAATAGGCGTCCATCCTGTTCAGCAGGTCCGGTGAAAGGGTCTTTGGCGTGGCATTCATGTGGGCTCCTTACTTATTCATCGAGGTCGAGAATGCGGCAGACCGATCGGGCAATCATCTGCTCTTCGTCCGTGCGGATGACGCGAACCCGCACCCTGCTGGCGTCCGTGGAAATCACATCCGCGTGCACCGCGTTGCGTGCCGCATCCAGCTCGATACCGAGGAAGTCGAGTCCCTCGCCTATGCGCGCACGAACGGCCGGCGCGTTTTCGCCGATGCCGCCGGCGAAGACCAGCGTATCGATCCCGCCCAGCGCGGCGGCATGGGCGCCGATCTGTTTCTTCGCCTGATAGCAGAACAGCGCCACCGCCTCCGCCGCGCGGACATCGTCCGCTTCGCGCGCGAGCAGGTCCTGCATGTCGGCGCTGGTCTCCGATATGCCGAGCAATCCCGATTCATGGTTGACCATATGTTGGAATTGTTTCGCCGTCATGTTCTCGGTACGCGCCAGATACCAGGCCAGTCCCGGGTCCAGATCGCCGCTGCGGGTGCTCATCGGCAGACCCGCCGTCGGCGTCAAGCTCATGCTGGTGTCGATGCTTTTCCCTTCACGCACGGCCGTCACGCTCGCACCATTGCCGAGATGGGCCAGGATCACCCGTCCCTGCGCAAGTTGAGCGCCCTCCAGCCGCGCAAGTTCTTCCATGAGGTAGGCGCAGGAGAGGCCGTGAAAACCATAGCGCCGGACACCCTGCGCATCGTAGCGCCGCGGAATCGGCAGCAGGCGGGCCACGCGCGGCATGTCATGATGGAAAGCGGTATCGAAGCAGGCGATCTGCGGAACGTCCGGAAAACGGCGATGGAACGCCTCGGTCAGAAGAATTTCTTCCGGCAGATGCTCGGGGTCGAACGGGCTCAGCTGATGCAAGGTCTCGATCATCGCCGGCGTGATCCGCTGCGCTTCCCAGTACGCAGGCCCGCCATGCACCACACGGTGGCCGATGGCGGCCAGCGCCCCGCTTGCGATCTGGCCCTCGACCCAATCCATCAGCACGCCGACCGCCGCCGTGTGATCCGGCGCGGACACGGAACGCGAAAAGGCATCGGCACGATTCGTTCCCTGCACCGTGAACGTGGCGGCCGGCATGCCGATCCGCTCGATCCTGCCTCGCAGAACCCGATGCAGCGACGTTCCCGTGTCGAACAAGGCGAACTTGATGCTGGACGAACCACCATTGACGGACAGGATGAAGGCTTTTTCAGGTGTCAGCATAGGTCGAATTCCCCGGGTGGGAGGGTGTCATCTTCGCGTCGCGAGGATGACACCGGCGCGCGGCTCGATCCGATAGATCACGGGTGCATCCAGCCGCAGCGCCGTGCCCGGCGAGGCGATATCCTCGGGCGCCGGACGATGCGTATCCACCACCCGATGCCAGTGCCGATCATCCGGCGCCTCGGGCACGCGAAAATCGACATGCTCGCTGCCGGCATTGAATATGAGGAACAGGCTGTCATGCGCGTCTTCCCGTATGCGGCAAGCCAGCTGCCTGGCCGACGGATCGAACCAGTCTGGCACGTTGCCGTCCGGGCCGAACCACTGGATCTCCGCTTCCGTATAGAACCGTTCCCGGCTCAAGACCGGATGCGCCCGACGAAAGGCGAGCATTTCGCGCACGAATCGATGGAGTTCCCGGTGCTGTTCGAGCAGGTTCCAGTCAACCCAGCTCGTCTCGTTGTCCTGGCACCAGGCATTGTTATTGCCGCCCTGGGTACGACGAAACTCGTCCCCGCCCAACAGCATCGGCACGCCGCGCGAGATCAGTAGCGTCAGCAGGAAGTTCCTGATCTGGCGACTGCGCATCGCCTCGATCGCAGGATCCGTCGACGCCCCTTCGATGCCGCAAGCGTCGCTGAAGTTGGCATCGCTCCCGTCCCGGTTGTCCTCGCCGTTCGCCTCGTTGTGCTTGGCGCGATAGCTCACCAGGTCGTTCAAGGTGAATCCGTCGTGGCAGGTGACGAAATTGATGCTGGCCTCGGGACCTTTTCCCGACTGGGCGTAGATGTCGGCGCTGCCACAGAGGCGGCTGGCAAAGAGGCCGAGCATTCCCGCATCGCCGCGCCAGAAACGCCGCACGTCGTCACGGTAGCGGCCATTCCATTCCGCCCAGCGCCGTTCGGAGAAACTTCCCACTTCGTAAGCACCGGCGGCGTCCCACGCCTCGGCGATGAGCTTCACGTCCCGCAGGATCGGATCCTCGGCGATCCGCTCGAGCAGCGGCGCGCTGGCCAGCAGCCTGCCGGTGCCGTCACGGCCGAGAATCGACGCCAGGTCGAAGCGGAACCCGTCCACGTGCATCTCCACCACCCAGTGGCGCAGCGCGCCCAAAATGTGATCCCGCACCACGGGATGATTGGCGTTGACGGTGTTGCCGGTGCCCGTGTAGTTCCTGTAATGGCGCAGGTCCGGCGTCAGCATGTAGAAGATCGCGTTGTCGATCCCGCGAAAACCCAAGGTCGGCCCCAGTTCGTTGCCTTCCGCCGTATGGTTGAAGACGACATCCAGGATCACTTCGATCCCGGCCTGGTGGAGCGCACGCACCATCTCCTTGAATTCCAGCGTCTGCTGGCCCTGGCCACCCGCGCTGCTGTAGGCGGCCTTCGGTGCCAGAAAGGCCACGGGATCGTAGCCCCAGTAGTTTCTGAGCGGCTCGCCCGTCTGCGGATTGCTGACCGGAAGCTGCCATTCGTTGAATTCGTGCACTGGCATCAACTCCACCGCCGTCACGCCCAGCGCCTTCAGATAAGGGATCTTGTCCATCAGGCCGCGGTAGGTGCCGGGATGGTCGACGCCGGCGCTGGGATGGACGGTGAATCCCCGGATATGCATTTCGTAAATCACGGTCTCCGACCAGGGGCGCCTGGGCGGCAGGTCGTCCTGCCAGTGGAACGGCTCGTGGATGAACACGCATTTCGGCATGGCGCCGGCGTCGTCCACCGGGGAAGGCATCCGATCCGGATCTGGCGCCGCTGGATCGTATCCGCGCGCCGGCCCGAAATCCCAAGGCGAGCGTTGCGAGATTGCCGTCGCGAAGGGGTCCAGGAGCAGCTTGCGGAAATTGAAGCGATGGCCGTCCTGGGGCCGGTACGGGCCGTCGACACGATAGGCATACAGCTGGCCCGTTTGTATCCCCTGCACCCAGACGTGCCAGACGTCGCCGGTGCGGTTGCGGACCGGATCCAGATCGATGGCCCGGACCGGCACGGCATCATGTGCCCGATCGAACAGTTCCAGCCGAACGCGGCTGGCATGACGGCTGAACAGGGCGAAGTTCACGCCGCCTTCGGATTCGTGGGCTCCCAGAGGCAAAGGCACGCCTCGCCGTAGGTCGGTGCACTCGGACACCTCGGCGGCGTAGTCGTGCAGCGGGCGTTCCGGGGCGCTCACGATCGACCGGCCTCAACGTTGCCAGAGGATATGCGCATCTTCCAGCGGGACCGCCAGGCTGTCGTGGAACGGAATGAGGCGCGCCGTGTAGTCCGTCGCCGGACGGCTTGCCGGGACCGCGGCATGATACGCATAGCCGTTGGCCGCCCCCACCAGTTGCCGCACCCGCTGCATCGCCACCCGCACGGAGGGTGCGCCGTCCACTCCATTGGCATACAGTTCGACCCGCACCGTATCGGGATCGACGTCGTCGAGGTACAGCTGGATCTCGAATACGTGCTGTCCGTCCGCGCTGTCCAGTTTGACTTCCCCAAACCGCAGGGCCGTCCAATCCTGTTCCAGCGTGTGCCGCATTTTCACCAGTTGCGCACCGAGCGCCCCCTGCTCGGCGGCGCGCGCGAGATAGACCGAGGCGGCCGGGAGATAATGCTGCTCGGTGTATTCGCGCACCGCGCGGTTGGTGGAGTAGCGCGGCGTCAATTGCGCCATGCTTTCCCGCATCCGCGCCACCCAGGCGCCGGGAATGCCCTGCTCGTCGCGCGTATAGAATTCCGGGATCACTTCGCGCTCGAGCAGGCCGTAGAGCGCGTCGGCTTCGGCCGCATCCCAGGCCGGATCGTCATCATGCTCCTGGCCGTCCCCCAGCGCCCATCCCACTTCCGGCGTGTAGGCTTCCGCCCACCAGCCGTCCAGTTCCGACAGGTTGATGCCGCCATTGACCAGCACCTTCATGCCACTCGTTCCGCACGCCTCCCAGGGGCGTCGCGGCGTGTTGAGCCAGACGTCCACGCCCTGCACCAGGTGTTCAGTCAGGTGCATGTCGTAGTCGCTGAGGAAGATCACGTGTGGGCGCGCCTCGGGACGGCGGATGAAATGGATCCATTGCTGGATCAGGGCCTGTCCGGCCAGGTCGGCGGGATGGGCCTTGCCGGCGATGATGAGTTGTACCGGGCGTTGCGGATTGGACAGCAGGCGCAGCAGGCGTTCCGGATCGTGAAGCAGCAGGTTCGGTCGTTTGTACGTGGCGAAACGGCGGGCAAAACCCAGCGTCAGGGTGTTGCAATCGAACAGGTGCTTCGCCTCGGCGATGGCTTCGGGCGGCGCGCCGGACGCCGTAAGCTGCCGGGACAGGCGTTCGCGCGCGTAGTCGACCAGGGATGCGCTGGCGGCCGTGCGGAACTCCCAGAGCCTGGCGTCGGAGATGCGGCGCATGTCCTGCTCCAGCGTACCCGATCCATCCAGCCAGCGGTCCTTGCCGCAGGCTTCCGTCCACAGCACGTCGGCCGCGGCCGAGTCCCAGGTCGGCATATGGACGCCGTTGGTCACGTGGCCGACGGGTACTTCGTTCACCGGCCAGCGCGGAAAGAGCGGCGCGAACAGATGCCGGCTCACCCGCCCGTGCAGGCTGCTGACGCCATTCACCGCCCCGCTTCCGCGAATCGCCAGATACGCCATGTTGAAGGGCTCAGACGCGTCGTTCGGGTTCTGCCGACCGAGGGCCAGCAAGTCATGGCGCGTGATGCCGAGCCTCTGCTCGGCGTATCCGCCGAGATATTGCTCGATCAGGGCCGGTGCGAAACGATCGAATCCGGCGGCGACCGCTGTGTGCGTGGTGAAGAGATTCCCCGCGCGGGTGACGGCGAGTGCGACTTCGAATGGCTGCCCGCTCGACTGCATGAAGCTGCAGGCGCGTTCCAGCACGGCAAAGGCCGCATGTCCTTCGTTCAGGTGGCAGACTTCCGGTTGGATGCCGAGCGCCTGGAGCAACCGCCAGCCTCCGATCCCCAGCAGCATTTCCTGTTTGAGCCGCAATTCGGGACCGCCACCGTATAGCTCGCTGGTGATGCCGCGATGCGCGGGATAGTTCGCGGCGTCGTTGCTGTCCAGCAGGTAGAGCTTCACGCGGCCGACCTGGACCTGCCAGGCGCGCAGCCAGACCGAATATCCGGGCAACGCGATTTCCAGCCGCAGCCACTCTCCATCCGGTTTGCGCAGGGGCGTGATGGGCAGCTGTCCGGGGTCGTTGTAGGGAAAGCGCGCCTGCTGCATGCCGTCCTTGTCGATTTCCTGCCGAAAATAGCCTTGCTGGTAGAGCAGCCCCACCCCGATGACCGGAATGCCCAGATCGCTGGCCGCCTTGAGCTGATCGCCCGCCACGTTGCCGAGCCCGCCCGAATAAATAGGCAAGGCCTCGCTCAACATGTATTCCATGCTGAAGTAGGCCACACAGTTGAGCTGCGTGTGCGGGTGAGTCTGCTGAAACCATGCCGGGGCCTCGCCGGCATTCCGTCGCGTCTGCACGAGCGCGTCAAGATTCTTGCGGAAAGTGGGATCGGCCAGCACGCCCTGCAATTTCTCGCGCGACACCGTCTGCAACACGACCCAGGGATTCCGCGTCAGCGCCCAGAGTTCGGGATCCAGCTTTCGCCAGACAGGATCGGTGGCGTGGTTCCACGACGAACGCATATCCAGGGCCAGTTCGGCCAGGGAGTCGAACCCCTCGATATCCGTGGGAAGCAGAAATTCCTTCGGATGGCCGGATGGGGTGGGGTCATTCATGCTCGCTCCTTGTCAAATCGATGTCGCATCGCCCTGCATGGCGGGAGACGCCGGATCTTCAGGTCTTTTCGACGTGCCGCCATGATCGGCGCCCAGCATCACGTACATGGCTGGCACCACGAACAGGGTGAACAGTGTGCCGATCGACAACCCGGTCGCAATGACCAGGCCCATGTTGAAGCGGCTCACCGCGCCCGCGCCACTGGCGGTAATCAAGGGCATCACGCCGAACACCATGGCCGCAGTGGTCATCAGGATCGGCCGCAGGCGCAGGCCCGCGGCATGCTTGATGGCGTCGAGCTTGCTCTGCCCTTCGCGCTGCAGGTTGTTGGCGAACTCCACGATCAGGATGCCGTGCTTGGAGATCAACCCGATCAGGGTGACCAGACCCACTTCAGTGTAGATGTTCAGCGTGGCATGGCCGATGCCGAGGTTGATGAACAGGAGCGCGCCCGAGATGGCCATGGGGACCGACACCAGGATGATGATGGGATCGCGGAAGCTCTCGAACTGTGCAGCCAGGGCCAGGAAGATGATCACCAGGGCGAAGAAGAAGGTCAGCACCAGTCCACCCGATTCCTGGACGAACTGGCGGGAAGGACCGGCGTAGTCGAAAGTATAGCCGGCGGGCAGCGTGCGCTGGGCCAGCTGTTTCAGGCTCTCCAACGCCTGTCCCTGGGCCACGAAGGGCAAGGCCACGCCCTGGATGGTGGCCGCGTTGGCCTGCTGGAAATGACTGATCGTTTCGGGCTGCACCACGGTGCTGAAATGCACTACGGTGGACAACGGCACCATGTTGCCGCTCGCGGTGCGCAGGTAGTAATGCATGAGCTGATCCGGATTCAGGCGGTAGCGCTGGTCGACCTGGGGGATGACCTTGTAGGCGCGTCCGCCCAGTTCGAAGAAATTCACGTAGCCGCCACCCAGCATGGCCGACAGCGCCGAGCCGATGTCCTGCATGTTGAGACCCAGCTGTGCGGCCATGTTGCGGTCGATCTCGATGCGGGTCTGCGGCAGGTCGAGGCGCAGGTCGGACTGCAGGAAGATGAACTGCCCGGTCTTCTGCGCCGCCTGCAGGAACTGCTGCGATACCGCGTAGAGCTTGTCGAACGACTCGGAGGTGGTGATGACGAACTGGATCGGCACGCCGCGGGCACCCGGCAGGGGCGGCGGCTGGAACACCGCAATCTGCGAACCGGCGATCTGGCTCAATTTCTTCTGCAGTGCAGGCTGCAAATCCGTGGCGGTCTGGGTACGTGCATCCCAGGGTTTGAGGACCATGCCGCCAATGACCTGGGCGGGCGAATTGACCTGGAAGACATGGTCGGTTTCCGGAAAGCCCTTGAACACGTCGTAGATCTGGCTGGCGTAAAGCTGCCGCTGATCGATGGTGGCCGTGGGATTGTTGAAGGCGATGCTGATCAGCACGCCCTGGTCTTCCTGCGGCGCCAGCTCCGACATCGAGGTCGAATACAGGTAATAGATGGAGCCGAGAATGATGGCCGACATCACCGCCGTGACCGGCAGGTGATTGAGCGAGCCTTGAAGCAGGCGCTCGTAGCGTGCGTGCAGGCGCTCGAAGCTGCGGTCGAGGAACAGCACCAGCCGGTCCTGCCAGTTGCGGCTCTGCGGATTGGGCGCTTTCAGCAGGCGCGAGCACATCATCGGCGACAGGGTCAGCGCGATCACCGCCGACATGACGACCGTCCCCACCAGCGTAAAGGCGAACTCGGTGAACAGCGCGCCCGTCAGCCCGCCCATGAAGCCGATGGGGACGTACACCGCCACCAGCACGATGGTCATCGCGATGATGGGATTCGCCAGTTCGCGCGCGGCGCGCACCGCCGCGTCCATCCGCGACATGCCGTTCTCGAGATGGCGGCTGACGTTTTCCACGACGATGATGGCGTCGTCGACCACCAGGCCGATGGCCAGCACGATCGCCAGCAACGTGAGCAGGTTGATGGAATAGCCCAGCGCCAGCATCACGGTGAACGTGCCGACGATGGACAGCGGGATGGCGACCAGTGGAATGATCACCGAGCGCAGCGAACCGAGGAAGATGAACACGACCGCGGTGACGATGAGAACGGCCTCCACCAGCGTCTTGATCACTTCGTTGATCGAGGAATTCACGAACTTGGTCGAGTCGTAGATGATGCCGCCCTGCAAGCCGGTCGGCAGTTGCGACTGGATGTCGGGCATGACCTTGCGCACGCGGGCGATGACGTCGAGCAGATTGGCGCCCGGTGCGACCTGGATGCCGACGAACACCGACGACTTGCCATCGAAGGCGACCGCTGTGTCGTAATCGTCGGCGCCCAGGGAAACGTTGGCCACGTCCGTCAACCTGACGACCTGTCCGCCGACCGTTTTCACGATCAGGTTCTTGAACCCATCGAGCGACTTCAGGTTGGTATTGGCGGCCAGGTTGACCTGCACCATCTGGCCCTTGGCATTGCCGGTGGAGGAGAGATAGTTGTTGGCGGCCAGGGCCGAATACACGTCGGATGCGGTCAGGCCGTGGGCGGCGAGCTTCTGTGGGTCGAGCCAGGCGCGCAGGGCGAAGTTCTTCGCGCCCAGGATCTCGGCGGTCTGCACGCCGTCCACCGCCTGCAGCCGGGGCTGCACCGCACGGTTGATGTAGTCGGTGATCTGGTTGGGCTTGAGTACGTCGCTGTTGAATCCGATGTACATCGCGTCGATGGTCTGGCCGATGCTCACCGACAGGACGGGTGTCTGGGATTGCGGCGGCAACTGGTTGAGCACCGAGTTGACCTTGGCGGTAATCTCGGTGAGCGCCTTGTCGGGCGCGTAGTTCAACCGCAGGTTGACGGTGATGGTGCTCATGCCCTGCACGCTGCTCGACGTCATGTAGTCGATGCCGTTGGCCTGGGCGATGGCGTTTTCCAGCGGCGTGGCGATGAAGCTCGCCACCAGGTTGGCGTCGGCCCCCGGATAGACCGTGGTGACCGTGACCACGGCGTTTTGCGTGTAGGGATACTGCAGCACCGGCAGCAACCCGATCGAACGCAGCCCGAGCACCAGGATGACCAGGCTGACCACGGTGGCCAGCACCGGGCGCCTGATGAAGATATCCGTGAATTTCGTGTTCATCGCGGCGGCCTTCAGGGGGTGGGCACGTTCGGATTCGGACTGTTCGAAGGCTGGACGCTGTTGTTCACCGTGACAGGAGAGCCGTTGCGAAGCTTGAGCTGGCCGGCGGTCACCACGGTTTCACCCGCCTTCAGGCCCTTGAGGATGGCGACCTGGTCGCCGCGCGTCGGACCGGTCGTGATGAAACGCTGCTCCACCGTCAGTCCGGGCTTGCCGTTCGCGCCCTTGCCATGATCCGTCACGATGAACACGGTGGCGCCATAGGGGTTGTAGGTGATGGCGGCGTTGGGCAGGGTGACGTATTGCACAGGCTCGCCCTGGCCGATGCGCACCGTGGCAAACGCGCCCGGCAGCAAGGTATTGCGGGGATTGGGCACGCGGGCGCGCACCTTGAGATTGCGCGTGGCGGTGTCGATCTGCGGCTCGATCGCGGTCACGATGCCATGGAAGCTCTGGCCTGGCACCGCGCTGGTCTCGATCTGGGCCTTCATGCCCACGCGGACCAGATCGATCTGGCTTTGCGGCACGCTGAAATCGACTTCCATCGGGTCGAGTTTCTGCAGCGTGACCACGGCCGTACCCGGCGCCAGATACTGGCCCAGGTTCACCTGGCGGATACCGAGCTGGCCGGGAAACGGCGCGCTGATCGTCTTCTGTGCGATCAACGCTTTTTGTGCCGCCACCTGGGCTTGTGCACTCTTGAGTGTGGCCTTGTCGGTATCCACCACCGACTGGCTGATGGCCTGCACCGCAAGCTGGGCCTCGTCGCGCTTGAGCGTGGTCGCGGCCAGCGCCGCCGCCGCTTCGAACTGGGCCAGCTGCGCTTTCAACGGGGCGGGATTGAGCTCAACCAGCGTCTGGCCGACGCGTACCTTCTGGCCCGAATCGAAATGGATGGCCGTGACCTGTCCGCTGACCTCGGCACTCAGGGCCGCCTGCTGACTCGCGCTGAAACTGCCCAATGCCTCGACGGTCGGCTGCCAGGTGCTCGTCTGCGCGACCGTCGTCGAAACCGTCTGCGGCGGGTTGGCCTGGCCCTTGATCGCCTTGCCGATCATGGTGTTCTTGAAACCCTGGAACGCCACCACGCCGCCCACGATCACACCGGCGAGAATGAGCATGATGATCATGCGCTTGGTTGTACCTGGGGTCATCGCGTGCTCCGTTGTGCGGTTTGCCTGAGAGGAATCGAGTTGCAGGTGGCCGGCCGTCAAGGGACCGTGGCAGAGGTCACGGCAGGCGTCGCCGCTCCCGCCGCCTTGGGCGTGTCGAGCACCCCGCCCCCCATGGCCTGGTACAAGGCCGCGCTGTCGGCCAGGCGGGCGGCCTGCGCCGCGATCAGGCCGATGCGGGTCTGCTGCGCCTGCTGCTGGGCCGTGAGGAGCTGCAGGTAGCTCGCCGCACCCAGGTGATATTGCTGCCGTACCAGATCGAGCGACGCCTGCGCCGAGGTGTCGGCCGCAGCCTGTGCCTGCAGGGCCTGGGCATCGTTGTCCAGCTGGCGCAAGGTGTCGGCCACATTGCGCAACGCCTCCAGCACGGTCTGCTGATAGTTGGCACCCGCCGCCTGCAAACTGGCTTCGGCGGCGTTCGCACCGGCTTTCAGGCCGGCGTTGAACAGCGGCTGGGCGAGTTGCCCGGCCAGGGTCCAGATCATCGACCCGGGACCGAACAGTGCGCCCGTGGTCAGGGCTTGCGTGCCCAGGCTGGCGCTGAGATCGATCTGCGGATAGAGGTTGGCCACGGCCACGCCGTACTGGGCCGTGGCCGCATGCAGCAAGGCGGTGGACGCCTGGATGTCGGGCCGCTGGCGCACCAGATCCGACGGCACCACCACCGGCAAGCGTTCGGGCAGGGTGAAATCGGTCAGGGTGAAACGCGGCATGTCGGCCGCGCCCGGCGCCCGGGCCGTCAGCACGGCCAGCAGATGGTCGGCCTGCTCCAATTTGTTGTGCAGGGGTGGCAGGCTGGCGCGGGTCTGCTCCACCTGGGTTTGCAGGGCCAGTACATCCGTCCTGGCGGTCGCACCGAGTGCGAAGCGCTTGCGGGCAATGTCGAGCTGGTCTTGTTGGGCCTGCAGGATGGCTTCGGTCGCCGCGATCTGCTCGCCCAGCTGGGCCTGTGCAAAGGCCGTGGTCACGATGTTGCCCGCCAGGGCCAGGCGCGCGCCCGCCAGCTGGTAGGCCTGGTAGTCGGCCTGCGCCGCCAGCGCTTCGAGCGCACGGCGGTTGCCGCCGAACAAGTCGAGGTTGTAGTTGACGGCGACCCCGGCGTTATACAGGTTGTAGAGCGTCTGCTGGTTGCCGCTCTCGCCGCGGCCTGCTGCGTTGGCCTGGTTACGACTGGCGCCGAGCTTGGCATTGACGGTCGGATACAAGGTGGAACCGGCCTGTGCCGCATGAAGTTGCTGAGCCTGGCGCAGCGTGGCCTCGGCTGCAGCCAGGGTGAAATTGTCATGCAGCGCCTGCTTCACCAGATCGTCGAGTCGGGGCGAGCCGAAAGCCGTCCACCACTCGGGCGCCACGGCATCGTTCATCACGACGTTCGGCGGCGGCGCCTCCCGCGTGTAGCGGGTAACCGTGGGGGCATCCGGCGTCCTGAAATCGGGACCAACCGTCGTACAGCCCGCCACCATCGCGGTAGCGGCCAGCCACCCGACATAGCGCTGCGGCAACAGGTTGAAAGTCGGCATCGATCGTACCCGGTAGATTGACTTGGCCGGCCTGGACCGCGAATCCTTCATCATCGCTCGATGAAAGACGCCACCAGGAATGGCTGATGGAGCGATACGTGCAGGATTTGGTTCAATGTATCTAATGTATCTACAGTCGCCGCGAATTCCCTCATTGTTGCGAAGCGGCTGCCAATGCGTCGCTGACGATGGCCTGGGCCTCGACCTGGATGCGATGCAGATGATCCGCGCCAAGGAAGCTTTCGGCATAGATCTTGTAGATGTCTTCAGTGCCGGAAGGACGCGCCGCGAACCACCCGTTCTCGGCAATCACCTTGAGGCCACCGATCGACGCGCCGTTGCCCGGCGCCTGGGTGAGGATGGTCTGGATGGTCTCGCCGGCCAGTTCGGCAGATTGCACCTGCCGCGGCGAGAGTTGGGCAAGCTTCTGCTTCTGCGCCGGCGTCGCCGGCGCCTCGATCCGATCGTAGACCGGCTCGCCGAACTCGCGCGTCAGTTCACGGTAGAGTTCGCCGGGGTCGCGCCCCATGCGGGCGGTGATCTCCGCCGACAGCAGGGCCGGCACCATGCCGTCCTTGTCCGTTGTCCAGACGCTGCCGTCCCGCCGGACGAACGAGGCGCCTGCGCTCTCCTCACCGCCGAAACCCAGCGAGCCGTCATACAGACCTTCCACAAACCATTTGAAACCGACCGGCACTTCGACCAGCGTGCGGCCGAGCCTCGCGGCGACGCGATCGATCATCTGGCTGCTGACGACGGTCTTGCCGACTGCCGCCTCCCTGCGCCACTGCGGCCGGTGCTGGAACAGGTAGTCAATGGCTACCGCCAGATAATGATTGGGCGGCAGCAGACCCGCGTGACGGGTGACGATTCCGTGCCGGTCATGATCGGTGTCGCAGGCAAAGGCAATGTCGAAGCGATCCTTCAGGCCGATCAGGCTCTGCATGGCATAGGACGAGGATGGATCCATGCGTATGCGGCCGTCCCAGTCGACGGTCATGAAGCGGAAGGTCGGGTCGACGGCGTCGTTCACGATCGCGAGGTTCAATCCATAGCGCTCGGCGATCGGACCCCAGTAATGCACGCCGGCTCCACCCAGCGGATCCACGCCCAGGCTGATGCCCGCGCCACGGATCGCCTCCATGTCGAGCACGCTGCCAAGATCGCCGACATAGGCCGTGACAAAATCATGTCGATGCGTGGTCGCCGCGCGCCGGGCCTGCTCGAGCGGGATTCGTTTCACACCCTTCAGGCCGCTTTCCAGCAGCGCATTGGCACGGGCTTCCATCCATCCCGTGACATCCTTGTCTGCCGGCCCGCCGTTGGGCGGGTTGTACTTGAAGCCGCCGCTGTCGGGCGGGTTATGTGAAGGCGTGATGACGATCCCGTCCGCCAGCCCTTTGACGCGGCCGCGGTTGTAGGTGAGGATCGCGTGGGAAATCACCGGGGTGGGCGTGTAGTCGTCCTTGTCCGCGAGCATGACCTCCACGCCATTGGCCGCCAGCACTTCGAGCGCACTGGCAAACGCCGGCTCCGACAACGCGTGCGTATCGATGCCCAGGAACAGCGGTCCGTCGATATGCTGCTGCATGCGGTAATCGCAAATGGCCTGGCTGATGGCCAGCACATGCCATTCGTTGAAACTGTTCTCGAATGCGGAGCCCCGATGCCCCGAGGTGCCGAATGCGACCCGTTGCGCGGGTACCGAAGGGTCGGGCCGGTTGCCGTAATAGGCCGTGACGAGTCTGGGTACGTTGACCAGCATGGCGGGCTGGGCGGGCTTCCCTGCAAGTGGGCTTGTTTCCATTGCTTACCTCTTGTACGACGCACGAAATCGTCCAGGCTTTCCTGGGCACGCTCGAGCCGCGCGGCCATCCCGTTCAGGAATCGGCCAGCCGGCCCGCTTTGTCGCAGCGTCCTCGTGGACATGCCGAAAACCCGGTCGCCCCATTGTGCCACGCATCGCATCCTTCACGTCCGGATCGGCCGAAGCGCCCGTGTCTCGCTGCCATTGCAGACAGTCCCCCGTCGTCCAAAGTTCAAGGCGCCTGGATTTTTCGGCGCATCGAAGCGAAACGATTCGTCGCATGTACGAGATGGGGCAAACCATCTGCTATATATCGATATAGCCAGCGCGATCATGCATTCATGATCCGTCTGCATCCGACAGGAAACGCCATGACACACAATCCCCTCGATATCGCCAGCCGCGTCAGTCCCGCTTTGTCGGCGTTGCTCAACAGCCGGGTCAATAACCCGGAATGCGAACAGCCGGTGACGCTCAAGGCCGTACGCCGTTTTCTGGCCGACCTGCTGCCCGCCGACTTCAAGGAAGCCGAACGGCTGCATCGCATCGACGTGAACGAATCGCTGCTCGACGAACTGGATACCCTGATCGAAGAATTCGGGGCGACCGCGCTTGCCGTGGATTTCATCCAGACCAGCGCCAGCGAACCGCTCTCACGCGCGATCGAGACGGTCGTGAACGACGAGAACCGGGAAAACCCACCTACGCTGGCGGCTGTCCGCAATGCCATCCTGTCCGGTCTGGGCGCCCGGCTCGTGGGAGACGGCGTGCTGGAAGACGACGAGGGCGAAACATTGTTATCGGAGATCGAAGCGCTGATCGAGCAATTTGGCACCGATACGCTTGCCGAGGACTTCCTTCGCTATGAGTAGCGGCGCATCCGGAATCCGGGAGACACCCGCATGCTGAAAAACCGGCGCGCCCGGCGTGGCGTGGCGATATCCCTGGTGATAGTTGGCGGCCTGCTGATGGCCTTGGCGCCTGAAATATGGCAGGGGTTGTTCGTCCTTGCACTGGGCGTCGGCATCGAACTGGCGGGAATTGCCTTGGAGCGCAAAGCCTAGCCGGCCGGAAACGATCCCGCCCTTGTATGGCGAATGGAATGACGGTATCCCAGCCGTCTCGATCGGCTTTCGTTTCATTGCAGCACGACGCGCACACGGCCTCGCGCCGGGAGCGTGAACCGGCCGGCCTTGCCGATCGTGCGGCAGACCGGTCGCGTGCGCGTGCTGCCGCCCCCTGCCGAAAAATCAATATCTTGTCCGTTGAATGGAGGGGCCTTCATGCCCCGTCAAGGCGGAACAAGCTCGCCGCCTGGAATCCATCTGCTTGAATCGGAACCCGGCCCTCGCGCCATCCGACCTTGATCGCCGTCCAATTCACGGGGGTCACCCACTCATGTGTTGACGGCATATTTATCCGGCTACAATTCGGCCATGAGCCCCCATCGTGGATACCGGGTTGTTGTCCCCTTCACCCTGCGTACGGCGCTGGGGCATTCTCTGACCGCCAGACCATGAAGGCGCTTTCCATTTCGAGGCGCCTGCTGCTGAGCTACCTGCTGGTCGCCGTGCTGCCGCTGACAGGACTGGCTGCGTTCTATCTGGCCTCGTTCGAAGCGTCGCTCCATGAGAGCGTGCTGGCGAACATGGTCACCATCTCGGACAAAAAAGCCGATCAGATCGATCGCTACATGCTGGAGCGGCGAGCGGACGCCCGCTTGCTCAGCCAGAGAAACCTGATCCGTCATGGACTGGCCCAGCTGGAGCGGGCTTACCATACGGGTGGGCTGAACGCCCCTCTCTACCTGGCTGCTTCACGCCCGCTGCAAAACGACCTGAGCATTTCCTACGAGGCCGGCAATTTCCACGATTTCCTGCTGATGGACACGGCCGGCAACGTGATTTTTTCCCTGCTGCACGAGCCTGACCTCGGCACCAATCTCCTGTCCGGCACATACCGCAACACGCCGCTGGCAAGAAGTTTCAACCTGACCCTGCAAAGCCTGCAAACCCGCCTCTCGGAATTCGCACCGTATGCGCCTTCCGGGAATCGGCCGACTGCCTTCTTGACCACGCCCGTGCTGGACAGGGACAAACTCATCGGCGTGCTGGCCCTGCGGCTGGATGTAAACAAGCTGGGATCGGTCACGGCCGATCGCACCGGCCTCGGTCGCACGGGCGAAACGGTTCTGGCACAACGCGATGGCAACGAGGCTTTTTACACCGGACCGCTCCGTCATATCCCGGACGCGGCCTATCGCTACCGGGTGCCGCTCGAGGCCGCCGCGCTGCCGATGCAGAAGGCGCTGGCCGGCGACCATGGCAATGGGTTCGTACGCGACTACGCCGGGGTCGACAGCGTGGCGGCATGGCGCTACCTCCCCGAGTTGAGGTGGGGGATGGTGGTGAAAATGGACAGCGCGGAAGCGCTGGCGCCCGCCGCGCATCTGCGCCATGTCACCTATGTCGCGCTGGTCCTGTTCCTGCTCCTCTCAGGCGGCGCGGCCTATCTGCTGGGACGTGGTCTGTCGCGTCCCATCCGGAACCTCACCCGGGTGGCCGACAGCATCGCAGCCGGCGATCTGTCGCAGCGCGCCCCGCAGGATGGTCCCGACGAACTGGGCCGTCTGGCCCAGGCCTTCAATCATATGACGGATGCGCTGGAAAACATCCACCATACGCTGGAAGCCCAGGTGGAAGCGCGCTCGCACGAGCTGCGCAAGCTCTCTCTACTGCAGGGTGCCATTCTCGATAAGGCCGGAGCACTGGTGGTGGTGCTCGACCGCGAAGGCCGCATCCGCCGCTTCAATCGCGCCTGCGAAGAACTGTCCGGCTACGCGTTCGCAGAAGTCGAGGGACGGTTCGTCTGGGATTTTCTGCTACCGCCAGATGAGCGCGAGCGTGTGCACCAGGAGGCGTTCGACGCGCTCGTTCGCAATCCCGAATCCTTGAGAGGCTCGCACACCAACCACTGGATCACCCGGGACGGGACGCGGCGCCTGATCGAATGGTCGAATTCCGTATTGTCGGACGAACAAGGCGAGATGGAGTTTATGGTGAGCATCGGCACCGACGTGACGGAGAAACAGCTGGCCCAGGCCGCCCTCAAGGAAAGCGAGATGCGCCTGAACGAAGCACAGCGCATTGCCCAGGTCGGCAGCTGGGAGTTCGATGTGGCCAGCAATACGCTGGCCTGGTCGGACGAGACCTTCCGCCTTTTCGAAGTTGACCGGGACGCCTTCGGCGCATCGTACGAGGCATTCATGGACGCGGTGCATCCCGAGGACCGCGAGCGGGTCGGCCAGGCCTACCTCGACTCCTTGACGAACCGCAAGCCGTACGAGATCAGTCATCGGATCTGCATGCCGGACGGCCGCATCAAATGGGTGAACGAATGCTGCGAAATGCATTTCGACGCCGAAGGCAACGCCGTCCGTTCCACGGGCACCGTACAGGACATCACCCGGCGCAAGCAGGCGGAAGAAGCGTTACGGCTCTACGCCAACGTGTTCGAGCACAGCGGCGAAGCCATCCTCATCAGCGACAGCCACAACCGCATCCTGGCGGTGAATCCGGCCTTCACCCGCCTGACGGGCTACGCCATCGACGACATCCGGGGCGAGCACCCGCAGATCCTGACGGCCGGGCAGACACTCGACGACACCCATCAGGCGATGGCAGCCGCCCTCGAACAAGTGGGCTACTGGCAGGGCGAGGTGCTGGACCGGCGGAAAGACGGCTCGCTCTATCCGAAGTGGATGTCGGTCTCGGTCGTGCGCGACCTCGACGGCCACCTTTCCCATTACATCACCAGTTTCACGGACATCACCGCACGCAAACTGGCCGAGGCACAAATCAGCCAGCTGGCCTACCACGACGCCCTTACTGGCCTGGTCAACCGCTTCAGCCTGCAGGGCCAACTCGAACAGGCACTCGCCATGGCCCACCGGGAACAGCGTGCGCTGGCGGTGATCTTCCTGGATCTGGATCGCTTCAAGACCATCAACGACACGCTCGGGCATGCAGTAGGCGATGCGTTGCTCAAGGACGTGGCGCAACGCCTGCGCGACAGCGTGCGCGAGAGCGACATCGTGGCCCGACTCGGCGGCGATGAATTCGTGGTGGTGCTGACCGAAGTGGAAGGCGCCGCGACTGCAGCCCGCGTCGCCGACAAGATCCTGCACACGCTGTCCCAGCCCTATCGTATCGGGAAAGATGCGCTGCATTCCACGCCAAGCATCGGGCTCGCGTTCTACCCGGACGATGGCGAGGATAGCGAAACGCTGATGAAGAACGCCGACACCGCCATGTATCACGCCAAATCGCTGGGGCGCAACAACGTCCAGTTCTTCACTGCCGAGATGAACCAGGCCGCCATGAAGCGGCTGACCATGGACCATGACTTGCGGGTGGCCGTGGAAAACAAGGAGTTCGAACTGCATTACCAGCCCCAGTTCGACAGCTGGAGCGGCCGCATCGTCGGATTCGAGGCACTGGTACGCTGGCGCCACCCGCGCATGGGCCTGGTGCCGCCTGCCGAATTCATTCCCATTGCCGAGGAAACCGGCCTGATCCTGCCGCTGGGCGAATGGGTACTGGACGAAGCCTGCCGCCAGCTCCGCGCATGGCGCGATATCGGCATCGCCGACTTCGGCATGGCCGTGAACCTGTCCGCCCATCAACTGCACTCCGCCATCCTGCTGGCCCATGTCGCAGGGGCCTTGAAAAAACATGGCCTGAAAGGCACCGACCTGGAGCTCGAAATCACCGAATCGGTTGCCATGCACGACCCGGCCGCCAGCATCAGCCAGCTCAAGGCGCTGCGCAACCTGGGCGTGCGCCTGTCGATCGACGATTTCGGCACGGGCTACTCTTCGCTCAGCTATCTCAAGCTGCTGCCGATCCACACCCTGAAACTCGACCAGTCCTTCGTACGCGACATCGAAAGCGACAACAATGACGTCGCCATCTGCACCGCCACCATCGCACTGGCGCACAGCCTCGGCCTGGCCGTGACCGCCGAGGGCGTGGAGACCGAAGCGCAGCGCCATTTGCTGACCTCGCATTTCTGCGATTTCATGCAGGGCTATCTGTTCAGCAAACCGTTGTCCGCCACGGAGGCCCTCGCCTTCATCCAGAAGCGGCAGGCGACCTGAAAGATCCAAGCTTTGCCATCCGCAGGTCGCCAACTAAATGGGATATTGCTATCCTTTAAATAAGCGCTACGTTGATTCAATCCACATATGCAGGAGGTCAGATGTCCGTACTCAGCCCAACCCAACTCGATCAGCTCGCCCGGAAACTGAAAGAGGACTACCAGGCACTCGTGCGCGAAGTACGCGAGGAATTGGAGAATTCGGGCAACCAGCATCGCATCGACCTGCTCAACCGCGAGCCGGGCGACAGCGGCGACGAATCGCTGGCCAATGCGCTGGCGGATTTCAACCTGGCCCTACTCGATCGCCATATCGACGGGATGCGGGATATCGAGGCCGCCCTGCAGCGCATCCGGAATGGCGAATACGGCGTCTGCATCGACTGCGGGGATGCGGTCACGTTTCCCCGGCTGATGGCCTATCCGACCGCGAAGCGTTGCATCGTCTGCCAGGAACAACGCGAAAAACTCTACGCCCAGGAAGGCCGCCCGAAAATGTAAACGAAGACAGGACAAGCCTGTCTCCATCCCCCCCCCAACGGAGTCATCATGAAAACCCCGCTTCAAATCACCTTCCGCGACATGCCCCCCTCCGACGCACTCGAGACGCACATCCGCGAGAAGGCCCAGAAACTCGAACAGCTTTTCGCCGACATCGTCAGTTGCCGCGTCGTGGTCGAACAGCCTGCAAAACATCAGCAACAGAGCAAGCCGTTCAACATCCACATCGACCTGGGCGTGCCCGGGAAGGAAATCGTGGTGGACAGGCAGGAGAACGAGGATGCCTACATTGCCCTGCGCGACGCTTTCGACGCCGCCAAGCGGCAACTGGAAGACTACGCGCGGCAGTTGTGAGTCGCGCCGTCCGGACGCGCAGACATGAATGATTCCTCTGGATCGATGCAGGAATTGGCCGAACTGATCCGGAGCCTGCGCGACCCGGCCTGCTACGACCACCCCGCCGGCCCGGTGCAGGTGATCGAAACGCATATCTCCTACGTTCTGCTCACGGGCGCGTTCGCCTACAAGATCAAGAAGCCGCTGGATCTCGGCTTCCTCGATTTCAGCAGCCTCGCTAAGCGCCTGCACGCCTGCTGCGACGAAGTTCAGCTCAACCGGCGGCTCGCGCCTGATATCTATCTCGACGTCGTCCCCATCACCGGCACACCGGCCGCCCCGCGCCTCAACGGCAGCGGCGAGACGTTCGAATATGCGGTGAAGATGCGCCAGTTCCCGCCCGATGCCACGCTCGACCGGCTCGATGCGGCGGGCGGAATGACCGCGCAACACATCGAAGCGATCGCCGCCGCCCTCGCCCGCTTCCATGTGGAAGGCTGCGCGCGTGCCGGACAAGACACCCCATGGGGCAGTCCAGACGCCATCTGGGACCCGGTGGCCCAGAACTTCGTCCGGATTGCGACGCATCTCGACGACCCGGCCGACCGCGCGCAACTCGACGCCCTGAGGCACTGGAGCGAAACCGAGCATACCCGGCTCACCCCGTTGATGGCGGCCCGCAAGACCGACGGCTTCGTGCGCGAATGCCACGGCGATCTCCATCTGGGCAACCTCGCCTGGGTCGACGGCCGGCTGCTCGTGTTCGACTGCATCGAATTCAACCCCGAACTGCGCTGGATCGACATCCAGTCGGAAGTCGCGTTCTGCTACATGGACCTGCTGCAGCGCGGCCATGCCGAATGGGCCTGGCTGTTCCTCAATACCTGGCTGGAACGGACCGGCGACTATGCCGGTCTCGCCCTGTTGCGCTATTACGCCGTCTATCGTGCACTCGTGCGCGCCAAGATTGCCGCCATCCGCACCGCCCAGACCGCCGGCCCCGAACGCGATGCTGCGTTCGCCAAGATGCGCACGCTATTGCATCTGGCCACGACGCTGACGCGCTCCCTGCCCGTCCGGCTCGATATCACGCACGGCCTGTCGGGATCGGGCAAGACCACCGTCACCCGCAAACTGATGCAGGCCCCGGGCGCGATCCGCCTGCGCTCCGACGTCGAACGCAAACGCCTCGCCGGGCTCGACGCCCTGGCCCGCAGCGGCTCGGGCATCGGGCAGCAGCTTTATGGCACCGATGCCACCCAACGCACCTACGCATATCTCGCCCGCCTTTCCGGCGCCCTCCTGGATGCCGGCTGGCCCGTCATCGTCGACGCCACCTTCATTGCCCGCTGGCAGCGCGACCTGCTGCGCGAGACGGCGCAATCACGCGGCGTCGAATTCCATATTCTCGATTTTCCGGTGCCCGTCGCCACCCTGCGCGAGCGCATCGTCCAGCGTGCCCGCACGGGCGGCGATGCGTCGGAGGCGGATCTGTCCGTGCTGCAACATCAGCTCGACACCCAGGAGCCGCTGGGGTCGGACGAGCAGGCGCAGACCCTCGATCACACATTGCAATAGTGTCGCGCTTGACAGCGCCCGAAACGCTCGAATAAAGTCCGGCCCATATCACGGCCCGCGCAATGCACGCGAGCCGGCCCTGCGGAAGAACAAACACAACAATTCAAAGCGAGACCCGAAGGGGAGGGGGAACCATGTCGAATGGGATGCGTTCGTGCGTGCAAGGCGCACGTGAGGTCGATCAATCGGTAAATCATTCGGCTGAGAAAAGATGGTGTCTGACCCCATTTTGGACTTTTCTTGTTCTTGTTTTCTTTTCTGGAACCACTTATGCGATTTGCGAAAATCCAGGTGACGGTTACAAAAGTTGCACTTTTGACAACCATACTGGTTCCCCTGCCTTAATCCGTTCGATGGTGGAGTCCGGCTCTCATGAGCAGTACCCAAATGACACTTTTTGCTGGGACAACGTACCGCCCGGTAACGAATTCAGGTATGGCTCTACGGCGTCTCCAAATTGCAGTGGATGGGGTCGGATGTACTGTTACGACTATGATGCATCGTTATGTAAGCCGTCGAAAAACTTGGGCGATGATTCATGCACCAAATCTATGTCTGGAAACCCTATTAACAATGCAAACGGCAATAAGTTACAACGAGAATTTGACTACCAGATTGAGGGTGCGAGCCTTAAGCTATTCAGGCTATACAACAGTCAAAGTTTAGATTCCCTTATATCTGTTGGAAATCTATGGACTCATTCTTATCTAAAAAACATACATCAAATACCAGGACCATATGTTGCAACAACAACTCATTTCAAGGTCAATAGAAACGACGGTAGAGTTTTAATTTTTAGCTTATCAAATGGTGTTTGGGACTATGATCCTGACATCCCCGACCGCCTGACCGAACTCAAAGATATATCTGGAAACCGCATCGGCTGGCGCTACACTGTCGCCGCTGACGACTCCGTCGAGACTTACTCTGCTGCTGGTAAACTCCTCACTATCGCCGACCGCGCCGGCCGCACCCAGACGCTCACCTACGACCTTCCTGCTGCCAGTGGAGGCGACGGCGACCCCGACACCCTCGACACCGTCACCGACGACACCGGCCGTTCCCTGCACTTCAGCTACGATGCCCAGAAGCGTATCGCCACCGTCACCGACCCCGCCGGCGGCGTCATCACCTACGCCTACGACGCCCAGAGCAACCTCGCCTCCGTCCAGTATCCCGATGGCCGCAGCAAGACATACCACTACAACGAACCCGAGAACACTGCTGGCGCCAATCTCCCCCACGCCCTGACCGGCATCACCGACGAGAACGGCGAGCGCTACGCCACGTATCAATACAGCGCCGACGGCAGAGCCATTTCCACCGGCCACGCCAACGGCGCCGATCTCAACACCTTGACTTACAACACCGACGGCAGCACCACCGTCACCGACCCTCTTGGCACCCAGCGCACCCACAACTTCACCACCATCCTCGGCGTCGTCAAGAGCACCGGCGTCTCCCAGCCCGGCGGCTCCGGCTGCGGCGCTGCGTCCTCCGCCATCACCTACGACGCCAACGGCAACATCGCTTCCCGCGCCGACTTCAACGGTCATAAGACCTGCTACGCCTACGACCTCACCCACAACCTCGAAACCGCCCGCGTCGAAGGCCTGGCCTCCGGCGCCAGCTGCCCGAGCGACCCTGCCACCTACACCCCCGCGCCCAACAGCGCCGAACGCAAGATCCTCACCCAGTGGGATACCCGCTTCCGCCTGCCGACCAAGGTGACCGAAGCCGGCCGCGAAACCACCACCGTCTACGACAGCCACGGCAACGTCACCAGCCGCAGCATCAAGGACCTCGCCAGCGGCCAGACCCGTACCTGGAGTACGGTTTACGCCTACCATCCCACCGTCCCCGGCGTGCTGATGCAGAAGATCGACAACGGCCCCAGACTGGATGTGGCCGACATCACCACCACCGACTACTACGCCCCCGACGAGAACTGCGTCGGCGACCCCCTGGGCTGCCGTGGCCAGGTCAAACAGATCACCAACGCCCTCGGCCACGTCACGACGTATAACGAATACGACGCCAACGGCCGTGTCCTCCGGACCACCGATCCCAACGGCATTCTTGTGACTACCTTCAGCTATAGCCTGCGCGGCTGGCTCCTCTCCCGTACCGTCGGCACCGAGACCACGAGTTTCGACTACGACGGTGTCGGCCAGCTCACCAAGCTCACCCGCCCCGACGGCAGCTTCGTCAGCTTCGAATACGATCCCGCCCACCGCCTCGTTGCCATCGTCGACCAGGACGGCAACCGCCTCGCCTACACCCTCGACGCAGCAGGCAACCGCATTCATGAGGAAATCACCCGTCCCGGCGACAGCAACGTCTACTACGCCCACAGCCGCACCTTCGATGCTTTAGGCCGCCTGTGGCAGGACATCGGCGCCTACAACCAGACCATCACCTACCAGTACGACGCCCAGGGCAACATGAAGCAAGTCGACGGCGCCCGCAGCGACGTCGCCGACGTCACCACCCACAGCTACGACGCCCTCGACCGCCTGACCCAGACGCTCAACGCCGATGGCGGCGTCATCCAGGTCAAGACCAACGCCCTCGACCAGACCACCCAGGTCGTCGACCCCGTCAACCAAGCCACCACCCAGACCGTCGACGCCTTCGGCGACGTCACCCAGACCGTCAGTGCTGATACCGGCACCACCAACCGCACTTATGACGAAGCCGGCAACCTCAAGACCGAGACCGACGCCCGGGGTGTCACCGTTACCTATACTTACGACGCGCTGAACCGCTTGACCTTCAAGACAAGCTCTCAGCCAGGTAGTGTCAATCTGGGTTATAAGTACGACTCTTGCCGTAAAGGTAGCCTGTGCTCCACGGCTAAAAACGGCGTCCTTGATCTTTACTTCAGTCTCGATATCCAGGGACGTCCTCAATACCGCTTGCAAAACATACCCACCGCTACCGGCAATGCCAACTTCTTCTATAGCCTTATTGTTTACGATGCTGCAGGCCGGCCCAGCCAGTTGACCTATCCTAACGGTCGTAGCATTAGCTACAGCTACGACACTCAGGGCCGCGTCAGCCAGGTGTCCACCCAGCCATACAACAGCACACCGGTCACGGTTTTGGCCAGCAACTTCGTCTACGGCTATCCGTTTGCTGGCCCGCAAAGCTTCAGCTACGGCGACGGCACCGGGTCCTACCAGAGCCGCGACCAGGACTATCGTCCCTGGGCCAGGGCTGATGGTCCTTACATAAAACTCTTCAGCTACGACCCAAGTAGCAATATCGCAAATCTATTCGACTTCAATAGCAATACCTCGCTCACCTATGCTTACGACGCCACAGGCCGTCTCGTCTCCGCCCTCGACAGCGCCAGCAACGGCTTCGGCAGCCTCGCCTGGGCTTACGACCTGAACGGCAACCGCCAGAGCGAGACCCGCAACGCCGGCACCATGCCCTACGCCTACAGCCCGCCCAACTGGCTGGTCCAGAAAGGCAGCGAAACCCGCCCACGTACGGCCAACGGCAACACCCTGAGCACGAGCACTGCTAGCTTCACCTACGACGGCTTCAACCGGCTTGCCACCAGCCAGACCGCCGCGGAGACCACCACCTACACCTACAACGCCCTCGGTCAGCGCATCAAGAAGATCAACCAGAACGGTCTGGCCACCAGCTTCCACTACGGACCCGATGGCGAACTGTTGTACGAGCAGGACCAGGCCGGCAATACCAAAGTGTATGTCTGGCTAGACGGTCGGCCGCTGGCCCGGATCGACAACGATGCGCAGATCTACTACTACCATGTCGATCATCTGGGGACGCCGCAGGCGATGACGAACAGCGCGGGAACGGTCGTGTGGAAGGCGAACTATGAGCCGTTCGGCAAGGCGATGGTGACGGTCAGTACCGTGGAGAACAACCTGCGGTTGCCGGGGCAGTACTATGACCGCGAGACGGGGCTGCATTACAACTACTTCAGGGATTACGATCCGACCACAGGGCGTTACCCACAGGCTGATCCTATCGGCCTCGCCGGCGGCCTCAACGTTTACGAATATGCCCGCTCAAATCCGCTGACCTATACCGATCCGCTGGGGTTGAAGTCATGGGACTGGGACGGATGGGGTGATACATCGGTTTGCAGTTACTACGACAAGATGTATGCGAAAACCCAATGCGATTACTACCAAACTGCTGGAGATATTTGTCGTGGGACAAGGGGGGACGTAAACCTTCTTACGCGGCTTGGAATTAGCCAAGCATGGTCAAGCGGCACCACCACGAAATCACAATCGCAAATTGCCAATGGGATACGGAATAGCCTGATTGGCTATGACCGGGCAATGCATTCGCTCAACGATTCTGGCAGTGCGTGCGGTTGCCCGAGAGGCGACTTCATTGACCTCTACCACGACATGGCATTCCGGGAAAACGGGATTTCGCCGCTCTTTTACGGTGGGAATCTCTGGCCGCAAGGCGTCGCGCCCAACCCCGTGCCTTACGATCCTAGGTGAGGCAATCATGGTTAGACTGATTTCAACTGTACTTGCCTTATTGTTCGTTGCGCTTTTTATTGCAGTTGCTTACCTTGCATTCCATAGCGCTCCACCAGGTGAAACATGGCAATCGCTCGGCGTAGTGGCCTTTGTTCGGCACGTGATTCTTGTCTCTGGATTGCTGCCATTGCTAGTGGTTTGCACATACCTGGTGGTGGGCAACACCCCCAAACACATTGCATATGCCGTGGCGCTATCACCGCTGCTTCTGATTGTGCACGCTGTGGTTTTTGCATTCTCTGCGCATACCGATGGCTTTAGCTATTGGGCTGTTCAGGCTATCGAGGCGTTTATTGCCATTGCCTTGATTTACGTTGGGGTCTTCAAAGAGAAAACCTCTCCCCACCCGCCTACCGGCGGGTAGCTGCTGATGTGAAAAGGGCCGCTGATCGCGGCCCTTCGTTGTTTGCCTGTTTACCCGATGGCCTGCGCGAGTGCCTCTCGCAGCGTGCGCAGGTCAGTGGTCGAGAGCGCCCCCATCGAGCGCAGCACCAGCCCCTGCTCGATGGTCGTGAACACCGGTTTGAACACCGATGGCTTGAGGAGTCCTGCGGCCTGCCAGTCGGCGACTGCCGCCTCGCCGAACCCCGGCGGTATGCGCGCCTGGCTCGTGATCGCCATGATGATGAGATCGCGGCGGTTGGCGTTGTAGCCGCTGCTGGACACCACGACCGCCGGGCGTTTCTTTGTGCCCGACTGGTCGGTGAATGGAAACGGAACCAGCACCACCTCGCCGAAGGAATGCGCCATCGTCACAGCCGGTCGTAAGCCGCGTCTTCGTCGTTGTTCCATACTGCCGTGAAGCTTGCCTCGGCGGCTTTGGCGGCGGCTTGCGTCAGGCGCTGTTCATCCTCGCGCGTGCGCAGAAAGTCGATGAAATCCTCGACTTCCGCCAGCCGCTGCGGCGGCAGTTGTTTGATCTTCTCGATCAGAATCTGTTCGGTTGCGGCCATCGTCGTCTCCTTGGGTCTATTGGCGCCCCTGTTGGGCGAGGGCCAATTCCAGCATTTCCATCACCATGCGCTGCCGTGGCTTGGGCAACTGGCTGATGCGTTCCATGTGCTGCTGCGGCTTCGGCGCCGGTCCGCGCTTCTTCGCCGCGCCGACCGGCTCCCCGATGAGTTCATCCAGGCTAGCGCCGAGCGCCTTGGCGAGCGTGGGCGGCACGGCCACCGGCACACACCGCTGGCCCAGTTCATGAATCAAACGGGCCAGGCTCATAATAAACCATGAACACAAATCCCACCCGTCCCTGACCACGTGCACGCCGCGCCCAACCATCGTCGGTCGACCAGGATGGCAGCCGCCTCGCCCATACAGGCGGTCGATCCGCTCGTGATTGACCTGGGAAACAATGGCCGGACGAGGCCATGGAAAATGCCTCGGCCCGGGAGCCTCCGCCACCGCTGAAAAAAAGGAACTTCTTCAGACCCAATCCCTCTTAAACTGCCGGCAAATTGTCGTCCATTCCGGCCTCCCGCAGCGGGAGGCCCAGTGTTAGCAATACGGGGGAAAACCATGGCCTGTAGCGTTGTCGTCCTTAAAGAAGTCCCGCTGTTTTCCTTGCTCGACGATGAAGAGCTCGCCGTCCTCGCCGGCCAGGTCGAGTTGCGCAGGTTCACGCCGCGCCAGCGGATTTTCAGGATCGGCGATCCGAGCGAACGCGCGTTCATCATGGTCTCGGGTTCCGTCCAGGTCACGACCATCGACGAGGACAACCAGGTCGTGCTTCTCGACATGCCCAGCCATGGTGACGTATTCGGCTTCGCCTCGATGCTGGCGCAGACGCCGCACCAGACCGAGGCCACGGCCGTCGAGGAGACGGAATGCATCGAAGTGGATCTCCATGACATCACCGTTCTCCTGAGAAAGAAGCCGGACGCCGGTCTGGACCTGATGACGGTCATGGGCAAGCAGTTCCATGCCGCGGAACGGCTCGTCCGCCTCCGGGCCGCGCGCAACCCGAACGACGTGATCGAAGAGGCCGAGACGCTGGGCGAACGGGTCGCCGATATCGTGGCATCCTTCGGCGGCTCGTGGACGTTCATCATGGCGTTTGCCGTGGTGCTCGCCGTGTACTCCGCCATCAACGTCGAACTGGGCAGCAAGGCATGGGACCCCTACCCTTTCATCCTGCTCAATCTTTTTCTTTCGATGCTTGCCGCCATACAGGCCCCCATCATCATGATGAGCCAGAACCGCCAGGACAAGAAAGATCGCCTGCGGAGCGAACTCGATTTCGACGTCAACCGCAGGGCGCATGCCGAAATCCAGGGACTCGCCCACAGGATCAACATGCTGCATGACAAGATCGACGATGTCGGGGAACTGGTCCGCACGCCCAAGGCGCCATGACACCGCGGAGGGCTGAATGGGCCCGGACCCCGGGTCCAATCCGTCCCGTTCGGATCAAAGCCTGATGGGGGCTATTTGCAGCCTATTTCCTTGAGGACTATCGGCAACGTCGACGTCCAGAATAATGGCGGAAGGAAGTGGGAGTCGAACCCACCCGGGAGCGACTGACACCCCCAACCGAATTTGAAGTCCGGCCGCACCACCAGGCACGCTTCCCTTCCAATTGAAACCCGTTTCTCCTGTCGATCACTTCAGGCTGCATGATTCATCCTGCCGAACAGATCGACATTGCGCAATCGGTGCGCTTCGCGCACGCGGCGCGTGTAGCCCACCCTGTCGAAGAATTCCAGTACCTGCACCGCACGCTTGCGGCTCAAGCCGCTGCGGTCGCGGAATTCGGCGGCACGCGTCTCGCCGTTCATGTGTTCCAGTTCCTGCACCAGGGTCGCCAATTGCGCCACGCTGTCGGGCAGATAGAACAAATCGCGCACCACTTGGTACAGCTTCCCCTGGCGCGCCTGCTTTTGCAGCAGACGCCGCATCGACGCCTCGTTGCACCCCGCGCGTCGGGCCAGATCGCGCACCCAGGGCGGGTCAAAGGCCCCTTCCTCCAGCCAGGGGAGGATGCGCTGATAGAGCGCATCCTCCTCGCGGCTGAGCGCAACGCTGTGCGTCGGCAGGTGCAGCCAGGGGCCGCTGCGCCGCAAAACGCCCGTCGCCAGCAATGTATCCGTCAGCGCGGCGAACGCGGCGGCCGGTAGCGCCGGCAGGAACATGCGCCTGGCGCGCGTGGCATCGGGACCCAGCTCGTCGGGGAAACGTTCGTGAAACGCCGCGAGATCGGTGTGCAGCTTGTCTTGCAGGCTCGTCCAGTGCGCGGCGGAAAACGCCCAGGTGACGTGACCGGCACGCACCAGCGTGCTGTCGATCGGCAGGTGCGCAGCCGGGTCCTTGTCGTTCCAGTGGATGGCAAGCCGGTCAAGGTCGAGTCCACGGAGCGTGAGCAACTGATGCAGCCGCTGCGAGGTGTCGGCGAGATCCAGCGCGGCGAGTTCCGCCAGCCGCTGCGGCGTCTTGCGCTTGCGCGCGGGCGCATCGGGATCGAGCACCTTGCCGCCGCCGATCGTATGGCGGGCATCGGCGTCGCGCAGGATGAATCGGTCGCCGTGGAGCGCGCCGATCGGGCGGTCCGTGACCAGCTGTGCCAGCATGCTGCCGCCCGGAGACAGGCGCTCGCCTTCCAGCAGCGCCACGCGCGCCATGACATGCGCCGCGCCCAGGTGCAGATGGACCGGCGCCCAGTGCGCGAGGGCTGCAGGCGCTTGTGGTGACAGCGTCAACTGCACGTCGAACCGTGCGGTCGGCGCGTGCAGGCGCGGTGCCACGATCCAGTCGCCACGCGCGATCTCGTCCTTGCCCGCGCCGTGAAGGTTCAGGGCACAGCGCTGTCCCGCCTGCCCCCATTGCGCCGGGCGGTTCATCACATGCAGGCTGCGCAGGCGAACCGGCCGACCGGATGGCGTCACCATCAAATCGTCGCCCACCTGGACGCTGCCGGCGAATACGGTACCGGTGACAATGGTGCCCGCGCCTTTCAAGGTGAAGCTGCGGTCGACCGCCAGCCGGAACCCGCCGTCGGTTGTCGTCGAAGGCATGGCCTGCGCGGCTTCGTGCAGATGCGTGCGCAGGGCATCGATACCCTGCCCGTCCGGTGCGGAAACCGGAAATATAGGGATGCCCGCGAGCGCCGTTTCGGCCAGCAGTTGCTGCAGGTCGCGCTCGACTTCGGCCAGGCGCCCGGGCTCGGCCCGGTCGATCTTGGTCAGCGCCACGACGCCGCGTTCGATGCCGAGCAGGTGGAGGATGTTGAGATGCTCGCGCGTTTGCGGCATCACGCCGTCGTCCGCTGCCACGACCAGCAGGGCAAAATCGATCCCAGCTGCGCCGGCGAGCATGGTGTGGATGAAACGCTCATGGCCGGGTACGTCGACGAAACCCAGCACCCCGCCGCCGGGCAAGGGCTGGTAGGCGTAACCCAGTTCGATGGAAATCCCGCGCAGCTTCTCGGCGGCGAGCCGATCGGTGTCGACGCCGGTGAGCGCATGCACCAGCGTCGTCTTGCCATGGTCGATGTGCCCGGCGGTGCCGACGATCATGATGGATTCGTGATTTCCTTTGACGTGATGCGGTAGCTGAAGCTCGACGCGTCCAGGCTGTCCAGCATGCCGTCCGCGGTTTCGGCCTGCGGATACATGAGGAAAGGCAGCGTGACGTCGCGCGAGCCAGGCAGTGGCAGGTCGTGCGCGGTGTTGTAGGCCAGCCAGTTCATCTCCCAGGAACCGAACAGGCGCTTCCTCGCATCGACCACCATGTCGTCGGTGAGGCTGCGGCCGCCGGGCGGTTCCTCCAGCATCACCTTGCGCACGTCGGCGGGGTCGACCGGCACCCAGCCATGTCCGGAGAGCCAGACTTCGGCGCGGCAGTGCTGGGCCTTGCTGATGTCGCCGCTCTTGCCCAGGCTCTTGTAGCCGAAGCGCGAGTCCGCCACGCGGATGCCGTAGACATCGCGCGCCGGCAGGCCGGCGGCCCGTGCGAGTCCGACGTAGAGGGAATTGAGGTCGGCGCATTTTCCCGTCAGGTCGCCGGTTTCCAGCATGAAGCGGATGTCGCCGAGGCCGCAGCCGCGGGTTTTGGGGTTGCGCGCCGTATTGTCCACCACCCATTCGTAGATGGCCCGCGCCTTGTCCTGGTCGGTTTTCGCGCCGCGGGTGATGTCGCGTGCGGTCTTCCTGACGATGCCGTCGGTGGGAAGCAGCTTCGTGGCCCGGGTATAACGGCGGTGCATCGAAGCAGGCAGCGGGGCCGCCTGCCCGACGCGGCTCAGATCGATGGCGCGGTCGAGCGTGGCGAATCGGCTGGTCACTTCCAGTACCGGCTTCTTCTCCGGTGCCCATTCGCCATAAAGCATATCAACGCCACGCTCCCGGTCGTGCAGCAATTGCGCGCGGTCGGCATCGCCTTGCCACAGATTGCCCATGGGCCGGATCCAGTCCTGTTCCTGCAGGGAGGGAAGCGGCAACCAGACACGGGTGGCTCCGTGCGGCTTGAGCACTTCCACCCGGTGTGTCACCTCGAACGTTCGCCAGCCATCCTCTGGCGACGGATCGAATGCCGCCATGGCCTGGCTGGCTGGCCACACTGTCCCCGCAGCCAATACAGCGGAAGTCATCAGGAAATCACGTCGTTGCATGCACCGCTCCTTCTTTCTCAAGTGATCAGGCGGCCAGCTTCGCGAGCTGGCCGATGAAATCCGCTTCATCTGCTGCTGACAAGCAACGCACATCCAGCCGCAATGCGCCGTCGGCGATACGGCCGATCACCGGTACGGGCAGGCCGCGCAGTGCCGCTTCGATCTCATGCAGTACGCCGCTTTTCCGGCCGCGGGGCCGCACGACCAGCGCATGGCTCGGCAGGCGGTCGACCGGCAACGAGCCGCTGCCGATCTGCGACAGGGCCGGTTCGGCAGACACGCTCGCCGGCCAGTGGGCAAGTGCCAGCTGCATGTTCGGCAGCAGCCGTTCAGCCTGCATCCGGATGTCGTCCGGCGGCCGGGTGAGCACATGCAAGGTCGTGAGCCGGTCGCCCAGACGGTCGGGGTCGCGATACAGGCGCAGGACCGCCTCGAGCGCCGCCAGCGTCAGCTTGCCGACGCGCAGCGCGCGCTTGAGCGGGTTCTTCTTGATGCGCTGGATCAGCGCGCGGCGGCCCACCAGGATGCCGGCCTGCGGTCCGCCCAGCAATTTGTCGCCGCTGAAACTGACCAGATCGGCCCCGGCTGCAATCGACTCCTGCGGCGTCGGTTCGTGCGGCAGGCCGAAGCGTGCCAGATCGACGAGCATGCCGCTGCCAAGGTCGATCACGAACGGCAGATCGTGGGCATGCGCAAGCTGCGCAAGCTCTGTCTCCGGCACGCTGGCGGTAAAGCCGTGGATGGCATAGTTACTGGCGTGCACCTTCATCAGCATGGCGCTGCGCGGGCCGATGGCGGCCTCGAAGTCGCGCAGGTGCGTACGATTGGTGGTACCCACCTCGACCAGCTTGGCGCCGGCGCGGCTCATGATGTCCGGCACGCGAAAGGCCCCGCCGATTTCCACCAGTTCGCCGCGCGAGACGATCACCTGCTTGCGCATGGCAAGCGTGTTGAGCAGCAGAAACACGGCAGCCGCGTTGTTGTTGACCACAGTGGCCGCCTCGGCCCCGGTGAGCTCGCACAGCACGGACTCGACGACGTCGTCGCGGTCGCCGCGCCCACCGGTCTCGAGATCGTATTCCAGCGCACAGGGATGGCGTGCCGCCATCACCAGTGCCTCCACCGCCTCTTCCGGCAGCGGCGCGCGCCCCAGGTTGGTGTGCAGTACCGTGCCGGTGAGATTGAATACCCGTTTCAGGCGGGGCGCATTGTGCTGCGACAGATGCACGGCAAGCTGGGCCGTCACCGCAGGCTCGGTGTAATCGACCCGGTCGCCGCTGCGCGCTGCCTGGCGCGCGCGATCGAGTACGCTGCGCACGCCGGCAAGTACCGGCTCGCGGCCGTATTCGGCAATCAGAGGGGAAACAGCCGTCCAGTTGAGGACACGATCGATCGAGGGCGGGCGGGGGGCGCTATGCACGATAGACAATCCCTTGTTAGTGAGTGAACAGTCAGGTCAGGCCGTGTATCAGGTACCAGTTGATTCCGCTGCGGGCGAAGCCCGCCTCGTCCATGAGCAGGTCCAGCGTCAGGGTGGCGAGGTCATCGGCCACCGGATCGGCCAGCGGATCCTTTTCCTGCTGGATGACCTTCAGATAGGTCTGGCATTCCGGGCAGCTCTCGGCCTGCACGACCTGCTTGCCCCCCTCCAGATGGTAGTGGGCGATGCCGCGGGTATTGTCGCAGTTGCTGCATTTGGCGCGCACCACGTGCCATTCGGAACTGCATAGCGTGCAATGCAGATAGCGCAGGCCGTTTTCGGCACTGCCGATGCGCACCACCGAACTGACCGGATGCGAGCCGCATACCGGGCACAGGTTGGGATGCTCGGGCCGCGCCACCTGTGCGGGTTCGAGCTGGCGCGCGAGCCGGGTCCAGTGCGTCTGCAACGCGGCACCTATAATCGGCGCCACGGCGGCATCGAGCCCCTGGACGTTCCCATCAAGCAGTTGCAGAGCCTGCGCGTCCAGCCAGGCATCCTGTTTTTCCAGAACCGATTCCAGCGCCGCCTGCCCTGTTGCAGGCAGGCTGGGCAGCACCGTCCGTGCCAGGTGCCGCGCCGTGTCGCGCCAGCCATCCGGCAAACCGAGGCCGGCGGGCGCCAGCGGCGGCATCTGATGTTCGCGGCATTGCGCCAGCCGTTCGGGCGCGGGCAGTTCCGCCGCAGGGCCTGCAGCCAGGTATTCCTGCTGCGCCCGTGCAAGGCGGGCCACGAAGCGCAGGTAGTCGCCCAGGGTGTGGCCTTCAGCCAGTTGTTCGAGCCGCCGCGCGCGGCTGAGGAACACATCGGCGGGCGGCAGCCGCAGTTCGGGGATGTCGCCGGCCGCCGCTTCGATCTCGCCGGGCTGCAGGAGGGTTGTCGTCATGCGCTAGTCGCTGTCCTTGTCGGTTCTTCAGTCTAGACGATCGAGCCGGAATGCAAGGCCGGCTACTTGCCGGTCATCTCGCGATACCAGGCGCGGTGATGGTGCTTGGCCCAGGCGGCGGACACCGTGCCGCGCGTCATGGCACGAACCGAACCCTTGACCCAGATGGCCGCATAGACGTGCACGATAATGCCGAGGATCATGATCCAGGCTGTCAGTGCATGGACGACCACGGCGACGCGCAATAGCCAGACGGGAAAATACGGCGCGAACCAGGGTTGCCAGATCACGATGCCGGAAATCAGTAGCGTGGGAACTGTCACGACCACCGTCCAGAACAGGTATTTCTGACCGGCATTGTATTTGCCGACTTCAGGCAATCGCTCGTCACGATTGCACAGTTCATCGCCGATGTGCTTCATCCACTGGCGGTCGGCAGGCGTGAAATGGTTGAAACGCCAGAACCGCGCCGCCAGGGCGATGAAGAACAGACTCAGGAACACCCCTATAAAAGGATGGAGAATGCGATCCCAAGTGCCTCCGCCGAATAAATAGGCGAAAAAGAAAAAGGCCGGATGGAACAGTGCCAGGCCCGACAACGCGGCAAGGACGAACGAGATGGCCACCAGCCAGTGGTTGCTTCGCTCTCTGGCAGAGTAGCGCCGTATCCAGGTAGTCATGATCGCTCCTTGCTGGGGTCGGAAGGCCGGGCCGGATCCACATCCTCTTCATCCACGACCTTCGGACCCACTGTGACGAAATGGAAAAATCCTGCAAAGACAGCCAGGCCGATGCCCAGGCTCATGAGCGGCTTGGTCACCCCCTTCCACAGGCTGACCAGCGGGCTGATGTGCGGATCCTTGGGCAGGTTCGCATAGAGCTCGGGCTGGTCGCCGTGCTGCAGGACGTACATCACGTGCGTGCCGCCGACGCCCTGCGGGTTGTACAGCGCCGCATTGGCGTAACCGCGCTCCTTGAGGTCGGCTACGCGCCCTTCGGCATGATGGATCATGTCCTGCTTGGAGCCGAAGACCAGCGCGCCGGTGGGACAGGTCTTGATGCAGGCAGGCTCCAGGCCCACCGCCACCCGGTCCGAGCACAGCGTGCACTTGTAGGCCTTGCTGTCCTTCTTCGAGATGCGCGGGATGTTGAACGGACAGCCGGTGATGCAATAGCCGCAGCCGATGCAATGCTCCTCGTGGAAATCCACGATGCCGTTCGCATACTGGACGATGGCACCCGGCGACGGGCAGGCCTTGAGGCAGCCAGGGTCATCGCAGTGCATGCAGCCGTCCTTGCGGATCAGCCATTCCAGACGTCCCTGCTCCACCTCCACTTCGGAGAAGCGCATCACGGTCCAGGACTGGTCGGTGAGGTCGCGCGGGTTGTCGTAGAGGCCGACGTTGGTGCCGATCTCGTCGCGCAGGTCGTTCCATTCCATGCACGCCGCCTGGCAGGCCTTGCAGCCGATGCACTTGGAGATGTCGATCAGCTTGGCGACGTGAACGGGGTTGCGCACACGCGGAGGCGGCGTGGTGGTGGCGGAGCGTGCCTTGATGTCGAGTGATTGCAGTGCCATGGTCGCCTCCTAGACTTTCTCGATGTTCACGAGGAACGACTTGAATTCCGGCGTCTGCGTGTTCGCATCACCGACGAAAGGCGTCAGGGTGTTGGTGATGTAGCCATTCTTCGCCAGGCCCATGAATCCCCAGTGGATCGGCATGCCCACGGTGTGCACCTTCTTGCCGTCGACATCGAGCGTGCGCAGGCGCTTGGTGACCACGGCCACCGCGACGATGAAGCCGCGGTTGGATTTCACCCGCACGTGGTCGCCGGCCTTGATGCCCTTCTCCTTCGCCAGATCCTCGCCGATTTCCACGAACTGCTCCGGCTGCAGGATGGCGTTGAGGCGCACATGCTTGGTCCAGAAGTGGAAATGTTCGGTGAGGCGATAGGTGGTGCCGACATACGGGAACTGGTCTGGCTTGCCGAACGTCGCCCAGTCCTCCTTGAACACCCGCGCAGCCGGGTTGGACCGCGCCAGGGCGTTCTTCGGATGCATCGGGTTGTTGGCGAGCGGCGACTCCATCGGCTCGTAATGCTCGGGGAAGGGCCCCTCCGCCATCTTGTCGACGGCGAAGAAGCGCGCCACGCCTTCGGGATTCATGATGAAGGGATTCATGCCGTCTCCCGGCGGCGAATCGGGCTTGAAGTCCGGAATGTCGGAGCCGCCCCACTTGCCGGTCGCGGCGTCCCAGGCGATCAGCTTGCGCGTGGGATCGTAGGGTTTGCCGCCCGGGTCGCAGGACGCGCGGTTGTACAGCACGCGCCGGTTGGCCGGCCAGGCGAAGGCCCAGTTCAGCGTCTGGCCCATGCCGAACGGATCGCTGTTGTCGCGCCGCGCCATCAGGTTGCCCTTCTCGCTCCAGGCGCCGGAGAATATCCAGCAGCCGCAGATCGTGCTGCCGTCGTCGCGCAGTTCGGCGAAGCCGTTCAATTGCTCGCCGGCCTTCACCAGGACCTTGGCTGGGTCCTTCGGATCGGTGACGTCCTTCAGCGCACGGCCGGAGTATTCCTTCGCCAGCTCTTCCGGCGACGGGGCATGGGGCTGGCGATGTTTCCAGGTCAGGTTGAGGATGGGGTCGGGGAAGGCGCCGCCGTCCTTCTTGTACAGCTCGCGCAGCCTGAGGAAAATGCCGGCCATGATTTCCTGGTCGCCCTTGGCGTCGCCCGGCGGCTCGGCGGCCTTCCAGTGCCACTGCAGCACCCGGCTGGAACTGACCAGCGAACCGTCTTCCTCCGCGAAGCAGGTGGAAGGCAGACGGAACACCTCGGTCTGGATCTTGGCCGGATCGACGTCGTTGTATTCGCCGTGGTTCTGCCAGAACTCCGAGGTTTCGGTGGCCAGCGGGTCGATGATCACCAGATATTTGAGCTTGGCGAGCGAGCCCGACACCTTGACCTTGCACGGTGCGGAGGCGAGCGGGTTGAAACCCTGGCAGAGGTAGCCGTTGACCTTGCCCTGGTTCATGTTCTCGAACACCTGCAGCAGGTCGTAGCCCTTGTCGAGCTTGGGCAGCCAGTCATACGCCCAGTTGTTCTCCGCAGTTGCAGCGTCGCCATACCAGGCCTTCATGGTGCTGACGAAGAACTTGTTGTAGTTCTGCCAGTAGCTCAGCTGACCGGGCCGCAACGGCTTGAAGGCACGCTTCTCGATATAGGCCTTGTAGTCCTGCTCCGCATCGCTGGGCAGCGTCATGTAGCCCGGCAGCAGGTTGGACAACAGTCCCAGATCGGTCAGGCCCTGGATATTGGAGTGGCCGCGCAGCGCGTTCATGCCGCCGCCTGCCGCGCCGATGTTGCCCAGCAGCAGCTGCACCATGGCGCCGGTGCGGATCATCTGCGAGCCGTAGGAGTGCTGCGTCCAGCCCAAGGCGTACATGATGGTCATGGTCTTGTTGGGTGCCGAGGTCTCGGCGAGCATCTCGCACACCTTGAGGAAGGCATCCTTGGGCGTGCCGCAGATGTTGGTCACGGCCTCCGGCGTGTAGCGGCTGTAATGCGCCTTCATCATCTGGTACACGCAGCGCGGGTTCTGCAGCGTCGGGTCGGTGACGACATAGCCGTCCGCGCCGATCTGGTAGCCCCAACTGGACTTGTCGTAGCTGCGCTTCTCCGGGTTGTAGCCGGAGTAGATGCCGTCGTTGAACGCGAACTCGTCCTTCACCAGGAAGCTGAAGTCCGTATAGGTCTTCACGTACTCGTGATGGATTTTGTCATTGCTGAGCAGGTAGTTGATGACGCCGCCGAGGAAGGCGATGTCCGTGCCGGAACGGATCGGTGCATAGAAATCCGATACCGCGGCCGAGCGCGTGAAGCGCGGATCGACGACGATCAGCTTTGCCTTGCGGTGCGCCTTCGCCTCGGTCACCCACTTGAATCCGCAGGGGTGCGCTTCGGCGGCGTTGCCGCCCATGATCAGAACCAGGTCGGTGTTCTTGATGTCAACCCAATGGTTGGTCATCGCACCGCGGCCGAACGTCGGGGCAAGACTTGCCACCGTCGGACCGTGTCAAACACGCGCCTGGTTATCGAATGCGAGCATCCCCAGGCTACGCGCGATCTTCTGCGTCAGATAGCCGGTTTCGTTGCTGGAAGCGGAGGCGGCGAGCATGCCGGTGGAAACCCAGCGGTTGACCGTTTCGCCCTTGTCGTTCTTCGCGATGAAGTTCTTGTCGCGGTCGTCCTTCATCAGCCTGGCGATGCGAGTGAAGGCGTCGTCCCAGGAAATGGGCGTCCACTCCTTGCTGCCGGGCGCCCGATATTCGGGCCGCTTGAGCCGGTTCGGGCTGTGCACGAAATCGAGCAGGCCGGCGCCTTTCGGGCAGAGCGTGCCGCGGTTCACCGGGTGGTCCGGATCGCCTTCGATGTGCATGATCTCGCTGTGAGCATTCTTGGCCTTGTCGCCCAGGCTGGAGATCAGGATGCCGCAGCCGACCGAGCAATAGGGACAGGTGTTGCGGGTTTCGGTGGTGCGCGCGAGCTTGAATTCCCGCACTTCCGCCAGCGCCTCGCCGGGCGCGAATCCCAGCGCAACGAGGCTGGAACTGCCGACCCCCGCTGCGCATATCTTGAAGAACTGCCTCCGGGTCACTTGCATCTCGGTCCTCCATTCTCGTGAATTCAGGCACGCATGGAAAAACTATAGAAACAAAACATTCCCTTACAAATATTATTTATCGATCACCGCCATAAAAAACGTTCCAGCGATGGGCAGGAACCCGCCTGTCATGCGTCTGACAACAGCATGAGCCCCTGATTTCTGGATATTCGGCCCCGTTTCGCGGCGAAATAGCAGCCCGATCCGATTGCAGGGCGGCGGCAGAGCGTTAGCGTCCATCCTCGCCGCTGTCGCTGAAATCGCCCAGCGGCCGTTTGAACGTGTAGTCCGCCGGCCGGAGGATCAGTTGCCGTGCCGACGTTTCCACGCTGCCACTCGGGATGGTGAAAGGCAGCGCCACCACGGTCAGCACCGTCCCCACCACCGTGGCTGCCAGTCCCAGCGGCCGCATGACCACCGCGTCCACCACCATGTCGGTAGTCTTGTCGCCGCTGACGGTGTCGTCCTGCTGGGCAGGCGCGGAAATGGGCATCAAGCCGAGGGTTGCAGCCAGCAGTACGGAGGCCAGTCCGCTACGCAGGGCGGCGCTCATGCCTTGCCCTGCGGCAAGCCCACGCCTGCCGATACCAGATAATCGCGCACATGCCGCAACTCCTGTTTGCTGCAGGTATTGCTGTTGTGCGGGCGATGCAGGAAACCCTCCACGCCGTTCAGCACGACCCGGAAGCTTGCGCCATGATGCGGCTCCACGTTGGCGCCCAGATGCGCCAGCATCGCTTCCACCTCGCGCCAATGGACGTTGCCGCTGACCGGTCCTTCGAAAATCGCCCGAAGCAAATTTTCGTGCTTGTGACTCATGAACAAAGACTCGGGACATTCAACACTCCTCCAGCATAGAACCGCCAACGCCTGACGTGAAGGGGAAATGGCGCCGGGCGCACGTCAAGGCATGCGCAGGAACGCATCCATCGCCGCCGGCGCCAGCGGCCGGCTGAACAGGTAGCCTTGCACTTCGCTGCAGCCGGCCTCGCGCAGGAACGCCAGTTGCTCCGCCGTTTCCACGCCTTCGGCGATGATGCCCAGCCGCAGACTGCGCGCCAGCTGGATGATGGCGCTGACGATGGCGGCATCGTCCGGATCGGTGTGGATGTCGCGCACGAAGGACTGGTCGATCTTGAGCCGGTCGACAGCAAAACGCTTGAGATAGCTGAGCGAGGAATAGCCTGTGCCGAAGTCGTCGATCGCCAGCCGAATGCCCAGGGCTTTCAGCTGCCGAACCGTGTCCAGGGTGTTCTCCACATCCTGCAGCAGGATGGATTCAGTCAGCTCCAGTTCCAGCAGGTGCGGCGGCAGCCCGCTGCGCGCCAGCGCGCCCGCCACGGTCTCGATCAGGCCGGCACGACGAAACTGCAGGGCAGACAGGTTGACCGACATGATGATATCGGGCAATCCCGCTTGCCGCCACGTCTGTGCCTGGCGGCAGGATTGTTCGATCACCCAGGCGCCGATGGGCACGATCAGGCCACTGTCTTCCGCCACCGGGATGAAACGGGCCGGCGATATGTCGCCCAGTTCCGGGTTGTTCCAGCGCAGCAGCGCCTCCACGCCGGTCACCTTGCCGCTGTCGGCATCCAACTGCGGCTGGTAATGCAACTGCAGTTCAGCCCGGTAGAGCGCCTGATGCAGACGGTTCTGCAGCATCAGATGCTCGCGGGCCTGCCGGTTCATGCGGTCGTCGAAGAAGCGGTAGGTGTTGCGGCCCGCGTCCTTGGCGTTGTACATGGCCGTATCGGCCTTCTGCAGCAGGCTGTCGAAATCGCTGCCGTCCTGCGGATACATGGCGATGCCGATACTGCAGGATGCGTTCATCGCGTGGCCGTTGATCTCCACCGGCTCGGCCAGCAGCCTGAGGATGTCTGCCGCGACGCGCTCCACCGTTTCCATGTCCGGAATCTCGTTGAGCAGCAGGATGAATTCGTCGCCGCCCTGGCGGCTGATGGTGTCGCTGTCACGCGTGCTGTGCGTCAGCCGCTTGACGGCTTCCAGCAGGAGCTGGTCGCCTGCAACATGCCCCAGGGTGTCGTTCACGCGTTTGAAGTTGTCGAGGTCGAGGAACAGCATCGCCACCAGTTTCTGCGACCGTTGCGCCCTGGCCAGCGCCTGCTCGAAACGGTCGCGCAGCAGCACGCGGTTGGGCAGGCCGGTAAGGACATCATGATGGGCGAGAAATTCGATGCGCGCCTCCGCCTGCCTGCGCTCGGTGATGTCCTGGCAGGCGCCATACAGGCGGTTTCCGGCCTGGTCATCTGCCGCCTCCATGGCCAGCGTATACGCCCGGATGTAGTGGACGGCGCCGTCCTTCGCGAGGATGCGCAACTCGCATTCGCTACGCTGGCCCGGCGCGAGATAGGCAATATTGCGATCGAATTCGGCGAAATCATCCGGGTGAACGAGATGGCGCCAGCAGCCTTTCGCCATGATCTCATCCAGCGAATAGCCGAAGACCTGATCTGCCGAAGTCGTCGCCCAGTCGATGATCAGGTCCCCGTCCGCCGTCTGCATGCAGGAGTACAGCAGGTCGGTCGACACGCTGGAAATCAGGCGGTAGCGCTCTTCGCTCTCGCGCAGCGCCTGCTCCATCCGCTTGCGTTCGCTGATGTCGATGAAGTTGACCACTGCCCCTACCAGCTGGCCGTTGTGGTACATGGGATGGGACCAGTATTCGACCGGGAAGCTGGTGCCATCCTTGCGCCAGTGCACTTCGCTGTCCACATGGGTGGGCTTGCCCTCCAGGGTGGAACTGCGGATGTGGCACTGCTCCTTCGGATAGGGGCGGCCGTCCGGATAGCTGTGGTGGATCAGGGCATGGATACTCTTGCCGAGGACCTCCGCCTGCGTGTAGCCCAGCATGTCGAGACACGCCGGATTCACGAACGTGCAGATGCCCTGGCTGTCGACCCCGAAAATCGCCTCGGGGGATGCGTCCAGCAGCAGGCGAAAACGCTCTTCGCTCTCGCGCAGCGCGGCCAGGGCTGCACGATGGCCCATGACCACGCCGAGGTCGGCAGCCAGCTTCTCCAGCAGGATCACCTTTTCCGGACCGAACGCATGGGGCTCTTCGCTATACACCGTCAGGGCGCCGATGATCCGTCCATACGCCCGCAACGGCGTCGCGGCCGACGATCGATAACCATGGAGGAGCGCACGTTCCCGCCACGGCGCAAACTGTTGATTGGTCTCGGTGTCGTCGTTGATCGCCGTGATGCCCAGGCGTATGGCGGTCCCGGTGGGTCCCTGGCCCTGGGGGGAGTCGTCGCAGCGGATTTCCACCTTGGACAGATACGTATTCTCGAAACCCGCCTCTGCCACCGAATCGACCGTGACGCCGTCCTCGTTCACCAGGCCGACCCAGGCCATGCGGAACAGATCGTCCCGCACCAGTTCCTGACAGATGCGTGCCATCAGTTCGTGCTCGGGCCGCTCCGCCACCAGCATTTCGTTCACTGCCGCGATGATCTGCAGCAACAGGTTGCGCTGCCGCATGGCCAGCGCCTCGCGCCGCAGCTCGGTCACCTCGCGCAGGCTGCCCACCATGCGCAGCGGGTTGCCCTCGGCGTCGCGTTCCACGACCTCGCCACGGTTATGCAGCCAGATCGAGGTGCCGTCGGCGTGCCGGATGCGATGTTCGCGATCGAATACCGCATTGCCATCGAGACAGGCCCGTATCGCCGACATCACGCCGGCCCGATCCTGCTCCTGCAGGCATGCAATGGCCTCCTGCCAGGTATGCTCGGTCTGCTGCACGTCCAGGCCCATCAGGCGCGCCCACTGCGGATTGTGTCGTACCCGTCCGCTCCGCAAATTCCAGTCCCACACGCCTTCGCCGAGGAGCGCCAAGGCATAGGCCTGTTCGCTGCCATCGGGAAGCGGTTTGCCGGCCTTGCCCGCCTTCCTCTCGGCAGCGGGATCACGCCCCTCCGCCAGCAATGCCCGGGCGGCACAGCGGCGGCGTCTTGCCTCGCCCAGCGTCACCTCCGGGTATACCCCCAGGGCCAGGGTCTTGCGTTTGCCCCCAAAGCGATAATCCAGCCGCCAGTAGCGCGAGCCATCCGGATTCAGCAGCAGATACATGCCGCCGCCGTCTGCCAGCTTGAGCGGCTTGGCCGTCGGATGTGTCTGACGGATACGGCGGTCGGTAAGAGGCGTGGCAATACGGGCCATGACAAAAGCAAAATGATTTTCGTAATGTCATCATCATACCGACAGATGCCGTCAGGTATACCGTCAAAAATATTCATGATAAACAGTACGAATTACAGCATTTTCATACGGGCATGCCGCTTTGCCATATCGACTGATTCAATCGCGTCATCCACCCATTCGTTCGTTTTCCATATTGGATTTCTCGATTTTTTCCACTTGGCCTGACGACCTCACCAACGAAGGCAAGCCAATCGACGCGGCCGTCCGAATCCACAACGGCCCCGCAGATCCAGTCATCGCGGCGTGGATATCGAAGTAACGGCAGCAATCGCGGCGGGCCGCGACCGATAAAAGCAGGAACGACTCGGCCCCACCGGGTGTTCCCCAGTGCCGCAACATTTCATCTGCGCGTTGAAGGTCCGCCACCGGCTGCGTATCTGTTGCGCCCCGATCCGCGCAGAGATCTGCCACACCACCGAATACCGCGCGCTCCATACCGATCTGGCGCGCGATTCGACCCGACACACGTAAACATTCGCGCCTTTCAACTTAAAATCCCTCTGGACGCCTGCGCTTCGGCGCGCTCACCCACCGCATCGCACCCCCACATGAACGACCTCATACAGCGCCTCGACCTCTCCTTCCTCGCCGCTTCCTGGATTCACCAGGTGATGACGCTCATCGTCGCCATCACCCTGCTCAACGTCGGCGCCTATTACCTGCTGCGCCGCATCGAAAAGATCGCCGCGCGCACCGCAACCGTCTGGGACGATGCTCTGATCAAGGCCACGCGCAAACCTCTCACGCTCATCCTGTGGGTGATCGGCACGACTTATGCCATCCAGATCGTGCACCAGCATCTCGGCACGCCGGTCTTCGATTTCGTTCTGCCTGCCCGCAACACCCTCATCATCGTCGCGCTGGCCTGGTTCCTGATGCGACTGATCAGCCAGGCCTCGCGCAATCTCCTCGTCCGCAGCGTCGAAACGGGGCACGGCGTGGACGCCACCACGGTCGACGCGCTTTCCAAGCTGGGGCGGGTCTCGATCATCGTCGTGGCCACGCTGGTCATCCTGCAGAATCTCGGATTCAGCGTGTCCGGCGTGTTGGCGTTCGGCGGCATCGGCGGCATTGCCGTCGGCTTCGCTGCCAAGGACATGCTGGCCAACTTCTTCGGCGGCCTCACCATCTACCTGGACCGGCCGTTCACAGTGGGCGAATGGATCCGCTCGCCCGACCACCAGATCGAGGGCACAGTGGAATACATCGGCTGGCGCCACACCCGTGTGCGCGCCTTCAACAAGAACCCGATCTATGTGCCCAACGCGCTGTTCACCACCATCGTGGTGGAAAACCCGACCCGCATGACCAACCGGCGCATCAAGGAGACCATCGGCATCCGCTATGCCGACCTCGACAAGATGGCCCCCATCGTCGCCGACGTGAAGACCATGCTGCAGAATCACCCCGAGATCGACACCGGTGCCACGCTGATCGTCAACTTCAACCAGTTTGCCGCGTCGTCGCTGGATTTCTTCATCTACACCTTCACCAAAACCGTCGAGTGGGTGCACTACCACGAGGTCAAGCAGGACGTGCTGTTGAAAATCGCCGACATCATCCGGAAGCATGGTGCGGAGATCGCCTTCCCCACCCGCACCGTGCATCTCGAATCGGCCGCCGAAGAAGCCGCGGCCGACTAGCGGCACGCGTCGCTCGCGGCGGCTTTTCCGGGCGGCGAAAGCCATGTGATCGCCTGCAGCCCAGTCCAGCCGCGGAGGCAGTTCGTCCGCCTTGCCAAGACGTGCCCCGCTCCTCATACTGGCTTGACGAATTGGTCTTTTGGTCAGTCTCCTCCTGCCCCCAGCGGGCACTCTGTCGGCTTTCCTCATTGGCATCATTACCGCGCGCCCGGGCGCGGCTGCCGCAGTTCCACTGCGATCTTTCGCCTATCCACCCATGCCAGCGCACGGCTTCCTCGTGCCTTGGTCATCATGAGGAATCACGCCATGGCAAAAGAAGAACTTGTAGAAATGGAAGGCGTCGTCAACGAAGTCCTCCCGCAAACCCGCTTCCGCGTCACGCTGGACAACGGCTTTGAAATCACCGCCTACGCCTCCGGCAAAATGCGCAAGCACCGCATCCGCATCCTGGCCGGCGACAAGGTCACCATCGAAATGTCGCCCTACGACCTCACCAAGGGCCGCATCAATTTCCGCCACAAGGATAGCCACGTCCAGGCGCCACGGCCGACCGCGCCCAGAAAATTCAACTGATGCAAGGGCTGGCGGGCATGCACGAAACCGATTCGCCTACTGCTCCCGTGCGCGAAGCCGCCAAGCCGCATCCTCTCGGTGTCTGCAAGGCCTGCGGCGCCATCACCTACCGCAAGGAATCCGTCGGCCAGCGCTGCATCCGCATCCGGCGCGGGACGCGCTGCAGCGGCATCGTCGCCGTCGCCACGCGGGACGCCTGCTGGAAACAATGCGCGAGCTGCAGCGGCACCGGAAAACGCGACAACACACCCTGCACCTATTGCCGCGGCATCGGCTGGAACCTGGCCAAACCCTGGAGCCTGTAAGTCCCAGCGGCCTGACGCCGGGTGGCGCGACCGCATGACATAATGTTCCGGCCTTCCACGCCGTAAACCCACTTAACCATGCATGGAAGTCGGGCCATCACTGCGTCCGTCACGAACCCCTATCCGATGCGCTCCATCACCCGCCGTATTTTCCTCTGCCTGTTGGCAGGTCTCAGTGTTCCCGTCCTGGCCCAGGATCTGCCGCCCCTCTCCCATGCGGTAACGGGGAGCGACACCGACTACACCATCAAGCAAGGCGATTCCCTGACCGCCATCGGCGCCCGCTTCGGCCTGGCGCCCAAACTGCTGGCCCGGCAGAACGGCCTGCCCGTCAACGCCAGGCTCCACCCCGGCCAGCAGCTGCACGTCCATCATCCCCACATCGTCCCGGCGACGCTCGACGACGGCATCCTCGTCAACTTGCCGCAAAGCATGCTGTTCAACTTCAGCCAGGGCACGCTGGTTTCCGCCTATCCCGTCGGCCTGGGCAAGCCCAGCTGGCCCACCCCGCAGGGCGAATTCAGGATCGTCAATCGGCAGGCGAACAAGCCCTGGCTGGTGCCCAAATCGATCCAGGAGGAAATGCGCCGCGAAGGGAAAATCGTGCAGGAGGAAGTGCCCCCCGGCCCCGACAACCCCCTGGGCAAACACTGGCTCGGCTTGAATCTGTGGGGCTACGGCATCCACGGCACCATCGCGCCGGCGAGCGTCTACCATTTCCAGAGCCATGGCTGCATTCGTCTGCATCCCGATGATATTGCGGAACTTTTCGACCAGGTGCGGATCGGAACGCAGGGACGTCTCATTTACCAGCCGGTTTTGCTGGCGGTGATCGAAGACGGCCGCATCCTGCTCGAAGTCCATCGGGACATCTACAAGAAGGGAATCGATCCCGCGCGAACCGTGCGCGATCTGGCTGCAGCCAACGGCTTGAGCCAGGCCATCGATTGGCCTAAAGTGGACGCCGTAATCGCCGCTCAGGATGGATTGGCCGAGGAAGTAGGCCATCTGCCAAGCAACGGATTGAAAGGACAACCATGAAGCACGTCAGCCGACGCAAATTTCTCAAACTGGGCCTGCTGGCCGCCGCGATGCCGCTGCCGGCCTCCGCCAGCGCATGGCTGGCTGCGCCCGAGCGCCGACTGAGCTTCCACAACCTGCACACCGGCGAGAACCTCGACCTGCCCTACTGGGTGCAGGGCGACTACGTTCCGGACGCGCTCGCCGAAATCAATCACGTCCTGCGCGACTACCGCACCGACCAGGTCGCCGCCATCGACACCCGCTTGCTGGACCTGCTCGACCGCGTCAAGGCCCAACTCGGTACGTCCAAGCCCTTCCAGGTCATTTCCGGCTATCGTTCTCCCGCCACCAACCACATGCTGTCGGAACGTTCCTCCGGCGTCGCCAAACACAGCCTGCACATGGAAGGCAAAGCCATCGACATCCGCATTCCCGGCGTGGCGCTGGCCGACCTGCGCAAAACCGGGCTCGCGCTGCAAGGCGGCGGCGTCGGCTACTATCCGGCTTCCGACTTCGTGCATCTGGACGTCGGACGCGTACGGACCTGGGGCGGCTAGACCGCACAACGCCTTTCCGGCCGCAATCGTTCGACGTAGGGCCGGCGAATTGAAGACCGCTTCATGGGCACCGACGCGTGCCCGACGACATTTTCCTGCACCAGGGTGAAACCCCGTCCCGATCCGACCGGTCGAACCAGTCCCACTTGCATGCCAAGGAGGACTGTCATGACCCCCTCTCGGGACCCACGTCCGGCGGCCTATCTCATCATTCTGCTCGGACTCGGGCTGGCCGCCGCCGCCGCCCTCGTTCCCTTCTACAACGTCGCCTATCTGCTCGAACCCGGCATCCTGCTGGCCGTGCTGATGCCCTTCCTGCTCTATGGCCTGTTCATCGAAAGCCTGCGCGGTTCCTGGCTGCTCGCCACCGGTCTGCTGCTGCTCGCAGCCAATCTGGTGCTGGTCGCATTCGAACGCTACCTCCGTTACGACAGCTACGCAGACGATTTGATCTACTGGGTGCCGACACTGGCAGCGGTGGTCGTGCTGCCGATCGCCTATCGGCTGGGCCGACGCGCCGACGAAGCCGATCCATCCGGCACGCCCTCACCCGGCTAGGGGCCGCACCGTTTGTATTCGGGCCATGCGCGACTATATTGAGTTGGCAACCGGCTGAAGCCATCTACCCGGATCACCCGCTTTCCCTGCAACCCAAACGACTCAGGACGCCATGTACGGCCCATACAATCACAGTTGGATGTTCGATGGCGGATTCGGCCTGCTGTTCGGTGGCGTGTGGATGCTCCTGATGTGGGGAATTCCCCTTCTCCTCGTCATCGCCCTGCTGAAATACCTGTTTTTCAGGCCGCACGACAAGCGCAGCCCCGACATCCGGCCAGAGCAGAAAACGCCCCTCGACATTCTCAAGGAAAGCTACGCGCGCGGCGACCTCAGCCGCGACGAGTACCTGCAGAAACGCGACGACCTCCTGGAAAAATAGGCAGCACGCACGAATGTCCGCCCCCTTCCTCGCCCCCTCTCTTGAAAGGAGATTGCCATGAACATCACACGACCCAGCCAGCTTGCCGCCTTCGGACTTGCCGCCCTCTTGAGTGGAACCGCCCCGGCCCTTCTGGCGGCCGATCCGCCTCCTCCCCCGCAATATGGGCCCGGCATGATGAACGGTTATGGCGGCTATGGAATGGGCCCCGGCATGATGGGTGGCTATGGCGGCTATGGCATGGGTCCCGGCATGATGGGCGGTGGCTATGGCGGATATGGCATGGGCCCCGGGATGATGGGCGGTTATGGCGGCTACGGAATGGGTCCCGGCATGATGGGTGGGGGCATGATGGGACCGTATTGGGGTAGCGGGCTCGACCTGACCCCGGACCAGCAAGCCAAGATCAACAAGATCCAGGACGAGACCCGCAAGGCGCACTGGGCGCTGATGGGCGAGATGATGAACCAGCAGGCCAAGCTGCGCGACCTGAACCTGGCGCCGAAGCGGGACAATGCCGCAATCGACGCGGCCTACAAGGAATTCGGCAAGCTCCAGCAACAAATGTACGATTCCGCGGTGGCGGCGCACAAACGCATGGAGGCCGTCCTCACCAAGGAACAGCAGGAAAAGCTGCGCGATTATTGGCGCAAGGGCTGGACACCCAACCCCGAAAAATGAGCAGGCCGGCCGACTCCCGCCGCACCGATCACCAGGGAATCTCGGTGCCGTTGTAGCGGAAGAAACGCCCGTTCAGCGCCATCTGGAAATTGTCCACCAGGGCGCGCATGCCGCGCACGCTCTGTGCCGGGGTGAGCATCGCATCCGGGCCACCCATGCGGGTGCCCACCCAGCCCGGATGCAGCAGCAGGACGCCGATGCCCTGTTGCGCCAACGCATGCGACAGTCCCTTCATGGCGGCATTCAACGCCGCCTTGCTGGAACGGTAGGCATAGTTCCCCGGCGCGCCGATCTCGGTGATGGAGCCCATATGGCTGCTGATCGCCACCACCAGTTTCTTCTCGCTGCGGGCCAGATGGCCGGCGAAGGCCTCGCTCACCCGCACCGCCCCCAGGGTGTTGACGGCGAACGTGCGCAGCCAGACGTCATAGTCGATGCCGCCGAACGCATCCATGAACTTGTCCAGATACACGCCCGCATTGTTGAGCAGCACGTCGATGCGGGCGCCCTCCAGGTCGAGCTGCAGCGTGCGCAGCTGCTCGCCGTCGGTCACGTCGAGCCGATGCACGCTGAGGCGCGGATGCCGGCCGGCCAGGGCCTTGAGTTCGTCGGCCGCCTCGGGATGGCGGCACGTGGCGATCACCTGCCAGCCAGCCTCGGCGTACTGCCGCGCCCATTCCAGTCCGAGGCCGCGGTTGGCGCCGGTGATCAGTATGCCGGGGAGCGTGTTCATCGGAAGATTCTCCAGACCTGTCCTCTTTTGTATAGACGGCAACTGCCCCGTACGGGCGCTTTCCTTTGTCCCTTGCATCGGCTTTACTGGAACGATACGGTCCGGAAGAAAGCGACTCTGCCATGAAGGAAATCCTGCCCGGCGTATTTCACTGGAAGACCTTCCACGAAGGCATCCAGGCCTACGTCCATTCCTATTACACCAACGCCACCGACCCGCCCGTGCTGATCGATCCGCGCGTGCCGGCGCAAGGCATCGAATGGTTCGCGGCGCACGGCGCGCCGCAGCACGTCTACCTGACCAACCGCCATCACTATCGCCACAGCGACCGCTTCGCCGAACGCTACGGCGCGCAGATCTGGTGCCACAAGGACGGCCTGCACGAATTCACCCACGGCGAAAAAGTGCGCGGCTTCAGCCACGGCAAGACCCTGCCAGGCGGCGTGCTCGCTCTCAAGGTCGCGGCGCTGTGTCCCGAGGAAACCGCGCTCCATCTGCCCTTGCACGGCGGCATCCTGAGCCTCGGCGACGCCATCGTGCGCGAACGGGGCCGGCTCGGTTTCGTGCCGGACGCCTACATGGGCGACGACCCCGAAGGCGTCAAGCGTGGCCTGCGCAAGGCCTTCCTCAAGCACCTGCGCGAACGCGAGTTCGACCACCTGTTGTTCGCCCACGGTGCACCCTGGATCGGCGGCGCCCGAGCAGGCTTGCACGCATTCCTCGACAGGCTCGAGCGGTAGCGGACTCGCACAGATATCCAAAAAAACAGGGGCCAGGCATGACCTGGCCCCTGTTGCGATGCGCGACCCGCTTACATGCCGCCGAGGTCGTCGATGGCATCGACCACGATGCTGGTGCCGATCGCGATCATCAGGATATCGCCGGCCACCCGCACATACTTATGGCCGACAGGCGGCACGCCGAGGCTCACCACGACCCGCGGGGGCAGATCGTAGACCACCACGTCGCGCGGCAACGGCCGGCCGAGCTGCCATTTCCTGGCCTGGCCGGGCGGCATGCAGCCGTTGTGCTTCTTCGCGAGTCCCGGCGGGCAATGCCCGCGCTTGAAACTGTCCGCGTAATACTCGCGCACGACTTCACGCTGGCGGTCGCCGAAATGCACGCTCACCCGGACGTCGCCGCGCGATTCCCTGCGGTCGTCGTCATGACCGCCCTTCGCGGCCTTGTCCGGCTTGCCATGACCGGCCCAGTCCGGTTTGTCGGCCAGGCCCGGGCCGGCAGCGAAAAAGCAGGTCACGAACAGGGCAAGGGCAATGTGCTTTGATAAGGAAACGCGCATGGAAACTCCAGTCGTCAGGGAAAGGGACTGCGTGCCCAATCTCGTTCGGACACCCAGCGAGAAGATACCCGAATTCCCCCCATCATTCGACCCGCCTGCGGCGGACTCTGGCGCCCGCGCTTACGGCTTACGTCCGGGCTCGGCGCAGCGGATAATTGCCGCGTTGGTCTTCAGCTTCAGGCAGCGGCGCATGTCGCGTCCCTGCCGCCGCATCGGTTTGTTCGGCGCCATCTGCGCCGGCGCCTGGACCGTGGCCGGCGCTTCAGCCGTGTCGGCCGGTGCAGCCGCAGCAGCCGGCATGGCGTCCTGCGCCAGGGCAAGATTGGCCGCGCACAGCAGCGGCAGCGTCATCCATCCGATTGTCCTTTTCATAACGACCTCCTCTCATGATTCGTGAACCCGCAGGCACCCGCGCCTACGCCAAACCGGGAATCCCACCAGGATGATCGTCGGCCACTTCGCCCGTCACCGCATCGCCCACCCGAATCGTGCCGCCAACCAGGATACGGGCATTCACCCCGCCATGGCCGCGCATCGCGTTGTAGCCGCCCGGTCCCAGCACCGCCTCCATACGCGAACAGGGATCGCAATGCCCCGTCACTTCCAGCACCACCCCGGCGCCAATGCGCAGCACCAACGGCCGGTCGCGAAACAGCGCATGCGCCGCCAGCAGGTTCAGGCCCGACACCACCAGATTGCGTCGCAGCCACGCCGCCTCGATCTGCGTCCACCCGGTCAGTGCCGCGATCACCGGCAGATGCTCCGCCTGGATCAGCGTCACCTGCCTTTTGCCGCCCGCCACCCGGCTGCGCGACGGTTGCGCGTAGTGGTCGCCCTCGACCCCGCAGGCGGCGATCGCTTGTACGGCATCGACCGCAACCACTTCGCCCCGACGCTCGGGCCGAATATAAATCGCCTCGATCCGGCCCGGACGGGCAAAGCAGGTCGTCAGGTCGCGCAGGCCGGCGGCGTCCGGGACGACCGCCGGTCGATCCGGTCCCGGACTCATGCCAGCAGCCGCTGGAGCCACCACGCCAGCCCGCCCACCACGCTCAGGCAAATCAGGCAGGCCAGCAGGATCTTGACGAATCGAGGCATGGGCAAGGTCGCGTGATTCGCTATTTATCGCTGCCGGCCGGATACCCCACCGTTTGCGCAAGCGTGATGCGCTGATGCGGGCCCAGCCCCAGGGCAGCGCCCAGCGCCGCGCGATCGAGCTGGCCGCGCACCACTCCGGCGAGGCCGGCCGACGCGCAATAGAGATACACATTCTGGGCAATGAAACCGGCATCGGTTGCGCTATAGAACGCCGCTTCTTCCGCGCTGGCCTCGCCCGTCCGGTCGAGGTCCGCCACGTACACCAGGTTCAGCGGCGCAGTCGCCACGAAATCCTGCACACCCGCCAGCGGCCGGAGATCGCCGGCCACCATCCGGGACAAGACATGCGTCGGCGGATCGTAGCGATACGCGCCCTCTGAGGTGATCACGAGCACATCGGTCTCGCGCCAATCGCGTGCCGACGGCGCCGTGCGCTGCCCCGTGCCCGCCCGGTTCACGCCGTTCGCCGCCCACAGCAGGTTCGACAGCACCTGCAACGGCAACGCCCTGCCATCGAACTCCCGCGCCGACTGCCGCGCCTTCAATGCCTGCATCAAGGGTATGCCGCCCACCTTTTCGGGCGGGGGCAGCCTGATCGCGCCGGTTTCCGGTACCTGTCCCGCTTCCATCGTGCTCATCGTCCCCACCTCGTCGTGATTGCGTCCTTGCTGTATGGCGCTTATTCCACTCTAGACCGTTTATGCCGTTCGACCTGCCGAAACAGCAAGGCGTCCGGACGCCTCATGTCCGCATGACGGCGAGGCCTTCCCATTCATCGATTGGGATCGGCCTGCAAAACAGGAATCCCTGGTAGGCCCGGCACTCGTTCTGCAGCAGGAAATCCCGCTGGGCCTGGGTTTCCACTCCTTCCGCAATCACCTGCAAACCCAGCGACCGGCTCATGGCCATGATCGCCCGTACGATGGCCACATCGTTCTCGTCCTCAGGCACATCACGGACGAAGGATTGATCGATCTTCACCTGATCGAGCGGCAGGCGCTTGAGATAGGACAAGGACGAGTAGCCGGTACCGAAATCGTCCAGACAGAAACTCACGCCCAGCGCATTGAGCTGCCGCATCTGGCTGACCACGATGTCGACGTTGTCGAGCACCACGCTCTCCGTCAGCTCAAGCTTGAGCCGGGACGGATCGATGCCGCTCGCAGCCAGGCTGCGCTGCACCGTGGCGACGAAGTCGGACTGGTGGAACTGGCGCGCACTGACATTGACCGCCATCTGCAGGAACCGAGTACGCGGATCGCGTTCCCAATCCTTGATCTGGGCGCAGGCCGTGTCCAGGACCCACTGCCCGATGGACAGGATGAGCCCGGTCTCCTCGGCCAGCGGGATGAATTCGGCCGGCGAGACCATCCCGCGCTCGGACGGAAACCAGCGCAGCAGAGCCTCCGCACCGATCAGTTTGCCGTCCTGGTTGACCTGCGGCTGGTAGTAGAGCTGGAATTCGTCCCGCTCCAGCGCCTGGCGCAACGCCGCCTCCGTCTCCATGCGCGAGTCGATGGCCGCCTGCATGGCCGGATTGAAGAATCGCGCCGTATTGCGGCCCGCTCCCTTGGCCTGATAGAGCGCCACGTCGGCCTGCTTCAGCAGCATGTCGACCGACGCGCCCTGTCCCTGGAACAGGGTCAGGCCGATGCTCGTCGTGCCCAGATATCGTGCTTCGTTGATACCCAAGGTATAGGGCTGGTTAAGTTCGAAGCGCACCTTCTCGGCGATGATTTCCGCCTGGTTGGCCGCGTATAGCGCATCCTGGCCCAGGCCTTCCAGCACCACCACGAATTCGTCGCCGCCCAGGCGGCACACGATATCCTCCTGGCGCATGTGGATGATCAGCCGCTGGGCCACTTCGACCAGTAGGCGGTCGCCGACATCGTGGCCCCGCGTGTCGTTCAAGGTCTTGAACTGATCCAGGTCCAGGATCAGCAACGCGCCGAATTCGCCGCTGCGATGGCTGGCGCTCAGTGCCTGGGCCAGCCGGTCCATCAGCAGCCGCCGGTTGGGCAGCCGGGTGAGCGCGTCGAAATAGGCCAGGTTACGGATCTGCTCCTCCACCCCCTTGCGCTCGGTGATGTCGCGCACCAGCCCCAGGACATAGGCTTCCCCGGCGTATTCGAAATAGTTGGCATTGATTTCCACCGGAAACGAACGGCCGTCGGCAGCCGTGTGGCGGCTTTCGAAGGTCATCGTCCTGTGCGCCTTGAGCTGACCCCAGAAGGCCTGCCACTGTTCCGGTTGCGTCACGTCGCCATCGACATCGATCACCCGCAATGCCAGCAGAGCCTCGCGCGTCTTGCCGAGCGCCCTGCACGCTTCGTCGTTCACATAGTGGAAGCAACCCTGCTCGTCGGCGAGATAGGCCGCTTCCTTCACGTGGTTCAGGGCGAAATCCACTAGGGCCAGTTGCTGGCTCGCGCGCTCGCGCTCGGTGATGTCGCGGGCGATACCGAGCACACCGAGTACGTTTCCATGCCGATCGCGCAACGGTGTCTTCACCGTTTCGAGCAGGGCCCGGCATCCATCGGCGGCGAAAGTCACCCATTCCTCGTTGCGGACCGGTTGTCCAGCCGTCATCGCTTCGCGGTCCTTCTGCTGGAAAAAACGCGCCAGAGCGGGGTCCACGAAATCGAAATCGGTCTTGCCCACGATGTCCGACTCGCGCGCACCGTACAGGCGTTCGAATGCAGCGTTGCACATCCGGAAGCGGCCCTCCGCATCCTTGAGCCACACGAGATCGGGAACCGTCCCCAGAATCAGGTTTTTTTGCTGCTCGCTTTCTTCCAGGTTGCGGGTGACGGTTTTCAGCAGATCGTGCTCCCGCAGCAGCGTGCTTTGCCTGAACATCGCCAGCATGACGACGATGAACGCATTGACGTCGACGACATTACTGACGGTTCGGGGCACGCCCAGATGCGGGTCGGCCAGCTTGACCGCCACGCCGGACAGCACCACGGCCGCCAGCGGCAACAGGCGCAGGAAACCTTCATACCAACGCTCCAGCGTGGGGTTGTGGGAAGGCTCGACCTTCCAGTACAACATCGCCAACCCCATGCCCATTATTGAAAAGGAGAACAGGCTGTTGAACCAGGCGCCGTCGAGGGTCGCGCCATCCAGCGCCATCAGGTTCCAGACCATCCAGCAGATCCCCGTGGCGGCAAGGGAAACCAGGAACAGCCCGTAGCTCCAGGACAATTTCAAACGCAAGGTCGGGATCGCAATCAGGCCAATGCATGCGGCGCTAAACAGGCTGACCGGATAGGCCACCAGCACGCTCATGGCCAGCCACGTCGTATCCCCGCGCTTGGGCAGATACAGCACCAACACCAACGTCAGGGCCGCAATGGCCAGCATTGCGCCATCCAGCACCAGGGTCTTGCGCTGGACGCGGCTGGCCATGCGGAATGCCTCAAACAGCACCCCTACTCCCACACAGGGCCCCAGCCACAAATAGAACAAATCGGACGGCGACGGAAACCCCCAATAGCCGACAGCCGCCTGCAGGTCCCAGATCATCTGGCCGGCCGCGTATCCCGTCAGCCCAACCGCAATCCATCGCACGCCCCGGGCGCTTCCCGCACGAACCCTGTGCAACGCGATCCAGGCCAATATCGCTGCCGTGACCGTACCTGCCGTCCAGTGAAGATTGTCGAAGAAACGTACCCACTGCACATCCTGGGCAAAGCGGATGCCCAGAACGCCGGCCAGCAGGCCGCTCAAGCCGGCGAACAACACAAGGCGGACAGGCGGCTGCCCGCCCCGGTTACCCCAATTCATCGCTGGAACCTCCGCCCGAGGCGGTCGCTTCCTCACCACCCATGTTCATCCGCATCGTAATTCCCCGCAGTGTCTTTTTTCTTGTCCCTGTGGAGACGTCCTGCCTCTATCCGGCTATCGCGTCGCACAGCCGGACACAAGATTACCGGACAAACCATTCCATGAGCATGGTAATTGTGAATCTCCCCGGGCGGGCAGGGATGCGGGCCGGCAAGACCGGCAATCGGATGGGGGACCCCGGCGCCCCGCTGGAACCGGGAGATCAGAGCGGCCGCGAGCCCCGGCAATCCGGATAGCGGATACAGCCCCAGAACACCTGGCCCGCGCGGCTGCCCCGCTTGGCCTTGCGCTTCACCATCCGGCTCTGGCATTCGGGGCAGAACGGTGCGCCGTTCGTCGTGATGCTGAGCGGATCCCGGAAGAACCGGGGCGGCGCGGTCACGCCACTGATCAGCGCGTGCAGCGCCTTGCCGTCCATCAATTCGATGTTCTTGCCCTTGGCAAACGCCAGCGCCTCGTCCGTGAACACGCCGGAGGTCACCACGAAACCGCCGGCTGCGCCCCGGGCTGCCATCACCCCGTAGAGTTCGCGCACGATGCTCACGCCCACGCGGATCGCCCGCCACTGCTTGCATTGCACCAGGAAAAGCTCGCCGCCCTTCTTCAAGGCCAGGTCGACCCCGCCATCGGGGCCATCGCCGCCGGTCGCCGTCACCGAATAGCCCTTGCGCCGGAACGCCTCGCCCACCAGCGCCTCGAACTTCTTCCAGCTCATGTCATTCAGTGCGGCGTGATCCGGGCTCGTGGCCACCGTCTGATGCAAGGTGCGCCGCGTGTAGCGGCCATAGGCGGACAGGCCCGCCCCCGCCAGGAACACGGCGGGCAGCAGATACTGCCCCACGCCGGCCAGCGTCCTGAACATTGTCTGGTTGACGAAATCGCCCATCTTTCCGGGCGGGACGACTGCCGTCACTTCGCGGATCGCAAGGCTGTGCAGTCCGACATACGCCACCAGCGCGAGCGCCACGCCCCCCCACCAGGGGAGCTTGCCGGTGATCTCGATCAGGTCTTCAACGGGGCTTTGTTTGCGACGCGCCATGATTTTGATTAGGTGTGTAACGGACCCTGGATCCCTACAGCGCGAATCCGCCGACTGTATTCCTGGCCCGGAAACGCATCCGGACCGAGCGATTTTTATTGTGTCGTGCGAGAGATTACCAGCGCTTATTCAAGCCCGGTATACCGGGCGCGGCGGCTACGGCGTGAACGGCGACAGGCCGCCTTCCCCATTCGCGCCATGGATCGCGATCACAAGCCATGCCCGTTGCGGATCACGCCGACCGCGATGCCTTCGATGACCAGTTCCTGGCGGGTAAGGTCGACGACGATCGGCTCGAAATCGGGGTTTTCCGGCAGCAGCCGCACCGTGTTGCCGCGTTTCTGGAAGCGCTTTACCGTGACCTCGTCGCCGATCCGCGCCACCACGACCTGCCCCGCCCTGGGCTCGGTGTTGCGGTGCACCGCGAGCAGGTCGCCGTCCAGGATGCCGATGTCCTTCATGCTCATGCCGCGCACCTTGAGCAGGTAGTCCGCGCGCGGATTGAACATCGCGGCATCGAACTGGTAGTGCCGCTCGATGTTTTCCTGCGCCAGGATCGGGCTGCCCGCAGCCACCTGGCCCACGAGCGGCACCCCGCCATCACCCTTGAGCCGGATGCCGCGCGACGTCCCCGGCACCAGATCCAGCACGCCTTTCTTCGCCAGCACCTTGAGGTGCTGCTCGGCCGCATTCGGCGAACTGAAGCCGAAGTGCTGCGCAATCTCGGCGCGCGTCGGCGGCAGGCCGGTGGTCTCCATCCACTCACGAATCAGGTTCAGGATTTCTTCCTGGCGACGGGTCAGATCTCGCATGAGGCTTCCTCCGGATACTGTATACATGTACAGTATAGTTACTGTATGCTTGTACAGTATAAAGACTGAACTCGTAAAACGCCAATGCGCGGGCCGCACCCGCTCAGGCAAGCAGGAGAATCCTCATGATGAAACTCGGAAAGATCAGCGCCCTCGCCTTCAGCCACATGAAGCGGCGCGGGATTTCCATCGACGCCCTCAACGACCTGCTCGCCAACGGACAGGTCGAAAGGCAGTTCGACGGCGCGCAGGTCATCTACCTGGACAGCCCCACCCCCGGCCCGTCCTGGGCCGGCCGGCCGACGCCCCGGCTGTATGCGGTGGTCGATGCGGCGGGCGAGGTGCTGACGGTGGAGAAGCGAGTGCGAATACGGGCATGAGCCGATCGCCTAATGAAGCAGGAGATGGTCAATTCGCCGGCACCGTGCTATATTCTGGCCAGACTAGCCAGAATAAGCAGGAGTTCATCATGAACCGCGAATGGCAATTGCAGGAAGCGAAAAACAACCTGAGCCAGCTCATCAAGGATGCCGCAAGCGGCGTCGCCCAGGTCGTCACCGTGCACGGCAAGCCGACGGCTGTGGTGGTGTCGGCGGAAGCCTACGCAAAGCTCACCCGCCCGCGTCGAGGCAAGCTCTCCGCCGCGCTGTTGCAGCCCGACCTCGCAGGCAAGGACCTGGACTTCACTCGCAGCCCGGACACTGGTCGCAACGTCGAGCTATGAGCTGGCTGCTGGACACCTGCGTCCTCTCCGAATACATCAGGAAATCGCCCGCGCCGCAGGTCATCGCCTGGCTGGACGAGCAGGACGAAACCAGCCTCCATCTCAGCGTCATCACCCTGGGCGAAATCGAGAAGGGCATCCTCAAGTTGCGCACCACCGACCCTCGCCGCAGCCAGAAACTCACCGCATGGCTGGGCAAGGTGGAACAGCGCTTCGCCGACCGCATCCTGCCCCTCGACGCCGCTGCCTTGCACGGCTGGGCGCAACTCGCCGCCCAGTCCGAACTGGCTGGGCGCCCCCTGCCGGTGATGGATGGCCTGATCATGGCCACCGCCCAGTGCCACGGCCTCACCGTAGTCACGCGCAACGTACAGGATTTCGGCCTGCTTCCGCAGGTATTCAATCCCTGGGCCCTGTAAGCGGCGCATCGGTATTTACCCTCGCTTGTTATTCCGAGGGTTGGACCAGGACGCCCCCGCTTGTTGACTCCACCCTATCCACCCGGATTTGATGCGCAGGCAGGTACTATTACACTTCTGCCTCGCAGCGAGCCCGCGCTCGCAACGCCCCCGTGCCGATGAACCGACCGCTTCAGGAACGCCGATCCCGCTCCATGCCGTCTCCCGACTTCACGCCCGCCACGCCGGCCCTGCAGGGTTGCATCGCGTGTTATTCCGGCGCGATTCCCGCTCTGGCCGAACTCGGCAAGCGTCTTGCCGCCACCCGTGACGCCGATGCGCTGATCGACCTCTACGAACAGTGCTACCCCTTGCTGGAACAAGCCATGTGGGCCGACGGCGCGGACTTCCACCCGCTGCTGGCGAGCTACCAGGCCCTGTTCCGCGAACAGGAGGCGCTGATTGCCCAACGCTGCAAGCATGGTCAAGTCAGCGACGACCGCCACCGCTTCATCCTCAGCATCCCGGTGGCGGATCGCCCGTCGCACCTGCGCGCCTGCCTCGAAAGCATCGTCCAGGTGTGCACGCTGTTCGACTACGGCGGCCACACGTCCGGCCAGTGGGACAAGCTCCAGATCGTCGTCAGCGAAGACAGCCGCGACGAAGCCAACATCCGCCGCCATATCGAGCTGGTCGACGAATACCGGCGGAAAGGCCTGCAGGTCATCCACTTCGGCCTCGCCGAGCAATACGACCTGCTGCACGCGCTGCCGCCGCAGACGCGTGAACGGCTGGGCACGCTGCTCACCACCCAGCCGCGCGACCGGTTCTGGCTCAAGGGCCAGGCCGCCAACCGCAACCTCAGCTACCTCAAGTGCCTGCAGCTCACCGAAGACAGGCGCAACACGCTCTACTACCTGATCGACAGCGACCAATCGCTGTGCGTGAACCGGCAGACCGCCGCCGGTGAGGAGGCGGTCTACGCGCTGAACTACTTTCACGCCATCGACAAGATCTTCCGCAGCACCGACACCCTCATGCTCACCGGCAAGATGGTCGGCGACCCGCCCGTGTCGCCTGCGGTGATGGCCGCGAATTTCCTCGACGACGTGACCGCCTTCTTCACCCGCCTGGCCACCCTGTCCGCCGACGAAGCCTGCCAGTTTCACGACCTGCCCACGCAGCCGGTGGGCGACGCCGCCTATCACGACATGGCCAAGCTGTTCGGATTCGAGAACCAGCCGGCGACCTTCCCCTATGCCTGCCGCCTCGCCGGCGCGCACGATCACGTCGCCTGCCTCGCGGATTTTGCCCAGCGGCTCAACGCCTTCTTCTTCGGCGAGCACCTCACGCGCAAGACGGGGTTTGCCTACGGCAGCGGCTTCACGCAGCTTGCGCCTGCGCGCACGGTCTATCCCGGCAACTACATCGTCAACTACGCCGGGCTCAAATACGTCATCCCCTTCGGCCACCTGCGCCTGCGCATGTCCGGCCCCACCGCCGGACGGCTGATCGCCGCCGAAATCGGCCCCCGCTTCGCCTCCTTCAACATGCCCAACCTGCACCGCCGCACCACCAAGGCGGGCCTCGGCGACGACTTCCGTCCCGGCGTGGAACTGGGCGAGGCGAGCGTGGACGTCTCCAACGAATTCGAGCGCCAGTTCTTCGGCGACCTGATGCTGTTTTCCACCGAGGAACTGGTGAAGCGCGCCGACGTGACCCGCCCCTTTGCCCAGGACGCGATCGAAGCCGTCGTCGCGCAGAAGGAAGCCGAACTGCTCGCGCTATACCAGCAGAAGCACGACACCATCGCCGCGCGCAACCGACAGCTGGACGACCTCGTCTTCCGCGCCGGCCATTGGTGGCTGCAGGCCGCCGAACAGGCGCCCGCCCTCGCCCATGCGCTGCGGCAGGTGCGCGCCTTCATCGACAACATCGACCGCAACTTCGGCGAGCAGGCGCTGGCCTGGCGCCAGATCCAGTCCGCCGAGCATCGCGCCGAACGCAAGCGGCAGATCGTCGAGGCCTTGATGAACTACCGCGCCGAGCGGGATGCGTGGGACAGCCTGTTCTGACACCGGCTTGTCCTTCGACAGGCCCCCTTCGACAAGCTTGTCCTGAGCGAAGCCATAGGGCATATGCGGAATCCATCCCTTGCCGTTCGCCCTGAGCTCGTCGAAGGGCTGCCGTGAATCGTCGAATCGGGGCTGCTCCGCGATTGGCCCCTGACATGGCCAGAATGTGGTTCGACAGGCCTGTCCTGAGCTGCGTCGAAGGGCTCACCACGAATGGCACTACTGTCAGCACCCGGCACTCAGCACACCAACGAACTCACCAAGGCACCCCAACTAAGCCCGTTCACCCTGAGCCCTTCGGCTTCGCTCAGGACAGGCTTGTCTAAGGACATGAGCGGAATCAATCTCTTGCCGTTCGTCCTGATCTCAGCGATTCCTTTTCTTGCCGTTCGTCCTGAACCTTAGCGATTCCTTTTCTTGCCGTTCGTCCTGAGCCTGTCGAAGGACTTGTTCAGCAATTCCTTGTTGTTTCTTCAAGACAAACCGAATCCGCCGCCCCCGCAATCATCTGCGCCCGGCATTCCCGGTAAACCTCCCGTGCCCCTTCCAGCACGTCCTCCGGAATCGCCACCTCCGAGTAATCGCTGCGGGTCCGATCGATTCGCCCGCTGCGCAGCCGCGTCGACGAATCCCCCCGGCGCGCCTTCCCCGTCTGGCCGAATACCGCGTACCGCTCACTCAAGGTCGGCTCCAGCTGCAGCCACGCCGTCAGCCGGGGCAGCAGCCGCTCCGGCGCGCGCTGCCACAGCTCCGCATCGAAATAGAAATAAGGCCGATCGGCCGTGCGGCAGAAATCCGCAATCGCCCGCACCCGTTCCACGTAGTACCTGGCCGCCTCCACCGGCGAGGCGTACAGGTCCGGGTCGGGCTTTTGCCGGAACAGATGCACGATGCTGCGGATCGTGTGCGCCGGCTCCGCCAGGGCGACGAGGATCTTGAGCTCGGCCGCGCCCAGCCGCTCGGGCTTCAGCACATAGTCGTTGTGCAGCAGCTTGTCGAACAGGTAACGGCTCCCCGGCTTTAGCACCTCGTCCTGTCGAAACGCCTCCAGCTGCCTGTCCAGCGCGGCGGCATCCTCATAGCTGAGATGCATTTCGTAATAGCCGTTGATCTGCGGATGCGAGCCGAGGATATGCCCCGCCAGACTGGTGTAAGCGCGCATGTGGCTCAGCAGGAAGATGCGGGCGGAGAGGTCAAACGAAGCGCTCATTGTTTCAATTCGTTGTGGTCGGCCGGGAAGGTAGATGTCACTTTCCGGGACTGATACTTGGACACACTGCTGTTCCATCAGCGTTTTTGCCTGCGCCTTTGTCTTCTTGGATGCATCAAACCTGCAGTCTTCGATCCGCATCGAGGTTTCAACGGCCTTGATGACTTTCTTGTTGATAATGGCTGTGGTCTTCACGCTTCCCCCCAAGAATTGATCCGCCGCTTGAACTGCTCGACGATATAGCTCACCTCGTCCTAATCGATCCGCTCACCCCCGAACTTCCCGAGCCGGTCCAGGATATTTAGTCCAGCAAGGATTTCGCCTAATCCGAGCATATTGCCGTCACCAACGTCAATTCAGAAGTAACTGCGTTTGATGAGTCGTGCGAGGCAAGCGGCCACGGGGAATAAGACCATTCTGGCGCAGCCAGCCTAGCCATTTACGCAGAAGGGCCGGCGTAAATCGCCCCTTCTTCTCGTGCCAGTTCTCTCGCACTTCGCAAACGATTTCATCGTCACTGGGCTCATGGCCGTCGATCAAAAAGTCATTCCAGGCTGCAAACAGGGTGGCGATGATCTCCGCCTCTTCGGTCGTCCTGTCCGTGAACAAAGTGAGCAGCCGGTCGAATTCCTTGCGCTGGTCGGCGGTGAATGCACGTTCTGCTTGCGCGGACTGTTCCGCAAGCGCTCGACCGGGTCGGTATTCGATCTTTTTCTTGCCACCGGCAGTCGTGCTATCGACGACCTTGAACCATGCTTCCCGCTCGCCCTGTTCTTCAAAGCGATAAAGCCAGGAATCGAACGGGCCGGCAGCCTCGCGCATAGGCTTGAGTCCAAGCTCCAGGCCCACATGCGCCTGCGCCAGATAAAGCACTTTCATCGCGGCGGTTCGACCGAAGTAGCGCTTGCCTTGCATCTTGCTGATGGCGTAGCAGCCGACTGCAGCGCGGTAACTGGCAAGGTCAATGATCTCGGCAGTCGGGTTCAACAACTCATGAATGACGGCATCGAGCAGTGCTACGCTCTTGATCCTGGCTTCGGCAAGTTTGGTCTCCAACCGGTCCACCAAAGCCATGAGTTGATCGACCTTGGCGACGATGCGGCGTTGTTCGGCTAGGGGTGGAATGGGCACAGCAAGCCGACGGATTGGTTCGATAAATATGTTTGCTTGAGCGGATTGCTTTGAACTGCGTTGAATCTGCCGTTGAAGATCGGGGGAGCGGAGCGCCAGCGCAAGATACGACGAATCAACGTTCGCCTTTGAGTGCTTGATTAGTGCAGCACTGCGCACCATCGAATATTTATTATCTGCGTCTACTATGGCTACACGGCCAACGCTACCAGAACAAGATAGAAGAATGTCACCCGCATCTGGGTCGCAACGCTTACGAATTCGCTCGAACTCCTCATGCCCAACATAATCGACGTCTCCCACATCAATAAAGCCGTCGCGGACATTGCGTGCAGATAACAGGAAATAGCCGTGTTCTTCGCGTTTCGGTGTGGCGTGCTCGCCATCAGTGATTTTCTTGGCGATGTCATCCAAACGGCAGAACTCCCACTTCGGTGGCAATTCGATTACCTCATCTGGAATTCCATTTCCACTCAATGCCTTTGGCCGCTTTACAAGCCCCTGTTTTATCAGATCTTCCCTTTCCGCTTGCGCACGGGCGATGAGCGCCGCCGCAGGTTCATCGCTTGGGTCTTGCGGGACAAGTTTGCCTTGGACCGCGAGGGTGAGAATGGATTTGCGGAGGTCGGCGGGGGTGATGGGGTAGGACTGGTGAAAAAGAAAGTCGAGGTTGGCCGGGGTGGGGGCTTCGGCGAAGCGGGAAAGCGACGCGCGGGCGAGCGCGGCGTGGCGGGTATCGCGTTCCTGCTGCTGCGCCTCCAGCCGATCACACAAAGCCATCAACTCATCCACCTTTGCCACGATCCGCTTTTGCTCGGCGAGGCGTGGGAGTGGGATGGTCTGTTTCTTGAGTGTGTCGGTGTTGACTGCTGCTTGGTTAATCCAGCGCGTGCAAAGGCGTGCGAAGTAGCCGCTGTTTCGGAGCAGCGTGAAATAGAAGACAACAAATCCGGGATAGATGCCGTCTTTGAGTCGAAGCCGGGTGAGGTGATTGCTGAATCCGTAGTCATAGTCTTGATCGACCAAGCACGTCTTGCCGACAAGCTCCTGACTATTCGTGTTGTTGAAGAGGATGTCTCCGCGGCGAATCGATGATTTCTGCGGATCAACCTTGTTCGGGTCGATTTGCACCAGCAGATCGAAATTCAGCGTTCCGAGCGTCGAGATATTGTGTGTACGGAGGTGAACATGGCCACCCTCAACTTGATGGCTTCTCGAACACGCGAACCCCGGGGTAATCGACAAACATATTGATTCGATTGTCTGCGCCTCCCATCCAGAAGGCAGACCCTTGTCGTCGGGGCTTTTTCCAGAGAGACCACCGGAGAATGCGAGTCGGAGCACCAACTCGCGCATCTTAGCCACTGCATTCGGCGCACCCGCTAACAGCGCGAACTTCTCAAAAAACGTCTCCAGCCTCATGCGTCGGTTCCGGCTCGGCTGGTCAGGGCGTGGTGCAGTTCCTTTTTCAGCGCGGCGCGGGTGTCGGCAATCTGGGCCAGCAGCTTCTCGTACTCCGGCAGCAGGTGGTCGACGTCGCCGGGGCCTTCGTCGCTGCAGTGCGGGTTCTTCAGGTCCAGGTTGAAGTTGCCGGCCTTGATGGTGTCGATGGAGACGCGCCAGGCCTGTTCGTTTTCCACCCGGCCGGCGAAGCCCTTCGATTCATCGCCCCACCAGGCGCGTTCCGGCTCGAACTCCTCGATTCGGATCGGTTTGCCCTTGTTGTAACTCTTGGCGGCTGGCGGATAGGGGTGCTCGTAGTACCACACCTCGGTGGTAGGCTGGCCCTTGGTGAAGAACAGCAGGTTGGTGCGGATGCCGGTGTAGGGGTTGAACACGCCGTTGGGCAGCCGCACGATTGTGTGCAGGTTGCACTCGGTGAGCAGGGCTTCCTTGATGCGGGTTTTGACGCCTTCGCCGAACAGCGTGCCGTCGGGCAGCACCAGGCCGGCGCGGCCGCCCGGCTTGAGCAGCTTCATGATCAGCACCAGGAACAGGTCGGCGGTTTCCCGGGTGCGGAACTCAGACGGAAAGTTGGCCTCGATGCCGTCTTCCTCCATGCCGCCGAAGGGCGGGTTGGTAACGATGACATCCACCCGTTCCTTGGGCGACCAGTCGCGCAACGGCCGCGCCAGCGTGTTGTCGTGGCGCACGTTAGACGGCACGTCGATGCCGTGCAGCAGCAGGTTGGTCATGCACAGCACGTGCGGCAGGTGTTTTTTCTCGATGCCGTGAAAGCATTCCTGAATGAACTGCTCGTCAGCTTCGGTCTTGGCCTGCTTGCGCAGATGTTCGATGGCGCAGGTGAGAAAGCCGCCGGTGCCGCAGGCGGGGTCGAGGAGGCTTTCGCGTTTTTTCAGGCTGGGGTTGACCTGCTCGACGATAAACTGGGTGACGGCGCGCGGGGTGTAGAACTCGCCCGCATTGCCGGCAGACTGGAGGTCCTTGAGGATTTTCTCGTAGATGTCGCCGAACATGTGGAGGTCATCGGAGGCGTTGAAGTCGATGCCGTTGATCTTGTTGATCACCTGCCGCATCAGGGTGCCGTTCTTCATGTAGTTGTTGGCATCGTCGAACGCGGTGCGCACCAGCACGGCAATCTTGTCGGCGCCGCCGGGCAGCGTCTTCAGCTTGGGCAGCAGCGTGTTGTTGACGAAGGCGAGCAAGGGTTCGCCGGTGATGCCCTCCTCGTCCGTGGCCCAGTTGCACCAGCGGAGGTGCTGGGGCAGCGGCGATTTGTAGTGATCGCGCAGGAGTTCCAGCTCCTTTTCGCGGTCGTCGAAGATTTTCAGAAAGAACATCCAGCCGAGTTGCTCCAGGCGCTGGGCGTCGCCGTAGGTGCCGGCGTCCTTGCGCATGATGTCCTGGATGGATTTGACGATGTTTGAAACGTTGGGCATGGCTTATCTGGATTTTTTGCTAGGGGCTGGCAACAACGGTGCGGCGTTGCCAGCGGTGAGAACATGCATCTGCCGGATGGCGATGGCGTTGAGTTTGGTGAGGCGTTCGCCCTGGGGCAAAGCCATGTGAATGAATTCGGCGTTCATGGCTTCGATGTTGGCGAGGACGAGCAACTGCTCGATGCTGGCGTATTCGCGCATGTTGCCTTCGAGCTTGGGGTTGGCATCGCGCCACTGTTTGGCAGTCTGGCCGAACAACGCCACGTTGAGCAGATCGGCCTCAGTGGCGTAGGTCATGGCGGCCTGGGCCGGGGTCACGGCGGCGGGAATGAGGTTGGCCTTGATGGCATCGGTGTGGATGCGGTAGTTGAGCTTGGACAGGGTGCGGTTGAGGTTCCAGGACAGCGAAAGGCGGCGGTTTTCGTCGTCCTTCAGGCGCTGGAATTCCTTGATCAGGTAGATCTTGAATTCGGGGCTGATCCACATGCCGAATTCAAAGGCGATGTCCTTGTGGGCGTAGGTGCCGCCGTATCGTCCCGTGCTGGCCTTCAAGCCGATGGCCCCGGTTTTCTCCGTCCACTCCTTTACGCTGAGCTTGTAGCTGTTGAGGCCCGCCTGGCTTTTAATTATGGCGAATTCGCCGTAATTAAAAACGGGGTTGTGGACCGACTCCCAAATGCCGAGGAATTCGACGGTGTTGCGGTTTCTGAGCCAGTCGGAAATGAAAAAGTCCCCGTCCTTGGCTTTGAGCATGTCGGTCAGGGAAATGAAATCCCCATCCTGACCGCTGAGAACGGTCACGTCCGTTCCCCGGACGTCGATGGTCGTTTTCTTGGGCTTGGTCATGGTCAGGCCGCCTTCCAGTAAAGCTCGGTTTCCAGTTCCCGTATCGCGGCAAGGTAGCTCTGCTTGCCGCCGAAGAGCTTGACGATTTCGACCGGTGTGCCGAAGGCCGTCAGCGGGTCAACCTTGAGGATGTCGAGCGACTCGACGCTCTTGATGCCGCCGTCGGCGTATTTCTCCAACAGCGCATCGAGCACGGCGCGGGTCCGGTCGCCGTATTTGGCAAAGACATGGCGTTTTTTAACCTGTGCGGCCCGCTCGCGCCGGGTCAGGGGCGGCTGATCGAAGGCGACGTGGCAGACGAGGTCGAAGGCGTCGTAGTCGCGGCCGACCTGTTCGGCGAGTTCATCGAGAAAAACGCCGTGGGTGGCCAGCTCGTCGATGATGGCCTGCTTGCGGTCGGCATCGTTCCAGGCGTTGAGGAAGGCTTTGAGCGAGGCGTAGGCCTTGCGTACCGTGTTGCGGGTGTAATCCTTGAGCGATTCGGTAATGAGCTTGCCCTGCTCGTCCAGGTACTGGACGCGCTCGGTGGCGACGCGGACTTCGACGTCGTCGACGTAGTATTTTCTGGGGGGTTCGCCCGTGACGGGCGGTTCGATGGGATCGGCGGGCTCGTAGATCACCTCGCCCGTCTCGTCTTCGGTGCCCGGTACTTCGTCAGGCGGGACCGGCGGCTCGCCGGGGCCGGGTTCGTAAATCTGCACCGGCTCGCCATCGAAGGCCGGGTCCGCGAACAACGCGGTGGCCCGCTTGAAATCCATGATGGTGAAGAAGAACTTGTTGTAATCCTCGTTGATGCGCGTGCCGCGGCCGATGATCTGCTTGAACTCGGTCATGGAGTTGATGCGCTTGTCGAGCACGATGAGATGGCAGGTCTGGGCGTCGACACCGGTGGACATCAGTTGCGAGGTGGTGGCGATGACCGGAAAGGTGGATTCGGGGTCGATGAAGTTGTCGAGCTGGGCCTTGCCTTCATCGTTGTCGCCAGTGATGCGCATGACGTAGCGCTTGTTGGCGGCGGCGAGGTCGGCATTGGCGTTGACCAGGGCCTGACGCATGCGCTCGGCGTGATCGATGTTCTCGCAGAAGACGATGGTCTTGGCGAAGCGGTCGGTGGCCTTGAGAAATTCGGTGACCTTGGCGGCGACGACCTGGGTACGTTTTTCCAGGATCAGGTTACGGTCAAAGTCGGTTTCGTTGTATTCGCGGTCTTCGATTTCACGGCCGTACTTGTCGATTTTTCCCTTCTCCGGCCGCCAGCCGTCCAGGTCCTTGTCGAGGCCGATGCGCACCACTTTATAGGGCGCGAGAAAGCCGTCGGAGATGCCCTGCCGAAGGGAATAGGTGTAGATCGGGTCGCCGAAATAATGGATGTTGGAGACTTCCTTCGTCTCTTTTGGCGTGGCGGTGAGGCCAATCTGGGTGGCCGATGAGAAATACGTCAGCACATCGTGCCAGGCCGCGTCCTCTGCCGCGCTGCCCCGGTGACACTCGTCGACGATGATGAGGTCGAAGAAGTCGGGCGAGAACTGCTTGTAGATGTTGCGCTCTTCCTCGGTCCCGGTAACGGCCTGGTACAGAGACAGATAAATCTCGAAGGACTTGTCGACCGAGCGGTTGGTGATTTTGGTCATCGCCTGCCCAAAGGGTTTGAAGTCGTTGGTCTTGGTCTGGTCAGCCAGGATGTTGCGATCGACGAGGAAGAGGATGCGTTTTTTGGCGCCCGATTTCCAGAGTCGCCAGATGATCTGGAAAGCGGTGTAGGTCTTACCGGTTCCGGTCGCCATAACCAGCAGGAGCCGATCCTCGCCACGCGCAATGGCATCGACCGTGCGGTTGATGGCGTTGAGCTGGTAGTAGCGCGGCATCTTGCCGGAACCGTCGTCGTAGTAATCCTGGATGGCGATGGTTTCCTGTTCGAGGCTGTAGCCTTTGGCCTGACGGTAACGTGCCCAAAGTTCCTCAGGCGTGGGGAACTGATCGAGCGGGATTTCGCGTTCGACGACGCCGTTGGCACCTGTACGGTCGTGCTCCAGAAAGGCGTCGCCATTGCAGCTATAGGCAAACGGCACATCGAGAATCTCGGCGTATTCCAGTGCCTGCTGCATCCCGGCGCCAACGCTGTGATTGTTGTCCTTTGCCTCGACTACCGCGATGGGAATGTTCGGCTTGTAATACAGGAGGTAGTCGGCCTTTTTGGCTTCGCCGCGCTTCACTGTTTTGCCGCGAACGATAACGCGGCCCTTGGTGAAGTAGATTTCCTCACGAAGCTGAGTCATCACGTCCCATTTCTCACCGTTGTCGCCGACGATGGCGGGCGTGATGAATTTGGTGCGGATGTCTGTTTCGGTGAGGTCTTTTTTATTCATGTGGCCAACCTATCAGGCATGCGACGTGGCAGCGGCGGTCGCAGACGTGCCAGCCGGCCACCTCCAGCAGCCTGTCGATATTCCCCCTCGCTTGTTGTTCCGGCTGTGGAGCCAAGACACCCCCTGTGTTTGTTATGAGGGGGATTTTCGCATAGCTCGGTGGTTAATCGCGTTACCGATGGCTGGATCAACCCAACGGACCCGGCGGCTGCCATATCCCATCCCAAGCCGCCTGCGCCGACATCCTCACCCGCTCCGGCAGCGTCATCTTCCGCTGGTAGCTCACCTGCAGCACCCTGCCCCGCTGGCAGGCGCGGCGGATGACGTCGTCGCTGGTGGCGAGTTCGTCGACCAGGCCCAGCTCCAGCGCCTGGCTGCCAAGCCAGGCTTCGCCGGTGCCGACCTTGTCCATGTCGAGCTGGCGGCGCTCGTGCACGAAGTCGCGGAAGCGCGCGTGGATTGCCTCCAGTTCCTCGCGCAGTTTGGCGCGGCCAGCTTCGGTGTTTTCGCCGAACACGGTGACGGTGCGCTTGTATTGGCCGGCGGTGAACTGTTCCCAGTCGATGTCGCGCGCCTGCAGCCAGCGGTGGAAGTTGGGAATCTGCGCGACGACGCCGATGGAGCCGACCAGCGCAAATGGCGAGGCGACGATCTTGTCGGCAGCGGCGGCCATGAGGTAGCCGCCGCTGGCGGCGACGCTGTCGACCATGGCGGTGAGCGGCAGTTTGGCGTCGCGCAGCCGCAGCAGCTGGGCGGCGGCGAGGCCGTAGCGGTTGACCATGCCGCCGGGGCTTTCCAGCCGCAGCAGCACGGCGTCGCCGGGCTGGGCCACCTGCAGGATGGCGCTGATTTCCTCGCGCAGCGCCGCCACGGCCGAGGCGCGGATGTCGCCCTTGAAGTCGATGAGGTAGGTACAGGGCCCGGCTTCGGCCTGCTGCCGCCGCGCCTTGCGTTCGGCCTTGCGCTGCTTGAGCAGCGTCTTGTGCGCCTTCTTCGGCAGGCGCAGGGCGTCGAGGGCGTCGCCGGCGGCTTCGAGCTGGCGGTTGACGTCGCTCACCTCGACATGGCCGGCATGCCTGGCCTTGCGGCGCGACAGCAGGACCAGCCCGGCGGCGATGGCGAGGATCACCCCCACAACGGTGACGGCTTCGGCGAGAAACAGGGCGTAGTGCGAGGCGAAACTGTTCATCTTGAGAGGCCCCCCCGGCGGGAATGGGAGGCGGCCGGGATGAGGCTGGGCGGGATGTTCATGGGGGGCTGCTCGTTCGTGCGTTGTCGGGAAAAATCAGTGTAGCAATGGAATTGCACGAAAGCGCATCGATAGACTACGCGCTGGCTGGTCTGCTGAGAGGGCGGGACATTCTCTTGCATGGGATTGGCGGACGCTTCGCCTTTCCGGCGATTGTTCGACTGGAGCAGCGCAAGGTCGTTTTGGCTGCTCGCAATGACGGGACACCAGCAGCGTTCGCGACGCCAAACCCTTTCCGTTTCCCCCGGCTTCGCCAACCTGCTCTAATACCGAAAAATCAATAAAGGAACACCGGGAGCGGAGCCGGCTATCTGCACAAGGGGGAAGCATGGATACGAATACGGATACGCCCGGCGACGCGTTTTCCAGGGTGTTGCGCGACGAGATCGCGCAGTTGCGGCCGCAGGCGAACGATCCGCAGCAAAGCGCCGAGGCGTGCGCGGATCGGGCGCAGCTGGTGGGGCTGGCCTTTTCCGGCGGGGGAATCCGCAGCGCGACGTTTTGCCTGGGGGTGATCCAGGCGCTGGCGCGGCTGCGGCTGTTGCGCGCGTTCGACTATCTGTCGACGGTGTCGGGTGGCGGCTATATCGGGGCCTGGCTGTCGACGCTGATTTTTCGCAGCCGTAAGCCGGGGCAGTCGGTGGCGGATGCACTGGCGGCGGTGGAGCTCGAACTGGCCGGCGAATCGCGGCCCTGGTGCGCGGCGGGCACGATCGCGTCGGATTGCCCGCCGGAGCATCCGTCGCTGCGCTTTCTGCGCCGCTACAGCAATTACCTCACGCCCAGGCTGGGGCTGTTCTCGGGCGATTCGCTGGCGGCGATCTCGACCTATCTGCGCAATCTGCTGCTGAACCAATTGGTCCTGGTGGCCTTCTTCGGCGCGGTGTTGACACTGCCGTATGGATTGCTGAACGGGAGCCGCTGGCTGGCCAATCCGCTGGGGTTCGCGCTGGCCACGCCGCTGGCCGACACCGGGCTGCCCGTGCTGTTCGGGATGGCGATCGGGCCGCTGCTGGTGGCGATCGGCGCCTGCGCGATGAGCCTGATGCGCTTCAACAAGGGCGACCGGTTCAATTCGACCGGGCCGGGCTTCATCATCGGCCTGATCGTGGTGCCGTCGCTGGTCTCGGCGTGGCTGTTCGCGCTGGCGCTGCAGGCGCATGCCCCGGCCGCCGACTATTCGCTGCAGGACTGGGTGAAGTGGACGATGCTGGGGTATCTGGCGCCCTGGCTGGTGGTGTTCTGGGTCAAGAGCGGCGGCAGCAATATCGCGCTGACCGCGCTGAACAAGCTGATGGCGCTGTGGGCGGCGCGCAACGATTCCGCGCGTCTGCGCGAGGCACTGGAGGATCTGTTCGAGTGGGGCGCGGGGCTGGCCCGTTTCGCCTGGCAGTTGCCGTGGACGCTGCTGGCGGGCGCGCTGGGCGGGGTGCTGTTCTACAGCCTGCGCCGGGGCGCTGCGGATCTGCCCGAGGTGGGCGGCGTGGCCTATGCGACCACGTTCGGCACGCCGCTGGTGCTGCTGAGCTTTTCGACGGTGGTAACGCTGCACATCGGGATGATGAAGCGGCTGTACACGGACCAGAATCGCGAATGGTGGGCGCGCCTGGGCGGCTTCATCCTGCTGGCGGCGCTGGCCTGGCTGGGCCTGTTTGCAGTCACGCTGTATGCCGCGCCACTGGTGAAATGGCTGGCGGGGCTGGCGCTGGCGGGCGGCCTAGCCTGGGCGGCCACCAGCATCGGCGGGGTGTTGCTGGGCAAGAGTTCGCTCACCGGAAGCCGCAGCAAGTCCGGCAACGGCAAGGCCGTGTTGAACAAGATCGTAGTGGCCGCGCCGTATGTGTTCATTGTCGGTCTGGCGATCGGACTGTCGAGCGTGCTGAACGCGGTGCTGGCCAGCCCCGAGCGGCTGTGCGACGCCTGCGTGCCGATCGCGGCGGCAGGGCCGTTCGGACCCATCCTGCATGCGTCGCTGCTCAATCTCGGCCGGGTGGACATGGGCAATGTGCTGTGGGTGGGCGGCGTCTGCGCGGCGGTGTTCGGCCTGCTGGGCTGGCGGATCGACATCAACCTGTTCTCGCTCAACGGCTTCTACCGCAACCGCCTGACGCGCTGTTATCTGGGCGCCACACGCGTGGGGCAAACGCTGCCGACCAAGATCGTGCGCAAGCCCCATCCGTTCACCGGCTTCGATCCCGGCGACGACCTGCCGCTGTCAGTGCTGGGCAACCAGCGGCCCTTCCCCATCGTGAATGCGGCGATGAACCTGAACGGCGGCGAGGACCTGGCCTGGCAGACGCGCCGGGCCGCCGCCTTCGCCTTCACGCCCTTCCACACCGGGTTCGAGTTCTGGGATTCGGAAGGCGACCGCATCGGCGCCTATCGCCTCACCGAGGAATACGCGGCCAACCAGTTTTCCTTTTTCAATCCGCCCGGCGGCATCCTGCTGGGCAATGTGATCGCCACCTCGGGCGCGGCGGCCAATCCCAACATGGGTTACCACACGTCGGCGGCGCTGTCGGCGCTGCTGAGCGTGTTCAACGTCCGCCTGGGACGCTGGTGCGGCAATCCGCGCCATCCCAAGGCCTGGCGCAAGGCGAGTCCGCGTTTCGGTGGCCAGGCGCTGCTCAAGGAAGTGTTCGGCATGCTGGACAGCTGCGCCAGTTTCCTCAACGTGTCGGACGGCGGACACTTCGAAAACCTGGGCATCTACGAACTGGTGCGCCGGCGCTGCCACGTCGTGGTGGCGGTGGACGCCGGCTGCGACCCGGACTACCAGTTCGAGGACCTGGCCAACGCCATCCGCAAATGCTCAGCGGATTTCGGGGTGGGAATCGAGATCGACCTGGCGGCGCTGCGGCCGCCCAAGGGCAAGCGCAAGCACTGCCCGGCGCATTTCGCGGTCGGCTGCATCCGCTATCCGAACGGCGCGCAGCCGGGCATCCTGATCTACATCAAGGCTTCGCAGAGCGGCGACGAATCAAGCGACGTGCGCGAATATGCCGACTGCCACCGCAGCTTTCCCCACGAGTCGACGAGCGACCAGTTCTTCGACGAGAACCAGTTCGAGAGCTACCGCAAGCTGGGCCGGCATGTCGGGCTCAAGGTCTTCGCGCCGCTGTTCTCGCCCCTGATCAACACCTCGGCCCACGACATGACGCCGGAACAGATTCGCGACGCGCTGCCCGAGCGGCTGCCCGACCATCCGGACCTGCAGGCGCGTCAGCGCATGTAGGCGTAGCCTTCCTGCTGCAGCCGGACGATCTCGGCGTCGCCCATCGGCACCATGGAGACGAAGCCGTGGATGTCCTTGGGCTTGAAGCCCTGGCTCTGGGCGGCGAGCTTGCACATCCTGAATTCGATGATGCCGCCCACGGAGAGGCTTTGCGCGCGATCCATCAGCGCCTTGTATTTGGCGTAGTTCTTGATCGCGAAGAACGGGATGACGTTGCCGTGCAGGACGATGACGATCTTGTTGTCGAAGGGATCGGCGCCGTTGAGCACGCTCAGGTAGCTGGTGCGGTCGAGTACGCTGGTCAGCCCTTCCACCGAGCCGGTGGTGGTATCGAAGACGACCTTTTGTTTTTCATAGTGGATGTCCAGATCCTTGGCGCTGCCCCAGGGGGCATTGCTGTCGGCGAGGACAGGCAGGCTGAAGGCGAGTGCGGCGATGACGAGGATGCGTTTGAGCATGAGGGTCTCCGGGTGGGATGAGGATGGGTGCCTGCAAGCTTGGTCCGGGATGCGACCGATTCCTTACAGGGGATGCGGGATCGGTTGCGCGCCGCCGTCATAGCAGCTGGGCGACTTCAAACACGGCATCGATGGTTCGGCCGTTCCAGTTGTATTCCAGATAGGCGGCGTGCTGGCAGTTTTTGACGATGGCCGTGCGCAAGGCCGCCAGGCATTCACCGCCCGGGTGGCGTACCGAGGGATACAGGATGCCGTGCGCCCCGTCGGCCCGCAGCTGCCGCCCGATGCCCTGGGCATGGCCATAGTCGTCGGGATCGACGATGCCGGGATCGGCCCGGCTGGCCTTGCGCAGGTCGACCGCCCGGCCTTGGGCGTCCACGCTGTAGAGCCGCATCTGCAGCCGCATGGACGGTTCCTGGGTGGCCGCCAGGAAGCGCGCCGAATGATGGCGGGTTTCGGCGATGGCGGTGTCGCGCGCGCGGGCGCAATAGAAGACGCCGTAACTGCCATCGCTGAAGCGGCTGCCCTGCGGGTTGAGATGGGTGAAGGCCGCCATGATGCAGGTGCTGCCGGGGCCGAACAGGCGTTCATCAGGCGGAACCAGGCTGATCTCGCCGACCTCGTCGCGGATGCGGTCGTTGGTCATGGCTTCCAGCGCGTAGAGGGCGTCGAAATCCTCGGGACTCGCCACGCGCTCGAACAGGCCGACGGATGGAAAGCGGCTGGGAATCACCCGCCACGCCGGGGTCCACGTCAGGCGTGTGGTCGGGTAGCTCAAGCCCAGCCGCCCCTAGGCCCAACCACCACGGCGGGCATCCAGGTACTGGCGCACCGCGACCAGGTCGGCGACGTTGCCGCCCAGCATGCGGTCGAGCGCGCTCCTGCCGCCGAAGAGCGGCGCGCTGTTGGGCTTCTTCACCCAGGCGTCGGCCGCCGCCACGGCTGGCAGCAGGATCTGCAGCGCCTTGTAGATGCCCAGCAGGTAGGACAGGCGCTCGAGGGTGTCGCGCTTGAGGTCGGCCGCCTCGGGTGCGGACTTCCACTTGAAGAAGGTCGAACGGCCGGGTGCACCCAGCAGCACCATCTGCTCGTCGGTGCTCAAGCCCCAATCGCGCGCGATGTTGAAGAAGGCGCGCAGGCCAGCGGCTGACAGGTCGCGGCTGCTGGGTTTGGGTGGGGCCTGGCGGGCGGTTGCCGGGTGTTGCATCTCTGTCTCGCGTCAGTATCTTTCTGAACTCACGATACAAGACTAGTCCATAAATGGACTATTGGCAATCACGGGCAGCCGGTACGGGACAGGGCTTAGTCTTTCCCTGCCTCTTCGTCCAGCTTCCTCAAATGCGCCAGCTTCTCGGCAATCTTGCCTTCGAGCCCGCGCGGAGTGGGCCGATACCAGGTCTGTTCTTCGATATCGTCGGGGAAGTAGCGTTCGCCGGCGGCATAGGCTTCGGGCTCGTCGTGGGCGTAGCGGTAGGCGCGGCCGTAGCCGAGTTCCTTCATCAGCTTGGTGGGCGCATTGCGCAGGTGGATGGGGACGTCGTTGGAAGGGTTGGACTGCACGAAGGCGCGCGCGGCGTTGTAGGCGACGTAGACGGCGTTGCTCTTGGGCGCGCAGGCCATGTAGAGGCAGGCTTCGGCCAGCGCGAGCTCGCCCTCGGGCGAGCCCAGCCGCTCGTAGGTTTCGACGGCATCGAGCGCCAGCCGCAAGGCGCGCGGGTCGGCCAGGCCGATATCCTCGCTCGCCATGCGGATCAGTCGCCGGCCGAGGTAGCGCGGGTCGGCACCGCCGTCGAGCATGCGCACGAACCAGTAGAGCGAGGCGTCGGGATCGCTGCCGCGCACGCTTTTGTGCAGCGCGGAAATCTGGTCGTAGAAATTCTCGCCGCCCTTGTCGAAGCGGCGCAGCGATTGGGCGAGCGCGTTTTCGACGAAAGCCGCGTCGACTTCCTTCACTTGGGCGGTGCGCGCGGCGGTGTCGAGCTGTTCCAGCAGGTTCAACAGCTTGCGGGCGTCGCCATCGGCGTAGGCGGCCAGCAGCGTGTCGACACCCTCGCCCAGCTTCAGATCGGGCAGTTCGGTCAGCGCGCGCCGCATCAGCTGGCCGAGTTCGTCGGGCGTGAGCGATTTCAGCACGTAGACCTGGGCGCGCGACAACAGCGCGCCGACGACTTCGAACGAGGGGTTTTCGGTGGTGGCGCCGATGAAGGTGAAGAGTCCGGATTCCACGTGCGGCAGGAAGGCGTCCTGCTGCGACTTGTTGAAGCGGTGGACTTCGTCGACGAACAGGATGGTGGTACGGCCGAGGGTCTGGTTCATGCGCGCGCGCTCGACCGCTTCGCGGATGTCCTTGACGCCCGACAATACGGCCGAGATCGCGATGAAGTCGGCGCCGAAGGCTTGCGCGGTCAGCCGCGCCAGCGTGGTCTTGCCGACGCCCGGCGGTCCCCACAGGATCATCGAATGCAGCTTGCCGGAATCGAAGGCGAGCCGCAGCGGCTTGCCGGGGCCCAATAAGTGCGTTTGCCCGACGACGTCGGCCAGGGTATGCGGGCGCAGGCGCTCAGCCAGCGGCGCGTGGGGGTCGTCGCGCGCAGGTTCGGGCGTGTCGGCCTGGAAAAGGTCTTGGGTGGACATTCGGGAATTGTAACGGGGTGAGCGGGCGAAACCAGCCACCATTCGGGCTGCTAGTGCGCGTGTCGAACGATCGACGCCCCTACCTCTTGGTTACATGCCCTTCGACAGGCTCAGGGCGAACGGGCTTAAAAACGTATGCTTTGAGTCACCCACACGCTTAACCACCGTTCGGGCTGAGCCTTTCGAAGCCTGTCCCGAGCCCTTCGACGTTGCTCAGGAGAGCCTTGCCGAAGCGGCCCTGCCCTGCCCCGACCACTCACTCCCCAATGACATCCGCCCCCTTCGGTGGCGTGAACTTGAAACGCGACGGCGCGATGGACGGATTGCGTACGAAGTGCGTCAGCTTGAGCGTGGTGTGCTGACCGAACTGGTCGAACAGTTCCATCTGCACCAGGGCGTCGCCCTTGAAACCCATGCGGATTCGCTCGAAGGTGGTGTCGCGGTTCTTGGGGGTGGCGTCCAGCCATTCCAGGCCGTCGCTCTCACCCGCGTTTTTCAGGCTGAAATATTTCTCGATGGCGTTGTCCCCGGCCAGCAGGGCGGCGGGCGTGCCGGCGATGACGTCGCCGAGCGGCTTGACGGTGACCTGGTCGAGGTCGATGTCGTACAGCCAGAGTTTGGCGCCGTCGCCGACGATCACCTGCTCGTAGGGCGCGTTGTAGTCCCAGCGGAACTTGCCAGGCCGGGCAAACGCCATCTGGCCGCTGGCCTGCTGGGTGATGCGGCCGTTCTTGTCGGAGACGGTCTGGACGAAATCGGCCTGGGCGGTCCTGGCGCCGGCAATGAAGGCTTTCAGGCGGTCGACGCCGCCGGCATGGGCTGCGCTGGCGACCAGCGCAAACAGCAGAAACAATAAACGCATGAAGGCTCCAAAAGAAAGTGCGCCACAAGGGCGCACTTTGCATGACTCTGCAGGATGACGAAAGTTTATTTCGTCTTGCAGGTTTTGATGCCAAACGGCAGGTAGGCCGGGCAAAATCCGAAGATGGCGGTCAACAGGACGACAAAGCCCACGATGCCCGCTGGAACCATCCAGTTCTCGGCGCCCGGCAAATTCGACATCGCATACCCAATGAGCGCGATCCCGACCACTGCGCGGACAATACGATCAACTCCACCGACGTTTTTTGCCATGCTTCCTCCTTTTGATTAAGTGAACGTGTGCGATTGCTCGCCCTGCCATGCCAAATAGACATGGAACTGACACGCAGGGCGAAGCTTAACGTAATTCACCCGATCAGCGGCACGATCAGCAACGCAACGATGTTGATGATCTTGATCAGCGGGTTGACGGCCGGACCGGCGGTGTCCTTGTAGGGATCGCCCACGGTGTCGCCGGTGACGGCGGCCTTGTGTGCCTCCGACCCTTTACCGCCAAAATTGCCTTCCTCGATGTACTTCTTGGCGTTGTCCCATGCACCGCCGCCGGTGGTCATGGAAATCGCCACGAAGATGCCGGTGATGATGGTGCCGAGCAGTACGCCGCCGAGCGCCTTAGGCCCGAGGATCAGGCCGACCAGCACCGGAACCAGCACCGGCAGCAGCGACGGCACGATCATTTCCTTGATCGCCGCCTTGGTCAGCATGTCGACCGCACGCGAATAATCGGGCTTGGCCGTGCCCGCCATGATGCCGGGGATTTCCTTGAACTGGCGGCGCACTTCGACCACCACCGAACCAGCTGCGCGGCCAACCGCTTCCATGCCCATCGCACCGAACAGATAGGGCACCATGCCGCCGATGAAGAGGCCGATGATGACCATGTGGTCGGACAGGTCGAACAGCGTGACGCCGCCGGTCTTGGCTTGCAACGCATGGGTGTAGTCGGCGAACAGCACCAGGGCGGCGAGACCGGCGGAGCCGATGGCGTAGCCCTTGGTGACGGCCTTGGTGGTGTTGCCCACGGCGTCGAGCGGATCGGTGATGTTGCGGATGCTCTCCGGCAAGCCGGCCATTTCGGCGATGCCGCCGGCGTTATCGGTGACCGGGCCGTAGGCGTCGAGCGCGACGATGATGCCGGTCATCGACAGCATGGCGGTCGCGGCGATGGCGATGCCGTACAGGCCAGCCAGCGCATAGGCGCCATAGATCGCCAGGCACACGGCCAGCACCGGTGCTGCGGTGGACTTCATCGACACGCCGAGACCGGCGATGATGTTGGTGCCGTGGCCGGTGGTCGAGGCCTGCGCGATGTGACGTACCGGCGCGTATTCGGTCGCGGTGTAGTACTCGGTGATGACGACCATCGCGGCGGTGAGTGCGAGGCCGATCAACGCGGCGTAATACAGGTTCATCGATGCGATCACCGAGCCGTCGTTCATCTGCAGGCCGTCGCCGATCAGCATCTGCGTCACCGGATAGAAGGCGATCAGCGAGAGTCCGCCCGCCACCGCGAGGCCACGATACAGTGCGTTCATGATCTTGCCGCCCTCACGCGCGGTGACGAAGAACGAACCGACGATGGAGGCGATGATCGACACCGCGCCCAGCGCCAGCGGATAGATCACCGCACCGCTGCCGGCCTGGCTCGCCATCAGCACGCCCAGCAGCATGGTGGCGATCAGGGTCACCGCATAGGTCTCGAACAGGTCGGCTGCCATGCCGGCGCAGTCGCCGACGTTGTCGCCGACGTTGTCGGCAATCACCGCCGGGTTGCGCGGATCGTCCTCGGGAATGCCGGCTTCGACCTTGCCCACCAGGTCGGCGCCGACGTCCGCGCCCTTGGTGAAGATGCCGCCGCCGAGACGCGCGAAGATGGAGATCAGCGAGCCGCCGAAGCCGAGGCCGACCAGCGAGTGGATCGCGCCTTCAGACGTCGCGCCCATCGCGGTCAGCACGGCGTAGTAGCCGGCCACGCCCAACAGGCCCAGCCCGACCACCAGCATGCCGGTGATGGCACCGCCCTTGAACGCGACGTTGAGCGCCGCATTGAGGCCGTGCGAAGCCGCTTCGGCGGTACGGACGTTGGCACGCACCGACACGTTCATGCCGATGAAGCCCGCCGCGCCCGAGAGCACCGCGCCGATCAGGAAACCGATCGCGGTGTGCGCCCCGAGTGCCAGCCACAGTGCGACGAACAGCACCGCGCCGACCATGGCAATGGTGGTGTATTGACGGTTGAGGTACGCTTGCGCGCCCTGCTGTACCGCCAACGCGATTTCCTGCATGCGTGCATTCCCGGCCGGCTTTTTCAGAATCCAGCCGATCGATATCACGCCATATACCAAAGCCAGCACTGCGCTGGCCAAGATCCACATCAACTGCGTCTCCATCACAACTCCTTTATCGTTTTACTACGCACCAAAACAAAACGGCAGCTTGCGCTGCCGTCGACCTATTTACCCATTGCCAGCCCACCCTCGAACCGTGTACCGGGCTCGAACCCGAAGATCCGGTCAAGCTCAAGGTCCCGGATGAGCTGATCGACCGCCTCCTGCCCATGCTCACGCTGCACCTCGGACAAGATCAGCTTGGCCGAATTGCCGTTGTAGAAGCCGCCGAAATCGGCCTGTACCTTGAGCAGTTGTTTTGCGCGGTCGAGTGTCATGTTTGTGGGTGAGGGGTTAGGCATGAGGCGCATACCGCAGCAATGCTGGCTTTGCTCCTCACCTCTCCCTCCTCACCGCCTATCAGAGTTTGAACGTGGGCAGCTTCTTCGCCACCGCAATGTTCTTCAGCGTCACATACACCGGCAGGCCATCCTTGTATTTCGGATAGTCCTCGCCCTGGATCAGCGGCGTCAGATAGCGCTTGCACTTGGGCGTGATACCGAAGCCATCCTTGGTGATGAAGTCGCGCGGCATGAACTTCTCGACGTTGGCGACCTTGGACAGCGGCGCCATGCCGATCTTGTACTTGTAGGGGCTGTCGGACAGGCGGTCGACCGTCGGCATCACCGAGTTGTGGCCCTTGACCGCGAGTTCGACCGCCTTCTTGCCGAGTTCGTAGGCCTGCTTGACGTCAGTCTTCGAGGCGATGTGGCGCGCAGCGCGCTGCAGGTAGTCGGCGACGGCCCAGTGGAACTTGTGGCCGAGCGCGTCCTTGATCATGTTGGCGACCACCGGGGCGGCGCCGCCCAGCTGGGCATGGCCGAAGGCGTCACGCGTGCCCTGCTCGGCGAGGAACTTGCCGTCCGGGTAGTGGCAGCCTTCGGACACCACCACGGTGCAGTAGCCGTGCTCCTTCACCAGCTTGTCGACGCGGGCGAGGAATTTCTTCTGGTCGAATTCGATCTCGGGGAACAGGATCACGACCGGAATGCCGTGGTCCTCGACCAGGCCACCGGCGGCGGCAATCCAGCCGGCGTGGCGGCCCATGACTTCAATCACGAACACCTTGGTCGAGGTCTTGGCCATCGAGCGCACGTCGTAGCTGGCTTCCAACGTGGACACGGCGATGTACTTGGCGACCGAGCCGAAGCCGGGGCAGCAGTCGGTGATCGGCAGGTCGTTGTCGACGGTCTTCGGCACATGGATCGCCTGGATCGGGTAGCCCATCGCCTCGGACAGCTGGCTGACCTTGAAGCAGGTGTCGGCCGAATCGCCGCCGCCGTTGTAGAAGAAGTAGCCGATGTTGTGCGCCTTGAACACCTCGATCAGGCGCTCGTATTCGCGCTTGTTGGCTTCCAGCGACTTGAGCTTGAAGCGGCAGGAGCCGAACGCGCCCGACGGCGTGGTGCGCAGCGCGGCGATCGCGGTGGCGGATTCCTTGGTGGTGTCGATCAGGTCTTCGGTCAGCGCGCCGATGATGCCGTTGCGGCCGGCGTAGACCTTGCCGATCTTGTCCTTGTGCTTGCGCGCGGTTTCGATCACGCCGCAGGCCGACGCGTTGATGACCGCGGTGACGCCGCCGGACTGTGCGTAAAAGGCGTTCATTTTTTTCGCCATGATGGGTGCTTCTCCTCGTTATTTCTGGTGGTCATTTGCAAAACAAAAAGCCAGCACTGTGTTAATTGAAAACAGTGCTGGCTTAGTTTTAACTATTGCCGGACGCTTCGCCCTCGGCCAGGCGCTTGGCTTCTTCATCGGCCTGCATTTTCAGCAGTGTGGTGACGCAGTCGCCGATGTCGTCGTATTCCTCGCGTCCGGTGCTGAAGCGGTCGCGGATGCGATAGAAGAACATGCTGCGATAGCGCGAATCGCCGGTCTTCGACAACACGAAGTGGCAGCCGTGCTCGTTCCAGTAGAAGCCTGGGCACAGCGTCAGTTCGCGGTCGTCGATGTGCAGGCGGATCTCGGTTTCTACGTCCTGGATGACGACGTCGCGGCCATAACGCTCCTTCACGGCGCTGGAAACAATCCAGCGCTCGGTGTCGGTCAGCGGGTGAATCTGTTGTGGCATCGTCGCCTTAGCCAAGTGCCTTGAAGATCGAATCACGGATGCCTTCGACCTTGCCGACGCCGGCAACCTTCACGTACTTGGGTGCGCCGGCCTCGCCGCGCGCGGCCCAGTCGCCGTAGTACTTCACCAGCGGCTCGGTCTGCGCGTGGTAGACGTCGAGGCGCTTCTTGACCGTTTCTTCCTGGTCGTCGTCACGCTGGATCAGGTCTTCGCCGGTGACGTCGTCCTTGCCGGCCACCTTGGGCGGGTTGAACACGACATGGTAGGTACGGCCCGACGCCACGTGGACGCGGCGGCCCGACATGCGCTTGACGATCTCTTCGTCCGCCACGTCGATCTCGACCACGAAGTCGATCGGCACGCCGGCGGCCTTCATCGCCTCGGCCTGCGGAATGGTGCGCGGGAAGCCATCGAACAGATAGCCGTTCTTGCAGTCGGCTTCGGTCAGGCGGGCCTTGACCATGCCGATGATGATGTCGTCGGACACCAGGCCGCCGGCGTCCATGATGGCCTTGGCCTTCATGCCGAGCTCGGTGCCGGCCTTGATCTGCGCACGCAGCATGTCGCCGGTGGAGATCTGGGGAATGCCGTATTTTTCCTTGATGTAATTGGCCTGCGTACCTTTGCCCGCACCCGGACCGCCCAATAAAATCAAACGCATTGCGTGTCTCCTCGATTATGGATATGTCAAAACCGCACTAGCCTAAGGCAAGCGCGGTTCGAGCAACACTTAAAATTTTTTATTGCGGGATTCAAGAGGCTGCTATGCAGCCTGAAACAGGGCCCGCACCCGCGCCAGGTCTTCCGGCGTATCCACGCCCGGGGCGGGCGCGATCGGCGTCACGCCGAGGCTGATGCGGTGGCCGTGCCACAACACCCGCAATTGTTCGAGCATCTCGTAGCGTTCCAGCGGTGAACTGGCCAGGCTGGCGTAAGTACGCAGGAAGCCGACGCGGTACGCATACAGGCCGATGTGCCGCAAGGCGCCGAATTCGTGTGGCATCGGCTGCTGCGTGGCAAAGGCATCGCGCGGCCAGGGAATGGGCGCGCGGCTGAAATACAGCGCGTAGCCGGCCTCGTCGGCCACCACCTTGACGACGTTGGGATTGACGAAATCGGCATGGTCGTGGATCGGATGCGCCAGCGTGGCCATCACCGCATCGTCGTGCAGCACCAGCTGGCGCGCGGCTTCGCGGATCAACGCCGGGTCGATCAGCGGCTCGTCGCCCTGCACGTTCACTACCAGCGTGCCGTCCGGCCAGCCCAGGGTTTCGGCGACTTCCACCAGGCGCTCGGTGCCGGACTGGTGATCCGGCGAGGTCATCAGGGCCTGGTGGCCGGCGGCTTCGACGGCCTGCCGCACCCGCACATCGTCGGTGGCGACCACCACCGATTCGGCGCCCGCCTGCAGGGCGCGGTCCAGTACATGCAGCACCATGGGCCGCCCGCCGATATCCGCCAGCGGTTTGCCCGGCAGGCGGCTCGACGCGTAACGGGCGGGAATGACGACGCGGAAATGCATGTCGGAGCGTCGTCGTGACTACTTGGCGTGGATTTCGTCGGGCGACAGCGCGCGCGCCTCTTCCGGCAACATCACCGGAATATCGTCGCGGATGGGATAGGCCAGGCGGCAGGCGCGGCACACCAGTTCGCTCGCCGGTTTTTTCCAGTCGAGCGGGCCCTTGCAGACCGGACAGACGAGGATTTCAAGAAGCTTGGGGTTCATCGATCAGTATCCTGTTGAATGGGGACAAAGCGACCGACTCGGGCCGCTTCGACTTGCTTTGGTAAAGATGGATGTCGGCGACCGACAGCAAAGTCATCAGGTCGTGGCCGTCGCGCGGGGCATGGCTGACGCCCAGGCTCACTGCCATCGGCAGGCCGTTGCTGGTGCTCCAGGCTTCGGTACGGGCCTCGATGCGCTCGAAAATCTGCTGGATGGCGGCCTCGTCGCGTTGCGGCAGGAGCGCGACGAACTCGTCGCCTCCCCAGCGTCCGCACACACCCATTTCGGCCGATTCGTTGAAGATCTGCGCAAATTCGGCCAGCACGCGGTCACCCACGCCATGGCCGTAGCGGTCGTTGACCGCCTTGAACTGGTTCAGGTCGGCAAATAGCACCGTGGCCGGCGTACCTGCATTCGTCTTGTCGAAAATGGTGTCTGCCGCAGCCAAAAGACCGTGGCGGTTGAGCAGTCCGGTCAGCGTGTCGAAGCGGCTGCGGTAGTCGAGCTGGCGGCGCTGCGCTTCGATGTGCCCCATCAGGATGTAGGCATACAAGGCCAGGGTGACCCAGAACACGCCGAAGAACACGTCACCCGCATTGACCTCGAATCCGCCCACCCGATACCGGAAGGCAAAGGCGATCGCCATGCCGAGGAATGCGCCGCCCAGCACTTCGGCGAACAGCCGCATGCCATAGCGCATGCCGTTGCCCAGCAGCACCATCAGAAAGGCCAGCGCGGAAGGCGGAATCGGATTGGGATCGTGGATCACGCACAAGGTGACGATGATCAGGTCGGCACTCATGGCGCTGCGGATCTTCAGCAGCGTGACGCCTTGCAGCGCCTGCCGGAAGAACCAGCTGTTGATGAAGAAATAAACGCCCAAGGCAACCAGCAGCTGCTCGATGCTAAACAGCACCGGCCGGACACTCTCCAGCGTGGAGAAATAGATGACCGCCAGCGAGAAAAACAGGTAGCGGGTGAAAAACTGGGTGACGATCTCGGAACGGTCGGGCACCCAGAAGCCGGCGTCATCGCTTTCGGCTTCCCAATGGCAGGGGTGGCGGCGATCGCTCCAGTCCGAACTTTTCATGCCCATACCTCCCTCCCTCAGATGCGCACGCATGGGCGAGCGCAATTATTGTTTGAGGCGTGCGCCCAGCCAGCGAACAAATCCATTTTCCAGGGTGACCTCCAGCTCCACTGCCCACCAGTCCAGCCCTGCGAATTCCCGGCATTTTACCGCGTCTTTTTCGGTCATCAGCACCGCCCCACCCGCGGGGAGGTCCGTTGGTCGGAAAACATGGTGATCGGGGAAGGCTTGCGGGCGATAGTGCAGGCCGTGTCGGTCGAGCATGGCGAAGAATCCCTGCGGTCGGCCTATCCCGGTCGCGGCAAGCCAGTCGTGCGGCGGCAGGTCGCGTAGCGCCAGCTTTTCCTGTGGGGCGCACAAGCGATAAGCGCGTCCCGCACTGTAGTCGGCCCGCCAGCCTGTGACCGAGCGATAGGTGCGCGGCTCGGCAGTACCGCGCACCACCTGGACGACCGCATCGACGCTGGCCAGCCGGGCAGCGGGTTCGCGCAGCGGCCCCGCCGGCAACGGCCAGCCATTGCCCAGTCCGGTCGTCGCATCGATGACGGCCAGTTCGATGTCGCGACGCAGACGGTAATGCTGCAGGCCGTCGTCGGACACGATCACATCCACGTCCGAATGGCATTCGAGCAGCATGCGCGCCGCCGCCACCCGGTCGCGTCCGACCACGACCGGCGCGTCCGTCTTGAGTCGGATCAGCACGGGTTCATCGCCCACCTGCGCCGGCGGGCTATCGGCCTGCACCTCGACACAACCGCGTGCCGTCCCACCATAGCCGCGGCTGACGACCCCGGGACGATAGCCCTGGCTGCGCAGCCAGTTCACCAGCCAGATCACCAGCGGCGTCTTGCCGCTGCCGCCGGCAGTGATGTTGCCGACCACGATCACCGGCACACCGACCGATACCGCATGCAGCCAGCCGCGCCGATACGCCAGGCGCCGCCCTCCAGACATGACGGCAAACAGCATGGCGAGCGGCAGGAGCAGCACGGCGAGCACGCCCGTGCGTGCCCAGACATGCTGTAGCGAAAACATGAGCCCGCTTAGGGGTTGGTTTGCGTGGCGAAGGTAATGCGGGTCAGCCCCTCGCGGCGCGCCGCTTCCATCACGTTCACCACGGATTGATGGGTGGCACGCGCATCGGCGTTGATCACCACGACCGGCTCGTTCTCGTTGGAGGCGGCTTTCTTCAGTGCGGCGGCCAGGCCATCGATCGAGGCATCGCCCACGACCGTGCTGTCGATCTCGTAGCGGCCATCCTCGGAAACGGCCACCTCGATCTGCTTGGGCGGGTTGGGCGTCTGGGCGGCGCTGCTGGTCGGCAGGTTGATCTTGAGTTCGGCGAAACGCGCGTAGGTCGTGGTCACCGCAAGAAAGATCACGATGACGAGCAGGATGTCGATGAACGGAATCAGGTTGATTTCCGGGTAGTCCTCGCGGCGGCCTTTTCTGAAATCCATAGCTGCCTTTATTTCCGGTCGCCGTGGACGATTTCCACCAGCTTGATCGCCTGCTGCTCCATGTCGACCACCAGCGATTCCACTTTGGCCCGGAAGTAGCGATAGAAAATCATCGCCGGGATCGCCACGATCAGACCGAACGCAGTGTTGTAGAGCGCGATCGAAATACCGTGCGCCAGTTGGCCGGGATTGGTGCCGCCGCCGGTCTGCGCGCCGAAGATCTCGATCATGCCGATCACCGTGCCGAGCAGTCCGAGTAGGGGTGCCATGCTGGCGACGGTGCCGAGCGAGGTCAGGAAGCGATCGAGTTCATGGGTCACGGCGCGTCCGGACTCCTCGATGGACTCCTTCATGATCTCGCGCGAGTTGTGGGCGTTCTTCAGCGCGGTCGCGAAGATCCGTCCCAGCGGCGAGCCATCGGCCAGATGCGTGACCAGTTCCTGCGTCACGCCGCGTTCCTGATAAATCTTGATTGTCTCCAGCAACAGGCCCGCAGGGGCGACCTCCTGGCTGCGCAAGCTGTAAGCACGTTCGATGATGATGGCCACGGCGAGAACCGACGCCAATATCAACGGCCAGACCGGCCAACCGGCCGCCTCGATGATGGCAAGCACTGAATACCACTCCCAATAAAACAACAGGCGAAATGTAGCGCTCACGCGCCGGTTTCGGCAAGCACCAATTTTAGACCGACGGCATTTTCAATCGGAGCCCGAGTTCTCCACAATTGATGTGGATAAGTCTGTGAAGAACGCCCTGCCGGATTCCCTAAGCGCCCGCCCACAAAGGAAAAAGTGGTTTGGCCCAAAAAGTAGACAATAAGCTTATCCTTTTAAAATCAAGAATTTACAAAAAGACAACTATCGTCAATAGGGTTATCCAATTTTTTTTATGATCGTTTGGTGACTGTGCATGAACCGTGCCGAGCCCAAGCCGTTATCCTGCACGCCATGGATCTCCAGGACGACTTTCCCGACAACGCGCCCGCCCTGCCTGTGCTCACCGTCAGCGAACTCAATCGCATGGCGCGCCGCGCGCTGGAGTCGCAACTCCCATTGCTCTGGGTGGAGGGCGAAGTCTCCAACTTTACCCGTGCCGCCTCCGGCCACTGGTATTTTTCCCTGAAGGATGTGAACGCACAGGTGCGCTGCGTGATGTTCCGTGGGCGCAACCAGTTTGCCGATTTCACCCCCGCCAACGGCGACCACGTCGAGATCCGCGCCCTGCCTTCGCTGTACGAAGCGCGCGGCGAATTCCAGCTGGGCGCCGAAGCGATCCGCCGCGCCGGTGCCGGGCGGCTGTATGAAGCTTTTTTGAAACTGAAGGCCAAGCTGGAAGCCGAAGGCCTGTTCGACCCGATGACGAAACGCGCCTTGCCGCGCTTCCCACGCACAGTGGGCGTCGTCACCTCGCCGCAGGCCGCCGCCCTGCACGATGTGCTGACCGCACTGGCGCGCCGCATGCCGGGCCTGCCGGTGATCCTCTACCCGACCCCGGTGCAGGGCGCGGGCGCCGGCGCACAGATCGCCGCCGCCATCCGCACGGCCGGCGAACGCGACGAATGCGACGTGCTGCTGGTGTGCCGCGGCGGCGGTTCGCTGGAGGATTTGTGGGCGTTCAATGACGAGGCGGTGGCGCGCGCGATCGCCGCCAGCCCGATGCCGGTGGTGAGCGGCGTCGGTCACGAAACCGATTTCACCCTGGCCGACTTCGCCGCCGACCTGCGCGCGCCAACGCCCACGGCCGCGGCCGAACTCGCCAGCCCGGTGCGCCAGGAGCTATTGCAGCAACTGGATCACCTGGCCCGCCAACTCCACCATCATCACGCGCGCAGGCAGCACAGCGAGATGCAGCGGCTGGATTACCTGGCGCGGCGGCTGGTCCACCCGGCCGAGCAGTTGCGCCGCCGCCAGACCGAACTGAACCAATTGGCGCAGCGTCTCCACCACGCCAGCGGCACGCGCCTGACGCGCGAACAATTGCGCATCGCGCGCCTGAGTCAGCGGCTGGTCACGCCGCGCCATGTCATCCAGCGCGAACAACAGCGCCTGGGCGCGCTGGGGCTGCGCGCGCAACGCGCGGTTCAGGGCAGTTTCGGTCAGCACCGGCTCACTCTTGCACGGCTGGCCAGCAGCCTCGCCCACCTCAACCCCGAAGGCGTGCTGGCGCGCGGCTACAGCATCGTCCAGCGGGAAAACGGCAGCGTGGTCCAGGATGCCGCGGTGCTCGATGCCGGTGAAAAAATCGGCATCCGCCTGCACCGCGGGCAGGTCCGTGCCACGGTCGATTCCACCCGCGAGGACTGAGCGGCTTACGACCTTAAATGGCGGGCCACGAGGTCCATCGCCTGCGTGCCCAGATCGTCCACGAGACAATCCAGCTCCACCACGTCAGGCCACGAGCGCAGCCAGGTCAGCTGGCGCTTGGCGAGCTGGCGGGTGGCGGCGATGCCCTGCTCGCGCAAGTCTTTCAGATCGATTTCGCCGTCGAGATAGGCCCAGGCCTGGCGGTAGCCGACTGCACGCATGGACGGCAGATCGGCGTTGAGCGCGTAACGGCGGCGCAGGGTGTCCACTTCGTCGATCAGGCCTTCGGCGAGCATGGCGTCGAAGCGCGCGGCGATGCGCTGGTGCAGCACCGCGCGGTCGGACGGGATCAAGGCCAGTTGCAAGACGCGATACGGCAGTTCGGATTGCACACGGTCGAGCAGCGCCGACATCGGGGTGCCGCTGAGCCGGAAAACCTCCAACGCACGGCCGATGCGCTGCGAATCGTTCGGTGCCAGCCGCGCCGCAGTCGCCGGATCGACTACGGCCAGCTCGGCGTGCAGCGCCGGCCAGCCGCGCGCGGCCGCCTCCGCCTCCAGCTCCTTTCGCAGCGCCGCATCGGCGCGCGGCAGATCATCCAGTCCCTGCAGCAGCGCGCGGAAATACAGCATGGTGCCGCCGACCAGCAGCGGCACCATGCCGCGCGCGGCGATGTCGGCCATCAGCCGCCTCGCATCGTCGCAAAAGGCGGCGGCAGAATAGGTTTCGGTGGGATCACGGATATCGAGCAGGTGGTGCGGCGCACGGGCGAGCGTGGCGGCATCGGGCTTGGCGGTGCCGATATCCATGCCGCGATACACCAGCGCCGAGTCGACGCTGATGATCTCGAGTGGGAAGCGCTCGACCAGGCTGACCGCCAGCGCGGTCTTGCCCGAGGCGGTCGGACCCATGAGAAAAATGGCGGGCGGAGGGCTGGATGCAGGCATGGAGGGCGATTATCCCCCAGCTTGCCGTCGCGGCCGGCTCCCGTGTATGCGGAAAGTCCCCATGGAGCGCAGCCATATAAGGTCTAGAGTGAGAGACAGCAGGCAGGATGCCTGCCTGAAATCCGATGCGCTTATCCCATCCGGAGGGCCGTAAGTCCATGAATACCGACGAACTCAGATCCGTGGCGAATGCCATCGTCGCACGGCAGAAAGGCGTGCTGGCAGCAGACGAAAGCAATCCCACCATCAAGAAGCGCCTCGATTCGATCCAGGTGGAGTCCACCGAGGAAAATCGCCGCCGCTACCGTGAAATCCTGTTCACCACCGAAGGGATCGAGCGCACCCTCGGCGGCGTCATCCTGTTCGATGAAACCCTGCGCCAGCATACTCGCGACGGCATTCCTTTCCCCAGGCTGCTGGCAGACCGCGGCATCGTCCCGGGCATCAAGGTCGACCAGGGTGCCAAGGCGCTGGCAGGCCGCCCCGGCGAGAAGGTGACCGAGGGACTGGATGGCTTGCGCGACCGGCTTGCCGAATACAAGCAGTTGGGCGCGCAGTTTGCCAAGTGGCGAGCCGTGATCGAGATCGACGAACGTGCTATCCCGTCCGCTTTCGGCCTCCGCGCCAATGCCCACGCGTTGGCGCGATATGCCGCGCTGTGCCAAGAGGCCGGGCTGGCGCCGATCGTCGAACCGGAAGTACTGATGGACGGCGCCCACGGCATCGAACGCTGCGAGGCAGTGACGGCACAGGCACTGCAGGCCGTGTTCGCCGAACTCGACGCCCATGGCGTGCTGTTCGAGGGAATGCTGCTGAAACCGAACATGGTGATCGCCGGCAAGAAGTGCGCACACCAGGCCGGCGTAGAGGCGGTGGCCAAAGCTACGCTACGCTGCCTCAGGCGCTATGTGCCGGCCGCGGTGCCGGGGATCGTGTTCCTGTCCGGCGGGCAGAGCGCGGAAGACGCGACCGAGCATCTCAATGCCATGAATGCGCTGGGACCGCAACCATGGCAGGTCAGCTTTTCCTATGGACGGGCACTGCAGGCACCGGTGCTGGCCGCCTGGCAAGGTCGGGAAGACCGGGTCGCCGCTGCGCAACAGGCACTGCTCAAACGTTGCAACCTCAATGGCCTGGCCCGCGACGGACAATACGTGCGCGCCATGGAAAGCGCAGCCTGATCCCGGCCACTTGGCCACGTATGACGGCACGGTAGAACGTGCCATAAAAAAGCGGCAGGGTTTCCCCTGCCGCTTCGACTGCCGGTGCCCGAGACGTCAGGCCGCGTGCGCGTACTGCGTCTTGGCCTTGCGGGCCGCCCCGATTTCCTCGGGGCCGTAGGCCTTGCCGGACCACAGCATTTCGTAGGCGATCTCCTCGTTGCCGTTTTCACAGAGATCCAGCACTTTCTGGAACAGCGGCTGGAAGGTTTCGGAACGATGCGATCTCTCGTGGTTCTCGAAATCGGTCCAGAACGTCACGATCAAGGCTTCCTTGCCTTTCATCGGGCTTTCGACAGCCTGGCCGATGGTCGAGCCTTCATTCGACACTTGGCCGGAATTCAGGGCGACGAAACCGCCGACGAAACCGGTATCGGAATGGTAGGTTTTGACGTTCTCACACAAAAACGCCACCCGTTCCTGCAAGTCGTCCACCGTGTATTCCGGTTTCAGAACCACCCGGTTGACTGTCACGATACCGTCGGTCGGAAAATTAGCGATCAATCCACTCATGGTTTTTCTCCTGTTGTAGAAGGGAAGTACTACGACTCCAGTCTACATACCTGAGTAATTTAGTCAACTAATTTATTTAATTTATCTATGTGCCAATCATAATTTCTGATAATGATGCCCGGCCAGGCTGACCCTATGGATCAACAAATCATATATATCTTTTTTGTTCTCTCCGCCTACCGGGGCGCTTCTTCATGATCACCACGCCCTTGGCGACGTCGATATCGGCAACCGGAATGTTCTCGTACAGGGGATTGAGCGGCTTCAGCATCCAGCCGTCGTCCCGCTTCACGATCTGGCGGAAGATGTATTCCTCATTCACGTAGGCCACCACATAGGAGCCGTCCCTGACCAGGCCGGACGGCTCGACCACGATGATTTCGCCTTCCTCGAATTCCGGCATCATCGAATCGCCCAGCACCATCAACGCGTAGGGTTCGGCGCTGGCGCAGTTGCTGGCCTCGTTGACCTCCTGGATGGGAATGGTTTTGCGTTCGGTACGTTCGTTCATGATGGGCTCGCTTCGCCAAATTAATTAGCCAAAGCTTATATATAAACGCGCCAGTCGCAAAATCAACGGCCGCGCATGAACATGGCGTCGAGTTCCCCGAGGCTGACCTGGAACCAGGTCGGGCGGCCGTGGTTGCACTGCCCGGCCCGTTCGGTGGCCTCCATTTCGCGCAGCAGCGCGTTCATCTCAGGCAGCGTCAGGCGGCGGTTGGCGCGCACCGCACCGTGGCAGGAGAGTGTCGCCAGCAATTCATTGCGCCGCTCGGCGAGCAGACGCGCCACGCCGAATTCGGCAATTTCGGCCAGCACGGCGCGGGTCAACTCGACCGGGTCGGCGTCCTTCAGCAGCCACGGCACCGAACGCACCGCCACCGAGGTCGGCGAGGTCACCGACAACTCGAAGCCGATCCCGGCCAGCTGATCCAGGTGCGGGCTGATTTCCGCCACGTCGCGGGCGTCGACCGCCAGTGCGACCGGGATCAGCAGGGTTTGCGCCGGCACGGCGCGCGCATCCAGCGCAGTCTTGAGTTTTTCGTAGACGACGCGTTCATGTGCGGCGTGCATGTCGACCAGTACCATCCCCTGCGCGTTCTGTGCCAGCACGTACACGCCGTGCAGTTGGCCCAGCGCATAGCCGAGCGGCGGCGCATCGGCCCCGTCATCCGGCACGAGACGCATCGACGGTACCCCCTCCGAATCCTGCACCCGGGTCCCCTGGTCCAAAGGCGCATAGAACGCCATCGCTTCGTTCACCTGCAGCGGCATCGCCGTTTGCCGGGGCGCGGCCCAGCCCGGCTGCGGGGAAGCCTGCGACGCCCCCGATGCGGCCACGGCGACATCCGCCGCCACCGGCGCCGACAGCATGCGCTCGACCGCATGGAACAGGAACTGGTGCACACCGCGGCTGTCGCGGAACCGGATCTCGGTCTTGGCCGGATGCACGTTGACGTCGACCAGATCCGGCGGCAATTCGATGAACAGGCAATACGCCGGATTCAGCTGGTGATGCAGGACGTCGCGGTAGGCCTCCTTCAACGCGTGGACGATCAGCTTGTCGCGCACATAGCGGCCATTGACGAATACATGCTGGCTGTCGCGGCTGCCCGTGGCGGCGCTGGGACGGATCACCCAGCCGGACACCCGCAGCACGCCGGCCGCAGCCTCGACTGCGATGCTGTTCTGCTCGAACGCCTCGCCCAGCACCTGCCGGACTCGCGCAGAGGCAGGCTCGGCATTGAGGCGCAACTGTGTCCGGCCGTTGTGGCTCAGCGTGAATGACACCTGCGGGTTCGCCAGGGCCAACCGCCGCACGGTCTCGGCGCAGTGGGCGTATTCGGTGGCTTCGGTCTTGAGGAACTTGCGCCGCGCCGGGGTACTGAAAAACAGGTCCTGGATGTCGATCGTGGTGCCTGTGGCGCGCGCGGCGGGCGCCGGTACGTCGAGGCGGCCGCCTTCAGCCTGTACCGCCCAGGCGTGCTCCGCATCTGCATTGCGGCTGATGAGCTGAACCCGCGCGATGGCGGCAATCGAAGCCAAGGCCTCGCCGCGGAACCCCAGACTCGCGACCCGCTCCAGGTCGGCCAGACTGGCGATCTTGCTAGTGGCATGACGGGTCAAGGCAAGCGCCAATTCATCGTGCGCGATGCCGCCGCCGTTGTCGGCAACACGAATGCGTTTGATGCCGCCCTGTTCCAGATCGATCTGGATGTCGGTGGCCCCGGCATCGAGGCTGTTTTCCAGGATCTCCTTGAGCGCCGCGGCCGGACGTTCGACCACCTCGCCCGCTGCGATCTGCGAAATCAGCACATCGGGCAGAACACGGATGGTCATAGCGAGCCTGCAAACGCGACGCCCCGCCGGGCAGCCATGGCACGCCCCAGACGCTCGATGGCGGCAGCGTCCAGAACCTGCCGTGCCAGCGGCAGCACATGGGTGTTCTCGAATTCGAGATGGCTGCGATTGAGTGCGACGAAACGATGCGTCAACGCCTCATCCAGCGTGGCGGCCGAGCCGGCTTCGATCTGCTGCAGCTGGCCGCGCAGCCGTCGCCACAACAGCGCCAGTTCGTCGTGTTCCAGGGTCAGGGTTTCGACCAGATCACAGGCGCCCGGCGCGCCGGCCTGTTCGAGCAGCGGAAACAGGTTGCGCTCCTCGTCGTCGTGGTGATGCACCGCAGCCGTATCGAAATAGGTCAGGATCGCGCCCGCCGCCTGCTGTGCCTGGGCATCCGCACCATGTGCCGGCAGATGCGCCAGCAGTTTGCCGAGGGTATCGCACTGCCGGGCTATGCGGCCGTGACACGCTTCCAGCACATCGAGCGGCCGGTCGAATCCAGGGGCCGCCGCACCGAGCAGGCTCACGGTCATGGGTTGCGCGTCAGCCGCGACGGCGCAGTCAACGGATGCTTGGCGAAGTAATCCTTGACGCCATCGACGATGGCATCCACCAGCTTGTCCTGGTAGCCGGGGTCGTTGAGGCGTTTTTCTTCTTCAGGGTTGGAGATGAACGCGGTCTCGATCAGGATCGAAGGAATGTCGGGCGCCTTCAGTACGGCAAAGCCCGCCTGCTCCACCTCGCCCTTGTGCAGCGTATTGACGCCGCCGATTTCCTTCAGCACCGCCCGCCCCAGCTTCAGGCTGTCGTTGATGGTGGCGGTCTGCGACAGATCGATGAGCGTGCGCTTGAGGAAGGGATCCTTGACGTCGACGTTGACGCCGCCGATCAGGTCGGCGTCGTTTTCGCGCTTGGCCAGCCAGCGCGCGGCGACCGAGGTCGCGCCGTTCTCGGACAGTGCAAACACCGACGAGCCACGCGCGTGCGGCTTGATGAAGGCATCGGCATGGATCGACATGAACAGGTCGGCCTTCAGCGCACGCGCCTTGACGACCCGCTGCCCGAGCGGCACGAAATAATCGCCGTCGCGGATCAGGACGGCATGCATATTTTCCTGGGCGTCGATTTTCTGTTTGAGCTTCTTGGCCAGCGCCAGCGTGATGTCCTTCTCGTGCGAGCCGTTCGCCCCGCTGGCACCGGGATCCTCGCCGCCATGGCCGGCATCGACCGCCACCGTGATCAGTCGCGTGTATTGTGGCACTTCCGGTTTGGCTGGCGTGGCCACTGCAGGCTGCGAGGTCGCGGCCGGGTCGCTTGCCACCGTATCACCCGCCTGGGCCGGGTAGAGATCCACCACCAGACGATGCGCATACTGTCCCAGCGGCTGCAGCTGGAATACGGAAGGCTTGACGGCTGTTTTCAGGTCCAGCACCAGGCGCATCACCCCCGGGCGGTTGAGTCCCACGCGGATCGCGCCGATGTAGGGATCGTCCGGGCTGAGTTGTCCGGCCAGCGCGTCAAGCGCCGCACCCGCCTCCACGCCCTCTAGGTCGACCACCAGCCGCTGCGGGTTCGACAGCATGAAGTATTTGTACGCGACCGGTTGTGGCGCCTCCAGGGTGATCCGCGTGTAGTCGGACGACGGCCACAGACGGGTGGCGCTGAGTTGCAGCGCCTGGGCCCAGCCCGACGCAAGCAAACCGCACAACAGGAAAATTCTCAACAAGGCGTGCAACATGTCTCCAGATAGTGGGCGCCACGCGGGCTCGCCGCTTCACATTCAATTTCGCGCGCATCGTCGGCGATTGTCAACCGAATGACCACATCCGGGGCAGGCAACCAGCCGGCAGCCTTGTCCGGCCATTCGATCAAGCTGACCACCCGGCCATCGCTCACGTCGCGAAACCCAGCGTCAAGCCACTCGCGCGGATCATGCATACGATATAGATCAAAATGATACAGTTCAAATGCGGGCAGGTTGTAGCTTTCTACCAGCGTATAGGTCGGACTCTTCACCCGACCGCCATAACCCAGCGCGCGCAGCACCCCGCGCACCAGTGTCGTCTTGCCGGCGCCGAGATCGCCTTCCAGATAAAAAGTCAGCCCCGCCGTCATTCCCTGCGCCAGCTGCGCGCCGAATGCCAGCGTCGCGGCCTCGTCGGCCAGATGACGGCGGCAGTGCACGGTATCATCGGTCTTATGCATGAGCGGGATTTAACTCGACTGGCGCAGCAAATCAAGCGATGGGGGCGCGAGCTCGGCTTTGCCGCGGTGGGCATTGCGGACGGCGAGCTGAGCGCCGCGGAGGCAGGCTTGCAGGCATGGCTGGATCGGGGCTTTCATGGCGAGATGGATTATATGGCGGCGCACGGCACGAAGCGCAGCCGCCCGGCCGAACTGGTACCCGGAACCGTCCGTGTCATCAGCGCACGGCTGGACTATTTTCCGCCGGCGTCGACCGATCCGCATGCGGTACTGAATGACACGGACGCTGCCTATGTCTCCCGCTATGCGCTGGGCCGCGACTACCACAAGGTGTTGCGCAACCGGCTGCAAAGCCTGGCCGAAAAGATCAGCACAGAAATCGGCGACCATCATTTCCGGGTCTTCACCGACAGCGCGCCGGTGATGGAAGTCGAACTCGCCACGAAATCCGGCCTCGGCTGGCGCGGCAAGCACACCCTGCTGCTGAACCGGCAGCACGGCTCGTGGTTCTTCCTCGGCGAGATCTATACCGACCTGCCGCTGCCGGTGGATGTGCCGGAAGCCGAGCACTGTGGCACCTGCCAGGCCTGCATCGACATCTGCCCCACGCAGGCCATCGTCGCGCCCTATTCGCTCGACGCACGGCGCTGCATTTCCTACCTCACCATCGAACTCAAGGGCAGCATTCCGGTTGAATTACGCCCGCTCATCGGCAACCGCATCTACGGCTGCGACGATTGCCAACTGGTATGCCCGTGGAACCGCTTTGCGCAGACCGCCGCGCTGCCCGATTTTAGAGTTCGGAACGGGCTCGACAGCGCGCGGCTGGTCGAACTGTTCACCTGGAGCGAGATGGACTTCAACGACCGTCTGGCCGGCTCAGCTATCCGCCGCATCGGGCATGAACGCTGGCTGCGCAATATCGCCGTCGCGCTGGGCAACGCGCCCGCTTCGCCTGAAATCAAAGCTGCGCTTGCTGCACAACTCGCACACCCGTCCGAACTGGTGCGCGAGCATGTCGCGTGGGCCCTGGCGCGCCAGGAAATAGTTTAGACCGCCTGTAATTCCTGCTTGACGCTGTTTTAATTCACGCGCAACTCGCGCTGCGCATGCCGGATAACTGACGCGCCCGAACTCAACGCCAACCCCGCCAGCACCAGCGCCACCGCGATATCCGGCCAACCATGCGCGGTCACCCACACCCCAGCTGCCGCTCCCATCACCGCCAGGTTGCCCAGCGCGTCGTTGCGCGAACACAGCCACACCGAGCGCGCCTGCGCGTCGCCCTGGCGATACGCATACAGCAGCGCGGCGACACCGACGTTGATCGCCAGCGCCAACAGGCTCACCCAACCCATGATGAACGGTTCCGGCACCACGCCCGCCGACCACTGCCAGGCCGACTTGCCGAGCACGAACACACCGTAGCCGACCATCAGCCATCCTTTCCACAGCGCGGTACGCGAACGCCACACCGGCGCCAGCCCGAGGACGAACAGCGCCACGCCGTAGTTTCCCGCGTCGCCGAGGAAATCGACCGCGTCAGCCAGTAGCGACACCGACTGTGCCACCAGGCTGGCAACGATTTCGACGCCGAACATCAGCGCGTTCAGCACCAGTGCAATCCACAGCGCACGCCGGTAGCCTGGATCGGGCGGCGGCGCGTCGCACGCCGAATCGCAAGCGCAGCCGCTCATGCCGGATGCCGCCACAGGCGGCCCTGAAGGTAGAATGCGTGTGTTTTCATCCCGTCATGCTGCCACCCATGTCCACGAATGCACATTCCCCCATTGGCGTATTCGATTCCGGCATCGGCGGCCTGACCGTGGTGCGCGCCCTAATGGAGCGCCTGCCCTACGAGAACATCGTCTACTTCGGCGACACCGCGCGCGTGCCCTACGGCGTGAAGTCGGTCGAGACCATTGCCCACTTCACCACCCAGATCGCCCAGTTCCTGCTGGAAAAGGACGTCAAGCTGCTGGTCATCGCCTGCAACACCATGGCGGCGGTGGCGGCGCAGGTGGTCAAGGACCTGTCGCCGGTGCCGGTGCTCGACGTCATCGACGCCGGCGCGGTGTCGGCGCGAGGCGGCAGGAAAATCGGCGTCATCGGCACCCCCACCACCATCAACAGCAACGCCTACGCGCGCGCCATCCACGACTATGCGCCCGACTCACGCATCCATTCGCAGGCCTGCGCGCTGTTCGTGCCGCTGGTGGAGGAAGGCTGGCTCGACCACGAAGTCACGCGATTGGCGGCACAGGACTACCTGAAACCGCTGCTGGCCGAACACATCGACACCCTGGTGCTGGGCTGCACGCATTACCCGCTGCTGAAGCCGCTGCTGCGCCAGGTGGTCGGCGACGAAGTCGCGCTGGTCGATTCTGCCGAAGCCATGGCCGAACAGGTCGCGGCCGTCCTGGCGGAGAAGCATCTCGCCAATCCCAGCCACGCCCAGCCGCGCTACGATTTCTACGTCACCGACGTGCCGCTGCGCTTCCAGACCATTGGCGAACGCTTTCTGGGCCGCACACTCAACAACGTGCACGTGGTGAAGTGGTGATCGAAACACGACGGCCATGATCCGGGTCAACGCCCAGATCGAGCTCGACGAGCGCGAAATCCAGGAAGACTTCGTGCGCGCCTCGGGCCCCGGCGGGCAAAACGTCAACAAGGTGTCGACCGCCGTGCAACTGCGCTTCGACGTCGCCCATTCCCCCTCGCTGCCCGAGCCGGTTCGCGTCCGCCTGATGGCCCTCGCGGGCCGCCGCCTCACCCAGGACGGGATCCTGATCCTCGAAGCCGAGCGTTATCGGAGCCAGCGGCGCAACCGTGACGATGCGCTGGAACGGCTGCTCGCACTGATTCGCGAAGCCTGCGAAGTGGAAACGCCGCGCCGTCCGACCCGTCCCACACTGGCGTCAAAAAAACGGCGTCTGGACAGCAAGCAGCGGCGGGGCGAGACCAAGAAACTGCGTGGCTTGAAACCTGGAACCGAGCATTGATCGGATCAAGCTTACGGATAGCGCGTCCGCTTCATTTCCACATCACGTCGACCTTTTGCCGCGCGGCAGCCGTAAGCAACTCGATCAGGGGCAAGGCCCGGTGCGCCAGACTGACAGGCGGCTCGTCGGAATCGTCACCCCTGCTCTCCGATGCATCGTGCGGCGCAGCCGCCTTGGCCGTTTCGACCGCGCGCTTCAAACGATCCAGCGCCGCAGGCACATCCTCGGCCAGAATCGCGCCGGGAACCGTTTCGCTGTGTCCCATCATTCTCAACATGCCTAATGCGACATCACCGAACATGGTAATGTCCGCATAGGCTTTGCACGTAAACGTCACCAGCACGCCAACACCTTCCGTCTACTCTTTATCGATCGTTCGTTCGGGTCACCGGTGATCCGGACCGCGCCCTTCGTTTCTCTTCCCCTGCCCTTGTTGCCCGGATGGGCCGCGCTGCATCTGATAATGCTGCTGTGTCACGGGCTCGCGCGGCTGGTAACGGTAGCGTTCGGAACGAATCGTATGCTGACGTTCCTGCTCGCGCGGATAGCGATCTCCCGAATAATTCCGCTGATAGGACGGCAACGGTGCGGGGCGGGGGGCGGAACGGCGGTCCCATTGGTCCCACCCGCCTCGACGCTGTTCCCACTCGCGGCCCCAGTGCTCGCCCCAGCGCGGCGGCGCGTCGGCGCGCCAGCCATGGAAATAGGGCGGCGGACGACGGTAGTAGCGCACCGGGATACGCAGGATATACAGCGGCACGTCATAGTAATCCACCAAATCCCACGGCCCGTTATACCAGCTGCTCACATACCAGTTGTCCCCAATAAATACCCAGTACAGTCCGTCATAAAAGAAGAAATTCAAATCCACGCGCGGATCGTAGTAGACCGGATAGCCTGGCACCCGAACGAGCCGCGGATAGGCCGGCATGTTGATCCCGATGCTGACGCCGGGCACGCTGATGCCGACGCCGACACTGACGTCCGCACGCACCGTCGTTAATGGGACAAACAGCATCGACAACACAATAAGCAGGTAGCGCATTTCCATTCTCCTGTTGAATTGTTCAGTCCCTGAATATCCGACGCCCGATCTGCCATCCTGCCCACAGGTATCGGGGCCATTTGCCCGCGCGTCCCCGCCGCAGGCGTGCGAACACAAGTGCAGCCCCTAGCAACAGGGCCGGATGCCGTCTGACGGTGCGAAGTGCCGCCAAGCCCTGATCCGCCAATGCCAACGGTGCATGCCAGGGTGCAACGGTTTGCGCCAATGCGCGCCGTTGCGCTGCAGCCTGCGCCACCAGGTTCTCACGGTGTTCGGCCAGACGGTTCGAAGTATTGCTCATGATCGTTGCACCAAGTGCTCTCGGTCCTTCGATAACTCGGCCAGGCTTGCGGCGAACAGCTTCGGTTTAGTTCTGAGTCGGTGCCGGGCGAAACCAATCGCCGTCGCACCGCCCACCAGGAAAAATGCCGTCAGTCCCGCCAGTGCCAGAAGGCGATGGCTCTCCCAGAAGGCGACCACGATCAGGAAAACGAGCAGCACCACACCGATACCGATACAGAACAGCGCCACAAACAGCATCACCAGCACTGAGGCCAGCCGCGCCCGCTCTTCTTCCAGTTCCGTCGACAGCAGGTCGAGCCGGGTGTGCACGATAGCGATGAGACTTGCGGCGAGCCCCTTCAGGGAATCGAACAACCCCCCGCTTCCACCTGGTTTGGGGTCACTCATGAGATGTCGCTAGCGGCGCCCCATGATGAAACCGACAAGCAGCGCGATACTGGCGGAAATGCCGATTGCTTTCCACGGATTCTCGTGAACGTAGGCATCCGTCGCCTTGGCAGCCGCCTTGGCCCGCACCAGCAGCGCAGCTTCGGCATCAGCCATCTGTGCTTTCGCCTTGGCAAGCGACGCTTCGGCCTTGGCGCGCACCGAAGCCAGTGCCTCGCCGCCCTGGTTGGCCGTCGCCTTGATCAAAGCCTCGGCATCCGATATGACCGTCTTGAAATCAGCAATAAGCTGCTCTTTCGTTACGTCGGGAACATCCGATTCGCCAGATACGTTTTGCGTGCTCATTGCCTATTCCTCCATTAAATGCCGATGCTCAAAGGCCAACCTGTCTCTGGCCTGTCTCACGATCAATACTCTTGCACCCTCATTTATATTTATAGGCCAATTTCCCTGCGCAGTCTGCGTGCGGGCGCACGACGCATCACATTGCAGGCGATCGAGCGTTAGCCAGGCAATGCAGCCGGAACGAACGACGAGCTCAAACCGGATAGGATCCCTGTCTGTACCAGCGCTCAATAACCGAACGTCAGCCCCATCGACTCCCGCACGTCGCGCATGGTGTCGCGCGCCAACTCCTGCGCCTTCTCGCAACCGTCGGCGAGGATGTTGCGCACCTGGTCGGGATTGTCTTCGTAATACACCGCACGCTCGCGGATCGGCGCGAGTTCGGCCAGCACGGCGTCGATGACCGGCTGCTTGCATTCGAGGCAGCCGATGCCGGCGCTGGTGCAGCCCGCCGTGGCCCATTGCCGGGTCGCGTCGTCGGAATACACCAGATGGAACTGCCACACCGGACAGTTGGCCGGATTGCCGGGGTCGGTACGGCGGACACGCGCAGGGTCGGTCGGCATCGTGCGGATCTTCTTGGTAACCGTCTCGGGATCCTCGCGCAAGGCAATCGTATTGCCATAGGACTTGGACATCTTCTGCCCGTCCAGCCCCGGCATTTTCGAGGCCTCGGTCAGCAGGGCCTCGGGCTCGACGAGGATCATCTTGCCGGAGCCCTCGAGATAGCCGAACAGACGTTCGCGATCGTTCATCGACAGGTTCTGTGCGTCATTCAACAGTGCCTTGGCTGACTCCAGCGCCTCGTCGTCGCCCTTCTCCTGGTAGGCGGTGCGGCATTCCTCGTAGAGCCGGGCCTTCTTCGAGCCGAGCTTCTTGACCGCGGCGCGCGCCTTGTCCTCGAACCCCGGCTCGCGTCCATACATGTGGTTGAAGCGGCGTGCCAGTTCGCGGGTGAATTCGATATGCGGAATCTGATCTTCACCGACCGGCACGCGGTTGGCACGATAGATCAGGATGTCGGCGCTCATCAGCAACGGATAACCGAGAAAGCCGTAGGTCGAGAGATCCTTGTTGGCCAGCTTTTCCTGCTGGTCCTTGTAGGTGGGCACGCGTTCCAGCCAGCCCAGCGGCGTCATCATCGACAGCAGCAGATGCAGTTCGGCGTGTTCGATTACGCGCGACTGAACGAACAGCGTCGCCTGCGCCGGATCGACGCCTGCCGCGAGCCAGTCCACCACCATGTCGCGCACGTTCTCGTCGATCCCCTGCGGCGTGTCGTAGTGCGTGGTCAGCGCGTGCCAGTCGGCGACGAAAAACAGGCACTGGTATTCGTTCTGCAGGCGCAACCAGTTTTTCAGGACGCCGTGATAGTGGCCAAGATGCAAGCGCCCGGTGGGGCGCATGCCGGAGAGAACGCGATCGGAATACATGGTTGGTGAGTGGCAAGTGGTGAGTGGTGAGTGGTGAGTGGTGGCGGTCAGGACAGCACGAGCTGGATCAGGCCGACCAGCTGGGCGGGCTCGAGCCCGGTGACCAGCGCGGTCAGGCCGATGAACACGCTGATGAGCGGCCACAGGACGAAGCCCAGGATAGTCGTGCCGCCGATTGGCACGAACATCAGGCCGAGCAGGATGAACAGGCCATACGGCTCCAGCCGCGCGAACTGCATGGCCTGCTTCACCGGCAGCAGACTGACGGCGATGCGGCCGCCGTCGAGCGGCGGCAGCGGGATCAGGTTCAGCGCCATCAGGATGACATTGATGAATACGCCCGCCGCCCCCATCAGCATCAACGGCGCGCTGACAAAACTGCTGCCGAGGGCATGCCCGAGCTGGATCATCAGCGCCCAGAACACGGCCATGATGAAGTTCATGCCGGGCCCGGCAAGGGCCACCCACAACATGTCCTGCTTGGGGCGACGCAAGCGACCGAAGTTGACCGGCACCGGCTTGGCCCAGCCGAACAGGATCATCCCGCCGCCCAGCAGCTTGCTGGTCAGCAGGATCACCAGGGGCACCAGGATGGTTCCCACCAGATCGATGTGCTTGAGCGGATTGGCGGTGATGCGGCCTGCCGCCGCTGCGGTCATGTCGCCGAAGAAACGCGCCACATAGCCGTGCGCGGCTTCATGCAGGGTGATCGCAAAGATGACCGGCAGGGCGAACACCACGATTTTCTGGATCAGCGTGAGTTCCATGCGCGATCAGCCTTCGAAATCCGCCGTGTCGCCCTTGCCGAAACGCAGCACGGACGGCGTGTCGGTCGTGAGATCGACGACGGTGGTCGGCGTCAGGCCACAGGCGCCGCCGTCGATGACCAGGTCGACGAGGTGTTCCAGGCGTTCGCGGATTTCCCACGGCTCAGTCAGCGGCACGTCTTCTCCATACAGCAGCAGCGTGGATGACAGGATGGGTTCGCCGAGTTCGGCCAGCAGCGCCTGCACGATGGGATGCGCGGGAACCCGCAGTCCGATGGTGTCGTGCTTCTTGTGCAGCAGACGCTTCGGCACTTCACGGGTACCGCGCAGGATGAAGGTATAGGCGCCCGGGGTATGTGCCTTCAGGAAACGGAACTGGGTGTTGCCGACCTGGGCGTAGCGTCCGAGTTCGGACAGGTCGCGGCAGATCAGCGTGAGGTCGTGTCCGGTATCGAGTCCGCGTACCGACAGCAGCCGCATCGCCGCCTCCTTGTCGCCGATATGGCAGCCCAATGCGTAGCAGGAATCGGTTGGATAGACGATCACGCCCCCGCGCTTGAGGATGTCGACCGCCTGCTGGATCAGGCGAGGTTGCGGGTTTTCTGCGTGGATATTGAAAAATTGCGCCATAAATCGTCAGGTCGGGGAAAGGGAAAAGTGCGCTTCAAGCTCCGGCCAGCCTTGCCAGACCGGCTGGCAGTAGTGCGGCAGTGCGGGCAGCCGGCCGATATCGATGCCCTCGCCCGGCGCATGAAAATCCGCCCCGCGCGAAGCCTTGAGGCCGAATGCACGAGCCAGGTCGGCAAACTTGCCGTATTCGGATGGATGGTGGCTGCCGGTGATGACCTCGATGCCTTCGCCGCCCAGCGCGCGGAAGGCGTCCAGCAGCAGGTGCAGTTCGCGCGCATTGAAAGCGTAGCGCCCCGGGTGCGCGATCACGGCCATGCCGCCGCTGGCACGAATCCAGCCGACGGCATTTTCCAGCGTGGTCCACTGGTGCTCGACATAGCCGGGATTGCCGCGCGTCAGGAAGCGCCGGAACGCGCCGCGCATGTCGGGCGCATGGCCCTGCGCCACCAGCCAGCGGGCGAAATGCGTGCGGCCGACCATTTGCTTGTTGGCGGCAAAGTCATAGGCGCCTTCATACGCACCGACGATGCCGGATCGCGCCAAGTCGTCCCCCATGCGTTGCGCACGCTCGATACGGCCCATGCGGATGTTGTGCAGGCCGGCCGCCAGTTCCGGATGAACAGGATCGATGCGCAGGCCGACGATGTGGACCGTCTGTCCGCTCCAGGTCACCGAGATCTCGACGCCCGGGATCAGCGCCAGCTCCGTGCCCTCGGTCGCCGCCTGCGCAGCAGCAAGCCCTGCCACGTCGTCGTGGTCGGTCAGCGCGAGCGCATGCACGCCGTTCGCGGCTGCGCGCGCAACGACTTCGGCGGGCGGCAATACGCCGTCTGACACGTTGGAATGGCAATGCAGATCGATATTAAGCATCGATGATCGGGTCTGGCGACCAGCGCCAAAAGCGCTTGGTCAGGAGGGGGAATCATAGCAAAATAAGAAATCGCCCGAATTACGGCTGACTGCGCGGCCCCACCATAATGAAAAAACTGCTGTTCGACCTCTTCCCCATCATCGTCTTTTTCATCGCCTACAAGCTGGGCGACGCCAACGCCGACGCCACGCGTACCTTGCTGGCCGGTCTCGGCTTGCCCCAACCGACAGGCGTGGGCGAGAAGCCCGGCATCTACCTCGCTACGCTGGTCGCCATCGTCGCCAGCGTCGGGCAGATCGCCTGGGTCAAGCTGCGCGGCCACAAGGCCGACACCATGATGTGGGTCAGCCTTGGCATCATCGTGCTGTTCGGCGGCGCCACACTGTGGCTGCACGACGAAAGCTTCATCAAATGGAAGCCGACCGTGCTTTACTGGATTTTCACCGGCATCATTTTCGGGGCCGCCGCCTTCGGCCGCAATGTCATCAAAAGCGTCATGAACGAACAGATGGAACTTCCTGACGTCGCATGGGGTCGGTTGAACGCGAGCTGGGGTGGATTTTTTGCCTTCATGGGGGTTGCAAATCTGTTTGTCGCCTTCAACTTCTCGACGGATACCTGGGTGGATTTCAAGCTGTTCGGCAGTCTGGGGTTGATGCTGGTGTTCGTAATCGGCCAAAGCATGATGCTGACCCGGTATTTGGATAAAGAATCGTTCGACAAGGAAGAAAAGCAATAATGTTCTATGCCATCGTCGGCCAGGATACGGCCGACAGCCTCGATCGGCGACTGGCCGCCCGCCCCGCCCATGTGGAACGTCTGCATGCCTTGCAGCATGCCGGACGGTTGTTGCTGGCCGGCCCGTTCCCGGCCATTGACAGCAATGACCCAGGCGCTGCAGGGTTCACCGGTAGCTTGATCGTCGCCGAATTCGACACGCTCGCCGACGCACAGGCATGGGCCGAGGCCGATCCCTATGTCACGGCGGGCGTCTATGCCGGCGTCAGCGTCAAACCCTTCAGGAAAACCCTGCCCGCATGAGCACGCCCGACCTGATCCGCCAGCGCCTTGCCGCGCTGGAGCCCGAAACCTACACGCTGGAAGACGAAAGCGCCCAGCACCGAGGCCACGCCGGGGCAGCCTCGGGTGGCGGGCACTTCCGTCTCACCTTGGTGTCACATAAATTTCGTAATCTTTCCACCCTCGCCCGCCACCGACTGGTATACGAAGCCATGGGCGAGCTCATGCAACGCGAGATTCATGCGTTGTCGATCACTGCTTTAACCCCGGAAGAACTCTGAAAGGAATCCGAATGCGTCTTGCCCTTCTCCCCGCCCTGATCATGCTGGCGTTCACCCCGCTGGCACAGGCGCAAACACCCGCGCCTGCGACCCCCACTCCGGCCGCGGCCGCCGACAAGCCGCTGGCTGTGGTCAACGGCAAGGCAATTCCCGCCCTGTACGGCGACCTGGTCAAGCGCGAAATGGCCCAGGGCCAGCCCGACTCCCCGCAACTGGATGCCCGCGTACGCGAGTCCCTGATCAATCTTGAACTGCTGTCGCGCGCCGCGCTCGACAAGGGACTCGACAAGGAACCGCATCTGGCCGCGGCACTGGATATCCGCCGCAAGGATCAGCTTGCCAAGGCCTACCTGGAGGATTACGTCAAGGCCCACCCGGTCACCGACGCCGAAATCCAGGCGATGTACGACAAAGCCAAAACGGAGCCGATGGAGCCGGAATACCAGGCCCACCACATTCTGGTGAAAACCGAGGCCGAAGCGAAGAAACTGATCGCCGAGTTGGGCAGCAAGAAGGCCAAATTCGAAGATCTGGCGAAGAAATATTCCAAGGATCCCGGCTCCGCCAAGAACGGCGGCGCACTGGACTGGTCCGACCGGCGTGCCTTCGTGCCCGAATTCTCCGACGCGCTGGCTGGCCTGAAAAAAGGCGAAATCACCAAAACCCCGGTGAAGACGCAATTCGGCTACCACATCATCCGTCTCGACGATACGCGTACGCCCAAGCTGCCGCCGCTGGATGCCGTGCGGAGTGAAATCGTCAAGCAGCTGCAGCAACAGCGCATCCGCGACGCCATCACGGCAGCGCGCGCCGATGCAAAAATCGAGTAATCCGCTAATAATATTAAACGGGGCTTCGCCCCGTCTTCACCTGATAGGGAGCCGATCATGGCCAGCAAAGAATACAACCACCTGCAAGACGTTTTCCTCAACACCCTGCGCAAGGAACGCATCCCGGTTTCAGTGTTTCTCGTGAACGGGATCAAGCTCATGGGACGAATCGAATCGTTCGACCAGTTTGTGGTACTGCTGAAAGGTCAGGATCAGGCCGCCCAGATGATCTTCAAGCACGCCATCTCGACCATTTCGCCCTCGCGCGAAGTGGTCCTGCCGCAACGCGACGCCGAGGCCTGAGTCGCCTTATTCAGTCGGGGCGGCCAGTAGTGCGGCCGCCGTTTGTGCGTTCACCAGGACTGCGCCGCCGCCGCGGTAGGGCTGCTTGTAGCGCGCCGAAACCCCGGTCAACTGACGGCTATTGTCCAGATACACCACGGCATAGCCTTCCGGATGGGTGGCCAGCCAATGCGCCGCGCTGGCCCCGGTCACTTCGGCCAAGGGCGTTTCCAGCCTGCCGAGAAACTGGTATTGCGCATGGTAGGTCGCGATATTCGCCACCGGCCGTCCTTCATCCTGTACCTGTTTGATCGCCTGTGCCATCGACTTGACGTCGTACATGGGCTCGATCGAATGCATCGCAGCGATTTGCACCAGCGCCATCAGGGCCGCGCCGAGCAGGGCCAGATTCGGTATCGGCGCCACACCGCGCCGGCCCGCCACCCACGCGGCAAAAGCCAGCACAATCAGGACCCAACCCGGCCAGGCCGGCGGCAATGCCGTCACCTGACGATGCAAGGCTGCAATATGTCCTGTGGCAGCCAGGACCAGCACACCCCCAAGCACCGCCGCCAGCAAGGCCGGCAGCCCGACGCGCGCGTCCGCACGTCCCGCCATCAGCCGTGCCGTCAGCAAGGCGAAAGCGGGAAACAGGGGAACCAGATAATGCGGCTGCTTGCCGCTGATGAAGCAAAAAGCCACGAACACCGGCAGCATCCACGCCAGGCAGAAGCGAGAACCGCGATCCAGGCCCTCGCGACGCTGCTGGACCAGCGCCTTCCACCAGGCCGGCCAAACGAACCAGGGGAACAGCAACAAGGGCAGCAGGGGCACATACCACCAGAACGGCCGCCGGTGCGCGAAGGACTCGACCATGCGGTTGGCGGTCTGACCCCAGAAAATCGCATTGCGATACGCCTCGCCCCCTGAAAACCCGGCCGGCAGCGCCCACGCCAGCGCGATGGCCGCGCCCAGCAGTACTGCCATCAGCGTGCCGCCGAACCAGCGTTTCCACTTCAGGCCCGGATTCCACCACGGCGTCAGCGCAACGACGGGCAGCAGATGCAGCAGGATGACCGGTCCCTTGGTCAGTACGCCCAGGCCGATCGCCACCCCCAGCATGACAAAGCCGCGGCGCTTTCCATCGGTGGCCGCCAACACGCCGTGGAGACCAATCAGTACCCAGAAGGTCAGCATCACGTCGAACATGACCGATGTGGAAAAGACGATCCACAGCAAGGCGCTCACCAGCACCAGTGCGGCCCGTCCGCCGAGGCTTGCATGCTGGGGCCATAGGCGGGGGGCAAGTCGATAGGTCAGGAACAGTCCGCCGGCAGAAAACAAGGGGAGCACCAAGCGCGGCCACCAGTTATTGACGCCAAACAGCGCCCAGCCGGCCTGGAACATCCAGAACATGAACGGCGGCTTGTCGCTGTAGGGTGCGCCATTCTTGAACGGCACCAGAAAATCGCCGCGCAGCCACATCTCCCACGCTGCGCTGACGTAGCGCGTCTCGTCGATCGGGGTCAGGGGGCGTGTCAGAATCGCCACCGCAGCCAAGGCTGCCAGCAGCAGCAGGCTGAACAGCAACAGGTTGCGTCCGGAGAGATCAGATGTGCGTTGTGGATTCATGGGCATCGATATTTTCGTCCAGTGCCGCATCGATCTGCGCGTCGAGGCTCTGGCCGTGGCGGAAATGTCTATACAGGTAGGCGCCCAGCGCGCCCGAGATCAGGAACAGACCAATGGCGAGCGCGAGTTTCAGGGCCGGCGCGAGGTGGACGCCGCTGCCGACCAGTGCGAACACCAGCGTTTGCGGCAGATAGCCGAGCAGCGTGCCGGCGAAGAAATGTATGGGGCGGATGCTGGAAATCCCCGCCGCCAGGTTGGTCAGCAGATTGTTGCCCACCGGCAGCAGGCGGACCAGCACCGTCATGGCAAACGGATGGTCGTGTATGAAGCGGTCGAAGCGCCCGGCGCGCTCGCCCAGCCGCGCACGCAGCAGTCCTTTGCCGAACAGGCGTGCATAGCCGAAGCTCAGCATGCAGCCCAGAAGTGCGGCCAGCGCGCCGAGCAGGGTGCCCAGCCCAATGCTGAAGGCATAGCCGCCGAGAAAGGCAATGATCTGGCGCGGCAGGCCGATGGCTGTAAAAATCCCGCCCATCAGCAGGAACAGCAGCGCCCCATTGATGCCATGCCCGCGCACCCGCGCATCGATCCAGGTTTCGTTGATGCTGTTGCCGAGATCGCTTGACTCGAACAGGTAGCCCAACAGCGCCAGGCTCAATATCAGCGCCAGGCCTTTGACGATGACGCGCGCCCTCATTTACAGATCGGAATCGGACTCGATGACCGGCAGACGCACCCTGCGCTGCAGCCAGGCCACGCCGAACAGGTCGACGATCCCTACCCACAGCCGGTTGTGCACGCCGTACTTGGAACTGCCGCGCTCGCGCGCACGATGATGGACCGGAACCGATACCACTGCGCCGCCATTGCGCATCACCAATGCCGGCAGGAAGCGGTGCATATGGTCGAAATTGGGGAGCTGCAGGAAGGTCTGGCGGGCAAATACCTTGAGGCCACAGCCGGTATCCGGGGTATTGTCCTTCAGCATGCGCGAGCGTACGCCATTGGCGATTTTCGACGACAGCCTGCGCAGGAAGGTGTCGTTGCGGCGGGCTCGCCAACCTGCCAGAAGTTCCAGATTAGGCGGTTGTGCCGGATCGGCCAGCCGGGCCAGCAAGGCGGGAATGTCGGCAGGGTCGTTCTGCCCGTCCCCGTCGAGCGTCGCGATCCACTCATGGCGCGCTGCAGTCACGCCCGTCGTCACGGCCCGGCTCTGCCCGCACGAACTGCGATGCCGAATCACCCGCAGCATGGGAAATTCGGTTTTCAGCGCATCCAGTCGTGCCTGCGTGGCATCGGTACTGCCATCGTTGACATAGATGATTTCAAATGTCGTGTTTCCGGACAGCGCCGCCGCGATTTCGCGCACCAGCGGTTCGACGTTGTCCTGTTCGTTCTTGACGGGAACGACTACGGAAAGCCTGCCATGGTAGGCGTATTTGGGCATTGCTGTATTTATAAGGGTCGCTTAGTGTTGGCGGCGCAAGGAGATATCTCCAGGCTGGGCCGCATCGACAGGCTTCCGAAGCTTGAAATTTCAGAAGCTTGGCATTCTAATTTATTTTCAACGCCGCGTATGCTCCGGACACCCCGGCATGCCCACCCCTTGCGCCGGCCTCTGATCCCTTCTGCCGGGATCCGAAGAACAGCCAGACAGGTGTCGATTTTCCCCGGCCTGCTTCGTCGTAGTGATGAAGGACCTGCGCTGACCTCAGACTATGGTCCGATTCCCACCCGAAACAACCAGGAGAAACCCATGCGATTCATGATCATCGTCAAAGCCACCGCCGAATCCGAAACAGCAGCGCGCCCGGCTCCCGACGAAGCCCTGCTGGCCGAAATGGCCGATTACCACGAGAAACTGGCCAAGGCCGGCGTGCTGCTCGATGCGTCCGGCCTTAAGCCAAGCGCGCAAGGCTGGCGCATCCGCTATGACGGCGAGACGCGTAGCGTGCTCGACGGCCCATTCACCGAGACCAAGGAACTGATCGCGGGTTATACGCTGATCCAGGTGAAGACACGCGAAGAAGGCCTGGAATGGGCGCGCCGATTCCCCAATCCGGTCGGTGCGGGCAGGCCGGCAGAAATCGAAGTACGGCAATTGTACGAACTGGATGACTTCGCGCCGTCGGCCGCGATCGAGCGTTTCCGCGACATGGACACGGCCAAACAATAACGACACCCCTGGACACCGCCAGCGGCAATCTGTCGATTTGGCAGCACGCCATTCGTCGTACGAAGTGAAGCGCCGGATCGGAATCGTTTCCGTTCCCCTCAATCTGACAGGAGAAAGAACATGAGCCCCACCCAAGCAAGCCCCATCCCGAATGGCATGCATACAATCACCCCTCACCTGGTGTGCCGCGGTGCCGCCGATGCCATCGCGTTTTACGGCAAGGCTTTCGGCGCCGTCGAACTGGCTCGGCTACCCGGCCCGGAAGGCAAACTCATGCATGCGATGATACGCATCGGCGATTCCAACCTCATGCTGGTCGACGAATTTCCCGACTGCGGCTCGCTGGGGCCGCAACCCGGCCAAAGCTCACCCGTGACGATCCATCTCTATGTCACGGATGTCGACGCAACGTTCGAACGCGCCGTCGCCGCCGGTGCCAAAGTCACGATGCCGGTCGACGACATGTTCTGGGGCGACCGCTACGGCAGGATCGAAGATCCCTTCGGACACCAGTGGTCGATCGCCACCCATACCCGCGACCTCAGTCCGCAGGAAATCCAGGCTGCGGTTGCGGCACTCGGTCGCTGATCAACGCACCCGCATTAGTCGACATGTGGTGGAAAACCCTTCCCATATCGTGGTCCGACCCGGCCGCTCACCGGCAAACGGGGAGTCCCCGTGTCGATACCCACCCAGGAGAAACCATGGCATATCTGCTTTTGATCGTCGAACCGCGCGGACAACGCGATACGCGCACCCAGGAAGAAGCCCGGCAGCTTTATGACGACATGCTGCGCTACGGCCAGGGACTCGCGGCGCGCGGGTTGCTGCGCGCCAGCGAATCGCTGCGCCCCGACCAACACGGCGTGCGGATCCAGCAACGCGACGGCAAGGCCATTTTGCGCGACGGGCCTTTTGCCGAGGCCAAGGAGATGGTCGGCGGCTTTTTCCTGATCGACTGCGCCACGCGCGAGGAGGCCATCGCCATCGCCAGCGCGTGCCCTGCTGCGCAATGGGCCACCGTCGAGGTGCGCGAGGTCGCGCCTTGTTATGTCGGCTAGGTCACTGGAAAAGCGTATGCATTACCCATGCCCACCTCCCACGGAGTGCATGTGTCCTTCGCCTGGTTGAGCGTCCCTGTTTAGGAGAATTCCATGTCCACCCAGATATTCGTCAATCTGCCCGTTGCCGACCTCAGGCGTTCGATCGCTTTCTTCACCCGGCTCGGCTTCAGTTTCAACGAGCAATTCACCGACGACACAGCAACTTGCATGGTCATCGGCGACAACATCTTCGTCATGCTGCTGGTACGCGATCGCTTCCAGAGCTTCACGCCCAAGCCGGTATGCGATGCCATGCGACATACGGAAGTGCTGGTCTGCCTGTCGCGCGACAGTCGGGCAGCGGTGGACGCCATGGTACGCACTGCCGTTGCTGCTGGCGGTTCGACCTACAACGAACCCCAGGACCATGGCTTCATGTACGGCCATGGCTTCCAGGACCCGGATGGGCACATCTGGGAACTGGTCCACATGCAGCCCGCATAACAAGGAGATGTCCATGCCCTACGTAGACGGTTTCGTCCTCCCCGTTCCCACCGCCAATCTGGCGGCCTATCGTCGCATGGCCCGCAAGGCAGGCAAGATATGGCGCGAGCACGGCGCGCTCGAATATATCGAATGCCTTGCCAACGACGTCCAGCCTGGCAAGCACACGTCGTTCCCGCAGAGCGTGAAGCTCAAGGACGGCGAAACCGTGATATTTGCCTGGATCGTGTACAAATCCCGCAAGGACCGCGACCGCATCAATAAAAAAGTCATGGCCGACCCGCGCCTGGGCAGCATGATGGATCCGGCGGCCCTGCCCTTCGACGGCGAGCGTATGTTCTGGGGCGGATTCAAGACCCTGATCAGCCTCTGAGACCACCATGAAGCCCGGGGGAAATCCATGCATACCCTGACGACCTGCCTGTGTTTCAAGGACCAGGCCGAAGAAGCCGTCCAGTTCTACGCGTCGGTTTTCAGTGAATTGAAGATCACGGGACTCACGCGCTGTGGCGCCAACGAATTCGGCGGCCCCGCGGGCAGTGTCCGTACCGTGAGTTTCGAACTGTTCGGCCAGACCTGGCTGGCGGTCAACGGCGGACCGCACTTCGCCTTCAACGATGGCGTCTCCCTCATCGTCAACTGCGACACGCAGGACGAAATCGACCGTCTGTGGGCCGCGCTCGTGGCCGATGGGGGGGCGCCCGTGCAATGCGGCTGGCTCAAGGACAAATTCGGCCTGCCCTGGCAGATCGTGCCGCGCATATTGGGCGACATGATGAACGATCCCGATGCCGACCGCACCAATCGGGCCATGCAGGCGCTGCTGCCGATGACCAAGCTTGATATTGCCGCGCTGAAACAGGCCTATGGGCACGCCTAGTCCGGGCAGCGAAGCCGCCCGCACCATCGAGGCGATCTGGCACATCGAAGCGGCCAGGGTCATTGCCAGCGTTGCACGCATGCTGCGCGACGTCGGCCTGGCCGAGGAGTTTGCGCAGGATGCGCTGGTCGCCGCGCTGGAACACTGGCCGGCGACAGGCGTGCCGGACAATCCCGGCGCCTGGCTGATGACCACCGCCAAGCGCCGTGCACTCGATCACCTGCGTCACGAGAAGCTGGCCGCGCCGAAACACGAGGCGCTCAGCCGCGAGCTCGACGCACAGCACGCAATGGCTATCGACGACTTCAATGACCGGGTCGACGACGCGCTCAGCGACGACGTGGGCGACGACCTGCTGCGCCTGATCTTCACTGCCTGCCACCCCGTGCTTTCGCCCGAAGCGCGCAGCGCGTTGACACTGCGCATCATGGGCGGTCTCTCCACCGACGAGATCGCACGCGCCTACCTCAAGCCAGAAGCCACCATTGCGCAACGCATCGTGCGCGCAAAACGCACGCTCGCGGCCGCGCACGTGCCGTTCGAAGTGCCGCGTGGCGCGGAACTGGCGGACCGTCTCGCGTCGGTGATCGAGGTTCTGTATCTCATCTTCAACGAAGGCTATTCGGCCACGGCAGGCGACGATTGGGTACGTCCGGCGCTGTGCGAGGAGGCGCTGCGCCTGGGCCGCGTGCTCGCCGGACTCATGTCGTCCGAACCGGAAGTTCACGGTCTGGTCGCCCTGATGGAAATTCAGGCTTCGCGGCTTGCCGCGCGCATCGACGCGAAAGGCGAACCCATTCTGCTGCTCGACCAGGATCGCGCGCGCTGGGACCCTCTGCTCATCCGCCGCGGCCTGGCCGCGCTTGAGCACGCCGAATCCCAGCCTGGTCCGCTGGGCCCCTATACCCTGCAAGCGGCCATTGCGGCTTGCCACGCGCGTGCCGCCACCGCCGACGTCACCGACTGGGCACGTATTGCCGCCCTCTATGACGCGCTCGCCCAGGTTGCCCCCTCGCCGGTCGTCACGCTCAATCGCGCCGTGGCGGTGGCCATGGCCTTTGGTCCCGTAGCCGGGCTGGAAATCGTGGACACCTTGCTTGGCGAACCCAGCCTGGAAAATTACCATCTGCTGCCGAGCGTACGCGGCGATCTGCTGGCCCGCCTGGACCGCATCGCCGAAGCCCGTGCCGAGTTCGAACGCGCCGCCACCCTCACCCGCAACGCGCGTGAACGTGCGCTGCTGCTTGCCCGGGCTGCCGCATGCACCCGCGGTCGCCAGCCGGGAGCCGTCGACACCTAGGTCATACGGTCTCTGTCGCTGATTAAGGGAAGCTGATAGGGGAAATGAAGGGAATGCTGGCGGAGAGGGGGTCCTTTCCGCCATTATTCACAGCTTTTCACAATTGCATATTTAATCAATACATTCAAAGCACTGCGATTCACAACATTCCATAACCAGCCGTTATTATTCATTCGAATATATGCTTAGAGGAATACTTAGATGAATGGATAATTTGAGATGGCGAAGCAAATCGAAAAGCTGACGCCTGAGTTTGTCGCCACTGTGGACAAGCCCGGCATGTACCCGGACGGTCTTGGCTTGTATCTTCAGGTCAGTAAGTGGCAAACAAAGTCATGGCTGTTTCGCTACTCGCAAAACTACCGCCTGCGCTCACTCGGACTGGGCGCGTGCCACACCGTAACACTTACTGAAGCACGCAAGCGTGCAAAGCAGGCTCGCCAGCAGCTTCTGGACGGAAACGATCCAATCGACACCAAGCATGAGAAACGCCGGGCCGCGCTGGCGACGCGCGCAAGGATGATGACGTTTGATCAATGCGCGACAGCCTATATCGAGGCCCACAGACACGGCTGGAAAAACCCGAAGCACGCCGACCAGTGGACGAACACAATCAATACCTACGCATCGCCCACGATCGGCAGCCTGGCCGTCTCAGCGGTCGATACCGCGTTGGTGATGAAGGTGCTGCAGCCGATCTGGACGACGAAAACAGAAACCGCCACGCGGCTACGCGGCCGCATTGAGTCCATTCTCGGATGGGCGACCGTGAGCGGATACCGCAGCGGAGACAACCCCGCCCGCTGGCGTGGCCACCTCGATAACTTGCTTCCAAAACGCAGCAAGGTTGCGAAGGTTGCGCACCACCCTGCCCTGCCCTATTCGGAAATGGCCGGATTCATCAAGCAATTGCGCGCGCAGGCTGGCGTGGCTGCGCTGGCACTGGAATTCACCATCCTGACCGCCACCCGCACCGGGGAGATTATCGGCGCGCGCTGGGATGAGATCGACCTGGCCAGCAAAACTTTTACGATTCCATCCGAGCGCATGAAGGCAGAAAGGGAACATCGTGTTCCACTGTGCACCCGCGCCATCAAAATTTTGAAGGAACTACTACCGCTGGGCGGCGAGTTTGTTTTCCCTGGGCTCAAGCCCAAAAAACCATTGAGCAACATGGCGATGTTGAAAGTGCTGCAACGCATGGGACGCGGCGATCTGACCGTGCATGGCTTCCGCTCTACCTTCCGCGACTGGGCGGCCGAGCGGACTGATTATCCGCACGAAATGGCCGAGATGGCCCTCGCCCACACCATCGACAACAAAGTCGAGGCCGCTTATCGCCGTGGCGACCTGTTCAAAAAACGAATTCGCATGATGCAGGACTGGCAGAAGCACTGCGAAACAATATCGGCGCGATAAATTTTTTTGCGGTCTGATCAATACCCGGAAAATCATTTATTTTTGCAAAGCAAAAATTTGATGGAACGCCCTACTGGCGTAGGTTTGCAGAGGCGCTGATACAAAGAATTTAGCCTGTGGTTAACCCCGAAAGTGTGAGTATTTGATTAGTGTTGGCACACCTTTTCAGGGAGTGTCACATGAATAAATTAGCCTTCACCATCGCGGAGTTTTGCGAAGCCTTCAAAATCAGCCGCGGCCGGCTTCATGAGTTGGATCAGGCCGGGCTGGGGCCGAAAACATACCGCATAGCATCCAGGCCATACGTCAGCATGAGTGCCGCGCACGAATGGCAGCAGCGCATGGAGTCGGGCGCGGCTGAGAACTTCAAACCGCTTCCGGCGAAGAATCCCGGCCGCCGCGGTCGTGTTCAAAGCGCGTCGGAATGAGCGCGCGAAACACAATACCCCTCCCCGCCTCAGTCGCGTGACACCGTGAGTGCTGCTGAACCATTGCACCACAGCAACCGGCTTGCGTGGCAAGCGCGGATGCAGCGAATTTGGCAGGCTGGCCGGGATGTCCAGCATGGCGTACGCCAGCTCGGGCAGCGGACACTCGTACCGGTCATGCGCGCCGGCGCGATGCGCAATTTGTGGGTGATCGAGGCAGACGGTCGCGCCCGCTTCCTAACGCCAGGCAAGACCCGCGGGTGTTGCCACGTCATCGGGCAGCCTGGCGACCTGATCATCGTGGTCGCCGATTTTCATGATGCTGTCCGCTGGCACGATGAACTCGGCGTCGCGTGCGTGGTTGGCTTTGATGTCGAGAACATGTTGCACGTCATCCGGCGCATTTGGCTCGACCATAGTTCCGGGATCATCGTCCTGACCGAAGCATTCGACAGCCGCATTCAAATCGCCGTCCAGGCAGTGCGCGGCGCCTACCTTCGCTCAGACCTCACCGAGTGGGGAAGATGTTCATGAGCGTGCGCGTTATGAGTCTGGTATGGGATGGATTTCCCCGTGGTGGCAGCGACAAGCTCGCCATGTTGGCGATGGCTGACTGGTGCAACGATCTTGGCGGAAGTCTTTATCCGTCAATTTCCGCCATTGCCAAAAAGATCGGCCGCACGGAAAAGCAGGCCAGGGTAATCATTCACCGCCTGATCGATGAGGGATGGATCGAAGTCGTCGGCAATGAGTTCGGGGGTGATCCGGGTCGGTCAAGGCGGTATCAGCTGATTGTCGAAAAGCTACGCCCTCCCGCTGGGGTTACCCCTCCCGCTGGGGTTACCCCTCCCGCTGGGGTTACCCCTCCCGCTGGGGTTACCCCTCCCGCTGTGGTTCGCGACCCCTCCCGCAGCGGTTCGCCGACCCCTCCCGTGGGGGTGAGCCAATCCACCAATGAACCATCAGGATCCGCCATAAAAACACCGCGCGATGAATTCGACGCGCGATCTTTTCTGCTTAAAGCCGGCGTATCCGTCCGGATTGCCGACGACTGGCTCTCGCTATGCGAGACCCGAAAAGTGTCCATCACTCGTGCCGATCTGGTCAGCATCGATCGCGAGGCTGATCGGGCCGGGGTCACACTCGGCTATGCGCTGGGCGAACGCTGCCTCCCCTGCGGCTGGACTGATTTCAAGGCCGAGTGGGATGTATAGAGGGGGGGGCGGTAGGTACTTCCGGAGACCCCCAGCATACGGGTCAGCGACTCGCGAAAAATCTCTAGTCATGGCGTGTTTGCTAGGGGGTTATGACATGTTTCGAGGGGAAAGTCATTGACTACTCACCAGAAGAACCACGAAACCCTTGCCAGAGCAGCATCTGGCGACCCTGAAGCCGCAAGCGCGGCCGTTGGAATTCTGCTGCGCGGTATCCGCACTTATTTCCAGTGTGGAGGGCAAATTGACCTGGCGCGCTGCTGCGGGTTGCCGTCACCTACAGCCCGCCGCAAGTTCGATTTGCTGAATCGTGATTTGTGGCTGTGCGCAGCGGCCAGACAGATCGAAGCGGATACGCCATGGGATAGGTCTGTCGCGCTGGGGCTGGAGTTGCGGAAATTTACAACGCGCATCTGGCCTGCATGGCAAGGTAAAGCCGACCCGCCCCCCGGTGCATCGAAGTTGCACACCTGTCTGTTTCGCGCGGTATTGGCGACACCCGAGAAGATCCCAACCACCACCCGGCATCTGCATCGCATCGTTGGCGAAGCCGAAGCCAGCACGCAAAGGAGCTTGCACATGAAAACCATGGAAGTCATTGAAAGCGAGGCCAGCCTTGAATGGATGGCGTCGAGCTGGCTACGCGAAGAGTTCACAAGCCTGGAGGTCTATCTCGCATTTCGGCGCGCTGAAGCAAAGGGCCGGTTCAACTATGCCAGTGACAAAAACACGCCGTGCAATGTCACGGGCCAGCAACCATGATGTGATCAAAGGAGAGGCAACCATGATGAACACTGACCAGGTACGAGCACAAGCCGCCCGCGAATTCGATTCGCGCCCCGCATTGGCTGAGGAGTTTTCGAGCAAAGAAGTCTATGTTGCCTTCAAGGCAGCCGAGGCCCGCGGCGCTTTCCGCATTTTCAGCAAACCGACCACAACGGCCCGCATTTTCAGCAAACCGGCCGCAACGGCCGCACCTGCCGCGCGCTCGAGCGCAGGTGTATCCAAGGCGCCGACCGGCACCATGTCGGTGCTTGATGCCATGGATGAGTTCAAGAGCGGCCGCCAAAGCTACTACCGGACCGATCTTGTCGCGCATGTGGCAAGCCGGACTGGCATGAGCCTTCACGATGCGTCTGAGGCAATTAAAGACACGGTGACGGGACATGGCCGATAAGAAACTGCGGTTCGACATAGAGGCCAACAGTGACGCCGCGCGGCGCGCGGTGGCCGATTTGCGGCGCGAATTCGACGCCACGCTGGCCGCGCTGAAAAAACAGCAGGGCGATATTGCGATTTTCAAGGCGGCGCAGCGAGATGCTGCCGCGCTTGAAAAACAGATCAAGTCTCTGGGCAGGGCGGGCGGCGATACCACGGCGCTTAATGCCGCACTGGCGGCCCAGCGCGCCACGCTGGCGCAACTGTCCGCCTCATTGCAGCGGGCTGGCATTGATACCAATTCGCTGACCGCTGCGCAGGCCAGGCTTCGCGGGCAGGTCGAGCAGGTCAAACGGAATTTCGCCTCACAGGCGCAATCGGTAAACGATGAACTCGGCAATGTCGAGAAGCGATCGGCGGGCGTGGGCACCGCGCTGTCGGGCTTGTTCTCAAAGCTCGCATTCCAGCTTGGCGCCGTTCTCAGTGTCGGGAAAATCGCCGCGATGGCGGACGAATACAACAATTTGCAGGCCCGCCTGAAACTGGCCAGCCGCAACTCGGATGAGTTCGCCGCCGCGAATACGGACGTCGTGCAGATTTCATCTGCAGCCCGTGTTCCGCTGGCACAGACCGCCGAGCTTTACGTGCGGATTGCCAGCAGTGTGAAAGACCTCGCCGTCTCGCAACGGGACGTTGCCGGCGTGACCGAGGCGGTTGCGCTGTCACTGAAACTATCCGGGGCCAGTGCGGCGGAATCCGCGGCTGCAATGCTCCAATTTTCACAGGCTGTTGCGTCTGGCGTGCTGCGCGGCGATGAATTCAACTCGGTCAATGAGGCCGCGCCCCGGCTGCTGCAGGGTCTCGCTAGGTCGCTTGGCGTGCCAGTCGGTCAGCTGCGCGCAATGGCCCAGGCCGGCCAGCTTACCCGTGATGTTTTGATAGACGGCCTGTTGAAGGAACTGCCAACCCTGCGCAAAGAGGCCGCAAGCCTGCCGGATACCATCGGCAGCACGTTCACCAATCTGGGTAACAAGTTGCGCATTGTTGTCGGCCAGTTCGACCAGGCCACAGCCGCCAGCAAAGGTCTATCTGGCGTCATCAACGCGATCGGTACCACGGGAATCGAAACGTTGGCTGTTGTCGGTGCCAACGTCGTTTTTGTGTTCAAGGGAATCGGCGGCGAAATCGGCGGGATCGCCGCCCAACTCGTCGCGCTTGCCCATCTCGATTTCAAGGGATTCAAGTTCATCGGCGACTCGATGAAGAAGGATGCCGAAGAAGCACGCCGGGAGCTCGATGCATTCGAAAAACGGGTACTCGAAGGCGGAAAGGCCGTCGTCAATTCGGCAGAAAAAACGACGCAGGCCACAGCGGCGGCGACAGTTGCCGTGGCTGCGTCGGTCAAGCAGCAGACCAAGGATCGCAAGGAAGCGGTGGGCGAGCAGATCAAGGATGCCGAGCGCCTGCGCGACGCGCTGATCGGCGCCTATGCCGATTCGCTGAAAACCGAAAAGGATTACCTGGCGCAGGCCAAAAAGCTGCGGGCGGAAGCGACGGCAACGCCGCGCGACAGATCAGTGGAAGGCCAGGCCGGCGCCACGCTCGGGCTGATTGCGGCCGAACAAAAGTTGCAGAACATTCGCGGCACCGGCTCGCTGGAAGAGGTACGCGCGCAGGTTGCTCTGGTGCAGCAGCTCGCCGCCGGTCTCGACGACCAGGCGCGCGCGACTGAAGCAGTCAACCGCGCCAAGCTGGCCGAGGCTGCTGCGCTTGAGCGCGCCGCAGCCGGCGAGGCTGAACAACAGGCAGCAATCACGAAACAACAGACGCTTAACGACGAACGCATCGGGCAACTCCAGGGCATTCTGAAGGCGCTGGAGGGTGGCAAGACCGTGACGCTCGACGCCAATGTCGAAGAGGCGCGCGTCGCGGTCGATCAGGTGAAGGAGTTGTGGGATGCGATCCAGGACAAGGCCGTGACGCTCACGATCAACCAGACCGGCACGGCCGCCGCGCTGCCCGCCAAGGCATCGGGCGGACTACTCCAGGGGCCTGGCACCGGCACCAGCGACGACATCCTGGCGCGGGTCTCAAACGGCGAATATGTGTTGCGCGCGGCGGCGGTGAAGAAGATCGGTCTTGCCCGCCTCAACCACATGAATCTCTACGGAAGTCTCCCCCGGTTTGCCGAAGGCGGTTTGGTCGAAGCCGCGCGCCGAGTGGTGGACAAGCAACGCGTCGACATCGCGGCAGCCGTCGACGCTGCTCGGGCTCGGTACAACCCGCCTAAATTCGCCGGCGGTGGTCTCATTGCCTCCGCAGTTGGCAGCTTGCCGCGCCCTGCCGACTCTGGTGGCGCTGGTGGCAATGGCCAAGTGCTGAACCTCACCCTGCCCGGCGTCGGCACGTTCGAGACACGCGCCAGCAGCGCCGTGGCCGCGGAACTTGAGCGCGCGGTGCGGATGGAAGCGCTTAAACATGGCAGGAGGGTTTGATATGGGTGCGCAATCGATCACCGAAAAAGGCGTAAAGGGCGAGTTCTTCTCCGCGTTGGAACGCAGCCTCGCCGGGCATTGGGTTAGCGATTTGGCACTGGCCACCGGCAGCGACCAGGCTTTAGAACAGCACGTCTGGATCTGGGGCGAGCCCATGCGCGAATGGGTAGCGGGGCGTTTTGCCAGGGCCGCCCGTGAGGACGGGATAGGCATTCGAAACCGCACGTTTGAGGGAACGATCGAGGCGTTTCTGGATGAAATCCGCCGCGACAAGACCAGCCAAGTGATGCTGCGCGTGCGTGATCTCTCGGCGCGATCGGTTGAGCTTTGGGCGAAGATGATCGCGGAACTGGTCAGTGCTGGCGAGACTGAAACCTGCTACGACGGGCAGCCATTCTTCAACCCCGCGCATGTGCGGCAGCAGACTGGCCTCGACGCTAACCCGCAGTCGAATCGGTTTACCTCACCAGCAGCATCCCCGACAGCGCCCACTGGCGAAGAGATATTGGCCGCTGTGTGGGTAGGCATCCAGGCCATCCTGACCGTCGTCGACTATGACCTGGAGCATATGAACCTGGGGGCTACGCGCTTCACCGTGTTCATGCCTGCTGGTTATGCGGCCGCCGCTGGCCGTGCATTCAACTGCCCGGCGCTGATCCGGCGCGAAGGGCGCATTGTTGACGTGCAGGCGTCGCTCGGCGGCGGAATCATTGTGCGGTTGGTCCCGATGCCCAGCACGTGGCTTGGCTGGACCGACCGGATTGCGGTTTTCAGGGCAGACGGCGATACCGCCAAGGCTTTCATCCGCCAGGAGGAGCACATAACGATTTCAGAATCTCCCGCCGGTGGTCAGACTGCCTTTAACGAAGACAAGCGGTTGTATGGAGTCAGTTCCAGCCGTGGCGTCGGTTTCGGTCTTTGGGAGCATGCCGCTCTCGTACAGTTCACTTGATGGAGGTAGAAAAAATGAGTCTGTTTGATTTTTCTGGCATTAAAAAATTGCTGGGCGACGCCGGCGCAATGATCCGATCCAAGCGTGCGGAGCTCGAATCCCTGAAGCGTGAGCGGGACATTCTCGCCGCCGCGCCGCTCTCGAAAGAGGATACGGTTAAGGCCATGCACCGCCGCATCGATGAAGAGGGCGCACGGCACATGGCGACGCTTTCTGCAACGGTTCGGCAGCTTGCCCTTGGCGGAAATCCTGACCGCATCGATATGCCTATCCTTGCCACGACGAAACCGGACTACATGCCTACTCCGCTCTCAATGGAGGCCGGCATGTGCCTCGCGTTTGCCGATCAAATGAAAGCCGCCGCAAGCCGAATCGTCGAGGCCATGTCATGGCCGGAACACGCAATGGACCACCGCGATAAAGTCGATCGCTTGGCCAAACTCGACGCCAAGATTGCGGCCGTTGAGAACGACGTTCGCGGCATGGTTCAATCTGCCCGCGGCGCCGGCCTGAATTTTTGATTGGGAGAAACCGCATGTACTTTGATGGATACACACCGAAAAAAGCAATGCAGGATGTTTTTCAATTCCTGGCCTATCGCGTTCATAACCCCGAGGCTGAAATCACCGACGAACTGATCGACGCCGAGACCCGCCTGCAGGACTTGAATGCCGTGGAGTTGCTCGACGCCGTGGGCGGCGCCTTGCGTTCAGGGATTGCCCCGGGCATTGCTCGGGCCGGCTCGAAAGTGAAAAATCCGTTCGAGGATGATCGCGGCCGGATCCCCGGTATGGCCCTGCGAAAACCTGATTGATTTAGCGAGCGGCGGGGAGAGAGCGCCGCCATACTCACCGCTCGCTGGTTTATGAGGGCTTCCATATTCTGGGAACCTCGTCAACCACCTCGCCTATGGCGGCGCACAGGCGTGTCTGCTCTCGGGGAGTTCTTTCCTTCCACCAGAGGACAATCTTTCACGTGGTCCCGTCTGCGCGCCCGGATGAAAGGCGTAGTACCGGTAGGAAAAGGCCAGGCTAAGTGTCTGGCCTTTTTCATGCGCGCCGCTAGTTGAAAAACCGCCCCGCCAGAATTGCCGTGGCGCGGTTTTTTTCGGTCGGTTGTGCCCATGGCTTATGCAGCGTAAAAAAACCCGGCGCGCGGCTAGCGAGTTGCTGATCGTCGACGCAGTGTCGGCCCCTCGGGCGGCCAAATAGCCGTATAGTTCTCGAGCGACCAAAAAAACTACCAGGGAGAGACCATGAACCCCCCGACCAGCCATCCCCCGCGGGCGGGCGACGCCGCCCCCATCGCCGTCGCGCTACTGATCATCACCCCGCCGCTGGCCGCGCTGGCAGCGTGGGCGGTGCCGCGGCTGCTGGCGCTAGGCGAACACCCACTCGGATGGCTGGCCGGCATCGCGGCTGCGGCAGTCGCCATCACAGCGATCGCGGCGGCCGTGGAGTCGGCACCGCAGCGGGATCCGGCGCGTACCGTCTGGCCGCTGCTGCTGGCGTGGCCGCTGGCGTTTCCAGTTTATATGAATAGCCGCGACCGCCTCGGCAGCGGCCTGGCTGGCGCGCTGCTGCTAGCGAGCGCGCTGGCGTATTCAGCTTGGCAGGTGCATCGCGGCGAGGATGCCGCCGCCTGGCTGCTGCACACCTCGGGCGAAGCAATCGACAGCACTCCCTCGGGCAAAGCAAAAATGAGCGACGACGAGCGCCTACGCATCATCCAGCAGCGTATCGACTCCACACTCGACGCCGAGCGGACCGAGCGGTAAGCCATCTGAGAAACTACCCGCCAGAATCTCCGTGGCGTGGTTCTTTCCTGGCGGTTGACCCCCTTTTCCCATGCGGCATAAATAACCCGGCGCGCGTCCGGGCTTGCCCTGGGGGGATAACTATGCCCCTGCTGCTTCCATTTGTTCGACATCCCTAGCCGCTGTTTCTGTCATCTTCTGAATGCTCCAGAGCATCGACGTGCGGAGCTTGCTGTCATTGTCTTTGAGCTCCATTGCCGCAGCGGCAAGCTCCTCGATCGTGACAAGTAGTGAGTGAATCGCGCTCAAATCGGTAAAGGTTGGGTTATGGACGGCCATGGTTTGGGACTCCCTTTCGCGTTGTGATTAAGGCCGGGGTGTTGCTGCACCTGCCCGGCCCGCTTGCCATAGAACGGCAGTTCAATCGTATCGGCAAAGGAATAAACACGCTGTTTGGCGGCAAAAAAACGTCTCGCCTTTCAATAGCGCGCTTGTGCAAATCAATATATGCTTAGGAAGTTACTTAGACAATCTGATTTTATTATTAATCTATATAAATCAGATATTTATGAATACAAATGGCGGAGAGGGGGGGATTCGAACCCCCGTCAGGATATTATCCTGAACACGCTTTCCAGGCGTGCGACTTAAACCACTCATCCACCTCTCCGAGAGCGGCGCATCATACCGGAAGCGCCCACGCCCG